>Ga0210396_10000008_pt1 | contig 525331 bp, 442 predicted proteins | sample IncBWH17OmetaG_FD_155466 | JGI IMG/M metagenome (GOLD analysis project Ga0210396, IMG submission 155466) | Forest soil microbial communities from Barre Woods Harvard Forest LTER site, Petersham, Massachusetts, United States - Inc-BW-H-17-O ... | reverse complement strand
AGAATGGCGCCTATGCCATCATCAACGTCGTCACCGTGCCGGAACACAATCCTACTGGCGAGCCAGGCGGTCCGTTCAACTCCTTCGACATTAGTACGATTGCCCCCAACCCTGCTGCCCCCGGCCACTATCTGGACTATATTTCCGATCGTATTGGCTTGGCCATGGTGGTGATCGACACCGGCCAGGACATCGCGGTAGATGCCCTGCAAGGCTCCAATGCTGTTACAGATGCTGGAAATGGTGCCAGCCCCTGCGATCCCAGCATTCCGCCGATTGCCTCGGTCTTCGGCAATTTCACTAGGTTTGGTTGCAGGAATCCTCCATTTCACCTCAATACAGGATTCGGAGCCAACGGTAATTTTGGCGGATTTCCCGGCGCTCAGTGCTGCGCTTCGCGCGCCAACGGTGTCAATCCGATGTCTGGACCCGACGGCAATGCTACGACTCCGGACGGAAAATTTCTCTTTGTCGGAAATGGCAGTTCCAGCTTGGTGGTTTTCGACCTGACCACGATGGACTTAACCACGAGTCCCCCCACGCAACCCGTGGTCATCGCCGACATGCCCACTGGAGTTTCGGCTGACTATGACGGTCCACTGGGCATCGCTCCCTGTGTGGCTTCGTGGAATGGTGAAGCTGGTTCTAACGCCGGTTGTGGAGATGATCGCGGCGACGAAATGGCGGAAGGCTCCGTCATGGGCGCCGACGGTGCAATGCATCAGGTTGTGGCCATTATCAATGGCGACCCCGGACTACCCTTCATCACGTTTTTCGATGTGACGCACATTATCGCAAAGAACCCAGCAGATAGCCTCCAGTTACAGCATTGCTTGCCCATAGACTCGGCATATCCTTACGGCCCCTATCCGGCAGGATTCACTCTCGCTGGTTACAACGCCGGTGACTATCCTTACCAGGCGACCTCGCAGACGGTTGTGTCGCCAGCGCCGGGAGCTTCTTTCAATCCTCCGAGCTGTATCGTTGGCCAGATCTATTACGACGGGGCAGGAGGTACGGCCTCCGGCGGAATTGGACTTAATGTTCCTACCCCCGTTCCGGTGGATAACGTTGGAGGTACATTTCCCTGTCCCGATCCCTCCAATCCTCAGACCTTCAGTGGCGTTTCCGGATCAGCAGCGGCGTCGCTCGTCCCGGGAATTGGCATAACTCCGGTTTCGGGCACGTTGTATACAATCCCCTGTCATCACGGCCCCATTCTCAACTACTCGAACGGCGAATTTACCACCGCGAACCAAACCACCCCGTGCGGCACCTGCGCCGGCGCCATAGCGCCCGCCGGATTGGGCGGAATGACTTGGAACCCTAACACCGGCCACCTGCTGTTGACCAACGAAAACGCCATCGCTGTTACTAATATCGGAACGGTCGACGAAATCGATCCACAGGTTGCGAACAACACCTGCGGAGGGCCCTGCGGTCCAGTGGTCGTAAACAGTTTTGTCATGCCTAATTGCATGCCCACCGGAATTACCCAGGGTCCGGGGAATTATTATCTCGTCGGTTGTGCGGACCACGACGGCGAGGCATTCCCCCCCAACGAATACATCATCAATGACGCGCCAGGTAACACCATCGTCTGCAACACAACCCCGGAAACCAGCACGAATTGCATACCCATCTACAACGTGGGTGGAGTGGACGAAACCTGGTATAACCCGACCGACAACAAGTACTATCTCGCGGCGCGCGATATGCCCACCGGTGCGGTCATGGGCGTCATCGATGCCGGAAGCAACCAGTGGCTTGCCAACATGCCGACCGGCTCCAACGCACACAGCATTGCGGTCGATCCGAACACGAACCACGTCTTTGTGCCGTTGCAGGCTGGCGCAGTTTGCACGACCCAGAGTGCCAACGGTTGCGTTGGCGTCGCCACTGAACAATGATCGTGCTCGCGAGGTAATATAGTAACTTGAGATGCGAAACCAAAGCGGCTTAACACGGTGCATGGGGAAGTGACTTATGAATAGCTCTACGCGTCGTCTGTCTATGTGTGCGCTCACCTGTTCGCTTGCGCTCTTGCTCCCCTTGCTGTGCAGCGCCAGCGAACAGCCCACGCCCAAACCCACCGATCTGCCTGCCACCGTGATCGGCCACCTCGCTTTGCCGCAGGCAACCGGAAGCCAGATGCTGCTGCAGAAGGAAGGCGGCAGGCACTACTTGTACGTGCAGCAGGCAGGCAAGCAAGGCTTCATGGTCGTAGATGTGACCACGCCAGAGAGACCAACCCTCTTAAGGCGGACGGTGGAATCGAACCAATCGACGGCGGGAAATCTGGAGATGGTGAGCCCAGACATAGCCATCGCGGAGGCTCCCGAAAGAACCTCGTCGACTCTGACCAGCAGTTCCCATCTCACAGAGACTGTGCGGATTCTCGATCTGAGCGATCCCCACAATCCGAGAACGCTCGAGACCTTCAACAAAGTCACCAGCCTTCTCCCCGACGGTGGGCACGGTTTCATCTACCTTACTAACAACGACGGGTTATGGATTCTCCGCTACAACCGCGTCTCGGCGCTGATACCGGCTAAGAAAAAGCAGCCCTGCGATTCCGAATCCGAAATCATGGCGATGCCGCCAGATTGCGAGTAAGCCTAAATCGAAGGTTCTAACACCTCTCGTTTATTGGGCAGGGCGCTCTGAGCAGTCCTTATCCACCGTCTTGATCGATGAGATGGTCAGCGTCACCGGGGAGGGCGAGCCCATTCGCGCCATGGCATCAGAACTGGTGCTCATTGACGGCGACTTCGTCCCCGTCACCTCGACTCGCTGCCCCAGATAGTGGCGGAGCTTTATTTTGTTGGTTGCCTGCAATTCAAGTGTTTCAGTCGGATTCTGCTTCATCAACACATAATCGCCGCTCGATCGGCCGACACAGCCTTGTACAGTGACCTGGCCCTTCGCGTCCTTCGAATTGCCCTGGCTTATTGGGTTGCTGTTCTGCCCCAGTAGAAAGCTGCTGCAAAGCAATAAAGCAAAAATCAACTTCGACATATGCGCCTCCTCTACATTTATCTTCCACTTGTTCAGATGGCAACACCATTGCCGCGGATGCAGCGATTTCGGATGGGTCCAGGCTATTTGACGCGGGTTTCCTGATAATGAAGTTCCTTCCATTCACTGCCCCGTTTCACCCAGACTTCGCTGATCAATACGCGCAAATAGCGTAATTGCGCCGTGGGTGGAAACTGTAAGGTGCTTTCATAGATGACCATAACGGCGTCCGGCCCCAGAGGAATGAGCTTGTATCCCCAGAGCGTGTAGTTCAAGGTATTTTGCTCTGCCAGATCGTTGACCGATTGAATCTTGTTGCGTTCGCCCCGGCCATCGACTCCGACGCCCTGGTAGTCGTCATCCAGCAGCTCCGCGTAACTTTTCTTGTCTTTATTCTTAATCGCCTCCCACTCAGCTCTTATCTTCGCGTCGAACATATCCTTCAGCTTCGGGTCAACCGAGGCGTTGCTCGGCATAGGGCTGGCAGGAATTTTGGGTGAAGTGGGCGCCGCCGCCGGTGATTGAGCCAGCGCCCACGCCGATACATATATGATGCAGGCGAAGACGAAACAACTTCGCATGGTTCCTCCAAGCAAGAATGGGGTGAAATCTTTGCCGCGACTCCGGGACATCCTGTTTCATCCGGTACAGTGCTAATGTAAACTCCTGATTTTTTGTCTCAGGGTTGCCACCAACGGTGGCGGCAGGCTGGCATAGCCCTCCCGGACTGCGAACTGCTGGCCGTCGGTATAAATCCAATCTAGAAGATCTCGCAATGCGGCCACATGCGAAGCATCACTCGACGAGCTTCGCAGGTAGATCCAGGAAAAACTTGTAATCGGAAACGAATCCTCTCCAGCGGTGTTAATCAACGAAGCAGAGAAGTCCCTCCAGTGGGGCGCTTCCGCGGCACGACAAGCTGCGTTCAGGCTTTCGGCGGAACTGTGCATATATTTACCCGCTCGATTCAGCACGACCGCTTGGGAGATATTGTTCTTCACCGCATATTGATATTCCACGAAGCCAATCGCACCGGGACTGCTTTTTACCTTATCCACCATGTCGGAACTGCGCTCCGCCGACGTACCGACCGGCCATTTGGGCGATGTGGAGACTCCAATCTGTGCCCGGAACTTAGAACTCGATTTTGAGAGAAAATCGGTGAACACATAATTCGTTCCCTTTCCTGCCGGACGATTGACTACTTGGATGGCAAGATTGGGCAAGTCAATATCTGGATTGATCTTCGCGATTTGTGGTGCATTCCACCTCTTTACATCTCCGAGAAATATCTCGGCGAGAACTTCGCCGGAAAGCCGAAGTTCCTGATGCACACCGGGCAGGTTGTAAACCGGCACGATGGCAATGATCATGACCGGCAGTTCAATCAATCTGCCTTCTCTTCGCTCCGCTTCGGTAAGTTGTGCTTCCCCTGCGGCAAAATCACCCGCCCCATGCGAAATCTGCTTGATCCCTTCGCTAGTGCCGACGGTAAGGTAACGCATCTGAAGGCTGGAATTATGCTTGTTGTATTCCTCCGCCCATCGGTTGTAAAGCGGCGTCGGCACGCTCGAACCAGCGCCCACCAGCACCATCACATTTTGCGCCGGCGCGCCGCGCCCCAGAGTGATAAGAGACAACAGGCCGATGTACCGAAGTATGCGGCGACGCCGAAGTCGCTTCATGATGCTCCACGCACCACACGTTGCGCTCAGCTTCATCGGTTCCTCTAATAGCAATCGGAAGAGATATTTCCCATCCCAGCAAAAACTGCAATTCGCCAATCATAATGACTGTAACCCACCCCCGCTCCGTTCGAACCCCAAAAATGTTCAGATGACTGTGGCCCCATTACCACATCGGGAACGACGGATGCGACCATCGGAAAAGAGTTCATTCCGCCCGTAGTGGCTGAACTTCACTCGCTTTGAACGGGCACGGCTTGAGTCATGCCATAAGCCTGGAGCGCTGGCAAACAATGTTAGGATCCTGAATCGGCTGCCGTCCTACTTTCTTATGTCGCAAAACGAAGTTGAAAGTCTCGCCCGCGAATTGCAGTCGGCCTATGACGATGGCGAGATGATCGCCGTTCCTCCCTCACAGCGCCCCGGCTTCGACCTCAATGCGGCCTACGCCGTGGAAGGTCTGCTCAAGCAATCTCGCGAGGCGGGCGGCGCAAAAGCAGTGGGCCGCAAAGTGGGCTACGCCAATAAGGCCATGTGGCGCGCCTTGAAACTCGAAACTTTGGTTTGGGCCCACATGTATGACAATTCCGTGTATTACAGCGAAGGCAACTCCAGCACCGTATCGATTCCTCACCCCCGTTCACTCAAGGTTGAGCCGGAAATTGTCTTCGGCTTAAGAGAGTAGATTGCCACCGACGCGGCCGAGGCCAGCGCGGCCCTTGCCTCCACCGATTGGCTGGCCATCGGATTCGAGATCATCGATTGTCCCTTCCCCGAATGGAAGTTTCAGCCCAGCGATTTCGTCGCTTCCTTTGGACTGCATGCTGCTCTCGTTATCGGCGAACGGGTGGCGGTGCGGCCCGATGCTATCGCCGCTCTGGTCGATGAGCTACCGCGGTTCAAAGTGCGAGTCTCGAAAAATGGAGAGTTCGTCGAGGAAGGGTCGGGCAAAAATTGCTTGCGCAGCCCGGCCCTCTGCCTGGCAGAACTAAGCGCAGCCGTAGCGAGGCGGTTTCCCGACGAGCCTTTGCGCGCCGGAGAAATCATCAGCAGCGGTACACTCACCGCCGGACACGCCGCCGGCAGAGGTGATCGCTGGACAGTTGAGGTCGACGGCCTTTCGCTGTCTTTACCATCGCTGACCTTGCAACTCACGTAAGCGGTCTTATGCGGGCTGATATTGGCTGGCCGACAATCAGCGGCGTGCGTTCAGTCTGTCCAGTGCACGCTTCAACTCTTCAAGCTTCTGACCGGCTTCGCCGAGCTTACCCTCGGCCGTCAAACGCTGATAGTCGGCAAGATCCCTCGCCGCTTCCGAGATCAAAGAATTGAGATCAGACGCGGGTTGGGCCGATGACTGCGCAGCCGACGCCCCCGTTCGAGGTTGCTCCGCTGCGGTCGCCGCAGTGCTCGTCGGCGCGCTCATCGACGAAGCCGCGCCGCCAAACAGGGCCGCCATCGCTGATTCAAACGTGGGCCCGTAAGCCAGCCGATCTTGCAGCGCCAGCACAACGAGCCGCAACTCCGGCATCGGACTTCGCTCCGCCTGCAAGTAAATCGGTTCCGCATACAATAACGCGCGTCCCGTCGGAATCACCAGCAGCGCCCCGCGCCGCACATGCGAGCCCTGCTGATTCCACAATGTCAATTGTCCAGAAAGCTGGGCGTTCTGATCGATTCGCGCCTCGATTTGCAGCGGACCGTCGACCAGCTTCGTCTTCGGAAAGTTATAGACCACCGACTTGCCGTACTCTTCGCCATCGCTGCGCCCCGCAATCCAGCCAATCAGATTGTTCCGGTTCGCTGGAGTGAAGGGGAGAATCTCCACGAACTCCACGCCCGTTTCGTCAGGCAGTTTCATCAGCACAAAATTCGGCTGCATCGCCTGCGTAGTCTGCGCGCCCCCTTCGCCCATCCCGACTTCGGTCGCCACCGTCCAAAGATCTTCGCGGTTGTAGAACGCTTCCGTATTCGTCATGTGATACAGGCCGTACACCTCCGCCTGCAATTTGAGCAGTAATTCCGGATAGCGAACATGCTTTCGCAGTCCGCTCGGCATCGTGGAAGCATCTTTGAATAAACTCGGAAATATCCGTCGATAGGCCGCAATAATCGGATCGTCCGTATCAAACACGTAAAAAGTTGTCGTGCCATCGTAGGCGTCGATCACTACCTTGACGCTGTTCCGCATGTAGTTAATAAGATCGTTGCCCAGGCGATAGTGGCTCGAGTAAGGAAAGCTTTCCGAAACCGTATATGCGTCCACAATCCAGGACAGCCGTCCATTGTCGTCGAGCACAATATAAGGGTCTGGATCGTAGGTAAGAAATGGCGCCAGCGTGGCTACGCGATCGCGAATATTGCGCCGCATCAGCAGCCGGCTGTCTTTGTTAACGTCGTCGCTGAAGGGCAGCTTCGCAAGATCGTCGCGATCGAGCGCAATCACAATGCGGCGCAGAAAGCTGCCGATGACGATGCCGCCATTGCCTTCATAAGACGTCAGATTGTTACTCTGGCCTTGCGGATAGTTGAATTCCTGTTGCCGAGTCTTCACATACACGTCAGTGTCGGTCAGCTCTCCAAAATAAATTTCCGGCCGCGTCACGTTGAGGCCGCGCACCGTACTCTGCACCGGCATGTTGCTCAGCATTAAGGTAGGCAGCCCTTCGGGAGTAAATCCGTTGACCGGATTCATGGTGATGCCATAACCATGGGTATAAATCAGCTTTTCGTTGATCCAGTTGCGGCTGCTCTCGGGAAGTTTTTCGACATTCAATTCGCGCGCCGCCAGCATTACCTCGCGCGTCGCGCCATCGATGTTGTAGCGATCAATGTCAATGTCGGGAAAGTCGTAATAGGTGCGAATCTCCTGAATCTGGCGCAACGTGTCTTGCAATGCGCGCCAGTCCCAGAGCCGTATGTTTTGCAGCGTCGCCTGGTTGTTCTGCGGCTCGGCCGCCTCGACCGTCGTCTCCGCCGGAAACTCGCGCTGCGAAATTCGGTTGAATCCATAGGCCTGCCGCGTCAATTCGATGTTGTGCGCTATGTAGGGCTGTTCGCGCACCAGTTCGTTAGGCTTCACGATAAAACTGCTGACGTACCAGGTAACACCTTGCAGCGCAATGTAGCAGACGACTGCCGGAAGAGCAGCCGCAATCAGCCCGCGCCCGCGCGGAGCTCGTACTGCGTTGATGATGGCAATCACGGCGCCCACAACTAGCGCGATGCAGACAACGAGCAATCCGGTGAGGGTGACATGAGCGTCCGTGTAAGTCACTCCACCGAAGACCGTATGATCCTCAAGCAATAGCTCGAATCGGCTCATATACACACGCAGCGCGATGACCAGCAATAGAAACGAAAAGGTAATAGAAAGTCCGCGCCATGGCAGGATAACCGATCGGCTGAGGCGGCCGGAAAGCGCTCTGCTTCCGCCCGTAATAAGGATGAAAAAAGCAGCGAGCGCACAGGTAATCACCGCCAAGGTAAGCAGCCAACCCGAAATCAACTGCCACGCGGGCAGAGTAAAAAGAAAAAAAATCAGCGGCCGGCTAAAAATCGGATCGACTATCTTGCTAGCAATTGGAGATGAGTTCCAGTAAAGTGCAAGCGTTGCCCAGTCCGACATGATACTCGCGCCCGTGCCAGCCGCGACGACCAGCGAAATGCCAAGCGCAATAACGCGCAAGACAGGCTCAACCGGCAGCTTCAAGGGTTGGCCACCAATAAAGATCGTATGGCCGCTCGGTAAATCGGGAAGATGCGCTCGCTTCAACGCGAGAAATGTCCCGTACAAAATGATGAAAGTAGCTACCGTAAAAGCGGCGAAGATTCCCCACTGCAAGCCAAGCGTCTTCCAGAAAACTTCCCCGTACCCGAGCGATCCGAACCACAGTACATCGATGTAATAGGACAGCGCGGTCCGACCGCTGAAGAGAATGACGGCAACGAGAACGAGAATAATAATAAAGCGACGGCGCCGCCGCGTTGGTGGCGGCGGCATTGGCCAGTCAATGGACTCGGGTGGCATTGCTGTGCTCCGTTTTTATACTTTGTTGATCATCCGCATAATACTCCCTCCGCCTGCCCAATTTGCCGCACGTTCGTTGAAGCGCTACCCAAAAGCTGTTCTTGTAGGAAAATAAATTATGAGCTCCGTGCGCATCGATAAATGGCTTTGGGCTGCCAGGTTTTTCAAGACGCGCTCATTGGCCACGCGCGCCTGCGAACTCGGCAGGATCCAATTTAATGGTCAGCCCGCCAAAGCCGCGCGCGACGTTCGTATTGGCGACATGTTGCGCGTGACCAATGACGGTGGCGAATTTCAAATCGAAGTGCTGCGGCTGAGCGAGGTGCGCGGCCCAGCGTCGGTTGCGCAAACGATGTACCGCGAGACAGAGGAGAGTCGCGAGTTGCGGATGAAAGTAGCCGCCGAGCGCAAGGCGATGACACAATTCGAAGAATTGCCCGCGGGCAGGCCATCCAAACGCGATCGCCGAAGAATTATCCAGTTTCGCGGAAGGATTTAATCGACAGCAAATGACGACACGCGTTGGATATCAGTTATACTCATCGGCCATACGCGCGGACAAGAAATCAGCCCTTAAATCAGCGACGAAAATGAAAACAAAAATAAAAACCATAACCAGGTCTCGAATACTCTGCGCCGCCACGCGGGGCGCGCTAGCGGTTCTAATACTTTGCATAGCGCCGCTCGGGGCACAGAATGAGGATCACGATACCGGAGCCTCTCGCGCCGCCGCCGTGCTCGCATCCTTGCCGCACGCGAAAAGAATTGACCGCGTCGCCATCTGTCCCGACGGCAGTCAGGTCGCCTACATCGTCGATAAAGAGCTCACCGTAGTCTCCGCGACCGGCGGCTCCGTCCGCGAGATTGCAGTGGACGGCAATCTTCCGCTGCGCCAAGTCACATGGTCGACCGATAGCAAGCAGATCGCCTTCCTCGCTGACTTGCCCGGCGACGCTCCGGCGGTTCAAATTTGGACGGCACCGACCGACGGCAGCTCTCCGGTAAAACATGCCGAATTGAAGGGATACGTTCAGAGCCCGCGCTTCTCTCCCGATGGATCGAAACTCGCACTCCTTTATATTGCCGATATGCCTCGCGTCGCGGGTCCCCTCCAGCCCATGACGCCTCTAGCGGGAGTCGCCGACGAGAAAATTTACGAACAGCGAATCGCCGTCCTCGATCTCGGCAACGACCATCTGACGCAAGTCACACCCGCCGATGTCTATGTCTACGAATACTACTGGACTCCCGACGGACAGGGTTGGGCAGCGACCGCAGCGCACGGCTCCGGCGACGCGAACTGGTGGATCGCCCGTCTCTATCTGGTGAATGCGCACGCCGGGGAAATGCGCGAGATCTATAAACCGAAACTGCAAATCGCCGATCCGCAGGTCTCACCCGATGGAAAGAATGTCGCGTTTATCGAAGGCTTGATGAGCGATGAGGGCTCGACAGGTGGAGACATTTACATGGTTCCGGCCGCTGGAGGCGCGGCGCGAAATCTCACTCCTAACATTAAAGCGTCGCCGAATTCGCTCACCTGGACAGCACCCGACCGAATCACTTTCGCCGAAAACGTCGATGGCAATTCTGGCTTCGGCAGCGTCAACGTCCCGGGCGGCGTCATTCAGCAGATCTGGTCGGGGGAAGAGTCTGCTTCACCGGGCGGACGCGAATGGTTTTCGCGATCTGCTAATGGCGATCAACCAATCACTGCCATCGTGCGGCAATCGCCAAGCGCTCCGCCAGAGGTCTGGGCGGGCCCGATCGGCGATTGGAAGCAACTCACGGACATAAATGTCTCCGCGAAACCGACGTGGGGAAAAATGCGAAATGTCCATTGGACAAATGGCACAACCCAGGTTCAGGGCTGGTTGCTGATGCCCAAGGATTTTTCCCCCAGCAAAACTTATCCGCTGGTGGTTGCTGTGCACGGGGGACCATCGGCGGCCTGCACGTCGCACTGGGATGAGCGCAGCATGGGCCCGGCGTCCGCCATGGGCTATTTCGTCCTCTGCCCCAATCCGCGCGGCAGTTACGGACAAGGCGAGGCGTTCACGCAAGGCAATGTCAAAGATTTCGGCGGCGGCGATTTCCGCGATATCATGGCGGGAATTGATGCGGTTTCGAAATGGTATCCGATCGACAGTAAGCGCATAGGCATTTTCGGACACAGCTACGGCGGCTACATGACCATGTGGGCCGAGACCCAAACTCAGCGTTTCGCCGCCGCGGTAGCGGGCGCCGGCCTTTCCGATTGGCTCAGCTACTATGGTCTCAACGATATCGACGAATGGATGATCCCATTTTTCGGCGCGTCCGTTTACGACGATCCGGCGGTATATGCCAAGAGCGACCCGATGCACTTTGTCACTGCTGCGAAAACTCCCACGCTGATTCTGGTCGGCGATCGTGACGGCGAAGTGCCCATGGAACAATCCGTCGAGTGGTGGCACGCGCTCCGAACTCTGAACGTGCCGACCAGGCTGGTGGTCTATCCGAATGAAGGGCACGCATTTGTGAAGCCCGCTGACGCTCGCGACTACACATTGCGAACCTTGGAGTGGTTCGACGAATGGTTCGCAAAAGCGTCAGCGCACTAATCGCCATCGCGCAACGTACACAAACCTACTGATCACTCGCGCTCGGTGTGTCATCGTGATTACTTCAACGTCAACGTGATTCCCTGTCGGAACAGCACCCGACTGGACCCATCGCTATTAAACCGTACGTAGTACAAATACGGGTGGCTGCCGACAATTGAAAAGTTCAAATCCGGAGCAGCGGGATCGATCAAAGAAAAGTAAGCGTACGACCAGTTGCCCGGTGGCTCCTGAGCAAGAAATTGATCAAGCGTAGCCACCAATTTCGGCTTGGTCCAGTTCGCCAGATCGGTTGACGTCGAAAGATAGAAGCCCTTCGCTCCATATTCATTTGTCCAGGGATTCCACAGAACCGCGATCACAACGCCCGACGATTCAAAAAGATTAATACCAGTCACGACGTCCATGTAAGGAACCGGCGTGTAAACGTGCTCGAGCGGGCGCTCAACCGGGCCGGGGTAGGGGTCGACAAAGGAAACAGAGAAGTCCGTGCCGCTCCATCCGCGCCATGAAGATGGATCAAAAACGTTTTGCGTCCGCATGGGCGCAGCGCCGCTTGTAATGCAACGGTTCGGCCCGGTCTGTCCCGAGCAGTCCGCAGGCCACTGCCAGGATGTCACCATCGCGTAATACCATCCGCCCAGCTCAATAATATTGCTGTCCACGCTATAGCCTGACGGACCTTTATCCTTCACATACTTGTAGGGAACTCCAGCAAGAAAATTGTTGGGCGCATTAAACGACTTGAAATGATAGCCGCCATCCTCGGATTCGTGATACGTATCAGAGTCGTACTCGCAACCGTTATATCCATTCTTGAAGGTGCACTCGCCTGGATGCGCCCAGCCGTGATATTCCATGTGGGTTAGCGCGGCGATTTTGATGCCGTCGAAGGTGTAGAAGTCATCAATCCAGCTTTGATCGTTAAAGTCCGCCGGGTTAGGATCGTTTGCGGAGTAGTGGCCGACCTCGCAACTGTGCTGCACCGTTTCCAGAGTCGGGCCGAGATTCTGGAAAAGTTCGGAACTGGCCGCCACCAGGTGCAACGTCCCCATCGAATCGCGGAACGCGCGAGCCATTGCGTCAGGAATGTCGTCGGAGTTGCACGATTGCTGCGGCGATTCGAAGACCGCGGTGCGCGAGCTATCGAGTACGCCCTTGACAGTGGGTGTCTCTGCCGGGGGTGGCTGGCTTTGCCCGGAGCACGTCGTTGCTATGACACCCCCGAATAGCCCGAAGAGAATGACAAGTACTCGTTTTATCACGGCGTTCCTCCACTTGCCATCCTCAGTTAACCCAGGATTCAGAGGAGCCACTCGGTCTCCTAGAGATTATTTTCCTCAGTTGCTAGCGCGCGGTCGCCGGAGTGACTCCATACTTCTGCGTGGCATAGCCAACGATCAATCCGACGATGCTTCCGGGAAGGATGATCGCGATGTAGTGGTCATGCTGCATATACGCGACCAGGAAGGCCAAGACGAAACCCACCGCCAGGCCAAACATAATTCCGAGGGGAACCGAATTTACCTTGCGCGCAAAGATGCCAGCGGCTACGCCGGCAATCAGGCCCTTGATGGTCGAACCCACAATGATCCCTGCCAGTTGTGTACGCACTTCGGGATAGAACCACGCCGTACAACCGTCAAATGCGCCGAGCACAGCTCCAATCAGTAAACCAAGCAAAATCTTGTTCATAACGCCCTCCGTTTTTATGTACTGGAGTTCTTTACAACGGAATTTGCAATTCCTTTAGGCCTTAATGCTTGACCACGACTATCAACAGCACACGCATCAGCAAGTATGCCGCTATCAACCAGATAAAGAACCTGTACCGCCTATAGAAACGCGTCGCCTTATCGAAAATACTTTCGCGATGCGCGGAAACCGCCAGGCCGTCGAGGTATCGCGAAACGTCCGCCGCCAGATCCTGCACTGTGGCATACCGGCGACCGCGTTCTGGTGCACAGGCCTTCCCACAAATTGCATCGAGCGAGCGATCGAGCTTAGGGACCGGACGTTCGGCCAGTTGGTCAGTGAGTAAATACCGCAGAAGCGTTCCGAGAGAGAAAATATCGCTGCGGGCATCCAATGACTCGGTTTCCCCGCGGGCTTGTTCCGGAGACATGTATCCTGGCGTGCCCATAACGCTCCCGTGGCCCGTTCCCGACGAATTGCCATCGCTGCCATCGGCAGAAAAGCGCGGAATGTCAACGCCGCGGCGATTCGGTTCATATCGAGTGGCGTCGGCCAAAATCTTCGCGAGTCCCCAATCCATGACCAGAACTTCGCCAAACGGCCCGACCATCACATTGGCAGGCTTGAGATCGCGGTGGAGCACTCCGCGTGCGTGCGCAAAAGCAACAGCGTCACAGATGCGAAGAAAAATACGTAATCGGTCGGGAGTCGAATTGACGGAGCCGATGTACTGATCGAGCCGTTTACCCTCGACAAATTTCATGGTGTAAAAGACGCGGCCGTCGGCCAGTGTGCCGACCTCGTGCACAGGAACAATTCCCGGATGTTCCAGCCGCGCCAACACACGCGCTTCACGCATCAGTCGGTTCGCTAGTTCGCTTTCAGAGCCGGACACGTCGAACACTTTCAGCGCTACGCGGCGTTGCAAGAGCTCGTCTTCCGCCGCGTAAACCACACCCATGCCTCCTCGTGCCACTTGCCCGATAAGAATGTAGCGAGTGCCGTTAAGGTCCGGAAGCTCCGCGCTAGTGCGCAGTCGTCTGATCGCCCTGTCAGAAAGGTGCCTCATCGGATGCCCGGGGACACAGTGCTCAGAAACGCGTACAACCGACTTTCTCAGATGTTCCGGTTTCTCGCCAGAATCAGTAGGCCCTTTACCCGGCATCCCAGCCGAAAGCCGTCTTCGTCTCCCCCCGAAATTCGTCGTCGCTGCCGCACATTGCTCGCAAGCGCTCCAGCGCGATCCTGCGAAATTCGCGCCGCGCCCATGCGAGCGCATTGTTCACGTCGCTGACTGCCATTCCGTACTGCTGCGCAAGCTGGGCGTAGGAAACGTCGTCGTCTCCCAGATCGTAAGCTTCAAAGAGCAGAAAGTCCCGGTCTCGCGCCCGCGCGGCGCAAAGAATTCGCAAATCTTCGACGGCCAGCGCGAAAAGGCTGCGTACCCATTCCGTCTCAAAGAATTGCTCGGGCGATTCAGAGGAGGCAATTGTGGCCCCGTCGATTGTGCCGTGAGCGAGCTCTTCTTCGGCGCCCGCAAAATCGAGCGCCAGATGCTGGACATCACCTCCACGCTTCTGCCGGCGCGCTGCCTTGTCTTCGTTCATCACGAAGCTATCCACGCATAACCGAAGATAGGTCCGCAGGCGGCTCTTGTTGGCATCAAAGCGGTTCAGCAATTCGCGTTCCAGCATTTCGGCAAAAAATCCCTGCGTAAGATCCTGCGCGTCAGGAGCGCCGCGATTCCAGCGCAGACGAACATATTTGTAAACCGGTTTCCAGTACGCCTCACAAAGTGCATCCAGCGCTCTCCCGCGTTCCCCGAGATCCTCGCTGCGCACCGCTGCGATAACCGACCACCGCGTAGCAGGGAAGCGCCCGTCACCACCCTTGAATTCGTCGTGATCCATACGATCTCTTCGGGAGCGGCCTCACCACACGCGGCAGGCGTTTTCCGAAACCATCGGCTGACCCGCTTTGCAACCGAACGCCTGCTCGAAAGCTGCTGAGTTCTGCACCGCTCCATTCACGCGCCAGCGTCCCGGAGAATGCGGATCGGTCAGCGCGCGCTTACGCGCCTCCTGATCGGTCACGTTCTGGCACCAGATCTGCCCATACGCGAGAAAGAATCGCTGCTGCGGCGTGTATCCATCAATCGGTTTCACCGGCGTATTGCCGATGATGTTGGTCAGCGCAATATAGGCGAGCTTTAGCCCGCCGTTGTCGGCGGTATTTTCACCCAGCGTTAATCTGCCATTAAGTTTTACCTCGCCCTTGTCATCCTTCACCGTAGTAAAGCTCGAATATTCTTTGGCGGTACAGTCGACACGCTGCTCAAATTCCTTGCCATCATCAGCCGTCCACCAATCGCGAAAGTTGCCTTCGGCGTCGTACTTGCGTCCCTGGTCGTCAAAGCCATGCGTGAGTTCGTGCCCAATCACCACCCCGACGCCGCCAAAATTAACCGCATCGTCCATCAGCTTGCCATAAAACGGAGGCTGCAAAATCCCAGCAGGGAAGTTGATGTCATTCATCGGCGGACGATAATAAGCGTTAACCGTCGGCGGAGTCATACCCCAATCCTTGCGGTCGGTCGGCTGCCCGATCTTGTTGTATTGCCGATGCACCTCAAACGCTTCGGCCCGCACCGCGTTGCCGGCGTAATCACCAGGCTTGATCACGACGCTGCTGTAATCGCGCCACGTGTCAGGATAACCAATATTATTGACGATGGCAGTGAGCTTCTCATAAGCCTTCTGTTTAGTTGTGTCCGACATCCACGTCAACTGCCCAATATCCTGACGCATTGCGCTCTCGATGGCCTGCACCATCTTCAATGTTCGTTCTTTGCCTTCGGCGCCGAAAGTGCGGTCCACGTACAGCTTTCCCAGCGCCATGCCCAGGTGCGAGTCCGTAGATTTCACGCAGCGCTTCCAGCGCGGCTCCATCTCCTGCTGCCCCGACATGTATTTCCCGTTGAACAGAAAGTCTTCCTCCACAAACGCCTTGGTCAGCAGCGGAGCGTAGCCGTTAATCGTTTTCCAGCGCAGATAAACTTTCCAGTCGTCGAGCGGAACGGTGTTGATCTGCTCATTGACCTGCTTGAAGAAATCAGGATTGCCGACGTTAAGTGAGGTGAACTTAGGCGAGCCATTATCGGCAAAGTAGACCGCAAGATCGAGGTTCGGCGCCGCGGCCGCGATCTCCGCAACAGTCATTTTATGGTCGCGCGTTTTCGGATCGCGCCGTGCCGTGCGGTCCATCGAGGCCTGCGCTAGTCCCGTCTCAACGCTCAATACAGTCTTGGCCTCCGCCGCCGCCAGCGCGGGCACGTCGCCCGCCAGCATAAACATCTTCTGCACGTGCTCCGCATATTTCTGCCGCGTTTCCATCGACTTCGCGTCATCTTTAATGTAGTAGTCGCGATCGGGCAGCGTGATTCCGCCCTGGTCAAGGGTTGCGACGGTTGCCATTGAATCGTGCATGTCGGGCTGCGGATAGAAGGCAAACAACGCAGGTATCGAACTACGGTGCATGGCCGATACAGCGCGGATCAAATCCTCATTCGTCTTGATGCCGTTAAGCCGATCGAGTTCCGGCATGAGCGCTTCCGTTCTCTTTTTCTCGATTGTGTTCTCATCCATGCAGGAGCTGTAGTAGGTGCCAACCATCGTCTCTGTAGCTGAGTGCTTTCCCGGAACCTGCGTCTCGGTCAAGATGTCTCGCAAAATATAGAGATTATGATCGGTCAGCTCGTCGAAACGCCCCCACCGCGATTTGTCGGCAGGGATCGGATTGTTCTTCATCCACGAGCCGCAGGCGTATTGATAGAAGTCCACACAGGGGTCGATGGTTTTATCAATAGCGTTCTGGTCAAACACCGGGATTTCGCGCAGCGCATTGGATGAGCCCGCGCCTGTGGCAGTTGAACTTTGGGCGGACGCCAGGCCCGACAAAAGCACGGCGATCGACAAGGATAAAAACAAGGACGAAAAGAGACGGAGAAAGCGAGTTCTCATGTGTTCCTCAAGGCTGGATTGTAGATTTACCGCTTGCAGCCAGCGCGCATCGCAGCCAGAAAAACAGAACGCCAAGGATCGGAGGCGGCAAGCCTGCAAACAGACACACTACTACAAACGGCGCAGATAGGGGAAACTCGCGCAGCCGCGCTCGCTAAGAGTCGAAAATAGACAAGTCGCATCGAATCCTAAAAGAGAATAAACGGGAACCGCATCCCCAAACTCCCGCAGCTAAAAAATAATGATGACCATGGAGGCGACAAGCCGATGACCGAAACACTGAATGCCGCGCACTCTATTAAAATCGACGCGCACGCCCTCGATCAGATATTCCGCCAGGCTCGTACCCACAATGCATGGCTGCCCAAACGCGTTCCCGTCGAAGCCCTGCGTGAAGCTTATGACTTGGCGCGCTTCGGCCCAACCAGCGCGAATTCCAGTCCAGCTCGTTTCATTTTTCTCGAGAGCGAAGCGGCTAAGGCCCGGCTTTTGCCCGCGCTAGCCCCGCTCAACGTGGAGAAAACTAAAGCTGCGCCAGTCACGGCGATTGTCGCCTGGGACGATGAGTTCTACGAGAAGCTTCCGCACTTGTTTCCGCACGCCGACATGCGCTCCTATTTCGTGGGCAATCAAAAATTGGCTGAGGAGACGGCCTTCCGCAACAGCACCCTCCAGGGAGGCTATTTCATCCTCGCGGCTCGCGCGGTCGGCCTTGATTGTGGCCCGATGTCCGGCTTCGATCCAGCCAAGGTAAATGCGGAGTTCTTTCCCGACAGCAAATGGAAGGTTAATTTTCTCTGCAACCTGGGTTACGGAGATAAGAGCAAGCTCTTTCCGCGCAGTCCGCGCCTTTCCTTTGACGAGGCCTGCCGCGTGCTCTAAAGCCGCATCGTGAAGCGACGCAAGTTCCCCGGGTCCTTTTCAGCCTTATCCGCGCAGCACGTGCCCCGTGCTGCGTTTTTCCTTGATCAATGCTACGGAGATCAATGCTACGGACAACGCTGTATGGACACACCTCTGCCACCAAGATACAAGTGATGCGTGAATAATCGCTTTACACCTGTCGCTTCGTCCGCCAGAGGTGAGTCGTGAAGCAAGATGTGAAGCACAAGAAAAGCCTGCTGGTGACGGCAACTCTCCTGCTGGTTCTGGCTGGCTCCACGTTTGCTCAGGGCGTTCAGTCCGAACCCGCCCCGGCTCTGCCACCGAGCGTCCTTGGGCCGGACTTGATCGCTTGGTCTCAAATGCAAACGCCGCGCCCGGTGCCGCAGCCCCTTCCTCCTGACCAGAACCCGCCGGCGCCACAACCGCCGACAACCGAGACCTTCGCCGGGACGATTATCAAGATCGACGCGAATTATGTTTTGAAATTGACGAGCGGCCTAACCTACCGGCTAGCCGATCAAAGCGACGATCAAAACAACGGAAGGCAATACGAGGGAAAGCAGGTTCGACTCATAGGAAGCCTAGATGCGAACCGCAATAGCATTCACATCCTTAGCATTCAGCCGATCTCCTAAATCTTTGCCGATAGCGAACCTGCTCATTGCTACTATTATTTTCCGGCGACGATAAAATGTGGGTCGTTGGTGCACAGCCTACGGTATTTACCCGATTGGAACTTCCAACTCACCGTATTAGCCTGAAGTTAGTTACTCACTACTTTATGCCGACGACAGTGTATGCATCCCCCACTCCTGTTCCCGCTTGGCATAAGCTCTATCAGGCCGCCCTATTTGAAACTGAAGAACGCGAAGTGCCCGTCCGAATTGCCGAGGCCGAACGGGCAATCGTTCAGCGATCTAGGGAGCTTATCGATTCGACTACCGACAATATTGAAGAAAACGAGGCTCTCGAAGACGCCCTGTACGGCTTGCAGGCGCTACAGAACTCAATGGTGCGAGAGCGAGAGCGGGAGAAAGAGGCGGCGTGATCTGCCGCAACGTGATCTGCCGCAAAATGATTTGCTGAACCGATTTTGCTGGAGTCGTGGGTCTCCAGCAGACCGTGGCCGGGGCAGCCAAGCTCGCGAGCCGCGCTCCTTAGGGGGCTGAGAAACCGCGCCGGACTGAGTGAATGCGTCTGGCGCGGTGGATTCGGCAACAGCCTGACTATTGTTTGCGAAGCCCCAGATCAGGCGATCTTCTTTTCCTTCTGATCGTCCTGCACCGGCGGATCTCCATAAACTTGCTCGTTCTGCGGACGCGGGCCGCCCTGTTCATTCCCAGAATGCTCGCCATTTTGATGTTCCTGAAGTTCGCGATCTGAATTAAACGACTGGTTGCAGATCTGGCAAGTTTTCTTATGGGTGGAGTCGGAGTTCGAGTTCATGTTCTTCTCCCTTCGTTTCGATGGCGTTATTGCAAAGTCGCTTTGCTCTCAAGCTACAGAGCCGCGATCGCGGACCATGCCGATGAGAAGCGCGAGTGCCGCCAACAGTAGCACGATGTGCACCGATCCGCCGAACGAAATCGTGCCGACAATTCCCAGTATCCAGCAGATCAAAAATAAAACGGCAAGGACCCAGAGCATGAATTCCTCTTACATCCTCGACTCTAGACAGATGGCGTGCCAAGGGTTATCCAGTGAAATCCCCAAACCCGCGCGGGGCTTACCTTACTCGTCAGGCCGTCAGTAAACCTGAACGATGCTGTTGCGAACGGCATATAGCGTCAAGTCGGCGACCGAATGCAGATTGAGCTTTCGCATGAGGTTGGTACGATGGGTCTCCGCCGTCTTGACGCTGAGGTGAAGGGTCGCCGCGACTTCCTTCGTGGTCTTCCCTTCAGCCAGAAGCTGAATCACCTCGCGCTCTCTCGGCGTTAGGATGTGCCGCCCCTGCGGTTCGCTGCGCTGGTTCGGATGAAGATAGCCTTCCAGCACCATCTTCGTCACCCGAGTAGTGAAAAATGTCCGATGATTTTGTAGCGCTTCAACGGCGGAAACCAGTTCCCGCCCCGAATCAGATTTCAACAGGAAGCCGCGAGCCCCAACCGCCAGAACCTCGCGCACGACCTGCTCGGAATCGTGCATGGTCAGAATCAGAATGCTGATCGCAGGATTGGCGGCTAGAATCTGCCGCGCCGCGTCAAGCCCATTCAGACCCGGCATACCGATATCTAGCAGCACTACCTCCGGCTTTAACTGACTGGAGAAGTCAACGGCTTCCCGGCCGTCTTTCGCCTCGCCACAAATCTCCCACCCCGGATGATCCTCAAGCAAGCAGCGAATGCCCTTGCGCGCCACGTCGTGATCGTCGGCGATCAGAATTCGGAGCGCGCTCACACTACCACCTCCCACAAGAAACACCCGTCATTACCGCTTCCAAATACCGGATGTTGGCCTTGTGCTGTCTCTTAGACGTCGCTCTGAAGAGCTTAGAACTTCTGATACCCCCGAATACAGCTTTTTTTTGCCGAAACTACAGGGTTTTTGGTATGCTAGCAGCACTTTCCAACCAAACTTTTCTGGATGCGTTTCGGCTCCGTTGCCTGGCCTGAACGGTGCGCGCACTCAGGGTCTGGTTGAAATTGCGCCCGGTCCGCCACTTCTGAGCTAGTCCACGGTCTTCCCAATATGCGCTCTCACGCTTAGCGCAGTTCTTGGAGCCGCGGGGCAATCCACCAAACGGAGACAAAGCCGTATGCAGAAGTGCGTTCTATCGACCCTGTTCTTCCTTTTAGCCCTGACTTCCGCTGCATTCGCAGGTGTGGCCGTTAACTCCCCCACCAGCGGCGCTACCGTACAATCGCCCGTGCACTATGTAGCTTCGGCCACTTCCAGTTGTGCGGATGGCGTGGCCTCCATGGGCATCTATACCGCCCCCAACGTCCTCGCCTATACCTCAAACGGCGCCAGCCTCAATACCAGTCTCAACCTCAGTCCAGGCACCTACAACACGGTTGTGGAAGAGTGGGACTATTGCGGCGGAGCGGCGACCGTTCCAGTCACCATCACGGTTTCCGGTCAGTCACAGGTGCAGGTCACGACGCCGGCCAATAACAGCAAGGTCGGGTCTCCCGTGAACTTCGTGGCTACGTCGTCATCTTCATGTCCAAAGGGCGTGGCCGCCATGGGGATTTACACAGCCCCTAATCAACTCGCCTACCAGGTTAGCGGCGCTAGCCTCAACACCAACCTCACCCTCGCCGCTGGAACCTACAATACAGTCGTCGAGGAGTGGGACTACTGTGGCGGAGCAGCAACCACGCCGATTACGGTTACCGTCAGCAATTCATCTCAGGTGCAGGTAACCTCGCCGGCAAGCAACAGCACCGTCAACTCGCCCGTGCCATTCACCGCGACCGCGACCTCATCTTGTCCTAAGGGTGTCGCGTCTATGGGGATCTATAGTGGCCCGAACCAACTCGCCTACGAGGTCAGCGGATCGAAGTTGAATACCACCTTGTCCCTCGGCCCCGGAACCTATCACGCAACCGTCGAAGAGTGGGATTACTGCGGAGGCGCGGCCACCACTCCCGTCACCTTCACGGTGAGCACCGGCGGCAATGTCATCTCGAACATCCAGGGAGGTGCCGGGTGGACTGGCTACATTGAACTTCCGCCCGACTACGGAATTTGCTCCACCTGCAGTCCGAGCGGTCCGCAAACGACGTGGTGGACGAAGCAGGGAATAAGTTCGCCTTCGATGAGCGGCGATGCCATGGAGTTTGACATCGGAGGTTCGACGGACTATTCCGATGTCTTATGGAACGTGCATTTACTGGGCGACGGCTCTCCGATCCTCGATCAGAGCCACCAGATTGTGCCCAACACCCACAACTTCATCTATGACGTCTGGTTTTACGGCACCAACGTGAATGTCGCGCAGTCGTTGGAGTTCGACATTAACCAGTTCGTCGATGGTTTCTCTTTCATATGGGGCCATCAATGCACGGTGATGGGTGGCCACGAGTGGCAGATTTGGAACAACCAGGCCAATGCATGGGTGTCGACTGGTATTTCCTGCTACCCGAATAGCAACGCCTGGAATCACCTGACCCTTCAGGTGCAGCGCACGTCTAACAACCAACTGCTCTACCAAACAATTACCTTCAACGGGCAGCAGTACAACGTGAATGCGACCTATCCGCCAACGTCGTCGTCGTGGTACGGGGTCACAATCAATTACCAGATGGACGGAAATTACGCGCAGCAGTCTTACGCAATCTATCTGGACAACTTGAACTTTACCTACTGGTAGAAAAAAGATGAGGGGCGCAGACGACGCGCGCCCCTCATTGCTATAAAGCATTTTGCGGTGCGGAGTTGTGCCTAATTATTGTGACCCAGCCCCTGGGCAAGCTCCATTCCCGTTTCCGCTCCACGATCCCGTGTAGTTGGAACCGCCGCCACCGCGCGGACCCTGTATCAGCGATTGTTGAACCGCTGGGTTAAGGGGCGTCCCCGCATGGAGGCTATTATGGTAGGGCAAAATCTCAGCCTGATTGTTGCCCGGCCAGTAAGTGTATGCGGCCGCGCTCCACTGCCAGTTGAAGGCCAAGTCATTGTCCGTCGATTCCGTTGTGTAGTTGAATGTCGCAGAGCCGCCGCCGGTAAAATTCGAGTCTACCGGCACAGCCTGGCCGTCAAAGAAGATCTCGTCATAGAGATTGTTCGGGTTGAGTGTTGTGATCCAGCGTCCATTCGGCTTATACGTTGAGTCGTAACTAGTCGTAGGAGTCGCCGGGGCTGACGGATCGAAGATCAGGAACCCATCCGGGAGCCCGTAGGTCTGCCCGTTCAGCACGAACGTGACTCCCGTGAACTGGACTGTCGTCGTCGCGTTGGTCGGAATACCGCTAGGCGTTCCGATGTGGGCGTTAATCCAGACCACATCGTTCGAACCCACCGTGTTGAACTTGTTCCACGAGACCGGCGCGCCGGCAATTTGCGTGCCAGAGGGTGGAATCGTGCAAACATACGGTGTACCACAGCTCAGTGTGGTTGAAGTTCCGCCGTTAATGATGATGGTCCTTACCTTATCCGTGTCGGACTCTAGAAAAGCCGTCCCCGTCACTACGCAACTGCCGCTTAGCCCAGAGAATTGCCCCGAAGTCGTGGCCGTCGTGGTGTCCGCCGTAGCCACGAACGTGAAGCTGCCCGGCACGTTTACCGGTTGACCGCTTCCACAAGTGACCACGAAGTTGTAGTCAACCGTATACGTCCTGCCGACGGTGAGACCTACGGCGACCACGGTTAGAGTGTAGCCTTGACAGTTCGCGGTGGCGCTGGCGCTTTTCAGTTGGTGCGCGCTCGCGGGCACGGCCGAGATGGCCATAACTCCGAGGACCATCCACAGAAGAGCAGAAGTGGCGCTTTTCCCTAACATAACGATTTGTCCCCCTCGCAGAGTTCTCTTTGTTGGCCTACTACAAGCTCAAAAGATCCCCTCGCCAAAGATGAAAGGTTTTCGCTTTCTGCGCAAGTAAAGATGCTCTGCCACCGACGATGCGGCCTCTCGCATTGAAGACGCTTTAGGATCGAAGCTTGTTAAGCACCTACCTCGCGCGGTTAGACAGTTACTCAGATTTTTCTAATGGTCAATCGGGTCTTTGCAGTAAGTTACGCGTGTTTTAACCGTATAGTGTCGATTTGAATGCACTCGGCGATGCATTAACCGCCCCCCTTGTGTTGACCTCAATTTTTGTATCGATGGATTTCTCAAGGGCTGCAAATTGCATCAAAGACGAGCGGAGGATTTCCATGCATGCAGGTTGCCTTCAACGCGGTTGGCTTCGCGTGATCACTTCGTTTGTTTTTCTCGTGACTGCTGCGGCCGTAGTAGCGCAAGTGAGTCAGTCGCCGCCTGCTCAACCCCCAGCGCAGCCCTCTGGGGTCACTTCATCTCAACCCCAGGCTGCCGCGCAAACACCAACTGACCAGGAAACAACCGCCCAGCAACCGACGGCGCAGCAGCCGTCAACCCAAGAGCCCACGGCCGAAGACCCGAACACCGTAGGCCCGCCCGCCAACGATGAAGGCGGCATGTTCGTTTTCAAGCAACAGGTGAATGAAGTTGTGCTTCAGGCCACTGTCGTCGATGACAGCCGGAGGCTGGTTTCGAATCTAGGCAAGAACGATTTCGCAGTCTACGAAGATGGCTCGCAGCAGCCCATCACTTCGTTTCACAGGGAAGACGTTCCCGTGGCCGTGGGGATTCTTATCGATAACTCGGGCTCCATGCGCGACAAACGCGACAAAGTGAATCAAGCCGTGTTGAATCTGATTCGCAACATCAACCCGCAAGATCAGATTTTTGTGGTGAACTTCAGCCGCAATCCCTATCTCGATCAGGATTTCACTTCTGACATCAACTTACTTGACCGCGCCCTGAAGCAAGTATCCACGCAGGGCAGCACGGCCCTTTACGACGCCATCGTCGCCTCCGCGGTCCATCTCAACAACAACAGCAAGTTCGACAAGAAAGTCCTGCTCGTCGTAACCGATGGCCAAGACAACATGAGCCGGGAGACGCTGCAGGAAGCTACGCGCCGTTTGCAGAAGAATAACGGCCCGACAGTCTACGCGATCGGATTAATGGGGGGAGGACCGCAAGCTCCAGGTCGGCAAGCCCTGCAAAGCCTCGCTGACTCGACTGGAGGTGCTGCCTTCTTCCCGGATACGCTCGATCAGGTCGACACCATCTCGCGAGATGTAGCGCATGACATTCGCAATCAATACGCCATCGCCTACAAGCCGCGTAGTCAGGATGCGCAGCATTCGTATCAATCCGTCCGCGTCGAAGCGCGCGCCCCGGGATACGGCCGGCTGACGGTTCGCACCAGAACCGGCACTTACGGGGAACAGTCTCCAACTCAAACCGCGAATTAGCTTCCGCACAAAAAATGTCGCCTTGAGCGAAGCGAAGCACCTATGCATGGGGAAGTACATTTGCATTTGGTCTTCGCTGCGCTCAGGGCGACAGCGCGTTGCGGTCCCGATTTATCGGGACCTCACACTCAAGCTACTGTAGTCTGCGGACCACCATTAGGGATCTCATTCTTCATCCCCATCGGCATCTCGATCTGAATGATGTTGTTCTTGATGGCATAAACCACTAGGTCGCGAATGGAGTGCAAGCTGAGCTTGCGCATAATATTGCTGCGATGCGTTTCCACCGTCTTCGTGCTCAGGTTGAGCAACGACGCGACTTCCTTCGAACTCTTGCCCTCCGCCAAGAGCTGAGTGATCTCACGCTCGCGAGCCGTCAAAACAGGCAGATTAGGCGGTTCAGTTCTCGAAATCGGGTGCCCTTTCTCGAGAAAGCCGGCAAGCACCAGATCGTTCACGCGCGGCGTGAAGAACATGCGCTTGCTCTGGAGCGCCTCGACCGCAGAAACGAGATCGCGCGCCGCATCCGACTTCAGCACGAATCCCCGCGCACCCGCATCCAGCGCTTCGCGGATGACCTGATCGGAGTCCGTGATCGTGAGCACAATAATTTTGAAATTAGGATCATGCTGCAGCATCTGCCGCGTTGTCGACAGACCATTCAAGTTCGGCATGCCAATGTCGAGGATGATGACATCGGGCTTCAATCGTTTAGCAAGTTCGAGCGCTTCCCGGCCGTCGGACGCTTCTCCGCAGATTTCCCATCCTTCATGTTTCTGCAGCAGCGAGGATAAACCGCGCCGTACGATCTCATGATCGTCGGCCAACAAGATACGCAATTTCATGACAGCCCCTTTTAGAGTTAGACAGTGACTGCTGTCTTACCCTCATGACGCAGTTAGAGTGTCCCGACGAGCCAGAGCTACAAATACTTTGTGCTGACTTACTGCTTCTACCGCTTCCAACAAATCTCGCGCGGCATTCGATTTCACCACGTAACCTCTGGCGCCTGCATCCAGCGCCTCCCGCAGCATTTGAGGAGAATCGTGTTGCGTGACAAATAAAATTTCAACCGCAGGAGTCGACTGCCGCAACCGGCGGCACGCTTCCAATCCATGCATCTTGGGCATGGTTACATCCAGCACCACCACATCCGGCTGCAGCGTATCGGCCTTGTTTAAAGCCTCGAATCCATCGGATGCTTCCCCCACGACCTCCCAGCCCGATTGACCCTCCAGCAAGGTTTTCAGCCCTTGCCGAACCACCGGATGGTCATCGACTACAAGAATCCGAATCGTCATGATTCAATTCCCTCTCGCACCTCGGGGAATTGAGAGCAGAAGCCAGCACTTCGGTTCTCGATCGCTTCTTTTATCCGCATCTGATTGTCAGGAGGTCGATTCTTCCCAATACCTTAGGGAATTGTCACCAAAACTAACATGCGTGCACCGCCCTCCGAATACAGGGAATCCTGTATTTCGATGGCGTAAACCCTAGATGTTACTTGATTTGATGCTTACTTGATTTGAACCAACGCGGTTCTAAGCGACGCCCGCTTGGATGGCGGGAAAATACGTTTTCCGGTGGAGTAATGCCTCTACACCTTCCATTATTGAGCCCACGTCCGTCTTTGCACAGGCTCCTCGAATTCCCACGTCGCGCGCGGCTTCCGAGAGTTGCTTGGAGAAATGAAACGTAATCATCAAAATCGGGATCTTTGGGAACAGCTGAGAGATCTGCTTGGCGACTTCCAGCCCGTTTAACTCAGGCATCTGGAAGTCGAGCAGGATGACATCCGGCAGCGTTCTTTGCACCTTGGGCAGCACCTCACCGCCGGTTCGGGCCTCATCGCATACGCGCCAAGTAGCGTGCTGTTCCAGAAGCTCCCGGAGATAGTGCCGCACCATCGGATTGTCGTCCGCCACCAGAATTCTAACCAAGAGACAAACTCCCTCGTTTCAAATAAGCCGGCAGACGGTATCGTACCGAAGAAGCCTTAACCTGCACTCCAATGGAGCCGCGCATACAACTTCCGTATGTTTGCATCGCCCCAGCTACAAGCGAGACTAAGCCGCGCAGCGAGCCATGACAATCCTGTGAAGTATGTAAGGGTAATGTCCTAAAGGGTTGTGCGTACAATATTTTAGCGACAACAGAAGAAGAGATGCAGCCGCTACCAGATTCCCTTGTCGCTGCCAGTGAGGTTTTGCTCGAGGGCCGCAGCCGTAGCCAGGCCGGGCAGAAGGCTCAAGCGCAGCGTATTGCGGATCTCGCCCTTGCGGATAAGACTCTTCCACTCCGCGGCATAGAGTCGCGCCGCGTGCGGGACAATAGGAATGCGCAGCCAGTTCCGCCGGTAATAAACAAGATCACCGCCGAAACGCGCCGCTGACGTGACCCACGTCGGCAAGTCGATTCCCTCGCCACGGTATCGCTTCACGTAGTCCGACACCACCACGAGATAAGTCGCCAATCCTCCCCACAGGCCCGCCGACTGTGCCAATGAGCGCAGATAGATGTAGTCGACCGTGCCACTCTCCATCAATCGCGCGTTGTCCGCGATATCGCAGAGCCGTATGTAGAAATGCCTGTACATGCGCTGCAGCGTGCTGACGATCATGCGGTCTTCGGGCGCGGAGGTTCGAATGCGATACCCCTCCAGTTCGATGGTCCGTGCGCGCGTAACCAGAGATTCGGTGACGGTCGTCTGCTCACCCGTCTGCCCCAGCCGTCCTACATGGATCTCCACCAACTCCGGCAACCCCGGAACAATAAAGTTCCATTTGTTCGCCAGCCGGTCTCCCCAACTGCGCTCCGCCATCTCCGCTCCGAGCGCGCGGCGCATAACCACAGCCACCTCAGCGGCGGCAGTACCGGGGCTGCAATCAACGTAAAGATCGATGTCGCTACCAAAGTCAGGCCAGTGATCCAAAGACTTGATCACAATAACTCTTCCGCATTGCTGCAAAGCGCGAGTGATGGGATCGAGAAAAGTGACGGCGTGCTGGATGCGTGCACGCTCTTTCTCGATGGCGTTCGCCATCAATTCCGCTCCCTCGGCATTTCCATTGTCGGCCATCAACTGCTGAAGAACCGGGAACGACCGCATGATGACATGATGCGAGATCGCCAGTTCAGTGAGTTCCGCCAGGTCTTGACTCTCCAAAACCGCCGCCGCACGGGCAGTTCTACCGGTTCCACCCAGGAGTAATTCCGATAGAAGGCGAAAAGTCTTTGGAAGATTGACAGTGTCGTTCATTGCAGTTCGCGCCCCGGTCACCAGCTAATAGTTTTATTCTGCGGACAGTATTCGATGTTTGAGCCTACGTTTGGGTTGTTGCGAAAAGCTCTGGATCTAGCCCTGCGGCTGATTTGCACCGCAGCCTGCCGTCTGGCGCTCAATCGCCGTCCCCTCTTCGTAGTCATTCCAGGTTTCGATCATGACAAACGGCAGCGGATTAGCATCGTCGAAGTAGCGGCGATACAGGCTCATAGTCTCATCCAACGTCTTCCCGCAACTACTCTGCATGTGGCGATTGAGCCCCCATTTCGCTTTGGAGTCATCAAACCCAGGCCACGCCGCTCCGATCGTGATTTTGTCGGGACGCTTGCTCATCGCCTTATAGAAATTGTCGAGATACTCTTCTCCCCAATTGCTGCCATCGGCGATCCATCCCGCGCGCCCCGGCTGCACCCACGCAAAAGACCCCGCAAAATCGGCGCTGTACTGTGGCGGAGGCTCATCCTTATAAAAAATCAATGGCGCAGCCTCCCAACCACTGCTATGTTCGCGCACGCGATTCCAATCCACATGACCGCGCTTCGGAAAAATGAAGATCATCGGTCGTCCGTTATATGTGAGATAGGCGTCGCGAAATCGCGCCTCGGGCCCAATGTATGACTTATAGGCCTCGTCGAAGGCGTTCATTGCCGCATCGGTGGCTTGCGCGTCCTCATCTTCCGGTTCGTTGTAAAGCAAGGCCACCTGAAAATGGTTTTCAATCGCGACCTCTTGCAGCACGCCAAAATTGTGGTCCGAGTAAGGTCGGCTCTCCCCATACCAGTCGACCACGAAAGCAGAAATCCCGCGTTTACGCGCCTGTTGAATTTGCTGCTTGAGAACTCCCGGATCCTGGCTGGAATAACCAACGTCGATATGCGTGTGATCGCCAAACCACGGCATGTAGACGGCGAGTAGCTTCGGAGCCTGCCCGGGAGCCATCGCATTTTGCCGCAGCGATGAGCGAACGCTCGGAGCGGTACATCCACTGGCGATCACAAAACACGCTATGGCTACAACGATTAATACCTTTGGCAATCGAAGGCTCCCTATTCTCAACTTGTCCTTTATAAGTCAGATGCCGCGAGGGAAGCGGCGGTTGGTAGGACGATCCAGTAGGCAGAGCTGGTAAATCAATCTCGATTGGCAGCCGCGCGACCGAATCAAAATTGCGAGACCGCCTGCAGTTGCCGGACGACCCAATGATCAGCCGCCGGAGTCATCAACACGACATAGTGCATCACGACATGCTCATCATGAATCAGTTTTCCACCATCCAAAATTTGCAGTTGATAATCCGCCGCATCATGCAATTCGATGACGTCGCCCTCAGGTGCGTAATAAACAGCCTCGACTTTGTGATTCTGATTCAGATAGCGCGTGCTGAGACCAGAACGTCGCTGGCTGGAAATATTGTTCATCAACGTATCTCTAGCCGAAGAAACGAATGGCCCCGACAGAGCATCCGAGGCATTGAATTCCAGAGCGTGCGCCAAACTTATCCAGGCAATGCGATAATCACGCAGAATCCCGCGCTCCGTAAGGCTTTCAACGGCCCGCGGACCGGCATGGCTCACATTCATGTCGACGTTTACCGCAGCGTTAGATTGCGGCACGCAGAAAAGAAAAACCGCTGCGGCCAGCAACACCGTCATGCTCGACATGATACGCGAAGTCATTCGCGAAGCCGCCCGCGAACGAATCGATGACCTGATCAAAGGCACTCTCCGTCTGCGAGCGTAACTTAGCGTCATCGCAACGGTAGTCACGCTGATTGTAGCGATCACAATCAGAGTCAGGCCAATCATCGCCATCGCTATCGTATTCATCGCGGTCAGCAACGACGTCGGAATCATCGCGATTTGAAATGTCGCCAGCGTAATCATTGCCCGCCTCCGATGCGCAGTTCATTGCCCATAGCCACTCCCGACGCAACTGAAACCACCACAGGTCCCGTGGCCGCAATTTCGGCTCGTGCGATGCCACGTTTAATCGGAGCGTCCACGGTGCTCCTCCCGCTGGCATCAGTCGCGGTAAACGAGACTATCGTTCCATCAGGCACGGGATTCCCGGCGCAGTCGTGAACCGGCTCCGTCTGGACTACCAGTCCATCCTTCGTGCGCTGGCCACTGATGCGAAGATTGCAAGGCTCCGATGCGACCTCTTGCACATTGCGTCGCGCAGAGAGATCTCCGATACTCGCCACAACTAGCAGTGGCCCAGCTGATTTACCGGAGGTGGTCCGAAACCAAGCGACGCCATTCTGAGCAGCAACCGCTCGCGAGAGCAGGGAAGTCTTGCCTGCGGTCAGCTGAAAATTGATCGTCCCAGGATCAAGAACGAGATTGCCAAACTGATCAAATGCCAGCGCAACTCCGCTGACCGCATCGCTCGCCGCCACGGGCACACGCGACGGATGCACCAGAAATGCAAGGCTGGCAGGCTTTGCAGGCGTCACATAAAACGATGCGCTGTGGCAGCTGTCCGAGCAAAGAATGGCGACGTATTGTCCCGCATCGCGCAGATCCTGACCGCGAAGTGTAATCTCGTTTCCCAGCGCAACATCACTCTTATTCGAAACCCCCGGACCGGCCAGATAGAACGTCGCTTTGCCACTTCCCGTCGTCGATATCTTCGCACCCTCGCCAGCCGTCGCCGCAGATGGAACACGTAGATCCTGCGCGGCCGAGATGCCAGCGCTCAATGCGCCTAGAGCAACACTCAAACAGAAATTGAAAGCCAACCGCATTCGTTTTGGGGTGGCGTAGCGGTTTACCGCGGCGTCAACGGACTTCAAACCGGCTGCGGCTTTAGCCGCTGCGGCGACACCATGACCGGGATGGTTTTTGCGCCGCATGCTATGATTTCCCCAAACTGTATTGGTTGACCACGACATGAAAGCTCTGCACCTTTCCTGCTAGCGAGCGCGGTATGTCGACCGAGAAAGGCTCCGAGGTTTCCGGCCGTAAAGCCAGATCCACATAGCCATCCGAGACCCATATCACTTTGCCGTTGTTGTCATAGAAACTCGCAATCACATGCGGAATGTTGACCGTCTGCCCGCTCTGATTGAACAGTTCTCCGCGCAGAACGCTTCTGCCCTGAACGTCCGCGTCAATCTTTTGGTTCATTACCCCAATCACTGGATCGGCTGACGCCGGCACCAGCGACGCCTTGATATCCATGCGCACATTCTTCACCTTGCTCAAGTCGATGCCCGGAAAGTCAATGCGGTAGGGCGTGATCTGCTTCGGCAAAAGCACATGGTCGATCTTGTCGAAGCTGTTCTCATCGTCAATCGGATTACCCGCTCCATCGACGAGTGTGGCATTGACGTTCACAAAGGCGGGAACGGTATCTTCATTCACAACCTCTCCCATCACTACTGAGCCTTCAGCCGAATTGACCGCATTCATCGAAACAATACGCACGTGCGGCGGATCGATGTTGCGCGCACCCCATTCGTCCTTGCCGTCTCCAGAAACCAAATCCCACCGCAAGTAAGTAACAGGAACGACCTGGGCCGGAACGTTCGCAACCTGTTGTTTCGGCCATACCACTTTCCAAAGTCCGCCTTCACGAATCAACTGAAAGTCGTGGACATCCTCAATCGGCCCGATGGGAGTAGTCCAGCGCAGCCGGGCGCGAATCTGCGCGTCGTCATTCGTCGCGTGTAGCGGACGCAACTCCGAACCCTCAAGATTCGAAAACGTGCGCAAGCTGCCATTCTTGCCCTGCCATTCCTCGCGGAAGCTTTGCTCATCGACGCCGCTCGTCTTGGATAGCGCCCCATAAACCTCGTCCCAGTGGCGCTTCTGCACCTCGTTCAGAAGGTTGGTGACTGCCTGCTCCGGCGTGTCGGCCTTAGCGATAAGTCCCGGGAGCGTCGCGCCATTAGCAAAGCCAATCGTCCCCGACCTGGTCTGGTTTGCGCCCAGCAACCCCACAGCCACCAGCACGATGGTAGCGACGACAATGATGGTCAAAATCGTTTTCATGTCCCTCTCTCGCAGAACATTCTTATCTGAGGCTCCATATTAGGCAACATACGGCTGCCGCACGTGAACCGGTACTCCGACGGGCGCGCTGACGCGGCGTCTTTCAGGCAGCCATAACTCCAGGAAAATTGCCAGAAAGCTCACGCCCATGGGCAGTGTGCCCCACAACACGCCCTCCCACGGCGCCGGTACAGCATCCGAAGAAATCGCATGAGCGGGCGGCACATCGTCTTTTGACCACGCGGTGATTTCCCCATTATCGAAAGTCTCAATTTTTCGCCAGCCGGCAAACGTCAGCAGCGGTTCATAGTACGAATCGTGAACGAAAACAAATTTGAGGCCGTAGCGGTTCGCGTGCTCGAGCATCGCGCGCAGCGAAGCCATTCCCGCCGAGCCGTAAAACTTGGCATTGGTCAGCTGAGCCGAGCCGTAACTCGTCATCTCGGGCAAGAGGCGCGCCGAGTTATAGTCGCCGTCGACGCTGGTAGCATTCGTGTAAGTCGATACCTGCGCCAGTGCGGTTCCCAACCCAAGCGTGATGTAACGATAGGAATCGTGCCCATCCCGGTTCAAGAACGCAATCACTGGGTTGACATCGGTGATCGCGCTTGGCCGATAAGGATTCGCGTTCAACCACCACAGCGCCGCGCCAACGGTTGCCACCGCGGCCAATGCCATCACTGCCGCAGCCTTGCTGGCGAAGCGATCGAGCAGGCTCACCGCGACAGCGCCTAAGAGTGGCATAGCGAGCAGCGTCGCCCAGAAAGTAAAGCGCTCGAAGGTTAAAATCTCGAATGCCCGTCCGAGCAACCATCGTGGCAATGGTGTTGTGCCGCCCAATCCAAAAATAAACGCCAGCCAGAAACCAAACAGCAGCGGCCGCAAACGCCACGCCCGCGCCCCTCTCACGAGAATGAAAGGAATCGCGAGAAGCAGCGCTCCATACGGAATCACGAAGTAGTTGATCGCCGTAGTCGAATTGAGCAGAAAATTCGAGCGGCTGTCATGCGGAATCGGCATCTGCCGCACCGGATGGCGAAGAAGGCTGAGCCAATACGGGGCAAGAACTAATCCGATCCCCAGCCCGACAACCAGCGCAAACGCGGCCGTCCGCAAGAGAACGCCACGGACCGCGCCGGGCACTCGCTCCCCTTCGTCTCTTACGCGAACCTCCGGATCGCGCGCACCGGCATCCTCAACAAGAGGCTCTCGAGCGTCGAGAATCGCCACCCACAGCACCGGCAGCGCAAAAAATACAACGCCGAAAATCAAGGTAACGTGATGGGCAGCGGCAGCTGTCCAACTGACCGCGACCCCTTTCAGAAATGAGCGTCCCGACGCGGTCGTTATCCATTCGTAGAGGTAGGGCAGCGCGTTCAAATAGAGAGCCGTCGATGTAACGGTTGCCAATTGCCCGGCCTGATAGACTAGGAAAGCTAATGCGCCAATGAATACGCTGGCCAACGCCGCATAGCTAGCCGCGCGCTCATTCACCCAGATCTTGGCAAATCGAAACACACCCACCGGCAGCAGCATCACTGCCATCAACTGCACCAGCATGTAGCCCATCTTCAAACCAACCACGTTCGACAGCAAAGCAATCCATTGGTGCGTCAGCGGCGGATAAGTCGTTTGCGAAAAGCCGGCAAACCACTTTACATTCCACGGATCGAACCAGTGACTCGCATAGTGGGAGGCGAAGAAAATATGGAAATTTGTGTCGAACGAACCAGCGGGGAGCTGCATGAACAAAAGAGGCCCGTGTACCGCCAGCGCCACCAACACAATGGCGAATAGCGGAATCGGACGAGAGTAACTTTCGGTAGCGCTCACGATAGTGGCTCCATTTTTGGCAGGCAGAGTTTGGATTCGGAATGGTCGCCCAAGGTTTACTGCCATTTGGCATCCCATGCCACAGGTGGGAAGGCAGTTACGCGCCGGAAGTAACCTATGGGCAGGAATTGGGGAGCAATAATGATGCACTTTTTTGCAAAGCAGCCCTAACTTCCAGAGTCGCATCTGAAGAACACCGCAGAAAATCAACGATGGGATGCGGGAGGAAGCCCAAGATCTTATTGCATGGTGAAATCGTGAAAAGCCGCTTCGTCAGCCGCTCGATCGTAGTGCTCCTGGTGAGCTCATTTCTAAGCTTTTCTTCCGGCTATGCTCTCGCTCAGACCTATGACGTCAACCAGGGCGGGAGCGCTGCGCCCGCGGGCCAACCCCAGAATTCTTCAGCCGATGCGACGAACGGTGCGACCGCCACCACGAATGACGCGCAACAAAACAGCTCCGGCCTGGGCTGGGGATCGAGCATCGACGTCGCTCGCCGAGCGCGGGCCGCTCAGGAAGCTTTGCAGAGAAACGATTACTCCGCGGCAGTGACCTTCGCCGAACAAGCCGCCAAATCGGCGCCGCAAAACGCCGAGCTCTGGTTTTTGCTGGGATATGCCGACCGCCTCGCCGAGCACTATCAGCCGTCGGTGGACGCCTACAACCGCGGACTTCAGCTGCAGCCCGGTTCGGTCCGAGGCCTGGCTGGCCTCGCGCAGACTTACGCCAAGATGGGTCGCAACGCTGAAGCTGAAAATCTGCTGCGCCGCGTCGTCGATGCAAATCCGAAAGATGCGAACAGCTTGCAACTGGCGGGCGAGCTTCTGCTCACTTCAGACGCGCAACGGTCTCTCGATCTGCTGCTGCGGGCCGACGCAATTCAGCCCACGCCGCATGCCGAGATTTTGATTGCGCATGCTTACCAGCAACTGGGAAAAACCGACGACTCATCCCGCTATCTCACCCGCGCCCGGAATCGTGCTCCGAAAGATCCTGAAGTTTTGCGTGCGGTCGCCGGTCAATATCGCGAACAGGGCCAATATGATCAAGCGATCGCCAGCCTGCAGGCTATCCCTAACAAAAACTCAGACGTTCAAGCCGAACTGGCCTACACCTATCAGCTTTCAGGAAAACCGCAAGAGGCCGCCGATCTCTACGTTCGAGTAGCCAAAAGCGCCAAGGGAAATCTCGCGTTCGACCTCAGCGCCGCACAGGCCTTGGTGAATTTAGGGCAAGCTGACGCTGCCCGCGGTTTTCTTGAAGACGCCCGCCGCGTAGATCCCAACAATTATCGCCTCCACGCAATTCTCGGCGCGATAGCCGAGTCGGAAGATCGCACCGCCGACGCCGGCACGGAATACAATCTCGCGCTCAACAATCTGCCCAAGCATGTTCCAGAAGGGCCACTTTACCCGGTCGAGCTTCGTCTTAACTTGTATGAGACTGACGTGCGTCTGGAAGACGCTGCCGCCGCGACCCATCAACTCGATTCCGCCGCCGCTGAGATCAACCAAATCCAGATTCCCAGCGCCGCGCGACCCGAGATGCTGCGTCTTAGAGCCGCCATTGAAGCCGCGTCAGGCAACCTTGATGCGGCGAACAAAGACTTGAAAGAAGCGCTGACGCTCGCGCCCACAAATCTCAACTCACTTCTCAACTACGCCAGCCTGCAATGGAAGCTGGGCCAGAAAGACGCCGCTCGCGACACGTTCACAAGAGTTCTCGATGGCGATCCCAATAATCGCACCGCCCTCTCCGCTCTCGGCTATCTGGCGCGCGATCAGGGAGACGCCAAACTCGCCGAAACTTATTTCACGCGCGCTGCCAAAGCGCATCCGAAAGACTTTGCGCCTTATCTCGCCCTCGGCGATTTATACACTGCGGAAAAGAATTTACCCGCCGCGGAGACCGCATATGAAGCCGCATACCAGCGCGCGCAAACCAACGCCCTCATCGTATCGGGGGGCGCAAACGCCGCCCTCGAGGCGCACAATTTTGATCTGGCAAAGCAGTGGCTCGACCGCGCCAACGCCAGAACGAATGAGCGGCCGCAAGTCGAACGCGAGCGCGAGCGCTATCTCACCCTGAAGGGCGATTACGCGGAATCGGCGAAGCTCGGCTATGCGGTCCTTGAGAAACTGCCGAACGACCGCGAAGGCGCCGTCTATCTGGCCTACGATCTTTATTATCTCGGTCACTATGACGAAGCTCTGGCGTTGGCCAATAAATACGATTCAGTTCTCGCTAATGACAAAGACCTGCCTCTGATCAAGGGTTACGTGCACGCGCACAACGGCCAGTCGCGCGAGGCGTTCGATGATTTCACCCGCGCCCTCGAGATCGATCCCAACATGGCGCCAGGTTTTGAGGCTCGCGGCTACGTGCTGAATGATCTGCGCGAGCCAACCAAAGCCTCGGCCGATTTCCGCACCGCCTTACGCTTGCAGCCAAACTACGGCGAAGCGCACCTTGGCTTGGCCTACGCCGATCTTCAATTGCATCGTCCACAGCCCGCGCTGATTCAATTGGAGTCTGCGCAGAAGTTGCTGGGCAAATCGCACGCCTATCATCTCGCCCGCGCCGAAGCCTATCGGCAAGAACAGAACTTTTCGAAGGCCGAGCCTGAATACCGCGTCGCGCTCGACGAAGAGCCGAACGATCTTCCCACGCGCCTCGCCTATGCGGACACACTCTTTCGCCTGCGCCGCTATCCGCAATCTCTCGCCGAAATCTATCTCGCTGCCAAGCTCTCGTCAAACGATCCGGCGGTTTTCGCCTTGCGCGCGCAGGTTCATGCGAAGCTTGGCAACCGCGAGGCTACGCATCAGGACATCCAACTCGCCGAACAGTACGGCAACAATAAGCTCGAAATCCTAATGGCCACCGGCGACGCCTTGTTGAGCTTAGGCGAACAAGACGCAGCCATGCAGAGGTTCTCGCGTGCGTTGGATGATCCGAGCGGAGACCGCATTGGTGTGCGCCTCGCAGTCGCCCAGGTTTTTCTGCGGCAAGGTAATTTCGATGAGGCACGCCACCAGATTGCCCTCGGTTTCGCCGAGGCGCACACTGGGTCATCCTCCGTAACCGCCGATGACATTCTCGCCGCTGCCAACATCTTTCTCGCTATGCATGATTTCGATTTAGCCGAAACCTACTTTGACAAAGCTCGTCTCGCCGGAGCCAATCCGCTAAACATCTCCATCGGCCTGACCAACACCTATCTCGCCGAGGGCAAGACGAGCAAAGCAGAGGAGGAATTAGCCAGCCTCGGTCCAGCCGATGACTTCCGCGATGATTACGATTACATGATGGCGTCGGCCAACCTGGCTTGGCAGCGGCAGGACACAGTACACGCCCTCTCGGCTTTCGCCGAGGCAAGCACGGTTGCCGGCGAGGAAAACAACAACTACGAAACCGCCCAGTTGGCGCAATATCAATTGGCTGACGAAGAAGGCCGGCAAATTAACCGCGTCGTCAGCTTCCTGCCCGACGCATCATTCGCGCCGGTGCTTGAGGACATCAATGTTTACACCCTCGATGCCAGAATATCGCCCGTAGCCAACCCCTCGCTGCTGCCGCCTCCACGCCATTCTTTTCAAAGCATGGCCGAGTCTCACTACCGCATTCATGTCGGAGATCTGCCGCCAATCTCCGGCTTTGTCGGCGAGAGCCTTACTGACGGAACACTTTTGTTTCCGAGCGTTAATGTCATTCAGACGCGTCATACTTTCGACACTTTCTTCAATGGCGGCATCGCTCCCACGCTTCATTTCGGCTCGAACTCCATCACCTTCAACGGCGGGATTCAATTCACCGTGAGGCGCGACACGGTTTCTCCCGTGTACATGAGCCAGAATCTGTTCAAACAGTTCCTCTATATGTCGACAAATTCATTTTTCAACTGGCTGTCGGTAACCGGCAGCGCGGTTCGCGAGGCCGGCCCCTTCATCGATCAGGATCTGCACTCGCGCGATGCTTCCGCCAACATCGAATTCACCGTCGGACGGCCCTGGGGCAGCACTTCTCTGATCACCGGATACTCGGTCCGCGATCTGCTCTTCCGGCCGGCAATTCGGGAGTATTTCAATACAGCCAGCTACATTGGCCTCCAGCACAAATTCGGCAACCGGATTACAGCTGCGATTCTGGCAGAAGATCTCCGATCATGGCAGGTGAGCGGCCCCTATTACGTCACGGCACAGGCTCTGCTCCCAGGAGCTAGATTCGACTTCCGCGTTAATCAGCGCTGGAGCGCGCAAGGCTCGTTCGTGCTTTCCCGGGGGATGGGGTTCCACGAATATGACAACGCGCAAAGCGAGTTTCTAATCTCTTACGTGCGGCCTGTTCGCGGAAGCCTAAAGGATGGCACGGCCGACGTCCCGGTGTCTTATCCCATCCGCCTCTCGTTCGGTGTACAGCAACAAACTTTCTACGATTTTGCAGGCTCGTCGCGATCGACGATCCTTCCCATCGTACGCTTCACCTTGTTCTAGGAGTTTGCCCAGGGCCCCGGACGCCGGACGAATGATGATCGAAACCAATCTCCAAACGAGTAGCACGAAAGACGCGAATGAAGCGGCCGTCGCTTCCGGAACAGTGAGTCCGGTCGTCGCGACCGCCGCCGCCGCGAGCGCTGCCGCAGCGACCAGGAAGCTGCGCTCAAAACTATTTGGCGGCACACTCACGCTCCTCGCCGGATCCGGTTTTGTCGGTATTACGAATCTGATCTATAACGTCGCGACTGCCCGCCTCCTTGGTCCCTCGGGATTCGCACACGCCACCGCCGTCTACACCATGCTCATGCTGATGTCGGCGGTCACGCTCTCATTCCAGACGGTCTGCGCAAAATATATTGCGCGCTACACAACAACCGAAGACCGAGTCGCCGTTTTCGTCAGCCTGCATCAGCGCGCATGGGCTGCGGGCATCAGTATGGGGTTGGTGATCTTTCTCTTCGGCCAGGCCCTCACCAACTATCTAAATTTGCCCGATCTCGTCCTGGTGAGGCTACTCGCACTCGGCACCGCTTTCTACATTCCCCTCGGCGTGCGCCGCGGATACATCCAGGGAACCCACGCCTTCAAACCCCTGGCATTTAACTTCGTGCTGGAAGGACTCGTTCGTCTAGGCGGGATCGTCCTCCTGACCAGCCTTGGCCTGGGTGTAAAAGGCGCTGTGCTGGCCAGTGTCCTGGCCATTGTCGTCTCCTATTTCTTCGCGTATCCAACTCCGAGCGTTGCCCGGCTCAATCTCCGCCGCATCCCAGGTTCTTTCCGCGAAGGCCTGCAGGCGATCGTTTTCTTCTCCAGCCAGACCGTCATCAATAACTTCGACATCATCCTCGTCAAGCACTTCTTCCCTCCGAATGAAGCCGGCCTCTATGCCGCAGTCGCGCTGGTGGGCCGCCTGGTAAATATGTGCGCGTGGTCGGTAGTCAATACCATGTTCCCGGTCTCCGCCGCCGCAGACCCCGGCGAACAAGAGGACAGGTCGGTGTTGTTCCTCTCCTTCGGCATGGTCTTTGTGATCTTGACCGTCCTCATTTGCGGCCTGTGGATGGTGCCAAATTTCCTCTGGAAAACCCTTTTCGGAGCTCATTTTGCCATGGCCAACTACAGCTCCCTGGCCTCGCTCCTCATCCTCTATGCCATTACCACGGGCGTGTACTCGCTCAGTTCAGTGATCATCACCTACGAAATGTCGCGCAAGATTGCGAATACGAGCTGGCTGCAGCTAGCCTTCAGCGCCATGCTGACGCTCGGCGTCTATGCCTTCCACCACTCCCTGCGCGAAGTAATTCTCGTACAACTGGCGCTCATGGTGGTCTTGCTGCTGACACTGCTCGTCCCGCTCCTCTTGCATCAGGCGACTAACGTAGTTCTGAACACCTATGGCAGCCTCCGCTTGCTTCGTCCCATAAGCGAAGAGGAAGTGATCGCCGATTTTCTCAAGAGCGAGTTCCATCATTCCGAATTTGACGGATATCGGAGCGAGTTTGACGAGATTGTCAGCCGCCCTGATATCACCGATCCCAAAGAAAATGCCGTTAGGCGAGCGCTCCTCTTTCTTCGGCGAGGCCCCATGTGGCGTGAGTTGCCGCATGACACGAAATGGTTCGAGGTCGAGCTCACCACCGAAGATCTTGCGCGCATCCGCTTTTTCCCGCGCGCCCAGTGGCGGCGCGTTGCTCGCGGCAGCTTTTATCTAACCGATGTGGTTGAGCGCATTCGGAAGAAATTAGCAGGCGAAGCCGACGACGAATTTCTCCAAAAGCTTCGTCGCGTCGGTAATGGCGTTCGGGAATGTAGCGTCAATCCGACCGTTCTGCTCATTGGCGTCGGCGATAAAGGCCCGTTGACGATTCTCGACGGCAATCACCGCGTGGCCGCGGCCATGTTGTCGCAACCGCCTGTGTTGCTCCATCGTCTCCAGTTCGTCTGCGGCTTTTCGCCCGGCATGACCAATTGCTGCTGGTATTACACCAGCGTCAATACGCTGCTGCGCTACTTCAAGAATCTCGTGCGCTACTTCTCGTATGATCCAGAGTCGGATATCGGACGATTCCTCGAGATGGAAAGCGATTCGTAGGTCTATAAGCAATACTGCCGAACAATAACGATCGCCACCTCTTTAACGATTGTGTTCAATCTCTAATGCTTCAATCTCCCAACGATTTGACGATCATTGATTTTGTTGCGGCTCCGGCTGGTTTTCAACCGGCTGCAATGGCTTAGCCGGCGGAGAACTCGGCTCCTGCACCACCGAATTATCCCGCCGTAGAAGCAGCACTGGTTCTCCCTCGCGACGGCGAACCGCGCGATCCTCGCTCAATTTGGTGTCAACTTTGCCGTCACTGTCTTCTGCAACCTCAAACAGCTTGCGACCTTCGGCCGCGCGTCGCGTCGCCAGCACGACCTTCTCCTTCGCCCCGTCCGCCTTTTGCGCGCTGCTGTAGAAAAATTCCGCCGTCTCCCGGTCGCCCTCCAATTCGGAAACATACCCAATATTGTTTAGCGCGAATGCGTTGCTCGGATCGATCGCGTAGGCCTTCCGGAAATCTTCATTTGCCGTTGCCGGATCATTGCGATTAACCGCCGACACGCCGCGCAGATTCAACTCTGCAACCCGCGCCTCCGGAGTATTATGCGTTTCCATATGGCGATTCAGGGCCTTGGCATTCTGCGCCGCCATGTCGCTGGCCGCCTTTCCCTGCCACGAGCGCGCCATTGTAACCACCGCCGCAGCACGCGAATGACGATCGGCAGCGGCGCCATAATATTGCATCGCCTCTAGCGATTCGCCTTCCATCTCCTTGGCGACTCCCAGATTATTCAGCGTGAATACGTTATTCGGATCTTTCTTCAGCGTCTGCTGCAACAACATGTCCGCCTCGGGAGCACGTCCCTGCGAAAGCAATCGCACCGCTTCTACGTTATCGTGATTGATTTGCAAAGGAAGTTCAGGAACCGCCAGCGCTTCGTTGATCGGACGGCCTTTCACTTCTTTCGCCGTGGACTGGTCAATGATCGCGTCCGTAGCCTGCTTCGCGGCAAGAACATAAAAATTTTGCGCCCGTTCTACCTGCCCTTGTAGTTCCGAGGTGTAGCCGAGATTGTTGAGTGTGAACGGATCGTTCGGATCGAGCAAATAAGCCTTGTAGAAAAGCAATTCCGCCTTCTTGTAGTTGTGTTTCTTGATCGCGTCCACTCCCTCCCGATTCAAACGCTGCACCGGCGTAAGGTGGCTACGCTTGGGCAGATTGAGTTTGAGATCTCCAGCGTGTGCGTGCGGAGCCACGCCTCCACTAACCGCCGTCATCAAAGCGATCATCATCCACCGCGTCCATCGCGCTCTTCGCCAGCGAGTCCAAGACATGAAGCCATTCCTCAGTAGTTAAATTGTCACGATATTTCGGGCCTATATTCGATGCCAGGGCAGGGAATTTGTTTGTCATCTACTCGCTCTTTTTCGCCGGAATTCTGGCTACCCTGGACTAGTCAGTCGGCATCCAACAAAAGCCTCAAATTACAGATATGAGCCAAGGGGAGATGCCGTGCGCAACATTTTGCTGATGTGTATTCTGGGTGGCCTGACGCCGATCGGCATTGCCAATGGACAAGCCGCTCCAATGCAACCCGGCCAGCCACCTTCATCGGTCCAAGCCCCGCCGGCAGGGGTGCCGCCATCGGCGGCACTGTCGAACTCCGCTTCGACCTCCTCGGCGCCCGCGCCTTCCAACGAAGGCAATGTAGAAAAAGTATCCCCTTCTGACACTGCTTCAGACAACGCGGCTTCGGACAACGCAATCGACCCCGCCAACCTCCTGCCCGATCTGCCTCCGCTATCGAAGTCAAAGGTGACTCTAGTCGGCGGCACCATCGAAAAGCTTGATCGCGTTCGAGATCAACTTACGGTGCGGCCCTTTGGCGGTGGAGGGCGCATGAAGATCCTCTTCGATGCTCGTACCCACGTTTACCGCGACGGCCAGGTAACTTCACCAACCGACTTGAAAAAAGGCGATCGTGTTTATGTCGACACCATCTTGAATGGCAGCAACATCTTCGCCCGCAACATTCGCTTCAACACCAACGTGCCACAAGGCGAGAGCCAGGGATCGGTCGTCTCTTACAATGCCGATCGAGGCGAGTTGCTGGTGCGCGATGCCCTCTCTCCGCAACCCATGCGCGTGCGCCTGAATTCCTCTACGCGCGTCTTGCAAGAGGAGCGCGCAATATCTGCGAGCCAACTGGAGTCTGGGACTCTGGTCGCGGTGAAATTCGATTCTGAGAATAACGGCCATGATGTCGCCCGCGAAATCTCCGTGCTCGCTCTTCCCGGAGCCACCTTTACTTTTGCGGGTCAAGTTGTCGCGGTGAATCTGCGTTCCGGCCTTCTGGTGCTAAACTCCGTCACCGATCACAAGACCTATGAGATTAATTTCGATCCGTCGAAGTTTGCTGTGGACGACAACTGGCGGCAGGGAACCGACGTCAGTGTGCAAACGCGCTTCGACGGCGCTCGCTATACGGCCCAAAACGTAACTATCATTTCACCGGCGAGGCAGTAAAACTTTAGGAAAGTTAAAAAATAAAAACGCAGCAGCATTGTCCTTGAGCCGCTGCACTAACTATTGCCCGTCGTTATTGCATGTCAACCGCTTATCAACGATCTGGAATCTTACCCGTCACGAGTTAATACCTTAGTTCCCGGCACCGAAGTAACCTTCCGTCACCGCTAGTCCTCTGCTAAGCTGACCTCGTTTTTCAAACCTTCCGACCAATTCATTAGGAAATCTACAGGCGGGCGTCGCCTCCCTACTGTCTTGGCCAAAGTGTGATTTGACTTGGCAAGCGAACCTCGGCTCGCTCCCGCTTCTGAGGCCCGATGTGAAAAAATCGTGTAAGCAGTTTGTCGTGGCGGCCATATTATTGGTTTTGCCAGCAGTGTGTGCGGCAGGGAACTATATCGTGCCGACCACGACGCTCACGGGGCAAACTGCCAACAACACCAGCGCGGCAAATACTTTCTCAAGCCAATCTAATGGCAACCTGGGGGCTGGAAATATCAGTAAGGACGATATTCACACTCTGCTTTATACCGGAGCGACGACCAAGATTTACGCCCACCTGATGCTCTGGTTTGGCCAGAGTAACCACATCGATGTCGGCTATAGCTCGACCGATCCCGCGCAAATCAAGCGCCAGGTTACGGACATGATCAGCCGCGGCATCACTGGCGTGATCATCGATTGGTACGGCCCCGGTAACTCCATCGACCAGGCCACGCAACTCGTCATGGCCGAAGCCGAGAATCATCCGGGCTTCACCTTCGCAATCATGGTCGACCAGGGCGCCATCAAGTGGGATTCTTGCCCAGGCTGCACGCCGCAGCAGGCCCTGATCGCGCAATTGCAATACATCGAACAGACTTATTTTCCCTCACCCGCCTATATGACCATCGGAGGAAAGCCGATGGTCACCAACTTCAATATCGACCTTTCTTATTCGGTCGACTGGAACGCCGCTGCAGCGGCACTGAGCACACAGCCAGCTTTCTTATTCCAGAACAACAACGGGTTCACGCACACACTCAGCGATGGCAGTTACTCGTGGGTGATGCCCACCACCACGGATTTCGGAATGAGTTATCTCACCAGCTTCTACGACACTGGAATGACGTTCCCGAGTGAACAAACTGTCGGCGCCACTTTCAAAGGATTCAACGATACGCTGGCCGCCTGGGGCTCAGACCGGATCATGTCACAGCAGTGCGGCCAGACCTGGCTGCAGACGTTCTCCGCAATCAACGGTCTCTACAATGCTACGAAGCCATTGCCCGACCTTCAACTTGTCACTTGGAATGATTACGAGGAGGGCACCGAGGTCGAGTCGGGAATCAGTAATTGCTTCAGCCTCGCTGCGTCCGCTGCCTCCAATAACTTGCAATGGACGATTACTGGAAGCGAGAGCACCATCGATTCTTACCGCGTATACATCAGCGACGACGGTCAGGATCTCATGCAACTGGCCGAGCTCGCCCCCGGCCTTCATTCGCTTAACTTGTGCAGTTATCCCATCCCTGCCGGAACCTACCAATTATTCGTGCAATCAGTGGGCAAGCCGACCATGTCCAACTACATGGCAGGGCCGGTGAGTTACTCGCCGGCATGTAATGGTGGCGGTACGAACCCAGTAACCTTCATTGCCTCTCCCACTGCTCTGACGGTTGCCTCCGGCCAATCGGCCACGCTTACCGTAACCGCGACGCCGCAATCGGGAGCGTTCAACAATGCCATAACGCTCTCCTGCGCCGGCCTTCCCAGTTCGTTAAGCTGCTCCTTCTCACCCGTCACCATCACTCCTGGCGCGAGCAGCGCGACCTCCACTCTTGTCATCACCGCGGCCCCCGTTGTGGGAATGCAGTCCCACCACGGCATTAATCCCCTCTTCGCGACCTTCTTGCTCCCCTTCGGAATAGCTGGCTTTGTGTCCTTCGCCAGTTTCAGCGGTGGCCTGCGGCGCCGAAGCCGGCTCTGTCGCATTACCCTGATGTGCGTCATCGGAATCAGCTTGGCCGCCGTTTCTTGCGGCGGAGTAGGTTCCGCGACTCACACCACCCCCACTCCGAGCACCTACTCCATTACCGTTGCCGGAAGTTCTGCTCCCGTACAACTCTCCACGACCGTTACCGTTACCGTTCAATAAAGATTTTCCCTCGCGCCCATTGGCCGGAGTGCGCGGCATCGCCGAACGATAGAACCAGCTCAGCGAGTCGCGTGTGATCGCGCGTAGCAGAAACGATTTCGACGGCATCCAGTTCGGCAGCCTGCGCAACCTCGCCGCATATTTCAGCGCCTGCGTGCGCTGTTGCAGTTCGAAGTGGCGAAGATATTTCTGCACAATCTTCGGCATGGTCATGCGCAACGCAGCCGAAAAATTCTGATTCGCCATAGCCTGCTGCTGCGCCGGATCTTCTAAAAAGTTGATCAGACGCTCTGCAAGATCCGCCGCGTTTCCTGGCTTATAGAATCCCATCGCCAGCTCTTCTCCGTCCGCCATCTGCCGAAAGTCTGCCAAGTCGGCGCACACTATAGGCACACCGTAAGCGCACGCCAGATGCGCGACCCCGCTGCACCCCGCCGAAGAGGAATAGGGCATCACTGCCACCGATGAACTCTGGAAGAGGTTGGGCAGATCATCCTCATGAACATAGCCAGTAAATTCAATTCTGTTATTCCACTTCCACTGTTCCTTAAGAGATTCGACGTAACCACGAGCATGTGGATGGTTCCCGCCTGCGATTACCAGCTTCGCATTGGGAACCTTCTTCGCAATGATGTCGAACGCCTCGATCATCAGTTCCAGTCGTTTGTAAGTCCCCCACTTGCCGAAAGCGAGAAGTCGATGCTCGGATTTTCCGCGGCGCGAAAAGTCAGGCGGCTCCGGTCGCCGCGTCAGAATGCCGTGCGATCGCACGTGCACATTATCGCTTCCATATTTTTCTGCCAGGATCTTGCGGTATCCCGGCATAAGCACCGAAACCGAATTCGATAGGAGCAGAATTCTCGTGGCCAAAGCGCCCGCCCAACGATAGGCTCGCGGAAACCGCACGCCGGCATCATGCAAATCGACCGTATCCATAAGGTGATGCAGGGTGACGTGCGTGTAGCAACCATTGAGCCGGGCCAGCAGCGGTGTCATCAGTCCAGAGAAAGCAACCAGTGGATTACGCCCGAACGTGCTGAATAAAAGATTGAACCAGACGACGTCGGGTTTCAGTTCGCGGATAGCCTTAACTATGCTGCTCACGCTCCCGGGATCATTAAATGACCAGCAGCGTTGCACCGAGAACTCCGGCAGTTCCGGTTGGCCGCTGTCAATTTTATCGGCCAGAATAGTAAGGCTTAAGAATGGATTGCGCTGCAACTCCTGTGCGATGTGAAGTCCATATTCACTGAGTCCTCCGTGGCTCGGCGGAAAACTGGTCACCAGACAAATCTTCATTCTTCTCCCACCTTCACCAACCGGTCTAGCTTCGATGAGCTAGCGCCCAAAGATGTTGCTGTTACGAGCGATCAACGCTCATTCAAAATTCAACAACTCGAAATTTATTAGTTGGATGCGGGCAAGATACGAACGAAGATCAAACAGCAATTTGAAAAACATTACGATCGAAGCGCCGACACAGTGGAAAAGCCCGGCTGCACCATCGGCCCTTGTTTTGCCAGCGCCTCCGCTACTTTGGCCTTCGTCGCCTCTACTGAGAGCGGATCGATCAGCGTCAAATGGCCACTCAGTCGGCTCAAGGCAAGGTAAGACTCACGGTTCCGCAGAAGAAAGTCGAGGGGATATTCTGGCTTCCTTATGCGCGCCATCGCCGGATCAGCGTCGATCAGGAAGGCCGCGTCCGGCTTGGGAACTAGCTTCAACACCATTTGCGCGAAAGCCCGCGGCAGCCAGCGCTCCAGCGCAACGTTCGCCAGTTCATCGTAAATATAACGATCAAAAATCGCCACATCCACATCTTCTCTCTGGATTCGACGTACCTTGGCGTTGAGATTCACCGCGTCAAACAAGTAAAGGAAAAATCTTGCTGCCGTCACCGGCCACGAGGATACATTCTTATCCCGCCGGTTCAAAGGCTTCGCCGGACTACCAATACCTCGATCGCCTTTGAAAGCTTTATAACTTACGGCTTCCCGAAATTTCGGAAGAACTACCACATCGTCCCAGAATGTGAACAGCTTGACGCGCAGGCCAGCCTGCTCCAGTTGACTCTTTAAGAAGTCAATCTGAGTGCTCTTGCCGGCGCCGTCGATTCCGGAGAAAGATATGATCTTTACCGCTCGATCTGACACTGACATAGCCGAGAAAATTCCCCACGCGATGCTCATAGGGATTAGTGCGCTCCTGGCGGCTTGCTCGACGTGCCTTCGCTCAATGCCACCACGGTTCCAATAGCTACGCCAGCTCCAATAATCACTCCTGTCCTTATCAGAATGGTGCGAAGCCGGCGCTGTTTGGCTGGCGCAATTGCTACGCCCGCCGGTTGCGATGCAGCGACTCCGCTCACATACGGAGCCTCGGCAGCAGCCGTGCCCACAGGTCTTTGTGGAGTAGCCGGAGAATCTGGCGTCTGCGATTGAGCTAAGATTTGCGTCCCCGGCGCTTGCTGAGTGGCAACGGACTGTCCGACCGTCGTGCCGGGGCTATCGGGCAGCGCACTTGCTCCAGTTTCCGGTTGCTGGGTGGGATCGGACCGAGAGCCCGTTTGCGCTTGATTACTCTCAGCCGTTTGCTGTCCCAGAGCGGGTAATACTTCGCCAAATGACGACCAAAGGAGTAATCCGCTCCAGACGACATGTGCCAGTATCTTGTGCGGTAGCGTCATTGTTTGTCTCCCCGCGTTCTCGTCTTTCTTGCGCCCTTCTTGCGCCCTATCACAATCCATCAGTTCGACAGATTGCGATCAGCTGGCCGCTTTGAGGTCCGCCAAAGCTCCGTATACGCCAGGTAGTGGCTCGGCTTGCGGAATTGCAGGCATGGTGAAAGCGTGGAAACTTTGCACCGCTTCATCCGTCGTCTCAAAGGTTTCAAATAATCGGTCGACCCGCATCAGTTCCAGAATCGTTGCCGCCGCGGGCGAAACCGCAGCCAGCTTTAAATCTCCATCGCGTTTCATCGCCTCCTGCACGCAGTGCAACAGCATCTCCACTCCGGCGCTGTCCATGTATTGAACCAGAGAGCAATCGAGAACGATGCGGGGACGATCGGATTCAAGGATCGGATCCAGTTCGCTGGAACAGTGTTGCACGTCCCGGTGATTCAATCTCTCCGGTAGCTGCATTATGATCACGGGCCCACTCTTGTGCATTGTCGTTACTCCTTATATAAAATTGGCACCCAGTCATCGCGCCGCTTGATCTGTGTGCTTTGTGACATCATCAACTCTTCTATCTCCCTGTTACGGCCCCAATCGCCAGCCGCTTCAGGCGCAACCTATCATGGCAAGATTTCCTTTCGCCTCTTTCCTGACCGCCATATTCACCCGAATCAAACTCGGGTCAGCGATCTCCAGCGAGACGTTGTGCGCCAGATTCAAAAGCTGGTTGCCTTGTACAACCGCATGACACATGTCGAGCCAAATCCCCACATACGTGTTAGTAAGAATCGAACTATCCTCGATCACAGTTCCATAATCGACGAACGAAAAACTTTCAATATTGCTGAAACGCGTGATTAAAGTATCTTCCCGAACAGTTGATCCGCACCCCAGATACGCCGGAGCTACAATACGGGCGCGCCGGTCGATCTGCGTTCCTTCATCAACCCAAACTCCCGGCCTGATCTCGCGTCCCACCGGAACCACCTCGCACCGTCTGCGAAACGCGTCCGCAACCAGTCGCCGCAAATCTCGAGGATGTGCCAGACGGTTGACATATTCCTTCACGAAATAAGTCACCGGCCAACCGCCATCTTTATCCGACCGCGGCGTGGTTTCAGGATCCGCAAACATCGCTTGCGCCGCTTTACTGCATCCAGAGATCCACAAATCGAGGAATCCTTCATTGTCAGAGGCGCGCGTTACCGTTTGCCGCGTCTGCCGATGGAACTGAAAAAGATCGACGAGATCGGCTTCGATATACGCATTCGCCCTGCAGACGAATGCAAAATCGATGCCGTCCTCCGAAAATTCCTGCAGAGCTGCGCCAACCCCGGACCAAACCTCTTCTGCCGCTCGAATCTCGACATTGCTGAATGAAGTCCGAAATGTCGGCAACAGATCGAGCGCGCCCCGCTCTACCTGTATAGAAATCGCCTGCACATCGGCTTTCACGAAACGCTCGATAGTGCGCTCCACCACCGATCGTCCCAGAATTTCCACGCAGGTTAAAGGGCCGCTCGCAAGAAAGTCCGCTCGCTCTACATACGAGGGTTCGGGGCTGCCCACATTCTCGAAGGCCTTCCCGCTTCCGGGCTCGATTACTAAAATGGCCCCTAACGCTACAGACATTGGTCCTCTCAAACCGCTTCTTCGTTCCAACTCCGTGCGCTATTCGCTAGCTGCGCTATACGATGTGCCGTACAAGCCAGACAGATGGCTCAGGCTGTCGGTCTGCGGAACAGATGCCTCCTCCGACGCCTGCACCGCTTGACGCCGGCGTACGGTCTTCTTCTTTGGGAATAACAGGTCGCGCATCTTCAGCTTCGCCTTGTGAAGCTGCGACTTTGAGTTTCCGATCGAGCAGTCGAGCAATTGCGCGATCTCGTGATGTTGATAGCCTTCGACCTCGTGCAGTGCGAAGACCGTCCGGCAGCCTTCCGGAAGTTCCTGGATCGCGCGACGCAGTGCGATGCGATCAATCGCGCCCGAGAGTGCCGGATCATTCTTTCCATAATCGCGCCGCACATTCGATTCCGGCGACACTGGCTGGTCAAGAGAAATCGCTGGCGGCGATTTCCGGCGCCGAAGTTTCATCAGCACCGTATTCACCGCAACCCGATAGAGCCAGGTCGAGAATGCCGAGTCCCCGCGGAAACTGCCAATGGCGCGAAAAACCTGGAGGAATGCTTCCTGCGTCAGATCCTCCGCCTCGGCTACATCTTTGGTCATCAGCAGGCATACCGAATAGACCCGCTTCTGATGCATCTGGAACAGTGTCGCAAAGGCATGCTCGTCGCCTGCTTGCGCGCGTTGAACAAGAGTGCGCTGGGAATCATCCCAGGTAGCTTGTTTCTTGGCAGGAACATCGGGAACCACGTTTGGAACCACGTTCGTTGCTGTCGCGGAAATTACGCAGGTTGCCACGGTAGTCTCTCCTTCGACGCTTAGCGCTCTGTAAATTTCGGGAGCATTCAGCTTTCAAAAGGAGATTAGAGAAACTGCCGCCTTCGTCGTATCGGGTTGGCTCTGTAATTGACTGCAAGCCTCGCTGTACGGCTATCACTTTTTCGGATGAGAACGAACTATTCCAGGAGAAGTACTGCGCAACTTTTCCCATCAGGCGATGAAAATCGTGCAACTTTTTCCGGCAAAGGGACGCAGGAATAAATTAAAAATTCAGAATTGGCCTGCGGAGTACAGTAAATCGTGGAGGTCGGCCCAGAATCGGCTGTAGAAGCCGACTCCGCACTGCCTAAGATCAATACAGCTTGAATCCCACCTCTACACTGATCTGCACATTCACCGGCTTGCCGTCTTTCATCGCCGGTGCGAAGCGCCACTGCTTCACCGCCTCTACCGCCTTCGCTTCCAGTCCATGCCCTAGCCCGTGAATCACGCGAATATCCCGCGGATGCCCCTCAGTATCGACGATCAGCCAAAGAATGCACGTGCCTTGCGTTTTGGCATCGCGCGCTTCTTCTGTGTACTGCGCCTCTGGCGTAGAAACCGGCTTAGGCGCTGAGATACCTCCGCCCACTTTGAAAACTCCGCCACCAATGCCGCCGCCCGTACCCTGACCCACGCCCGGCCCATGACCCACTCCCACTCCGCTGCCGCTGCCCGATCCAATGCCACCACCGGAGCCGATTCCATTCGAAGGCGGCGCGGACGGAAGCACACTCTTAGGATCACCCAGAGTCGGCATGTGATTTTCCGCAACCTGTATTTGGGGAGGAGCGACCACCGTTGGCTCGACGGCCAGTTTCGGCTTTTCGTTGTGTACGACGATCGACGGTGGCGTAATCTGCGTCATTGCCACTTTCGGCAACTTGCCCTTGGGCGCCTCGAGCTTCGCATGTTCGCCGCCTCCGCCGCCTCCGCCTACCTCTTTCTTCGCCGGAGCCAAGGTGTACGTGTCCGGCGACGGTGCAATCAGTGTCACCGTTTCCTGCGGCTGAATCTTCTCAGCAATTTGGGAATGGAACGTGGCGCCCAGCAGAATTAAGCCGATTAGAACCGCATGCACCACCGCAGAAACCGCAAGGCCATTCGACCGATAATTGTTGTAATGGCCCCAGATGGCATCCGGCCCGGAATTGGACTCTATAGCTAACGGAGCGCGGCCTGCCCGTTCACCGGCGACGCGGGCACCGCCGACCTTTGCTGCTGGTGGCGTGAATACCGCTCGAGAGGCATAACTGACACTTTCTTGATTCGACATTGGCGCTCCTTCTAGGTCCCAGTCATCGCGCGAAACTTTTGCGGATCTTTCATTAGCCAATTCTTTCTTGCCGCCTGCTCCAGTTCTAGTTCGTCCCTTCTGGAACACCCGTAAGATGCGCCTTACGGCCGAGCGGTTTACGAAGCACTAACCTCCCAGCGATGAGGCCTATGCTTTTCCAGACACCTGTCACCTAGGATCTGTGACTTGCTCTCGAGGAAGGGGCAGGTGCCAGATCCTCCCGCGGACCCGGCACCTGCTTATGGAGGGCGTCGTATCGAGGAACTCAGAATAGCGACGTACTGCTATGGCCTCAATACCGTCCGCACTGTATTTAAGAAGTCCGTGCCTCTGGAAAAAGCGGGAAAAACTCTGACACTTTTCCCGTGGCAGGAATTTGCTCCGAATCATTTAAGGAATTTGCTGAGAAGAGAGTCTCAGGGAGGCGCCGGATCAGTCTCGTGCGTTGAGCACTGCCACTTCTCGTCCGGCCGATTTGCTGGCAGGAACCACGAGTTCAACCAGTGTGCCGGGATTCGTATTGATCAGCCGCAATTCGCCACCAAATTCCTTGGCTCGCTGTTTCATCCCGCCGATGCCAATACCAACACTGTCTGGCTGCAGTTGCGCAACTGCCTCTTCGACTCCCTTACCGTCATCACGCACCGTAATAACGGTTGCGTCATCCCTTTGGGTCAGTCCAATCCACACATTGTGCGCCTCGGCATGGCGGAAGACGTTGGTGAGCGCCTCTTGAACAATACGGAAGATCGCAGTTTCCACATCCGACGATAGCCGCGGAAAATCACTGGGCTGAACATCGAGACAGGTTTCAATCCCGCTGCGCTCTGTCAGACCATCGAGGTACCAACGCAGCGCCGAAATCAAACCCACTTCGTCGAGCAACGGTGGATGCAGAAGGTGAGACAGGCTGCGCACCTGCTGGATCGCGCGATCGATAATGTCGCTGGCTTCGATCGATGATTGCGTGTCCGCCCCCGCCGGCTTCCGCTGAGCTGTTTTATCCAATACCATCTTGGCCACGGCCAATTCCTGGCCCAACCCGTCGTGTAGATCGCGCGCAATACGTCGTCGCTCCTCGTCCTGCATGGTCATCAGCCGGACAGAGAGCCGGCGCAAGGCAGCCGTTCGCTCATCCACCATCTTTTCCAACTCAGCCGCACTGTCGCGCATCGACTGCTCCAGCAGCTTGCTGTCATGGATGTCGGAACAAGTTCCGTACCACTTGATAACATTTCCTTCGTCATCGCGAATCGGCACCGCCCGCGAGCGGAACCAGCGATATTCACCGTCCTTCCCGCGCATGCGGTACTCAACTTCGTAATTTATACCCGATCGATCGGAATCCATCCAATGTTTCAGACTGCGCTCGCGATCCTCAGAGTGCACGTAATCCCACCAACCGAGACCCAGCGACGAACCCTGCTCGGCGCCGGTGAATTCATAGAACCGGTCGCTGATGTAATCCTTCGAACCGTCCGACTGCTTGCTGAAAATGATGTCGGGCGCAGTATGCATAATCGCATCGAGTTCCTGGTTCCGGCTGGCCAGTTCGCGATTGAGACCCTGCAATGCCTGCGCCTTGGCTTCCAATTCTTGTGTCCGATCAGCGACCCGCCGTTCCAATTCCTGATTCAGAGATTCCAACTGGCGAGTCTTGCGATGCAATTCCGCAAAGATGCTGACCTTCGCCCGCAACAACTCAGGAATCACAGGAACGGAAATATAATCGACCGCCCCATGCTTGTATCCCTTAAGCCGGTCGAGGTCGGTAAGATGGACCGCAGAGATAAAAATGATCGCAGTTTTCTGGAAGCGCGGATGCTGGCGAATCATCGTCGCCAACTCAAAACCATCCAGCTCCGGCATACTCACATCCATCAGCACAACCGCGACGTCATTCTTCAGCAGATGTTCAAGAGCCTCTTTGCCGGATGTCGCTTGAATCAGATTCTCGTTAAGTTCCCCCAGCATGACCTCATAGCTCAATAGCTTGGCGGGCTGATCGTCCACCATGAGAATATTGATCTTTTCCTTCGTGGTCATCTGTTCTCCCGGCAACTACCCTGACTTCGATCTAACGTACGGCCCTCGACGGATACCCCGCCACTCTACCAGCAACTCACCGGTGCAGCCACATGCGAAGCGCCGAAAGCAGTTGTTCCGTATTGACCGGTTTCGCCAGATATTCCGACGCGCCCGCTTCCAAACACTTCTCGCGATCGCCCTTCATGGCTTTCGCCGTCAGCGCAATGATCGGCAAGCGGCGCAGCGCTGACTTTCGCCGGATTACCTGCATCGTTTCGTAACCATCCATCTCCGGCATCATGATATCCATCAACACAATCGCTACATCCGGCGTGGATTCGAGCGTGGCGATCGCCTCGCGGCCGGTGCCCGCGGTGAGCACCGTCATCCCTCGACGTTCCAGCACGCTGCTCAGCGCGAAAATGTTTCGCACATCATCATCCACCACCAGCACCTTTCTTCCTGCCAGCGCGTCATCCGTGCTGTGCAGCCGGTCCAGCATCTTCTGCTTTTCGATCGGCAGGTCGGCCACCACGCGATGCAGGAACAGCGCCGTCTCGTCCAGAAGCCTTTCCGGCGACTCGACTCCTTTCACCACCACGCTGCGCGCCAAACTGTGCAGCCGCGCGTCTTCATCAGGCGAAAGTTCCTTGCCCGTAAACACCACCACCGGCAAGTCGCTCAGCGCCGGCGTATCACGAAACTTTTCCAGCACGTCGAAACCCGACATATCCGGCAGTCTCAGATCGAGCACCACGCAGTCAAACGTCTCTTCGTGAACGGCGGCGATCGCCTCCGCTCCAGTTGAAACCACCGTGATGTCTATGTCCTCATATCCCAGCAGTTCACGAATCGTGAACTGCTCTGCCGCGTTGTCCTCCACCACCAGCAAGCGCTTCCGCCGCGGAGTCGCATACTGCTTGATCCGCGTCAACGCCGCTTCAATTCCTTCCTGCGTAGTGGGCTTAGTCACAAACGCGAAGGCGCCTCGAGTCAGTCCGTGATGCCGGTCTTCATCGAGAGTCAGCATCTGCACTGGGATATGCCGCGTTGCCGGATCCTGCTTCAAATGATTGAGTACCGTCCACCCCAGCATGTCGGGCAGGAACACGTCCAGCGAAACGGCCGTCGGCTGATACTCGCGAGCTAACTCCAGTGCGTCGGCGCCGCGCGTAGCCACTAGCACCTTAAATCCCCTGTCGCGAGAAAGATCGCACAACACGCGAGCATAGTGAACATCGTCCTCCACAATCAGCAGGACCGCGTCGCCCGGCTGAAGATTCTTCCGATCGTCGGCGATGCTCTCGACAACCGGACGTTCCGGCACTCGAACAGATGACAGCGGAAGCGTAGAAGCGGCCGATCTCTGATCCGAGCGGCCCGCCGAGGCTCCGACATAAGTTTGCGGCAGGTAAAGAGTAAAGGTGCTACCCACCCCGGGCGCGCTCCGCAGCTGGATTTCTCCGCCAAGCAGGCTGGCCAGTTCTCGGCTGATAGCCAATCCCAACCCGGTGCCGCCGAACTTGCGGCTTGTGCCTGCGTCTGCCTGTTGGAATGCCTCGAAGATGATTCGCTGCTTCTCGAGGGGAATGCCGATACCGGTATCCGCAACCTCGAAAGCCACGACCGTCGCGGCGTTTCCGAGAATCGGGTGATCCTCGCTCCAGCCATCCTTGGCTACCGATACCGACAGCTTGACTGCGCCTTGTTCGGTGAACTTGAAAGCGTTCGAGAGCAGGTTCTTCAACACCTGCTGCAAGCGCTTCGAGTCGGTAACAACACTCGGAGAAAGGTTCGGATCGGTCTGCACCTCGAAATCGAGGTGCCGGTTCTCCGCTTCATGCCGGAACGGACGTTCCACCATGTCGAGCAGATTGGAAACGAAGACTTCTTCCGCTTCCACCGAAACCGTTCCCGACTCAATCTTCGACAGATCGAGAATGTCCGTGATCAGGTTGAGCAAGTCCGTGCCCGCGCCATGAATAGTGCGCGAGAATTCCACCTGTTTCGGCGTCAAGTTGCCATCTGGATTGTCGCTGAGCTGCTGTCCCAGCACCAGAATACTGTTGAGCGGCGTGCGTAATTCGTGCGACATGTTCGCCAGGAATTCCGACTTGTACTTCGAAGTCAAAGCTAGTTCCTTGGCTTTTTCTTCCAGGGCGCGCCGGGCTTGCTCGATTTCCTGGTTCTTGCGTTCCACTTCAACGTTCTGTTCGGCAAGCTGTTGCGCTTTTTGCGCCAGTTGTTCGTTGGTCTGCTGCAACTCCTTTTGTTGCATTTGGAGTTCGGTAGCCAGCTGTTGCGACTGCTTCAACAGGCCTTCGGTCTGCATCGTGGCCTCAATACTGTTGAGCACGATGCCGATGCTAGCCGTAAGTTGTTCGAGGAACGCCAGATGCGAAGTTGTGAAGTTACTAAGTGAGGCTAACTCGATAACCGCTTTCACGCGATCTTCGAACAGCACCGGCAGCACGATAACGTTCTGCGGAACCGCCTCGAACAAACCCGATCGAATTGCAATCGTGTTCGATGGCAATTCCGAGATCAGCATTCGCCGCTTCTCTGACGCGCATTGTCCGATCAGCCCTTCGCCAAGCTTCAATCGCCGTAGATGCCCATCTTCGCCGTCTCCCGCGAACGCCGATAACAGCACCATCTCCGCCGACTCCTCAGATCCCATCTGATAAATCACTCCCTGTTGCGCGTTGACCAGAGGAGACAGTTCCGACAGCAGCATGCGTCCGACCGTCGTTAGATCGCGCTGCCCCTGCAACATGCCAGTGAACCGCGCAAGGTTTGTCTTCAGCCAGTCCTGCTCGGTATTGCGATCGGTCGTTAGGCGGAGGTTGTCAATCATCGTGTTGATGTTGTCTTTCAGTTCCGCCACTTCGCCGCTAGCTTCCACCTGAATCGACCGAGTTAGATCGCCCTTAGTAACTGCGGTAGCGACCTCAGCGATTGCGCGCACCTGGTTAGTCAAGTTATCCGCCAGCAGATTCACGTTGCCGGTCAGATCTTTCCACGTACCAGCTGCGCCGGGCACGTTAGCCTGACCGCCGAGTCGCCCTTCCACGCCGACTTCGCGCGCCACCGTCGTAACCTGGTCAGCGAAAGTAGCCAGCGTATCGGTCATGTTATTGATCGTTTCGGCGAGAGCAGCAACTTCACCCTTCGCATTCACCGTCAGCTTCTGAGTAAGTTCGCCGTTAGCGACTGCCGTTACCACCTTCACAATGCCGCGTACCTGTTCCGTAAGGTTGGCGGCCATGACGTTAACGTTGTCGGTAAGATCCTTCCACGTACCGGCCACACCCGGCACCTGCGCCTGCCCGCCCAGCTTGCCTTCTGTACCGACTTCGCGCGCGACGCGTGTCACTTCGGCCGCGAACGCATTGAGCTGATCGACCATCGTGTTGATGGTGTTCTTGAGTTCGAGAATTTCGCCCTTCACGTCGACCGTGATTTTGCGTGACAAATCGCCGCGCGCCACAGCCGTAGTTACCTCGGCGATGTTACGCACTTGGCCCGTGAGATTGCCGGCCATAGCGTTCACCGAATCCGTAAGATCTTTCCACGTTCCGGCTACGCCCGAGACGTTCGCCTGTCCGCCGAGTCGCCCTTCGCTACCCACTTCGCGAGCCACGCGCGTTACTTCGGCGGCGAACGATCGCAGCTGCTCGACCATCGTGTTCAGCGTTTCCTTGAGTTGCAGGATTTCGCCGCGCACGTCTACCGTGATTTTCTTCGACAAATCGCCGTTCGCAATAGCCGTAGCGACCTCAGCGATGTTACGCACCTGGCCAGTCAGGTTGCTGGCCATGAAGTTCACATTATCCGTGAGATCCTTCCAAGTACCGGCAACTCCGGGCACCTGCGCCTGTCCGCCGAGCTTACCGTCCGTACCGACCTCGCGAGCCACGCGCGTAACTTCGCCGGCGAACGCGTTAAGTTGGTCCACCATCGTATTAATGGTGTTCTTAAGTTCAAGAATTTCGCCCTTCACGTCGACCGTAATCTTGCGCGACAAGTCGCCGCGAGCCACAGCCGTAGTGACTTCAGCGATATTACGCACCTGGCCAGTAAGGTTGCCGGCCATCGAGTTCACCGAGTCGGTAAGATCCTTCCATGTCCCGGCGACTCCAGGCACGTTGGCCTGTCCGCCGAGTCGCCCTTCGCTACCGACTTCGCGAGCCACACGCGTAACTTCGCCGGCGAACGCATTCAGCTGATCGACCATCGTATTAATGGTTTCCTTCAGCAACAGAATTTCGCCGCTGACGTTCACTGTGATCTTCTTCGACAAATCGCCGCTGGCAATAGCGGTGGAAACTTCCGCGATGTTACGCACCTGACCAGTAAGGTTGCTGGCCATCGAGTTCACGGAGTCCGTGAGATCCTTCCACGTTCCGCCGACGCCCGGAACCTGCGCCTGTCCGCCCAGTTTGCCGTCGGTGCCCACTTCGCGAGCCACGCGCGTAACTTCGGAAGCGAACGATCGCAGCTGATCGACCATCGTGTTGATGGTGTCTTTCAGTTCGAGAATTTCGCCCTTCACGTCGACCGTAATTTTTCGCGACAAATCGCCGCGAGCCACCGCAGTTGCGACCTCGGCGATGTTACGCACCTGGCCAGTAAGGTTGCTGGCCATGAAGTTCACGTTGTCGGTCAGATCTTTCCACGTACCCGCGACACCCGGCACCTGCGCCTGACCGCCGAGTTTTCCTTCCGTTCCCACTTCGCGCGCCACACGAGTAACTTCGCCGGCGAACGCGTTAAGCTGATCCACCATCGTATTAATGGTGTTCTTGAGTTCAAGAATTTCGCCCTTCACGTCGACCGTAATCTTGCGCGACAAATCGCCGCGGGCCACGGCCGTAGTGACTTCAGCGATATTACGCACCTGGCCAGTAAGGTTGCCGGCCATCGAGTTCACCGAGTCAGTAAGATCCTTCCACGTTCCGGCGACGCCAGGCACGTTGGCCTGTCCACCCAGTCGGCCTTCGCTGCCCACTTCGCGAGCCACGCGCGTTACTTCGCCGGCAAAACGGTTGAGCTGATCGACCATCGTGTTCAGCGTTTCTTTCAGCTGCAAAATCTCGCCGCGAACGTCGACAGTGATCTTGCGCGAAAGATCGCCGTTAGCAATAGCCGTAGCCACTTCGGCGATATTTCGGACCTGGCCAGTCAGGTTGCTGGCCATGAAGTTGACGTTGTCCGTGAGATCCTTCCAAGTTCCGCCGACGCCCGGCACCTGCGCCTGTCCACCGAGCTTTCCTTCTGTACCCACTTCGCGGGCCACGCGGGTAACTTCGCCAGCGAACGCATTCAGCTGATCCACCATCGTGTTGATGGTATCTTTGAGTTCGAGAATTTCGCCCTTCACGTCGACCGTAATTTTGCGCGACAAATCGCCGCGAGCCACGGCGGTAGTCACCTCGGCAATGTTACGAACCTGCGCCGTCAAGTTGCCGGCCATAGCGTTGACCGAGTCGGTAAGATCCTTCCACGTTCCCGCTACGCCGACCACGACGGCCTGGCCGCCGAGCTTGCCGTCCGTGCCGACCTCGCGTGCGACGCGCGTCACTTCCGACGCAAATGATCGCAGCTGATCCACCATCGTGTTGATGGCTTCTTTGAGCTGAAGAATTTCGCCGCGCACATCGACCGTGATTTTGCGTGATAAGTCACCGCTAGCTACGGCCGTAGCCACTTCGGCGATGTTTCGCACCTGGCCAGTAAGGTTGCTGGCCATCGAGTTAACCGAATCCGTTAGATCTTTCCACGTGCCGGCCACTCCCGGAACCAGCGCCTGGCCGCCCAGTTTCCCATCCGTTCCGACTTCGCGGGCCACGCGCGTCACTTCTGCCGTGAACACACCCAACTGCTGGATCATCGTGTTGACGATGTTCGCCGAACGCAAAAACTCACCTTCCAGCGGACGTCCGTCGACATCCAAGCGCACCGTCTGTGTCAGATTCCCCTGCGCGACAGCCGCGATTGCGCGCGTAACTTCAGCGGTCGGACGCAGCAAATCTTCGACCAGCGTATTGACCGACACTTCCATCTCGCCCCACGCGCCCCTCGACTGATGAAAGCGCGTGCGCTCGCGTGTCCGGCCTTCTTTACCGACCACCTGCCCAACGCGCTTCAACTCCAGCGCGATGTGCTGGTTGGCCGCCACGATTTCATTGAAGGTATCGGCAATCTTCCCCGGCAGACCCGTCCACGATCCCGGCAACCGTACTGAGAACTCTCCATCTCGCATCGTCTGCAGACAGACCAGAATCGCCGTCAGTTCCGACGAGACTCCGTCTGCGGATTGCAGGGCCAATTCTGCGCTCTCTTGGCGGTGATCACCATTCCCATGATCTACGTTCGCCCCGCCATCGGAGACCGCCGTCCCGCCGTTCCGAGGGTTGGCCGCCGCGTCGTTATTCGCGATCGCGCTTGAAGCGTTCCGATTACCTCTTTTCATGCATCCCCCATTTACCCTGCGTGTTCTTCGCTCGATAGGAAAGAAAAAAGAAGAAGAAAACTGAGTTGTGATGGAGCCTCAATCCGACATTCTTCCCCAACACCCCATACAAAAGCCGGCGGCCAGATCGCCACCCCGGTTCAACTAGATTCAACCCCGTAGACCGCTGTAGATGAAACTACTGGAATCCACGGACCATCTTAACTAGGTAACACGACGTTCATGAACTTGACTCTAGGGTGTTTACTGTACCGGGCCGTGGGGTGGCTGCGACCGATGCCCAGCAGTCCGCTTTTGCCATATTCAATGCAAATCTCCTACAGGATTGACCTTAGTGTCACCCTTGACCCAATAATGTAGTTTATCGGGATCGCTCCGCTCGTCCATCGACTATCGGGTTCACAGTGTAGGGCGCTGCGCCATTCTGGAGACTTGCTCATGGCCCTAAGTAAGCCAGCCGCCTACGGGCTTTATTCGCCGGACGTCGCCCTTCGCGAAGTCATAGGCACCTTGAATCAAGCCGGCTTCGGAAGTGAAGACATCTGTGTCATGCTTTCCCCCACTCATCCCATTTCCACCGTGGTGCGCGATGCCCGCATCCTGGATCCGGAGCGAAAGACGAACTTGAGTGCCGGTATGATCGGCTGGCTCTCCAAGTTCGGAGCCGTCTTGATCCCCACCGTAGGCTTCTTTGCCCGTTCCCAGTCTTTCTTTCACGCCATGATGGCAGGCATGGATTCGCCCGCATCGTGCGCCAGTTCAAGAACACTCCTCGCCTTGGGCTTTTCCGAATTCGAAGCCGAACGCTTCGAAGGCCAACTTCATCGCCGCGGTGCGCTCGTTTACGTATCCTGCGCCGAAGTGGCAAGGACGAATTGGGCCATCCAGTTATTGCAACGCACCGGCGCCAAAGAAAGCGCCACCCTGGATAAAAATCTGGATAAAAATAGCGATAAAGACAGAAAACTGATGTCCGAAGCCGCTGCCTGAGCGTCCCGAGGCGATCCGCCCGATCCCCGTCGTTTCCGTTTATCGATGTGCTCCGAGTCCTGTGCGGAAGGGTTTTTGCCAGGCTCGCAAGAAACATCTGTCACGGTTGCGCAAATAGATGCAACGACCCGCACCCAATTCCAAATGTTATCTTTATGACGGCGACGAGCCGCCCTTTACACCCTACATGGAAGTTCTCAAAACCCTCTTTCAGCGCCATTTCCAAACGCCTGTCGGGCGCGTGCAACCGCTGCAAGGCCAGCTTGGCGGGTCAGGTCGGAAAATCATCCGTCTCTCCACCGAAAAACTCAGCGCCATCGGCATTCTCTACGATGTTCGCGACGAAAACATCGCCTTCCTTGAATTCTCCCGCCACTTCCGCTGCCACGGTCTTCCCGTGCCCGAGATTTATGGCGAAGAATTGGCCCAAGGCGCCTATCTGGAAGAAGATCTCGGCGACACCACGCTGTTTGAGTTTCTCTCCGAGCATCGTCAAGGCGCGGCCATTGCACCCGAAGCCGTCGCTGCCTACCGCCAGGTGGTGGCCATCTTGCCGCGCTTTCAAGTCGAAGCCGCTCGCGATCTGAATTACAAAGTTTGCTACCCGCGCGCCAGCTTCGATCGCCAATCCATTGCGTGGGATCTGAACTATTTCAAATATTATTTCCTGCGTCTGGCCGGCATTCCTTTCAACGAGCAGGCGCTCGAAGACGATTTCAGCCGCCTCACGAAATTCCTCCTCAGCGCCAGCCGCGATTTTTTTCTCTATCGTGATTTCCAATCCCGCAACATCATGTTGCGCGACGGCCTCCCCTTTTTCCTCGACTATCAAGGAGGCCGCAAAGGTGCTCTGCAATACGATATTGCCTCTCTTCTGTATGACGCGAAGGCCGACCTGCCGCCCGATCTGCGCCAGCAACTCCTCGATCATTATCTCGACGACCTCGCCGGATTTCTCGACCTCGATCGCGCCACCTTTATGCACTTTTATTACGCCTATGTCTACGTGCGCATCATGCAGGCCCTGGGCGCTTATGGTTTTCGCGGCTTCTACGAGCGCAAAGAGCATTTCTTGCAAAGCGTTCCCTATGCACTGAAAAACCTGCGCTGGTTGCTCCACAATGTCGAATTACCAGTTGCCCTCCCAGCGCTGATGGAAGCCTTCAAGAGCATGGTGGCATCAGAAAAGTTGCAGGGCTTAACCTCTGAGCCTGGAAAAACCGAAAAATTAACCGTCCGCGTCTTCAGTTTTTCCTTTCACCGTGGTCTGCCGCAAGACGACTCCGGCAACGGCGGTGGCTTCGTCTTTGATGGCCGCAGCCTCCCCAATCCCGGTCGCGAGGACCGCTTCAAATCCCTGACCGGCAAAGATGCGCCCGTCATCGAATATCTCAACCAGCAGGAAAGCGTCCACCAGTTTCTTGCGAACGCCCAGTCGCTAGTAGACGGGAGCGTCAGCGCTTATCAACGCCGCGGCTTCAAGCACCTGATGGTCTCCTTTGGTTGCACCGGAGGCCAGCATCGTTCCGTCTATCTAGCCGAGCAATTGGCCGAGCATTTGCGCCGTAACAACGGAATCGACGTGATACTCCGTCATCGCGAACAGGAGCAGCTCAATTCATGAAGGCACTGAGGGACCTGATTCGATGAAGGCGATGATCTTGGCTGCCGGCCTCGGTACGCGCCTGCGTCCGCTCACCGACGATCGCCCCAAAGCGCTGGTCGAAATCAACGGCCACACACTTCTCGAGATCACGCTATTGCGTCTACACAAAGCCGGAGTCAACGAAGTGATCATCAACGTCCATCACTTCGCCGATCTTGTAGTCGACTACCTGAAAAAGCACGCCAACTTCGACATGCACATTGAAGTCTCGCGCGAAGACGTATTACTCGACACCGGAGGCGGCCTGAAAAAAGCCGGGCATTTTTTTCTGGCAGGTTCCCGCCCGGACGAACCTTTCATTCTGCACAACGTCGACGTGCTAAGCACAATCGACTTACTCCGCATGGTGAAATTTCACATCGAAAATCAGGCTCTGGCAACGCTCGCTGTGCAAGACCGCAAAAGCTTCCGCCATTTGTTGTTCGACGACGGGTTCCATCTTTGCGGTCGTCAATCCGGCAACAATCAACCCGAACTCATCCGAAGCGGCCTGCCACTGCAGCCATTAGCCTTTTCCGGAATCCACATAATCTCGCCGCACCTCCTCCCCATGATGATCGAAGAGGGAGCATTCTCGATAATCACAACGTATCTGCGCCTCGCCGCTCAAGGAGAAAAAATCCTCGCCTTCCGCGCCGACGAATATTATTGGCGCGATCTCGGCAAGCCAGAAAACATCGCGCAAGCCGCCGAGGATCTAAAGCAAAATGTAGTCGCACTCGGCAGCTAAGCTTCACTCAGATCACTCGCCTGTTTTCCTTTGTGCTCCTCCGTGACCTCTGTGGTAATGCTCTTTGCCCGCTGGCGCGATCCTCTCGGTTCGCGCGCAGTCCGCCGCGCCCTTCATCGAACTGATACTCTGAATCAAGAAACCAATCTCGGAGACCGCAATCATTGCCGCCCGTATCAGCACCTATCGCCAACGCCCAGGAAATCAGCAAAGCCTTCGGCGCCAATCCGCTCTTCCAAAACGTCTCCTTCACCATTTCGGATGGCGATCGCATCGGCCTGATCGGCCCCAACGGCTCCGGCAAATCCACGCTGCTAAGGATTCTCGCTGGGGACGTCGCGCCCGATAGCGGCGAGGTCTCGCTCCGCAAACGCACCCGCCTCGCCTATGTCGAACAAGACTCGCGATTCGATCCCGAAGCCACCGTCCGCTCAGTCATAGAAGGTGCTCTCGACCGCGCTGGCGTCTCTGGCACGGAGCGCGGAGCCCGCTTCGCCGAAACCCTAGGTCGCGCCGGCTTCGAAGACGTAGAAGCCCGCGCCGCGGAGTTATCCGGGGGCTGGCAAAAGCGCCTGGCTATCGTCGAAGCCCTCGTTCAGCATCCCGATATTCTTCTGCTCGACGAACCCACCAACCACCTCGATCTTCCCGGAATCACCTGGCTCGAAGATCTGCTGGAGCAAGCCTCGTTCGCCAGCGTAATCGTCAGCCACGATCGCTATTTTCTCGAGAACATCACGACCGCCATGGTTGAGCTGAGTCGCATCTATCCCGAGGGCTCGCTTCGCGTCCAAGGCAACTACAGCACCTTCCTCGAAAAAAAAGAAGAATTCCTGCACGCTCAATCCAAGCGCCACGAAGCTCTTGAAAATCTGGTCCACGGAGAAATCGAGTGGCTTCGTCGCGGTGCCAAAGCCCGCACCCGAAAATCCAAAGCTCGCATCAGCAAAGCCGGAGAACTCATGGGCGAGCTCGCCGATCTCAACACGAGGACCCGCACTGCGACAGCGCAAATTGACTTCTCCGCCACCGATCGCAAAACAAAACGCCTCATCGAATTGCAAGACGTTGCGTGCACGATGGGAACGAAAATGCTTTTCAAAGATCTCAACTTCATCCTGACCGCCGGAATGCGAGTGGGTCTCGTAGGCCCCAATGGCAGCGGCAAGACCACGCTGCTCCGCTTGTTACAAGGTGATCTCGCGCCGACGGAAGGTGAGATTCGTCGCGCCGACTGGCTGCGCATCGTTTACTTCGACCAAACCCGTACTCTCGATCCCGACGTCACTCTGCGACGCGCGCTAGCTCCCGATGGCGATTCCGTCATCTATCGCGACCGCGTAATTCACGTCTCCGGATGGGCCGCAAAATTCCTCTTCACCGGTGAGCAACTAAGTCAGCCCGTCGGCCGCCTCTCCGGAGGCGAACGCGCCCGCGTCCTGATTGCGCAGCTCATGCTCCAGCCCGCCGACATCCTCCTGCTAGACGAGCCCACCAACGACCTCGATATTCCCACTCTAGAAATCCTGGAAGAAAGCCTGATTGATTTTCCCGGCTCGCTCGTTCTCGTAACCCACGACCGTTACATGCTCGACCGCGTCTCCACCATTGTTCTCGGCCTGAACGGAAAAGGCGGAGCCAATTCCTTCGCCGACTACGCACAATGGGAGCAGTGGCAGGCACAGCGCTCGAAAGCGGACGCGGCGACCTCCGCGATTTCGCAGACGCAGTCGGGCTCTACCGCGTCAACAACCAAGAAAAAACTCTCCTACCTCGAAGCGCGCGAATACGCAGCCATCGAGCAGCGAGTGGAAGATGCCGAGCAGTTGGTGCAAGCCAAACGTGCAGAGCTTGAAGATCCCGCCAATCCAACCGATGCCGCGCGCCTGGTAACCGCGCAATCCGATCTCGACGCCGCTCAGGAAGCGCTCGACGCCCTCTACGAGCGCTGGGCCGAACTGGAAAAAAAGAAAGGCTGAGTCGCCGCTTCGGCTATGACTCAACTAACGAACCCGCTACTTCGCCCTTCTAATCGCGATCCCCATAACCTCGAAGTGCGCGCCTCGCACCAAACTCGCCGCTCCAAGAAAAGCCCGAGCCGGAAACTGATCGCGAAAATACGTCCGATACACGCCATTGAACGTGTCATACAGCGCGAGATCGGTGCAGAACACCTGCACTGAGACCAAGTCGTCCATAGTCATCCCCTCGCTTTCGACGACTTGCTTGACGCCGTCCATCGCGAGTTTGGCTTCCTGTTCCGCGCTGGCCGGCACCTTGCCGGTGACATCGAAGCCTATGGTTCCAGCAACGTAAAAAGTGTTTCCCACCAGAACGCCATCACTGAAAGGCAAGGCGCTGCGCGCCGCCGACGGATGCAGTACCACGTGCTTAGGGTCCGTCTCCGCAGCCAATGACGAGATTGAAAGTAACTGGAGAAAAACCAATCCGAAAATTAGCGATTTCATTGAGACCTCGATTTGTGGATTTGCAACGCGGAAGCAGCGTACCAGTTGGCAGATGGAGAGACAAACAGTCTACCCGCGTGGGTCCCTGTGGAGCACACCATCTCCCCACTCGTCTCTGGGAGGTATCACGTATACTCCTGCGATGATCCCAAAACTGGTGTATGAGTCAAATCGCCTTTTTAGCGTTTTTGGCTACGCCATGAGTCACGGAGTATTGCTCCTCAGAAGCGGGAAGTCGAATGAAACGCCAACAACGAGGGTTGACATAATGTTCAAGGATGTTAGGGCTCTGGAAATAAGGAAGTGGTTCAAGGGCATAAGAATCGAGGAAGTTGACGCATCCTACCTCGATGGTCAGAAGAGTAAGCCTGAGGAGATGATCGAACCGGGGAACATAGTCTATGCCCTAAAGAGCTCAGGATGGCAAGGTTTCGTCGTGGGCGGTATTGTTCGATTCCACGAAGATGACGGCGACCTCTTCGGCCCAAGCGCCATAGTCGAGTCGCCGCCCATCAAGAGATGGACGGTGGGATGAAGTAAGTACAGTGACGCGAGTACAAACGTTCCACGTGGAACATATAGATTTGTGTTTTGTAAGGCGCGCCCTCCCGTCCCTCCACAATCGATCGTTTGGGAGAGCGCGCTATCGCCGACCGGCTAACTTACAAATGATGCGGCTTCTTAACTTCTTTCCCCGATGGCGCGACTGCCTGCGGTGCCACTTGACCACCACCGTTCCCGCGCGACTGCTTCTGCGGCGGCACCAACTTCGTCCCCTGAATGTGATCGAAGGGCACCGTTTGCGCGAACGTCGGTAGATTGTGCTCGCGCACTCGCGTAACTGCCTCAAAGCCCGAGGCCAGCGTGATAAGCTTCGGCTCGCTGAACGCCGTCCCGAAAAAGCTGACGCCCATCGGCGCGCCAAACGCCATCCCCGCCGGCACCTGAATCACCGGATACCCCTCCGGCGCCGCCAGGCCCGACGTGCCATAAATAAAGTGATCGCCGTAGAGCAGGTCCGTGGCCCAGGCAGGATTGTCGGTAGCGCTCACCACCGCATCAAGATTGAACTGGCTCAGCGCCGCATCAATTCCCATGACTCCCGAGGCCTGATCAATCGCGAGCGCCTGGTTATAGGTCATCCCACCAAACGCCGGTTGCGGATCGTCGGGCCCTGTCGCCAGCGAAGCCGTCAGAGTCCAAATATCCTGATTGAAGAACGGCATCTCTTCATTGGCATGGGCATTGTTGAAATTGATCGCGTCATTCAACGTCTTGCCCGCCACCGGTACGCCGACGCGAGAAGCGAAATACTTCTGCACGTCGTTTCTAAAATCGAAGCACAACACCAGCGTCTCGCCGGTAGCCGAAGGAAAGACAAATCCCGCGGCATCGAGATCGATGATCGTAGCTCCCGCCGCGCTCATCGCGCTGATCGCCGCTTCGAACTGCGCCAGCACCACCGGCGGAGTAGGGTAATTCGGATCGAATCCAGTGAGCCCCGCCCGGGTCACGCCAAGAATCGCGCCCTGCAGCCCGTTAGGATTGAGGTACTGCGTGTAGTCGGTAGGAATATTCGTCGGACGCGTGAACCGTCCCTGCCATCCCAGCGGAACGCCGCCCGTGGCCGGATCTCGCCCGTCATAAGTCCGGCTCTGCGCCACGCTAAGTGCCACCGCGACATCGGACACATGTCGTCCATGCGGTCCAACCGTATCCTGCGTATGCGAAATCGGCACCACCCCCGCCCGACTGGTCAGGCCCACCGTCGGTTTAAGTCCGACCACCCCATTAGCGTTCGCCGGACACACAATGCTGCCATCGGTCTCCGTTCCAAACGACACCGCTGTAAAGTTCGACGACTCCGCCGCCGCCGATCCCGCGCTCGATCCGCACGGATTCCGCGCGATACCATAAGGATTATTCGTCTGTCCGCCCCACCCCGACCATCCGCTGATAGATTCGAAAGAGCGAAAATTCGCCCACTCCGAAAGATTCGTTTTTCCCAGAATCACCGCGCCGCCGTTACGCAAATTTTCTGCCACCGTCGAGTCGATCAACGCCGGCTTACCCAGCAAAGCGTATGACCCCGCCGTCGTCTGCATCTTGTCGCCCGTGTCAATATTTCCCTTGAGCAGCACCGGAATGCCGTGCATCGGCCCAAGCACGATGCCATGCTTCCGCAGCAAATCCGCATTGCGCGCCATATTCAGCGCATCGGGATTCAGTTCGATCACCGCATTCACGCCCGGACCGTTCTGGTCTATAGCGATAATGCGCGTGATGTATTCCTTGGTTAACTCCACTGAGGTGAGAGTGCCAGCGGCCATCGCCGCCTCCAATTGCACCACTGTCCATTCATTATGTGCTGGTGGAAAATCTTTCGGTTCGCTGTTTTGCTTGACATCATCTGCTGCCGCCAGAGGAAGCGCCAGCAAAGCTGCCACAAGGAGAGTGCCTACCGTTCTGACGATCATGTTGGTCCTCCTGGGGGATTTGTGGAAATGCGATGCCCGGAATCCTGCTACTCGCCAATCAGTTTGTCAAGAGATTGCGGCATATGCGTTCTACCGCACACACACAAGGAAATCCCGCATCCCGCTTGGCTTCCCGACGCTCAGCTCCAGCGCTCAAATGTAAACATTTTGTCAACGATTACTATGGGAGGCGAGCACTTGATACTTTTCCACCCTGCGGCAGCAACAGGAATGCACTCTAGTCTTAGCGAACGGTAAGCTGGCGTAGAATCAAAACCGCGGCGAAGTAGCGATTAAAACCGCCGCTCGATATTCCCTAGGCTCTTGCAAAATCAATAAACCCATGTTGCACATCCGTTCGCGTTAGCTTCGCGCGCAATCTGTCGCCGACGTGCAATCCTTGTCCTCCCTGAACTAGCAGACCTTCCATGTGCGGCTGAAGTACGCGAACAAACGTCCCCTTCGGAGTAACTCCCGTGACGATGGCATCAAACGTCTCACCCACCCGATGGCTCATCGCCACGGCGGCCAGCCGCTTCGACATATCGCGCTCCACTTTGCGCGCTGCATCTCCTTTAGTCGTGCAATTAGCCGCGATCGCGGCAAGCTCGTCGTCAGAATAAGGATTAGGTTTCCCGTCCAGCAAAGACTTGACTAACCTCTGCGTCACAATGTCCGCAAAGCGCCGGTTGGGCGCGGTCGAGTGCGTGTAATCCTGCACGGCAAGCCCAAAATGCCCCTGCTCAGGATCGCCCGCACGCTCCAGCACATATTCGCCCGGCCCAATCAGCTTAATGACCGCCAGAGATAAATCGGCAAAGTGATCGGGCGCAGCCGCTTTGCGCTTTAAAAGAAAATCGTTCAGCGCCTTCGAATCAGGCGCAGCCGGGAGTTTCTCGCCCTGCGCCGCTGCCAGCCGCACAATCCCGTCCCAATGCTCGGGAGTTTTGACGATGCGTCGCAGCGACGAAACTTTCTCCAGCAGCCGCGCCACCACCCCGTTAGCGGCGATCATGAAGTCTTCTATCAAATCAGTCGCACGATTTTTCTCGACCGTCGCGACTCCCGTCACCTGTTGGTCGAGCAGCAGCGGGATAACTTCGGCCGTGTCAAGGTTCAGCGCGCCGTTGTCAAAACGCAGCTTTCTGAGCATCTGCGCGACTTCGTCCTGTAACTTGAGCTGAGCTTGCAACTCGGCAGATGCGGCCACTTTCGGCGGAGCCGCGCCCTTGCCCTCTAGCCAGGGTCCAACCCCGTTATAAGTGAGTTGCGCCTTGTTGCGCACCACAGCCCGATACACGTTGCTCGAACTCGGCGCGCCCTTGCCATCGACCACGAATTCCGTCACCACCGCCGGCCTGTCCACGTCCGGCAGCAATGACGACGCGCCCGTCGAGAGTTCCACCGGCAGCATCGGAAAAATGGTGACCCACGTATAAACGGTAGTCGCCTCCCGAGCCGCGTGCTGATCGATGGCGGAATCCTTCGCAACAAAAGCGTCCACGTCGGCAATGCCCACCATCACCTTGATGCCGCCATCAGGTAGGCGTTCAGCCACCTCAATCTGGTCCAGGTCCCTCGAAGTGTCGTTGTCAATCGAAGACCAAAGCAGCGCGCGAAGATCACGCACCTTCTCCGAAGGCGTAAGCACCGGCGGATGCGCCTTAATCGCAGCCAGTTGTTGCTGGGTCGCCGGAGGAAAATTAGGTTCAAACCCGCGCGCCAGCATCACCTGCCGCGCCATCGCTTGTAGATCAACAGAAGGAGTCCGAGAATCGCTCATGCGTCTCAAAGGCTAACACGATCCACCAGTGTTGCAGGTGCGCATCCCTTCGTGACCCTTAGTGCCCTTGGTGGTGGAAGGTTTTTCCCTGTGCCACTCTGTGTCCCCTGTGGTAACGCTCCTGACCTTAGCAGCGAGAGCAAGAACGAATGAGTACGGGATGGGAACGTGTTACCCTACTAACAGCAGCTGCGTCTTCTTCCTATTGGATCGATTCCCGCAGTTCCCTGAATATCATGATTTCAGTCTCCAATGTGTCCATGCGCTACGGCGCCAAAGTTCTGTTCGATGAAGTTTCCACCGGCTTCACGCCCGGGAAGCGTTACGGTTTGACCGGCCCCAACGGTGCCGGCAAATCCACGTTCATGAAGCTTCTCACCGGCGAACTCGAGCCGCAGAAGGGAACCGTAGTCCGCCCTCGCAAGCTCGGCGTTCTAAGCCAGGATCAATTCGCCTTCGATAAATATCGTGTAATCGACGCGGTAATCATGGGCAACCGTCGTCTGTGGGCCGCCCTCGAAGAGCGCGAAATTATCTATGCGAAACATGAGATGACCGACGCCGACGGCATGAAACTAGGCGAACTCGAAGGCATCGTCGGAGAAGAAGATGGCTATACTGCCGAATCCGATGCGGCAATTCTGTTGCAAGGCCTCGATATTCCCGATGAGATGCACGAGCGCAAAATGTCAGAGCTGCCCGGAGGACAAAAGATGCGGGTCCTGCTGGCGCAGGCTCTTTTCGGCCATCCACAAGCGCTGCTCCTCGATGAACCTACCAACCACCTCGATCTTGACTCGATCCACTGGCTGAAGAATTTTCTCAATCAATATGAAGGCGTGCTGATCGTGATCTCGCACGATCGTCATTTCCTCAACGGTATTTGCACCCACATCGCCGACATCGATTACGAGACGATCATCACTTACACCGGCACCTATGACGACATGGTGATCGCCAAGACGCAGATCCGCTCGCAGATCGAATCGCAAAACGCCCAGCGCGAAAAGAAAATTTCGCAGCTGAATGAGTTCATCGCGCGCTTCGCCGCCGGAACCCGCTCCAGCCAGGTCCAATCAAGGCGCAAGGAAGTCGAACGCCTGCAGGTCACTGAACTAGCAAGGTCGAACATTCAGCGCCCGTATCTGAAGTTCGATCAGAAAAGGCCGTCGGGCAAACACATTTTAGAAGTCGAAGGCATCACCAAATCTTACGGCGACTCCAAAGTGATTTACAGCTTCACCGCGAGCGTCCTCCGTGGAGAAAAAATTGCGCTCATGGGCCGCAACGGCTCCGGCAAGACCACGCTGGTCAACGCGCTGCTAGCGAACTCCCCGACCATCTCAGGGTCGGAACTGCGAAAAACCAGCGGCTACGATGGCCCATTTCTCGACCAGGGAAAAGTTATCTGGGGTCACGAGGCCGCCGTCGGATATTTCCCCCAGGATCACAAAGCGGTAATCGAGCCCGGCATCAAGGTCCTGGAGTGGCTCCATCAATGGGATCCATCCGCCTCCACCGAAGAAATTCGCGGCATCCTCGGCCAGATGCTTTTCCCGCGCGATGACGCCGAGAAGCGGACCGACGTGCTCTCCGGCGGAGAAGCGGCCCGCTTGCTCTTCTGCAAGCTAATGCTGCAAAAACCGAATCTGCTAGTGTTCGACGAGCCCACCAACCATCTCGATCTGGAATCGATCAACGCGCTAAATATTTCGTTGCAGCGCTATCAGGGAACGGTGCTGCTGGTCACGCACGACGAAGATTTGATCGATGAAGTAGCAACCCGCATCTGGCACTTCGAAGGCACCCACGAAATCACCGATTTCAAAGGCGCCTACAGCGAATACGAGACGGTGCTGGCGCAGGCCCCAGCATTATCGGCAAAAGGCAACTAAAGGATTTGTCATTCTGAGCGAAGCGAAAGACCTGCTTCTTGCAACTCGCAACCGATCGATCGGCGAGACGATCAGGAATGCAAACTACTCGCTCTGCGCTGGCTTGCGAACGATCGCAAGAGTCGGATCTTTCTTCCGCTTCTTTTTCCCGCTCGACCGCTTCTGCGACTTAGAGTTTCCGCCGACAATGTCAGCCACGCTCGTGCTTTCCAGTATCTTCGCCGCAGCGTCGCGCACCTCCAGAAAAACACCATAGAGCGCGCGATGATCAGGGTCGGTGACGATCAAACTGCGCAGTTGATCGGCGTCGCCAAAGGGCGCCAGCGGTCCATCCACCAGACGAATAATTTCGCTGAGTTTGATCTCTTCCGGAGCGCGCCGCAACCGGTAGCCGCCCTTCGCTCCCCGCACACTTTCGACGATGCGCGCGTTCTTCAGTTCCAGCAGTATCAACTCCAGAAACTTCTCAGGCAAGTCGCTATCAATCGCAATGTCACGAATCTTGACGGTCTCAGTTCCATAACGCCGGCCAAGCGTCATGACCGCTTGCAGCGCGTAGAGCCCTTTCTGCGAGATCTTCAATCTCGTTTCCCCTCGATGTCATTAATCAAAGTTATCAACCAAGGTACCTATCGCGTCGAAACCATCCTCATCGCCGGTTCGCCAATTTCGTCGTGGGATTGGCCTTCGAGGCAAACCCGGTGCCACCACTCAAGATTGAGCAATCGCCAGATCCGATCAGCATTGTCGCGATGTTGCATCCGATGGTCGTTGAATAACCTCTCAACACCCTCGCGCCGGAAGTAGCCGCGATCGAGGCTGCGAGGTTCCAACAACATCGCGCGAATCGCCTCAAGCCGAGGGCCCGTCAGCCACCCACTCCACGGCGTGGGAAACCCCATCTTTTGCCGGTAGAGAATTGAGCGTGGCAACAAATCTTCTACCGCCTTTTTCAAAATGCATTTGCCCGCCAACCCCTGAATCTGCTCTTCACGCGGAATTCGCGTCGCGAATTCCACCAGCACATGATCGAGAAAAGGCACGCGGCTTTCAATCGACGCCGCCATGCTCATGTTGTCCTGCTTCATGAGCAGTTCGACCAGGTAAGTCTTGATATCGGTGTAAAGCAACCGTTGCAGCATCTCGCCTGGCGAAAGATTCCAGTAATCCACCACATTCTTATATGCCGTGCTGGGCAAGGCTTCTCGCGCGAATGCATTCGTCAATAATCCGCGCTGCTCTGCTTCGCCAAATGCCGAAAAGAAATTATCGAAATAAAAAGAGGCCCACGAATCCCCATCCTTGGCGAGAAACGTATGTTCCAGTTTCCGGCGCGCCGTCGCTCCGAGCAGCGAAGACGTCGCAACCACATTGCGCAACCCGCGACGCAAGAAGCCCGGCACCACGCTGCGATACGCGCGGTCGATAGCCGCATTCTTCAAGGTGAAGGCATAACGCGTGTAGCCCGCCAGAGTTTCGTCTGCACCCTCGCCGGTCAGCACCACGGTGACACGCTCCCGGGCAAGTTTGGCCACGAAATAAAGCGACACGCTCGACGGCCATACGATCGGTTCATCTTCGTGCCAGATTAAGTGCGGTAGAGCTCCAAAAAAGTCTTCCTCACTAACCAGCACTTCCTGATGTCGCGAATGAATGTGATCCGCGACCGTACGTGCAAAAGGCAACTCGCTTTGCGCCTGCTCGGCGTAACCGACGGAAAAAGTTTCCACCGGCTCGCGCCGCAGTTTCGTCATCAGCGCCGCGACCGCGCTCGAATCCACCCCGCCGCTAAGAAATACTCCCAGGGGAACGTCGCTCATCAAGTGGCTCTGGACGGCGCCTTCCAGCAACTCCCGATAGCTCTGCACATAATAGTTTTCATGGTGCGAAGCGTGCGGCGTCGACGCGTCCAAATCCCAATACTGCCGAATCTCCGCCTCGCCGCTGGGACCAACCGTCATCGCGTGCCCAGGCAACAGTTTGGCGATCCCGGAGTAGAAACTTTCCTCGCCCGACAAATATCCAAACGCCAGATATTCCGGCAGCGCCGCCCGATTAAATTCCGGACGAATCCCGCCATGCGCCAATATCGCCTTGATCTCCGATCCAAACAGCAACCGTTCTGGCGTCAACTTGTAATAAAGAGGCTTAATCCCTAGCCGGTCGCGCGCGATAAACAGCGTTCGCGTATTGCGATTCCAGATGGCAAACGCGAACATACCGCGCAGATGCTGCAAGCAGTCCGCGCCATATTCCTCAAAAAGATGAATGACGGTTTCCGTGTCGCTGTGCGTAACGTAGCGATGGCCGCGCGCGATCAGTTGTTCGCGCAGCGCGAGATGGTTATAGATCTCACCATTAAATACGATCCATAGCGTGCCATCTTCGTTTGAAATCGGCTGATGCCCGCCCGCCACATCGACAATGCTGAGCCGCCGCATCCCGATCCCGAGCGGTCCATCGGTGTAAAAACCCTCATCGTCCGGTCCGCGATGAGTGATGACGCGGCACATTTCACGCAGCGCGCCTGCGCTCGCCCGCGCCTCGCTCCCGAATTCAAGAATGCCAGCGATCCCGCACATTGAAAGTTTTCCCGCGTAGATTGACGAGCCTTACGTAAGCGAACTACGAGTCAAATCGGGCGACAATAACCGCGAACCGCTCGTCAGCTTCTCGAATGCGGCCGTCACCGAAAAGGCATCCGCGCCCGCGTTCATCACCCCACCCGCGTGCCGCCATTCAAAGAATTTCAGTTCCGATGACCCCACAGCTTTCAGCAACGGCTGTTCCTGCCATGCCACCTGCGTTCCAGCGATCACCACTAGATGAGCAAGCTTCTCCTGGTCGACACAGCAATACAGCGCCCGCGCATCCGACGACCATGGACCAAAACTCCATGCCCCATCGCCCAGGGCAAAAAAGAAGCCGTGGCTCTGGTCATCATAATCCAGTTCGTAGACTTGCACCGTGGCGTGCGCCATGCGAGCCAGCTTGGGTTGATTCGCTTCCTCGCCTTCTTCGAAATTCGAGTCACTCAACGATCGGCGATCCCGCACCATAGGCTGGGAGCGAGTTAGCAGAACCGCCGCCGTCTCCACCGGCAGCATTGCCCGCGCATGACTTCGCACCAGCGGCGCGGGCTGAAACGCGCCATAGGCGGGCGAGACGAGAGCCCTCGAAACCTCCGTAGTCCATACCGTTTCTTCGGGAACGACCATCGTCAGTCGATTCTTGCTCACAGCATCGGTAGCAGATTCGCTCGCGGCATCGTCTGATCGCGCGTCCGGTCTCGATATCTCCACTCGCCCAGCACTTGCCCTCTGAACCATCAGATCGGGCGCGAAGTGCCACCGTATCTCCAGTTCATGTTTCGCCTGCCCGAGCGCCGCGTCGCGCACCAGCCACAATCCGCCCGCAATGTCTAACACGTGCCGCCGATGCAATACGGGATCGGCCAGCCGTGAATATCCACTGTGACTGCCTACAAAGTAAGTGAAGCTTTTTCCAACAATCCAATTCTCCGCTCGCACAGTGGGAATGTGAGTCCAAGAAAATGGCGTATACGCAACCGCCTGATCCACTCCATCCACGCGCATCGTGTTGTGCGCGCCCGTGCCGCGAAAAACGTTGCGATCCAATGGGTCCTTCGAGATATAGACGCCGCTCCCCGCGTCCACCAGCCAGCGCTCTCCATCCATCGTGAGCCGTAGGCTGAGCGCATCGGCGTGTCCATGTCCCGAACGCCCCGTGCCCTGCGGACCCGCATCCACTACCATCGCTTGCGCACACGGCGCCGCATCGGCCAACACATAAAGACCGCCGTCTCGAAATGCTCTCGAACCGACCGCCTCATTTGTCGTTTCACGCCCGAGTTCGTCGACCGCCCGCTCGCCAAACAACCAAATCGATTCCTCCGTCAACCGTGCCGCGGAAAATTGCTGTGAATACATCAGCGCCCCAAGCGCCAGCGGATCCGTCATCTGTTCCGTGCGATTTCTCCGCGGATTCCATAGCCGCCCGCCATCGTCATCACCAAACCCCTCGGCCGGACCAGCCTGCGCCAGCGCCTCCACCACATCGAGCATCCGCCTCAGCACCGCGTCGAACACCTGCGGAATTTCCATATCATTCCGAGCCGCCAACAGCCGCGCATAGAGAAAAAAATCGAGCGCATAAACGTGGTAATACAACGATTGCTCAAAATAAACGCCATCCGGACGCACCTGCCGCTGCGCCTCCTGCAACACGATCTGCCACCCCGATTTCTTCCAGTGCTCGGCGCGCGGCATTTGCGGATACAAAGTTCCCAGAAAAAACAGCGCCAGCGCTTCTCCCAGCAAATGTGTGTTCGGAGAAAAATGAGTAGAAAGATAGCGCTCGATATAGCGCCCATGAAAGGCCAGTACCGGCGCCATCTCCGCGCGAAACTCCCCGCCTGCGCGACCCGCCAACCCGAGCAACTGGTCTATCCAAATCCAAGACAAGCTGCGAAAGGCCACTTCCAGCGTGCTTCCCCAATTGATCCCGAGCGGATAAGGATTCGCCTTGATCCAACTCCGCCATTGTGCCAGCAGTTCGCGTGTGTATTTCTCGTCTCCGCTCAGCAGTTGCGCCTTGGCGAGCGTCACCAGATGTTGGTGCCGATTCAATTCCCAAATGACTTTGTGATCGCCCACCACCGCGAAATCCAGAAACGGAATCTTGAACCACGCCTCCAAAGGCGCACGCTTGCTATGCACCGGATCAAGGTGCCAGTCGATCTGGCTTCCGTCATCCCCCGCTCGCTCCCGCACTGGATCAACAGCGAACCGAAGATTTTCGTAGCCCAGCAGACGAAAACGGTGCTCGCAAATTTCGTCGGCCTCACGCAGAATTTCGCCTGCTTCGTTAGGCAGATACTTACGCAATAGCTCCGCGCGCACCGAAGCCTCGTCGCCAGAAAACTCGCCCTGCGAAATACCGCTCGCCGAGAAACAGAAATGTCCCGGCCGCGCCGCCTGATCCCCCTTGAGCGCTATGCATCCACCGCGTACTCCCAACCGGTGCAGCAACAGGTCGCGGCGTTTGCCAACGCTCTGACCCACGCGCACACGAACTTCTTCCAAGTCCATTCGTGAGATGCGCGTCAACATGTTGTGCCATCCAGCGGCCATTCCGGTTCCTTTATCTTACATGCCAGGAAACCGGCCTCCCTCGTTCCGTCGGTTACTCTCGTTATCCTGTTCCAGTCCCAAACCTGGCGCCGGCCGGTGCGTGGCATTCAGCAAGTAGGATCAAAAGTCGTGGGGCAATTTGGCTTGCCAGAGATCCCCTCAATGTGTGATCAAAAATGTGTGATCAAATCGGTCTGGATCGAAGCGGTAAGAGAACGAGCCAGCGACAAAAACGAGAAGCAGAAGCAGAACCCGAGCATGAATCGATTCAAGAACACAGCCGCGCCGATAGGAACGATTTCAGCCGGAGACACTCCGACCGCGCGACATCCAACCCTGCAAACCTCCTCTTACAACCTCAGGGAAGCTTGGTTACGTTGGCCGCCTGCGGCCCTTTCTGTCCCTGCACAATCTCAAACTCCACCTTGTCGCCCTCCTGCAGGCTCTTGTAGCCTTCAGTGGTGATTGAGCTGTAGTGAATGAAAACATCCGGCCCATCGTCTCGCCCGAGGAAACCGTATCCTTTGGCGTTGTTGAACCACTTTACGGTGCCTTTCAAACGTTCCACGTGCGGCCCCCTCTTTCTTGCGGATTGACCCAAAAAGGCGCGTTTCCCGGCCCCCGCAAAAATTGTGTAGGCATTGTGCTGCTCACCGCGAGGACTGTCAAGGATTAGCGTCAAGGCGCCCCTGTAACCGCCGGCATGCAGAAAAGGGGCCGGCAAACTCCTGCGCTCAACAAAACCGAGACCGGAATGTCGCCCTAGCGCGCGCGACGCGCCATCTCAGCCAGCCAGAGTATGCCGCAGATGGTCTTGGCATCCCGTATGCTCCCGCCGATTGCCATCTTTTTCGCCTCCGTCAAAGTGAAAAACCTGACGGCGATGCGCTCGTCCGCTTCCGGCTCGGCGATTCCCGCCCGCAGTCCCTGCGCCAGATAAATAGTCATCGTTTCGTCGAGAAATCCGGGGCTCACATAGAAATGCAGAATCCGCTTCCATCGCCGCGCTGCGTAGCCAGTCTCTTCCCGCAACTCGCGCTTCGCCGCGGTGATCGCCGTTTCTCCGTCATCGATGCGCCCCGCCGGCAGCTCCCACATCATCGAATGCGCAGCATGGCGATATTGCCGTTCCAGCAGTACGCGCGCCTCGCCCCCTCGCGCCGCCTTCTTTGAACCTGCGCCCGCCCTGCCGTCCGCCGCTCCATCATCCACAGCGAGCACAACAATCGATCCCGAATGTCTTATTACGTCGCGCCGAGCGCGCACGCCGCCCGGTTCCTCGACCTCGTCGGTGGTGACGCTAAACACCGGACCCTGATAACTCACACGCGAAGAAATGACGCGCGCAACCGTCGATTGTGCCCTGGCCGATTTCGTCGCCGACTTCATTGCTACTGATTTCATTCCTGACGCTTTCGCCATAACAACAATATAAGGTATGCTGCGCCGGTGAGCCGAGCGGTGGCCGGCGACGAATGGCCCGAAATCTAAAAATTAATAAGCCCGCAAATAACAAGCCAAGCGTGGCCCTCGTCGGGGCCGGCAGCCTCGCCACTTTTCTAGCCACAGCATTAAGCCATGCCGGCTTCACCATCACTGAAATCATCGCGCGCGATTCCGCGTCGTCGCAGCGTAAGGCCCGCCAGCTAGCAAGAAAGGTCGCCGCGCAAGCAGTTAGCGTCCATTCCGCGAGCCTCGAAGCCACTCTGCTATGGTTCTGTGTGCCCGACCGCGAGATTCGTCCCGCCGCTACGACCTTGTCCGATCACTTGCTCGCGCGGATGCTCGCGGATCAGAAAACAATCTCACGTTTCGCCTTGCACTCCAGCGGAGCGCTCTCCAGCCGCGAACTCTATCCTTTACACGCGGCCGATGTCGCGGTCGCGTCCGTGCACCCACTGATGACCTTCGTCGCCGGAGCGCATCCTTCTTTATCCGGATTCAAATCCGCGGTCAAATCCAACGTGCCATTCGCGATCGAAGGCGACAAGGCGGCCACGAGAGCAGCGCGCCAGATAGTCCGCGCGCTGGGTGGCGAAAGTGTTGCCTTGCCCGCGGCCCGTAAAGCGGCCTATCACGCCTGGGCGACGATGACCTCGCCGCTGCTCGTCGCGTTCCTGGTCGCTCTCGAAGAAGCCGCAAGCGTTGCCGGAATCAAGCTCGAAGAGGCCCGCCGCAAGAGCCTCCCTATCATCCTGCAGACCTTGGCCAACTATTCTCGTCTCGGCCCCGCGAAATCTTTCAGCGGCCCGCTGATTCGCGGAGACACAGAAACCGTACGAAAACACTTAGCGGTTCTGAAGCAACGACCCAGAGCCCGCGCGGTCTACACAGCTCTCGCCCAAGTCGCTCTGCGAGAATTGCCGGTAAAGAAGCGCGATGAACTAAAGCGCTTGCTGGACAAGGCTGCTTCGTGAGCTTTCAGGCTGCCCAGGAAATCATGGTTCGTGCCTTCTGCGGGCGCAGCGGTTTACCCGTCTTTGCGGTTGCATTTGAGTGGCGCAGCGGTTCACCGCTGCGATAAGCGGATTTTTCTAGAAGCGAGCTTCAGCCGTCGAGGGGACACGCCGTCGCGCAACAATCCACGCCGCTTTTTAATGCTGACCCTTGCGGCTGGTGAACAGATGTCCCAACTTCTCTTGCTTCGTCTTCAAATATTCCTCGGTAAATTCCGTAGGCGCGACTTCGCAAGGCACGCGTTCAGTCACCTGAATCCCCGCCCGTTCCAGCGCCGCCACTTTGTCAGGATTATTCGAAAGCAGCCGTACTCGCCGTATGTCCAGCGCCTTCAAAATCTCAACCGGCATCACAAACTCCCGCTGATCGGGCTTGAATCCCAGGCGCTCGTTCGCCTCCACCGTGTCCAAGCCGCTATCCTGCAGCGCGTAGGCCTGCAGCTTCGCCATCAGCCCAATGCCGCGCCCCTCCTGCTGTTCATAGATCAGGACGCCCGCACCTGCACTCGCAATCATCGACAGCGCCATCTCCAACTGCTGCCGGCAATCGCAGCGGAGTGAACCAAACACGTCGCCCGTCAAGCACTGCGAGTGAATACGCACCAGCGGCGATCCCGAGTGCACCTCGCCCATCACCAGCGCCACCGCCTCTTCCGTCTTCGCGCCGTCACCCGTCGCCGATGCCCGAGTCGTAAATCCGTGGATAAGGAAATGTCCCCACCGCGTAGGGAAGTCCGCCGAAGCAACTTGTTTTACCTTCAAAGAACTCACCATTAAATTATAGTCCCAGGATTTCGCCCACCACCATTTTGGAGAGGTGTTGATTTTGTTTTCCTGGAACCTGCCACCGGAGGCCTGTCACCTACCCTGCGCATGTAGGCGAAATCAACCGACACTGCTAAAATTAAACTCGCCGCCGCAAGGGGCTATAGCTCAGCTGGGAGAGCGCATCGTTCGCAACGATGAGGTCGTCGGTTCGATCCCGACTAGCTCCACCATAATTAACGCCGCATCCTCAACGGTGATTAAGCGTTGCATTGCCACCTACGCTGGCCCCCAAGGAAACCGGATGACGTGCTGAAGAAGCCGAACACGTCCGTGAAGCCGGTCAAGAACGCATGCAAATCTGGCAAGGCACGCTCAGTCGGCACTACCGGAGACTATGCGGTTGTTGATCGAGGCTAAAGGACGCTGCTAGGTTACGGTGAAGGTCAACGCTGCGCTATTACCGCCGCTGTCGCATCCGAGGTCTCCGGAGAGATTGGCAGGAGTATGCACGATAATCTGGGCGGTACCGGGAAATGAAATCTGGGTCTTGGTAATCGTGGCCTGTAGTTCGGTACTACTCACGACTGTGGTGGACAACGCCGCTCCGTTCCATAGCAGATACGAATTGGAATAAAAGTTGCTGCCTGAGACCGTGAGCAGCAAGCCCTGCTCTATCTGAGCGAGGCTCGCGGAGTTCGGTGCGAGTGAAACCAATCCGGGTTTCGGACGGGCACTCCCGCAGAAGGGGTTAGGCACACCACAACCGGCGGATAACATGCTTCCAAGAAACAAAGCAAAAAGCGATTTCTGGATTCGGTCGCGGTGCATGATTAGAGTCTACGCTCATTGAGAATGCCTGGCCGATGCCCGCAACAGCGCATGCTATGCTCAACGCCAAACAGGGAGCCAATATGAGCATGGCATCAATCGCGCAATAGATGCGAGCAGACATCGCGAAACTGACGCGGATTTTGCGTTTGCTCGAAGGTCCGGAGTCAATTTTCTGATCGCCACAGGTTGTGCCCGCGAGACAACAGAAAATTTCTGCCAGCAGACGGCCGCTCCCACCGCTTGCGACCCCTCGACCATCCAGGAAGTAGTCGGAGTTCGCATCCCCTCCTTCGCCAGCGCCAATGTCATCTATCGCTTCGGTTCGGTGAACCCAATTGCAGAACCCGCTACCCCCACGGAAGTGGACTGGCGACAGAGCCCTGTACAAGGTATTTTCCTAAATAGGGAAGTGCGCTCCCCGAGTGTCGTTTTGGGGTGAAATTCCTTGCACAGCCCTGTTAATATTGACAGGCTTTTGCTCTAAGTTCCTGTATCCGAGCCGGTTCTTAGACCCGGTTTTGGACGCAGGAGTGCTCTATAGAAGTTGCCTCTCCCTCTGCGGCCCTGCGCCGCACGGCCCAGTAGGAGTGTTGGTTGAAGGACCCTGTTTTTAATGGCCCAGTGTCGAATGGCACCGCGTCGGACGAACTGATTTCGGGCAATCTTATTTCACACCGTGCCGAGCCTCGCGAAGCTCCGCGGAGAAGGCGCAGTTGGTATCGCCGCCGCCTGCGGATGCAACGCATCCTGGTTGCCGTAGTCGTCGGCACGCTGCTCGCGGGCGCCTGCTGGCAACTAGTCCCGTCTTATCTCTCCGAACTCTCCCGCCACGAATCCCGCCTCGCGCCCAGTTCTCTCTGGACCCGCAGCAATGTCCGCAACAATCTGGCTTTGCTGGCCGGGCAGTCCAAGTCTCAGAGAAGTTTTCCGCGCAGCCCTGGAGTGTATCCTTATTCCGTAATCCCCGGAGGCGTCAAAGATTCCGAAGATCTCCGGTATGCCGCGCTGCGCGATTACGTCGTGCGCCGACACTACGCCCACTTCGATTTCACTCACGCCCGCCTGCTGCGCGCCACCGAAGCTCGCGAAGTTTATCTCTCGTACCGTATCCGTGATGCCGTCTACTGGACCCGCCGCAAAGTTCGCCTCCATCCCGGCGAACTCCTCCTCACCGATGGCAAAATCACCGCCCGCGCCCGCTGCGGCAACCAGATTTCCGAAACGATCCAGCCCGAGGTTTCGAACGAGGAGCCCGACGTCGACGTCCTAGACCAGCCCGTCTTGGCCGCCGATGCAGCGCCCTCTCTCACTCCGCGGCCCGTTCTAGCCGCGCCCGACTTGCCCGTCGGCTCGCCCACGCCTCCTCAGACCTTTGCCGGCGGCTTCATCTTCCCTTACGTTCCATTCGGCGCACCCAATTACCAAGTATGTCCCGTAGGCGAAATAGACAAGAAAGGCGTTTGCAAACCCCCGAAACGGCGCACTGTAACCCCCGAGCCCTCGACGATACTTCTCTTAGCCTCCGGCCTCGCGCTGATCGCCTGGCGTTACAGAAGATCGTGTGGAGCGGACGCTCCTGTCCGCTGTTCTTGGCGAACACCAAGAATCTAAGCTAGCCGCAGTGTTCGAAATCCGCTTAGCCTGGAATGGTTCCCGATTCACACTCCGAAACATCGGCCAAGTATAATTTCTGCGGGTTGCAGAACATATTCGATGACGATACCGTGGCGACTGCTCGTCGAGATTCCCTGGATTGTCTTCGTCGTCTATTGGGCTGCGGGTGCGCTCAAGACGCGCCCCACCATCAGCCGCGAGTCTTTCGCGTCGCGCTACGGTATTCTTATCTTGGAAGTAGCAGGCTTTGTCCTGCTTTTCAGCGGGACAGCGGATGTAGGCGTGCTTGGCGATCGCATTTTCCCTCGCACTTACACTGTTTCTTTCGCTGGGGTTGCCCTTACCTGGATCGGCATCGCCATCGCTCTCTGGGCTCGCTGGCATCTGGGCCAATATTGGAGCGCCCGAATCACTCTCAAAGAAGGCCACCAACTCATCCGCACGGGCCCCTACGCATATTTCCGGCATCCCATTTATTCAGGACTCGATCTGGCCGCCATCGGCAGCGCCTTGGCGATTGACCGCTGGCGCTGCGTCGCCGGAGTTGCCTTCATCATCCTCGGCTATTGGATCAAAGCCAGAAAAGAAGAATCCATACTTTCACAGCAGTTTGGCGAAGCTTTCCAAGACCACCGCCACCACACTGGCTTCCTCCTGCCAAAGTTTTAGCCATCATGTTTGTGTGGAGCGGACACTCCGGTCCGCTTGGTCTTAGCCGTGAGTAGGAATATCCACATATACCAACGACACCTCGGTGCCCGACAAGAGAGGGAAAGGGAAGCCGTGACCCACGGAACTTCCACAACCCACCCTCCGTATCTAGATCCAGACGAAGCAGGGCGCAGACGAAGCCCGCAAAAAAGGAGCTCGCCATGGACGGAAACTTTATCGGCTTAGTAGCAGTCACACTGTTTTTCGGAATTCCCTTAGCAGCCATGTACACCTACTACCGCGTCCGCAGGCTGCGGACCGAGGAACGCCTCGCCGCTATCGCGCGTGGCGCCAACGTCGCCATGGAGCCGGATCTTTCCGAGGCCGCCCATTCCCGCCGCTGGGGAATTCTTCTGGCCGCCATCTCCCTCGGCTACATAATCATGATGTCGCTAATCGCCCGCGCGGATCCCGATGTCTGGAGAGCTGCCGCCTTCGGCATCGTCCCCTTCGCCGCCGGCTTGGGCTTCTTACTCGACTTCGCCTTGATCCGCAAGGACCTGAAGTCAGCCCAAAGCGGCCACTAGAACTCTGTTCTTAAAGGGGCGCGGCTTCGGCTGCGCCCGAAGAACGCCTCTCTTAGAAGCTCGACGGCGATTGCACGACCCTACCTGCTCACTGTGAAAATCATTGCGCAACCCACGCTCCTCGCCCCGTTTCCAGCTTGCTTTTTGCCTACTGCAAGCGGCATCATTACCGACGGCGCAAAAGGAGCCAAAGATGAAACGCTGTTTTGCAATCATGCTCGTCGTCGGATCGGTCATAGTCCTACCAGCTCTCTCTTCACCAGCGTCCGCCCAGGCCCGCACCGAAGCCGTTTTCAACGGACACAAAATCATCATCCCCGACTCCAGCCTTCCGCGCCCCGGCCGCCATCACACAAACTACTTCTTCGTCGACACTGACCAGCCGCAAAATACTCCTCCCGGAGGCGTAGAAACTCCTGGCTCTCTGGCCTGCGTCTACCAGTTGGTTGCCGGGCCGGCCGGCTGCCCCGTCGCGACCAGCACCGCCGTCCCGACCGGCGGCTGGGGAGCGATCGCCATCATCGACGCTGGCAGTTACCCCACCGCCGCTACCGACCTCGCCGCCTTCGACACTTATTACGGCATACCCGCCGCTGACTTTACCGTTGCCTGGACCGGCACCAAAGAGCCGCCATCCTATTCCGATTGGGTAGTGGAGGAGGCCTTGGATATCGAGTGGGCCCATGCCATGGCGCCCAAGGCGAAGCTCTTCCTCGTCGAATCGGTATTGTGCGTGGCCCCACAATGTGCCACCGACCCCACTTGGGCGGCCGTCCTGCTCGGCGCGAAGCTCGTCGCTGAAAATGGCGGCGGCGTTGTCAGCATGAGCTGGGGCGATCCTGAAGTCGCCGAGGAAACAACCTGGGATAAATATTTCAAGCACGCAGGCGTTGTCTACTTTGCTGCTTCCGGCGATTCCGGCATCGGCGTCAGCATCTATCCCGGTTCGTCTCCTAACGTCGTTTCCGTCGGCGGCACATATTTCGACCGCAACGTCAAAGGCGATTTTATTGAAGAGGTCTATGGCGGAGGCGGCGGCGACTTCAGCCCCTACGAGCCGCGTCCCGCTTATCAGAATGGCATTTCCAACATCGTCGGCACCCAGCGCGGATATCCCGACGTCGCCTCCGATTTCTGTTGCGCTCCGATTTATCTCCAGGGCAGCTGGTATTCCGTAGGGGGTACAAGCTGGGCCTCGCCCACCTTTGCCGGAATCGTCAATGCCGCCGCCAGCAAACAAAAAACGACCGCAGCCGAGCTGACTATGATGTATGACGAGTTAGCCAACCAGGGCGAATACGCAGCCGATTTCTACGACATCACCAAAGGTGCGTCGCAGTGCACCATCGGCTGGGATTTGTGCGCAGGCATAGGCACACCGCGCACCTACGTCGGCAAGTAACTCTTGCTTTTGGGTGACGCAGCGGTTCACGCTGCGATAAAGAGTTCCAATCTCAATTGTCATCCTGATCGTAGCCGAGCCGTGAGCAAAGCGAACGGCCCGGCGCAGTCGAAGGCGCCCTACCTTCACCAGAATGCCAACCGCGGCAGAGTTATCGCGCTGCACAGCCTGCAAATAGATTTAGCGCAGGCTTTTGGACGGCGCAGCGGTTCACCGCTGCGATTCAAGCCCTATTTTCAAATGACGGCTTTTAGCCGCCGACGTCGATCTTCTCTGATGCCTGGCGACTCCGCAATCTGTCGCGACGCATGCCCGACTATTGTCTAACTGGAAACCCGCTCGCCGAAATTCCGTGCTCACCGCTTTCTTGTGGTCTAGCATGATGAATGCACACTTGTCGCTGGAGCGACTGGCCCCGATTTTCTTCTCAGTACTCCTAACGCTATGGGCCATTCGGACAAAGCACAGCACGCGATCCGGCGGAGCACCCGCCTCCCCCTGGAAATTCCCGTCCGCGTCACCAGTCTCGACCCCGCCCAGCCGTTTTCCGAGCAGTGCAATACCACCCTGGTCAATGCCCACGGATGCGGCCTCATCACTCCCTGTGAGTTCGGCCATGGCATTCAAGTCCGCCTCGAAATCGTTTCCGCGCAGCGCCACACCACGGCCCGAGTCGCCGAAGTTGTGCCCTTGGGCGGAGATCCCGAAACCTGGCTGGTTGGTCTCGAACTCCATGTCCCCGGCAATTTCTGGGGCATCGAGTATGCGCCCTCAGATTGGAAGATCGAAGAGATCGCCGCTCCGGCGGCCCCGCCGCAAGCCTCAAAGCCAGAGCCTGCCGCCTCGGCAAAGCAATCCCCTCCGCGTCGCTGGCGACTAACCGACATCAGCGCCGGCGGTTGCTACTTGGAGACCGCCGCGCCACTCCCCGCCGATACTCCAGTTTTGATAAGCGTTCGGATCCTTGATTCCGAGTTTCTCCTCGACGGAGTGGTGCGCGTCTCTCATCCGCAATCCGGTATGGGCGTAGAATTAGTCACATCCCCAGCACTCGATCAGCGTAAGCGAGTCGAAGAACTTATCCAGCAACTGACGAGCAGCCGTGAAGTCCCCAAAATTTTCGTGGGACGAAAAGAAAATACAAAAGAATCTCGAAAGAAAATCGCGCCGCCCGCCTCCGATCCATCGAACGACGCCGAATCACCCGACCCGCTCCTGGAATTGATTCGCAAAGGCGCGGCCCTGACTCCCGAGCAATTCCTGAACGATCTGCGAGCGCAGCGCCTAGGCAAGCGCCGCGATCCGCGTATCGACATCGCCTTGCCCGTCTTGCTCACCGCGACCGACGTCCGAGGTCGTCCCCTCGATCAAAGAGTGATGACTATCAATATAAGCCGTCGCGGAGCGCTCCTCGAAGGCATTCACGGCCTGCTCGGCAAAGGCGCCATCGTTAACCTCGCTCGCGGAAGCAACCGCGAACAATTTCGCGTCGCCTGGGTCGGACCCGAGGACACTCCAGCCGCCGGCCAGATCGGAGTCGCCGCCGTCGATCCCAATACCTCGTTTTGGAATGAGGTCCTCGAAGCCACCGCGCAGTCCGGTCTCGAAACCGCCAGCCTGCGCGGCAGCGACCGCCTGAGCGGTGATTCGCCAGGCGACTAGCGCCCGCAACCCACGATTGATGTCTGCAGAATGGTAAACTGCCTTCGCCAGGGGGCCCCGTGTCAGACAAAATTTCCCCGCAATCGAAAAAACGCGATCAAGAACTAGGCATGCACGCGCGCATAACGCGCCGCGATTTTCTCAACGGCATAGCGCTCACCGTGGGCGCCGCCATCATTCCTCCGGAAATGCAAGCCGCCGCTGCTTCTGATCTTCAAGCCCAAGACGTCCCCGGATACTACCCTCCTGCCAAAACCGGCCTCCGCGGATCTCATCCCGGTTCCTTCGAAACCATGCACAGCGTCCGCGATGGCGATTTTTGGAGTCACGCTCCCCACCCCGTCGACACCGGCGAATCCTACGATCTGGTGATCGTCGGCGGAGGCATCAGCGGATTGGCCGCGGCGCACTTCTTTCGCAAAGCCGCTGGCGACGCCGCCCGCGTCCTGATTCTAGAAAATCACGACGACTTCGGTGGCCACGCCAAGCGCAACGAATTTCGCTCCGGTAACCGCACCTGGCTGGGCTACGGAGGCACTTTTTCCATCGAGAGTCCAGCCCCTTACAGTCCAGTCGCAAAAGCGCTCATCGCAGAGCTCGGCATCGAGGTGCCCTCCTATCACAAGTACGTCACCAGCGATCTCTACCGTTCGCTCGGGCTCAAGCCCAAAATCTTTTTCGACAAGGAAACATTTGGCGCGGACCGCTTGGTCGACAACGCCGCGCGCAGCAACAGCGACGAGAGTGGTGTGAACGATGCTAGCGGCGAAGCAGAACTACGAGCTTTTCTGAAAGACGCTCCCTTCTCCGAAAAAGCAAAACAGGATTTTCAACGTCTCCTCACAGAAAAAAAAGATTATCTGCCCAGCCTGGGTTCCGACGAAAAGAAAGCCCGCCTGGCCCGCATCAGCTACGCCAAATATCTGACTGAAATCGTCGGCGCCAGTGACGAGATCGTCAAAATGTTCCAGGCCCAGCCTCACCCTCTCTTCGGCGTAGGCATCGATGCCGTTTCCGCGCAGGATGCCTGGGGCCTCGGATACAAAGGATTCGCTGGTCTAAATCTTGACCCCGCTCCCGGCAAGGGCATGAACCGCGACTGCATCCCCAACGCCGAAGCCGATAAATACTTTTTTCATTTTCCCGACGGCAACGCCTCGATCGCCCGCCTACTGGTGCGCAAATTGATCCCGCAGGCGATTCCTGGCGACTCGCCAACCGGCATCGTTCTCGCCAAAGTCGACTACTCCAAACTCGACGAGCCGTCCTATTGGACGCGCATCCGACTCAACAGCACTGTAGTAAAAGTGAAACACGTCGGCAAGCCAGAGCGTGCCAAAGAAGTAGAAGTCACTTATTTCGCGGATAAGAAACTCCAGACCGTGCGCGCCGCGAATTGCATCCTCGCCTGCTGGCATGTCGTGATTCCTTACATCGCGGATGAATTACCCGCCGCGCAAAAAGACGCGCTAGCCTCCGCCCAGAAAGTTCCACTCCTCTACACCAACGTCCTGCTGCGTAATTGGACCGCCTTCCAGAAACTCGCCGCCAGTACCATCTACGCCCCCGGCATGTACCACACCGGAGTAAATCTCGACCTTCCCGTGAGCATCGGCGGCTACGAGTGCACAAAAACTCCCGACCAGCCGATCGTTGTCCACATGATGAAGGCCGCGTGTCACCCAGGTTTACCGGCGCGCGACCAGCATAGGATGGGCCGGATTGAGCTCTATGGGACGACCTTCGAAACCTACGAGCGCAACATCCGCGATCAACTAGCACGCATGCTTGGCAGTGGAGGATTCGATCCCGCGAGCGACATCTTAGAAATCACCGTCAACCGCTGGCCTCACGGCTACGCCTACGAATACAATTCGCTGTTCGACAAGTTCTGGCTCGAAGGCACCGAGACGCCCTGTCAGATAGCGCGCAAGCCTTTCGGACGCCTCGCCATCGCCAACGCTGACGCGGACGCCTACGCCTACACCGACTGCGCCATAGATCAGGCCTATCGCGCCGTGCAAGAGTTGAAGAAGAATTAAGAAGTGTGGCGCAGGCGCCCGCGCCCGCGAAAGCCAGTGCGGCGAAGCGAGATGGCGAAGCAAGATGACGAGACAGAGATAAGGAGGTCATTCCATGACGCCGCATCCGACCAAACACCAGAAGAAGTCTGTTAAGTCGCAACCCTTAGCCGATCGCCCCCACGCTCCTGGCTACGGCATCGTCGGCGCAAACGATGGCAAGGGCCTGCTCTCCTGGACCTGGGTTGCCAGGAAAATGAACGCTTGCCGCACCTTCTGGCTCTCTACCATCAACGCGGCTAACGGACGTCCACATGTAATGCCACTCTGGGGAGTGTGGGTCGATGACGCGTTTGCCTTCTCCACCGGACGCAAGTCCCGCAAAGGCCAAAATCTAGCCGCCAACCCCGCCTGCACCATCGCCAACGACGATGCTGAAGAAGCCGTAATAATCGAGGGACAAGCGGCTGAAGTCGAAGATGCTTCCGCGCTCGATCGCATCGCTGCAATCTACAAGAAGAAGTACAAGATGGATCCGCGCAGCATGAAAGAGCCGATCTACAGCGTGCGTCCAACTAAGGTCTTCGGATTCATCGAGAAGAGTTTCCCGAAGTCGGCGACGCGCTGGCAGTTATGAAATTTGCAATTGATGATTTGTAGTTCACAATTTAAAACTAAATCAGCTCACCAATTACAAATCACCATTTACAAATCCAGCCTGATCTTACGCGCCGACAAATGCGCGCCCGTCAGCAGCAGCATCCCCGACAAGAATGACCAGAACATCAAGCTCACCGAGATCGCGAATGGCCCGTACACTTCCGCAAAATTCAGCCGCGGCAGAGCGAAGATATACGCGTATTTCAACGCCTCCGACAACAATCCCATAATCACCGCCGCTGGCAACACTCCGCGAGCCGGCACCTTCCCATTCGGCAACAGCCAATACACCAGAAAAAAAATCGCAATCGTCGACAGGATCGAAAAAACTTTCATCGTGATGAAATCCACTAGCGTGATATACCACGCGCCATAGCCATGCAGCGCGCTCTTCACAATCGCCACATTTCCCGCCGTCAATCCCACCGACAGAAGCGCCAGCGTCCCACAGGCAAACACCAGTCCCAGCGAGATCAATTGATTTCGCAGGTAAGATCGATTGTTGCGAAATCCCCAAACGCGATTCAACGCAACTTCAAGTGGCAGAAATATTCCCGTCGAAGTTACCAGCAGCATGGCCAGGGAAAAAACCTGCGCCCGATGATGCGCGGTCACCAGCGCATTCAAATTTCGGATCACGAATTCCTGTCCCGTAGGAATGTAGTCGCGCAACAAACTTTCGATCACCAGATACATCATCCGCGAACGAAAGACATACCTGATCAACGTCATCAGCAATAACAGAAACGGAAAGAAGGACAGAATAGAATTCGCCGCGACCGAAAAAGCGAAGGTATGCACTTCGGTCCGCAACATATACCGCGCCGTCGAGCGCACCAACCCTTCGTGCGCTGCCGTACGCACCGCGCCCGCCTCAGACTTGCGCGAAATCTCTATGGGAGTTATCGAAGACACTGCTTCTCAAATCTTATCAAATACTTACGGATTCTCACGGCGCTGTCTTCTCTTCGGAATGACCGGCATCCATATTTCTTGCGTATTCCTTTCAGATGTCGTTATGAGTCAGGGTCATGCCACTATCTTTATTGTTTACCAACTTAGCTCTTGCCAACTGCCATCTTCCTGCTATTATCTGGTGCTTCGCCAGCCTCACCGGGTTGACGATATTCGACAAAAGTGCAACTTCAGAGAAGTAAACCAAGTAGCTGTGCAGCAGGATCGACGTTCCGTGTCAGCAGTCGTTTATCGCGCCTTCGTTTTCGCGGCTCCTGAAGTATTCCGTCGCGCGTCAAGCGCTCGACGAAATGCGAAGGGAGCCGTTTTCGTTGGTGCGGCAGCGTCCGCGCGCGGCAGCGCGATCACATTCTTGACGTCGCATTGAGGGGGTGCGCTGATCGCTCTTTCGCGTTTGCATGATTCTTCCTAACGCAAACGAGAAGGACCGAGCAGTGCAAACACAGGAGCGCCGCAAGAATAATTCTTAGCGATGAGGCGAAAGGAGTTTCTTTGTGAGAGAGAAGGGTACTGTGAAGTGGTTCAACGGGGCGAAGGGATACGGTTTCATCCAGCGCTCCACCGGCGAGGATGTATTCGTGCATTTCTCGGCCATCCAGGAGAACGGCTACCGCTCGCTGAACGAAGGCGAGACCGTCGAGTTCGACTTGCTCAAAGGCCCCAAAGGCTTTCAGGCGGGCAACGTAGTGCGAGCCGCATAAAAAATTCTCCAACCAGTTCGCAACCCTCTCGGATGGTCGAGAGGGTTTTTTGTTTTTGCGGGTGAAACGAGTTCGTGGCTGAATAATTATCCTGAAGTTTCTTAGGGTGTTTACTCCTGAGATAACGGGTCGTGATTTGCGGCACCCCCACCCCCCTACCCCCCCACCCCCCTCTTATCATCTTTGGAATCATGGTTATTGCGAACTTGGTCGCTAAAGTATTCAAAAATAGATACTTATAAGTAAAGTACTGCGGAATATGGAGTTAAGCTTTGTTTTCGGCTTAAATTTCCATTTTGGGGCGATTTGGGCAGCGATTCCGCTTCTTCGCGCCGGGATCGCGGGCTTTGCGCTGAACGTCATATAGTTATCAAAGAGTACTGAATCCGGCTTTGCCGGTTGAGGTGATTATCGCAGCGGGCGCGTGAGGAGTATGTGACGGCGATCACCGGGTGGGTGTGATGAAAAAATCCGGGGAGGAGGTTTTGCGCTCGTATGTTGACGCAGAAACAATGATGTTGCCGGGCGGCGCATCTCAAGGACAACCCGCGCTATACTCTCCACGTCGATGCGGCCCACCCACCATTCATGTCAATAGGGGAATTCATCTCATCACTTGCAGCCAATTTCATCGTCGCCGGGATCGTCTGGCAATTAAAGGGGGCGAATGCAGGGCTCATCTGTCTCCTGATTGGTTTCGTCCTGCTGTTCGTGGCTTATCTCCTCCGCAAGAAACCATCTTCCCAAAGCCCGAACGTGCCGGAACTGACTCAATCCAACGAACAACGCGTCGAGGTAAACCCGCAACAACACATTCATATTAGCTCCGATCTTTTGCAGGTAAAACCTCCGCCCCCAGCCCGCATCCAGCTACCCGATCCGCGGTCAAACATTCGATTGGTCGAAATCAAAACTGCGGACGGGACCTTTTCGAGAGCGATAGCTCATAGGCTGCCGATAGCGATAAGGGAAACAACTCCAGCCCTTCTTGTTTGTTTCAGGAATGAGGCTATTGCTGGACAGACCCTAAAACAACCCCAGGTAAATGCCCACATAATCTACAAAGGCACCAATGGGGAGGAGCTCACCGATTTATTTCATGGTGCCTGGGCAGACGAACGCGAGGACTACACAACCTTTCAGACGGGCCAGAAGAGATGTTTAGTCGTCGCCGCATTGAGCGAAGAAAAGTTGCTCAAGGTCTGGAAAAAGCAATATCACACGGACACAAGTTGGATGGCGAGTGGACCGCTTTTTGAGATTCAGACGGAACCAATATTTGGGATAGTCGCGGCCGTAGTTATTCAGTTGTTGGAGCATTGGAATGGGACATGTATCCGTGAATTCTTGTTTGACGTCGAGCCCGCCGCAAAGGGAACCCTCCCAAAGTTGAAATTTAAGGAAGAGAAAGGCTGAGGTTAAAAGCCTACTTTTGCTCTCGATGGTGCCCCGTCCTAGTGTCTGCGTTCTTTGCAGACACAGGGCGGGGAATTTTGACTTCCTCACGATTGTTGCGCGATTGGTGGTTCAGAGTCCCCGCCCTGTCGCAAGTGCACGACAAGGACGGGGCACCCCAGCTCATATTTTTATCCCCCTACGGCTCTCTTCCGTGCCATCCACTGCGATTCGATTTCTACTACCCCTTCCACGCCTGACACATAGTGGCGAAAACTGCTCCACGCCCAATCTTCCGGACTCCGCACCAGTCCGCGCTTCACCGGATTTCTGTGCATGTATCGCAACTTCTCGATCCGTTTCGCATTGCTCGAAACATTGAAGTCGTAATATCGCGGCAGCCACAGCAGACCGCCTTCGGGCGAGCGCAAGCGCCGCGCCACATTTTGCTTGAGCATTTGAAGTGCGACGGAAAGCTTCGAGTTCGCTCATCAGCAAATGAACGTGTTCGGGCATGACTACGTACCCCGAGACGTAAAATCCATACCATTGCCGCGTCTGCTCGAAAGTTTGCTCGAAGATGTCGCGGGCGCGATCTGCGCCGAGCAGTTGAGCGCGCCCATAGCAACTGAACGTCACAAAGTGCAGACAGCGGGCTTGCTGAAAGCGCTGAAGTCCCCAAGGCATCTCTGCATCGTAACCCCGGAGGCTGGGCCGCGAAGACCATTGCCGCTAAAGTTCTCCATTGTTATTCCACAATTGGGAAAGCCAAAGTCCCCGCCCTGTCGCAAAAAACGCGACAAGGACGGGGCACCGTCGCAATCTGAAGTTTTATTTTCCCACCGTCTTAATATCCAGACTCCGCCAAAGATACCAGCAGGCAACCGACCGATAAGGAGCCCAAGCCTTAGCGATCTTGGTCATCACATCGGCCTTCGGCCACTTGCGTTTCTTGTAGTGCTTCTTGATCGCGGCCTGCACTCCATAATCGCCAACCGGCAAAATATCCGGACGCCGCAGCGTGAACATCAGGAACATGTGCGCCGTCCAGACGCCGACGCCTTTGACCTGGGTGAGATGCTCGATCACTTCTTCTTCAGCCATGTCGGCCATGCGCTCGAACTCAAGCAGCCCAGCCGCGGTCTTCGCGGCGAGGTCGCGCAGATAGGCGGTCTTCTGCCGCGATAATCCAACCCCGCGCATCTCCGCATCGGTGAGCTTGAGAATGCCTTCAGGAGTCAGCGGATCTCCGGCCAACGCGGTGAAGCGATCAAAGATGGTAGCGGCCGCCTTGCCATTCAACTGCTGATAGAGGATCGATTCCGCCAGAGCATGAAACGTAGGGTCGCCAAACTGCATGCGGCACGGCCCAACCCGCTCAATAATCGCCGCTAGGATGGGATCAGATTTCTTCAAGTGCCGCGTGGCGGATTGATGATTAGCCTTGTGCATTCGTGTCCTGCGCATGATGGTTTGCTCAGCACGTAACGGAGGGAAAGTTTAGCACAGAGGCGAACAGATGGGGAACGTAAAGACGATGCGTTCAAGAAGGGAAGTGGAAGTGCACGTCGACATGAGACGCCACCGGAGCACCATCAAGCGTGGCCGGCTGGAAGTGCCATTGACGGACGGTGGCTTCAATCTTCTCGTCGATGCCATGGCCGACCGTCTGCACAATTTTGGTTTCTACGACGTTGCCCTGCGAGTCGATGGTCGCGACGATCACGACGTCGCCCACTAAATCCCTAGGCAACTCGGAACGAGCAACCGGCGGGTCGGGATGCACAACCGAATATGCGACATGAACTTCGTGCCCGGTGATGGGCCCGTCAACCACGGTGCCAAGCGGCGATCCGGCATGGGCGTCATGGTCAGCCGCCGCATCGGCAGCCACAGTAACGGGCTGTGGCTTTGGAGGCAACGGGTGCGGGTGCGGCTTGGATTTGTTTGCGTGCGGGAATAGAAGCTTCGCGGCATCCGGATGCGCGTCTTTATTAGCTCCGGGCGGAAAGTAAATCAAGGTGACGTTGCCGTCTCCATGAGCCAGCCACATAGGAGTGAGCGTGACCGGGGCGCGATTATAAAAGACGATGGCGGCGAGTAGAACGAGGTGCGCGGCCACGGACACTCCGACGGCACGATGGCGTCGAATCGCCGCCGACACAGGAAAAGCACTCGGAGGCTGAAGGCCGTAGAACACGCACCTTTTATTTTACTGATTTGATAGACGGGTAAGAAGAGAAAAATATGCCCAGAAGTCAGGTGTCAGGAAAGCGACGAGGCGTCCTTCCTGACATCCGTTACTTGCCACAGACCTTTACGCTCCCGCCTGCTGTTCGGCCATGTCGCCAATCACTGGCAGTTTGAACATCTGCCCCTGGTAGGCCTTCAGCACAAGGACCAGCCAGATCACGAACCCGACGAGGCTCACCAGTGGCCAAATGAGAACCGTGGCCCATCCGAGGAATGGGATGTGGGCGATGAGAGAGAGGCCGATCCAAAGGACGGTCCAGGCTACGGCAAAGAAGAGGCATTGAAAGGCGTGGAAGCGGATAAAGCGTTTTCTGTTGAACGGCTCCATAACCAGAAACACGATGGCCGGAATGATGGTGACGTAAGCCAGCGCGCCTGCGACATTATCTGTAAGCCCAGCGCCCGCGGGTGCCGCGACCGTGGCCGGCACTGTGCCGGGAACACACTTCGTACAGGTTGCGCCATCCGCGATCTGAGTTCCACAGGTTGGACAAAAGGCCACGAGGCCTCCTTTGAGTTGACAGGCAAGGTAGCAGAATGGCGGCTGGGGCGCAATGATGATAGGAACGATTAAAATTTCTAATCTATCTGTTAATAGTTATCGTTTTTTGTTATCGCCTGCTCTCTGCTATATTTCGCGGATTCTCCGAAGCGGTCTCAGACGGTGTCAGGGCTGGCATTGAGAGGGTGACGGGAGGAGCCGCGTTAATTCTATGGGCCGCATCATAGTTCTTTTTCTAAGACGGTTGTGGCTGCCCACGCTGGTTTTCGGCGCCTTCTGCCTGCTTTGTGTCGGCGTATACATGCGGATGGAAGGGCTGCGCCCCTTGGACGCATTCTTTTGGGTTTTTCATCCTCATTCCATCGACTACCGCTCGGTACGAACTACTACGAAGCTGTTTTCTATTTTTGTTTATATAGGAGTATTTGCCTTTCAGGTGTGGATCGCGGAGCGGGTAATGGTCACGATCTTCAACCGGCAAGGTTTGGAGGCCTGGAAATCCATGGTCAACGACGCCAATATCGCTAAGCTGGAAAATCACTTCATCATTTGCGGATACGGCCAGGTTGGCCGCACCGTGGTCGACCAACTTACGCGCCTCGAGATTCCATTTGTGCTGATCGAGACCAACGAAGGGCTCTGCCGCGAGCTGCTGAACAACGGCATTCTTGTGATTCAAGGAGACGCCAAACGGCAGGATGTGCTGGTGCAAGCGGGTATCCAGCGCGCGTGCGGCATCTGCATCGTGATCGACAGCGACGCCGACAATCTCTACATTACGGTCACCGCTCGGTCGTTGAACGCCAAAGCGAAGATTATTACGCGCGCCGGACAGCAACGCTACGCCAATGCGATAAGGACTTCCGGCGCCGATGAAGTCGTCATCCCGGAATACGAAGGCGGGCTGATGACCGGGAGAATGATTCAGAAATTCTATCCAAGCCACGGGAATCTGGAGTAGCGCGCGCGACCCTGTTTCTTGACGATCGCTGTCTGTCAAGAGGGAAGAGTGAGATTCGCTCCGCGCGGGCCTTCCTCTATCGTGCTAATTCTGGGTGCTGTGTTGAGGCAGGAAATACTTTTTTCATTTCAATCATGAAAGGTACGGATGATCACCATTGTTTCGGGATTGCCGCGGTCGGGGACGTCGTTGATGATGCAGATGCTGGATGCGGGAGGGCTGCCAGTTCTTTCTGATGGCGAGCGGAAGGCTGACACCGACAATCCCAAAGGTTATCTCGAGTGGGAGCGCATCAAGCAACTTCCGAAAAATCCTAGCCTGATTGCAGAGGCCGAAGGCAAGGTGGTGAAGGTCATTTCGCAACTGATTCTTTCCCTACCCTCCAACCACGATTACCGCATCGTTTTCATGCAGCGTCCTCTGCCTGAGGTGCTGAAATCGCAGGACGAAATGCTGCGCCGCCGCGGTAATTCGGATCTGGTCGCGGACAACTCCGCAATGGAAGAGTTCTTTCACCGTCATCTGATCGAGGTCAATCGGTGGCTCGCGAGCCATGCGAACATGAAAGTCACGCGCGTGCATTATCATCGCGTGCTCCGCGAACCCAAGGTGGTCGCCGAAGAAATAGCGACATTCTTAGAATCGCCGCTCGACATCGGCGCCATGGTCGGGCAAGTGGACGGAACCCTATATCGCAACCGCATGAAGTAGTCGTCGCAGGGAGTCGGGCTAGAGAAAACCGCGGAATCGAACCAGAAAATCTTTTGCGTCCTAGTCTTGCGACGGTACGGTTACTTGTTTAGTGAACTTAGAACCCAGCAGCTACGTCGCAAGCATCCTCGTTCGCGCCGATGGCAACGCGAATCCAATCTTGCTTCTACGAGTCGGTGGTGACTCCATCAGCCTCTTGATCAATCTAACTATCTCCTGAATCGAATCATCGTGCTTTGCCAGATTTGTCTCCAACCCTTCGATCTTGCCCGCGAGTTCTTTATTTGCAGCCAGCATCGTACGTAAGCGAACAAAGGCACGCACCACAAACACGCTCATTTCTACTGCCTGTTCGGAATTGAGCACAGTCGCAGCCATGATGCGCCATGTTCAGTGAAGACATATGGTAGGTACCGTCGGCCGCCACGTTCTTTCTTTGACGTTGCAAATTGCAACCTCAAAGCCGCGAACTCGTTCGGTTTTAGTTGGAACATGAAGTCGGCGGGGAACCGGCTCCGGTTGCGATTTACCTGCTGGTTGAGGCGCTTTACCGTCACCCCATAAATCTCGGCTAGGGTCTTATCCAGAATGACCTTTTGCTGTCGCATAATCGTGATTCGAGATCGATAGGAACCACGGGTACTCTTCGCTGTTTTGCCAAGGTGTACTGAATTGCGAGAGGTTTTGCCGAGCGCGGTTGCATCCGGTCATCGTACTGAACCACTCCAGTTTGAGATGTGACGCCCGAACAATGAAAATGTGATGAATTCCACCAGTAAATCCCACGGTCGCGGTCGATTCCTAGATGCCGACGGATCCCATCCAGCGAACACTCGAATCAACCAGTTCGAGCCCGCCCACAAAAGAGTGCATGCGGGCGAGTACGAATCTTTGAGGTTGCAATTTGCAACCTCAAACGAAATCAGGTCACGCTTATTTCCGTATACGTTCCATACACCTCGCGCAGCGCTTCGCAGATTTCGCCCACCGTCGCGTAGGCGCGAACGGCGTCGATAATGAAGGGCATCGTGTTGACGTCCGAGATGTTGCCATTGCTGCCTGCGGTTGGATTCCTGGCGGCAGCATGCTTCAGTGCATCGAGCCGGCGCTGAACATCGTCGTTTGAGCGGCGGCCCCGCAAGATCTTAAGTTTTTTCTCCTGAGCGCGCGCCACGGATTCGCCAATATAAAGAATATGCGGCGATCCCTCTTCGATGACAAAGTCGTTGACCCCCACCGTGATCTTCTCATTGGCCTCGACCGCTCGCTGATATTGGTAACTCGCCTCCGCAATCTCCTTCTGCGGATACCCACGTTCAATCGCCTTGACCATTCCGCCCATCTGATCGAGCTTCTCGAAGTAGTCGAACGCACCCTCTTCCATGTCGAGGGTTTGCTTCTCGACGAAGTAGCTTCCGCCGAGCGGATCGACTGTCTGCGCAACTCCCGATTCAAAAGCAATGATCTGCTGTGTGCGCAGCGCGATGCGCGCGGCCTCTTCCGTGGGCAGCGCAAGCGCTTCGTCGTAGGCGTCCGTGTGTAGCGACTGCGTCCCGCCGAGCACCGCTGCGAGTGCCTGCAGCGCGACACGCGCGATGTTGTTCATCGGTTGTTGCGCCGGCAGTGAGACGCCAGCAGTTTGGGTGTGAAATCGCATCAGGCGGGTCCGATCATTCTTCGCGCCGAAGCGACCTTTCATCAACCGATACCAGATTTTGCGAGCCGCGCGGTATTTGGCAATCTCTTCGAAGAAATCGTTGTGCGCATTGAAGAAAAAGCTGAGGCGAGGGCCGAAATCGTCGACATCGAGTCCGCGGCGACGAGCCCACTCGACATATTCGACGCCGTCATAAATGGTGAAGGCGAGCTCCTGCAGCGCGGTCGAACCGGCTTCGCGAATGTGGTAGCCACTGATGGAAATGGTGTTGAAGCGCGGCGTAAATTTCGATCCGAATTCAAAAGTATCAATCACCAGCCGCATCGAAGGCGCGGGCGGATAAATGTATTCCTTCTGCGCGATGTATTCCTTAAGAATGTCATTCTGAATGGTGCCCGAAATTTTCTTCCAGTCAGCGCCCTGTTTCTCGGCCACGACCAAATACATGGCCCAGAGTACGCTGGCCGGTGAATTGATGGTCATCGATGTGGTGATTTTCTCGAGGGGGATGCCGTCAAAAAGAATCTCCATGTCTTCGAGCGAATCGATGGCCACGCCACACTTTCCGACCTCGCCTTCGCTCGCCGGGTGGTCGGAGTCATAGCCCATCAGCGTCGGCAGATCGAAGGCGACCGAGAGTCCGCCTCCGCCATGTTCGAGAAGATACTTGTAGCGTTTATTTGTTTCTTCGGGCGAAGCGAAGCCCGAGAACATGCGCATCGTCCACAGCTTGCCGCGATACCCGGTGGCGTGGATGCCCCGCGTATAGGGGGCCTGGCCCGGATAGCCGAGATATTTATCGTAGTTCCAGTCGGGGGGAAGATCGGCCTGCGTATACAGGCGACGGATCGGCGCATTCGAGATGGTGCTGAAGCGGGCGCGTCCGTGCTCATCAAGGTTGGTGCCGGTCGCGGCGCCAATCGGCTTTTCCGGAGCCTTCTCGATCGTCGGCGCCAGCGTTTTCTCTGCCCACTCTTTTTCGGACGCGGCCGGATGACGGCCTTCAAATGTGTCAGAAATTGGGCTCTCTACTATGGCCTTGCGCAGTTCGGCTTTCAGCTTATTCTCAGGCATTCCATCCCCGCTTCCACTCTGCCTCTGATGATAGAGGAGCATTGTCGTGCTGCAAAATGACACGACCGACCAAGCGGTTGGCGAAGCATTCTTCTCGCGTGCCTTGGCGACGATCACGGTAGAGGCTTTGCGCGCCCGCTTGACGCCGCTTTTCATGCGCACCTATTCTTGATGTTCTCAGACGGAGGAATTCTGAAGGCATTCCGGCGGTTGTTGCAGCGTACTCCGTTCTACGGCACGTATAAAGCGCTCGGCCACTATCCCGACTACTGGTACTGGATTCTGCGCGGCCGTCCGCCGCGATCTCCGCATCTGCTAAAGCAGAAGGTTGTGCGCGAATATGGCGAGGAATTTGCGCTCAAGACTCTCGTAGAGACCGGAACGTACTACGGCGAGATGGTAGCGGCCATGAAAGGCCATTTTGATCGCATCTACTCGATCGAGTTCGTCCCCGAACTGGCCGAGCGCGCCACCCGCAAATTCGCGCGCGACCGGCATGTACGCATCTTCTCTGGTGACAGCCGCACTGTCATGCCGGAAGTGCTCGCCTTGTTGTCGAGCCCGGCACTGTTCTGGCTCGATGCTGGATACTATGGCTGGGTGGGCAAACAGGGCGATCAGCAGCGCCTTTCGGCTGAACTCGAAATGATTCTCAGCCATCCTTACCCGCACGTTATCTTGCTCGACGATGCCCGCGGACTGACGGGCCGCGACGGAATTCCGTCGGTCGCGGACGTGAAGTCTTATGTCGAGTCAAAATTCCCGAAGCGAACGGTGGAAGTGAAATATGACATCATGCGCTTCACTCTGCGCATAGATGCCGGTTAACATTGGCGATTGGCTCGCGGCGCAGAGGCTAAGACGATTCTTTCTTGCGCGAGAGTTCCCACGCCTTCGCGTATTTCCATGACACGTACACGGCGTGGTAGAGATGTAGAAGCAACCCTTCGCGGCCATCGAGAAATCCGAGGCGGAAGAAATAGTTGTAGGTGAAGGTTGCGAGCGGGCGCACGACGATGTTGAAAACGCTGAAACCGCGCGAGCCCTTAGCGACTGCCATTTCCGCTCCCAGCGACGAGTAGCGGTTCATGTGGTCGATGTAGTCAGCTAGGGTGGGGTAGGAGTGGTGGAACAGGGCGTGTTCAAGTTGCCCGGATATTCCCTCGATAAGCTGCGCGTCTTCGTGAACAGCACGGTCCTCAAATCGCGCCGCTCCTCTGCGAAAGAGCCGTAGTTTAGGATCGGGCCAAAAACCGCCATGCTTGATCCATCGGCCGAGGAAGAAGTTCTTGCGAGGAATCCAAAACCCAATCGGGATTCCTGTCTCGCCGCGTGCTTGCGCTTCTTCAATTGCCATCACTTTCTCGACATTTTCCAATGAATCACTTGCTGTTGAATAATTGCTTAAACGTCCGTGCATGGCCATAAAGATCGCTCCAGCAAGTCCCGGTTCGAGCTCCTCATCCGCATCCAAACTCAAAATCCAATCTCCCGCCGCTTTATCGATCGCTGAATTCTTCTGCGCGGCGTAGCCTTTCCATTCTTCAATGAATACTTTCGCGCCAAAGGATTCTGCGATTTCAACGGTGCGATCGGTTGAGCCGGAATCGACGACTATGATCTCGCCTTTACCATCGGCAACCAGCACCTGGACGCTGGCGAGCGTGCGCGCGATATTTACTTCCTCGTTATGAGTGATGACGACGACGGAGAGGATCACACACAATTCCTAAGGAGAGAGGATACGCGAGAGTCAGCGCGGCGCAAAAGAGAAACGCCAGGATGCAGCCACCCCGGCGCTTCTCTGCATGAACTCACGCTACGTTACGAACTCTACTGCTGCGGTTGCGGCGGAGGGTTCGCCGGTACCGGTTGATCGGCGGGCCGGGGCGCCACATGAGGAATACTCGGCGCGTGCGTGACCTGCCCCCTCTCAGCATCGCCGATCAATATTCCGGCATGATCCAGCAGAAGGCCGGTGGAACGCTCCAACTCGACCTCAGCTTTCTCGTACAACGCCTTGGCGGAGACAAGCGTGACTTCCGCCTGCGTCATCGCCGCCTGATTCTGCAGCACGAGAGTTGAAGTCGAAGCTCCGAGGGCATACTTCTTTTGTTCGGCATCGAGCGATTGCCGTGCCAGATCTACAGCGGCTTGGGCGGAAGCGACGCTGGCACGATTCTGCTGCACGCCAAATTGCGCGTTGCGAACTTCAATTCGCAACTGGTTCTCAATCTGCTGCACGTGCAGTTGGGCTTGACGATATTCGAACTCGGAACGTACCTGCGTTGCCTGCGCAGCGCGGTTGCGCAGCGGAATGCTAATCGAGATGCCTGCGCCCTTATCAGGTGCGGTGGAATTGACAAGTTGGTTCAGGGTACCGGCGTAACTGGTAGTAGGAGCAATGGGGATCAGGGTCGGCTCGCCGGGATTTGGTCCGGCGCAAAAACCTGTCTGCGGGGGGGTCTGATTCACGCAGAGGTTCGATGGATTCTGCTGACCTCCAAGACCCTGGCCCCCATAATAGGCAAACAGATCTACGGTGGGTAACAGCGCGCTCCGGATCGCCTTATTGCTGATATCGGTGTTGGATAGGTTGATGCGCGCTTCTGAAAGTTCAGGCCGATGACTGAGCGCATCGTTTACTAGATCCTGCGTGGGCACAACCACTTCCTCTGCCGACAATACCATCGTCGAGGTAGGGATCACTTCCGCGTCCGCCAGTGTTGGGTCGACCAGCGAACGGCTCAAGGCATTCTTCATGAGCAGCTGTTCCAACTGAAGATTGGTGAGTGCTACAGTCAGGGTTTGCTGATCGGAAGCGACCGTACTTTGTGCGCGGACCACTTCGATCGGTGCCAGGGTTCCGATTTCTACCTGCTTCTTGCTATCAGACAGAGTCTTCTGCGCGAAAGCCAATTGCTCCTTCTGAACTCGAACGTTCTCGTAGGCATACACCAGATCCCAGTACATGTTTTCAATCTGGTCGACGGTGGATGTAATCTGCAGGCGGAAAGCCACATCCGAAATTTCGCGATCGTTCTTGGCAATCTGAATGTAGCGAGTGTTGGCGGCGAATCCGAAGCCCTGCAGCAGGTGCTGCGTAAGCTTGAAATTGAAGCTGGAATTAAGTTGTGCGCTCAATGTTGTGAAAGGCGCATTCCCCGCGGTCTGGCGGGTGTTGTTAAAGCCTAGCGCCAGATTGGTGCCCCAAGCAAAGCCTTGCTGATACAAAAAGTTTCCCGTGGTGGTATTTACCGGAGAAATAGGGCTGAAAATACTGGAGGAGAGGAGTGTGTCATGATCGATTTGCAGTAGGCCCGTGACAATTGGGTCGAAGCTGGTGATGGGCGGCCCGCTGCCGAGGGTTGAGATCACTAGTCCGCCCGTGCCGGCGCCGGCTCCGCCCGCACCCACCGACGTTCCGCCCTGCCCCGATCCAACTTGCGTGCCCAGTCCGCCGACACCGCCGCCGGGTGTGTTTTGCACCACGCCGCTGTTTACGCCGAGAATCGCCGATCCCGCCTTCGCACGCCACACATCCGTGTCGGCAATGTTCAGGTTATAGCGCGCAATCGCAATGTCGAGGTTATTTTCGAGCGCCAGGGCGACTGCGTCGTTCATCGAGATATAGAGTTTTCCGTCATGCATGAGTTCGTCGATGCGCGGCGTGTTGGCGAGGTTCGGCGCATCAATGTGCCGGGGAGTATACGGAGCAATCGGGTTAGGGAAGGGTGATTGTGGTTTTGAATACTCCTGCACATTAAAAGGCTGCGTTGACGACGAGGACGACACAGCCCTCTGCGCCGAGGGCGCACTCGGCACCGGCGTATCCTGCGCCGGACTTGCAGAAGCTATACCTGCAACCACGAAGAAGGCCGCGATGAAAAAAGCGGCGACCCGTCGAAACGCAGTCAACCCTGTAAAACTTTGCATTCGCATCATCTCCATTGTGAGACTCAGTTGGTGACAATCAGTGATCTGCCTCAAGCGATCCGGCTTAAGGTCACGGGACGCAGCCCTCCGCAATTTCGCCGACATCTTCTTATACGCAGGGCGATAGGCAAGAGTTCCTTGCAATCTTCTCCTTCAGTCGCCCAATCGGCAACGGCGGAAAAGACAACGTTCCCAGTATCTTGGTTCCGAATAACTAGATTGCAAATAAATTGATCGCAAGTGAAATAGTATAGCTGACGCGCCGCCGCGCTTTTTGTTACGGGGCAGCGGGTTTGCAACTCACAATGATGTTGCCCATGCAGCTGAGGATTCGAAAAGAACGTGCGTAATCTCAGACTGATTCTTTCTTACGATGGTGCCGACTTTTCCGGCTGGCAGGTGCAGCCCGGCCGCGAGACGGTCCAGGGCGCGCTCGCCTCGGCCATTGGACGTTTGACCGGCGAAAATGTACTGCCTCAAGGCTCAGGCCGCACCGACGCGGGGGTGCACGCGCTCGCACAAGTCGCAAGTTTTGCGACCGCGTCGGCGATTCCAGCCGAAAACTGGCTTCGCGCCCTGAATGACCTTCTTCCGCCCTCGATCCGCGTGCTCGAAGTGACCGAGGTGTCACCCGAGTTTCACGCGCGCAAGTCGGCCCGCGCCAAAACTTATCGCTATCGCATTCTCCGCGCGCCGATCTGTCCGCCGTTTCTGGCCCGTTATGTGTGGCATTATCCTTATCCGCTCGACGAATCTGCAATGAAGGAAGCCGCCAGCGCGGTCGAGGGCGAGCACGACTTCACCTCGTTCGCGGCAGTTGATCCGGAGCGGGTGGAGCGCATAACTGCCGGCGAGATTGCCTCTCTCGGTAATGCGCCACGTGATGCCGCGATAAGCGCAGACGCACCCACCAATGTTCGCACGATCTATTCTTCGACCTGGGCGCGTGAAGGCGGCGAACTCATTTATACGGTTCGCGGAAGCGGATTCCTCCATCACATGGTGCGCAACCTCGTTGGCACATTCCTGCTTGTGGGGAAGGGAAGTGTGAGCCAGGAAGATTTTCGGCGGATTCTCAACGCGCGTGAACGCAGCGCTGCCGGCCCCACCGCGCCCGCCAGCGGCCTCTATCTGGTCGCGGTTGAATACTGAGTCCCGACTGGAGCCAGAAACTATGGCGTGGCCGTCCCATCCCGCGTAAACTTCTCCCGAGATGGCCCCGAACGCCGAATTCATCATTTCCCGCATTGCCTCCGTGAACCCGGCAACAGGCGAAGTCCTGGGCGAACTCGATAGCGCTGGTCCAACTGAAGTGCGAGCGGCGGTGTCGCGCGCGCGCGCGGCGCAGCCTGATTGGAACGCCTGGGGCATACGCACTCGCGTCCGCGTGCTGCGCCGCTTTCAGCAGATTCTTCTCGCGCGCAAAACAGATATCGCCCGCCGCATCACCCAGGAAGCAGGCAAGCCCCAAGTCGAAGCTCTACTCACCGAAGTGCTCGTGGTGCTCGACGCGGCTCGATTCCTAATCGACAACGCGTTTGAGATTCTGCGCGACGAAAAACTCGCGCATGGAAATCTCGCGATGAAGTCGAAATCCGGCCGCATTCTGCACGAGCCCTATGGCGTCGTAGGAATCATCTCGCCATGGAATTATCCCTTCTCAATTCCAGCAACCGAAACTCTCGCAGCTCTCGTGGCGGGCAACGCGGTTGTGCTCAAGCCCTCAGAGTTAACGCCGCTGATCGCGCTCGAGTTGCAAACACTGCTGCGCCAGGCTGGAGTTCCCGACGACATTTTTCAGGTGGTGCCGGGAGAGGGTGAAACAGGAGCAGCGCTCTCGGAAAGCGAGATCGACAAACTGGTCTTTACCGGAAGCGTCGCTACGGGTCAGCGGATCGCTCAAACCGCCGCCAAACGCCTGCTTCCGGTCGTGCTCGAACTCGGCGGCAAAGACCCGATGATCGTGCTCGAAGACGCGGACGTCGACGTGGCTTCGAGCGGCGCCGTGTGGGGAGCATTCGTAAACGCGGGCCAGACCTGCCTTTCCGTCGAACGCTGCTACGTGCATCAGAGTTTGTATTCTGCGTTTCTCGACGCCTGCGCCGAAAAGGCGCGAAAGCTCCGTGTCGGCAATGGCATGGATCCGGCGACCGAAATTGGCCCCATGATTCACGAGCGCCAGGTGCGAGTCGTGGAATCACACGTGGAAGACGCGCGGCAGCGGGGCGCTCGCGTGCTCGTTGGCGGGACGCGGTTGCGAGAACTCGGCCCAACCTTTTTTGCGCCCACAGTCTTAGCCGACGTCGACCACACCATGCGCGTCATGCTGAAGGATGCAGAAACCTTCGGGCCGGTGCTGCCCATCGCACCCTTCAGCAGTGATGCTGAAGCCGCACGGCTGGCCAATGATTCCGATTACGGACTCGCCGCCAGCATCTGGACACGCGATCGCGCCCGCGGCGAGCGCCTCGCTCGCCAGATCAATGTTGGTACCGTAATGGTGAACGACGCCGTGTCGTGTTTCTGCATCAGCGAAGCTCCGCATGGCGGCGTGAAATCCAGCGGCCTCGGTCGCACCCACGGACGCTGGGGCCTGGAAGAAATGGTGCGCGTGAAATATATCGACAGCGATCTGCTGCCGCGCATGAAAAAAGTCTGGTGGTTTGGCTATGGCGGCGGATTCGGCGGCGAAATGGAAAGCTTCGTCGACCTGCTCTACGCCCGTCCGCTGCGTCAGAAGCTCAAGGCCGGTGTTCGCTCCGCTAGAGCGCTGTGGCGCCAAAAACTTTAACCGCAGAATCCTAAATTCGAAATTTCGGAATCCAGCGCGGCACCGTCGCGCGGTAGCGGTCATATTCTTGGCCAAATTGCCTGCGCAGCGCAGGTTCCTCATAAAAAACAACAAATAGGTGCGCGACCGTCAACATGCACGTCATGTAAATCAAGATGCGCAACGAGTGGAACAGCCACGCTTGTCCGCCGATCGCGAGTGCGACTCCGAGATACATCGGATTCCGCACATAACGATGTAGCCCTTTGACCACGAGAATCTTCGTGGGCGCGATGGGTGCGGGCGTTCCGCCGCCGATCAAAGCGAAGCCCCAGAAAGCGGTGTGGAGATAGATTGCGACTCCGATGGCAATGACGATAAGAGCAGCCCAGGCTTCGACGCAGGTGGCTGGTGCCGCGCCTCGCCGCAATCGCCATGGCACATATCCAGCCACGGTCCCGGGGACGAAGACCGTGAAAACCAACGTTTTGGCAACCGCGGAAATGTTCGCGGACACGACTTATCCATAGTCCAACGGTCCCCGCGCGTCAACCGCAGCGTCCGAGCCAACGGACTCGGCGTGAAGAAAATAGCTCCTAATCTATTTCGATTAGAGACGCCGCTTCCCGCCAGCCGATAAGATGTCGCAACCCGTGGGCGCGGGCTCTGGACGTGAGCCTCCGTGTTCAGACACATCGTTACCAAACATTCTCAGCCAGAACTTGTTCGCCAGACTTTCTATGAACCGAGCTCTCTCACTACTAATAGGCTTTCTCGTAGCGTCAGCGATTTATTTATATACGTTCCCGCAGGCGAATGTTTTGTATGCCGGAGTGGTCTTGCTGCACGCCGTCGCCGGCGTCGTGGCTTCAATCTGGCTGCTGCTCTGGCTGCTCCGTTCGTGGCGTCAGGGCGAACCGCTAGTCTGCATCGGAATGATTGGGCTCTTCGCCGGCGCTATCCCAGGTCTGGCGCTGATTTATACCGGAGCGTTGCGGACGGAGTGGACGCTGGTTTACGTTCACCTCGCTCTAAGCTTTCTCGGAGCGGGATTGATCTTCGCGGCGCGCGTGGGAGGCGCTCGAAAAGCTGATCAAGGATGGCTCTCGCTCCACACTGCGCTGCGCGTGGCCGTCGTGCTGGCAGTGTTGGCCGCGCTCGCGCCGGCGGCTCGCTATCTGCGCGAGACTCGCTGGAATCAGCACGCTCGCATCCAAAATCCGGCGCTCCCGCCGCTCACCATGAACGGCGAAGGCGATGGCCCGACCGGTCCGTTCTTTCCCAGCTCTGCGCAAGTCTATGGAGGCGAGAAAATTCCCAGCCAGTTCTTCATGGAGTCCGATTCCTGCAAACGCTGCCATGAAGATATCTACAATCAGTGGAACAGTTCGGCCCACCATTTTTCGTCATTCAACAATCAGTGGTATCGCAAATCGATCGAGTACATGCAGGATACGATCGGCACAAAGCCCTCGAAATGGTGCGGCGGATGCCATGACCCGGCCGTGCTGTATGCGGGCAAGATGGATACGCCGATCAAACAGTTTGTTCACGCGCCCGAAGCCCAGGCCGGCCTCGGCTGCATGATGTGCCACTCCATCGCCGAGGTGAAAAGTACGATGGGCCAGGCTGACTTCTATCTCGAATATCCCAAGCTGCACGAACTCGCGGCCAGTAAAAATCCTGTCGTTCGCACTCTCCATGATTTTCTGGTCAAGCTCAATCCCGAGCCCCACCGCCGCGTCTTCCTCAAACCCTTTATGCGTCAGCAGACGGCGGAGTTCTGCTCCTCCTGCCACAAGGTGCACCTCGACGTGCCGGTCAATCACTACCGCTGGTTTCGTGGCTTCAACGAATATGACAACTGGCAGGCCAGCGGCGTCTCCGGAGAAGGCGCGCGCTCGTTCTACTATCCGCCAAAACCGCAGCAGTGCGCCGATTGCCACATGCCGCTCACGAACTCTAGCGACATGGGAAATATCGCCGGCAAAGTGCACTCGCACCGTTTCCCTGGCGCTAACACGGCTTTGCCTACTGCTAACGAAGACGCGGCGCAACTGAAGGCCACCGAAGATTTTCTGACGAGCGGCGCGCTTACGGTCGATATCTTTGCGCTCTCGCCGGAGACTTCGCCGATGAAGTCAGCTCCGTCGAAAACCGGAGCGGCGGCCGAACATGAGCTGGCAACGACGTTTGCCGTAGGCGAAGAAGCAGAAGCGACGGCTCGAATTCCAAATGCCGAAGTTGCCGAGGAGGCACCTGTCACAGCGCCGCTAAGCCGGGTGCATCCGGCTGTTCGTCGCGGCGACACAGTGCGCGTCGACGTAGTAGTCCGCACCAAGCGCCTCGGACATTTCTTTCCCGGAGGCACGGTCGACGCCTATGACACCTGGCTCGAACTCAAAGGTGTCGACGACAAGGGCCAGACAATTTTCTGGAGCGGCATGGTCGAGGACAACGGCAAAGGTCCTGTAGAGAAAGGCGCGCACTTCTATCGTTCACTTCAAGTCGATGGGCACGGTAATCCAATCAATAAGCGCAACGCCTGGGCCACACGCGCCGTTGTGTATGTACGCTTGATCCCGCCGGGCGCGGCTGACACGGTGCACTTTCGTATGAAGATTCCCGAAAAAACCGGCAGCAAAATCACATTGACCGCGAGGCTCTGCTATCGCAAGTTCTCATGGTTTAACACGCAATTTGCCTTTGCAGGGGAGCACGAAAACAAGAGCAGCAACAATCCAGCGACGGTGGAGGCGACGCCTCCCTTGACGACGCCCGACTATGATGATGCGAAAGCGACATTTACCGCTTCGCTGCGCGGCGTCTCTGCAAGAAAAGAAGAAATCCCTGACGTCCCGATCGTTGCCGTTGCGCAAAACGAAGTGTCACTCGATGTGCTGCCCGCGAACGCTGCTCGACCACAACCCAAAACGCAACTCGCGCGAGAAGACTGGCAACGTTGGAATGACTACGGAATCGGCCTCTTGCTGCAAGGCGATCTGAAAGCGGCGCAAGGTGCCTTCGAAAAAGTGACCGAGGCTGATCCGAAGAATCCCGACGGCTGGGTAAACATAGGGCGCGCTGCTCTGCAAGAGGGCGACACCGCTCGAGCTCGTACCGCGCTCGAGAAGGCGTTGGCGCTCAGCCCCAATCTGGCCCGCGCTCACTTTTTCTACGCCTCAGTCCTGCGCCAGGAAGGCAATTACGATGGTGCGGCGCAACATCTGGGAGAGGTCCTGGTGCAATATCCGCGAGACCGCGTGGCATTGAACAATCTCGGACGCGTCTTTTTCCTCGGGCGCAGATATTCCGAGGCTATAAAGACGCTGCAGCAGGTTCTAACTGTCGATCCCGAGGATTTGCAGGCGCACTACAACCTCATGCTTTGCTACAACGGCCTAGGCGATGAAAAAATGTCGAAAGAGCATCAGGCGCGCTACCTGCGCTTCAAGGCGGATGAAGCTTCGCAGGCCATCACCGGCCCCTATCGTCAGCTAAATCCCGAAGACAACAACGAACGCCAGAGCATCCACGAACACGTTTCCGTTTCGCTGCCGATCGCCAGGAATCACGTGGGAACAGACGCCCCCGTCCGTTCAGGTGGGCAAAGACCGGCACTTGTTAGTCCCGCAACAATCTCCAGGGCCCAAAAATAATGCACACATCAAAAAATTTCCTCACTGCATTTCTCCGCGCCTCCGTGTCTCCGTGGTTATTGCTATTGTCTTTCGCGTCTACCAGCCATGCGCAGGAAAAAGTAACCTTCCGCGACATCACCGCCCAGGCCGGCATCCACTTCACCCACAACAACGGAGCCTTCGGCAAAAAGTGGCTCCCCGAAACCATGGGCCCCGGTTGCGCTTTCATCGATTACGACAACGACGGATGGCCCGACATACTGCTGGTCAACGGCCAAGACTGGCCCGGCCACGCCTCCGGTCATAAAACGCCCGGCGTGACGACACCGATGCTCTACCACAACAATCACGATGGTACGTTTACCGACGTGACGCGAAAATCCGGCCTCGACATTTCATTCTTCGGACTCGGCGTAGCCGTTGGTGACTACGACAATGACGGCTTCGACGACATCTTCATCACTGCCGTCGGCCAGAACCATCTCTTCCACAACAATGGTAACGGCACATTCACCGACGTTACGAAATCCGCGGGATTGTGGGGTCCGAACGAATTCTCTACCGGCGCGGCCTGGGTCGATTACGATCGCGACGGCAAACTCGATCTCGTCGTCGCCAACTATGTGCAGTGGTCGGAGCAGTCCGATCTATATTGCACCCTCGACGGCTCGCACAAGTCCTACTGCACGCCCGAATCGTATAAGGGAACATCGGCGCGGCTTTGGCATAACCTCGGCAACGGCAAGTTTGAAGATGCCACGCGGAAGGCCGGCCTCTACGATCCAACGTCGAAAGGCTTAGCCATCGCCATTCTCGATTACAACAATGATGGATGGCCCGACATCCTGATCGCCAACGACACGCAGCCCAATAAGCTTTACCTCAATAAAAAGAACGGCACCTTCGAAGAGCGTGCCGTTCCCGCCGGCATCGCCTTCAGCGAAGACGGCATCGCCCGCGCCGGCATGGGCGTTGACGCGGCAGATTATGATCGCTCCGGTGGTGCGAGTCTCATCATTACCAATTTTTCCAACCAGATGCTCTCGCTCTACCACAACGAAGGCAACGGCCTGTTCGTCGACGAAGCACCCCGCTCGGAAGTGGGCCGCGCGACGCTTGTCACCCTCGGCTTCGGCTGCTTCTTCTTCGACTACGACAACGACGGATGGCCTGACATTTTTGTAGCCGACGGCCATATCGAAGATCAGATCGAAGCGGTGCAAAAACGTGTGAGCTATGCCGAGCCGCCGCATCTGTTCCGCAATCTCGGCAACGGCAAGTTCGAAGAAGTTACGACGAAGGTTGGCGCCGCCTTCGCCGCTCCAAAAGTGGCGCGGGGCGCGGCTTACGCCGACATCAACAATGATGGAGCTCTTGACATCCTCGTCATGACTAACGCGGGTCCGCCCCATCTCTACCTCAACCAGGGCGGAACGAATCAAAGTCTGCGGATAAAACTAGCCGGTACAAAATCCAATCGCGACGGCATCGGCGCCATAGTCCGCGTCAGTTCCGGCGGCGACAAGCAGTGGCTCACCATGAAGAGCGGCTCCAGCTACCTGTCGCAGAGCGAACTAGTTCTCACCTTCGGCTTGGGATCGAAGACCAAAGCTGACGCGATCGAAATCGACTGGCCGAGCGGACAGGTGGACAAACTAGCAAACATTGCGACCGGACAGACGATCACCATCCAGGAAGCGGAAGGCCAGATCGCTGCACGGCCCTACGGCAGAAAATAATTGCCGCGCTTTTCATCTCTATCGCTTCGCCACCGATGCAATAGAATGAACGGAATGTTTACGAAAATTGCGACACAGTCCGACCTTCCCGCCCCTAACGAAGCCAAAGAATTCCCCTGCGGCGAGAAGACGATTTGCATCGCCAATGTAGATGGCGAAATCAGCGCCATGGATAACATCTGCCTTCATCGCGGCGGCCCGCTTGGCCAAGGCGTGATCGAAGGTGGCAAAGTGATCTGTCCGTGGCATGGCTGGGCTTGGGATCCAAAGACCGGCGAGGCCGGCTCGCTCGGAGCGAAGCTCGCAGTCTATCCGGTGAAGGTCGAGGGTGCGGATGTGTTGATCGACATCTGAGAGCGACACCTTTCCTCCCCATGCTGCTACCCTGCATACTGATCTTCCCATTCGGCCATTCATGCAGCATACGATTCTTCAGTCGCTCCGCACTTTCATTGCCGACTACGGTTACTGGGCCGTCGCTCTGGCCTTGCTGGCAGAGAGCGCTGGCATTCCTGTCCCCGGAGAGATTACGCTGCTGCTGGCGAGCTTTCTAGCCTATTCCGAGCGCCATCTTCATCTTGGCTGGATCATCGTTGCGGGTACCTGCGCAGCAACGCTCGGCGGTAACCTCGGCTATGCCATCGGCGAGTACGGCGGGCGTCTGCTGCTCGATCGCTATCGCAGCGCGTTGCGAATTTCGCCGGAGTTGCTTGACCGCTGCGAGAAAATGTTCGCCGACTACGGAGCCGCCGCCATTCTCTCGGCCCGCTTCATCTTCGGCATGCGCGTCTTCGCCGGACCGCTGGCGGGCGTCCTGCGCATGAACTGGCGAGCCTTCAGTCTCTTCAACTTTCTGGGAGCGGCGGTATGGGTAACCTTCATCAGCGGCGCCGGCTATCTCTTCGGCCGCCATTGGCAGACATTGCTGCGCGTACTGCAGCGGGTGAATATCGCAGTGTTAATTGTCGCGGCGGTTCTAGTTGTTTTCTTATGGTGGCGATATCGGCGCCCAGCTTCGAGGAAACAAAATTGATGGCGAGGCTTGGGTGGTTGCTTCGTTGATGCTTCGGCGATGTCTCGCCAGCGAAATAGATTCAGCCTGTCCAACCTCTGGTAAGCTTTGTGCGAAAATAGCGCTCAGCCGCGATGGCCGCTTCGGCAATTTCCGCTCAGTCCTCGCCCGCTCCCCGGCTTCAGTCGGTAGACGCGATCCGCGGCGCGGTCATGATGTTGATGGCCATCGATCACATTCGTGATTACGTTGCCCGCAGCGCCATGCAGTTCTTGCCAACCGATCTTACCCGCACCACTCTAGCGATTTTCTTCACCCGGTGGATCACGCATTTCTGCGCGCCTGTTTTCATCCTGACCGCCGGCCTCGGCGCATTTTTTTGGATGAGTCGCGGCCATCATTCGAAAAGGGAACTGTCGCGCTTCCTGGTTACACGGGGTGCATGGCTCATATTGCTCGAGATCACCGTGATGCGCATGATCATGTTCTTTCAGTTCAGCTACGACAAAAAGCCTGTGTTTCTGATCATCCTTTGGGCCATCGGTCTTAGCATGATCTCCCTAGCTGCGCTGATTTACCTTCCGCTCCGCTTTCTCGCCGGGTTGAGCATTGCCATTATCGCCTTGCACAACCTCCTCGATCCCATTTCGCCCGAGCGCCTCGGCCGAGCTGCGTGGCTCTGGGACATTCTTCACCAGCGAAATGTCTTGTCATTCATGGGAGTGAATTTTGTGACGGCCTATCCCGTGCTGCCCTGGATCGGCGTCATGTCCCTCGGCTATTGCCTCGGCACAACTTTTCTCTGGGATGCGGCGCGCCGTCGACGCTTCCTGGTCAGCTTGGGGCTCGGGTTTACGGCTGCTTTCATCGTGTTGCGCGCCATCAACATTTACGGCGATCCCGTCCGCTGGAGTCACCAGGCCTCGGCGTCTTTCACCGTGCTCTCATTCCTCAACACCACGAAGTACCCACCTTCTCTCGACTTTCTCCTCATGACTCTGGGCCCGGCGCTGGCCGTTATGGCGTGGCTCGAACGCTTTCACTTCTTTTTTACCAATCCGCTGATCGTCTTCGGACGAGTCCCATTCTTTTACTACGTAGCCCATATGCTGCTCGCTCATCTGATCGCGGTTGCAATGAATTTCGCACGTTACGGTCGCGCCACATTTCTTCTGCTTCCGCCGCCCTCCATGGGAAGCCCAAGCGAACTCTTCCCGCCAGATTACGGTTTTCCGCTCTGGACGGTATACGCCGTTTGGATTAGCGTCCTATTGCTGCTCTACCCGGCATGTCTATGGTTCGCGCGCGTCAAGCAGCGTCATCATGGGTGGTGGTTAGCCTATCTCTGACTCTCCGAAAAACAGCAGCAATCGCTCCTCCACAAACGCCCTCAAGCCGCGACCCCGTGCTACGATGGCAGGAGCGCGAAGGGCGCATCCGGTCCGCGGAAAGGACAGAAGTCCACCTTGGTTGCAAAACTCGTTTTCACGAACTGACTTTCTGCCCACTCATGCGGACCTAGGGCATACGAAAGGAAGTTCGTTATGCCAGTAAGACGCCTCCCATCAAATCCCAATCTCGGCCATCTCAAGTATCAAGCGAAAGACCTGCTCGAGGAGCATTCCGCGCGCCTGCCAGGGGCAGCGCAGCGGTTCAGGGAATTTCATCCGCGCTTCAGCCGCGCCACCGATGCTGAAATCTTTGCCGCACCGCTCAAACTCAGTGACGCCCAGCTAGCCATCGCTCGCGAATCTGGATTTCCCGGCTGGGCGAGATTGAAAGCGCATATTGAAAAGCCGACCCTTGCCGGCCAACTCGATTTGCCGCATCACCAGCGCATCGAAGACGCAACCTTTCGCCGCGCGGTAGAACTCCTCGACGCGGGCGATGTCGCCGGTCTGCGATCCCACCTGAAACAACATCCGAATCTGGCACGCCAGCACGTGACCTTCGAAGGCGGAAACTATTTCCGGCATCCCTCACTTCTAGATTTCATCGCCGAAAATCCGGTTCGCCACGGCACTTTGCCAAAGAACATCGTTGAAGTGGCGAAGGTGATTCTCGAGGCTGGCACTGAGCAATCGTCATTGAATGAGACGCTCATGCTGGTTGCGACAGGCAGTGTGCCGCGGGAATGTCGGCTGCAAATTCCGCTGATCGATTTGCTTTGCGATCACGGAGCCGATCCGAATGGCGCGATTCACGCCGCCGCTCTGCATGGCGAGACGGAAGCGCTGAAGGCTTTGATCCAGCGGAGTGCCCGCATCGACCTGCCGGTGGCCGCTGCTCTCGGGCGGATCGATGATTTTCGTCGCTTGCTTCCCGCCAGCAAAGAGGACGAACGTCACCTGGCGCTGGCCCTGGCCGCGCAATTTGGATATGTAGAGATCGTTCGCCTGTTGTTGGATCGCGGCGAAGATCCCAGCCGATATAACCCCGTCGGCGGCCACGCTCATACGACGCCCTTGCATCAAGCAGCAGGAGCGGGCAACTTTGAAATGGTTCGACTGCTCGTCGAGCGCGGTGCGCGCTTGGATCTGAAAGATGTGCTTTGGCGCGGAACTCCTGCCGACTGGGCAAGGCACGGAGGCAAGAAAGAAGTTGAGGCCTATCTTCGTCGAGCAATGCGGAGCGGACTGAAGGAATGAATAAACCAGGACGCGTGTGAATCGCCAGCAACTGTTTTCTGGTCGAAGTGTCTTCGGTCACTTCCCCCTCGCCCGGGGGCCGTCATATGCTGTAGGAAGCATCGGGCAGTATCGGAGAAGAACCTGATTAGGAAAGCAATTTCGGCACACCCGCAGCATCTGGCGCAACTCTCGGCTCCGTCCCATTCGTGGCTCGGGATGTCGCAGCTGTGGGTGCGGTTTCTGCTGGCTCTTGTCGGATTGGTGCTGGCTTTCGGCGCGGCGCTGTTCTCCACCGTGTCGCGCGAGGCGGGCAGCCTTTGGGGAACGCTGATTCTGGCATCGGTCGCGCTGCTGCTCGCGACTTTCGTCGGACTGACCACGGTGCCTTATCTGGCGCGCCGAGTGGTTGCCAGCCGCGTGCGCGAAGCCATGGACTATGACGTTACGCGCGCGGGCCTGATCTACATTCTGACCAGCGTCTTAATTGGAATCGCGGCCCTCAGCTCCGGAAACAACCTGCTTTACGTTGTTGTCGCCGCGCTGCTCTCTGCCATTCTAGTTTCCGGCATCGCCTCAGCTCTGATATTGCGCAGTCTGCAACTCGACGTGCACTTGCCGGAGCACGTATTTGCGGGTCGTCCAATGCTGGCGCGGTTGCTTTTGCGCAACCTTAGTTCATGGCTGCCGTCGTTTTCCGTGCGCGTGATTCCGGCGAAGCGCAAAAATAAAAATAAAGTGCGCTGGGGTTGGGAGGCTTCGACCTTTGGTTGGCCGCGCAATCGTGCTCCTCAGGATCAGTGGTTCCGGCTGCCGGACCGCCGTTTGCGACGCCTGCGGGATCCAGAAGAGAGGCCGATCCTGCAAGAGTCTGTTTATTTCCCTTTTCTCGCCCCGTCGCAGGAGTTGCGCGCCGACCTCGAGATCAGCTTCAGGACGCGCGGCCTCTACTCAGAAAAGAACTTTGGCCTGGCTACGCGCTTTCCCTTTGCGTTCCTGATGAAGACTCGTCGTATCAACCTTGCGCGCGAGGTGATCGTCTATCCAGCCGTCGAGCCGATCGATCAGTTTCTCGAAGGTTTACCCATGGTCACCGGCGAGTTCGAATCCTTTATCAGCGGGCGTGGCAACGATCTTTATCTGATTCGCGAGTACATGCCCGACGATTCCGCGCGCCATGTTGATTGGAAGGCAACGGCGCGGACTGGCACGCTCAAAGTGCGTGAATTCAGCCGCGAAGATGAACGCAAGCTGCGCATCGTTTTCGACAATTCCGCGCCTGGAGTTCTGCCGCCTGCGGCCTATGAGCGGGGCGTGCGTCTGGCCGCTTCACTAGGATGGCACTTCCATCACGAGGATGTTGAAGTTTCTTTCGTCGCGCCGGGATTAGAGCCCACCCAGGACGTCTTCGCCTTCTTGCGATACCTGGCCTTGGTCGAACCTCAGGAAGCGACCCCGGTCTTCGGTCGTCTGCGCGCCAGCGAAGACTACAATTTAATCGTGACCCCGCTCGATGCCGCTGCGATTCCCTCCGCTTTGGCCGCGAGATCGTACGTGATTTCGTTAGGTGCGCGCTAAAACCCGTTGCTTAATCGAAAAATCACCATTTTCCAGCAACTCCCAAATTTCATTTTTTTCTTCCCCCGCGACGATTTTCGACATATACTCCGCCGCGGGTCTGTAGATAAAACGGTTTTGCGCCCTTCGTACAGATCTTGCAACACCCGGTTCGCCGGTCCCGTTGTTCCCGGCTCCACAGGAGGTGCGAATGTTAATCCGTGATCTGCTAAGAAACCAAGTTCCGATCTCCGCCGAGCCGCATCAATCGGTCCTCGAAGTGGCCAGCCTGATGGTAGAGCACAACATCGGTGCCGTTCCGGTCTTGCAGAATGGTGAACTGAAAGGGATATTCTCCGAGCGCGACCTCATGCGCCGCGTGGTGGTCGATGGCAAGGACCCGGCCCGCATCCTTGTGAGCCAGGTCATGACCGAAGATCCTCTGACGGTCGCTCCGAACGATTCGCTAGAAACCTGCATGACGTTAATGAAGCGCCACGGTTTTCGGCATCTGCCCGTCTGCCTGGGACGTGAACTGAAGGGCGTCGTCTCTTTGCGTGACATCCTCTTGCAAAATCTCGACGAAAAAGACGATGAAGTGCGCATGATGCGTGCCTACTTGCACTCCACGCCCGATAGCGGCGGCTAAAGTCAAGGCGGTTGAATTGGCCTGCTAAAGAATCGGCCTGCGAGCAAGCTTCCGTTTTGGTTGCCTGTGACCTTGGTCAGAGGTGTTTCTACACGCGAACCATTCTTGGTTACCGAAAATCCAACACCTGATTGGCGTTATGCCACGAACCTACATTTTTGCCTAGCAGTAGCCTGCGACCTAGCCACAAGGTAATGGTTACTAAGGTTACCTAAGTGGGTTGACCTAACGGCGTGACCTGCACGAGGATGTGAGCAGGGGCACGGCGGTGTCTTCGGATATCGCTCCTTGCTTCCTCAATAACGGGCCCATGATCTGGCACATCCATACCGCCGTCTTGGTTTTGTGGTGCGCCCAACCGATACTGCAATCGGTGGTGGGGGTTATCTTATGGCGCCGCAAGTTGCACAAGCAGTTTCCCGTGTTTTTCCTGTTTCTGGTCGTGCAAGTGGCGTTGTTTGCCGCTATTTTCCCGCTCTGGTTCGTCGGCAGTCACAAAATGTATTTTGGCATGTACTGGTTAGGCGAGGCAGCCAATGCGGTTCTCGGTTTCAAGGTAATTCATGAGATTTTCCTTGATGTGTTTCGCCCTTATCACACGCTCAAAGACCTCGGCACCCTCCTGTTCAAATGGGCCGGCATCGTGATGTTGCTGGTTTCGGTGGTAGTGGCCTTTTCGAATTCGCTCGACCAAAGTCCTCTGGTGCACGCCCTCACTACGCTGCAGCGTTCGGTCCGCATCGTGCAGCTTGGCCTCATTCTTTTCCTCGTTCTGTTTTCGCGTTTTCTCGGAGTGTCCAAAAAGCAAATCAGTTTTGGCATTTCGCTTGGCTTCGGTCTCTTTGCCGCTGTCGATTTGTTGATGTATGCCTTAAATTCGGGTGGGTTTGTCAGGCAAGGAATCTTTAACCTGATCAATATGTCGGCTTATAACCTGGCTATTTTTGTTTGGTGGGGTTACTCGCTCTCACGCATGCCGGTTCGTGCTACGGCCGCTAACCATTTGCAGACCCAACGTTGGGAGCAGAGCCTTGCCGATCTCCAACACCCGGTCACTTCGGATTCCCTGATTCCGATGTTCGAAGGTATGGTGGAGCGCGCTTTTTCTCGTAGCTCAGGTCTCGAGTCGGCGGACGATTCCGTCGTGATGCAGCAATCGTTGCATCGACCCAGAGCCAACTCCGCCGCTGCCGGGGCGAAAAGTCGGCCATAGCTCGGATTGCACGAAAATTGTGCTTTTGTAAAACCTTGTCAAGGGAAATTTTTGACACCCGGCAACCCTCCAATCGCCGGCCCGCTCCGCGCCTCCGCAAGTCAAACCATTACTTTAAGAAATCAGCGTAAATACAACCACTTCGCTTGCCGGACGACTCCGTCGATTCTCGGCATCTTCGGCAGTTAACCGCGCCACGCGCAGACCACTAAGTAACCTCCTTTTAATCACAAAGTTGCAACCTTGTGTATAATTCCGGCGCTGAACGCTTCCCGTTTTATGTTCAAGCTTTCGGCAGACCCTAAGGAGAAAGTAAACCCATGAAACGTTCTTTCAGGGCGTTGCTACTGTTGGTAGGTCTTGTGGGCACATTTGCGTACGCTGCTATCCCGAAAGCTCCAACTCACGGGGGACCAACGCCGCTGTGTGATCCATGGAGAAACCCTAATTGCCCCGATGAAGTAAGATAGGGCGCTGTTTGCAACTCGACATGCAATTTTCCGGCTGGCCTCCTTGGCCAGCCTTTTTTATTTCTTATCTTTCTTGACGATCTTGTCCGTAGTCTTGGATGCCGTCTTCGCGTCAGGTGCGGCTGCTTTCTCCGTACCCACCTCGCTCTTGTTTTCCCCCGCAGATCCAGGAGTATTGGTTTCGCTGAGATACTGCACAATAATCGAGATGCGCCGGTTCGATGCATCCAGCGGGTTCTTGGGATTACGGAGTCGCTGGTCGGCGAATCCGCGCACCTGCGAAACCTGATCGCCGCGCAATCCAGATTCCTGCATGAGTCGTCGCGCAGCGTTGCCCCGGTCGGAGGAGAGTTCCCAATTGCTGTAACTGCTCTTGCCCACAAATGGTTTGGCGTCGGTGTGCCCTTCAACTGAAATATGGTTGGGAAGCTTCGCCAGTTCGGTTGCCAACAGAGAAGCGATTTCTTGTCCGTTCTTGTTGAGTTCCGGACTCCCGCTTTTGAAAAACGTTCCTCCCGCCGATTCCAGCAGTTCGATCCGCAGGCCCTCGGAGGTCACGGTCATCTCGATAAACTTGCTGAGTTTGTCGAGATCATGGATGCTCCGAATACTTTCCTGTAAGTCGGCCTTGAGCTTTTCCATATCTTGCTTCGGCTCGGGTTTCGCGATGGCGGCCGCCAGACTGAGAGTTTCTTTATTCAGCTGCGCCGCTTCGCTCCCCCCACCCTTTCCTGAAAGCTGACTTCCCGTCTCCTTGCCGGTCCCGCTTGGATCTTTGAAGTAGCCGCTGATGGCGACCTGAATCGGCTTGCTTGTGTTCATTAGCCATAGGACGATGAACAGCGCCATCATGGCGGTAACGAAGTCGGCATAGGCGACCTTCCATGCGCCGCCGTGATGGCCGCCATGGCCGCCTTTTTTTTTGATGATGATGATGGGAGGAGCGGGCATGGGTTGTGATTATCCGCCAGCGGCCGCTTCGGCCGCGGCCGGCGCGTCTTTCGCGCCCCGGCAAGCTTCTTCGACGGCTTGAAAAGATGGGCGCACATGACCCGGTACCACGCGTCTCCCGATCTCGACGGCCATGATCGGCGCGACGCCCTTGAGAAAAGCGATCATCGTCACGCGCAAAACGAAAAGAAATGCATGCTGCTCATCGGCAATTTTGCCCATGCGCGATGCCAGCGGTCCGACCAGTCCGTAGCACAATAGAATGCCCAGAAAAGTTCCCACTAGGGCGGCCGCAACTTTTTTCCCAATTTCCTCAGGAGGCCCGCCAAGCGCGCCCATGGTGATGACCACTCCTAACACCGCTGCCACAATGCCGAGGCCGGGTAGCGAGTCCGCCATCGTATTCAAACTCGATGACGGCTGCGTGGCCTCGTGATGATGGACGTCCATATCCGCTTCGAGCATCTGATCCAGATCGAATACTTCCACGCCTCCGCTCACTGCCATGCGCATCGTGTCGCAGACGAAAGTCACGGCATGGTGATCCTTGGCGAAAGCTTCGTACTTCGAAAACAACGGACTCTTCTCCGGCTCCTCAATGTCCGTTTCCAGCGCCACCAAACCTTCCTTGCGCGCCTTCTGTAGTAGTTCGTACATCAGCTTCAGTGAATCGATGTAACGCTGCTGGTCGTACTTTGAGGATCCAAACACTCCCAGAAGTCCGCTGATCATCTGCTTCAGGGTGTGGATGGGATTCGAGATGAGCACTGTGCCGAGCGCTGCTCCGCCAATGATGATGATCTCGGCCGGCTGCATCAGCACCTTGAGTGGGCCGTGCTCCATGAGGTAGCCCGCCAGGATGCAACCGAAAACCACCACGATGCCAATAATCGCAAACATCGAACGTCATCCTCGCCCGCGCTCGGCATTACTGCCAGCGCTCGCCGTTGCCGCCTTCGCTATGCCGCTCGAGTGCGACGGCTTCATCTCCCGCAGAACCGATTCCAGATCATCTCCCGTGCTTACTACCGTATGGGCGACTTCACTTTCGACCAGAAAATGATCACCCCACCATAAAACTTCGGAGTGGCTCAGTAAGTGCCACAAAGTTTCCGAGGTCGTGGCGACGGACACCGGACTGGCCGAAGGAAACACTGCCAGAAACTCGTTCTCCCCCCAACATCCCAGGAAGTTCTCTGCGTCGAGGCTATGGCGCAACGTATGCGCCGCCGTGCGCAGAAAGGGCAGCACCGACTGCGGACCGTGTTTTGCGCCGAATTCATCCAGGCCCAGCAATCGAATCCGCAGCAGCCCGAAACCGGCATTCGATCCCTCCAGCCCGGCCATACATTCCTTCAGCACTGCCTGTGTCAGGCGCCGCGAAGGAATGCCCGTGACCGCGTCAAGACATCCATACATTGCCGGGCCCGAAGCTCCCTGTTGATAGCCGTACGTTTCCTCGAACAGGACCGTCGCCCCCACCACGGCGCCGCTGCGCTCGACGATGGGCAGGGTGCGCACACTCATCGGTACCCGGTGCCCACTCTTATGCAGGAAAAATGCCGTGACCAGTTGCGGGCGCCGCTGGTTGAGCGTCACCGTCACCGGCCGTTCCTCGCCGCTGAAGCTCTCGCCCTGCCGGTCGCACGCCTGCACGACCGCTTCGAGAACATGCCCCACCACTTCGTGCGACAAATATCCCGTGAGATTTTCCGCGCCCCGATTCCAGAAACGTATCCGCCGTTCACGGTCCACGAAATAAATCCCCACCGGCAAATCTTCCACCACATGCCGAAACAGCTTCGGATCTTCGAGCAGATTGGAGTACATGAGTAGGCAGCTACGGCCTTCTCATTTCATCGGCAGGCGAGGCAGCCAACTTCAGCGCAAAGGGGCTGCCGCCGATGTCGATTTTCGCTACGGCGTGAGATCAGAGTTTGCCGAGGCTTGCCTGAAACAAGAGCAGCGCCCCAATACCCGCCAATCCAATGCAGACGTACTTTAGAAACCCGTCCCCGCGCAGGCGATGATTGATCGCCCTCCCCACAACCACCGCCAGCAGAGTCGACGGCAGAGAGATCAGATAATAGTGTGTCACCGCATGAACCCACAGTCCCGCCAGCCAATAGCCGCCCATCCCAATGATGCTTGCCGGCAGAAAGTATCCTTGCAGCGTCGCGCGAAAGTGTTGCGGCGACCACTTCCGCATAGCGCCATAAATGGCCAGTGGAGGCCCATTCATCCCATAGGCTCCGCCCAGCACACCGGCGAAGAATCCACAAACAAGAAGCCAGACGCGACTGTCGCGTTTTAATTCCAGCGGCGCTCGCCCCATCAAAGAATAGGCGGAGAACAAAATGATGATTACGCCGAGCGCGGCCTTGACCATTCGCTGATGACTGCTCGTCAGAAGCAGCACGCCCAGCGGTATGCCGAACAGCGTCGAAAGCACCAGCCACCCTGTGCTCGGCAGATGAATCTTATTCCAGTCTTGTACGACGACGATCGCGGCGATCGTAATTGACACCAGAACTGCCAGAGGAGCGGCAACGCCGAGGGGAATAAAGAAAGCCAGCAGCGGAACCGCCACCAGCGCTTCGCCAAAACCAAACGCCGATCGAATGAGCGTGGCAAAAAATAGAATGAGTAAGACGCCTAAAGTTGTACCGTCAATTGTGATCTCCAATACTCGCCGGAGCTTATGCCGCCGGCCGCGCCTGCCGCCCCAAAATCCGCGCTAACTCCTGCGCGTCAAAAATCGGCGGCTGGCACGCAAATCCCGAACACACCACGGCAAACGACTTCCCTCCGCTCAGCGCGGGAAGTTTCGGAATCGTCGCCGCTAGCGCCGGCGGCAGATTCTGCGCGACCGCCTTGTCAGCATCCAAACGCAAAACCGCCGTATTCAAATCAAGCGCCTGCACCGCTGCCCGATACAACTCCGACGCGGCAGCATCCTTTCCGATGACCACTATCTGCATATCCGATTGCAGGAACCGAACCACAGCCAGGCCATAAGTCGCAGCAAAAATTCCATGCTGTCCCGCGACCGGAGAATAAAGTTCCAGCGTTCGCTCGGCTTGGTCGCGATAAGACGCAGCTTTTCGCGAACCATCATGATCCAATCCATCATCGGCATAGCCTTGCAGCCGCAACAGCGCAATCGCCGCCGCCGAATTTCCCGCCGGAGTCGGCGAATCCTGAAACGGTTTCCGCCGCGTTCCCAAAATACCAAGCGCCGCTTTTTCGTCCGCGGCCCCATTCGACGCAACTCGCGTATCAAAGAATCCACCCTCAGCCGAATCAAAGAAACCCGCGATCATCGCATCCGCGATCGCCCGCGCGAAACGAAAGTAGCTCAAATCCGCCGTAGCCTCATAGGCATCGAGACAAGCGATCACCGCAAAAGCGTAATCTTCGAGCCCACCAGCAGTATCGCGCCGCTCTGCCTTCGGATCGGAATAAGCAATCACGTGCTTTAGTGTGGAGCGGCCGCCCTCGCCCGCTGCCGTTGCCATTGACTTTGACTCGCCGTTCCATCCCTCGGAGAGCAGCCGATCGAGCGAGCGCAACGCAAACTGCCGCGCTTCCGCCAGATCGAGCACCTTCGCTGCCCCGAGATATGCGGAAACGCACATCGCATTCCATCCCGCATAAATCGTCTTGTCGACGTAAGGCGTAGGCCGCAGCAGGCGCGCCGCATACATCTTTTTCTTAGCCGCTCCGAGCAATGCCCGCGCCTGCTCTTCTGAAATGCTCAACCGCCGCGCAATCTGCTCCAGCGAGTTTGCGATGTAGAGCACATTCTTCGCCGGATTGTGGTGCATGTCTCCGCGCTCCTGAATGTCGTAGTAGAGGGTCGCGACTGCCGCTTCCTCTTCGCTCAGCGCCGCCTTCGTCTCCTCCAGCGTCCAGGTGAAATAATCGCCGTCGTCGTCCATCGAATAGTCGGCATCCTGCGATGCGTAAAAGCCGCCATGCGCACGGTCGCTCAGCCATTCATCCATCCAGCGGATGATGTCTCGCGCCACGTCGGCGAAAAATTCATTGCCGGTCGCCTGATACGCGTGCACATAATTCTTCAGTAGCTCGGAATTGTCGTAACACATTTTTTCGAAGTGGGGCACAATCCAGCGCTCATCGACGGAATAGCGATGGAACCCGCCCGCCAACTGGTCATAAACGCCGCCTCGCGCCATCTTCTCCAGCGTGTGGACGAAAATAGTGCTCAGATCTTCATTGCTAAAGCCAGTGTTGCTCGATCCTGTCCGCGCATACTGCTCCATCACGAGATCGAGTGTCGCCGGATGCGGAAATTTCGGAGCACTTCCAAATCCGCCATTCACCTCGTCAAACATCTTTCGCGCCGATTCAACAATCGCGTCGACCACGCTCGCGGAAACCTTCGCGCCGCCTGCCGACAGCGACTCAGCCCGGGCGATTGCGCTCTCGACCAACTGCGCCTGCTCCATCACATCGCCGTTCTTGTCGCGATAAGCTGCCGCAATCGATAGCAACACTCGCTTGAAACTCGGCCGCCCATAACCATCCGCGGGAGGAAAGTAAGTCCCTCCATAAAACGGTTTGCCATCGGGAGTGAGAAACGCGGTGAGCGGCCATCCGCCCTGCCCGCTGAGCGAAGCCACCGCCACCTGATAGCGGCTGTCAATATCCGGCCGCTCGTCGCGATCGACTTTCACCGCTATGTAATTCTCGTTGACGATCTCCGCCACCTCGGGATCGTCGTAAGACTCGCGATCCATCACATGGCACCAGTGGCACCACACCGCGCCAATATCCAGAAGCACCGGCTTGTCAGCCGCGCGCGCCGCGGCAAACGCTTCCTCGCCAAACTCGTGCCACTGAATCGGCTGATGCATTGCCGAACGCAAGTAAGAAGAAGAGGCGCGAGCGAGGGAATTGTGCGGGCCGGAGTCCATCAGGAAAGTCTATCGCGAGAGCGGGCTAGAATGGGAGGGATGAACGAAATAGTCGGCTTTGCCGAAGTGAGCGTACTTCTTTGGGATCACGCTCAGGCTCCACGCTGCAACAGTCCCAGACGGCGGTCACACTCTGCGACACCCGCGTCGACACGGACCGCCGCATAAAGCTCACGCGCTTCTTCCCAAAGCGACCTCGCCGGCTCCGCCTCGCCAATGTCGCTTTTCAGAAGCGCCAGCCCGCGGATCGCATTGGCCAGATCCAGCGTGTCGGTTCCCGCTTCGCTGCGATAAAGTTTTAGAGATTCCAGGTAATACGGTTCGGCCATTTTGTGCCGCCCAGCTTCCCGCAGAATGTCCGCAACGTGCCGAACCGTGTGCGCGATTGGCTGCGGATCGTCCTCGGCGCGATAGAGCGCCAGGGCTTCCTGATAATGACGCAGCGCATCGTCGAGGTGGCGTTGGTCACGCTCAATCTGACCAAGGGTCGCAAGCGCCCGCGCCAATTCCGCACGATTGCCGGACTCTCGATACAGCGCCACCGCCTTAATCAAAACGCGCTCCGCATCCGCGAGCCGATGCTCTCGCCTCGCCTGAAGAGCTTGCAGTAGAAGGTCGTCGGCTAATTCGGGCATAAGGCCTCCAAGCGAAATCCAAAAGCTAACAGCCAATAGCCAATGGCTAAGAGCTGAGCTTCTTCGCCATAAAATAATAAATCTCGACCGCCTCGACTAGCTGCGCTTTTTCGACAAACTCGCCGTTGGTGTGCGCTACGTGAATCGATCCCGGCCCCAGCAGGAGCGGTTCGCCCCAATCCGGCAGCGAAGGAATATCTGTAGTAAAAGCCGCGACCATAGTCGGCAATCCATCCAAAGTCCGCAGCCGAAGAAACGGAGTCTCGCGCGTGAAATGAACCTCGGCAAGGTCATCGACCGCCGCCGTAATCTCGTCACGCAGCCCATCCGCCGGACCGACCAGGCGATAAAAAAGGTCGGCCTTGGCATAGTCGGAAATCACGTTCGGCGCACGCCCGCCCTGAATCGAGCCGACATTTTTCGTGCAGGCGCCCGCGTCAGGGAGCGAAGGCAGTTTCATCGCATGCAGCCGATGCAGCGCTTCCACCAGTTTGTCGATCGCCGATTCGCCCAGCTCGGGATATGCCGAATGCGCCATCTTTCCGCGGGCTACCAGTTCTACGTGCAGCGCCCCCTTGCTGGCCAGCGCCAGCTTATTTTCCGTAGGCTCGCCGTTGATCATAAAGCGCGCGCCGATCGGATGTTGGTTGGCCGTCTTCGCGCCAATCGAATCCCGTTCCTCGCCCACCAGAAACAGCAGGCCAACGAAAATGCCCGCCCCGCACAACTTTTCGGCCGCCATAATCTCGGCTGCAATAATTCCCTTGGCGTCGCATGATCCGCGCCCATAAATTCGCAAGTCATCTTCGGACGACGCAATAAACGGTGGCACTGTATCCATGTGCGTGGAAAAAACAATCTCCGGACGGCCATGCCCCGGCCACGTCGCCAGCACATTCGAGCGCGCTCCCTCGACTGGCATCTTGCGCGCTTCCCATCCGCGCCGCTGCAACTCGCCGCAAAGAAAATCACCGACCGCAGTTTCGTTCGGAGTGATGGATTCGATATCCACCAGCTGCCGGGTAAGCGCAAACAGTTCCATGCAGCAAAAGAGTAACAGTCGCCGGTCGCTGGTCGCCAGTCGCTGCCAGGCAGATTCTCTGCAATACTATCGACGGCGACTAGTAGCAAACGACTAACGACCGACGACTAACGACATACAACCAACGGGAGCCCGTGCACGAATCCCCCACCATCCGCTCATTTTTCCTCGACGGCCCGGCTGGCCGGCTGGAAGCGCTCCTCAACGCCGGATCGCCGGGCGCAACCCACGCTGCCGTCGTCTGCCATCCCCATCCGCTCTTCGGCGGAACGCTGCACAACAAAGTTGTCTTCCACGCCATGAAAGCTCTCAACAGCTTCGGATTCCCCGCGCTCCGCTTCAACTTCCGCGGCACCGGCCTGAGCGAAGGCGAGCACGCACACGGCATAGGCGAAGTAGAAGATGTTCGCGCCGCGCTCGACTGGCTGGAAAGAGAATTCAAACTTCCGATAATCTTCGCCGGCTTTTCCTTCGGGGCCGCTGTCGGATCGCGTGCCGCCTATTCCGACGATCGTGTAAGCGCGCTCATCGCGTTAGGATTGGCCCGCCGTCCCGTCGCCGATCGTAATTACGACTTCGAATTTCTGCAGACTTGCACCAAACCGAAACTCTTCGTCAGCGGATCGCGTGATCAGTTCGGCCCCCCTGGCAAATTGGAAGCGCTCGTTGAAACCTTCGCCGATCCGAAAAAGCTGGTCCGCATCGAAGCCGGAGACCACTTCTTCGAAGGACGCCTGAGAGAGATGCGCGATGCGATTGAAACGTGGGTAAGAGATTATCTAAACTCTGAAACCCTGAAACCCTGAAATTTTGCAATCTGCTTCTCTATAATCTCCGACGTGCCAGAGATTTCTTCAGATCGAAAGCAGCAATTCGCGCGTATGCGCGACACTGCCCGCGAGATTTTCGCCTCCGCCCTTAAGAACGCATCCATCGAAAGTGCCTTCGCCCGCCATCTGCATTGCGAGCGCCGCGTCCTGAGAATCGGCGAAGATCTTCATGACCTCGACTCCTATAATCGCGTCTTCGTAGTCTCCATCGGGAAAGCGGCGCACACCATGGCCGCTGCACTCGAAGCACGAACTGGCAGCGGCAGCTTCGAAGATGGTATCGTCGCCTCGTCGGTCGAGCACGCGAATCAAATCCGTGGCTTCCGCTATTTTTGCGGAGGCCATCCCACCCCCACCGCCGAATCCATCCGCGCCGCCGAGGCCATCCTCAAATCGCTCAATGCTCTAGACTCCGCGTCGCTCGTTATCTTCATGATATCCGGCGGAGGTTCGTCCATCGTAGAAAAACCGGTCGATACTTTGGAAGGCGATGAAATTTCTCTCCCCGACCTGATCTCGACCTACAAGACACTGGTCCATTCCGGTGCGCCCATCGCCGAGATCAACGCCATCCGTAAACATCTCTCCGCGGTCAAAGGAGGACGTCTCGCCCAGGCGGCCTATCCCGCGCAGCAAGTTTCGATTCTCGTCTCTGACGTGCCCGACGCCACTCCCGACGCGCTTGCCTCCGGTCCAACTATGCCCGACTCGACTTCAATCAACGACTGCGAACGCATTGTCGATCGATACGGTCTCATCGATCAATTCCCAAAATCCACCGCCGATCTTTTTCTCCAGCATGCTCTCGATGAGACGCCTAAGTCCGATGACCCTGCGTTTATTCGCGCACGCTGGTGGACCGTGCTCTCGAATAAAGTGGCCATCGACGAAGCCGCCGTCGCGGCCACGTGCGCCGGCTTCGCCGTCGAAATCGATAACTCCTGCGACGACTGGCCCTATGAAAAAGCCGCCGCATATTTGATCAATCGCCTGCGCGAATTGCGCAAGCAAGTCTCACGGATCTGTCTGCTCTCGGGAGGCGAAGTGACCGTTACCGTTCGCAACGGCGGCGTAGGCGGGCGCAACCAGCAATTCGCCCTGGCCTGCGCAGAATTAATATCGGGTCACGATGTTACCGTTCTCAGCGCCGGCACCGACGGCATCGACGGCAACAGCCCAGCCGCTGGCGCAGTAGTCGATGGCAGCACGCTAGACCGAGTAGTCGCTCGGATGCACAGTGCCACCAGTCGCTTAGAAGAAGCGCACCACGCCCTCGCCACGTTCAACGCCTATCCACTTTTCGAAGCGCTCGGCGACGCCATCATCACCGGACCTACCGGGAATAATCTTCGCGACCTGCGTATCCTGCTCGCCTACTAACTCCTCCACCGTCGCCGCGCGGAACCATACTTATAACTTGCCTTACAGCCTTTGTGTGTCCGCCACGTTAATATAAATAAATATATGTGCGCTACCGTTCAAAGACTTGGCCAGAAGCCCGCCAGTGGCCGTTCCGGATGCGTCGACAACTGACATCCCGCGACAGTTCATGCACTTCCGGTATCCGTAAATTTCTGTAAATCTCATTCTGCACCGGCATCGCCACTCTCTCGCCCTGCATCCAACGTGTTAAATTTGAACACAAGATCACTATTGTCTAGGAGGTTTCGATTGAAACGGATATCACGTATTGCCGTCCTCTTGGCCTTTGTTTGCGCCGCCATGGCGTCATTTTCGAATTTCGCCGAAGCGCAGAGAATCGATTTAGGATTCGGCGTTAGCGGATTAATCGCGCCCTCCGCCGATTCGGCGAGCGGCGGTCACGCCCCGGCGTCGCTCAGCGGCGGCACCTATCCCGGCTTTAGCGGCGATGTGATTTTCTGGCACAACCTCGGCATCGGAGGCGAAGTCTTCTGGCGAGCTACTCAAGCGCAAAATTACGGAGATCTAGACGCAGGCCTGAATTTTCGCCCCGTCTTCTTCGACTTCGACGCCGTCTATTCACCCAAGATTGCCAATCACATCTATCTTGACCTCGATGGCGGCCTTGGCGCGATCAGCAACCGCTTCTACTGCGACGGATGCGGCAACGGCTACACCACCAATTACACCAGCGACAAACATTTTCTCGTCGACTTTGGCGGCGGCATCAAGTTCTATGTGAAGGGCGGATTTTTTGTTCGCCCCGAAGCGCGCCTCTACTATGCCACTAACAATAATCTCTTCAGCTCTGGCCGCTTTGCGCGCGCCGGCGCTACTATCGGCTACACCTTTGGAAACAAGTAGCCGGCTCTTCCAGCAGGTCTCAGAAACGAAGGACCAGCCATACGCCGTCCGGTAAAAGCTGGTCCTTTTGAGTTTCCGCTGCGTTGAATTGATTCGTTCTGATTAGGGCGAGCACTGTCTTCACCATTGGGCAATATGCATTATGATAGCTTCATGAATTTCGGCGTCTCCGGCGAGACGATTCTTCTCTCTCTACTGCTGATTCTTTTGGGTTCCAATAAATTACCCGAGATCGGCCAACACGTCGCGCGACTCCTTCGCGGATCCCGGCGCGCCACCCATGGTTTCCGTTCCCCTCGCGCCCTGCTGCTGGCGTTCTCCTTCGTCGCTCTCGGGGCGACCTCGAACCTCGCGTACGCTCAAAGAATTGACGCCGCTTTCGGCGTCGGCACAATCCTGGCGCCCGGAGCCAGCTCCGCCAGTGGCTCGGAATACCCCGTATCGCTCAGCGGCGGTCTTTACACGGGCCTTAGCGGCGATCTGATCTTCTGGCGCAATCTGGGGGTCGGAGCCGAAGTCTTCTGGCGCGCCTCCCAAGCCGTCAATTATGGTGGCAGCGTGGGCGTCAATTATCGTCCGTTCTTTTACGACTTCAACGCCGTCTACTCGCCCAAACTCGCGAATCGTACTTATCTGGAACTCGTTGGTGGCCTAGGCGGCCTCGATACCCGCTTCTACGAATGCCCTGACTACGATTGCAATCTCGGCTACAGTAACGGCGTTAATAGCTTCGCCCACTTCGATGTGGATTTCGGTGGCGGCGTGAAGTTTTATGCCAAGCGTGGCATCTTCATTCGTCCCGAAGCGCGTTACTACTTCATCAGGAACGACACCAACTTCAGCTCGAACCATGCCGCCCGAGTAAGCATTTCAATCGGCTACACCTTCGGAGCGCACTAGCTCTCAATCTAGATTTCTCAACAATTTAGATTTGTCAGCTGAGCGAAGCGAAGGACCTGCTGCTTGCGACAGTGACGAAAATACAACCGCCGCGGGCTCCGACCCCACTTTGTAAAGCATTTGTCCTTTCTCGCGCCGCCAGTGGCCCATTTCCCTCGTCCCGCATTATGATAGAGCCATGAATTTCGGCGTCTCCGGCGAGATGATTTTCCTGTTTCTTCTGGTGCTGATTCTTTTCGGCCCCAAGAAGATGCCCGAGATCGGACGCCAGGTCGCGCGCCTCCTCAACGAATTTCGCCGCGCGTCCAATGAATTCCGCTCGCAGATCGAGTCGGAGGTCAATTCGCTAGACGCCAGCAATGGCCGCGGAAGCTATGGCAGCTCTCGCCAGCCCATCCTGCCATCCTTGCAGGCTCCGCTAGGATCGCTGGCCAATCGCATCTTTAATCCTCCGTCGCCCGAAAAGTTGCAGGCAGTTGAAGACGCTGCTACTGAAGACGCCGCCGTCAAAGTGGCAGCAGCGGAATCCGTCGCCCGTAAAGCCGCCGCCGAAGCCGCAGCAGCTCCCGAGCCCTCCGCGGCCGCGAAAGTAGCACCCGATGCCTGAGTCGGCCATCTCCCCCGTGAACGATTCCGCGATCAGCAAGAATAAGAATAACGATGCGGAACAAATGCCCTCCATGGGCTTCCTTGATCATCTCGAGGAGTTGCGCAAGCGCATTGTCTATTCCGTCATCGCCATCGCTGTCGGCTTCTTCGCTTGCTGGGGATATTCCGAGCGCATCTATGGAGTCATGCAGCGCCCCATCATGGACGCGCTCGCGCGCAACAATCTCGCGGCCAAGCTCGTCTACGTCAATCCAACAGAGCCTTTCAATCTCTATCTCAAAGTCGGGATGATGGCGGGCCTGTTCGTCGCCTCACCCTTCGTGCTCTACCAGCTCTGGTGCTTCATCTCGCCCGGCCTTTACCGCAACGAGAAGCGCTACGTGCTGCCCTTCATGGTCTCGACCATCGCTCTCTTCTTGGCCGGCGGATACTTCGGCTACAAAGTTGTCCTGCCGCAAGCGCTCGTGTTCCTCATCGGCTACGGCAAAGACTTCCAGCCGATGATCACGTTGACCGAATACAGTTCGTTGTTCCTGACCATCATCGTCGGCCTCGGCATAATTTTCGAAATGCCGATTCTGGTATTTTTTCTCGCGTTGATGGGCATCGTCAGCGCCGGCTGGATGTGGCACAACATTCGTTATTCAATCTTGGGCATTTTCGTGGTTGCCGCCATCGTCTCGCCCACTCCCGATATTCTGAACATGTGCATCTTCGCCGCTCCCATGATCGGTCTATACGTTCTAAGCACCGGCATCGCCTACGTCGTGCATCCCACGCAGCGCCAGAAGCGCGCGGACAAGAAAAAATCTTAACCACGGGAGCACAGAGGATCACAGAGAGAATCATGAAACTACGAGTTATCGAATTGGAAGTCTGCAAGAGCTTCCCCCGTGTTTCCCGGTGCCCCCTGTGGTTAAAGCTCTCGCTTGCATCCCTATTACTCGTCGCCGCAGCCACGAATTCAACCGCCGCTGCCGCGCCCGACAACTCCCAGCTCCCCCATATCGATGCCAAGCGCGCCTTTCAATACACCCGCGAAGTGACCGCCTTCGGCCCGCGCTACATGGGCAACGAGAATCACAAGAAACTAGAGCGCTACATCGTCGATCATCTGAAAGGCGACGAGGTCGAAGATGATGCCTTTACCGCCGACACGGTGGAAGGGAAGTTTCCCGTCCGCAACATCATCGCCAAATTTCCCGGCACCAAAGATGGCATCATCGTCATCCTCGGCCACTACGACACCAACTACCCGCTGCGCAATATCGGATACGTAGGCGCCAACGACGGCGGGTCCTCGACCGCCATCCTCCTCGAATTCGCTAATCAACTGCGTGTGGCGCCGGGCAAAAAACGCGACGGCTACAGCGTCTGGCTGGTCTGGACCGACGGCGAAGAGGCCGTCCGAAACTGGTCTGACAGCGACAGCCTCTACGGCACGCGCCACCTCGCCGAGCGCTGGGAAAAAGATGGCACCCTGAAAAAAATCAAAGCGCTCATGGTCATGGATATGATCGGCGATGCCGACCTCGACATCTGGCGCGACACCAATGGCACGCCTTGGCTACTCGACCTCATCTATTCTGCCGCCGAGCGCCTGGGCTACCAATCTCACTTCTACGCCATTAAAGCCGCCGTCGAAGACGATCATCTGCCCTTCGTCAAACGCGGCGTCCCGAGCGCCGACGTGATCGATCTCGACTACGGCTACAACAATGTCTTCCACCACACCGCCCAAGACACCATGGATAAGCTAAGCCCCAAGAGCCTGGAGATCACTGGCGATACAATCATGCTGACGATTCACATGCTCGATCAGCGCTAGCGCAGCGCGATCGCGCCAAGCGTCGGCTCGCAAACTGGCTTCCGGCTAAATTAGGCCGCGGCCGCAAATGCGATCGAAATCTCACGCCATGCAACGCAGAAAATTTCTATCGCTCCTGGGGACTACTGCTTGCGTCGAACTGGCGCGAGGCATGGGTCTCGAAGTAGCCACAGATAACTCCAAGCCCGACCTGACCCTTCGCATCTCCGAGGTCGAGATCGAAGTCGCGCCGCGGAAGATAATCAAAACGACGGGATACAACTGCTCGGCTCCCGGCCCCGTCCTGCGCCTGCGCGAGGGCCAACCCGTCACCGTCGAGGTCATCAACGAGACGAAAACTCCGGAACTGGTTCACTGGCACGGCCTCTTCGTTCCTTCCGAAGTCGATGGCTCCGAAGAGGAAGGCACGCCGATGGTGGCGGCGGGCGGAGTGCGACGATATTCGTTCGCCCCCCGGCCCTCCGGGACGCGCTGGTATCACAGCCACATTCATGCTGGCCGCGATCTGAAGCGCTCGACATACACGGGACAGTTTGGATTCCTCTATATTGAGCCGAAAGAGGAACCGGGCCAATATGATGCTGAGGTTTTTCTGGCGCTCCACGGCTGGAACGGCTATCTCAGCAGCGCGGGTGGAGACGGCAGTCTGGAAGCCACATATCCCGTGTACTCCATTAATAGCCACGCGCTCGGCTCAGGTGATCCGCTGCGCGTGAAGGAAGGTCAGAACGTTCGATTTCGCATCTTGAATGCCAGCGCCACGGAGCAGCATCGGATCGCGTTGGCGGGCCACAAGTTCAGAGTCGTGAGCCTGGACGGCAACGCAGTGCCGGTCGCGCGCGAGGTTGAAGCGATCGAGATGGGTCCGGCGGAGCGCGTGGACGCCGTCGTCACCATGAACAATCCCGGCGTGTGGATTCTCGGCGAAGCGAACGATCAAACGCGGAACGCCGGACTGGGCATCGTGGTGGAATATGCGAACCGCAACGGGGTGCCACAATGGATTGGGCCGAGGAACACTCCGTGGGATTACACAATATTCGGGCGCGAAGGGGAGACTCCGGAGCCCGCCGGTGGCGTCCTGCCGCTCCTCTTTCGCAAGAAATTCGCCGGCAATCGCTGGGTCGATAACTGGACCATCAACGGCAAATCGTTCCCCAAAACCGATGCCATCCACGTGCGAGCCAACACGCGATACCGCCTGCGCTTCGATAATCAGACCGATGAAGCGCATCCCGTCCATCTCCACCGCCATAGCTTCGAAGTGACAAGGTTCGCCGGCAAAGCGACCGCTGGTGTCATGAAAGATGTAGTCGTGGTGCCCGCCAGAAAGCAAGTCGAGGTGGATTTCACGGCAGACAATCCTGGCCCCACCCTATTCCATTGCCATCAGCAATTGCACATGGATTACGGGTTTATGACGATGCTCCAATATGTGGGTTGAAATTCGACGTTAGTGTGGATTGCGTCGCCGTCAGAAAAACCGCGTGATGCCCTCTTCCAGCACCACCACTTTGTCTTTCACGCCAGCCTTCGCCGCTTCGCGCTCCAATAATTGTAAAGGCTCGTCGATCGGCTCGTGGGAAAGCCGGAAGGTTCCATAGTGCATCGGAACCATCCAGCGCGCGTGAAGATCAAGGAAGGCGCGCGTGGCGTCCGCCGGACTTGTATGCACGTTGCGGAATTGCGGCGGATTATAAGCTCCAATCGGCAGCAGCGCCAGTTCCGGCGAAAGCCGCTGGCCGATCTCGCGAAAGCCTGCGAAATAAGCAGTGTCTCCGGCGTGATAGACAGAATGCTTTCCGCTGCGCAGCACGTACCCGCCATAGCCGCGATGCGAATCTTTCAGGATGCGCGCTCCCCAATGCCGCGAGGGCACGTGCGTGATGTCGAGAGCGCCGTGGCGATAGGTGTTCCACCATTCGAGTTCGACAATCTGCTCATAGCCCAGATCGCTCACCAAGTCGAAGAGGTGATGAGGGACAACCAGAGTGGGCGCGGTTCCCGTCGCACGCCGCGTCTGCCTCGCGATGGTGCGTAACGACTGGCGATGCAAGTGATCGAAGTGCGCGTGCGTCACCAGCACGACATCCGTCGGCGGCAGATCGCGCAGATTCAATCCCGGTTGCCGCAGTCGCTTGAGCACGAACAGCCAGCGCGCAAAATTAGGATCGATCACTACATTCAATCCGCCGATTTGCAAAAAGAAGCTGGAATGCCCAATAAACGTCACCCCCAGCTGCCCATTCGAAACCAACTTCGGCTTGTGCGTCTCGCCCGTCCGCGGGGTGACCGCGGAATGCCGCACCAATTGCGTGAATTGTCCGGCTCGCTTGCGCAAGGCTCGATTTTTCAGGGAAGACTTGATCGTCACTTCAACCTGCAATCTTCAACCAGTCCCCGACTCGAAACGCGGCCGAGGCGGACCATGAATATTCTGATCATCCAATGATTATCGACTTTTTTGTCAAGAGTCTCCAGTGCATCTTAGATGCCAGGATGTGTGACATCGACACGAGCTCGTATCGTTTTGTCGCGCGCCAACCCCTGCCTGGCGCCCTACATCCTACCTCGGTCGCGTAATTTCGAGCGGGGTCGCAACCGTCGAAATTATTGCGCAGGTGCTTGACCGCCGGTTTGCTCGTCATATTAAATCCAAAGCGTGGACCATTCATCAAAACTAGCAGAGTCCAAGAGAAAGCCTTCTAAGGAGTAACCTTCATGCGCGTCGCTTTTTTAGGTCTAGGAATCATGGGCCGTTCCATGGCCGCCAACCTCGTCAAGGCCGGACACGAGGTCTCGGTCTGGAATCGCACCAGCGGCAAAGACGTAGAAGGCGCGCGCACTGCGTCTTCTCCGGCTGATGCGGCGAACGGCGGCGAAGCGGTGTGGATGTGCGTCTCAGACACGAAGGCGGCTGAAGCAGTATTGTTCGGCCCGAACGGCGTCAGCGATTCGCTGGCCGAAGGCATGATCATCGCCGACTCCAGCACCATTTCTCCGACTGCCACGTTGCGCTTCGCCGAGCGGGTCAAAGCGAAGGGCGTTGCTTACGTTGACGCTCCCATGACCGGCTCGAAAATCGCAGCCGCGGCGGGGAGCCTGATTTTCATGGTCGGAGGCGATGACGCCGCGCTCGCCCGCCTTCAACCGCTCTTTCAAGCCATGGGCAAGCAGGTCTTCCACATGGGCGAAACCGGCAAGGGACAAGCCACCAAACTCGCCATGAATCTGCAGATCGCAATGATCTTCGAAGGCTTCGCCGAGGCGCTCACCCTGGCCTCGAAGCTGGGAGTCGATATAGAAAAAATGCTGCCGCTGATTCAGGCGTCGATGGTGCGCTCCGGAGTGGTCGATTACAAAGCTCCATTCATTATGCAGCGCGACTTTTCCCCAAATTTTCCCCTGCGCCTGATGCTGAAAGATATTCGCCTCGCCCTCGATGCCGCCAAAGAATCCCGCGTCCGCCTCCCCGGCCTCGAAGCTGTAGAAGAGGTCTATGATGTAGCCGCCGAAGAAGGGCAGGGCGATCTCGACTATGCGGCAACCTTGACGCTGCTGGAAAAATGGGCCGGAGTAGAAGTGAGAGCCACCGCCAAAGTCAGCTGATCGTCTCAAGCCCGCCGGCACAGAGGCCGCACATGGCTCGCTTATCTACTGCCGCCTACACCCACTCCACTCTTGGCGTCTGCGGAATGATTCCCGCTTTATGCCCCATGTCGAGCAGACGGCGCACGGCTTCGCGCCCGTCGTCGCCATAATCGAGCGTCCGCTCATTGACATACATGCCAACAAATTTATCGGCCAGCTGGGAATCGAGATCGCGCGCAAACTGCATCGCGTAACTAAGCGCTTCTTCGCGATGGTCGATGGCGTATTGAATGCTCTCATGCAGCGCGTGCGTGACGCTGGCGATCGTTTCGCGTCCTAGCGAGCGTCGTATGGCATTCCCACCGAGCGGCAGCGGCAAGCCGGTAACTTTCTGCCACCATCGGCCAAGGTCGACCACGCGGTGCAATCCGGATTTGTCGTAGGTGAGCTGCCCCTCGTGAATGATGAGGCCGGCTTCGTGTTTTCCTTCGAGAATCTGCGGGATAATTTGATCGAAGGGAACAACTTCCACCTGAATGCCGGGGGCGAACAGTTGGAGCGCCAAATAGGCCGTGGTGAGCTTGCCGGGCACCGCGATCTTTTTTTGCTTGATCTCATCCGCCGTAAATGGCCGAGTAGAGACTAGCATGGGGCCGTACCCGTCGCCCACGCTACCGCCGCACGACATCAACGAATAATTTTCCTGTATGTAAGGAAATGCATGGAAAGAAATCGCGGTTACGTCGTACACGCCTTCCTGCGCCTGCCGATTCAGCGTTTCGATGTCGCAAAGCGTGTGACTGAACTTCAGCCCGGGCACGCGGACTTTATTCGTAGCCAAACCATAAAACATGAATGCGTCATCTGAGTCCGGGCTATGCGCCACGGTGATTTCGCGAACCGGAGAACTTACTGTACTCATAAAATCCACAATCCTATTCTTCTTCTTTTAAACCTTTACTACCGCGACGTTCGCCCGTGCCAGCGAGCCGCTATGCCGGCCGCCATCAACACCTTGATCACTTCTGCAAAAACAAACCAGTAGAGACCATATCGAATCGCTACCGAAATCGAGTGCGTCAGAACCGCCAGCCAGGCGAGTCCACTCGCAAAGAGCACCAGTTCCGCTACTATGGCCGACGCCGCAGCGGAGACGAAGCGTTTTGAGCTGCGCTCGTATATCCAGCCTGCGACAAAAGCAACCACCGGATAGGCGATGAGAAATCCGCCGGTCGGACCGAGAATATAGCCAATACCCGCGCCCATGCTGAAGACTGGCAGTCCGCAAGCACCCTCGATGAGATAAAGCGATAGCGCAGCGAAACCGCGACGCGAGCCAAGCAATAGGCCTACCACCAGAACTCCAAAATTTTGCAGCGTCAGTGGAACCGGCGTGAAGGGCAGCGGCACGCTGACGCGAGCGCATAGCGCGACGAAGAGACTGGCGGCGACCACGATGGCAACCTGCTTCGTCCATTCCCGCGCCGGATCCAGCGGACGGGCAGCGGCGGACCGGTCAACATTCGCGGCAGTCGACCGGTGCTGCTGGCCTAAGATCTGCGCCATAATTTTAGACATGACATTCCTTTCAAAGCGGCAGGCATACAAGATTACGGTTCAGGCGAGGAGTGGTCGAGCGCGTCGAGTTCCCCTTTGTGGGCCGCCGTGCGCTTCATCTGCCGCCGAACCCGCATGTAGATGGTCAGCGCAACCAGCACCACCACCGCCGTACTGACTCCCAGTATGAGAAACCACCAGAGCATCCGCACAACGACACTTAGGATAGCAGATGGAGCCGGGCAAACACCGTATCCGCGCTCACAGAGAGGCGCCCGAGAAAGAAAAGAATAACTGTCGCCTGGTTAACCCTTCTTCGCGGACTTGGCCATCGCCTTGCGGCGATTCTCGATATTCTTCGAGACACGCTCCAAGCGCTTGCGGGCCGTCTTTGAAGACGTAGCCACTTTCTCGATGTTGGCAAAGGCATCGGGATTGTTGGTCTTCTCGCGAAATTCCTTCAGGAACGGATAGATCTTGCCGAAGATGAAAAACATCTCGCCACTACAGCCGGGCTGAAGAAAAAGCTCCTCGTTGAGCGCTCCCTGCACCACGAACGCCGCTGCCATATCCCAATAGCCGCCTACCTGGCGAAGCCACGCATTTTCCTGGCTGGGAAACGAATTCGCGACTTTGAGGAACTCATCCGCCGTCTCCGGCCAAAATTCCACCGTGAGCCAATGTCTCGCCTTGCGCATCTCCGCTTCGCGGCGGAGGTCATAGAGTTTCATAATCAGCGCTGCATCGTGCGCTGTCGCCTTTTTTGCCATATTTTTCGCCCTCGCTATTTATTCCTCAAATTCTCATCAACGATTGTCGGCCATCAAACTTTGGAAACGTCCGCTGCGATGGCACCCTCGATCGCGCGCTCGTAATCGCACTCCTTATTAGGACATGCGATCACCGGTCCGTCTTTGCGCATTCGTTCTACCAGGTATTCACTCCCGCAATCTGGGCACTTCTCAGCAATAGGTTTTGCCGCGGACGTGAACTTGCACTTCGGATAATTTCCGCACCCGTAAAAAGTATTGCCCTTGCGCGCCCGCTTCTCGACCAGTTCGCCGTCTTTGCACTCCGGACACTTCACGCCGATGAAATTCTGCTTCACATATTTGCATTCGGGATATCCACTGCACGAAGTGAACTCGCCGAAGCGGCCGTGCCGCAAGATCAAATTGCGTTTACATAGTGGGCAGGTTTCGTCGAGCGGAATGTCGGGCACCTTCTTGCCCTGATCGAGCCGCCGGGTCGTCTTGCAGTCCGGATAGCCGGTGCAGGCCATGAACTGTCCGAAGCGCCCGCGCTTGAGCACCATGACGCGGCCGCAATTTTCGCAGTATTCTTCCTGGGCAGTTTCCTGAACATCGGCCGAGTCGAGATCAGGCAGATTGATCGGGTTCTCTTTGGTGAATTTGCAGGTATCGGGATTTTCCTTGTCGTAGGTGCTGCAAGCGTAGAACGAACCATGCTTGCCCCATTTGATGACCAGCGGTGCCCCGCACAGTTCGCACTTTTCGTCTGTCGGCTTCTCCATACGCTTGATGTTTTCCATGTGCTTCTCGGCATAGCGGAGATCCTTGGCGAACTTCTTATAGAACTCTGTGAGCGCGTGGTTGCCCGTCTGTTTCCCTTCTTCAATTTCGTCGAGTTCTTCTTCGAGCAGCGCGGTGTATTGAAAGTCAAAAATATCCTTGAAGTTCTCGACCAGCAGATCGGTGACGACGAGCCCAATTTCAGTGGGCACAAACTTGCCACCAACTTTCTGCGCGTACATACGTTCTTGAATAGTGCTTAGAATCGTCGCATAGGTCGACGGACGACCAATACCGCGCTCTTCGAGTTCCTTCACCAGGGAAGCTTCGTTGAAACGCGGAGGCGGTTCGGTGAAGTGCTGCTCAGGGAGCAGCGACTTCAGCGTCAACTTCTGGCCCGCTTCGAGCGGCGGCAGCTTGTGCTTCAGTTCCTCATCTTCCGCGTCCTTGGCGTCCTTTGACTCTTCATACACTTTCAGGAAGCCGTCGAATTTCGGCACCGAGCCGGTAACGCGAAACTGAAAAATTTCGCTGCCTGATTTGGCATCGATGTCCACCGTTGTCTGGTCGAACACTGCGGGATTCATCTGCGAAGCGACGAAGCGCTGCCAGATCAGCTTATAAACTTTGAATTCATCTTCCTGCAGATATTGCTTAATCTGGTCAGGGTGCCGCGCCGCGGACGTCGCGCGAATCGCCTCGTGCGCCGCCTGCGCTTCTTTCTTCTCCTTATATGTGTTGGGAGAGTCAGGCAAATAAGCGGCGCCAAATTGCTCGTTGATATATTCGCGCACTTCAGTGATTGCTTCTGGCGCGACCCGCGTCGAATCAGTACGCATGTAGGTGATCAAGCCGACAAGACCCTCCTCACCCAGTTCGACGCCTTCATAGAGACGCTGCGCGATCATCATGGTGCGCTTCACGCTGAAGCGCAGCTTGCGCGAAGAATCCTGTTGCAGCTTGCTGGTCGTGAACGGAGGCGTGGCATTTCGCCGGCGCTCTTTCTTCTCCGCCGTTCGCACAACCCAGTCAGCCTTTTCGAGCGCCAGCCGGATTTTCTCCGCGTCCTCGCCATTCGTGACCTCAACTTTGTCGTCGCCCTTGCCAATAAAGCGAGCGTCGAATGCCGGAGGCTTAGCCGCGGCGAGATTGGCGTCGATCGTCCAGTACTCTTTCTTCTCGAAAGCTTTGATCTCGCGCTCGCGGTCGACGATCAGGCGCAGCGCGACCGTTTGCACGCGCCCCGCGGAAAGACCGCGGCGAACCTTATCCCACAAAAGAGGAGAGACTTGATAGCCCACGAGTCGATCGAGCACGCGGCGCGTCTGCTGCGCGTCAACCAGATTGCGATCAATGTCGCGAGGATGCTCGAACGCGGCCTTCACTGCCCGCTGCGTGATTTCGTTGAAGGTGACGCGGCGGATGCGCGCGTCGTCGCCAATGTCGTCGATCTTTTTCTTCTTGCCCTTCTTTTTCTTACCCGACTCTTCGGTGAGTTCATCGGCGAGATGAGCAGCGATGGCCTCGCCTTCGCGATCCGGATCAGGCGCTAGATAAATATGATCCGCCGAGAGCGCCAGCTTTTTAAGCTTGGCAAGAACCTTCTCTTTTCCCGGAATGACGACATACTCCGTATCGAAATCGTTTTCGATATCGACACCGAGACTGCTTTTGGGCAGGTCTTTTACGTGGCCGAATGAAGCATCGACCGTGAATCCCTTGCCCAGATATTTCTGGATAGTTTTCGCCTTAGCCGGCGATTCGACAATGACTAGACCTTTGGACAATGGTTCCTCAGTATGGTGGTATTGGAATTGACCCTAGCACGAATTGGCGGATTGCAACAACCGTTCTCAGTTCTCAGTTGTCAGTTTTCAGTTAGTGGCCTTCACTTTCTGCATCAGGGATTACAACATCGTTTTACTTCGACTGCTTGCGCAGAAAGCCTTTCGTATGCCGGATTCGGCAAATAATCAAGGTCGTGAGCCAGCAGAAGTTGGTATTCAAGCTCACTTGCCGAGCCCATCGCGATCTGCAGAAACCGCCCCATCTCTACGTTGCCGTTTCTGCAGCACCCTTCCGCGATATTCGTGCCAATAGAAGCTGAGGACCGTCCCATCTGACTCGTGAGTCCATAGATTTCCTCCCGTGGAAACGTCTTGCTCGACGCGTAAATATCGAGCGTCAATCGATGAGACTTTTCCCATACTCTAAGAGTACGAAAGCTTTGCACGAGCCCTCCGGTCTAACTGAAGACTGACAACTGATAACTGACGACCGACAGCTAAAAGCTTTTCACAAAATTCTTCCCCGGCAACTGCTTCACCTTCCCATTGAGCTCCAGCTCAAACAGCGCAGCAAAGATTTCCGAGGGAGACATTTCGTTCTCCAGCAACTCCACTAATTCATCGATGTGCGTGGATTCATCGGCCTTCAGCAACTTGAGGATATTTTTTTCGTGGGGCGATCTCACCTCGTCCGGGAATAGAGATGCGGTCTCCGGCTCTGGCGATTCATTCTGCTTCGAGCTGAGCACATTCTGTACATCCGTCGGCAGCTCTTCCCACACGTCTTCCCAAGTGGCAACGAGTTTCGCTCCCTGCTTGATCAGCGTGTTCGGTCCCCAGGAATTTTTGTTGGTGACGTTGCCCGGGACGGCGTAAACATCGCGGTTCTGCTCGAGCGCGAGTCGCGACGTAATGCGCGTGCCGCTATACTCCGCAGCTTCCACTACCAGCACGCCGGCCGACATCCCGCTGATGATCCGGTTGCGAATGGGAAAATTCTGCGGCGTCGGCGGCGTTCCCACCGGAAACTCGGTCACGAGCGCCCCTCCAAGAGCAACAATCTGTTCCGTGAGCCGCGTGTTTTCCTTGGGATACATCACATCGATTCCCGTGCCGAGCACGCCAACAGTCTTCCCTTTCGCTGCGACCGCGCCGCGATGCGACGCAGTATCAATTCCGCGCGCCAATCCGCTGATGATCACCAATCCTCGAGCCGCGAGATCGGTCGAGAGGCGTTCCGCCATGGCGCTGCCGTAAGGCGTCGGATGTCGCGTTCCGACCATCGCGATACCAGGCTGAGCGAGCACCTCGACGCTCCCTTTCACGAAAAGAATTACCGGAGGATCGTAAATCTCCTTCAGCCGCGGAGGATATTCGGGATCGCTAAGCGCAACGATTCTCGCGCCCGCTTCGCTCGCCTTCGCGCATTCGGCCTGCGCCAGTTCAAGCGACTTCCCCGTCGCTAGCGATTGCGCCGAAACCGCGCGCATCCCCGTCGCCTCCAGTTCCGTCAAGCTGGCCTGAAACACTCGCTCCGCCGTGCCAAACTGCTCGATCATTTTTCTGATGCGCGTCGGACCCAATCCCTCGGTCAGCGCCAATGCGAGCCAATAGAGACCTTGGTGAGAAACCGTAGTGGGCGCGACAAGAGCCGCGTCATAGGCAGCAGACTTATTCAGCATATTGCGCGACCCTAGTCTGCAATCGAAAAGCCTGTCAAGGATGCCGCTCACACCGCCTTTGGTACAATTCGCAAAGTGATGAGCCGGTTAAAGATCTCAGCTATTTCCTACCTGAATACGGCTCCTCTGATGTGGGATTTTGAGAACAAAGAAGCCAACGCCGGCCAAATTGCAGATTACGATGTTTCCTACACGATCCCGTCAGCCTGCGCCGAGGCTCTGCGTGAGGGATCGGCCGACATCGGGATCGTTCCGGCCGCGGCCTATGCCAGCGTTCCGAATCTCGTTATCATCCCCGATGTCGCCATCGCCGCCCGCCGCGCTGTGCGCTCGATCCTGCTCGTCCGCAAGATGCCCAGCACAGAGCCAGATGGCCACTCGTCAAGAAATCCGCCGCCAAAAGAAGAATGGTTGCAGCGCATCCGCACCGTTGCGCTCGACACTTCTTCGATGACGTCCGTAGCGCTGGCCAAAATTCTTTTTGCCAAGTGGCTCGGCGGAGAGCGCGCCTATAAGCCGATGGCTCCGGATCTCGACGCCATGCTCGAGGCATGCGATGCGGCAGTGCTGATCGGAGACCCGGCTCTTCAAATCGACCGCACCCGCCACCTCACTCTAGACCTGGCGGAAGAATGGGTCGAGCGCACGGGAAAATCGTTCGTCTTCGCCTTCTGGGCTATCCGCCGGCAAGCGCTCGAAGGGCGAGATGCCCGCGCGATCGCGCATGTCTTCAAGCAATCGCGTGATCACGGCCTGTCGCCAAAAAGTCTTGAAGCCATCGCCCAGGAGTGGGCGCCGCGCCTCGGCCTCAACATCGAAGTGATTCGTGTCTATCTCACGCAAAATATCCATTATTATCTCGACCCTCCCTGCCTCGAGGGCCTTCATCTCTACTACCAACTCGCCGCCGAAATCGGAGCCCTGCCGCCCGCACCTGAACTTCGGTTTCTGTAAACTTTTGTCTCTACCAACACGACTAGCTCTTTAGATTGCAACTAGTCCACCGCAAACCTGCTCTAATAAAGATCATGCATTGGATCGCCAGCATCCTGCTCGTGACACAAAAGAGCGCCATGCGCTGGCTGATCCATCTCGGAGGCCCGGGCCTCATTCTGCTGGGCATTGCCGATAACTCGCTCATCCCTCTGCCCGGCAGCACCGATGTTGTCACCATTCTTCTCGCCGCCCACCGTCGCGAGCCCTGGTTTTATTACACCATTATGGCTACTGCGGGAGCCGTCCTCGGCGGCTTTCTCACTTACCGAATGGCGCGCAAAGGCGGCAAGGAAACGCTCGAAAAAAAGTTTTCTCCGCGAAAAGTAAAAAAGGTCTATGCGATTTTCGAACGCTGGGGATTCGCCGCCGTCGCCATCCCGGCCATCCTTCCTCCGCCCTTTCCCATCACCCCAATGCTCTTGGCCGCCGGGGCCATGCAGTATCCCACAAAGAAATTTCTGACTGCGCTGGCCGTAGGGCGTGGCATTCGCTACACCATCCTGGCCTATCTCGGCTACCACTACGGCCGAACCATCGTGAAATTCTTTTCGCAGTATTATTGGCCGGTAATGATCGTCTTAATCGTTTGTGCAGTAGCCGCGAGCATGTATGGCCTGTATCAATACAAACGCAGCCGGACCGGCGACCGCCCAAAAATTCCCCGCCCGCGTCCGCAAATCCGGCGCCGAACTGCCTAGCATTCAAACCTTCGTGTAACTTCATGCCCTTTGTGGTTATGTTCTCTTACCAGCTAAAATAAGGGTTCAAGAGTGGAGTAACGAGAATGTCCCTGACCAAACAGCAAGCGCTCGATATGTTTCGCTCCGATGACCTGATTGGCATCGGCATGGAGGCGGACGCGGTTCGCCGGAAACTCCATCCCGAAGGCACGGTGACCTACATCATCGACCGCAACATTAATTACACCAACTTCTGCACCGAATATTGCACCTTCTGCGCCTTCTATCGTCCTTTAAAAGGCCCCGCAGCAAAGGAGGGCTACATCCTTGACTTCGACACCATCTACGAAAAGATCCGCGAGACCGTCGAACTCGGCGGCACCGGCGTGCTGATGCAGGGAGGCCTCCATCCCGACCTCAAAATCGACTGGCACGAGAAGATGCTCAGCGGCATCAAGCAGCGCTTCCCGAAAATTCATCTCCACTGCTATTCCGCCTCCGAAATCCTCGCCATCGCCGAATACAGCAACCTCAGCATCCGCGACACGATTGCGCGCCTGCGTGACTCTGGCCTCGACTCCATCCCTGGGGGAGGCGCGGAGATTCTCGACGACGAAGTCCGCTACAAAATTGCGCGCCTGAAGTGCCTGACCGCCGATTGGCTCGAAGTCCATCGCACCGCGCATCAACTCGGTATGCGCACCACCGCGACCATGATGTTTGGCGTGGGCGAGTCGATCGAGCACCGCATCAATCACTTCCAGGTTCTTTACGACCTGCAGCAGGAGACCGGTGGTTTCACCGCCTTCATCCCATGGAGCTTCCAGCCGCAGCACACCGCCCTCGGCGGCCGCAAATGGGACGAAGCGACCGCCGTCGAATACTTAAAAGTGCTGGCCATCTCGCGGCTTTATCTTTCAAATTTCCTGAACGTGCAATCCAGCTGGGTAACGCAAGGATTAAAAGTCTGCCAGATGGGCTTGCGCTTCGGCGGCAACGACGTCGGCTCAGTGATGCTCGAAGAAAACGTCGTTCGAGCAGCGGGTGTGACCAACTGCACAACCGAAGAAGAATTGCGCCGCATCATACGCGATGCGGGCTTCCGTCCAGCGCAACGCGATACTTTGTATCGGCAGTATTTTCTGAACTGACTTTCCCGCGAGACCGGCAGAAGCCTTAATCATAGGGGACACAGAGAAACGCGCGGACTGGCAGGCTGCCCCTGTGAAACCCGGTACCCCATGTGGTTAAAGCACTCGCGGACTCAGCTCTAGATATAGAACGTCGAATGAAACGGTCGCTCACTCTCGCGTTGCTCTTTTGCACCGTCGTGTTGCTGGCGAGCGCGCAGGACTCCGTACCGGCGTCGAAGACGTCGTCCATTGCAGGCACAGTAGTAAAAGAACCCGGCAGTCAACCGCTCAAAAAAGTTCTGATACAGGTCGTTGCCGAAGGACAAGGTGAAAGTTACGCTGTCTCAACAGACGCCGACGGCCATTTCCGCGTCGAAGGTGTCGTTCCCGGCCGCTACAGTATCTTCCTCGAACGTACCGGTTTCGTCGGTGTCAACAACCGGGGTCGCAAGTCCGACGTCAACGTAGTCACCGTCCAGTCAGGGCAATCGCTGGAAGACCTGCTCTTCCGCATGCTGCCCACAGCCACGATCACCGGCCGCATCACCGACGAAGACGGCGATCCCATGTCCGGCGTGAGAATCTTTGCGCTCCGAAAAAAACCGGGTAAATCAACGCGCGAAGCTGTCTCCAGCAATGCCAGCAACGACCTCGGCGAATACCGCCTCACCGGTTTATTTCCCGGACAGTATTCGATCCTGGCCATGCCTCCTCCCGACTTTCGCGATTACGAAAAGGCGTCGGAAAAACCGCCCTCGACCGCTGCCGAAAACGGCAGCCAAGCCGAGACGCCCGACACTCGCTACCTCTCCACCTACTATCCCGGCACCAACGATCCGGCGCAGGCCACGCCAGTAGAGGTTAAGGCCGGCGACGAGATCCCCGTCAATCTCACGCTCGTGCCTGCCAGAACCTATCGGATCCGCGGCACCGTGACCGGTATCCCCGCCGGACAGAAACCGGCCGTCGAGTTGTTCTCAAAGGCGGGAGATTCGATGAGGGCAAATACCAGTGAGATAGGAACGGATGGCCAGTTCGAAATTCGTGGCGTCCCTCCCGGAGCCTACACTATGAAAGTGGCGACTGAATCGGGCCCCCAGGCGCTGACAGCGCACCAGGATCTCAACGTCGTCGCCGCTGATCTGGAAGGCGTCAAGCTGGTTCCTCAGCCTTCCTTCACCGTCTCGGGCCATCTTCTGATCGAAAGCACAGTGTCGGTAGAGCCGGCGCAATTCGTAGTAAACCTGCGTCAGGCGGAACTGCCCGAAGATCCCGGCTTCTTCATGTCGCAGGACTTCTTCGGCACGAATGCCCAAGTCGATCGGCAGGGCTACTTTCAGTGGAAGGGCGTGAACCCGGGCAATTACATCGTGCAGGTCTTCGGCGCCGCCGCGCAGGTCAATTTCTACGTGAAATCCATAACCCTCGCCGGACGAGATGTGGCCACGGGATTTAGCGCAAGTGGCCCAGTCTCGCTCGATGTGCGGCTGAGTTCCAAGGGGGGCACGATCGAGGGTGTGGTTGTCGAAAAAGAAAAAGATGTAGACAACGATCATCCCGCGCCCAACGCTACCGTGGTCGCCGTCCCGGAAGAAAAATATCGCAAACTTCCCGGTCACTTCGGCACCGGATCGAGCGATCAGCATGGCCGTTTTGTGATTCGCGGCCTCGCCCCCGGCACTTACACTCTCCATGCCTGGCAAGATGTCGATGAGGACCTCTGGCGCGATCCCGACTTTTTGAGGTCGCAAGAAGCCAATGGCACAACGTTGAAAGTCGAAGAAGGCTCCAGTCAGAGAATCGAGATGAAATTAAGTCCGGCGGTCGAGGAGTGAGAACGGCCGTTATTCGTTAATCGTTGGTCGTTGGGCTCTCGCGGAGTTTGCCAACGACTAACGATCCGAGACCAATCAGGTACAATTCTTAGGCTGCGGTCTTCACTTTTGCTTCTTGTCCATCTGTTTTCATGTATCTGACGCCTACTTCCATACCGTTCCTCGGTTTTTTTCTGGCCACCAAAGGCTTGGGCCCCTATCTCCGCCAACATTTTCTCGATAAAACTTTTCAAGGTCTTTATCAGGTCAACGCCTTCGATCTGGCGTTGTTGATTCCTTACTTCGTAGTGCTCGTCATTCTGGCGGCCTACGGAGGCCATCGCTATTGGCTCGTCTACCTTTATTACAAGCACAAGAAGAAAAAAACTACGGAGCCGCCGGCTCATTTCGACAACCTGCCGCGCGTCACCGTGCAATTGCCGATTTTCAATGAGCAATACGTTGTCGACCGCCTGCTCGATGCCGTCTGCCGTCTCGATTACCCGAAAGAGAAGCTCGACATCCAGTTGCTCGACGATTCGACCGACGAAACCGTGGAGGTCGCGCGCTCTCTGGTCGATCGCTATGCCACGCTGGGAAATCCCGTCAGCTATATTCACCGCACCAACCGCGAAGGCTTCAAGGCCGGAGCACTGGAGGCAGGCCTCAAAACCGCCAAGGGTGAATTCGTCGCCATCTTTGACGCTGACTTTGTTCCGCCGCCCGACTTTCTGCTGAAGTGCATCCACCACTTCACCGATTCCAAAGTCGGCATGGTCCAAACGCGCTGGACCCACATCAACCGCCACTACTCGTTCCTCACCGAAGTCGAAGCCATCCTGCTCGACGGCCATTTCGTGCTGGAACATTCCGGCCGTTCCCGCAGCGGTGTTTTCTTTAACTTCAACGGAACCGCCGGCATGTGGCGCCGCCGCGCCATTGACGAAGCCGGTGGCTGGGAGCACGACACGCTAACCGAAGACACCGACCTCTCTTATCGCTCCCAATTAAGAGGGTGGAAGTTTATTTATCTGCAAGACGTCGAATGCCCAGCCGAGCTGCCGGTGGAAATGACCGCATTCAAGACGCAGCAGGCGCGTTGGGCCAAAGGCTTGATCCAAGTCTCAAAAAAAATCCTTCCCAAAGTGCTAAAGAGCGACGTATCGCGCCATCAGAAGATCGAAGCGTGGTATCACCTGACGGCCAATTTCAGCTATCCGTTGATGATCGTGCTCTCGGTTTTGCTGATGCCGGCCATGATCATCCGCTTCTATCAGGGATGGTTCCAGATGCTCTATATCGACCTGCCCCTGTTCATGGCGTCGACCTTTTCGATTTCCAGCTTCTACCTGGTATCGCAAAAAGAGCTATTCCCAAGAAGCTGGCCGCGAGCGCTTCTCTACCTGCCCCTTCTGATGGCGCTGGGAATCGGCTTAACCGTCACCAACACAATTGCCGTCCTCGAAGCGGTGGTCGGCAAACAGACCGCCTTCGCCCGCACTCCCAAGTATCGTGTCGAATCCAAGAAGGACAAGGTTCTCGGAACAAAATATCGCAAGCGCCTGGGATGGGTGCCGTGGATCGAACTCCTGATCGGAACTTATTTCGCACTCGCCATCTATTACGCCATCAGCAACGAGAACTATTTCACCGTTCCCTTCCTCATGTTGTTTGTATTGGGCTATTGGGTGACGGGCCTGATGTCGCTGCTGCAAGGCCGCTTCGCTGGCCTCGCCGTAGGCTCTGAGCGCCACACGAAGCCCTTCCCGGTCGGAGTGTAGTCATCGGGTCATCGGGCGATCTGGCCATCGGGCGATCGGCAATTTAACGATTGGCTAAGCGATTCGACAGTCCCATCGTCAACGCATTCATGGCGAAGAGGAGTCTGGGGGGTATTTAAAGTGAAGAGTAATCCCAATCTCATTCTTCACCGGTTTTCCATCGAGTTCGAAGGGTTTGTAACGCCAATGCTTCACCGCTTCGACGCCGGCTTGCGCAAACATCGGCGGGCCATCGATCACCCTGACCGCTCCCACCGTTCCATCCTCCATCACCGTGGCGGCCAGAACGACGGTTCCTCCCATGCGCATCACGCGTGCCTCTGTCGGATAAACCGGGGGGACCCTGTGGAGAAGTTTACCGCCCGAAACCCCGGCCGACACCGGCGCCGTGAGGCCGGGCAATGATGCCTTAGCGGAAAGAACTCCATTAAGAGCGGAATGATTCGTCTCGCCGCCGGACGACGGTACCAACGGCGCATTCTCATTCGAATGAGTCTCGACTGAGCTAACGCCCGAATCGTCCTGCGACAGGGCCCGCGAGCCTGGAACTCGATGCACGATCATCGTATCCGCCGCAACTTTGCCAGCCATTTTGTTAGAAGAACCGTCAGACGATGATGAGTGATCAACCGGCACCTGAGCGGCGGAAATGCGGCCCGGGGCAGGTTTTTTCTCCGCAAGCGTGTCCACCTTTGCAGCGTACTTCACCGGATCTCCGGCAGACGGCTTTCCGGCGGTCGGAAACAGCGGCTGCCCACCCGGATCCGGCTTCCAGACTGGATCGTTCCTGAACGAAGACTGAGAGTTAAGCGAAGACTGCGCCGAATTTTGCGACCCCGTCGGTGGCTCACTCGCGGAACCAGGAGCAGCGGCGTTGACATTAGCGCTAACTGAATCCAGCATCGCCGCTTGCGCCTTGCCAGCTCCTTCGGCAGGCCCTTTCCATCCCAGCCAAATCGCCAGGCCAACCAGCGAGATCGACACCAGCGCAAGGGCGATCGAAACAAACGGGCGCGAACGCTTTCCGACCACCGCCAGAGCCACGTCCCCCACGCGATCCGACGCCGGCAGCAGCCCAGTGGGCTCTGTCTTCTCCGTCGCAGACGGAATCTTCGGCGCGGCCGGGGACGCGCCATGGGGCTGCGATGCTCGAGCTCTCTCCGCCAGCGCTGCCAGTTGTACGAGATGATCTATATGCTCATCGGTAAAAGCCGCTGGCGTGGTCGAGAATACTTCCAGAATTCCGTTCACCCCGCGCCAGCCCTGAATCGGCAAAACCGCAATCGAGCGCAATTCGAGGCTGCGGCAGACTTCCACATCGACCAGAGAATTACTTTCGGTATCGACGCAATGTTGAATTTTTCCGCTGCGCAAACACTCCCCCGAAATCCCCGTGTCCGCGCTCAACCGCGCACCCAGAGCGGGAGCCGTTGTCCCACTGCGCGCACGGCATACCATCGCGCCGTTCTTCCACATCGCCAGCGCCGCGCCTGTAGCGCCCGTAAGCCGCAGCGCGACGTCCGTAATGCTCCCCAATATCGGTTCCAGACGGCGGTCTCCGCCTGCGATCAGATCCTTCAGCGACGACAGCGAGGCGTTTGGGTCAATTTCAGAGGTGACGGACCCGCCACCTTCAGAATTTTCTGGCGAAGAATCGCGATCGGACACAGGAATTCTTTTCTCAGAGGGCGACTTGGATTGGGACGACACCACGGAATCTCTCTATCAACACTCAGTTGGTAAGTTGCCGGACGAAACTGGCGAAACGCAAGCGGCGCGCGCGATTGGCCCGAAGTATGAGCCAACTTGGCGCGCCTGTCAAGGCAAGTCGCCGGATTGGAGGGACCGTCGGCGACCTGAAACCCCCAGTTTCTAAGTGTCCGGCAAAGTTATGAATATTAACGTGAAATGACACTCACCCATGGCCAGATTACCCGATGCCCGACGCTTCTTTCGCACCAAACTAACTAACAATAGGCTCGTAATCGCGATGCTAACCTTATTGCGCTCTGGTTTCTCGCAGGCTCCTCCGCGCGAGGTATTGCAAGGAACCGACTTTAAGAAGATTCTCAAGACGTTCGAAGCGTTGACGGATTTGGGGCCTGAACTTACAGCGGACCGCGACTTCCGCCAAACCGCTCGCACCATGCTGACGGCCATCATGGAAGCAGCAGGTGCGCGCGAGGCCGTCCTATTTTCGTTCGACGACCGGCGTTCCCTGCTTTCCTCCGTCGACTCCCAGGGGTTCACCCTGATGCCCGACCCCACAGTGATGCGCCTCCTGCCTCGCCATGTGCACACCCTGACTGCTGCCTCCGGTCCCATCCTTCTCAACAGTTCCACCCACGACGTCTTTCTGAGCTCGAACGGAAATGTGGCACCCGAACTGTTCAAGTGCGTCTGCCCGCTGAGAGTCCGCGGCAAACTTGCGGGAGTAATCGCTCTCGGACGCCGCACTGGCGACGCGGTCTACGAAGAAGACGCCCTCGATGCTCTCAAAATGCTGAGCCCGTATATTGCGCTGGCCATTCAGAATCACACTCTGGGCCAGTCGCTCGCGCAACGGGTATCAGAAAACCTGCGTCTGACGGCCTCGCTCCACGAATTTCACGACAACGCGCTCGAGGCTTTCGCCACCGCCATCGACGTCAAACATGTCAACATTCATGGCCACTCGCTGCGCGTAGGCCGATATTCCCAAGCCATCGGCGAGGCTATGGACATGAACCCCAATGACGCCGCTGCTCTGAAATCCGCCGCCTACCTGCACGATATCGGCATGGTCGCTGTCGATCGGCGGCTGTTCGAGAAACCATCGGAACTTGATCAGAACGAGTATCGCGAGATGCGCGATCACACCGTCGTTGGCCATCAGATCGTCAGCCAGGTCCAATTTCCCTGGCCGCAGATTCCAGAAATTGTACGCTGGCACCACGAGCGCGCCGACGGCTCGGGATATCCAGACGGCTTGCGTGGCGATGAGATACCGCAAGCTGTGCGCATCGTCGCGCTCGCCGAAACCTTCGACGCCATGACCAGCGAGCGCGCCTACCGCGAACGCCTTCCGGTTGGAGCGGCACTACAGGAACTCATCCGCCTGACGCCGCAAAAATACGACGCTCAGGTACTCCATGCTCTGCTGATCCAGGTGCGCCGTGACGCCGTTGGGACTAATCGTCTACCGATTCTCGATCCCACAATGATGAACCTATCCGCAGTAGACATCGACCAATTAGCCTCGACCCTGCAGCAAAGAGTCAAGCAAAGCAAACTCTCCGAACCTTGATATCCCTCTCCCCGGCAAAGATATAAAGACTTAAGGATCAAAGATAAAGGCCCCTGCCCATTCTTCTGGCGCTCGCAGCACCCAGCCAGATTCGTGCCGGTATAAAATGAAGCGTAGTCTACTCGTGCCTCGTCTCGTTTCTCGTTCCCGAGGTAAACTGAGACATCTGGCCTGGTGTATCCATTTGCGGAGGGATTCATCTAACTTCAGAGTGGGGCCAATGTAAGCCGCTTTGCCAGGAGAGAAAGAATGGCCGTCAGTGACCAGTCCGTCGCCACCACCGGAACACAGCTCGATCAGCTGTGCATCAACACTATTCGCACTCTCTCGATGGATGCAGTTCAGAAGGCGAACTCCGGGCATCCCGGCGCGCCCATGGCATTGGCACCCGTCGCCTATTGCCTGTGGCAACAATTTCTGAACTACGATCCGGAAGACCCGATTTGGCCGAACCGCGACCGCTTCGTGCTCTCGAACGGCCACGCCTCGATGCTGCTGTATTCCCTGATTTATTTAGCGGGCATCCGTGAAGTCAGTCCCGAGGGCAAAATTCTTTCCACTCCTGCCCTGTCGCTCGATGAAATCAAAAACTTCCGCCAAATAGGCAGCAAAACTCCCGGCCATCCCGAATACGGATTGACCTCGGGTGTCGAAACCACCACCGGCCCGCTCGGTCAAGGAGTCGCCAACAGCGTCGGCATGGCCATCGCCGGACGCTGGCTCGCCACTTACTTCAATCGTCCCGGCTTCGAGCTCTTCAACTACAGCATCTGGACATTCTGCGGCGATGGCGACATGATGGAAGGTATTTCCTCGGAGGCCGCGTCGGTTGCTGGCCACCTCAAGCTTTCAAACCTGTGCTGGATCTACGATAGCAATCACATCACCATCGAAGGCAATACCGATCTCGCCTTCGACGAAAATGTGGCGACCCGTTTTCAGGCATACGGCTGGGATGTGCAACACGTTGCCGACGCCAACGACCTGGCCGCTCTGTCGAGGGCCTACACCGAGGCTCTCGAAGTAAAAGACCGTCCAAAGCTTATTATCGTTAACAGCCACATCGGCTACGGATCACCGCACCGCCAGGACAGCAAGGAAGCGCACGGCGAAGCCCTCGGCGAAGAAGAAGTCAAACTCACGAAGCGCTTCTACGGCTGGCCCGAAGACGCCAAGTTCCTCGTCCCCGACGGAGTGCAGGAAAACTTCCGCAATGTCATGGGCAAGCGCGGCAAGCAATTAAACGCACAGTGGAAGGCGCTATTTTCCAAATACAGCGCGCAATTCCCCGATCTCGCCGCTCAATTTGAGCGCATGCAAGAGCGCAAAACACCGGACGGATGGGATAAAGAACTGCCTACCTTCGCGCCTGACGCCAAGGGATTGGCTACGCGCGATTCCTCCGCCAAAGTTTTGAACGCCATCGCCAAGAATCATCCCTGGCTCATGGGCGGCTCCGCCGATCTCTATCCCTCGACCAAGACGCGACTCACCTTCGATGGTGCCGGCGATTTCGAAGCCAATCATTACAACGCGCGCAACTTCCACTTTGGCATCCGCGAGCACTCCATGGGCGCGATCGTCAATGGCATGGAGCTCTGTAAACTTCGCTCCTACGGCTCCACCTTCCTCATCTTCAGCGACTACATGAAGATGCCGATTCGCCTTTCGGCCGTCATGGAAATTCCGTCGATCTGGATCTTCACTCACGATTCCATCGGCGTCGGCGAAGATGGGCCGACCCACCAACCCATCGAACAATTGATTACGTTGCGCTCCATTCCCGGCCTGATCACCCTGCGTCCCGCCGACGCGAACGAAGTCGTCGAGGCGTGGAAGGTGATCATGCAGCAGACGAAGCATCCGGTGGCGCTGGCCCTTACCCGGCAAGCACTCCCAACTTTTGATCGGACAAAATACGCCTCCGCCGCCGGCCTAGCTCGCGGAGCCTACATCCTCGCCGATGCAGAAGGCGGCAAGCCGCAGGTCATCCTGATGGCGACCGGCAGCGAAGTCTACCTTTGCATCGACGCCTACGAAAAACTGAAGGCCGACGGCATCCGCGCCCGCGTCGTCAGCATGCCGTCATGGGACATCTTCGAGCATCAGGACCAAAGTTATCGCGACCAGGTTCTTCCGCCCGACATAACCGCACGGGTAGCCGTCGAGATGGCGTCGATCATGGGCTGGGCGCAATACACCGGACAAAAAGGCCGCATCATAGGCATGCATACCTTCGGAGCCTCCGCCCCGCTAAAGGATTTGCAAAAGAAATTCGGGTTCACGGTTGACGCCGTGGTCCAGGCCGCACGCGAGCAGGTCAAGCAGTAACCGTTTATTAACGTCAGGCAGTTATCCTGTGCCTGCCTCAGCTTAGGAGACGTTTATGAATCCAGTCGGCACTCTCGAATCCGCAAAAGCCGTCAACCCTCTTGTCCAGCTTCAGAATTTCGGCCAGTCCATCTGGCTCGACTACATTCGTCGCGACCTGATGACAAGCGGCGAACTGCAGCGCCTGATTACCGAAGACGGCCTGCGCGGCATGACCTCCAATCCGTCGATCTTCGAGAAGGCGATTGCTGGAGGCCAATACCAGGACTTCCTCGACTCGCTCGCCGGACGCAACGATCTCGACGCCAAAGGCCGCTACGAATTGCTCGCCATTCGCGACATTCAGGATGCGGCCGACCTGCTCCGTCCTGTCTATGTGAGCACCAAGAAACGCGACGGTTATGTCAGCCTCGAAGTTTCTCCCTACCTCGCGCACGACACCAACGGCACCCTCGACGAAGCGCGCCGCCTCTGGAAGACCGTCTCCCGCGAAAACGTGATGATCAAAGTTCCTGGCACCGCCGAAGGCATACCGGCAATTCGCCAGCTCATCAGCGAAGGTATCAACGTCAACGTTACCCTACTCTTCGCGCAGCCCGTCTATGAAGAAGTCGCCGCCGCCTTCATCGATGGAGTAGAAAAATTCGCTGCCTCCGGCGGCGATGTCAGCAAGGTCGCCAGCGTAGCCAGCTTCTTCATCAGCCGCATCGACTCGCTGGTCGATTCGCTCGTCGAAGACAAACTCAAGAAAGAAACGGACGCGGCTCGCAAAGCCAAGCTTCAGGGTATTCTGGGCAAAGTCGCCATCGCCAATGGCAAGCTGACCTATGAAGCCTACGAGCGCATCTTCTCTACTTCGCGGTGGAAAGCTCTCGCCGCCAAAGGCGCACAGACGCAGCGCGTGCTCTGGGCCAGCACCAGCACAAAAAATAAGAATTATCGCGACGTGCTCTATATCGAAGAGTTGATCGGACCCGACACCGTCAACACCGTCCCGCCCGCGACTCTCGATGCCTTCCGCGATCATGGCAACCCGCGCCAGAGTCTCACCGAAAACGTCGAGGCTGCGCGCCAGACCATGGCCGATCTTGCCGCCGTTGGCATCGTCATGAAAGGCGTCACCGACAAACTAACCGCCGACGGCGTAAAGCTCTTCGCCGACGCCTTCGACACCCTGCTGGCCGAGGTCGAAAAAAATACCAAGCGCTCGAGCACTCCCAAGGTAAACGCGCAAAGCGCCTCCCTGCCGACTGATCTCGACGCCGCCGTAAAAAAAAACCTTAACGACTGGCGAGCCTCGGGAAAAGTAAGACGCCTCTGGCAGCACGACGCCTCGCTTTGGACCAACGATGACGAGGCTAATTGGCTAGGCTGGCTCAACATCACCGACCAGCAACTCGCCGACGCGGCCAAGCTGAAAGCGCTGGCCGACGAAGTCAAGGCTGCCGGATTTTCCGACATTCTCCTCCTCGGCATGGGCGGTTCGAGCCTTTGTCCCGAAGTGCTCTCGCTGACCTATCCGCAGACGCCGGGTTTTCCGCGCCTCCACATTCTCGATTCGACCGACCCGGCACAAATCCGCGACGTCGAAAAGAGGGTCAACCTCGCGAAAACGCTTTTCATCGTTTCCAGCAAATCCGGCAGCACGCTCGAACCCAATATCTACAAGCAGTATTTCTTCGAGCGCGTGCAACAAACCATCGGAGCCGACCAAGCTGGCAGCCGCTTTATCGCCATCACCGACCCCGGTTCGAAGATGCAATTGGTCGCTGAGCGCGATCACTTCCGCCACATCTTCTATGGCCTGCCCTCGATCGGCGGACGCTATTCCGCGCTCTCCAACTTCGGCATGGTTCCTGCCGCAGCCATGGGCCTCGACATCGACAAATTTCTCCAGCGTACAAAAGAAATGGTCGAAGCCTGCCAGCCCGCGACTGCGGTTGAGCAGAATCCCGGGGCGATGCTCGGCGTCATCCTCGGCACCGCCGCAAAACTCGGCCGCGACAAAATTACGCTCATCACGTCGCCTGGAATCTCCGACGTCGGCGCTTGGCTCGAACAACTGATCGCCGAGTCTACTGGCAAACTCGGCAAGGGCATCATTCCCGTCGATCGCGAAACTCTCGGCGCGCCCAATGTTTACGGAAACGACCGCGTCTTCGCCTACCTTCGCCTCGAAGGCGCGTCCGACCCCGCGCAGGATGCCAAGGTCGCCGCCATAGAAAAAACCGGACAGCCTGTAGTGCGCATCGCCGTCTCCGACACCTACAGCCTCGGCCAGGAATTTTTCCGCTGGGAAATTGCGACCGCCGTCGCCGGCTCGATCATCGGCATCAACGCCTTCAATCAGCCCGACGTGGAGGCCAGCAAAATCGTCACCAAGCAACTCACCTCCGAATACGAAACCAAAGGCGCGCTTCCCGCGGAAAAACCCATCGTCGAAGAATCTGGTTTCAAACTCTTCACCGACGAACGCAACGCCACTGATCTAGCAAGAGCCGCGGGAAGTTCCTCCGACGGCGCGCTGAAGAGTTACCTGCGCGCGCACATGGCGCGTCTCGGTGTGGATGACTATTTCGCCTTGCTCGCCTACGTCGAGATGAATGCCGAGCACGAATCTCTACTGCAATCCTTGCGCCTCGCCGTCCGCGATCACAAGCATGTAGCGACCGTCCTCGGTTTCGGCCCGCGTTTCCTGCACTCCACCGGACAAGCCTATAAAGGTGGTCCTAATAGCGGCGTCTTCCTGCAAGTGACCTGCGACGATGCCCAGGACCTGCCCGTCCCGGGGCAGAAATACACGTTCGGAATCGTGAAAGCAGCACAGGCGCGCGGAGATTTTCAGGTTCTAGCCGACCGCAAGCGCCGCGCCCTGCGCGTGCATATCGGCAGCGACGTCAATGCCGGACTAACTAAACTCGCTGAACTGGTTAAACAGGTTTTGTAGTTTCACCAGTCGCCTGGACATTTTAAGGAGCACGAATGCAACTCGGAATGGTGGGTCTAGGGCGCATGGGCGCCAACATGACGCGCCGCCTCATGCGCGGCGGCCACAAACTTGTCGTTTCCGATCTCAGCCCTGACGCGGTCAAGGGTGTCGCTGGCGAAGGCGCAACCGCTTCCTCTTCTCTTGACGACCTGGTCAGCAAACTGACCGCTCCACGCGCCGCGTGGATCATGGTTCCGTCCGGTGACCCGACGGAAAAAACCGTCGAAGCGCTCCTCGCCAGCATGCAGGCGGGAGACACCATCATTGATGGCGGCAACTCTTATTTCAAAGATGACGTGCGCCGCTCCAAAATTTGTGCCGCCAAAGGCGTCCACTATGTCGACGTTGGCACCAGCGGCGGCGTCTGGGGAATCGACCGCGGATACTGCATGATGATTGGCGGCCCGGAAGAGGCCGTCCAGCGCCTCGACCCGATCTTTAAAACGCTCGCCCCTGGCCTTGGCGACATTCCCCGCACTCCCGGGCGCGACAAACTAGCGGACGCCGCCTCACGCACCGCCGAGGAAGGCTACATCCACTGCGGCCCCTCCGGCGCCGGACATTTTGTAAAAATGGTTCACAACGGCATCGAGTATGGAATGATGCAGGCCTATGCCGAGGGCTTCGATATTTTCAAGAATGCCACCAGCAAAGATCTGCCCGAAGACATTCGCTACAATCTCGACTTGCCCGATATCGCCGAGGTCTGGCGGCGCGGCAGCGTCGTGAGTTCGTGGCTGCTCGATCTGACAGCGATGGCACTCGTCGAAAATCCTACGCTGTCCGAATACAGCGGTTTCGTGCAGGATTCCGGCGAAGGCCGTTGGACGATCCAGGCAGCGCTCGAAGAAGCCGTACCGGCGGAAGTATTGACTGCCGCTCTCTACACGCGCTTCCGCTCGCGCCAGGATCACACTTTCGCGGAGAAGATGCTTTCCGCCATGCGCCAGAAATTCGGCGGTCACATCGAACTGAAGCCGCCGACGAAAAAGTAAACAGCCGCGAACTGAGTGCAGCGATCACGATCGAACGGCAGCGGTTAGACTGTTTCTGGTAATTCGAAATCATACGGCTCGAAGCTCTTGGCTCGCAGCCCGCAGCGCATTATCATCCGAGGGAAATAATGGCTCAGACAGAAGTTCTGCCCGCTAAACCCCGCGTCGGCCGCGTCGCCGATCCCTGCGTCATGGTCATCTTCGGCTTTACCGGAGACCTCACGCGCCGCAAACTTATTCCCGCTCTCTACAATCTCGCCAGCCAGCAATTGCTGTCGCGCGAGTTTGCCGTCATCGGCGTCGGCCGCAATGCCATGAGCGACGAGGAAGCGCGCAAGAAGGTCACCGAAGACTTCCAACAATTCGCCACCGGCAACGTTGACGCCAAGCTCTGGGAATGGTTTGTCAGCCGCATCAGTTACGTCAGTGGGAATTTCGACGATACGGCAACGTTCGACAAGCTGAAAGAAACTCTGGCCAAGGTCGACCAGGAACACAATTCGCACGGCAACTATTTCTTTTACATGGCGACCGCGCCCAAATACTTCGGCGATGTCGTTGAGCGCCTGGCCAACGTCGGCCTCATGAAAGAAGAGAACAGCCACTGGCGCCGCGTGATTATCGAAAAACCTTTTGGCCACGATCTCGATTCCGCCAAGGCGTTGAACCAGCAGATCTTGAAAGTTGCGTCCGAGCGCCAGATCTACCGCATCGATCACTACCTAGGCAAAGAGACGGTTCAGAACATAATGGCGCTCCGCTTCGCCAACGGAATCTTTGAGCCAATCTGGAATCGCCGATATATCGATCACGTGCAGATTTCGGTCGCCGAAACAGTAGGCGTCGAAAAACGCGGCGACTACTATGACACCGCCGGCGCGCTACGCGACATGGTGCCCAACCACATCATGCAGCTCATCACCCTCACCGCGATGGAGCCGCCCATCTCATTCGAAGCCAACGCGGTGCGCGACGAGCAGGCCAAGATTCTGCACGCCGTCCAGCCCTTCAGCAATGAAGATGTGCTCAGCAAAACCGTTCGCGGCCAATATGGAGACGGCATGATGGATGGCGAACGCGTTCCCGCCTACCGCTCCGAAGAAGGCGTGCCTCCCGACTCGCGAACCGAAACCTTTGTCGCCATGCGTCTTCTGATCGACAACTGGCGCTGGGCGGGCGTTCCCTTCTACCTCCGAACCGGCAAGCGCCTGCCCGGACGCAACACTCATGTCGTGATTCAGTTCCGGCGCGCGCCCTTCATGCTCTTCCGCGAGACCCCGGTCGAAAACCTGATGCCCAATCAATTGGTGCTCCACATCCAGCCGGAAGAAGGTATCTCGCTGCGCTTCGCCGCTAAAACTCCCGGCGCAGCGATGCAGCTCGGCGAAGTGAATATGGACTTCGACTATGCCGACTATTTCGGGGAAACCCCCAACACCGGCTACGAGCGCCTGCTGCATGACTGCATGACTGGCGACGCCACACTCTTCCAGCGTGCCGATATGGTCGAAGCTGGTTGGAGCATCGTCAACCCCGTGCTCGATGTGTGGAAGGCTTTGCCGCCGCGTGATTTTCCCAACTATCCCGCCGGAACCTGGGGCCCCAAAGAGTCCGACGAATTGATGGAACGCGACGGCCGTCGCTGGAGAAATTTTGAGAAGTAAACGGATTGTGTAAATTGGTAATCAGGTAATTTTGTAATTTATCTTTGGTCTGACAGGTCGTGGGCATTAAGTTACAAAATTACGGGATTGCCAAAATTACAAAATTTCCATGCCGCCGACTAGATCCATCGAAGTGCTCGCCACCGCCGCCGACCTGTACCACGCCGCCGCCGAGGAATTCGTCCGGGTCGCCCGCACCGCCATCGGCGCCCAGGGACGCTTCGCCGTGGCTCTATCCGGCGGCTCCACGCCCAAAGCTCTCTACTCTCTGCTCGCCTCGAATTACGCCAACTTCGCCTGGAACCGCGTCTTTCTATTCTTCGGCGACGAGCGTCACGTCCCGCCGACCGACCCCGAAAGCAACTACCGCATGGTTCAGGATTCGTTGCTCTCTAAAATTACAATTCCGTCAGAAAATATCTTTCGCGTGCCCGCCGAAAATCCTGACGCCGACACCGCTGCCGCGGACTACGAATCTCAGCTTCGCAAATTCTTCGAACTCAAGCCCAATGAATTCCCGCGGTTCGATCTGATCCTACTGGGGATGGGTCCCGATGGTCACACCGCTTCTCTATTCCCCGATTCTGCCGCGCTTGAGGAAAAATCGCGCCTCGTCGTCGCCAATTGGGTCGAGAAATTCAAAACTCACCGCATCACTTTTACTTTCCCGGTGCTCAATCGCGCCGCCGAAGTAATGTTTCTCGCCGCTGGCGCGGACAAGGCCGAAATGCTTCATCAGGTTCTCGAAGGCAAGAGCACCCCGCCGCTGCCCTCGCAAAGAGTCCAGCCCACCGACGGAAAATTGTTGTGGATGCTCGACGAGCCCGCTGCTACGAAACTCGCGCGCTGAGGACAACGGGATTGTCCCGTCTCTATCGGCGCGCTTTGAGATCGTTTTCCTTACACCCGCCAATCGGAAAGCTGCTGAAAAAAAGTCTTCTGGCACGGCCCAACCGAGGCTGAGTAGGCTTAATATCCTGCATCAAAGCTGGAAAGAGAAGTGCGACAGAAAACCTTGAATCTCAAGTTAGTTGTCAGGTGGAATCCCGCCCAGCGGTTGTGGGCTCGTCGCGAGTCAGAAGTGAATCACCTAGGTAATGTGGTGACTAGGTTCAGGAAGGGATAGAGTTAGTCATTCATGGTCGGTCGGTCCCAATCTGCACCCCTGCTCCTAGCGTTGTTTGCCTTGGGTTGGACGTCGTTCTGTGAAGCGCAGATCGCTCCGCTACCCCCCTCACCGGCCCCAGCCTCGCCCGGATGCATAAGCGGAATCGTCGCCGATCAAAGCGGAGCTGTCATCGCTGGAGCCCAGGTGCAGCTCAGTCGGCCGGGCGGCGATCAGTCTTTAAACCAGCAGGTTCTCTCCGACGGAGAGGGGGAATTTTCCTTTAACAATATAGCTCCCGGGCCCTTCCAGCTCACAATCATTTCGGCTGGCTTCGCCCCCAAAACGTCCTCTGGCGTCCTCCGCCCCGGCGAAGTCGATATCCTCCCTGAGGCCGCGCTGGCGGTCGCCACCCATACTGCCGACATGGAGGTCACACTCACCCAGACCGAGGTGGCGGAAGAACAGATTAAGGCTGAGGAAAAGCAGCGGGTGCTCGGCATTCTGCCAAACTTCTATGTCAGCTACGACCCCCATCCCGTTCCGCTTAGTCCAAAACAAAAATTCAATCTTGCCCGGAAAACCTTGGCAGATCCCTTCACCTTCGTCATGGTCGCCGGCAGCGCGGGCGTCGAGCAGGCGCAGAATCACTTCGCCGAATATGGCCAGGGAGCGCAAGGCTACGCCAAACGCTTCGGCGCTAACTATGCCGATGCCACCACAGGCACGCTGATCGGATCTGCGATTTTGCCCTCGTTGCTGAAACAGGATCCGCGTTATTTCTACAAAGGAACCGGCAGCGTGCCGTCGCGGTTTCTCTACGCGATTGCGAACTCTCTGATCTGCAAGGGCGACAACGGACGATGGCAGCCAAATTACTCGAATGTCCTCGGAAGCATGGCAGCCGGGGGCATCTCGAATCTCTATTATCCTCCACAGGATCGCAGTGGAGCGGGATTAACCTTCGAAAACGCGGCCATCGGAATCGGAGCTACAGCCATCGGCAACGTGTTTCAAGAATTTGTCATCAAGCGGCTCACTCCAAAACTTCCGAACAATACCGCCAAGCCTTAACGCAACTGTGGTTCTCCATAGCCAGGAAATAAGAAAACGCTTGGATAGGCTTTATGCTCAGAATCAGCGCAACCGTGGTTGATCAGTCGTTAGGCTGCATGGCCGCGCCAGTTGCCGATTTCCTTCAGACCTTCTCCGCGGGCGTGTTCGAAAAGCCTTACTTTGTGGCGAGTATGTTCGAATTCGTGAATGTCAGCCCATACTTCTGCCTGCCAGGCTCTTTCGTGCGCCGCCGCCTCGCCGCAACTGGCACAACGTGTGTGAAAAGTGACGCCCGGCCGATAAGAAGTCTGTGCCTCTTGCAGTTCGAGGAAAATACAACGCACTTCTTCAATCTCTTCGTCGGGCCCCAAGATGTGTTCGTATCGGAGCAAGTAGCGAAAGCCTAACTTGCGCGCTTCGATTTCCGCTTCTTCGCGGGTATGAAATGGCCCGTATTCAGCCCGCAATTGCTCGGTCGAATCGCAGGCCATCCAAAAAATGTCCTTGTACGCCATCCCCACCCCAGTCGAGCCCGAACGAGCAAACCCGTACTCAAATAACTATGCAATTTGATTACCGGGAATGCGAGGGCCACGGCATTTGCGCGCTGGCCTGCTACGGGAGTTGACTAGGGCGCCTATTCCTATGAAAAGATGCTATTTAGTTCTGCGGGAGCCGCACCTTCCAGGTTGGGTTAAATACAGGCAAAGATCCGCAGCAGGAAAGAGTGTGAAATCTGTTTCGCTCACGCGCGTTCCAGTTTCTAGGTTTCAATCCTTAACCGATTCCTCGCCGTGCAGCTGTGTGTGGCCACCTTTCAGCGGCACGCCATCGAGCTGAGAGTGCGCGTGTGCGGCGCCATAGGGAGCGCCGCTTGCGCGAGATCGTCTCTACAATAGTGCTCCCTCGGCCGAGTGCTTTTCGCTGCCGCTCCGCGAATCATTCGTCCGTGAAAGTGGTGGCGCCTCCCCGTCCACCGTTCTCCATACCTCTTCAACCGGAAGCAGCCCATTGCCTAGTTGCAAATGCCAGTTTGCCCCACCATGCCCAGCCACATACAGCGCCAGTTCGAGCCGTGTCCACACTCCCAGTTTGTCAAAGGCAGTCCGCAGATAGTTCTTCACTACCTGCTCGCTGGTTCGCAGTACTCCGGCAATATCTTTATTGGTCAGACCCTGCCAGACCAGGGTCGCCACTTGCACTTCCTTGGCGGTCAACCGATCACGGGGTTGCATGGCGGCACCTGCTCCTTGATGAACATGGCGGTCGCGAGTTTCACGCGTTTCCGGCCTTCTTTGATCCCGGCGCGCAGGAACAGTGTGCGCAGGTGCTGTTTAACCGTCCGCGGGCTGATGTTCAGGTGGCTCGCGATTTCTTTGTTGCTGCATCCCTGCACCAGCAGATGCAACACCTCGTGGTCACGTGGCGTTATCTTGATGTTGTTGAGGTTGATCATTGGCGTTTCGTCTGCTCCTTCAGTTCAGTCTTGGGGTCGCGACCCACACTCAACCACTAGCACATTCTTCGCCAAATCTTCGCTCCACCCCAATTCCCTTTAAATCCACTCTCTTACCTCTTAACCTTCGACATTTCTTCTCCATTTCTTAAATGGTTTTCATGTCTTCCTTCCACTCTGGCACTCCCAAAAGGGAATCCCTCCCAAAAAGCTATCCTTTTCTTTCGTTTCACACGTTCGCAACTTGCACTACAATAGTGTTGATTTGTATCGCTTTCTCCTCGTTCTGCCATGTCCACATCCCGACCCAGTCCGACACGCCTGCACCTGACATTGGACGAGCAATCGTTTCAGGGCCTTCTGTCTGCTGCCTTTACCATTCAGGAACACAATGATCGGCGACGGCAGGAAGAACCCGGTCGCACGCTACCGGGGCAGATCCTGCGGCCTGAAGAACCTTTCGATTTCCAGGAAGAACACGCAGAATTCAACCAACCGAACCCCCGGACTCAACTATCCGAGCAACCGTCCGAGGAACCTGACCAAGAACAGCCGCCCACAAGCCTCCTGCCGGAAACTACGACCATTTGCCAGCATTGCGGCACACTTAGGCAACGCGACCAATCCACCTGCACGAAATGCGGCCTCGATCAGTTTCGCCCCGGCGAACGCTTGCAGCGCAATTGGGCTTCGATGTGGCTCATGAGCCAGCAACAGGGCTTGTGGCCGGAGCGCTCTTCCGAGACCGACCACGCAGTGGAAAATATTCGGCGAGGTCTGCCTAACCGGTTCCCCCACCTCGGCAAAAGCTCGTCACTTCCTAGCCCCGCGCCCGAGCGCTTGACTGTGGATCAACTAACTTCCGGCGAAGAGAAGAAATATGAAGCCTCGGATCGTCTCGCACCTTCCTTCGAGTCTTCCGCGCTTGACGAATCTTTTCCCGCCGATGGGGCCTCCGAAAGTGCGGCCAACGACGCAGCGGATTATTCGAGCAGATACGCGAACAACGATCTGAGCAATGATCTTCTGAGCAATGATCTAAGGACTGATCCCAGCGACGATAGTGCTACCTGTGATGACGCGCCTAAGACCCTTATGCAGCGCCTCGCCGATCTCAGCGTGACCGTGCGCTTCCACCGCGCCGATCTCTATCTCGGAATATCCCTCTTCGTAGCTGTGCTCGCCCTACTGTGGCCGGCAGCCGCCTCGCCGCGCCATCATGCGCTCGGCCCCTGGGAGCGAACACTCATCACTCTCGGAATCGCAGAAGCGCCCGCGCCGCCCGTCGTCCGCCTGCAAGGGGACCCCGGCATCCAAGTCTGGGTTGATACCCACTCCGCTCTCTACTATTGCCCCAGCGAAGAGCAATACGGCAAGACCGCCGACGGTCATGTCACCACACAGCGCGAGGCGCAAATGGATCGCTTCCAGCCCGCCAGCCGCAGCGTTTGCGACTAAAACCGTTAGTGTGGAGCGGACACGCCTGTCCGCTAAAGCCCGCAGCGCTTATCCTCCGAACAACAATGACAAGTCGCAAACGATAAGTGACAAATGAAGACTGAAGAATGCGCAAGTAGACAATCCCGATGGGCACCCAGAGATAACCCATGAAGTAAAACTCTCACCTTGCTCGAAGCGTACAATATTGACCGAGTACAATGGCAGCGTTTCGAACCGCAGCCTTCGGAAAGTCACAAGCATGCTCTCTAAAATCACGGTATCGAAAATAATGCGCTCTAAAGTAGTGGCCTCGCGTTTCTCTCAAGCGCTGTCCTGCATATCTACACTTTCCCGTGTCGCCTTGATTTCGCTGGCCGCAATTGCGGCAATATTCGCGGTGCCGTCCGTCGTGGATCATGGCAAGGCGCAGGCGCAGACTCCGCCACGCTCCACGGAAAAAGGCGGCGACGTGGCTCGCGGAAAATATATCGTCGAAGGCGTAGCCATGTGCGGACAATGCCACACGCCGCGCGACAGCCAGGGTAATCCCGACCGCAAGCATTGGCTCCAGGGCGGCCCGGTGCCCTTCATGCCCGCGGAATCCGCTTCGGACTGGCCAGTCCGCGTTCCGCGCATCGGGGGCACTCCGCCGGCCGATGACGCCGACATGGTCAAGCTCTTAACCACCGGCATCTGGACCACCGGCAATCGCCTGCGCTTCCCCATGCCCCAATTCCGCATGGAGCGCAGCGACGCCGAGGCGGTCGTGGCCTATCTAAAGTCATTGCCCACGCAGCCTTAATGCGCAAGTTCGCGCAGGGGCGACGTTCCAATAGAGAAGCTGCTCGCCCGCGCCCAACAAAGCTCGGCAGCCTCGCTGGATCGCTGCGTGTGAACGCAAAAGTTAGACACAAAACTGCAAACGAACAGCAGACGACCGAATATTGCTGCGTGCATCTAACACAATAGGTGTAGACTGAGTGCGCCGAAAGCGGCGACGGTTGGGCGTTTTACGCCGCAGGCGGGAAAGTTTTTCCAGCGAAGGCGAATCGAGTGAACCGATGACGAAACAAAAGCGACAAAAGGGTTTCTCCCTGATCGAGTTATTGATCGTGGTGGCAATCATTCTCATCATTGCATCGATTGCGATCCCGAACCTGCTGCGCGCCCGCATGTCGGCCAACGAAGCCTCGGCCGTTGGAGCGGTACGTACTATTAATACCGCTCAGATTTCCTACGACTCCGCTTATCCCACAGTAGGCTTCGCCGCAACGCTGGGCGCTCTGGGCGGGACCGCCTGCGCTCCGCCAACCTCGGCGAGCGCTTGCCTGATCGATACCCAACTCGCCTCTGGCACGAAGAACGGCTACGTTTACACCATATCGGGAGTCGGGGGCACCCCCGCGGGAACCTATACCGTGATCGCCTCACCGTCAGTGCCGAATCAAACCGGAACGCGCTATTTCTGTTCCTTCGCGGACGCCGTAGTGCGAAGCTCCGTAACCGCCATCAACACCTGCGACGCCAGTATCACTCCGTTGCAGTAGGTTAAGACTCGTGCAAAAATAGTATGGCGCGGGCGCCCCGCGGGCGCCGCGATGCCGCGACAACAATGAAGTTCCCGATTGGGCAGACCGCTATGAACGTTGTGCAGTAAATTCCTAGTCAGAACTCAATGTCTCGCCTGCAGGTCGCGGCTCGAGCTCTCTACTTCACCTTCTCCGCGAACGAGAATACCGGATCAATATCCACTGGAACATCAGCGGCTGCTTTCAGCGAAGTTTTCAATTCTTCCGGCATTGCGCTGTATTTCTTGAACCAGTTTTCCGCACGCACGCGATCGCCCGTGGCTTCGGTCTCCAGTAGCTCTTTGGCCAAATCCGCCAATGCGCCAGGCATCTTCTCGTATTGAATCGCGTATTTGCCACTGGCGTTGCGGGTGATCGCGCCGCGTTCGGACAGATAGTTGAACTCCATCATCTCCGCTTGGCCGTGCGCCTCCGCGATTCCGAAGCGAACGGTGCGGAAAATTCCGCCTACGTAGGATGCGTAATATTCTTCCAGCTTTGCTTTCGGGAGCGCGTCGTGATCGACCAGCCATTTCAACGCGAACATCCCGGTTACGTCGGCCTTCGCTTCTTCCAGGCCACTGTATGCCGGCCCGATCGCCTGGTTAATTTCGACTTTGCCGGCCGCCGTTCGCGCGTATGCCGGGCCCAGCCCGTGGCAGATTTCGTGCATGATTGTGCTTTGCAAATAACCCTCGCCAGAAACTTTTGCCGCTTGGTCCGGTTCCATCAGTTTGCGCGCGACCGGGAGGATGACGTAGTTCACGCGGGCATCCATGAAATTCTTGAAGAAAAGTTTCTTGCTTCCCTTCTGCTCGTGAACGCGCGGATCGTTTGGCAAATTGTCGGCGACTGCCTGGTAGCCGTGCGTGAGGTCACCCGCTCGAAACGGAGTGTCCATCACTTCCATCGGCGTTTGTAACCCATGCTTTGACGGCCGATCTTCAGCGGTTAGCGGGAGTGCGTCCTGAAGTTGCGGGACGTATTGCTGGAACAGTTCGAGTTTCTTGCTCTCACGATCATTGCGAATCATCACCGCCGCGCCGTAGGAGCCTTTCACGCCCAGCAGGCCGTCCAGATAAGTTTCGTAGGGAGCGAAGACGATGTCGAATTTCGGATTCTTCAAATCGAGCCATGCCAGGTCGCTGGCGAAATAGTCATCGCTGAGTAGCGCGTCGGAGCGCAGCCGCAGAAATTTCGCGAAGTCCATGTCATCGCTGAGGTCAGCGGCTGCGCGCAGAGCTTTTGCCGCCGGTTCGAGAAACGCGCGAAACGCAATGCTGTAGGGAACTGCTTCGAGTTTTCCTCCATGCCATCGCAGGATCGTGAACTGACTGTAGATTGCCGCTTTCTGATCGGGGTGCTGCTCGACGAATTGTTCAACCTGATCGCGTGTGAGGTTTGCAGGATAGTACCCTCTCCCCGGTGGCATGGCTTCGCTGCCAACAAATGGCTTATCCTGGTCGAGCAAATCGAAGTGGGAAGCGTTGATCCATAAATAGCGGCGCAGTTCAACATCGCGCTGGTTGCGGCTCGAAATAAGAGACTGGTAAAGGGTCAAGCCTTCCGGGTCAGTCTGCCGCCAGTAGATGCTCTCCAGGTAACCGCAAGCCTCGACCAGTTTGCGGACGAGTTGCTGCTCGCGAGCAGTCAGGCCGGTTGTGCTGAACGGCATTTGCACGCGCCGAAATTTAGCTAAACGCTGCCCTAGGTCGGGCGCGACTTTCAGATTCGCGGGCGCGCCAGCTTTTGCCGCCGAGCCGGTCATCAGTCTTGTTGGTTGTGCTGCGCTGGACGCTGCCAGCAGGATCAGGAAAAGAAAAGCTGGCCAACAATTTATCAGAAATAATCTAAAAAACCGTGACAAAAAGCTTTTAGTAAAATCATTCATCATGTTGTGTCAGTGTATCAAAGCCGAGAATGGGTCCTACCGGCTATCATAAAAAATATGCAGGGAAACAATGGCGCGCAGACATTGCTCATCGATGCCGATGACACGCTTTGGGAAAATAATATTTACTTCGAACGGGCGATTGCGAACTTTATTTCTTTCCTCGATCATCGCGAACATCCACCAGAGGCGGTTCGGTTGGTACTGAACGACGTGGAGCGAAACTCCATCGTCAAGCACGGTTATGGGCTGCACAGTTTCGCGCATTCGCTGGTCGAAACTTTTGAAAAGCTTTCGGTTGAGCCGGTCACGCCCGAACTGCACAACCGCATTCGCAGCTTCGCCCACCAGATTGCTGACCATCCAATCGAGGTCCTCCCTCATGTCCCTGAGACCCTACAGTATCTCGCCGAGCGTCACCATCTCATCATGATGACGAAGGGAAATCCGGCGGAGCAGTCGGGAAAAGTTGAGCGCTCTGGCTTGAAAGAATATTTTTCTGCTATCGAGATCGTCGCCGAGAAGGACGAATTTACTTATCGCTCGGCCGTCGCCAAGTATGGTCTTTCTTCCGACGTCACGTGGATGGTCGGCAACAGCCCGAAGTCAGACATCAATCCCGCGTTGGCGGCGGGTCTGCACGCGGTATTCATTCCTCATGACAAGACGTGGATACTGGAGCATGAAGAACTCACGATCGCGCCGCCGTCGCGGCGGCTACTGGTAGTGGAACGTTTCGGCGATCTGCGAAATCATTTCTAGCGCGTGATGTCGGAATGTTATTCGCACAAAACTGCCCTTATATCTCCCAGTTAGTGGAGTTACAAGGGCAGTTAGTTATTTTAAATTATTCTTGTTACTGAATCGTTATAGTAACCGGCGCGGATGGAATGCCATTCGCAATCACCACCAGCGTGCTGACGCCGGTTTCGATTGACGACGGCACGTCAAAGTTCGTCGAAACGGTCTCTGTGCCTGTGGCCACGCCCATACTGCTATGGTTGTGGGTCCGAGCGTAGAAAACGTGTTTCGTGCTGCTGTTGGTGATTTGTACGAGCGGGTAGTTGGTGGCGAATTGGAATTCGTCTCCAAAAGAGCCGGCTTGCGACAAACCATTGAATTGCGTCCCCGAGATCGAGTAAGTCGAACCGGGAGTTACAGTTGATGGATAACTAGAAATCGCGGGCTGCCACGATGTCTGATAAGTTCCCGTCGAAGTATAAACCTCGGTACGGCCGCCTCCGACTAACACCTGGCCGTTAGGCAATATCATCAGACTTCCGGGTGTGGACTGGCCGGCGGTTAGCGTGGTCCCGTTGAACAGGTAAGATGTCCCTGAGGCGCCTTCTACCAGCACGTCGCCATTCGTCAGCAGAACGGCGAAAGAGTCACCGGCATTGTCGCCATTAGGAAATACAGGGCCCGCGGTCCACGTCCCCGTGAGGGTATCGTAGATGGCCGTATTTCCAGGGCCGGTACCGCCCTTGGTATAAGAGCCGGTGTAGAATACTGTGCCATCCGGCCGCAGAATTGCCGGCCCAATCTCTCCCGGCGGGTAATAGCATAGTGTTCCGCCGGGACCATAATGGATGCAACCGTCGGGCGACGGAGAATGTAAGTCCACGATCGTGCTTCCCGCAGTTACCCATTCTTTCAGCGACGGCGTATAAATTTCGGAGTTCGGAGCCGCTTTCACATCCGCCGTCAGAATCGAGCCGTTCGACAGAAGAGTCCAGCCCTCCTCGGCGTCGAAATCTTTCTTACCCTTCGAGGGTAAGCTGGTCCACTTCATGGTTTTGGGATTGAGCTGGCGCATTTGCTTGGTGAGTTTATTGCCGATCACATAGTCGCCGTTTGGCAGCACGAGCGACGGTGAATCGCCGATGTAAGTCCAACCCGTTGGCGGTGTCACCGTTGTCCAGGTGTTGGCGACGGGATCGTAGATGGCGCCCTGATTGGTAAGTGTAAACTCTGCGCCACAGCCAGAATACTCCCCGCCCTCAAGCAGCAGGCGTCCATCGGCTAAGACGGCTGAAGCAGTCGCATAGGGCGCATATCCAGAGGGAAGACTGGCGAGTTGCGTCCAGGTCCCGTTGACGTAGCTTCCGGTGATGTCCGGGGTGAGCCGCCAGAAATCGGAACAGTTGTTTCCTTGAGCCATTACTGTGCCATCGGTCAACTGGAAGGTGTAGATGATTCCATCAGGTGGTTGATTCTTCAGCGCTGTCAGCGTCTGTGCCAGCGCGGCGCTCGACGCAACCAGCAGAACCATCGAAACTGCGAGAATAAATGTTTTGGACAAGAGGCACGACCTTTCTTGACTGCTGCCCGTGTAGCGGACGCAGAACTATCCACAGAATTTTAACCGCTGATTATTTATGAGCCATACCCGGGGCGGTAGGCGTGGGCGCCCCATCATAGCAAAAGTTGGCAAAGTTGGGTACAAGAACTGAAACACGCCGCGAAGAGCGGCATCTGGAGTATGTTTCGGACTTACGACTATGGCCATGGGGCAGATTGGGTCTCGCGAAATGCGGCCAAAAGCCTCAGGCCGGAACCCGGAATTTCTCCCGGTCCCGGCCTGCGCTTCTTTCAACTTGAGAGGTGACTCAGTGGGTCGGGCTGGCGTCAGCGGTGGTTGCCGGCGTGGTAGTGGTCGTCGCTGCTGCTGGGTTCGAGGCTGGCGCGGCCGCGTTGTTATTGCGCGAGAGCCGTGGGTAGAACGGCGTGACCTCGAAGGGCATTTTGTCGCGAGCCGAGGTGATCGCGACTGGTTGCGCCTTCACGATCTCCACTTTGTCATCCCATGCATTCAACTTGACACGCCCACCGAGAGGCAGCGCGGCAATCTGATCGAGCTTATTCCAGTCGAGCGCAGGAGCAGACGTCGCGAGTTGCGCCATGCGGGTGACGGTGCCGTTTTCCGCGATGTTGTTGCCAAGGTGGGCTTGCAGCAAAGCGGCTAATGTTGGAGCGCGCTGCTGAAGGGCTTTTAGAAAGAGGCCTGCGGCATCGAGTTTTTGCGCGTAAGGCGAGTTCTTCAGCATCTCGATGGCTTTTTTGTCGGCGGCTGTTTCTTCTTCCGGAATGTGCTTGAAGCCGAGGTTCTGATAAGTTCCCTCGTCGGAGAAGAGCATGCGGTCATTGAAGGCATATTGGCTGCCAAGATTATGGCCGAGAACAATGTGCGCCAATTCGTGCGAGAGGACCATGGCCAGGCTGCCTTCGTCGGGCAGCACGTCGATCAGGCCGCGGCTTACGACGATAGTGTTGCCGACGCTGAAAGTTTCGAGCGGAGAAGTGGTCAGCACGCGCGTCCGTACCGGGCGCGGCAATTCGATGTTGTTGGTGATCTCGATATTGTTGACCACGGTTTGCAGAATCTTGTCGACGTCGCCCTCGGGAGCGAGTAATCCGGCGCGCTCCAAGCGCTCGACAACGTTATCCTCCGCCTGCTGTTGCCATTCGCGCTCGGCGGCCAGCGGAGTCGCATCCTGCGCGGTCGGCGTGTCATCCTTCACGCTGTCGACGCGGATGTTGGTAAGTTCGTCGTTCGCCGTTCCCGTTTTCAAGTTATAGCCCCACATCCGGGTCTGGGCTTTGAACGCGATCTTGTTGACGTGCCCGGCTGTGAAATCGCCTTCCTCGCTGTAAATGTATGCCGGCACCCAGTAACCAGGAATTAAATTCAAGCGCCAGCTATCCATGTGGAAAAAATAACTGTTGCGCGCTGGGCGTGAGTAGGTGCCATTCAGTCGAACAATGTTGAAGTCCTGGTCCTCAACCCAGATGCGGCCGAGGAAGCGTCCGCGGCCAGCGTCTTTTTTGGGAGTCAAATCAAACACCAGGCAACGCACGTCGCCGAGGAATTCGCGGCGCGCGTAATGGAAATCGTAGTGCTGGCGGTCGAAGTCATTGCGGTCGGCGAAGATCATCCACGAAAATCCCAGCGGCTGATACTGGAATTTGAATTTCTTGGTGAACTCACCGAGCAGATGCTTCTCCATGCCTTCGTCGCTGTCCTTCTTGCCTTTATCCTGAAGGTAGTCGCTGCGATCGATCGAATCTTTCAAATCCATGCGGCCAAGGAAGTAGTGGTCGTCGTGTGGAATCGGCCCCAGTTGCGGATCCTGGGCGAGATCTTGCAGATAGGTCTCGACGATGGGAGTGCGCGGCGATAGGAACTTAACCAGTTCTTTTTCCCGAAGGATGACGCGATCAACCACCTGATCCATCGTTGTCGGCGGCGCGAGAGGAGCCTGTGCCTGTGCCGGCTGAGCCGACGATGACTGAGCGTCGCCCGTTGAGGCGGGGGGTGCGGATGCGGCGGGCGCGGCGGCGACCGGCTGTGAGTTCTGCGGCGTGGACGCCGGCTGCTGAGCCACTGCCGCGAGGGATACCGCCAGCAGAGCCAAGATCATCCAATTCGTGGTGTTCATCGTGCTGCTCCTAGACTTCCGCATAACCGTTGGTCTCCAAAGTTTCAGTACGCAAGTTGAAATACCACGTGCACAATTGCAGTCGAATCCACCGCCTGCCCACTCTTCATGGCTGGCTTGAAACGCATCTTGTTGGCAGCGGCGATGGCGGCTTCGTCGAGCCCATGGCCTAAGCCGCGGACCACTCGATTCACATGGAGTTGCCCGTTCGCTGCGAACTGCACTTCCAACAGAACTTCACCTTCCAATTTCAAATTTCTCGCCTCGTCCGTGTAGATCGGATTCGGCTTGAAAGTGATCTCAACTGACGTGGCCGCGGGACCGGTGTCCATGCGCGGCACGTGCGGCGTGTTCTGCGCGATTTCTTGCGAGCCGAAGCCTGAGGTCTGCACGCCCTGACCGCTCCGGCGTCCGTTTCCCTGGCTGCCAGTAGCCACGCCGTTGCCGAAGTCGGCGCTCGCTACCGTTCCCTTAATGCCATTCGCGCCGCCTGATCCGTTGCCCTGTCCTGCACCAACTGGCATGTCGAATGAGCCATTTGTGGAAGCGATCAATTTTCCGTTGGGCTTGCTATTGGCGTTCGGCTTCAATCCATTGGGATCACCGAATCCGCCGGTCTGCACCTTCTCGATCGGAGCATTCACCGTGGGCGTCACCGAGCTTCCGGCAAATTCGCCAGTGTGAATCAGAACCGGCCGTGCCGCATTTGTCGTCTTCAACACGGCGGGCGCAAAGTTATTTACCACTACCTTGGGTGGTTCGATCTCTTGCGGTTGCGGCTTAGGTGCGCGCACTTCTTTCGGCACGATCAATTTCGGCGCCTGAAACACTGGTTCCGGCGGCGGCAACAGCTTTGCATGCACGGGCAGCGGCTTCGGCTTGGGCAGCGCTTCTGGCTTTAGCGACGGCCGTGGAATCAACTCTGTGACGTGGTAGGTCACACCGGGCAGAATCGTATCGGTCGCCATGATGCCGACCACGATCAGCAGCAGGATCAGGCCCGCAAGAATTCCGTAGCTGGCGGCAAAGGTGCGCCAGTCCCACTTCCGTTCAGGCAACAGGCCGAGTTGAAAACTGCGATCGTACGTAGGCATTCAATGACTCCAAAAGGGGGCCCAGGCTGGGGAGAGCGCTTGGCGTTGGAGTCTTCACCTTAGGGGAGAATGGGCAGGGGGTAAACGTGTCGGCTGCGCCTGTCCTTTGGTAACAACCTTTGGTATTCAGCCAATCGGCCTGACCTTTGGCCGAAGGCCAATTACTTTGGGGCTCTTACTTCTGTGCCGAACTTTGTTCCGGGGTGCGGCGCCGCGCAAAATAATAGAAGAGAGGGATGCCGGCAAGAATAGCGATGCATCCGCCCACCGAACTTCTTAGATTGTCAGTGAAGGTGTAATAGAGGAGGACGGCGGAGACGAGCACGAACAGCGCGGGGACGACAGGGTATCCCCAGACACGATAGGGCCGGTCGGTGTTCGGCTCGCGGCGGCGAAAAACGAAGACGGTGCTGCCCGCGATCATGTAGAAGAGCCATTCCGCAAAAATCGCCAGCGAAAAGAATTGCCGGAAGCTGCCGCCGATCAGAAGCAGAATAATCGCCAGGCCGCATTGCACAATAATTGCGGCTGATGGCGTGTGAAAGCGCGGATGAACTTCGGCGAGCGCTTTGAAAAAATAGCCATCGCGCGCGGTGGCAAAGGGGACGCGCGCTCCGCTCATGATGGTGCCATTGAGAGTCACGAGCATAGAGATAGCCATTCCGGCAGAAACCAGGCTGGCGCCCGCGTGACCTAGCACCAATGCTACCGCGTCCGATGCCGGTCGCTGGGACGCAGCGACTGCCGCGGCTGGCAGCACGTATTGCACTGCGGCGTTCACCAGAATATAGAGCAAGCCCACCGTGGCCACTCCCCAGATCAAAGAGAGCGGTACGTTGCGCTGCGGATTCCTTATCTCGCCAGCGACCATGTTGAGGTCGTTCCAGCCGTCGTAGGCCCATAGCGCCGCGACGAGCGCCGCGAAAAATCCGGCGACTCCGCCCTTTGCGCCGGCGAATTCTGTTGCGAAATTCGTCCACGTTCCTCCACTGTAGGAAAAGCCTACAGTGACGATTGCAAGGATGATTGCGACCTTGAGTAAGGTGAATAGAAACTGAAATTCTCCCGCGCGGCGGACGCCGATGTAGTTCAGCCCGGAGATCAGCACCGTGGCTGCGATTGCAACAATCTGCCCGAAGGAGACGGTGAAGGGCCGCTCGATGAACAGGCGCGAGAAAAACGAAAAGACGGGGAAAGTTCCGAGGATCCGCACCAAGCCGGTTGTTATGGTCGCAATCGACGCCGGCTTGGCGATAAGAAACCAGGTCCACGAATAGAGGAAGCCTGCCAGCGGCCCGTACGCGTCGCGCACATACACATACTCGCCTCCGGCTTGGGGTTTCATTGCGCCGAGTTCGGCATAGGTGAGAGCGCCGAAAAAAGAGAGCAGGCCGCCGACCATCCACGCCAGATAGACAACCCTCGCTGACCCAACCGCCTGCATCATCTCGGAGGGGACAAGAAAAATTCCACTGCCGATGATGGTTCCGACAACTACCGCACCGGCATGCGATAGCCCGAGATCACGCACCAGCTCGGGGCGAGGTTGCCTGTTGTTTGGAGGTATATCCATTTTTTCTTTACGTCAGCCCTCGTTGCATTGTCGTCGATCTCTGCGTTTCAGGATTCGATGGAACGCTCCACAGGTTGCTGGCTGCGTATCCCACGGCAAATGTGACGCTGGTACCGATCGCGACCCACCACGTGAAAGCAACTTTGGACCATCCCCACAAATAAAGTTCCGTGGCAAATCCGCAGACCATGCCCACGATGGCGCCTCGCTGGTTGGCGCGCTTGGTCAGAACTCCGAGCAAGAAGACTCCGAGCAATGCTCCATAGGCGACCGACGCGATCTGCAGCCCAACTTCGACCACGCGCCCAACTCGATGCAGTGCAAGCACCGCGAGCGCGAATAGCAACAGCGCCCATGCGACTGTGGCCAGTCGCGCCAGTCGCAGCCGTTGGGCTTCGGTCGAGGCCGGACGAAATCGCAGATAGAAGTCCATTATCGAACTCGATGACAGCGAATTCAGCGCGGCGCTTAGGTTTGACATGGCAGCAGCGAGAATCGCAGCGATCAGCAACCCCGAAATGCCATGCGGCATTCGGCTCACGATAAACATTGGATAAATGCGATCGGCGCGTCCAAAGGTAGAAGAGGGAACCCGATAATAGACAAACAACATCACGCCGACAAAAAGGAATAATGCAAACTGAAAAAAGACGGCGACTCCGCTCGAAAGCAATGCCAGCACCGACTGGCGCTGGTTGCGCGCCGCCAGCAGGCGCTGCACGATGAGCTGGTCGGTGCCATGGCTAGCCGTTACAAAGAATGCTCCGCCGATGATTCCGGCCCACAATGTGTAAGGTTGCGCAAAATTGAAGTGCGGCCAATGCGATGCCGTGGCAGGATTGAACAAGTTAAGATTGAATACCTGAAACTTGTGCAATCCGCTCGCAATTGAAGTAACTGATTCCCACCCACCTGGCACAAGACGAAGAATCGTCACCAGGCCCACCAGGGTACCACCGACGTAAATGAAGGTCTGCACTACATCGGTCCAGATCACCGCCGCCAACCCGCCTTCGAACGTATAGATCAGAGTCAACAGCGTGATGATCGCGATCGAGGAAACCTCGCCTGTGCCGAGCGCGATCGAGACCACAATCGACACGGCGTAAACGCGCACTCCCTCGGCCGCCGCTCGCGTCAGCAGAAAAACCGCTGCGGTCACGGTGCGCAGTTCGGGACCAAAGCGGCGCTCGATCAGCTGATATGCCGTATACAATTCACCGCGAAAATATTGCGGTAGCAGAACAAAGCTGATAATGACGCGCCCGACTAGGTATCCCATCACCCATTGCAGAAAGGTGAAGTTCGAATCGTAGGCGAGGCCGGGAGTACTGATGATGGTCAGCGTGCTCGTCTCCGCCGCGACAATCGATAGCGAAATTGCCCACCACGGAATGTTGCGGTCGGCGAGAAAGTAATCGCGCATCGTCCGCTGCCGCTTGCGAAAGCGCAGCCCGAACAGCGTGATCCCAGCCAGGTACAGGGCGATAATCAGGAGGTCGATCCGATTCAGGCCCAAATCATTCCTTAGACGTACAGATCTATCTAACTATGCGGCCGACGCGTTTCTGCCTATGCTAGCCAGTTCGCAGCATTGTACAAGCATGTTCTGAGGCCCAAACTTGTTGCGGAACCTGTGTTAGAACTAGCGCGATGGCCTATTATCTCGGAATCGACGGTGGCGGCACCAAGACGTGCTGTGTTTTGGCAGACGAGACGGCGGTGCTCGCACGGTCGATGACCGCCGGCTGTAGTGTGATTCGCGTCGGCGAGCAGAAGGCTCGGGAAGCGCTGCACGCTGCGATCCGTCAGGTGTGTGACGCCGGCAAAACTTCCACCGATAAGATCAGCGCCGTCTGCATCGGCGTGACCGGCGCCGCCCGGCCGGCGATTGCCGACAAGATTCGGGGCATTCTCAGCGAATTGATTTCAGAAGGTGCTCCAACAAGAGTCGAGGTTATTGGCGATCACGAAATCGCACTGGAAGCTGCTTTCGGTGCGGGTGCCGGAGTGATTGCAATTGCGGGAACTGGCTCTATCGTCTTTGGTCGCGATGCCGCTGGTCAAACTGCGCGGGCGGGAGGTTGGGGGTTTGCCGTCTCCGACGAAGGCTCGGGCTACTGGATCGGGCAGCGGGCGATTTCCGTTGTTCTCCACGCTCGCGATCAAGGTTTGGATACGACGCTAGCCGCAACGGTTCTCGACGCTTGGAAAATCGCGAGCATTGACGAACTTGTGCAGCAGGCCAATTCGACGCCACCGCCGGAGTTTCCACGGCTGTTTCCTGTGGTTCTTCGCGCCGCCGACGCGGGCGATATGGCTGCTCTCGAATTGCTGTCCGACGCGGGAACAAAATTAGCTGAGCTGACCTCCGTTGTAATTCGACGTCTCGCCGCCTGTGATGCGAATCCAGCGCCGGGGCTCGCGCCAGTCCTTCCGGTTGCTACGCTTCCGGTCGCCATGACGGGCAGCGTCTTTCGTCAGTCGTCTCGTGTGCGCGAAGTTTTCTACAATCATTTACATGAGGGCTTCCCGGGCGTCGAAGTGCGCCATGAGTTGGTCGATCCCGTACAGGGCGCTCTGGCGAGAGCGAGAAGGGCATAAAAATATCGACCTCGAAGACGACCTCAGGTCACAAATATGGCTGATGCAGATGTGCGACAAAGAGTCGAAGAAGGCGAAATTGCCAAAGACGAAAGCGCTCGATTACCCTACGCAACGCCGACCACGGTAGCGCCCACGGATGTGGCGCAAACTGCTGACGACCCGGCGTTAACCGAAGATTTGGCTCTGTCGCTTCTTACGCGCGCCGACTTGCAGCCTCAAATTTTGGAGCGGCTCGCGAGGAATGCCGGCGTACTCAAGAGTCGCAAGGTAAAGATGGCATTGGCCAGCCATCCGCGGACGCCGCGCCATGTCTCCGTGCCCTTGGCGCGACAGTTCTACACTTTTGATCTTATGAAACTTGCGCTCTCGCCGGGAGCTCCCGCTGACGTAAAAGTTGCGGTCGACGATATTCTTATCGCGCGCCTCGAGACGGTGACCATCGGCGAGCGTCTCGCTCTCGCGCGCCGCGCAGCAGGCAGAGTCGCAGCGGCGCTGCTGCTGGACGGAGACAAGGCTAACGTCCCGGCGATTGAGGCCAAGATCGCGGACTGCAAGACTCAGAGCCCGCGGACTCGCGTCATGCTTACCGCGCTCGACAATCCGCGACTCACCGAAGCGCTCGTGATCAGTTCTGTGTTGCGCGCCGACGCGAGCGCCGCGCTCGTGCACGCGATCGCAAGCCACGCCAAGTGGTCGTCTCGTAGGGAAATCCGTGTGGCGCTTTTGCGAACTGAACATCTCTCGCTGGCTTGCGGGCTCGAATTCAGTAGCGAAATCCCGACCGAAGCGCTGCGCGAGCTACTCGATAGCTCGCGTCTGCCCATGAAGATTAAAGAGCAGATCTTGCGCGTAGGCGAGGAACGCTAGATGTTTCTATTTCTGACCTCTGACCTTCCTACTCCACCCAGTCCGCGATAAACACGTTCGTCTCTCGCGGAGCTTTGCCGTTGCGATGCGAAATCCAGACTAGCTGCTTTCCATCCGGACTGAACATAGGGAAGCCGTCAAAGCCGTCGTAGTAGGTGATTCGCTCTAGCCCTGTTCCGTCGACGTTGATCGTGTATAGTTCGAAGTTTCCCATTCCGCCGGTCGAACCGACGTTGGTTGCGAAAATGATTCGTTTGCCGTCGGGAAAAAACGATGGCGCGAAACTTGCCGCGTTCAAGTTCGTAAGCTGCCGTTTGCCGCTTCCGTCGGCCTTCATAATCCAGATTTCCAGCGTCGTTGGACGGATCAAGTTCTTTTGCAGCAGTTCTTTATATTCTGCGGTCTCCTGGTCGGTTTTCGGATGGTACGCGCGATACACAATCCATTTGCGGTCTTTGGAAAAAAATGGGCCGCCGTCATATCCGAGTTCATGCGTCAGCTGTTTTACATGGTTGCCATTGGCATCCATCGAATAAATATCGAGATCTCCATTGCGCATCGAAGTGAAGACGATCTTCTTGCCATCCTCCGAAATCGTGGCCTCAGCGTCGTAACCCGGAGTGGTCGTGAGCTGCTTCAAGTCCGACCCATCCAGCTTCGCCGTGAAAATATCAAATCCCGGATAAACCGCCCACACGTAGCCCTTGGAATAGTCCGGGCGTGGCGGGCATGCGGCATCCGCGAGATGCGTCGAGGAGTACAGGATTTTGTCATTGTGCGGGAAAATGTAGCTGCAAGTGGTGCGTCCCTTGCCGGTTGAAACCATCTTCTGGTTGGTGCCGTCCGTATTCATGATGAAGATCTGGTCGCACTGTAAATTGTCGCGCGTCGATTGAAAAATCAGCCGCTTGCCGTCGGCCGAGAAATACGCCTCGGCATTCGACCCGCCAAAAGTGAGCTGCCGAACGTTGCGGAGATGCTTTTCCTCCGGCATAACCAAAGCCGTGGCCGAATCAGTCGTCGACTGCGCACAGGCCATCCGCGTCGCGAGCAGGCCGGCGAGCAATGCCAAACTCAAAAGCGATCTCAAGGTTTTCATTGGAGAGAGAGTGTAGCAGGCAAATCATTCGCATGGCGGCAGTTAAGCCTAGACCGCATCCTTCTGCGGGTCTAAGCGGCGATGCTCTTCGAACGAATCTGCGCCATTAATCCCTTCGTAGTCGAAACATCAATGCCGAAACGTTCGCCGCCGCGCACAATCGGGCCGCCAATGGCGTCTAACTCGAGCTGGCGGCCTGCGACAACGTCCTTCTGCATAGAGCTGCGCATCGCTGGGGGCGCACCCTGAAACGCCGCTTCTAACTTTTGACGATCGATCTCAGCACCGCTGGCATTGGCGACGGCGCACGCTTCATCAACGGCAGAACTCAGCTTCTGTTTCCATGCTGCATCCGCCAGAACTTCTCCGATATTCTTGCCCGAGGCGGACGTCGCCAGCGCGAAAGGCCCGAGGAAGCAGAGTTTGCTCCAGAGCAGAGTCTGTTCGTTGGCGATGAATTGGCAGGTGAAACCGAGATTCGTGAGCTGTTGAACGATCGGACTCAACAGCTTCTCGCCGCTGCTGGCGAGATTGAGGCGAACGAACGGCGAGCGCTGGATGAACCGTCCCGGAGCGGTTCTCTCCGCCTCGACCGCGATCGTCCCTGGAATTACGCGGTCATTTCCAAACCGTGCGCGAAGCACCGCAACGTGCTCGACTCCGTTGAGTAATGGAATTACGCAGCCCGGCGACGTCTGAACATTTTTGAGCGCGGTTTCGAGCTGATACGTTTTGGTGGCGATCCAGAGGGCGTCAACTGGCCCTGTGAGCGATGACGCCGTTTTTGCCGGAGCAGTAATAGAGTTCGAACCTGCGGGACGTTCCAGCGTCAAGTTTGCGGGATAGGTTGCCAACTTCTCCGGTCGAACTACGACCGTGACTTCTTCGCCGAGAGATGCCAGCGCGGTGCCGACTAAGCCGCCGATTGCTCCAGCGCCCAAAATTGCATGTTTCATGCTCGCCTCTCCTACCAGAAACTATACGATATGCGTTTCTTGGATGCCGCAGTTGCTGGCTTCGATGCGCCTTTACGCTCTGCCTTCGCTTCTGTCACACTGACAACTGCATCCCATGGGCAGAATTCGCATTCTCTCGGAAAGAGTTGCCAACCAGATCGCGGCCGGCGAAGTGGTGGAGCGTCCTGCGTCAGTGGTGAAGGAGTTGCTGGAGAACGCTCTGGACGCGGGTTCCACGCGCATACGCATTCAGGTTGAAGCGGGCGGGAAGAAGTTGATCCAGATTACTGACAACGGCTGCGGCATGGTCCGTGATGACGCGATGCTGGCGTTCGAGCGCCACGCTACATCGAAAATTAAAGAGACTGACGATCTGTTGAGTATTGCGACGCTCGGATTCCGAGGCGAGGCTTTGCCGTCGATTGCGTCGGTCGCGCGGCTGCATCTCGAAACGCGCGCCGAGGGAGAAGAGGCCGGGACCGTTCTCGAAATCAACGGCGGCAAGATGATTCGGGTCGAAGAAGCCGGTCTGCCGCTGGGGACTTCGATTACGATTCGCGATCTTTTTTTTAATACACCGGCGCGCAAGAAATTTCTAAGATCGGAATCGACCGAGTTGTCGCATATTGCGTCGCTGGTCACGCACTATGCGCTGGCGCATCCGGATAAGCTTTTCGAGCTGCACTCGGCGACAAATGCGTTGTTGGTCGCGCCGCCCGTGGCTGGTCATCGCGAGCGCGTCTACCAGGTCTTTGGACGTGAGACGCTCGACCAGTTGATTCCACTCGCGGCTGCGCAACCGCTCGAGCGCGTTGGATTGCCGCAGCCTCCGCCGTGGCGGCGCGAACCAGTCGCTGCCATTGCGTCCGCCGAGATTCAGAACGAGGCTTCGCGGGCGGGGGCGCCCGCGCCGCACGAGGCCGGCCATGATTTTGGCGAGGTGCGGCTGCACGGTTTTGTTTCCAAGCCGGAGATCCAAAAGCTTAATCGCAATTCGATTTTTATTTTTGTGAATGGGCGGCTGATTCGCGACCGCCTCATTCAGCACGCGATCACCGAGGCGTATCGCAACATATTGCCGCCGACGGTGTTTCCCGTGGTTTTGCTTTTTATCGAGATGCCTGGCGTCGAAGTTGATGTGAATGTGCACCCGTCGAAGACCGAAGTGCGCTTTCGGCAACAGACGGTAATTCACGATTTCGTGCGCGAATCGGTGCGGGCGGCGCTAATGAAGGCGCGTCCAGTACCGCAGTTCTTGACCGAGATTGCAGCGCAGCCTTCGGCTATGCCTGGCCTTAGCAGCCCTGGGTTGGGCAATCGTCCGTTTGCCGATGGCGTGGGCGGCAGCGATGGTGCGCAACGCGCTCCGTGGCGCGATCTGGCCGGGCCATCGGCACCGGGCGGTTTTAGTTTGGAAGCGCCGACTGTGCCCGCCGTAACTGCGCGCCTTGAATTTGAAGGAGGAATTGCGGTGGAGGCGAATGCGGCGGTTTCGCTGGCACGAGCGCTGGAGGCAACTGTCGACCCGCAGCCGATTCCTGACCACGGGTGCGCACCGCCAATCGCGCAAGAGCTACAGCCCGCGCCCACGCTCGAGTCGCTCCGAACTCTGCGCCCGTTAGGCCAGATTCGAAATTCCTTCATTCTCGCCGTCAACGAAGACGGGCTCTGGATCATTGATCAACACGTAGCGCACGAGCGCGTGCTCTTCGAGCGCGTGCTGCAGCAGCGTTCCGCGCAGCGAGTGGAGAGCCAGCGTTTGCTGATGCCGCTGATTATCGAACTTACTCCGGCGCAACAAGCCATCTTCAGCGAAATTGCAAAGGAACTTGCGCACAATGGTTTTGAAGCAGAGCCTTTCGGTGCGCGCAGCGTCGCTGTAAAAATTGCCCCAGCAGGCGTGGACGCGTCTCAAATCGAGCACATGCTCAACGAAATCTTTGAACAGTTCATGCGCGAAGATCAAGCCATCAATCTCGAAGCCATTCGGACGCGTATCGCGGCCTCGATCGCGTGCCACGCCGCGATCAAAGTAAACATGCCGCTCGAACAAAACAAAATGGAATGGCTGCTCGCCGAACTGGCAAAGACCGATCATCCCATGACCTGTCCGCACGGCCGCCCGGTGGTGCTGCGCTACTCGATGCAGGATATTCAGAAGGCGTTTAAACGGATCTGACGGCTGCATTCAGCACTCAGCAATCAATCAGTCAAGATCACGGCAACTGATTTGCTACGTGCTGACTGCCGAATGCCGAATGCTGCTTTGTGTTCTAATCAAATTCATGACCGACGCGGAACTTCATCAAGCTCGCATGCACAAGTGGCACCTCGACGGACAGTCGGTGCGCACACTTGACGATGCGCGGGCGTTGGTTGAGTCGGTGGGATTCTGTTTGATGTATCCGACGCGGCCAGCACTTTTGCTGCCCACTTTCGTAGGGGCTTGGGTAGGAGCCGATGACAAGTTGCCGATGCGGCAGCATGCCTACGCGGACGCACGGGCAAAGGAAGCGACCGAATTGATGGTGCGCGTGCTGCGCGATAAGGCCGCGTATGAAGCTCCATTGATTGACGAGAACAATGCCTTTCTGGTCTCCGCGTCGGTGTTTCCTTATTTCTATTCGCTGGTGGGCGAGCGCAATCCGCGGCAACCGCCGGCGGCGGGGCCGCGATCTCCTTATTCGCCGCTGGCTTCTGACGCGTTTGAGATCATCCGGCGGAGCGGGCCCGTTTCAAAAACGAAGCTGGGCGAGACCCTGGGCGGATCGGTTTCGAACGCCGGCCTAGATCGAGCCCTCAGCGAGCTATGGGCCAAGCTGCGCATCACGCGCGTCGATTACACGGTCGAAGAAGGCTCAGTGTGGGATGAGCTGTCGCGCTGGGCTCCAGACGCAGTGCGCGAGGGCGTCGGAATTTCTGTGCCAGAGGCGCTTTCGGCGCTGGTCACGAAATATCTCGACTGCGTGGTGGCGGTCGATGAGGGAGAAATCGAAAACTTGCTGACCCACTTCGTTCCTCGTACGAAGGTTAAAGAAGCGATTCATGCTTTGCTTTCGGCCCGAGAATTGAGCTTCGTTCATGTCGGGGGTAAGTCGTTGCTGCAGGTGACTCCTCCGAAGCAGGCGTATGTCCCCAAGCCGCGACCACAGCGCGTGATGTAGCTGTCGATTGCTCCGTCCCTCCGTGTACAATCTTGATTCGCCACGATGACGGATCCATTCCCAAGAAAAGTTATCATCGCCATCGACGGGCCCGCTGGAGTGGGCAAGAGCACGATCGCGTCACGACTAGCGCGCAAACTCGGCTACGTGAACCTCGAAAGCGGAGCGATGTATCGAGCGCTCGCGCTCAGGGCGATCGAGTGGGATGCGTCGTTTGATGACGAAGAGGCGCTGCTGAAGCTGGCGCAAGATTCGCGAATTAAACTCGAGAGCACGCTCGGCGGCAATCGCGTTTTGCTCAACGGAAAAGATATTTCGGCGCGCATTCGCGAGCGCGATGTAACCGAGGCGGCGTCGCGAGTGTCAGTGCATCCGAGGGTGCGCGAGTGGATGGTGGCGCGGCAACGCGAAATGGGCATTGGCGGCGGCGTAGTGATGGAAGGGCGCGATATTGGGACCAAGGTTTTTCCGGATGCAGATTTGAAAATCTTTCTGGATGCCGACCCGGTGATTCGCGAGCAGCGGCGGCTCGACCAGCAGCGAGTGAGGGGCGCTCCGGCGGAAACGATGGCCGCGGAACTTCGCGAGCGCGACCGGCGCGATCGCACTCGCGCGGCATCTCCGCTGGTGGCCGCGGAAGATGCGGTGCTGATCGACTCGACGAAGATGAGTGAAGACGAGGTGCTCAGCCGGGTCGAGGGGTTGGTGGAGCAACGGCTGGCCGCGAGCAAGTAGGATTTTTGCCGCCGATCGCATCATCGGCCTACGGTTTCTTGACAACCCCAATCCCCAACTCGCGCAGCTGTGCCTCTGCTACCGGCGTGGGCGCTTCCATCATCAAGTCTTTAGCCGCAGCGGTTTTGGGGAAGGGAATTACTTCGCGCAGACTTTCCGCTCCGGCGAGAATCATTACTATGCGATCGAGGCCTAGCGCGATTCCACCGTGCGGAGGAGTTCCGTATTCTAGCGCTTCCAGGAAGAAGCCGAAGCGGGAGCGTGCTTCTTCTTCCGTCATGCCTAGCGCGTGAAAAATTCTGCTCTGCACATCTTGCCGGTGAATACGGATCGAGCCTGATCCCAGCTCCGTGCCGTTCAGCACCACGTCGTAGGCTAGAGCCCGCACCATGGCGGGATCGCTTTCGAGTTTGTCCATGTCTTCCTCGTGGGGCGAGGTGAAGGGATGGTGCGCGGCCATCCAGCGCTTTTCGCCTTCGTCGTATTCGAACATGGGAAAGTTGGTTACCCACAAAAAGCGGAAATCGCCCTTCTGGAAAAGTTTGTGGCGGTCGGAATATTTCTGCGCCAGCGCTACGCGCAGTATTCCGGCTGAGGCATAGATGGCCAGTTCGGCGGGCGTGACTTTGCGCTTGCTGGCCGGATGATCGTCGCGAACGGACTGTTTCGAACCGACCACCAGCACCAGCAGATCGTCAGCCGCAGCGCCAGATTTTTCTCTCACCTTCGCGCCGGCATCGGGGAACTTCGTCTCGATCCGCTTGAAGTCTTCGAAGACGCGAGCTCCGCCTTTTGAGACAAATAGGGACTTGATGTCGTCGCGCTCTTTGCGCGAGAGTTCGCCCACGTGCGGAATGCGAATGGCAATTACGGGTAGGTCTTGGTTGATGGCCAGCGTTTCCAGGTCGGCTGCCGTGAAACAATCGCCGACGTCCGTGAAGGCTGGGATGCGCAGGTCGGGCTTATCGACTCCGTATTGGCGGATGGCGTCGTCGAAGTCCATGCGCGGGAACGGAGTTTTGATCTCGTGGCCGGCGGCTTTGAAGGCTGCCGCGAGAAAGCTTTCTACTACTTCCCAAACACGCTCTGGCTGCGGATAGCTCATCTCGAGGTCGATCTGGGTGAACTCGGGCTGACGATCGGCGCGGAGGTCTTCGTCGCGGAAGCAGCGCACGATCTGAAAATATCTGTCGAAGCCGGAGATCATTAATATCTGCTTGAAGAGTTGCGGCGATTGCGGCAGCGCGTAAAACGATCCGGGCTGCACGCGGCTGGGGACTAGATAATCTCTGGCGCCTTCGGGGGTAGAGCGGGTCATGAAGGGCGTTTCGATTTCGAAAAATCCCTGCGCAGCGAGGTTTTCGCGGATGGCCAGCGCGACTTTGTGGCGAAGTTCGATGTTGAATTGCATGGCGTCGCGGCGCAGGTCGATGTAGCGATATTTCAGGCGCATCTCTTCGTTGGCGAGGACTGTGTCCGAGGGCAAAAAAGGAAGAGGTTTCGATACATTGAGGATGCGGAGTTCGTCGACCACCAGTTCGACTTCGCCCGTGGGAATGTTGGGATTGATGGTATCGGCATCGCGACGCTTCACCTTGCCGATGGCCGCGATGACGAATTCGTTGCGCAGGGCCTCGGCTTTTTTGTGCACGGCCGCATTCAGTTCATGATTGAAGACGACCTGCGTCACGCCGGAGCGGTCGCGCAGGTCGACGAAGATAATTTGGCCGAGATCGCGACGGCGGTTGACCCATCCCATGAGCACAACTTGTTTACCTGCATCGGAGAGCCGAAGCGCTCCGCACATATGAGTTCGTTTGAGGTCGCCTAAGAAATCGAGCACGTTTTCGCCTTCTGTAAATAAATTTGTGTCGGTGAAGTTCGTTCCGTGAAAGCCGTCCTGCTGAATTAGCCGTGGTGAGTTAAACCAATGATTATAAATGGAGCAGCACGATGAGAAGCAGTGGGAGTCGCGGAGGATGGCGACGAACCGGTTCGTTCTGCCCTTCTAGGTTAAAAAGTCTTTATCGCGCGGCCCATATTCGAGCATATACTTGCCGACGGCAACGTTATAAGAAATTGCCAGGAGAGAGACGAATATGAAAAAGCTGATAGCACTTTGTTTCGCGGCGGCCATTCTAAGCTTCGGCGTCGCCGTGGCCCAGGACACTATGAAGAGCGACAGCATGAAGGCGGATGCGCCCAAGGGAACAGTGGACGTGATGGGAAAGATTAGTGCGGATGGCAAGATGTTTGTCGGCGACAAAGACATGAAGAACTGGACGATCATAAATCCGGAGGCTGTGAAGGGGCATGAGGGGCATCATGTCATCCTGACAGCGCATGTTTATCCAGACAAGATGCAGGTTCATGTCATGTCGCTGAAGATGGCGAAGTGACGCCAGTTACTTTGCAGTAATTGATTTGCGATGGTTTTGCCGGGTGGGGACGAGCCGATGGCCGTCCCCATTTTTATTTTTCTGCTGGTGTCGCGCGCCAGGCGCGATCCAGGGGAGATATTTAGCTGTGGCCGGCGGCTTGCGCGGCCTGCGCGGCTTGTTTGCCAGATTCGCGAGCGGCCACCTTAAGCTCTTTTTCGAGCGAGGAGAAACGCTGGAAGATTTCATGGAGACGTAGCGCCATGTTGCGGATGCTATCGGATTGCGCGAGTACGGTGGCGGGCAATCCCGGCTCGAGGACGAGAAGTTCGGCATTGCCGAGCACGGTGGTGAGGGCATTGTTGACGTTGGTCCGCATCTCAACCATGTAACGCCCCAGAGTGGCCTCGGCTTGGGCGGTGGCACAGAGGGTTTCGGACTCGCGGGCGCTGGCTTCGGCTTGGCGGCGTCGAAGAATTTCTCGCCCAAGCAGACCGGCTAGTGCAGCCCACACTCCCGGCTCGCGCCGTAACTCAACCACTGCCCCTTTGACGGTATAGAAATCGCTGCCATGGCCGGAATGGATTACGATGGCGGGCTTGCCGGCGGCGGCGAGCGACATCGTCAGATGATTGATTCGCTCGTTGCTTAGGCTGTCTTGGATTGGCTTGTCTGTTTCGTCGATCTTGGCATTCCTCTCCGGCAGAGAAACATCGGCGATAGCCAGGTCATAGTGATTGCCGCCGAGGTCGCGCGAGAAGGCTTCGTCGAGCACGACGAACTCCGGGCGATCCGACGTGTGGTCGGAATGCAACCCGTGATCCTCAGGCCATTTTGCGGTGATCTCGCGCGCGAACGCGGGATCGCTGGCTAGGATCAGAACGGTAGACCGGGGATTGCTCATCGTCGCCTTCCAATAGTGCACTTGCGAATAGAGAATAGAGACAGTTTCCGGCCTGCAGATTGAAAAGGATTGTCTCTGCGAGGAATTATCTTTGCTTCCCGCTGCCAGGCGTCCCCGCGGCGGTGGCTGCACTCTTGGCGGCCGGAATCTTCCGGGCTCCATTCTGCAGCGCATCGTCGACGGCCGCTCTGAGGTCGACCAGCATGCGCAGGGGTTGTCCGGAGGAGTATTCGGCGTGGAACATCACCTTCCAGGATTGGCAGATCATGCGCAGGCGGGCGATCGGCTCTTCGGCGGAGAACTGGGCCCGGCGGCAGTCGATGGTTTTGACGCCGCGGCGTTCGAGTTCGCGTAAGCCATCCTGAATGGCGTTGAGATCGTCGTGCATGAGGCGGAAGAAGATTCGCCGGATCATGAAACTGAAACGCGCAAACGCCACCATCGCTGCAGGTTCGAAATAGCGGGCGGCATTCTCCGCCTTGAGCTTGCGCCCCTGCTCGATGGTGCCGCTATGCAGCAGTTCGCTGAGACGTTTGCTGCGCGACGCCGACTGCAGGATGGTTTCGAGCGCAGTTAGCCATTCCGGACTCTTCGATTGTGACGCCGGCGTGCCGAGGACGGGCTCGAGGACCTGGGCGACATAATCGAGATCAAGGTCGGCATCCTCGAGACCGGAGGGTGCGCATAGCGAAAAATACTGCACCAGCAGGAAGTCGGTTTTGTCGCGGTCACTGCCAGACTTCGTCGGTTTCCGCAAGTGATGCAGGAGCAGATGGCGAAGCATGGCTTCATTGGCGAGCGGCGTGGTCTGGAGAAACTGGCGCAACTGGTGCACCTGAATCTGCGCGTCCACCTGTTGCAGCCACGCGAAGGCCTGCTCGACGGACTCAGGCGTGCTCGCGGAATCCGCCTCGTCGTGCATGGGATTGGCGGGCACGTCGATCACGAATTCGCGGACGAGCGCGGCGTAAGCGGACTGGAGGGCAGAGAGTGTGGCTGCCCGGTCTTCAAAAGAAGGCTGAACCGATGGGGTCATGATTTCACAATCCAATTAGGGACATGGTTGAGGAAGCGGACGGCAACTGCCGTTCGCTCCGTGTGATACTGAACCGCGACGACATAGGCTTCGGCGCGCAGAAAGCCGTCAGTACTTTCGACGAGGACACGGTCGGCGAATTCGAGCGGGCGGTTAACCACAAACAGGACTTCTCGCGGCGTGCCAAACTCGATGACGGTGTTCTGAAAAAAGACTTGCTCGCTTGGGCCCCGGACCGCGTCGTTTTGGTGGTCGCCGTTGTGCTCGTGACCGTTTCCATTGCCGTTGCCGCTTTCGCCGAATGTGCGACTGAGTTTGACCGGGATACGCACGGGCGTGGCGTCGGGAAAGAATCTGGCCAAGCGGTTGATGATGTCCTGTTCTGGAGCGCGAGCAGTTGCCTGGTTGGGCACTGTAACCTCAATCCCGGGGGACGTTGAGCAGTCGAGTCTCCCCGTCTTCCTGGTTTGGAAGAACTGCGGGGAGACCCACAATCTGCCTTATCGGCATTCTTCAATGCACGGTGTACGCCAAAAACGAGAAGGTCATGCACCTCCGAGCAAGTGGAGGAAAGAAAAGTAGTTAACGGATTTGAGTCAGCGGGAGGTCGCGGTTGCGCGTGCGCTCCGGGAAAATTGAGTCTCAGAATGAAACAACCGTCTCAGTTCTCAACTTATTGCAGCGTAGAGGGCGGCTGCGCCTCGTCGTGGGCGCCTATGTTGTAGCGCTTCAGCTTGCGATAAAGGGTAGCGCGGCTTATGCCTAGCATTTTGCCGGCTCGAACCTTGTCGCCTTTCACTTGCGAGAAGACGCGTTCGATGGTGGCGCGCTCGATATCTTCGAGGTCCGTCGTGCGCGGGTCGGCGCCCGGAAATCGTGGCGCGTCGAGCGTTTCTGTTTCCGAATCTGAACGCGCAATGGACGGCGGAAGGTCGTTGATCTCAATAATGCGCTGATCGCCTAGCGCGACCGCGCGTTCCAGGCAATTTTCCAGTTCGCGCACATTGCCCGGCCAATCATAGGCCAGCAAGGCTTTCATGGCGGCGCTAGAGAGCTGGACGCCGCGTCCAGGGGCCAGGCGTTCGAGAAAAAATGCGGCCAAGATCGGAATATCGGAACGGCGATCGCGCAGCGGCGGTAGAGAAATGGCGACCACGTTGAGGCGGAAAAACAGATCCTTGCGGAAGGTTCCTTTTCTGTATTCGGCATCGAGGTCGCGATTGGTAGCGGCCATGATGCGGACATCGACTTTGACTTTTTGATTGCTGCCGACGGGGCGGACTTCTTTTTCCTGCAAGAAGCGCAGCAGCTTCGCTTGCATTTCCAAGGGAAGTTCGCCTACCTCGTCGAAGAAAATCGTTCCGGTATCCGCCGATTGCAGCAGGCCTTGCTTTGAGCGAAGCGCACCAGTGAAGGCTCCTTTTTCATAGCCGAACAATTCGCTCTCGATGAGCGTGGGGACGAGCGACCCACAATCGACGGCGACGAAAGGGCGGCTGGCCATAGAGCCACGAAAATGAAGGGCGCGGGCCACTAATTCTTTGCCAGTGCCGCTTTCGCCGGAGATCAAGACTGGAGTGTGCGTGTCTTTGAGCCGTGAGATTAAGCGCAGCACATTCTGAATGCCGGTGGAATTGCCAATGATGCCGTGCAGAGAGGTCTCGGTTTCGGAGCGCTCGCGCAGATAAAGATTCTCTTCGACAAGACGAACTTTATCGGCCATACGTCGCAGGAAGAGGCGCAACTCGTCGAGCGGAGCAAAGGGTTTTGAAATGTAGTCGTAGGCGCCGAGTTTCATCGCCTGCACGGCAGTTTCTACCGAGCCGTGGCCGGTCATGACGGCGACTTCGATACGCGGATAGGTGCGCTTGACCTGTTCCAGGAATTCGATGCCTGTCATACGAGGCATGACCATGTCGGTGAGCACCATGTGGACGGGTTGCTCTTCGAGCAGGGCGAGCGCGAGGTCGCCGCTCTCCGCTTCGAGGCAGACGAAGCCGAGCGATTCTCCGACGGTCATACAGAGGCGGCGAATCGTCTGCTCGTCATCGACGATCAGCAGACGTATGCGGAAGTCGTCTTTCGTCAAATTCTGGGTCGGCAAATTCTGGGTTAAGTTCTGCGTCATGAAACGGCCCTGCCCATGGTTTTTTCGACTACGGTGATGAAGTCGAGGACGCGAAAAGGCTTTTCCACGCAAGGGGCACCGGTGCGGCGCAGCGTGGCAGCGGTTTCTTCGTTGGCGATATCGCCCGTAATGAAAACCAGGCGGGAAGCGAGTTCGGGACGATTGGCGGCGATCCAGGCATAGACCTGGGCGCCGTCGACGCCTCCGGGGGTGCGCATGTCGGAGACTACGCCGTGAAAGTCGCCGGTTTCGAGCAGGCGCAGGGCTTCGGCGCCAGATTCGGTGCAGGCGACCGAGTAACCGTTGCGTTCGAGGGCCGAGCGGACAAACTCCATCACGGCCGGTTCATCTTCGATGAGTAGAACCCGCGCACAGGCGAGTTGAGCTTCGGTTTGTGTCATTTAGGATGCACTCCTGCAACTGCTCCAAAGGACGCCGCCTCGGATGCGATGGGCAGCCGAACGACGAATGTCGCTCCGTCAGAGTCCAGGTTGTTGTGACAAACAATCTCTCCGCCATGTTCGCGGACAATGCCGTAGCAAATACTCAGGCCCAAACCCGTTCCTTTGCCGATGTCCTTGGTGGTGAAGAACGGGTCAAAAATCTTTTCGGGATCGACGATGCCGGGTCCATTGTCGCGAAAAGAAATTTCGGCGAACGAGCCTGCGAGCGCACTGACAATCTCGATGCGCGCGGGTCGGGAGGTTTCGCTTTCGCGAACCGCGTCGTAAGCGTTATTCAGGATGTTGAGAAACACCTGCTGTAACTGGTGAGAATCTCCGACGACCTGGGGAAGCGTGTCGTCAAGGCGCTCAATAACCTGAATGCCGTGACTGATGAAGTCGTAAGAGCGCAGGTGCACGGTACGCTGCAGAATCGAGTTGAGCTGCACCGACTGGCGCTGCGGCGGCATCTGGCGGGCGAAGCTGAGCAGATTTTGCACGATCTGCTTGGTGCGCTGCGCCTCCTGCAGAATCACCCGCAGATCGCGGCGCGCGCTTTCGGGGAGTTCGGGATTCTCCAGCAGAAGATCGGTAAATCCGAGGATGGCGGTGAGCGGATTGTTGACCTCGTGGGCGACGCCGGAGACGAGTTGTCCTACGGCTGCCATTTTCTCGGCATGCAGTAATTTTGATCGCAACATGGCGGAGTCGGTGACGTCGGTCATAACTACTACGATGCTGCTGACGTGGCCGTCTTCGGCGCTGATGGGGCTGAGATTGATGGAGAACTGGCCGCTGACGCCGTCTCCGCGAAGCAGCGGCATATCGAAATTGTCGACTTGCTGGCCGCGCGCTACGGCGGCAAGGGCTTCGCGAAGCGCGGCCCGGCGGGGCACCGCGCAAAGATCAGGCAACGCATGGCCGAGAATCTGGCTCTGCTGAAATCCCAAACCACCCCAGCGACGATTGGCGTAACTAATGACGCCGTCGGTGTCGGTAACGAGAATAAGACTTTGCGTATGGCTTAGAACTTTGCCGGAGAAATCACGTTCTTTTTGCAACTCGGTTTGCGATTCGTGCAGGCTGGAGACGTCGAGCATGAGCCCCCGGTGCTGGAGGATGTTTCCCGCGGCGTCGCGGAGGGCGTGACAATTCATGAATACGTGGACGGGCGAGCCATCTTTGCGGCGCAGGACTTCTTCGTGATTGCGCATTTCGCCGGTGCGTTTGAGTTGATCGGCGAGTTCCTGCCGGCGCTCAGCGGAGAAATAGACCTGGCTGGGAATGTCGAGCTGGAGGACTTCTTCGCGGCTGCTGTAGCCGAGGATGCGCACCATCGCGTCGTTGACCTCGATGAAGCGGCCCTGGGGCGAGGAGACGTAAATGCCTTCCTGAACATTGTCGAAGAGTTCGCGATAGCGTCGTTCAGCTTCCCGGCGGTCGGTGATGTCCTTGAGCACGTGCACGGTCTGGAGCTGGGTGCTGCTGGCGGCGTGAATGCGCGAGGTCGAAATCAGGTAAGTGCGCTCAAGCACTGGGTGCACATATTCGTCGAGGCCGTCGCCGCTGCGGCAGAAGGGGCAGGAGTGCGGAGACACGCCGGTGGCCAGGTCATCGAGGGCGCGCATGTTGATGCCAATGAGCTGGTCAGGAGCGATGCCGACGAAATCGGCGAGCGAGCGATTAACGCGGAGAATGTTGTGCTGCTCGTCATGGACGACGATGAAGTCAGTAATGGCGTCGAAGATTTCGAGCCAGTGGCGATTAGCCTGCTGCATGCGGGTGAAGAGGCAGGCATTTTCGAGCGCGATGCTGGCATGGCCGGCGATGGCGCGCAACAACTGATGATCTTCGATGGTGGGCGGCGCGCCCCGATCGGCGAGACAGAGCACTCCGACAAGCTCTCCGGAGGAACCCGCGAGGCGAACCAGCGTGCAGTCGGTCCAGCCCAGGGTGGAAGCAAGCGCTGGGCCGAGCATGTCGCTGGCTGGGGCAAAAGCGACCTCGGCTAAATATTTGGGCAGGGCCGCCTGGATCGCCTTGTGCAGGCGGCGGAGTATTTGCGGGTCGTTTACGTCGACCCCGGCCTTGACGTCCGCATCCTTACTGGCTTCCGAGTGGCTGCGCACGACGATCGTATCCGCTTCTGATGTCTGGAAAAGGCTGAGCGCGACCGAGCGGCTGCCGAGCAGGCCGGCCGCGCGCAGCGCGAAGTTGCGCATGAACTCCGGCAGGTGGAGCACGGTGTTGAGTTCGAGAGCGATCGTGACCAGGGTTTCGGCACGGCGGCGGTGCTCCTCAGACTGGTGCAGGTTGCGGGTCAGTTCGAGAGCGATGGCGACCTGCGCAGCCAGGGCGCGGGCGCGGCGAATATCTTCATCGTTGATCGGACCGGACTCGATGCGGTCGAGCACGCCAAACATTCCGAGTACTTCGCCGTTCGAGCCGAGCAGAGGGACGGCGAGAAGCTGGCAGATCTGGAAGGCGGCCACGAAATCCAAATTCGCGCCGGGAGTTTTAGCGGCGTCCTGGGAGACAAATACATGTTTTTTTTTCAGTGTCTGCGTAGCCACGCCGTCATGCAGCGGGATATCGACGGGCCGCGCTACGCCCTTTTCCACTCCCCAGCGAACATGAAAGATGTCATCCTCGATCAGGCCGATGAAGCAGCGCTCGAAGCCGAGGAAGCTGGCGGCGCGTACGGCGGAAGTCTGCATGAACTCATCGAGCTTTACCGCCGAGCCCAGCTCAAAAGAGATCTCGAGGATTTCATGCAGTTCGTGAGCCTGAGCCCGCGCCATGCCGTAGAGTTCGGCATTGGCGATGGCGACGGCGCCAAATCCAGCCAATGCGGAAACCAGAGTTTTGTCTTCCTGACTGAATGGTTGCGCGAGGCGAGGGTAGACGAGAATTGCGCCGTGCGAGCGCGAGGTGCGGAAGGGCGCGGCGATGAGAACTCCGGGCGGCGAATCGGCTCCAAAATGCGATGTGCCGTCGATGCTGACGGTGATGCGCTCGCCAGCGGCCACGGCGCGGGTGGCGATCTCGAGTGCCGAGCGCAGGTCATTCTGCTCGAAGCGAGTGCGGATGGCGGCGGCGAGCTTAGGGAGTTCGGTTGAAACCGCTTGCAGTTGGAATTGCTTTTCGTGTTGGGCCTTCTCTTTGTGAAGAAGAACGAGGACGGCGGGCGAATGCAGCAGCACGCGCAAGCGGTCGGCAATACTCTCCATTACGGAAGCAGTGTCGGGCAGGCCATGCAGCGCGTTGGCCACCTCGACCAGAATGCTAGCGCGGCGATGCTCTTCGCGGGAGAGCTGATTCAGGCGAAGCGCTTCGAGGGCAGTGCCGAGTTGGGCCGCCAAAATTGTGACCTTCGCAACCGCGTCCTCGTCGAATCCCTTTTCCGGAGCGCTCCGTAGGAAGGTAATCGCGCCTACCACTTCGCCAGAAACCACGAGGGGCGCGGCGAGCGCGGCGTGGGCATGGCTCTCGGTTATCCAAGGATAGCGTGCCACATCGAGGTGATTGACGAAGAAGGGGCGACGCTTCAGCACGGCATCCATCGCGATGGATGCATCACCGGAGCGCCGGCGGACGCCGCGAAAGCTGTTGGCGTGGTCGGCATCGGCCTCGGCGCCGACTAGCTCGCCGTCGGGCGACAGTTTCCAAAAATACGCCCCGTTGGCTTGAAAAAAAACGCGAGTGAGGCCGCAGAAGGAACGAATGAGTTGGGTGGGGTCGCTGCTTTCAAAAGCGGCGCGGGAAAGCTCAAGCAAAAGCCTCTGAAACGCCTCTTCAAATTGAGACGCTGGTGAAGGCGCTGAATTTCCGGCAGGGCTATTCAGTAGGCACCGTCGCTTTATCTAAGCGGTTGAAAACAATTGAATTACATATAAAACGTACGCTGTATTCTCAAATTGAGTCAAGCGAATAGCAAAGGCAGTGCCGACTTGTGAAATGTCACTAAAGTGACACATGAGCTTTCCGTCACTTCTGTGCAATCTGCGAGTGATGCATTGCTAAGTGCAGGCATCGGTCGTCAGTTTGGAATAGCGCTTCGCAGTGGAGGCTCCGTGACGTCAAGGAACGCCAAAACGAGCGAGTGACGCTGAAACCCCAACCATCCGCAGTCGGGAGCAAAATCAAAATCCAAATCAAAATCCAAATCAAAATCCAAATCAAAATCAAGAGCAGCGGACAGGAGTGTCCGCTCCACACTCACGTCACGAAAGTAATGCAGAGTAGGAACTTTTGGTAGGCGTCGGGCCTCCCTTACCGGAATATAGGGATATGTACAGAGACAGGGGAGGCCCTAGGTCTTTTCGAGCCCTGATTCGTATCGTCGCGACGCTTCTGCTGGTGATCAGCGGATGCCTCGCGACAGGTATTTGCCAGGCATCGGGGCAGGACGAAATTAGTCGGAAGGCAAAGTTCAAGGTGGCGCCCGCATATCCGGACTTGGCGCGGCGCATGAACATCACCGGCGTAGTGAAACTGCAGGTTACGGTCGCGCCCAATGGGACGGTCAAGAGCGCGCGGCTGGTGGGTGGGCACCCGGTTTTGGCGAACGCGGCACTGGATGCGATCAAGAAATGGCGATTCGAGCCGGGACCGGAAGACACGACCGGAATTGTAGATTTCCATTTTAGTCCGAACTAGTTAGTCCGAACTGGTAAGAAGAAGGAGTTCGACCTGCGGCGCTGGCTGAGGAAGGTTTGAACATGAATATTGGGAAAAAGCTTTACCTGAGTTTCGGAGGCATTCTACTCACGGTGCTGGTGCTGCTGGTGATTAACCTCTACGGGGTACATCGTGAGCATGAGACCAAGGCGGCCGAGCAACGCTCCATCGAAATGACCGAGGCGACATCATTGGTGCGCTTCCAGATGATGCAGAACCGTCTTCATCTGCAGAATTACCTGCTCAGCGGAGACACTCGCGACGTAGAAAAAATGAATGACGGGGAACACCAGCTGAGTGAAGCCCTGCACCGCGCCGGCGAATTAGCGAATTCCGCGCAACAGCGTGGCAATCTGGAAAAAGTTCAGGGGTTGGAGCAAGCCTGGGGCAGCGACTTCGCGAATCCGCTGGTCGACAAACGGCGCGCGGTCGATAGCGGCAACGCCACCGTGGCTGAACTGCAGATCTTCTACCTGCAAAAAGATCCGAACTCATGGGTCGCGCGTTCGAGCGATGTGCTGGATGAAGTCGATCGCGAGAACCGGCAACTGCTCGAAACTCGCCATGCTGACGACCAGTCGGCAACGACTTATACGATTCTGGTCGCCGTCCTCAGCACCCTCATTGCGCTGGCCTTAGGCGTAGTCATTGCTTACCGTACTGCTATCGGAATCACGGGACCGCTCACCCGCCTCATCCACGTAGCCGATCAGATCGGGCAATCCGGCGACCTGGAGCACAACATTGACGTGCACGGTAAAGACGAGATCGGGCAGCTGGCCCGTACCTTCGAGTCGATGGTGAAGTATCTGAAGGAAATGGCGGCGGTTTCTGAAGCTATCGCTGGAGGCAATCTGTCGGTCGAAGTGCGTCCTCGCTCGGCGAACGATACGCTGGCCAACGCGTTTACCCGCATGGTCGAGGGCCTGCGCGGAATGGTGCGCAATGTGCGCGACGCCGCCACGCAGGTGGCAACCGCCTCGAGCCAGGTTGCCAGCTCTTCGGATGAATCGGCGCGCAACAGCCTGCAGACCTCATCGGCAATCGACGAAGTCACGAGCACCATGCACGAGATGAGCGTGAACGTGCAGAACATGGTCAAGAGCACCCAGACCCAGGCTTCGAGCGTCAGCGAAACGTCCGCTTCGATCGACCAGATGGTGACCTCGATCCAGCGCGTGGCGGACACGGCCAAGGTTTTGTTGGATATTTCCAACCGCTCCCGGGAAGAGGTGCACAGCGGCATCGGCACCATGGAGAAGGCGACCGACGGATTGAACCGGATCAACACGACCATCAGCGCTTCCGGGGAAATCATTGACGCGCTGGGCAACCGGGCAGACAACATCGGCAAAATTGTCGAAGTGATTGACGACCTTGCGGAACAGACCAACCTGCTGGCATTGAATGCCGCCATCGAAGCGGCGCGGGCGGGCGAACACGGTCTCGGATTCGCCGTGGTGGCGGACGAAGTGCGCAAACTCGCCGAGAAGTCGGCGCAGTCGACGAAAGAGATATCCGAGTTGATCGAGAGTATCCAGAAGGAAGCGCGCAAGGCTGTCGACAACATGGAGAAGAGCACGACCATCGTGAACGAAGGACTGAATCTGGGGCAGGAACTGAATGCAGCGCTGCGCAAGATTTCGAATGTGGTCACCGAGGTTTATAAGTTCGCGCAGGAAATCGGCGCGGCCACGAACGAACAGTCGCACGGTTCGGCGCAGATCGCACGCGCCACCACGCGCCTCAACGAAATCACGCATGAGATCAATTCCGCCGTGGAAGAACAGGCGTCGGGAGCGCAGGCGGTCGTGCAGGCCATGGAACGGATGCGCGAACTGGTGCAGGCGTCGACCTCGGGATCGACGGAGTTGGCCGCTTCTTCCGATCAGATGTCCAAGATGTCACGCGGGCTGCTGGATTCGATGGATCGCTTTGCTCTCCGCTCGGAGCCCCGGCCGAACGACAGATCTACCGACAGAATGAACGACCGCGGGGGTGACTGGAGCAGCGACAACACCCCGGGCCGCGGGAATACATCGCGAAGCGCGACGGCGGGATCTCGTTGAGGAAATTGGAATCATGAGCCGGGAAACGCACATTGTCGGCTTCCGCGTGGGTCGCGAGACGTATGGCGTGCCCATCACGTCGCTGCATGAGATCGTTCGCGTGCCGGAGATTACCTCTGTGCCGGACGCGCCCGATTACCTGGAAGGGGTGATCAATCTGCGCGGCAAGATTGTTTCGGTGGTCGATCTGCGCAAGCGTTTTGGTCAGCCTGCCACTGAACTCGACCGGCGCAGCCGCATCCTGGTGGTGGAAAACCGCGGGCGGCTGGCGGGAATGATTGTCGATTCGGCGTCGGAGGTTCTGAAAATTCCTGAAAGCGATCTAGAGCCCGCGCCCGCCATGATGCAGGAGGGCGGGCTGGATTGTGTCACCGGTCTCGGCAAGTATAAGGGGCGGCTGATCATTCTTCTGGATATCGCCAAAGTACTGGCGGCGCGCGAAGTTCGCGAGGACGCGGCGAAGGCGGCTCCGTCCGGAAATGGCAAAGCGGTGACGGCAACGGCAACGGCGACGAAGGGCGCCTCGGCCGGAAAATAACAAGCGGTTCCGAATCCACATGAACACGCACGAAACACCCGCGCTCACCGAAGCGGAACTGAAGCTTCTCCAGACGCTCGTCTATCAGGAATGCGGTATGCATTTCGACGATCGGCGAACCCCGTTTCTGCAGGATCGTTTGCTGCGTCGGCTGAAAGAGTGCCATCTCGATTCCTTCTACAGCTACTATCGCCTGCTCATCAGCAAGGACGGGAAGCAGGAGCTCTCGGCGCTCGTGGAAAACCTGACGGTTAACGAGACCAGTTTTTTCCGCAATAAAGCGCAACTCGAGCTGTTTCAGAAGGACTCGCTTGACGATCTCCTGCGGCGAAAGACGGAGCGGCGCGACTTTAGCGTGCGAATCTGGAGCGCGGGTTGTTCTACGGGGCAGGAACCTTACACGCTGGCCATGCTTATGGCCGACGCACTGTCTTACTACTACCTGCGCCATGCCGTGCCTTTTGAATCGCCGGTTCCGAAGCCGCTGATACCGCCGCCGTGGCGGGTTGAGATATTGGCGAGCGATATTAACTATTCGGTTTTGCGGGCAGCGCAGGAAGGCTCCTACAGCGAGCACCAGATGGGCGGAGTCGACTACGGCTACCGCCTGCGCTACTTCGATAAAGTGGGCGACCGTTACGCCATTAAGAAAGCCGTCAAAGAGTTGGTGCACTTCGACTTTCACAATTTGAAAACCGAATATCTGCCGCAGCGCAACGATATGATTTTCTGCCGCAACGTGATGATGTATTTCGACGAAGCGGAGCAGAAACGACTGGTGGAAAAATTTTATCGCTGCCTTAATCCGCAAGGCTACATGTTTGTCGGCCATGCGGAGAGCCTGCTCGGATTAACCGACAAATTTCAGATGGTGCATCGCAACAGCGGCACTGCCTATCAGAGGGTCGAGGTGAAGATGTGACCCTGCCTCCGGAAGATCGAATGAGCGAGCTTCGCCAGCTGTTTTTCGAGACGGCGGCGGAGCTCGTTCAGAAGCTGAACGACGAGGCGATGCAGCTGGAGAAAACTCCGGGCGATGCGGAAACGGCGCGCAGCCTGCGCCGGACGGTACATACGCTGAAAGGGGACGCGGCTGCCTGCAGCTTCCGCGAACTCAGCGAACTGGCCCATGAGTTCGAAGATGTATTGACGCTGGAGAACCCGGCGGCCGCTGCGTTGGTTCCGGAGATCGCGTTGCGCGCCGCCGATGTGTTTGCGGCCCTGCTGGAGTCCTATCAGAAGGGCACCAAGCTTCCCGCCATCCAGACGCTGCGTGCCGACATTGCCCGTCTGGCTCGTCCGGAGTCGTCCGGCGCGGGCAATGTCAAAGCTAAGAAAAAGAAAACGGCAGCGAAAGTCTGCCGCTGGTCCGAATACGAGCAAATGGCGATTGCCCGTGCGATCGATGAGGGCAAGCGGGTTCACCATATCATCGTGCAGATCGACTCGCAGTGCGCCATGCCCATTGCCGGGCGGCAGATGATCCAGTTGGCGTTGACGGGCATGGGCGAGTTGCTGGCTCTTTATCCGTTAGAGGGAAGTCACGATCCGATCATTCAGGTCGAAGCTGCCCTGGTGTCGGACAAACCGGGAGAGCAGATTCGTGCCAAGTGCAGTATCCCGACCATAGCGCAAAGCGTGCGGGTCACGCCTCTGCGGGTTGCGGTGCCGGTGTTCGGCGCCTCGCCTGTTTCAGCCGGCAATTCTAACCCTGAAAAGAAAAGCAAAGCCGCTTTGCCGGCGACTGTGGACACTGGCACCACGATTGCGGACGGCCTCCCTGAGGAACCTTTTGCAAAAGGCGCGCCACTGGCGGCGGAAGCTCCAATAGCGCCGGTTGCGGCCGGTCCCGACAACGTGTTGCGCGTCGATGCGGAAAGAATCGACAGCGTACTCAACCTGGTCGGTGAAATGATTCTGGCGAAATCGATGTTGCAGCAGGCGCTGATGGAGTTTGGGCAACGCTTTCCGAAAGATGCCCTGCGGGGAAAGTTTTCCGACGCCATGGCGTTTCAGGGGCGAGTGTTAAACGAACTGCAGCACTCTGTAATGAAGATTCGCATGGTGCCAGTCGATCAGCTTTTCCGGCGCTTTCCGCGCATCGTCCGCGACGTCGGCCTGCAATGCGGGAAAGACGTGGAACTAAGCATTCGAGGCGGGCAAACCGATCTCGATAAAAGCATTCTGGATGCCATCGCCGAGCCCCTGACGCACCTGGTTCGAAACGCGGTCGGTCACGGTATAGAAAGCGCGGAGGAGAGAGTTCGTGCCGGCAAGCGGCCGCAGGGAACCTTGCGGCTGGGCGCCTATCACCAAGGGAATCAGGTCGTGATTGAGGTTTCGGACGACGGCGGCGGCATCGACTCGGAGAAGGTTCGGCAGCGCGCCCTCGCCAAGGGATTGCTGAAACCGGAGCAGGCCGCTCGCTTGAGTGAAAGCGAGACGCTGGACCTGATCCTCCAGCCGGGATTTTCCACGGCCGAAGAAATCACGGAACTTTCGGGCCGAGGCGTGGGATTGGACGTGGTGCAGAGCGTTCTGACGCGACTGAAGGGGACGATCCAGATTGAAACTGCGCGGGGGCGGGGCACAACCTTCCGTATGCGGTTGCCCCTGACGCTGGCGATCATAAGGGCGTTGATGTTCCGCGTCGAGCAACGGCTCTATGCTCTGCCGCTGAACGCGGTGGCGGAGATCGCGCGTACGCTCGAAGAAAATATTCATCAGGTGGAGCATTACGATGTCCTGCAATTGCGCGACGACCTGTTGCCGCTTCTGCGCCTCGGCTCGGAACCGCCAAGCGGGACGGAGCGGGCGCGTCGCAAAGCTTTCGTGCTGGTGATCAGGAGCGGAGAACGCAAATTCGGTTTGGTCGTAGACGCCCTTGAAGGCGAAGGAGAGTTGGTCATCAAGGCGCTCGACGACCAGTCGGTTACCACCGACCTGGTCAGCGGAGCTTCGATTCTGGGCGATGGCCGGGTGGTTCTCATTCTCAACATGGTGGCGCTGATGGAGCGCTTTACTCGCGGGCGAGCCGATGCAAATGGTCCGCGAATGCAAGGATTGCTGTCGAGTCTGGCATCGCTCAACACCAGCGGAATGGCGACGGCCGCCGCGCAAGCCCGGGGCACGGCAGGGGGCCAGTCGTGAAAAAGCCGGTGCGGGTGCTGGTGGTGGATGATTCGGCGCTGATGCGCAAGCTGATTCCGAAGATTCTCGAAGCCGACGCTTCGATTGAAGTGGTGGGTACGGCGATGGACGGCCATTTCGGGCTCAAGAAAATTGGAGATTTGTCGCCGGATGTGATCACGCTCGACCTCGAAATGCCGGGGCTGAACGGAATTGACACTTTGAAAGAAATCATGCGGCGCTGGCGCCTGCCGGTGATTGTCGTCAGTTCGCACAGCACGGAAGGCGCTTCGATCACGCTGAAGGCCCTTGCGCTCGGCGCGTTCGACTTTGTGGCCAAGCCGCGGGATGTGGCCGGGCGCATGCCGGAGATTGCGAAGCAGTTAATCAAGAAAATTCATGCCGCGGCGCAGAGTGCAGGCGTGCAGCAGCAGTTTCTGCCCGGCGAGACTCGCGGGGAGCAGCCGAACAAGCTTCAGCCTTTGGCGCCGACTCACATTATCGCAATAGGCGTTTCGACCGGCGGCCCGAATGCTTTGCAATATCTGTTTTCGAAACTGCCGGTGGAATTCTCGGGCAGCATACTGGTGGTGCAGCATATGCCGGAAGGCTTCACGGAACTGTTTGCCAAGCGGCTGGACGATTGCTGCCCTATACGAGTCAAAGAAGCGCAATCGGGCGACTTGCTGGTGGCTGGGCGCGCGCTTATTTCTCCCGGCAACCGGCACATGAAGGTGAAAAAGCTGCCGCTCGGGAACGTTGCATTGCTGGGCGAGGAAGCCCCGGTAAATGGCCACAGGCCATCGGTGGATGTGCTCTTCCACAGCGTCGCCCAGGAGTTTGGCCCGCAGGCCATGGCCGTGCTGATGACGGGCATGGGAGAAGACGGAGCCATTGGCATGGGCGAAATACGGTCGGCGGGAGGATTTACGGTGGCGCAGAGCCAGGAAACATGCGTCGTGTATGGCATGCCTAAAGCGGCGATCGAGCGTGGCTTCGCGATGCGCGTTCTCGACCTTCAGGATCTGCCGAATATTTTGCAACAACAGTGCATGCCCGATCGGCCAAACCCGGGGGACAGTGGCGAGGTCAAGCGGACGGCCAGTGCTGGTAGTAACTAGAGTCATCTATCGAAAGTGTGTGGTTCGTGTTTAAGTGATAGTTGGGGAGGAGTGCCATGGAAAAGTTTGCGCCCGTAACACGGAGCGAAGACGGACAACCGGTACGTTATCTGATCGTGGATGACTCCGTGTTCGCCCGCAAGAACCTGGCCCGGATGGTGGAAACCTTCGGCGGCCAAGTGGTCGGCGAAGCGGGCGATGGAGTGTCGGCGATCAGCGAGTACGAACGGCTGACTCCCGATATCGTTCTCATGGATATCACCATGCCGCAGATGGAAGGCATTGAGGCGGCGGAAAAGATCGTGCGTGATCATCCAAGCGCGCGCATCGTGATGGTGTCGTCGGTTGGCTATCAGGAAAACATCGTCGCTGCCTTGCAGCGCGGTGCCCGCCATTTCGTGCAGAAACCGGTGAAGGCAGAAGTTCTTTACGAAGTAATCAAATACGTCATGCGGGACGATGGAACAACGGCGCGGGGCGCCGGCGCGGGAGCCTAAGTCAATGCGGATGGATCTGATTCAGCCTTTTATTAACTCGGCCGACGCGGTCCTGGCGCAGGGGCTCGAATCTCCGATTTCCATCGAGAACCTATCGATGGAAGAAGAGGCCTACCGGCGCAAGGGAATCGCCGCCGAGGTTTGCCTGACCGGCGAGATTGAAGGGAGAATAATCTTCGATGTGGACCAGCCGGCGGCGGCCCAGCTGGCCAGCCGTCTGGCGGGCGTCGCGGTCTCAGAGACCAATGACGAGTTGATACGTGAGGCGGTCTGTGAGCTCGCCAACCAGATCATCGGCAATGCCGTGACCACCCTCAATGACCAGGGATTCCACTTTCACGTTCGGCCCCCCGCGCTACATACGTCAGAGCAGGGAAGCAAAGGCAGTGAAGACACGGAAGCTCTCGTGATGGGCTTCAAAACTTCCAGCGGAAATGTTTTCATGAATGTCGCGTTGCGCTATCATCGGCGGCGGGCGGCCGATCGGGCTGCGGTTGCGGGATAAGTCAGCTGTTAGCATTTGGCAATTCGCAATCAGCAATTCCACCCTTGTTTTTCTTTCAACAACAAATTCAATTCGGCAAAATCACTCGAAAGCTAATTACCGAGTGCTGACTGCTGCTCTTACGGTCCTGCAATCAGAAAGATCGGATTCATCGGCGGGTTCTGCAGGGCTGGCGGAATGATCTGTCTTATGCCAATCGGAGCCGTTATATTCACCAGATATGCGTCGGTTGAAGTATTGATAATGTCGACCAGGCCCCCGTCGCAACTCGACAAATAGGTGCGCGTGCTGTCGCCACCGGCCGCCATCATGAAGCGGAAGCCGCTGCCGAGCGGTCCTACGGTATCACGCGTGTTGGCGCAGTTCGGAACGTAATACACGCCATTCGCGTAAGTCGGGTTCGTCGCGTCCGGAAAGCCGGGAATGGCAACTGTGGTCGCGACTGTGTTCGACGTCGCATTCACCACGGTGACTTGCGGGAAGATGTTGCTGCCAGTGCCCAAAGCGGAGACAGGAGTCGAACTTAGGGCCGTGGTGTTGGGCACTTGGAAGCACGCACCCGGGCAGATAGCCGTACCGCTCACAATCGCCCCAACAATAAACGTTCCGTCGAATCCGCTCTGTTGAGTGCCGGCGACGGTTACGCTCGCACCTGCGGTCAGATCATGACCTGCCGTCAAAGTGTAGGCATAGGTGGCATTAGTTCCATCTCCCGAAACAGAGGTGACATTCAATTGGCTGGGCAGCACTGCATAGGAAGATACGTACGCACGGCTTCCGTCGGGTAGGGCCGCGGCGCCACTCGCAATCGCGGGCACCGACGGAAGATTGAGCAACGTAAACGATGGGATGGGAATCGTTGCGATCAGTTGCGGCGGAGATTGCGAGATGTCGACAATTGCTGCTTCTTGTCCGCCGGGAATATATAAACGCAGCAGATTTGGGTCGTACGTCATTAGGTTCGCGCCCGGAACGCTGATACCTGTCTCAGCGAGGGTGTCGGGGCCGGCTGTAGTCGAAGTATTAATCCAGGCGAGCGTGCCGGTTGTTCCTTCGAGCGCATACACTGCCTGACTGTCGGAGCGCGCCGCCAACCAGATGGGCGGATTCGACAGGTTGCCGTTGATGAGCCTTGGCGATTCGCCGACGGTATTGAACCCGCTGATTGTGCCGGAACCATAATTCGCTACGTAAAGCTTCTTGGCGTCCGGGGTTTCGACAATAGCAACAGGAGCGGCGCCCGCGCCCAACGGAATGGTATTGGTGATGCTATTGCTGTTGGTGTTGACCACGGCAATCGACGGGACAACCGTATTCGTGTTCGGGTCCAGGTAGTTCGGCAGCGAGACATAGGCCTCGCTGGACTCGGTGGTCGCCACGAAGTTCGGCGCCGAATTTGGCGGCATGCTGATAGTGCTCGTGCTGCCTATAGACGTGTTGCCAAAATTCAGCTTAGTCACAGAATCGCGCAGCGCACCGTTGACGGATCGGTTTACCACCAGAATTTCGCTGGCGCTCTGCTGGACGGCGTGAACAGGAGCGAGTCCGACGTTGGCGATGCTCTGATCCGAATCGCCCGAGACATCGATGACCATGGCGGTGCCGAAGACGGTATCGGGACCTGAAGCAGGTGCATTGTCGTTGATCGCGACCACGGTATGCGCCGCCTGCGGGTTCGGAAATCCGGGAGGATTCGGAATAATAATCGGGCGGAAAGTGTCGCCGCACCCTGTGCAGATCACATAAATCAACAGCACGCACCCCAGCCAGAGAAACCGCTTCATTCAGACTCCATAGAAAAAGTTGGCCTTACGCGGAAACGATATTGTATCGGGAACCAGGGCGGAAGGGGAAATGGGATCGGGCAACGAATAGGTTTCAAGGTGAGAACTGACCTGCCTTTTAACCTTGAAACCGTGAAACTTCGAAACCTGGCTCTTTTGTATTTACCCGCGGTATTTACCCGCGTCCTCGTTTCGTTTTCGCTTGGCTGCGAGATGGCATTTCTGCGACCTTTTCCGAGGCGGATGGCTTCTTGGTCTGAGCGAGGCTCTCCTTCAGCGCTGCCATCAGATCGACTACCGGAGCGACTTTCTTCGGTTGTTCAACGGCCTGCACTTCACCGCCTTCGAGTTTCGTCTCGATCAGCTTCTTCAGGTTGTCCTGAAAAGTGTCGTGATATTTTTCCGGATCCCATTCATCGGCGAGGGCCTCGATGAGTTGGTGTGCGACCTTGATTTCGGCCTCTTTAATCTCGACGTCAGGAGCGCCAAACGATTCGACCTCGCGCACTTCTTCGGCATAGTACATGGTGTGCAGCATCATCCCGCCTTTATGCGGGCGCAGAAAAACCGTGTACTCCCGGTTGTGCATGGTGAGCTTGGCGATGGCGACGTATTCGCTCTCCTCGAGTGCCTTGGTCAGCAGCGCGTAAGGCCGGCGGCCAGCTTCTTCGGGGACCATGTAGTACGACGATTCGAAATAGACAGGATCGACCTCGCTCGACTTCACAAATTCGAGGATCTCCATCGTCTTCGCAGTTTTCGGCTCGATCTTCTTAATCTCTTCGGGGTCGATGATTACATATTCGCCCTTGCGATACTCATAGCCCTTGACGATATCGCTGCGCTCCAGCACCTGGTTATCGAGCGGGCAAATGAGTTGCTGTTTCACGCGCTGATGATCGGTGCGGTGAAGCTGGTTGAACGATATCCCGCTCGAGCGCGCGCCCGAGAAAAGCCGCACAGGCATCGAGATTAATCCGAATGTTAGATAGCCAGACCAGACCGAGGCCGCCATTCATTTCACCTCAAGTTGAGACGAGGCAGGCCTCGTCGGTTTTCATCACTGCAAATCGTAATCACGGACGCGGCTCGTCGCGTCGGCGCCAAAATCTGAGATGCCCAAACTTCGCCGAGCCTACAAAGTTTAGCTTAAACAAGGCGCGGTTGCGCCCGCCTGATTATGGGGCGAATCCAAAGGCCAAGCACTACCTGGCGGGGTCGGTTTTCATCAGGCACCGAATATAGTGTTATCGAATGCGGATCGGGTGAATCGTCCTTCAGACTGTCAGCGTGAGCTATCGGTGGGCGGCCGACGTGAGATTCTAGTTGAGCGGGAGCCGAAGGTTGCCGACTTTTTATGGTTAGCTCGTTTCTGGTCTATCGCTGGGCATCATCTCCGAAGCTGCTGGCCATAGCGGCTGTGGTGACAGTAGTGTTTGCAGTGCTGGCTCGCGCTTTGCGCGGTGCCAATCGGTCTGGGGCAGTGGCTGGAGGCATCGCATGTTTCCTGCTGTTTGCTGGGGCTGGACCTGCCGCTTTTTCCGCGCTGGTCGCGCTTTTCGCGATGACCTGGGCCACGACTCGTCTGGGATATCAGCGCAAACTGGTGCTGGGGCTCGCCGAGCGCAAAGAGGGCCGGACAGCTTGGCAAATCCTCGCCAACCTGGCTGCTGCGGCACTGAGTTCAGCCATTTATGGCGCAACCGGAAATAGAGTCTGGATGGTGACCACACTGGCCGCTCTGGCTGAAGCAGCAACCGACACGGTGGCCAGCGAAATAGGACAGTATCGCAGCTCGCGCGCATGGATGATCACAACCTGGAAACAGGTCCCTGCGGGAACCGATGGCGGCATCACGATTGTGGGTAGCATCGCAGGTTTAGCTGCGGGCGTGGTGATTGCGCTGATCGGTACGGTGGGATCGATGATTTCCCCGGCGCAGATTTGGATTCCGATTGCCGCCGGTTTTGCTGGAATGCTGATTGACAGCGTGCTTGGTGCGACGTTGCAACGCCGCGGATGGATGAGCAATCAGGGGGTGAATTTCGCGGGTACGGTGGCGGCGGCTGTGCTGGCGTATGCGGTCTAGGCAGTATGAATCTGTGGGAAAGTTCTAAGTTCCCGGTTCTCCGTTCTCAGTTGGAAGCGCGACTTATTGGTTTTTGCCGAGAACCGAGAGCTGGGAACTGGCTTACGTGCGCTGCTTGACCCGATCGAGCAGCATGAAGACCAGCACGCCCAGCACCGCATTGGCCACGCCCGACAGGAGTTCGTGCGGCCAGCTCCACGCCATGCGCAAGCCGACTAGGCCGCGGGCAATCATGAAGTAGACAACTTCGTGGACGGCGAAGAAGAAGATCGTAATCAGGAAGCGGGCGCCGGCATTCTCCACATCGAGCTTGATGCCGAGCGAAGAGGCGCCGAAGCCAACTACCGTTTTCGAAATTCCGTAGAGGCCGATCGGCTGGTGGGTCAGCGCGTCTTGCATGATGCCGATCAATCCTCCGGTCAGCAGTCCTGCCAGCGGATTCCTTCTCGCAGTTGCAAAACCGATGGTCACCAGTAGCGGCAGATCGAAAATCAGCAAAAAAGGAAAGCGCAGTGGCAGAAACGCCTGCAGGAAAACGGCGGCCAGCGGAATTAGCACCGTCGCAGGGATACTGAAACGATAGACCTCAACCTGCTCGCCCGATGTGTAAGTGATGGCCACGTCAGTGCGGGGAATCCGGCGATTCGGATGGCGGTTTCGGATCGCCCATTGTTTTCAACGGCGTCGTCTTCGCCGGCGTGGGTGAAAGCGTAGCAGCTTTGCTTGCGGGTGGAGGTCCGGAGGAATCCCGAACCGGCGATTCGGCGGTCGGCTCACTTCCCGCTGCGGGCGCGCCGTTACTGGCATCGGGAGGTTTCGCCTTGGGCTTGGATTGAACGATAGCGTCCGGAGTAACTGGATGAGTCGTCTTCGCGGTGCCAGTAGCAGCCGAGCCGGGAGTTGGTGTGCCGGCGGTTACGCCATTCGTTGGAGTCTTGGTCGCGACGCCGCCCGAGGGCGCAGTATTCGGAGAAGCGATCTTCGCGGCAACGGCGTCCGGCTTCGAAGGCACGCTCGGCAGCCGCGCTGCCAGAATATCGATGGCGCGGGCCCCACCTGCCTGCTCCGGCTGGGCCTGCCTTTCATCGATCTTCGTTACCACCAGCACCTCTTCCAGTCGGCTAAGATCGGCAGCCGGGCGCACGTGAATATTGAGGAACAAATCGCTGCCCGGCGACACCTTCGACACCCGTCCGATAGGCAGACCTTTCGGAAAAATACTGTCTCCGCCACTCGTAAGTACTATTTCTCCTGGGGGCACGGTTTCGTCGCTCATCACTCTGCCGAGCACCAGTTCGCCGGCAGCGGTCCCATTGAGAATGCCTTGCAGTCGCGTTTGATCGAGGATGGCACCCACACCGCTGCTTTGATCGTTGATCAGCAGGACTTCTGAAGTGGCGCGGTAGACGTGGAGCACTTTGCCCACGATGCCATTTGCGGTGATGACGGCCATATCGGGCTTGATGCCGTCGCGGCTGCCCTTATCGATGAAGACGGAACGCGACAATTCGCTGCCGCTCCCTCCAATGACTTGCGCCGCCATGGTCTGGGAGATGAATTGTTCTTTGAAACCGAGGAGCGCCTGTAGACGGTGAGCCTGGTCAGCGTCCTGGCTGATGCGGACCCGCTCCAGGCTCATCCGTTCGATCTCAGCTTTCAGGGCGCGGTTTTCAGCGCGGACTCCGCGGAGGTAGAAGTAGTTGTGCCAGATGTTGCCGCTGGAAGTTTGCATCCATACCAGTGCTTTTTCGAGAGGCGCGACCGCTCCGATTGCCCAAATGCGGATGAGGCGGGTGGGCTCGCTAGGGGTCGTCCGCTTGACCTGCACGGCCAAGCCGAGTACCTGGGCGAATAAAACTCCGACCAGCACGACCAGATTGCGGTAACGTCCGAGGACGGATTCCATAACAGCAGTTCTCAGTTCTCAGTTGTCAGTTCTCGGTGAACCCGTCCAACCTGAGATTGGCGTCTCGTGCGCGGAGACCTTATCCTCAAGATTGTCATCCCGAACGAAGTGAGGGATCTGCAGTTCGCTCGCAGTTCCTCGCTCTATTCGATCGAGATCTTGCGGAGCAGTTTGAAGTCCGAGAGCATTTTGCCCGTACCGAGCACCACACTGCACAGCGGGTCATCGGCAATCGAAACGGGCAATCCCGTTTCTTCGCGGATGCGCTTGTCGAGGTTCTTGATGAGCGCGCCACCGCCGGTCAGAACGATTCCGCGGTCGCTGATATCGGCTGAGAGCTCTGGCGGCGTGCGTTCGAGCGCCACGCGAATCGCGTTCATAATGGTCGAGACACATTCACTGAGCGACTCGCGAATCTCACTGTCGTCCACGGTGATTGTTTTGGGGACGCCTTCGATAAGGTTGCGGCCTTTGATCTCCATGGTTAGCGGCTTGTCGAGCGGATAAGCGGAACCAATTTCCATCTTGATTTGTTCGGCCGTCCGCTCACCTACTAACAGATTATATTTGCGTTTGAGGTAATTCATGATGGCCTCATCCATCTGATTGCCGGCCATGCGAACGGAACGTGAATAAACGATGCCGCTAAGAGAGATGACTGCGATGTCGGTGGTGCCGCCGCCAATGTCGACGACCATGTTGCCGCTCGGTTCAGTGATGGGCAGTCCGGCGCCAATCGCCGCCACCATCGCTTGTTCTACGAGGTGCACTTCACTCGCCTTGGCGCGATAGGCGGAATCCATGACCGCGCGCTTTTCTACCTGCGTGATTTCCGAAGGCACGCCAATCACGATCCGCGGATGCACCAGCATCTTGCGGTTATGCGCCTTCTGGATGAAATAGTTCAGCATCTTCTCAGTGACCTTGAAGTCGGCGATGACGCCGTCCTTCATCGGCTTGATAGCGACAATGTTGCCGGGAGTGCGGCCGAGCATCTCTTTGGCTTCTTTGCCGACCGCTTCCACTTCGCCTGTGTTCTTGTTGATGGCCACGATCGAAGGCTCGTTGACGACAATGCCTTTGCCACGCGCATACACCAGTGTGTTGGCCGTTCCCAGGTCGATGGCGAGGTCGCTCGAAAACATGCTGAAGAGCGAACGCAGATTGTGGGACCGCGATGAGCCGTTACTGAACCCGTTGTTGGACATATTAAAACTTCTCTCTTCCGGGAATTCGTCTCGCCCCTGGAACCTGGGACTTCGCCGGTCTCCGCGTGAGTCGTTCTCCCCTGAATATCTTGCAGCTTATGTTTCTTTCATTCTACTTCGATGTGCAGGAAAACTAGTTACTCTACTGAATCACCACTTTTTCCTGGTGCGTATTCACCCCGCCTTGGGCGTTTTGCGCCGTGATCGTCACCAGGTTTTCGCCATTCGGCAAAGGCGGTGTGAAATAGTGGAAAGAGCCGTCGTCGCTGATCATCGGCACCTCTTTGCCGTTGACCATGACGCGCGCTCCCGCCTCCGTCTTGCCGGTCACTTCAATAACGTGCCCGTGCTGCACCAGCGGATCGATGTCAAGCGCCAATTCTATTTTTTCCTTGGCCTTGACGATGATGGTGAAGCGATTCTTCTCGCTCTCCACCGACTCCTTCCCGCTGGCGTCGTAAGACTGAATTGACCAATAGTAAGCGCCCACTGGCAATCCGGTCACGACCACACTCGGTGCTTCCACTTTACGATCGAGCAGCACTGACGAAAAGTATGGATTGTGCGAGATGCGCAGGCGGTAGCCGGCAGCGTTTCCCATCGGCGTCCACGCAAATTCGACCTCTTTCGCCTTCTCGCCAGCATTCATAAATACCGGCATCATGTTGCCCGGCGTGATCGGCGTTGGCGGGCCAATTTCCGTAGCCCGCTCCATGCTCTTCGAGTCATTCTGGAAGCTTACCTTCTCCCAGTTTGACAGGCGCACGACTTCTCCATTGCGTTCGATCTCACCGCTGCCCTTCTTGACCAGGATTTCGTGACTGTCTTCTCTCGGATTATTGTGTACCATGGCCGATGAATCGGGAGCCAGTGACGCCTTAGCTCCTGCCACGATCACCTGCGACTTGGAACCCTGAACGTAAGTTGCCGTCGTGAGATCGACCGTGCCGGTCGTGACCGCCACCGAGACGTTGGTTTGTTGCTGATCGTTGGCGGAGTTTTCTTCAATGACAATCAGCGAATCCTGCTTGACGGTATAGTTCGTGCCGTCGTTGAAAACAATTTTCGCCATGCCTTCGGCGCCCGTCTGCACGACGTCGCCCTTTTCAAGAGGCACATTGTAGTCGGCGTTGATCCAGCTATTGCCGCTGCCTTTTCGCACGCGAATGGTGCCATCGAGCGCCGTGAAGTGTGCTTGCTGCGCCACCGCTGCTGAAGGCGCCTTAAGCGGTGGAGCGAGCCCCGCGACTTTCTCCAGTACTCCTGTGGAAAAATGTCCGGCTGCTTTGACCGTCGCGTCGGTAAATTTTGGAAATGCTTCGTGCATGACGGCGCCAAAAATCAGCGCGACGCCAAGCAGCGCCATGATCACGCTGCGATACGTTACCGTTTTCCAGGCAACGTAAAGTTGCGGCTTAAGTTTAGTCGCCACGAGCTGGTGCCAACCTCATTACAAAATTATTAGAGTTGGGATATCTCACGCGCTGTGACCATCATATCCCCGTGGGCATGGGTATTAGACTTGGGTCAGGGGGTGAAGGGGTTACGAAAGTGACATGAAGAGCGATGGCGCCTGAACCGGCCCCGAGCTTGAAACGGATTATGACCGGGGTAGATCCAGCAGCACCACATCCGAGTGCTCTTGCACTCGTTCGAGGACAACTTCACGGCCATCTGGGGAGACGTCGAAGTCGCGAATATCGAAGTCGGGAGTGAGGTTGGTCAACTGCCGCTCGGCGCCCGTCTCCATGTCGATCAGCCACAGATCCTTATGCCCAATCTCTCCCTTCAGGAATACGAGGCCACGCCTTCCGGCCAGGAAGACCAAGTGTCGCGCCCCGCGAGTTAATGTCAATGCGTGCAGGGGAACCACTGCGGCCTCGGTTGTAACCGCTTTAACCGGAAATGTGGTGCCGATGTCAGGTCCCGAGTAAACAAGAAAGCGGCCATCGGGCGACCACGCGGGATCAACCGAGTACTCCTCGACAAAGACAGTGGGTGGGCGACCGTCCAGCGACACGCGGAACAGGTGAGGAACGCCACGATCACCATGATCGTTTGCTGCCGAAGTGATGAACCGGCCATCGGGCGCCCATGCTGGAGCACCCTCTAAGTCGAGTGCATCGGTCACGATCCGGGCGTTCGTGCCATCAGCTTGTATCAAGTATAAAAACGTTTGACCGTGTTGACGGACGGAAAATGCGATGCTCTGCCCATCGGGGGAGATTGCCGGACCGCCAAAGATTCGTGCTCCGGGACCGCTCCACAACTCCTTGGCAGTTCCGTTGGCGAGCTTCCAAATGCTCTCACTCCCGCCGGTCGCAGAAACATACAGAAGATAATTTGGACCCAATCGTGGCGAGAACCCCGTGCCGGTCGTCAGCGAGACTGGAGCCGCTGCCGATACTTTCGAGGCTGAATCACCGATCTGCAAGCGCCAGAGTGTTCTCTTCGGACTTGCGGTTGTAAGAACCAGACGGTGACTGTCAGCGCTGACCGCCAAGGACGTGTATCTGTCAAGACCAGAAGTCAGACGGTGGGGGATGCGGCGCTCGACGTCCATGCTATAAAGCCACGGCCCGCCGCCATCCGGATCGCTGGCGAGGTACATCAGCGTCCGTCGGTCGAACAGAACCGGATAAATCACGCGGCTATTGTGTGACGTGATCCGCTCCGGAGTGCCCCCGCTAGGGCGGATGCGCCAGATGTCCAATTTGTCGGGAAGGGAACCCTGGACGAAGTAGATAAAGGCATTGTCGGGCGACCACAAGGGAAAATGAGCGTGGATGCCGGCGGGCGCGGTGAAGATGGGTGGCGCCTTGGCTTGCGGGCTACCGTCGGTCACGAACAACGGATCTCCGGGGCCGGGGGTATGGTACGCGAGGCGGGAGCCGTCATGGGACCAGTCAAATTCGGCTACCCCGGCAAGGTAAGGCCTCGGCTGTCCGCCCAACGTTGGCACCGACCAGATGCCGATGTCCCCGGTGTTCGACCCGTCTGGCTTGCGGGACCAAAACGTAACGAGCGAGCCGTCGGGCGAGAATCCCAGGGTGCGGAGCGATGGATTGGCGAGGTCCGGGGTTGTCCCAAGGGTTAAGTTATGGAACTGTCCCGAACCGACCTGCGTCACCCAGACGTCCATCGGTCCGTCCCGGTCCGACAGAAACGCTATCAAATGACCGTCGCGTGAGACCGCGGCAGCCTGCTCCACTCCCTCGAAGTCCGTTACTGTTTGAAGTCGCGCATCGGCGATGGGACTGCGCCAGAAATACTCTGCCTTCTCAATCCAGAAGCCGATAGCAATTGCCAACAGCGCAGTCAGGGCTGCCAGCGGCAGAATCAGTCTCCACTGGGCACGAGACGCGGGGAGTGCCGAGTCGAGAGGCAATGCCGGGGTGAAGGCCGATGCCGGCGGGACATCGTTGACGTTCTCTTGCACCAGCCGAACATTGCGACTGCGAGCCCATGCGTCCAACTCGGCTGCAAACGCATAAATCGAGCCCGCCCGGTCATGCAGGTGACGGTGAACCGGCATCCCCTCGCGCTTCTCCCAGCGCTGGACTGTAGAGACGTCGCGATTGAAGTGGGTTGCGATTTCCTTCCAGGAGTCCAGCCGCTCTGTGCGCGGCTGTTCGGACGACGGTTTTCCAGGGGCTGGTTCGCCCATCGTACGCTCCTCGTTGATATTGATCTGCGGGTTCTCGATCTGCGGGTTATCGCGAGCCCGGGAACCCGATTGTAGCGTCCGCAGACGGGTACCGCAAAGTACGGCATTCGACGGTGCGGTTGCAATTCCGCGCATTGCCTTTTGACCGCGACCACCAGATTGCCGGATTGTGTCCGAGCGTCTCCAAATGGCGACGCCAAGAAAAGGAGTTCGATATGAGAAAAAAGTTAGCGTGGTTGGTTTTGCTTGGTGCAGCGATCATCGCCACTGCGGGAAGCGCCTTGGCGACACCACCGGAAGGGTTCACGAGCACAACGACCGCTCAGGGTCGGGTCGGCTCATTCGATGTCATTAACTACTTCGTTTCGAGCAAAGACAAACTCTGGTTGTCCGCGCAAAGGACTAAAGGGGCGTCAGATGAATATTTCTTGACCAATGTCTGGGAGCCGGGAGGAACGACGGGCTGGCACACGCACCCTGGTCATACTCTGATCATCGTCACCGCAGGGGCGGTAACTCACTATGACGCGCACGATCCCAAATGCACGCCGCACGTGTACACAGCGGGGATGTCATTTGTCGATCTTGGTGGTACCCACACACACATTGTCCGCAACGAAGGCAGTGTTGAGGCGACAGTGATTGCTTTCCGTCTGGTTCCGGCAGGTCAGCCAGGCCGAATTGACGAACCAGATCCTGGGAACTGCCCTTTCTAAGAAAAAATCCTAGAACCACTAAGGTCACGAAATATCATGAAGGCATTCGGGGGAGGTTTCCTTCGTGTACCTTCGTGACCTTGGTGGTAAACGGGTTCGCAAATCGAGCCACTGCCATAGGGTTCCTCGCTTGCTCGTCCTCAGACCGGTTGTTAGCATGGAAGTTCTGCACTTTTCCAGGAGGCTTCTATGGCGACCGATACGGCGTTCGATACGATGACCAAGCCGGTGATCGATGGCGGCACGACCAAGACTAAGGTTTTCAAGAATTTCATTGACGGCGAGTGGGTTGAATCCGCCACCGGAGAGACCTTCGAAGACCGTAATCCCGCCGACGCGCGCGAAGTGGTCGCTATCTTCCAGCGCTCGAATAAGGACGACGTAGACGCCGCGGTCGACGCGGCCAAGAACGCCTTTGCAAAATGGCGTCTGGTGCCGGCGCCTCGCCGCGCCGAGATGGTGTTTCGCGCCGCCGAAATTCTGATCGATCGCAAAGAAGATCACGCGCGCGACATGACGCGCGAAATGGGCAAGGTGTTGGCCGAGACGCGCGGGGATGTGCAGGAAGCGATCGACGCCGCTTATTACAACGCTGGCGAAGGCCGCCGCCTCTTTGGGCCGACCGTGCCGTCTGAGTTGCCCAACAAATTTGCCATGGCCATCCGCCAGCCGATCGGTGTTTGCGGCATGATCACGCCGTGGAATTTCCCCATGGCAATCTCATCGTGGAAGCTGTTGCCAGCCGTTGTCTGCGGTAATACTTGCGTGATCAAGCCGGCGCAGGACACCCCGCTGTCGACTTTTAATCTGGTTCGGGCGCTGACCGATGCCGGCATTCCTAAGGGTGTGATCAACGTGGTCACTGGCTATGGCCCCGAGGCGGGCACGCCGCTGCTCGAGAATGCGGCGGTGCGTGCGATTTCATTCACAGGCTCATCGGCGGTTGGCAAAATAATCGGCACTACATCGGCGAAGTCGTTCAAGCACTGCTCGCTCGAACTCGGCGGCAAGAATCCTATGATCGTGCTCGACGATGCCAATCTCGAACTGGCGATTGAAGGCGGCCTCTGGGGCGCCTTCGGCACCACTGGCCAGCGTTGCACCGCAACCAGCCGCATCATCGTGCAGAAAGGTGTTTATCGCAAGTTCATCGATCAGTTTGTTGCCCGCGCAAAGAAGATCAAAGTGGGAAACGGGCTCGATGAGACGGTCGAGATGGGTCCGGCGGTGAACGAGAACCAGCTTAAAACCGATCTGAAATACATCGAGATCGGCAAGGAGGAAGGCGCCAAGATGGTGGCCGGCGGCAACCGTTTGGACAAAGGTGATTACCAGCACGGCTGGTTTCTGGAGCCAACCGTTTTTATCGACGTCGATCCTAAGATGCGTATCGCCCAGGAAGAAATCTTTGGTCCGGTGGTTTCGATTATTCCCTGCGACGATCTCGAAGATGCAATCGCCATCGCCAACGGGATCGAATACGGGCTATCGTCGTCTCTTTATACAAAAGACGTAAACAAGGCATTTTCGGCGGTGCGCGATCTCGAGGCTGGCATTACCTACATCAACGCTCCGACGATTGGCGCCGAAGTTCATCTGCCTTTCGGCGGCACGAAAGCGACCGGCAACGGCCATCGCGAAGGCGGCATCGGCGCAATAGATTTCTATACCGAATGGAAGTCAGTCTACGTGGATTACTCCGACAAGCTGCAGAAGGCGCAGATCGACCGGGAAGAGTAAGCAGTCGTATGGGGCGGACACTCCTGTCCACCGCTTTTGGTCTTGTTTTTCGTTCACCTTTTTGTGCTTCGATCAGCAAGACCAAGAGTAGCCGCAGGATTTTCCAGGCTCCGCCAGCGTGTTTTTTTGGACGCTTCCAACTGTCATCTTGCCTGCTGACTGCTCCGCACTTAACGTAGCTGTTCAGGGCTGAGTGTTCTATTGGCCCTGCCGGCGGTATAGATTGGCCATTGATTTCGGCGGCGACTCCTCGATCTACAATGGCGTTGGGAAGGTGAGTTCGCGGCTAGCGCTGCTCCTTTGTATTTGTATTCTGGCGACCGGTTCGCCTTCGGCGCTGCTAGCCCAGTTTGAGGATCATCCCACTCGCAAGATTCTTCAGTCGCAGAAGCCCCAATATCCGGGAATCCTCAAAACTTTGGGCATCGGTGGGGTTGTGCGCCTCAATGCAAGGGTTCTGGCAAACGGAACCGTCGCGCAAATCTCGGTCGTCGGCGGCAATCCGGTCCTGGCCGAAAGCGCGGTGAAGGCCGTGATGACGTGGAAATTTGCTCCGGCCGCTGCAGCCAGCAACGAGGCCATACTCCTGGATTTCAAGGGAACACGTTAAGGGGCCACTGATTTTAGCAGACATTAATCTGAGAGCCCCTGAAGCCGGACTCAAACGGGCAATCCTTCGGCGAGTTTCGCGAGATTGACACAGACGTGTTTTCTCTGCTTCGCTTGACCTTTCTGAGGTTAGAATTCCCTCATGCCTGTCACTCAACTTCGCGGCATTTCCCCTGCGGCTCGGCTGGAAAATGTTCGTTACGCTATCCGCGATTTGGCCTGCATTGCCGACGAGGTTGCGCGGCAAGGGCATAAGATTCTTCCTCTCAACATCGGCGATCCGCTTAATTTTGACTTTCAGACGCCGGGGCACATGATTGAGGCTGTTTATCGAGCCATGCGTGACGGCAAGAATGGATATTCAAGTTCGTCCGGCATTCCACAGGCTCTCGATGCGATTCGCGGCGAAGCATTTTGCAGGGGAATCACCAGTATTCGAGATGTTTTTGTCACCTCGGGAGTCAGCGAGACCGTCGATATTTGCCTGACCGCGCTGCTCAATCCCGGCGACAACCTGCTCACTCCGTGCCCCGACTATCCGCTCTATTCGGCGGTTCTGGCGAAGCTTGAAATCGGATTGAACACCTATTACCTCAACGAAGAAGACGGCTGGCAGCCCGATCTCGACGACATCCGTAAAAAGATAACGCCGCGGACGCGCGGAATCGTATTAATCAATCCCAACAATCCGACAGGATCGGTCTGCACCCGCAAGATGCTCGAGGAGATCGCCGAATTGGCACGCCTCCACAACCTGATCATTTTTGCCGATGAGATTTACGACAAGCTAATCATGGACGACGAACCGCACATTGCCATGGCTGCAGTCGCGCCCGATGTGCCGGTCATCACGTTTGGCGGATTGTCGAAGAACTACCTTGCGCCCGGATGGCGCATCGGATGGGGCATTGCCAGCGGTGAGACCGCAGTCGTCGGTCCATATCTCGAAGGAGTAAACAAGCTTCTGCGGGCGCGACTCTGCGCTAACCACCCCGAACAATACGCGATTAAGGCCGCGCTCGAAGGCCCGCAGGATCACCTGGTCGAAGTGAAGCGCAAGCTGCGTAGTCGCCGCGACCTGACCATGAAGTGGTGCGCGGAGACTCCTCGTGTGAGTTGTGTGGCGCCGCGCGGAGCGTTCTATGCTTACCCCAGCATCGACATCCCGGAAGGCGACGATCTCTTTGTCACCGAAGTGATACGCCAGAAGCACGTGACCCTCGTGCACGGCTCGGGATTCGGCCAGCGTCCGGGAACGAAACATTTCCGCATCGTGTTCTTGCCGGATGAAAAGACACTGACCACCGCCTACGCAGCGATTGGCGACTTCATAAGCGAGCGCTACACCTAGACAACCTGCTTGTTGCTAAATCCGACTCATCTTTAACCGGCAAACGATGCCGCGCGTTCTCGAACGCCGCTATAGGCTGGCTTCGACCATCGTCTTGCCTGCATCAGGCAAATAATGTGAATGATTAGCAGCAAGGGCACAGCGAAAGTTGGAATCACACTCAAGGGCAGCACAGTCATCGGTGTCGCGGTGATCCCGTTCGCGGCGGCAAGGTCTGGTGGCGCGATGAATCTAGCGAGTCCGCCGAGGCTGATTGCCGAAACCAGATCCGCAATCCCCAGCCACTGCCACACGACAAAGCCGGTCTTGTGATTCGGATCTGCCAGCTTCGTGGCCACAAGAAGCGCAGATGCACCGATCGCGATGTCTCCCCACCCGGCAGGCAAAGCCAGGAACCCGGGCAGAATGCCGTAGGTATACAGCGCCAGGAACACGAAGCCCACAATTCTCCAGGACTGGATATTCGTCAAGGTTCGCGGGTTCAGCGAGAGTACGAACTCGCGGAACGATGTCGAGCTGCGGTACCACACAAAGAACAGGGAAATCGGAATCACCACCGCAAGCAAAAGCGGAAGCGGCGGACGGCCCGCACCGGTTTTAAACAAATGTAGCGCCGATGCAGAAAGTGAGAAAGTGAACCAGGCCGCGACCAGCCCGGCAGTCAGCTTCGCGTAGGTTTTGTTGGTCATGACAAGTCTCCTCAATCTGTGACAGCGTTCGTCACGTGGTTACTTAATTTTGTGAGCTGATCCCATAGGTCAGCACCGAGTTGCCGTTGCAATCGTGCCTGCGCCCGCTCCCAGCGAGGAAGCGCTCGTTTGAACTGAACAACACCGGCCTTCGACAGCCGTAGTCGCCACTCACGCCGGTCGGTGCCAGGTGTTTTGCCGATCCAGCCTTGCCGGCTCATGATGCTCAGCGTGCGGGTGAGGCTCGTGCTATCCATAGCCAATATTCGCCCCAGTTTTCCTTGAGTCACCTCCCCCGTCACCGAAAGCGTCTGCAGCACGGTGAACTGCGTTGCCCGAAGTCCAAGGGGACGCAGCTCCTTTTCGTAGAGCTGCGTAAGAGCCCGTGCGGTTCGGCGAAAAGTAGCGCACAGGCAGGGGAGCGCCGGCAAAAGAGTTTCATGCATGCGAATTTGATGTATATACATCCATATTAGGATTCAAGAAATTATCGGCAGGCGATTCCAAGCTGGCTCTGGTTCTATCTCCACCGTCCGTGTGGAGCGTCGAACTTTCGTAACTCTACAGCCGCACGCTGTCTTCCTATACTTGTTGCAGTGGTGGTTGAGAATCTACCCATGCGCCGAATCATTCTGAGCTCAATTTTCGCGTTATCAATTCTCTCGCTGGCGGCCACGCTCGCCTGGGCGCAGAGTTCTTCACCCGAGTCTCTTTACGATCGCGGGGTTGATGCCATAACCGGGGTGGGGCCTTCGCGCAACGACACTCTCGGTATCGATTATTTTCGACAGTCCGCCGAACTCGGCTACGGGCCGGCCCAGATCGCGCTCGGGTACTACTACGAAACTGGAACCGTCGTAGCGACTGATCCGGCCCAGGCTGTCGACCTGTACCGGAAAGCGGCGCAGCAAGGGGATCCGCTGGCCGGTTGGCTCGCCGGACGGCGCTATTACCTTGGGAGCGGAGTGCCGCGCGATCTTGATGCGGCGCGAAAATGGTTCAAAATATCCGCCGATCAAAACAGCGCTTACGGCGTTTACTACCTCGGTCGTGTGATGGACGATAAGGATTACGCGAAAGCTGATAATGCCAAGGCTGCGGCGCTGTATAAAGTTGCCGCCGATCAAGGCTTGCCCCAGGCGCAATATTTCTACGCAAAAGCGCTGAAGGACGGCCGCGGCATCGCGAAGGATCCTTTCACTGCTTACATCTGGTACTCCATCGCCGCCGATGCCGGTTATGCCGCGGCGAATGCCGATCTCGGCGAACTCAACAACAACGGCGCGCTCACGGTCGATCAGATTACGACCGCAAGAGCGAAGGCCCGCGACATGGAGCAGGTCGTGATCCGCGCCGTGACCGCCCGGGGATGTTCTGGCTGGGATGGAGAGTTTGACGAGTTTCCCACCCCGCCGCCGCCGAAGTTGCAGCGGTTTTGCCACTAGCGGACTTGCGGGAAAGTTGTCGCGCGGACTACACCATCTCGGTGCCCCACAGATCGTGGAGATGGACGATTCCGAGCAATCTTAATTCGTCCTTCCTACCCTCGGCCTCATCAACCACTACCAGCGAGGTAATCTTCATCTCCTCCATACGCGCCAACGCGCTGGCTGCGAACTCCTTCGCGCGGATTGTCTTCGGACTGCGCGTCATGCAATCTCCGGCGGTGAGGTCGAGCGCGTCTTTGCCGCGCTGCTCGAGAACACGCCGCAGGTCGCCGTCGCTGATCACTCCGAGCAAACGATCACCGTCAACTACGGTGGTCATACCCAGCTTCTTGCGCGACATTTCGTAGATCACATCCTGCATCTTAGCTTGTGGCTTGACTCGCGGAACCGCATCTCCGGAGTGCATCAGCGAGTCGACTCGCGCCAGCCGCTTACCCAGCTTTCCTCCAGGATGCAGATTGGCGAAATCTTCCTCTTTGAAGCCCCGTTTTTCCGAAAGCGCGACCGCGAGCGCATCGCCGAGAGCCAGCATAGTCGTGGTGGAGGCGGTCGGAGCCAGTCCGAGCGAACAGGCCTCCTGAGAAATCGAGCAGTCCAGAGCAACATCGGAGGCGGAGGCGAGTGTAGACATGCGTGTGGAGCGGACCCGCCCTGAGCGAGAGTCGAAGGGGCCCTCATCCGCCGCTCTTTGTGTGGACTCCTCGCAAGTCATCGCGATCAGCGGAACCTGAAGCCGCTTAATGGTTGCGAGCAACTGCAGAATTTCTTCCGTCTCGCCACTGGCCGAAAGCGCCAGCACAACATCGCCGCGCACGATCATGCCGAGATCGCCATGCAGAGCTTCCACCGGGTGCAAGTAGAGGGCTGGCGACCCGGTGGAACTCAACGTCGCTGCAACCTTGCGCGCGATCAGGCCGCTCTTACCCATTCCGGTCACGACCACGCGGCCTTTGCATCCGAACAGGAGTTCTAAAGCGCGGTTGAAATCGGCGGCCATTGGCCCCGCGAGCCGGTCAGCCAGCGCACGCAGTGCTTCAGCCTCAATGCGCACCACATTTTCGCCCACATGCTTCATGAAGGGGAAATGGTAGCAGAGAGCGGGCATCGCGGGATTGGGCGATTGATGTCGAAGGTGAATATCTCTTGAGGACCCGGTCGCGAAATCTGTTGTGCAAATCTATTTGTTCGCAGGATCGCGCTGAATCATGGCTGACTTCTTCGCGGCCAGAGAACTCCTTGCCGCGCGTACGTGGTCTTTGATCGCATAGCGGAGATGCTGGGCCAGCGTTTTGAGTTCCACTTCGACTGCAGGGGTGAGAGTGTCGGAACAAAGCAGACGAATCCTGGCACACAGTTCTTCAATGCGGCCATCTGTGGAGGAGGGCATATTCGATTGTCAGGGTAGCCGCGTTTATGTTCGATACTGCGGATACCGTAGTGCGGAAAAAGGTTGCCTAGCCTCGATCTAGCTGCATATTTCGCGGCCGCCTCGACTTAGTTCGATTCGCCTCAGTCGTGAAATATTTTCGTACTGTGTTCTCCACGAATGACTAAAGCCCAGGCAGCAACTCTTTTGGCATCAGCGGTTTTGATGATCTCGTCGTCCACAGACCCGGCATTCGGATTTGGCCATGTTCGTGCCCTTGCTCAATAACATGACTATCGATGAAAAAGAATGGCGACAGCTGTGCGCCCTCGCAGCCGTTGAGTCGGATCCGGACCGATTACTGGAGATCATCGATCAACTCATCGTAGTGCTCGATGAGCGCAAAGAAGAAATACGCAAGCGGGAGCAGCAATGTGCAGTGGACCCTGCTTCAGGAATCTCCTGCGAATAAGTACGCCGCGCCTTTTTTCCTTTACTCAACCCTAGACCTCAGCGCCAGACCATGTTCCCGCCATCCGAGGCCGAGTTTCAGCTCTGATAAACTTCACAGTTTCCTCTAGTCGAAATTTCCAGGGAGGCAACCTATGGCCATTCATTCGGTAGGTGTAATCGGAGCAGGCACGATGGGCAATGGCATCGCCCACGTGTTTGCGCGCGGCGGCTTCGAAGTGGTGCTCTGCGATGTGGAGCAACGTTTTCTCGATCGCGGCCTACAGACGATTGCGAAAAATCTCGACCGCGAAGTGGCAAAGAATAAAATCACGGATGCCCACAAGACGGCGACTCTGGGACGAATTACGATCACCCTGGACCGGGCGAAGCTTGCGAACTGCCATCTGGTGATCGAAGCTGCTACCGAAAAGTTTGCCATCAAGGCGGAGATATTCCGTGAACTCGACCGCATTATGAAGCCGGAGGTAATTCTGGCGACCAATACCTCTTCGATTTCGATTACGAAAATTGCAGCGCTTACCGGGCGCGCCGACAAAGTCATCGGCATGCACTTTTTTAACCCAGTGCCAGTCATGAAACTGGTGGAAGTGATTCGCGGCCTTGCGACCTCGCAAGCTACATTTGAAACGGTGCGCGATTTGGCACTGAAACTGGAAAAGACGCCGGTCGAGGTCAACGACGCTCCGGGATTCGTTTCGAATCGCGTGCTGATGCCGCTGCTGAACGAGGCCATGTATGCGGTGATGGAGGGCGTAGCCACTGCACAGGCAGTTGACGAAGTGTTCAAGCTGGGGATGGCGCATCCCATGGGGCCGCTGACGCTCGCGGATTTTATAGGTCTCGACGTGTGTCTGGATATTATGCGTGTGTTGCAGGATGGTTTCGGCGACCCGAAGTATCGCCCGTGTCCGCTGCTGATCAAAATGGTGGATGCAGGCTGGCTGGGACGGAAGAGCGGGCGCGGCTTTTACACGTACTCGTAAGATATGAACCATGGCATTAGACCTGAACCAGCTTCTCCCCATTACAAAATCGCGCGCCGACGGCTTTTATTATTTACTTGCCGCGGCGTCGGGGGTAGCCGCGGGATGGCTCGATATTAAAGTCGGCGACTTGTTGCTGACGGCAATGGTAGTGCTCGCGGCAAACATGCTCCTCGGATTTCTAAGCCCGCGGCATCCCTGGCGCTGGGTGCTCCTGGTTGGAGTATTTGTGCCGGTCGTCGAATGGCTGGCCTACTTTTTTCTTTCCGAGAAGCCCGAACGGGCCCAGATCTACGAATCTTTTCTAGCGTTCGTGCCGGGCATCGCTGGCGCCTACGGAGCGGCTGTGGGCCGCGGCGTGGTGGATAATTTGTTTCCGAAGAAGTAGGTGCTCCCAGGACTTTTCGGCTACCGCTCCAGTCCCACCAAAGGTACCAGTAATTGAAAAAGTGCTGGGGTTTCCACAGCCTGTGGGGGTAAGCTTACGGGTATATGGCAGTATCAGTGTCAGTGCTCGCCAGCGGCAGCCGTGGGAACTGCGCGTTGGTGGCGACGAGCACAACACGAATTCTGGTGGATGCTGGCCTTTCCGGTCGCGAAACTTTCAAGCGCTTGCGCGCGCTCGCCGACCGTGACGCCGATCGTAATCGTGAGTGCGCTCAAGAGATTTCCGCCATCCTGATTACCCATGAGCACTCCGATCACGTTGCGGGCTTACAGCGGCTGGCGACGAAGCTCGATGTGCCAGTCTTTCTGACCGCCCAGACGCATCATGCCTGGAACCGCGCGATGCGCGATGAAAAAGGTGTAATTCCCGAGTTGCCCAAATCGGAGCATTTCTGCGCAGGGCGCGGCTTTCGTATAGGCGATATCGAAGTCATGCCGTTCACCATTCCCCACGACGCGGCTGACCCTGTCGGCTTCACTTTTCGTGCGGAGGGCGTCAAAATTGGTTTTGCCACCGACTTAGGCTACATGCCCGTCAGCGTGCGGGACCATTTGCGCGGTTGCAGCGTATTAGTCATGGAGTCGAATCATGATGTGGAGATGCTGCGCTCCGGGCCTTACCCTTGGTCGGTAAAACAGCGCGTCATGAGCCGCGTGGGGCATCTGTCGAATGACGCCCTCGCGGAATTCTTCTCCAACGATTATGATGGAGGGGCCGAGTACGTGGTTTTGGCACATCTGTCTGAACAAAATAACCATCCCGAAATCGCGCGAGCCGCTGCCGAACAGGCGCTTGGGGGGCGTCCGGGCCTGTGGCACAACCGTGTGCTGCTGGCAACCCAGACCGAAGTTCTCGAATCCATCCGGTTATAGCCGCTTAGTCCGGTTTAGCTCTTTATGAATGACTGCGTGGAACCGATCGTAGGGAAAATCCTTGCTGGATGGCGCTACGATATTTCCGGCCTGGCTCCGGAAATGCGCGGTGACTACGAGCTGCATTTCGCCGGTTGCGAGCACTGCCGCAGCCGCCAGAAACTGAACCGCATCATCGATATTTCCCTGATCGTGCTGGCTTCGGCATCGGCCGCCGTGTTTTTGCTGGCGTTTGCCGTGATCCGTTATTTTGGGCCGCGCCACGCTTTCTGGCTCGAGGTCGGCGCACTCGCGGGCTTCGCCCTCTCCGCATTGATCTGGTTGATTGTGGCGGTCGCTACTCCCGTGCCGACAGTGATGGTGGATGTGGCGAAGCTTGGTGCGCGCCACGTGCATGACCGGCTGCCCGCCGAGATTCGCGAGCGCCTGCCCGAGGAAATACGGGTGAAGCTTACGGGTTCGTAACCGCAGGTTGAAGTTGGTTGTGTCGATTTCGAGTTGTAAGGTTATGAAGTTTGCCTTCAAAATTCTGAGCCTGATGCTTATCCTGGCGGTCGTGTTGGCGATTACAACGGGCCCTTCGATGAACGCTGAGTACGCGCCGGTCGCGCCCATCCCTCTTCGCGACCGCGTGCCACCCTGTCATGCCCATGGCGCGGTGCGTCTAACTGTTCCGCCTATACATTCCTCGACACCTCGTTCCCCCGCGAGTTATCTGTGCTGCCTTACTGATCACGCTGTTGCGGTAGTACATGCTTCCGATTGTTCGCGGCCCCCTGTGCAGTTCACTCGCGTGCCTCCGCAAGTCGAATCTGCGTCAACTCTATGGCTTTTGAGCGAGCACGATCCTCGAACGATTGCTCTCAACGACCCGCCCGGTACGACTCCGCTTCGAATCTGATCTTCCTTTCTTAAACGCCGCAGCAATCATTCACGGACAACCAGTGGCGAATTTATTTTTCACGCGCGCTCTCGCGCTTGAGGAGTTCGACGTGCGGGCATTTCTCTTCGATGCTTTCCTAATTAGCGTTCTTTTCGTTTCACGAACGGTTCCGGCTGCGGCGCAGCGCGTTGCCTTCGTTTCGCAAACTGAGCAAAACACGGATCAAACGGAACAACAGAAGATGGATATGCCTGGAATGAAAATGCCGCCAGCAGACCAATCGCACTCCGAGCCCGAGTGGAAGCCATCACCCGAGAATGGCTCAGGAACGGAATGGCAGCCAGCATCGACCGTGACTCCCATGTGGATGAAGTCGATTGAGACTTGGGAGGTGATGGCGCACGGAGTTGTCTTCGTGGATTACAACCAGCAAGGCGGTCCGCGAGGCGAAGGCAAGGCTGAGTCCGTTAATTGGCTGATGCTGATGGAAGAGCCTAGATTGGGCTCTGGCGACTTGCTGTTTCGTGAAATGTTTTCCGCCGAGTCGCTGACCTCGCCGCATCCGGGGTTTCCTGAACTCTTTCAGACCGGCGAAACTTATCATGGCCAGCCGCTGGTTGATCACCAGCATCCGCACAACGTCTTTGCCGAACTCTCCTTCGATTACACGCATCCCATCGCAAGTCTGCTCAAAGAAAAAGTTTCGTGGGAGTTTTATGGTGCTGCGGCGGGCGAGCCGGCGCTTGGACCAGTTGCTTTCATGCACCGTGCGTCGGCATCGGAACTGCCCATGGCGCCGCTATCGCATCATTTGCAGGACTCCACGCATACCAGCTTTGGAGTAATTACCACGGGGGTAATCGTCAGCCGCTTCAAAATTGAGGGGTCGATATTCAACGGCCGCGAGCCGGATGAGAAGCGTTACACGATCCAGTTCGCACCGCTTGATTCCTGGTCGGGGCGGCTAAGCGTGGCGGCGTCGAAGAACTGGACGGCGGAATACAGCTACGGGCGATTGGAGCATCCTGAGGCCTTCGAACCGGGCAGCCAGCGCCGCCAGACGGCCGCGGTGGAATATGTGAAGCCGTTCGCGAATGGCTCATGGGCAACTTCCGTAGTTTGGGGCCGCGTGCACCACCAATTTGATAACCACAATCTGAACGGTTACTTGCTGGAGACGACAGCCAACTTCAAGCAGCGCAATTATGCTTTCTCGCGAATGGAGCTTGTCGATAAAGACGAACTATTCCCCGACAACCCCGCGCTGCCGGCCTTCCGGATCGGAGCCTACACCTTCGGCGGCGCACACGACCTTATTCAAAGCCATCTCTGGAGGCTGGCGCTGGGGGCGGACTTCACTTTTTACTCTAAGCCGTCAGTCTTGAATGCCGCATACGGCCAAAGCCCGGTGTCGTTTCAGATTTTCCTGAGAGTTCGTCCCGCCTTTCGCAAGGGCGGCTCGTAAGTCGAAGCGAATAAGTTCAAACGAATCGCGGAAACGTTACCAAAAGGAATATCAGAGACGATACAGCATGACAGAGCCGTTGTTTAGGTGGAGACTCTATAGCTATGGGCGCGGCAGTGACGCTGGTGCGACAGGTACAGATCACTATGCTGGTGAGTATCGTGCTGTACGCCGCGGCGGGAGAAATGCTTGCGCGCAGAATGGGCCACAATCCAGAAAATACTTTATTCCACGCTTTCTCTCTAGTTTCGATAACGTTGGTAGGCGCGAGCCTGGTCGTGCGGCGCACTCTGGTCTTGCCCTCGGAAGCCTTGTTGCGCGACAGATTCGACGACCGCGTTAGCGTGTCGCGCTGGCGAACCGGCTATTTGGTTCTCTACGCCTTGTGCGAGCTGCTGGGTATCTTCGGGCTCATCTTGCGGATGGCCGGCTTTACTCTCGCCAATGTCTGGGGCTTCTATGTAGGCGGATTCCTGCTGCTCCTGCTGTATTCTCCTCGCGCTCCGCGCACCGGGGTCAGTTGACTCCATCCGCGGCTACCATCCGCAAAAGGCGGTCTTCGGCATATTACTGTTACTACCCCTAGCGTTCGACATCGAACATACATAAATGAGCGAGCCTTGCAATACTTCCTCTGGTCATGGACAAACTTGACAGCGAGAGGATTCGCGAACTGTGTTCGCTCATCGAGGCGGAACACGACCCCCAAAAGTTTCTTCTCCTGGTTGAGGAGTTGAACAACCTCCTAAGCTCGAAAAACGCTCCGCACAAGACTGACGACATTTAGTCCCGCACACGATCCCATCGGAAACTACATAGATTCTCCATCTGTTCTCCCTTGCTGTCTTTCTGAATATCGGTAAAAAATGTAGATGTCACTACAGCTTCGGTGAACTTGGCCGTCGCGCGCCGCCGCATCGAATCTTGCATGAATGCACTGGACTTAAAGGGAACCCCGGCCGGCAAACGTGCCCTCAGGCCGATAAAGCCCGCTCCGCTTCATCGCGGCGCCCGTTCCGACGCGGCGGGCAAAGCCGTAAGCAATCTAATCCTGCTATCGCTCCCAGATGGGGAGTACAACCAACTTCGGCCATTTCTGGAGCCCGTCGAGCTGCCGCAATACGACGTCCTCCATGCACCCGGCGAGAAGATCGACTTCGCCTATTTTCTAAATGAGGGCATGACCTCGCTGGTGGCCTTAAGCCCCGATGGCAGAAGTGTTGAAGTCGGCATCGTTGGCAGGGAGGGGATGGTGGGTATGTCCTTGACGATGGGTCTTCGTCGAATAGTCTTTCGCGCCATCGTTCAAATGGCGGGAAGCGGATTACGCATACGGGCGGAAATCTTTCAGGACATACTGCAGCGTACGCCCGCCCTCCGCTTGCAACTCAGCCGCTTCGCCTTGCTCCATGGGATGCAGGTCGCCCAACTCGCCGCTTGTAACCGCCTGCATGAGGTTGATCAGCGCCTGGCTCGCTGGCTCCTCATGTGCCAGGATCGCGCCGATTCCCAGTTGCTCCCACTGACTCATGAGTTTCTCGCGCAGATGCTCGGCACCGGCCGCCCCAGCGTGAGTTTGGCGGCCGCCGTCCTTGAGAACGCCGGACTGATTGAAAACATGCGCGGCACCGTAAAGGTATTGAACCGCAAGGTCCTCGAACAGGCTGCTTGCGAATGCTATGGTGTGATCCAGCACTTTAACGGCGGGCTGGGCTTGAAATAACGACCGCTAACCTACACGAAGGGCATGAGGACAACGGGAAGACTCAAAAATAACAAGTACTATGCCAAATGCCAGGTCATGCGCTAGCTTCTATTCATGATTTCCTATGAAGGGAGCCACAGTGAGCATTCAGGATGAGCAGGAACTTTCGTCCTTAAAAGCAGTTGGCCGCGTCGTTCGAATGGTGCTTCATGCCATGAGGGCCGAGGTGCGGCCCGGCGTAACCACGCGGTATCTCGATGAAGTCGGCGCGCAGGTCATGCAGGAGAACGGAGCGCGCTCTGCCCCCTCTATGGTTTACCAGTTTCCCGGTGTCAGTTGCATCAGCCTGAATGATGAGGCGGTGCACGGAATTCCCGGCGCGCGCGAACTGAAGGAAGGCGACCTGGTGAAGCTCGATGTGACGCTAGAGAAGGACGGTTTCATGGCGGACGCCGCCATCACAGTGCCCGTCGGCCAAGTGAATCCTCAGGCTGAAAAATTAATAGCCTGCGCCGAGCGTGCTTTTCACAAAGCAATGCTGGTGGCGCGCGCCGGCTTTCGAGTATTAGAGATTGGAAAGATTGTCGAGCGCGAGGTGCGCAAGTCGGGCTTCACCGTGGTCCGCGAATTAGGAGGACACGGCATTGGCCGCACCATTCATGAGGCGCCGCATGTGCCCAACTACCCAGATCCCACCGCCCGAGAGATCATGAGCGAAGGCCTCGTCATCACCGTTGAACCGATCATCTCGGCCGGTTCGGGGCGAGTGTTTACCGATAAAGATGGCTGGACGGTGCGTACCGGCGATCGGGCGCTATCTGCCCACTTCGAGCATACCTTGGTGGTGACTTCTGGCGCGCCGATTTTGCTGACGGCGTCTTAGTGTGTTGCGACGGTGTGGCGTGCTCGGCGCTGCGCTGGATTGTCCCAATCGCTTCGCGACAGTGTTCGCGCCACATGATCAGACTTTAACCGCATCCTTGCGTTCGGCAGGCACATACTTCACCGCAGCGGTTCGATCAAGCTTGTCCCAGGCGAACGGGCGCCCCTGGATGGCGCGCTTCAGCGTTCGGAACAGCACCAGAGAAAATACCTGGCGATAGGCGAAGCGCTGCAACCACACCTGACTGAGCAGCCACGCGTCTTCGCGGGCTTCAGGTTGGCGGCGCTCGAGCGCAAAGGCGAGCGCCGACGCGAGAAAATCAATGACCAGAAATGCGCCGAAGAAAATCAGTAACCGATGGAAGCTCGCCGGGTCGTTCGATTCAGGATGGAAGTATTTCTGTATGAAATACCACGCCACTCCGACCACAAACATCACGTCGATGAAGGGAGAGACCAACGGTAGCAGAATCTGGAAGATGAGGATGTTAGGAAGGGCGACGAATCCCAAAGTGCCCTTGCGCGCGAATACGCCCTTATGTTTGAAAATGGCCTGTAGGATTCCGAACGACCAGCGAAAGCGCTGGCGCATAAGCGCGTTGGCGCTGGTGGGAGCTTCGGTGAAGGCGAGAGCCTGATCTTCGTATTCCACGCGATAACCGTTGCGAAGAAGCGCCATGGTTAAATCGGCATCTTCCGCGACGGTATCAACGTGGTAGCTTCCCGCTTCGCGAGCCGCGGCGGTGCGCCACGCTCCGATTGCGCCAGGGACGACGCTTACCGCGCCCATAGTGTTGAGGGCTCGGCGTTCAAAATTCTGACTCGTAATGTATTCAAGCGCCTGCCAGCGCGTCCACAGATTAACCCGGTTGCCAACTTTGGCATTGCCGGCGACGGCTGCAACCTTGGGATCGAGGAAGTGCGGCACCATTCTGATGATGGCATCGGGAGCAATTATCGTATCGGCGTCGATGCCGACAAAAATCTCTGCGTCGCCGATGTGCTCCAGTCCGAAGTTGAGCGCCTCCGCCTTGCCGCCGTTGGGTTTGGTGAGAATCACAACCTGCCCCGCAGCTTCTTCGGCGGCGAAGGTGCGTCTCGCGATCTCTAGAGTGCGATCCTTGGAGCCATCGTCGATGACGATCACGCGCAAATTGGGATAATCGGAATCGAGCGCGCCCTGTATGGTGCGTTCGATGACCTTTTCTTCGTTGTACGCCGGAATTAGAATTGCAACCCGTGGCCGGTACTCGGCGATCTGCTCTGGCGTTCCGTGCACATGCGAGCAGATCCGGTCATAGATGGCGAGAACGCCGACAAAAATCAGGCGGCCCGTCATCAGGATGTCACCCAGAAAGAAAATGAGAGCGATGCCGGTGATGGTCGCGCTGAAGAGCCAGAAGCCTATCCAATTCAATCGAGCCGACCAGAACTGATTTGCCGGCAGAGGCGGCATGACGTCCGCCTTCGTTTTGCCCATCAACTGGTAAACCGGGACAAAATCAAATCCGCGCGCCCGTGCGCCGTCGATAATCAGCGGCAGCGCTTCCACAGTTCTTTGCCGATTGCCGCCGCCATCGTGCATAAGGATGATGTTGCCGCACTGCTGATCGTTCGGCTGGCAGGGCGGAAGATGGTCCAGCACTCGCGCGGCGATTTGCTGCGGCGTGAGCGGAGGATCGTCGTACCAGTCTCTAGTGTCGATCTTGTTGCCGATGGTGATGTAGCCGAGATTTTGTGTGACCTCGAGCGGTTTCACTTCGTCTTCTGTGTCGGGTTCGGCGTCGACCGAATACGGCGGACGAAACAGCATGGTGCGAATGCCCAGTTGGCTGGCAAACAATTCCTCGGTGAGGTTTAACTCCAGCCGCATGTAACTGGTGCCGATCGAGCTGATATCGGGATGAGTAAAAGTATGATTCCCGATCTCGTGGCCCTCGCGGAAAATCCGTTTGGTCAAACTGCCGAATTTTTCCGCTTGGATTCCGATCAGAAAAAAAGTTCCCGGCGCCTGCTTCTCCTTCAGGACATCGAGAATCTTCGGCGTCCACTCAGGGTCGGGACCGTCGTCAAAGGTCAGCGATAGCAGGTTTTTACTGGCGCCATAGCGCGCCACGCGATAGGGCTCCGGCAGGCTTTTGAACTCTTCACCGTCAATCAGGCCAGTTTGCTTGTCAGTGGTCAAGGTGCGCTCGCCGTCGGCAGGCTTGGCCTCGATGTGCAGGATTTCGCCGTCGCCCTCCATATCGACGTCCTGCCCAGGAGGCACGTCCTTCAATCGATCGGAAGCATTGGCTTCCCCAGGCATATCCCAAACCCGCCACAGAGAGCGATCTTCAGCGCCCAGTCTCCACAACGCGAAGGTTTGAATGCCGAGCGTCTGCGCGGCGCGCATTTGGTTCAACGCGGTGACCGCATCAAGAAACCAGACATCGTGACGGAAGTTATCGTCATCGCGATAGCTGAAATGTGGATTGAGCGCGTCGCCGTCGTAATCGACATCTTCTTCAGCATCACGCGAACCGATCCACGCCTCCTGCACCGAAACGCTCTTATCGGCCTCCCCAGGAGGGACTTTGCCTTTTTTGGGCTTCTCCACCCAGTCATATCCGTAATTGCCAATCGCGCAGATCAATTTCTCTTTCGGAATCTCCTTGAGAGCGGATTCAAGATTGTCCGTAAACCAATCCTGCGAAGCGATAGGGCCGGGAGTTCCACCGGGAAAGTGCTCGTCATAATTCATGATGACGACGCCATCCACCGCGGCCGAAATCGCTTTGTAATCGAAATCCTCGTTGCGCACCTGCACGCTGACATAGAGCTTCATGGCCTTGGCATGCAGATCCGAGGAAAGTTCGTTGAGCAGCTCGACGTAGCCGGGCTGACCGTTTTTGGGGAAGGATTCGAAGTCGATCATCAGGCCGCGATAGTGGTCAGTGGCAAGAAAAAGCGCGACCTGACGTCGAAACCGTGCGCGTGCGCCAGGGTTATTCAGAAAATCACTAATACCGGGAACGAAGTCGGTGCCATCAAAATTCTGCACTACTGGAAACACGTCCATGTCGAGCGCTTCGTTCTTGAGAAACGGCATGACCTTGTCGTCGACGTGATGCGCCGTCTGGCCGTGAACCACGTCGTACATTGCGTTCGTCTCCGGATCGACGGCCTGAAGATGACCGTCGGGAGTAAGAACTTGCAGCCACGTCGGAAAGAGCAAATCGATCTGGCGCGCATACTCGCGCAGCGAAGAGTAACTGGCGGAATCCCATGAGACGTAAAATGCGGCGCGAACCCCCTGCTCGGAATTGAGTGTCAGTTGTGACGGAGCTTTGTGGGTTTGATGGCGGTGACCGGCGCGGGCGACTGTGGCCAGGCGCCTCTTTTCGCGGGCTTTCGCCTTTTCATCTTCTTTCAGAGCGTGGTAAGGCTTCTTCTCCGACAGCCACGAAAGATCGGGAAGGGGTTCGCTCCGCAGCGCACTATAGATGAAAAAAATGACCAGCAGAGAAAACGCCAGTGCCGCCGCGTCGAAAATGCGGCGGATCCGCTTCCAGCGGGCTTGCTTGGGATCGTAGAAGACCTGTTTCGCCATCGTTTGTAGTGTACTCATCCTAAGGTGAGAGGAGCGGGTGGTCAAACGCTGAAAAGGCGTCGTTCGGGGTTGGCGGTTCGTCGGTCGCTAATACCAAATCATGGGGGAACTGGTCTGAGCGAAAAGCGAATAGCGGACGACATTCCTCTCGCAATAGACTCGGAAAATCCCGCAGTCGCGATATATTCCCAATGTGCTGAGCCTGATCCGGGAACAACGGCGCTTTTTTCTGGCAGTCACGCTGGCCGGATTGGTATTGCGATTGTTTTTCTTCGTCTATTTCCCGCAAATCACGGACGATTCTCGCATCTATGCCAACTTGGCAACCACCTGGCTGCAGCACGGCATTTACGGACAGACGCCGGGCGGCCCTCCCGGCCAACCGATTATGCCGACTGACGCACGCCTGCCGGGCTATCCGGCATTTCTGGTGGCGATCTTCTGGCTGGTCGGCGTGGGGAACTATAAAGCCGTATTGCTGGCGCAGTTGTTGTTCGATGTCGCCAGCTGCCTGATGATCGCCGATCTGGCTCGCCGCACGGTCTCCGAACGCGCCGCACAAATCGCGTTTCTACTCGCTGCGCTGTGTCCGTTTCTGGCAAATTATGCTGCGGCTGAGCTGACTGAAACCTTGGAAATCTTTTTTACCGTCCTCGCACTCGATGGCGCGGCGGCCGCACTCAATCGTATGGAGGCGGGAAGAGGCGCTCTCACGCTTTGGGCTGCAACCGGTGCGGCGATTGCGGCCTGTATCCTGCTGCGTCCCGATGGCGGTCTCGTGCTCGCCGCGGTTGTTCTTTATCTGGCGTTCAAGCTGATCGCGTCGCCTAAACTGCCGTCGCTCGCCAGTGCAAAACTCGCTTTAATCTCTCTCATTACCGTTGCGCTGTTTGCGCTGGCCCCGCTCGTACCCTGGACGATTCGTAATTTTCGTACACTTCATCATTTTCAACCGTTGGCGCCGCGCTATGCGAGCGACGCAAATGAGTTGGTTGCCCGGGGCTTCAATCGTTGGGTCAAAACCTGGATTATCGACTACGTTTCGGTGGAAGAAGTTTACTGGAATGTTTCTGTCGACCCGATTGATCCGGCCAAATTGCCCTCGCGCGCTTTTGACACTCCCGCGCAAAGAGACGCAACACTCTCTGCTATCGCGGCCTACAACGAGGCCAACGACATGACGCCCGTTGTGGACGCGCAGTTCGACGCGCTTGCCGCTGAACGAATTGCGGCCCATCCCCAGCGCTATTACATCCTATTGCCGGCATTGCGCATTGCGGATATGTGGCTGCGGCCGCGAACTGAAATTCTTCCTCCCGATCCGCGTTGGTGGGAATTTAACGACGACGCGAAACATTCTGCCGTCGCAGTTGGGTTCGGTTTGCTGAATCTCGCTTATGTGCTCGCGGCGGCCTTTGCGGTCATTCGCAAGCATTCAAAAATTCGATGGGTCGGATTGCTGCTTGGTTTTGTTCTGTTGCGCTCGGCGTTCCTCGGAACTTTGGAAAATCCGGAGCCGCGCTACACGCTGGAGTGTTATCCCGCGATCATTGTTCTGGCGAGTGCTCTGGCCAGTTCGCTGGCGGCAGGCAAGATTAGAGCTAAAAAACTAGAAATATAGGGCCGAGAAAGTACCGGGGAAGTACATCAGCTGAGCGGCGAGTCGGTCATGCGGAAGCGAGTGCGCACGTGTTCCGACAGCAACTGGATAGCTGCGCGATTGGCTAATGGGTCGGACTTTGCCAGGTAATTCATTGCCTTTACGAGCGTCTTCTGGCCGTCGACGTAACGCGGGTCGGTCGTGCGTTCCCGTTTCTTGCGGGAGAGATCAGGAGGGACGGGGATGGTAAACATTTTTGCCATGCGCACTCAACTTTCGGGCTCTTTCGAAGTATATAACCGTCGACCACCTTTTTCAGCTTGTTTCTGTTGGTTCAGCTCTCCCCGAACTGACCGTACACTCGTCCGTCCTACATCACTGGCCGGTCATCCTTGCGGCGAAATAAACCGCGTTTTCTTGGTTGTTTTCAGCTTAAAGGCACCCTCGGGAAGAGGTTGATTGATTTGTATATCGGAATATTTTGCCAGCCGGTAGTTGCCGCCCGGCTCGAAAAACTGCTGCTGCACCGAAATCCCCTTGGGCGGGTCGATCCATAACAGGATACGCGCGATATTGTTTCGCAAGCTGACGGATTTCGGAGTCAACTCCAACTTCTCCGCCGCGACTCCGTTGACGTTTTCCGTCCCGAGGAACTTCACATCGTAAGACTTGGAAAGGTCGTGGCCGGCGCCGCCGAAGCCCAGCACCAGAAAGCTCTCCACGTCGCCGCGATTCTTGCCCGGGTCATACAGGCTGACCTGATCGATCTTCGGCTGATAGACCTGTACCTTGCCGCCGCTGTAGATCACAGTCTTCAAGTCGGGCTTGTCAAACTCGACCGCCATCTGAATTTCGTTGCTTTCGCGCCGAAAATAAATCTTGCCCGTCTGCGTGTCGGTCTCGCGAATTACCGCATCGTATTGGTCCCAGACGACACTGGCCTGGGTGCTGCGAAAATTTCGCGCGGCATCATCCATCTGTTTCAGAACGTGCTCAAGTGCACCAGAATCAATCTGCGCCCACGCCGTTGTCATCAGCAGCCAGCCCAGCATTACCGCTCCAAACGTAAGCTTCTTGAGCGCTCTCATGGGAAAGAATCCCGGACCTTGAATTTCGAAACTTTGAAACTCTGAACCCTTGAAACCTTTCTCGACTACTCTTTTTGCACCGAAACCTTGTAGCTCAACGCATGTCCCTTGGAGTCTTTTACCGTCTCAACATCGGTGATGCTAACCGCCCCCGAGATCGGTTCGATGATCTGCTCTAGCTGTCGCCGGATATCTCCGCCCGCAGTCGTGTTCACCGCCGAAGCCTGAATCTGATAGACGAATCCACCCTTCTCGCTGGGAATCACAACAACGCCGGTAAGATGCGGATTGCGCTCCACCGGTTTGTCTTTGAAATTGATGAAGCGCGGCGACACAAAAATAAACAGAAGAATCAGCGTGACCATAATGTCGTAGTGCAGGCTGCCCCGCTCATACGACCAAAGAATGTATCCGCGGATTGTGCGCCAGATCGCGCCCATGGGAGAGATGGCACCGTCAAGCGCCAAAGAGGCTTCAGGTTGCTGCAAGTGTATTTGGGAATTCATATGATGGCAAATCTCCGATTAACGCAGCGCAGAGGCGCCTGCGGGAATGCAATCCGTGCCCATATAGCGCTGCAAGGCGTCCGGAATTCGCACGCTGCCATCGGCCTGCTGATAATTCTCGACGATGGCAACCCATGTGCGGCCGACCGCGAGCGCACTGCCATTTAACGTGTGCACGAATTCTGTCTTGCCCTTGCCTTCTGGACGATAGCGGATATTTGCTCGCCGCGCCTGAAAAGTTTCAAAATTCGAGCATGAAGAAATCTCGCGGAACAATTGCTGCCCCGGCAGCCAGACTTCAATGTCATAAGTCTTGGCGGAAGAGAACCCCATATCCGCCGTGCACAGCGTGACCACGCGATAATGTAGGCCAAGTTTCTGCAAGACGGTCTCGGCGTTGTGAGTGAGCTTTTCCAACTCGTCGTAGGAAGTTTCCGGTCGCGCGAACTTCACGAGTTCGACTTTTTGAAATTGATGCTGGCGAATAATTCCGCGCACATCTTTGCCATACGACCCAGCCTCGCTGCGAAAACAAGGGGTATACGCGGTCAGCGAAATCGGCAAGCGTGCGGCCTCTAAGACCTCGTCGCGGTACAGGTTTGTCACCGGCACTTCCGCCGTCGGAATCAGCCAAAGGTCTTTCTCGCCATGCGGTACGCGAAACAGATCGGCCGCAAATTTCGGCAACTGGCCGGTGCCATACATCGATTCTGAATTCACCAGATACGGCGGAAGCACCTCGGTGTATCCATGCTCGCCGGTGTGCAGATCGAGCATGAAGTTGGCGAGAGCCCGCTCTAAACGCGCGCCCAGCGCCCAGTAGATGGCGAACCTCGCGCCAGAGAGTTTTGCCGCGCGCTCCAGGTCGAGCACTCCTAATTGTTCGCCTAATTCCCAGTGCGGCTTTGGCTTGAAATCGAATTGCGGTGGCGTGCCCCAGCGCCGCGCCTCAACATTGTCTTCCGCGCTCCTTCCGACTGGAACGCTGGCATTCGGAAGATTTGGAAGCGCCGTCAGAATTTCGCATAGTCGTGCTTCCAGTTCGGCCGCCTTTTTTTCAGAATCGGCGATTTGTTGGCGGAGGTCTTTGGTTTCTTGTATCAGCCCCGACGCGTCTTGCCCGCTCTTCTTAACCTTTGCGATTTCTTCGGAAGCACGGTTGCGGCGCGCCAGCAAAGTCTCGGCGACCGTGATGGCTTGCCGGCGATCGCCATCGATGGCCACGAAATCTTTCAATACTTCCGTCGGATTCATTCCGCGCTGGCGCAGTTTTTCTTCGACCAACGCGAGGTTGTCACGAACAAAATTCAGATCAAGCATTCTCTACTAACTTTAGCTGAAAGCGCGGTTCCGTGCACAAAGAGGATCAGTGTCTTGAACGGCGGAGGCCGCGAAGGTCGCCAAGGTTCTTATTCCCCATTTTCTCGGCGCGCTCAGCGTTCCCTGCGGTTACATATCTTGTTCTCCTGTAAACTAAATCGCGATGACACGCCCCCGCACGCTTCGCATAGCGCTGCTCTTGCTCGGTTCTTTTTTCTGGTCGGCGTCCGCCGCGTTCGCGTCCGCTTACAACGCCCGGCCCAAGCTGATTGTCGTCATCGTCATCGACCAGTTCCGCGGCGATTATCTGGAACGCTATCGCGATCAACTCGGTGATGGAGGCTTCCGCCTTTTTCTCGATCGCGGAGCCTATTTCACCGACTGCAACTACGATTACGCCAATACCCGCACCGCCCCCGGCCACGCCACTCTTTTCACTGGAAGCTACACCAGCGGGCACGGCATCCTCGCAAACGAATGGTGGGATGCGCAGAAAAAGAAGCGAGTGACGTCGGTCGAGGACGATGCCACGAAACCAGTTGGCCTGGGCGCTGACCATCCAGGCCCGGGAGCGTCACCGCACAATCTCATGAGCGATACGCTCGGCGATGAGCTGAAACTGGCTACAGGCGGCCAGTCTCGCGTCTTTGCCATTTCACTTAAAGATCGCGCCGCCGTTTTACCTGCCGGCTTTTCGGGAGATGGCGCTTATTGGATCGATCCGAAGTCCGGCAGTTGGATCACTTCTACTTATTACCGTCCCGATCTTCCTGACTGGGTCAGAAATTTCAACGGCAGCAGCTCTTTGGACGGGCGCGCCGCAAAATTCTGGAATCGCGAATGGAAAGATCGCGACGGAACCGTTCTTGGCTCGACCGTGTCCCGCAAAGCTAAAGACGGCTCTCCGGCCAGCTTCTACGAGGTGGTCGGCTCGACTCCGTTTGCTAACGAATATCAGTTGGAATTTGCCAGAGAACTGGTGGTCTACGAAAAGCTGGGTGCCAACTCGACGACCGATCTGCTCGTCATCAGCCTCTCAGCCAACGACATTCTCGGGCATCAGGTTGGCCCCGACTCGCCACAAATGCGCAGCATGGCGCTCGAACTCGATCGTCAGTTGGCCGTCTTCTTCACCTTCCTCGGTCGTCAAGTCGGCATGGCCAATGTCTGGATGGCGCTTTCGGCCGATCACGGAATCGCGCCACTGCCAGAGTTTGCGAAAACGCTTCGTCTGCCTGCCGCTAATCTCGACGCCAAGGCGCTGCGCGAAAAGATCAATTCCCAGCTCTCAAAGAAATATGCAAAGAAAGCCGACTACGTGCTTGATCTCGATTACCCGCTGGCATGGCTGAACGCGGAAGCCTTTGTCGGAACTTCCGGTGGCAAAGACGAATCTGTCGCTGAAGCCGACGCGGGCGAGGCGATGAAGCAAGCGGGACTGACCGGATACTTCACTAAGTCGCAACTCGCGCGTGGCGATATTCCGCCCACCGAAATCGGGCGCCGCTACGCTCACAGTTATTCGCCCGAAGGTGGATGGTATGTAATCGGAATCCCCACTCCTTTTCAGGTGGGAATCACGAAGGGTACCGATCACGCGACACCTTTCTCGTACGATACTCACGTGCCGCTTGCTTTTTATGGTCTTGCTTTTCAGCCGGGAATCTATCGCACCCACGCGGAGCCAGTCGATCTCGCAGTGACGCTGGCCTCGTTGCTTGGAATCAACGCGCCAGCGCTGGCCACAGGAAGAGTGCTGACCGAGGTCCTGCAGCAGTCGCGTCATTCCGGAGCATCGGACGCGCCGCCCGTATCCACGCCTGCGCCAAAAACCCTGCAACCACTCACACCGCCTGGTGGAGAAATCGAATGACGCCGATCGGCAATCCGGACTTGAGCGTCAACGTCGCCGGTATCGAACTGAAGAACCCCATTATCGCCGCCTCCGGCACATTCGGCTACGGCATCGAGTTCGAAGACATCGTGCATCTCGACCGTCTCGGCGGACTCGTGGTCAAAGGTCTCTCGAAAGAGCCGATGACAGGGAACCCGCCGCCGCGCCTTTATGAGACTGCGGCTGGAATGCTCAATGCCATAGGGCTGCAAAATATCGGCGCCTCGGCCTTTATCGCGGACAAATTGCCAGCCTTGCGCGAGAAGAAAAACGTCGTCGTCTTCGCCAACGTCTTCGGCTACACCCGCGGCGACTACGAGCACACGATCGAAATTCTCAACGAGGGCGAGGGGATAGCTGCGTATGAAATTAATGTGTCATGCCCCAATACCGCGCACGGCGGCATTCAGTTCGGCAGCGATCCCATGTTGCTTGACGAAGTGGTGCGGACGGCGAAGCGCGTAGCCGCGCGCCCGATCATTGTAAAACTGTCGCCCAACGTGACTTCGATCGCGCAGATGGCTTACGTGGCGCAGGAAGCGGGCGCTGACGCCATCTGCCTGGTAAATACTTTTCTAGCTATGGCGATTGATGCCGACACACGTCGTCCTAGAATAGCCAACGTTACTGCGGGTCTCTCAGGGCCCGCGATCAAGCCGATTGCCCTGCGCATGGTCTACGACGCAGCTCATGCCGTGAAGATTCCGGTGATCGGCATGGGTGGCATCACCACGCCAGTCGACGTGGTGGAATTCATGCTGGCGGGAGCAAGCGCCGTCGAAGTCGGCACCGCCAGTTTCTTCGATCCGGTGGCAACTGAAAAGTTGGTGGAGGAACTGTCCGAGTATTGTAGCGACCATCGCATCGAGCGGCTCAGCGATCTAACCGGTGGACTGCTGACTGACTAAAAAGGTTAGAGTCAGATTTCAGATTGCCGGAGTAAAACCGCTTTGCTCATCGGCTCTTACCTCTGCAATCTGACCTCTAACCTCCGCGGACCTATCGTCCGCTGGAATGCCAGATCGATCCGGGGGACTGATAATTCATCCCTTCGCCCCACACAATTTGCGTGTCTCCGTGATTGTCGATAGCCATGCCGAAATAATCGCCGAAGGGAAAGCGGAAGCCTTCCTTTCTGATATAGCGATAGCCCGGCACATAGCCTGAGACTTTCGTCTCGTCCCCCCAGGTCGCACCGCCGTTGCTCGAACTGCGATAGTAAGTGTTCCAATACGGTGTGCGGCGGGAAGAATTGCGCGCGTCCATCCACGCTATGCGGACATCGCCGCCGTTTCCGGCTACGATTGCCGGGAAGGCGTGCTCGACGCCCGGCGCAGCGGACGAAATGCTGGCCCTCGGCAGCCAACTACCCCCCGCATTGGTCGACGATGAAAAATAAATTCGCTGCGGGCCGAAAGCCGTGCTGCCCGCGCTCCAGAGTGCATATAGCGTCCCATCCGCATCCGACGTGAGAGCGACCTGCGCGCCCAGGAATCCCTCGCCGCAGTCTTCATCTTTGCAGCCGGGCGATGCAGCTGAAACATCCAGCAAGTTCGCGCTCCATGTCTTGCCCGCATCCGCCGACTTCCCTATATAAAGATTTACTGCGCCCCGCGCGCCTCCAGCCTTGGAGTAGGAAGCCCATGCCAGATAAGCGTTGCCCGCCGGATCAACCGTCGCCGCTCCCAGCAATGACCACCCCGTACGGCTTTCCGCGTTGGCGCGGGTCGGCGTAAAACTGCGCCCTCCATCCTGCGAGGCCGCGACCCACACTTCCTCTTCATGATTGAAAGCGACGTAAACATTCTGGCCGCGCACGGCCAGCGCCGGCTTATCGAGCTCGACGTCGCCCCGGACCGCAATCGTGAAAGACCACGTCCCGCCCGAGTCCACCGACTTCGCTAGCATGACGACGCGTTTCTTATTCTGGAGCCACGCTGCGTACACAGTGCGGCGGTCGACGGGGTCAACGGCGATCTGCGCGTCAAACTGTCCCGAGTCGGATTCCAGCATCATATGCGGAGCCTGCCAATTCTTGCTGGCATCTGTGCTTGCCACCAGCAACATCGTAGGTACGCTGCAATCCGCGCAGTCGGCAATCGTTCCGTAGTGGGGATAAAGAATATAGATCCGGCCCGACCCATCGGCCGCAATGGCCGGTTCCCACTGATCGCCGCCGTTGAGGCCTACGCGCTGCTGCGGAGAAAATTGTGGCGCTGCTGCCCAAGCCGCGCTTGCCAGGGCCAGCAGCAACGCCGCGAGGTTCAGAAGCACACGCTTCGTGACAGCGAGTTGGAATAAAGCGGCGCGCATGCAAACCATCGAAGATAAAACGGGCGGGGAAATTGGACCCTGATTTTGAACTTTATCCCGAAGTCAGCATTGGGGTCAACATTTCGTTAGTGCTTTTAATCTCCGGTTCATAATTTAGCAATTGCACCAAGACCCTATCCCTGCCAGCAGCGCCCGCATAGCTCCGCCGGGGTTGCTTGCCCGTTATGATGCAGATTCAGTTCATCGCGGCAGTCAATGCCATGCTGAAATCCACGCCCCCGCGGTAGCGGGTGTAAAATTGAGGGTCGCGAACATCCGAGATAATTTCTCATCCCTGGAAAGGATTCTCCAATGGCAACCATGGAAGCCCCGCCTCGTCTGCAGGTTCGCCTGCATCAAGGCTCATTCAAGAATGAGCCCTTTGTCGATTTCACCAAAGAAGAGAACGTGCGCAAGATGCGCTCCGCTATCGAGAAAGTGCGTGGCTTGCTGGGGCGCGAGTATGACTTGATCATCGGTGGCAAGCGCCTTAAGACCTCCGACAAGATTCGCTCGATCAATCCGGCCAAGCCGTCGGAGGTGGTTGGCGTTCACCAGAAAGCGGGTAAGGAGCACGTCGAGCCTGCAGTTCAGGCTGCCTGCAAGGCTTTTGGTCATTGGAGCCACACGTCGGTCGAAGAGCGCGCGTCGCTGCTGTTTCATGTAGCCGATGTGATGCGCGAGCGCAAGCTTGAATACATGGCATGGCTGGTGTTTGAGGTTTCGAAGAACTGGGGCGAAGCCGATGCCGACATTTCCGAGACCATTGATTTCTGCGAGTTCTACGGGCGTGAGGCGCTGCGCTTCGCCAAGGCTGAGCCCCCTGTGCAACTGCCGGGAGAGCGCGACACGCTTACCTACATCCCACTGGGCGTGGGGGCCGTGATTCCGCCGTGGAATTTTGCCTGCGCCATCATGGCGGGCATGACGGTTGCTTCGATTGTAAGTGGCAATACGGTCGTCCTCAAACCGTCGAGCGATTCGCCGACAATTGCCGCGAAGTTTGTCGAACTTCTCGAAGAGTGCGGCATGCCCGAGGGAGTGGTGAACTTCTGCCCCGGCGGCGGCACCACGTTTGGCGACGCACTGGTCTCGCATCCGAAGATTCGCTACATCGCATTCACGGGCTCGCGCGAAGTGGGCTTGCACATAAATCAAGCGGCCGCGCAACAGCAACCGGGCCAGCTCTGGATTAAACGTACTGTGCTTGAAATGGGAGGTAAAGATGCAATCATCGTCGATGCCGATGCCGATATTGACGCGGCGGTCGAAGGCGTCGCTGCCGCTGCTTTCGGCTTCCAGGGCCAGAAGTGCTCGGCGTGCTCGCGCGCCATTATCGACGACCGCATTTACGACAAGTTTATCGAACAGTTGAAGTCGCGCGTCGAACGCCTGACCATCGGCGACCCTACGCTGAATCCAAACATGGCTGCCGTCATCAACGAAGGTTCGATGAACGACATTCTGCGCTACATTGAGATTGGCAAGAAAGATGGGCGTCTGATCACGGGCGGCGAGCGCGACACGAATGCTGGCGAAGGCTACTTCATTAAGCCGACGATCATCGCAGACATCCCGCCGAAATCGACGCTCGAGCAGGAAGAAATTTTTGGGCCGGTGCTGGTGGTGATCCGGGCGCGGAATTTCGACCACGCGCTCGATATCGCGAACGATACCGAGTTTGGATTGACTGGCGCTGTCTATTCCGGTTCGCGGGAAAAACTCGATCGTGCAGTCCGCGAATTCCACGTGGGCAACCTCTACCTCAATCGCAAATGCACGGGCGCGATGGTGGGCGCGCATCCGTTCGGCGGATTCAATATGTCGGGCACCGACTCCAAATCTGGCGGGCCAGATTATCTGTATCTATTCACACAAGCAAAGAGCGTCGGAGAAAAAATCGGATAGCAGCGAAAACGAGCGAAAATTAAAAGGCCGCCCGCAGGCGGCCTTTTATATTGCCGACGAATTCTAGTTGCTAATCCCCGCGCTCTGCGGCGGTTGAGGAATCGCTGCCGCTGCGGTCGCGGCCGCGGCTTCGTTCAAAATGCGGTGGTGGATGGTGAAGAGCGCCAGTTCGAGCCTGTCGGACACGCCAATCTTATCGTAGACGTTGCGCAGATAATTCTTGATCACCTGCTCGGTCGTCCCCAACTGGGTGGCAATTTCCTTGTTCTTGTAGCCCTGGACAATGAGCGCCACGATCCGCAGCTCTTTGGCCGTCAGACGGTCGCGGACACGCAGGCCGACCATATCGTTTTCGGTCAGCTCGCTCGGCACGGCCATGTCCTGCACCCAGCTTTCGCCGCGAGCAATCTTACGCACGCAGTCGACCAGCGCCGGGCTGGTAACGTTGCGATAGACCACGCCGTGGGCCCCGGCTGCCATGTAGCGCTGGGCGCTCTCACCGGTGTCGGCAAGTACGACCACACGTGTTTTATTTTTATTGGCAGCAGTAAGAACGGCGTTGAAATCGCCGTGGAAACCACCCGCAATAATGAGCACGGCGGCGCGGAACTTGTCGAGCGCCATGAACATCTGCTCGCCCGTTTGCGCCTGGGCCACGATGCGCATTTCATCTTCTACGGCCAGCACCTTGGCGATGCCGGCGCGAAATATCGCCTGATTGTCCGCCAAAATAAGCTTCAACATTGAATCGCTCCCAGTTAGATCGCTCCCGGTTAACCGTTGCGAACGAATTCGTACGAATCGATTACACAAGCGACGCCCCGATTATCGGTGCCGGCGCTGGCATTGGGCTCATCGGTCCGCACCACGCGGCCGCGGCACTGAATGACCACATCTTCCTTACCCCCGGTAACCTCCGGCGGCAAAGTAATCTCAAACTCTACGGGCGAGCCGACCTCGAGCGCAGCATCAGCGCGGATGTAAACGCCGGCGGCACTCAGATCGCCGGTCATGCCGCTGCTGATCTCACCCACGGAATCTTCCTTATGAATCTTGATCGGCAATTGCAGCGGAAACCTTTTCCCGGTACGTGCTTCGGACACGACTCCTCCTCAGCTGTCGCTCTGCGCTCAAATGAAAAGGCAGAAAAGCAGGCCGGAAACAAAGATAATTTCCAGCCAAGGAATGACGAGCAGCTAACGGCGTTATATCACGGAAAATACTGCAAAAGAAGCCTTGATTACCTTCGTAATCTCAGTAGGAACTAGATACCTCCCCGGTCCGACACGGCGAAGGTAGGGCCAAACAGCCCGTTAACCGCGGAAAACCGATCGATTGGCGGTAGTTTGCCGCATGTTCTCAGATTATGTCCTCAAATGTGCGCCGGGCCTCTGGACACGCAGTCGGCATCGAGTTGATAAGCCGCACCGGCGGCGATTTGACCAGCCACTTGCTGGCTCATCAGCCACAAATATGTAGTCAGGTGATGCATACAGGGAATTGTAGGATTGATCGCCGCAGGCGGTGGGACAAGTTCGAAATATGTATTTACGTGCTCATAGGGTAAGGGAAGAATCGGTGGCAGCTTGGGCACCAGATCCTGGCGGTTCACAATTCGATAGTGGGAAGGGATGGCGCTGTTGAATGAGCCCGCGAAAAGATGCTCACCTGTGCGCGGGCTGGCGAAAGTATAAGCCGTGGGAGCATGGCACGAGGTGTTCAGGGCCACATCGATAGCGAGAAGCGTGGCCAGCGCGCCGCCGAGGCTGTGTCCGCAGATGGTCACGCTGGTTGCAGCTCCCGAATCGAGGTAACTCTTCATCGAAGCCACTGCCGCCGGCGTTGCGTTGTCTTGCCCGATTCTCAACGATCGGTAAACGGCGGTGAACCCATCTTCACTAAAGCCACGAGAGCCGGTGACAGGGCACGGCATCATCAAATACTCGGCATCGTGCAGCCACTCCAGGATCGTGTCGGTGCCGCGAATGACCGCGACCAATTCCTTTGACGCGGAGACGGCCAGAAAGCCGAAAGTGACCACGTCTCCGACGTGAGGGTCCATATCGGTCGCGAGGTCGTCTCCATAGAGCGTTCGCATGAATGTGTACCCGGCATTGCCGATGGCGCCAATTTCATTTTGCCCGTAACTGCCGGTGGGTGCGACCGATTCGGCGATCTTCACCAGGACGCCATACTGAATCGCCGTATTCCAGTTGATGGGGAGCATAGAAACCTCACTCCGGAAACGCCGGTTCCTGGCTGAAAAGTATAGCTCGAAAAAAGTCACACTAGATGACAAGGATTTTCTAGTGGACTACATGGCCGGGGTCTCCACCGTGGGTTCAATGGTTAAGCTGTGGCGGCGAAGCACGCGACGGCGTTGCGATTCTTGCAGCGGAGCACTGGCCGCGATCGCGCAGAGAACATAAAAGAGCGCCGCGTTGGCCGGAATCTGAAGATTGAAATCGAGCAGGCTGTGCACCAGAATCCCCACGCAGCCGAGCAGCGCCGCGACGGTCAGTGCGCCATTCGCAGTTTCCGTCCAATTCTTAAGCTTGCTCGCCGCCCGGCGGAAGACCGTCACCAGAAACCAGATGGCTATCGAAAAGCCCACCAGCCCGGTCTCGACCAGCAGTTGCAAATAATCGTTGTGGGCCTGGTTGACGAAAAAAGTAGTGTAGAAGCTGCGAAATTCCGGATAGACGATGGGAAAAGCTCCTAGTCCCCAACCGAGAAGGGGCCGCTTCAGCAACATGCGCAGGCAGTCGCGATCGATCGAAACGCGAGTTCCTCCACTGATTTCTTCGCGCGCTTCGGAGTGGATGCTGATCAAACGCCGGGTCAGTTCGTTGCCGCCGATCCAGACTAGAAAGACGATAACCACGGTCACAAAGATGCCCAGCATCAGGGGTTGTTTCCAGCTTCCTTCGCGCCGGCGCACCATCAGCACGCCGAGTACGACGACTTGTGCGACGAATGCCACCATGCCTCCGCGAGACCCGGAAAGAAAAATCGTTCCGGCCATCAGCGCGGCGATTCCCGCTACCGCAATTTTGCGATTTCCGCTAGTGAATTGAGTTACCGCGAGCACCAGCGGGAAGGGTGTCAGCATCTCCATCAGACCAGCGTAATGATTGTGGTTAACGTAGGGTCCGTAAACGAAGCCGCCTTGCTGCAGGGTAAATATCCAATACAGCTTTCCGTTGGGCGACAACCCTTGGAGCACGGCGAAAGCAGCCACCACCGCTCCGTAAGCCGTGAATAGCTTGGCCATCAGTTCGAACTGAGAAGATCGGCGCAGGGTTTGCGTCACCACAAACACCAGCATGCCGTACGCGGCATAGAGCAATAAGTGGGAGTAGGTCACATGACGGTAGGCGGTTGTTCCCGCTACCCACTGCAACAGGACTAGCGCAAAAAACGCGGCCATGGGCCGGTAGAGCGGGTGATCGAAGATAGTGAGTTCACGGTTCAGCCACTGTCGGTATGCCCAAACCGCGAGCAGCAACATCGCGCTAGCTTCGAGGGTAAAAATCGACCAGGGCTCGACTGCGCCAAAGGCGAGAGGCCCAAACAGCAAAATGCCACATGCGCCGACGAATAGTGCGGTGTTCGTGAGTCGCGGTTGCGAAGCCTTGACGGCCGGAGCGGGTTCGGGCTGCGTTGCCAAGGCTGAACTCAAGGTTTGTCCTTCGAACTTTCGATGGCCTTGCTAGAAGTGTCGCCGGGAGATTCATCCGCCGAAGAGTCGAGAGCCGACTCGGGAGCGAGTTCGAAATCATCGAGCCACAGCTTGCCACGGATGGGCGAACCGGCAGGGAAGCGCTCGATCGCCAGCACCAGCAATGTCGTGGAGTTCGGCGTCGTTATTTTGGAATGGACTTCTTTCCAAAAGTCGGCATCGTTTAGCGAATTGCTGGCAAACAGCGGCGCGCCGGTGTAGGCATCGCGCAAAACAATTTGCGGGCCGCCAGCGCCTTCGAAATTCGCCGACTTATAATAGGCCGAGAAGTCATAGGTCGTCCCGCCGTGAACCGGAATCAATTGCTGAATCCCTGCGTCGTTGATCCCCGGACCTTCGAAGGTGAGAAAGAGCGAGCGGTGGCCTTCATGGAAGTCGCTGGGGTCGAGTAAGGGCTTGACGCCAGGTCGGTTGACATAAGTCCAGTCGAAGCCTCCATTCAAAATGTCGAGGCTGAAATCGCCATTGACCACCATGTTGTCGTCAGTGGGTGTGTAAGCGGATAGCCCGAAGGCATCGGCGGTCTGTTCCCACGCGGACATGGCTGCATCCGGACGGCGTGCTCCGATAAGATAGTTCACGTATGCGAATAAATGTTGGTTGGAAAATTTTTCGTGCAACTGGGCAATCCGCGTCCAGGTCTTAATCGCTCCGTCAGTATTTCGATTCCCCATCAACAAATAGAGAAACGAGATGAGCGAATCGGTGCGCGCCGGTACAACCTCTTGCAGCATCGCGTCCGGATCCGGGCGTACCCGCCAGCTGGCGCGGAGCGCGGCATCCGCCAGTTCATTGTCGTTCTCGATGACGATCCGGAATTCGCGCAGGGCGCGATCGATATCTCCATCGATGAGGAAGAAATTCGCAGCCTGCCATGCTACATCGGGAGCGGTAGGCTCAGCCTGCAAGGCGCGATCGAGCGCTGTGCGCTGGCCGGCGATGTCTCCCATAACTTGATACTGGGAGGCTAGGTCGAACCAGTAACTGGCGTCGTGAGGATTGAGCGCGACCGCGGCTCGCAAGCTGTCAAGGGCGGATTGCGGGTCTCCGGCCACAAAGGCAAAATAGCGGCCGAGCCGATGACGATAGTCCGCATTTCCTGGTGAGAGCCGCACCGCGCGCTGCAAGGCGGTCACTTTTTCGCTCCCCGCAAAGACGCTAGCGGCAAACTCGGTTGCGGTCAAAAGAAGATAGAGGCAGGCGAGCGCGACCACGCCTGCGCCGATCTGCCAACGCTGCCGGTTTGAAAGGGGAGTGACCATTATTCCGTTACATCCAAGAGCTAAGATCTGGCGGCGGTCCAACATCGCTGAGCTTGGCCGATATTCGCGGAGTGAACTTCAATCGCCCGCACCACGACTGCCATCGCTTCCAATCGCGCTTCAAACAGCCTTTGATTCCGCGTCGTTGTCCGCGGCCGTAGCCTCTTCCTGATAATACTGACCGTATTTGCCCTGATATTCGTAGTAGTAGTAATAATCCGGCGACGTCAGGTCAACGGCGTTCAGCAGCACGCCGGCGACGTGGGCATTGACCTGCATCAATACATCGCGGGCACGGCGTAGCGCCTGCTTCGTAGTCTGTCCCGACCGAATCACCAAAATTGTGGCGTCGGCGCTCGGTGAGAGTACGACGGCGTCTGTCACCGAGAGGGTCGGCGGCGTGTCGATCACAATGTGGTCATATTGCCCCCGCAACTCGGCGATCAAGGTCCTCATGTTGAGCGAGGCCAGTAATTCGGCAGGGTTCGGCGGCGGCGTCCCCGCCGGCATGATGAAAAGGTTCGGCAGGATGGTAGAGGTTGTTATCGTTTGCTGAGTCGTCGCGCTACCAGTAAGCACATTGCTGAGACCGCTGCGCGGACCCATCCCCAACGTCTTGTGAACGCTTGGCCGCCGCAAGTCGGCATCGATCAGCAGGACGCGAACTCCCTTCTGCGCAAGCACGATCGCCGTATTGATGCTGGTCGTCGTCTTACCTTCCTGCGGACGCGCGCTCGTCACCATGATCACTTTCGGGGGCGCGCCGAGATTCGAGAGCAAAAGCGAAGTACGCAGCGCGCGATAAGACTCTGCCATCTGTGACTGAGGACGAACCTGCGTGACCGTCTCGACCACTTCCTTCGAGGCCGTCAGCGCCAACCGCTTGCCCGTCGGACCATGATTTCCTGACTTAGAGCCGAGCGGAATCATCCCAAGCGAGGGAAGGGCAGAGAGTGCTGTTGCTTGCTCCGGCGTGCGGACAGTATTGTCCATGTTCTCCAGCACGAAGGCCAAACCGACGCCCGAGATGATGCCGAGCACCAGCGCAAAAGATAAGTTACGCGGGATGTTGGGTTCGCTGGGAGCGGTGGGCACGCGCGCTGCATCGATGATGCGAAAATTATTGGAGCGCAATCCCGCCGTGACTCCCGCTTCCTTCATTTTTTCCAGCAACCCCTCGTAGAGGGTGCGGTTGCTGTCGAGATCGCGCTTCAGGATGCTGTATTCGATCGCGCTCTCGTTGAGTTTATTCGCTTCCTGCTTTTGCTTCTCGAAGGAGTCGCGCAGCATGTTCTCGCGCTGCAAGGCCGCCAGGTACTGTCCCTTGAGGTGGTCGACAGCCTTGTTAGTTTCCGTCTCTAACTGCCGGTCGATTTCCTTCAGCTGGCTATTGATCTGCGCTACTTTCGGATACGACGGACCGAGTTGCGTGCTTAACTCAGCTGACTGAATACGAAGCGCGGCCTGCTGGTCGCGCAATTTGTCGAGCAGGCCTGTCGTCGCGCCGCCCCCCGTCGTGGTCTGGGCAATAATCGCAGCCGCTACCTGGTCAGGATCGTCGGACTGAGTCTGGCGATAGACCGCTTCCTTCTGCATGCGGTCAAATTCGGCCATCGTCATTTCTTTATTCAACTCGTCAAGCTTTTCCGTGATGATATTTTGCTTTTCGTCCGTCCCCAGAATCTCGTGCTCTTTCTGGTAGCGCACGAGTTTCTCCTGCGAGGTTTCGACTTTCATCTGCAGGTCAACGAGTTGTTTCGACAGCCAGTCCGAAGCCTGCATCGTGGATTCGAACTTGGTTTTGAAGTTCTGCTCCACGTAAGTCGAGGCCAGCGTGTTCACGGCGCTAGCCGCCAGTTGCGGATCGGTGCTGGAGTAATGAATTTCCATGATCCGCGTGTTCGGAATCAGCGTGACCTTCAGGTTCCCGCGAAACGCCCCGAGTAGAGCCGACGTTCGCGTCGAATCGGTCTGCAGCGGATCGGCCACCAGGTTGGCTTGCTTCTGGTCGGAACGGCCTCCGAACTCGGGACGCTTGTCGAGATTCAGTTGCCGGATCACTTGCAACGCCATGAGATCGCTCTGCAGAATGCGGACCTCGGTATCGAGATCGCTCTGATCGTAGTAATCGACTACGGGCCCCGAATCTTTGAAGGTGATGAGGTTGGAATCGGCCTTGTTGACAACGATGCGACCGACCGCCTCGTAGATCGGAGTCTGGCGCAGACTGGCCACCGCGACCACCATAAAGATGCCAACAATTACCGCCATGACCATCCATTTGCGCTTGATCAGGACGCGCATGTATTCGCGGAGGGTGGACTCCTGCGCTGGCAATACGTTGTAAAGCGCCGAGCCGATAGGCCTGAGGAATTCGGGTGGTTCGGCTGGCATCAATCCGCGCGAGCCGTTGTGTGCGTCGTCACCGTTATTTCGTGGGTCGTTATTCCGAGGAACCAGGGGTCCCAATGACATCGTTACTCCTTAACCAGCCACAGGCTTGATGCGCAACTTTCGCCGCATCCGGCACACACAGGTCTCCGCTCCGACCGGATCTTTTTCGCAGCAAGCCGGGTACTTAAGAGCGGGCTGTTATGAGGAATTGGCTGATTTTAACATTACGGAGAACCAGAAGTACGCAAAAAGTGAAGGCCATGCATATTGATTCTGGTGCAGATTTCCGCCTAAATCGGTATGCCACACCGGCGATGCGCTTCGGTCTTAGGATGGTCGATGATACATTTCACGATACGATGTTTGCGATGCATTCGACATGTACGACTAATCCACCTCCGGCAACGCCGCTCGGTGAGGTCAACGGCATGACCGCGTGTCAAAGGTTCCTAGCTTTTCGTCGGATATACTATCCAGCATAGGAAAGCGCCAGACTCTGCTTTCCGACATGCGAGCGTCGCCAACCACGGATTTCGGGCGCGTGCGCCAAAGGCTATTGGTTAAGCGCAGAACAGGCTGGGACCCACCGGAGAGGTTTCAAACAAGAATGGTGAATTGGGCGCAAGAATCAATTCTCGTCACGGGCGGAACAGGATCGTTCGGGAAGAAGTTTGTAGAGATCATGCTGCGCGACTACCAGCCGCAGAGGTTGGTGATTTTCAGTCGCGATGAGTTGAAGCAGCACGAGATGAGAACGTCGGGCTTCGATCATCCCAGCCTGCGCTATTTTATCGGCGACGTCCGCGATGTGGATCGTTTGAAGCGCGCGCTCGCGGGCGTCACTCTGGTGGTGCACGCGGCGGCTTTGAAGCAGGTTCCAGCCTGCGAATACAACCCGTTCGAAGCGATCCAGACCAACATCATGGGCGGGCGCAACGTCATCGATGCGGCAATTGACCAAGGTGTGCACCGCATTCTCGCGCTCAGCACCGATAAGGCGGTCAATCCGATTAATCTGTATGGCGCGACCAAGCTCTGCGCCGAAAAAATGTTTGTGCAGGCCAATGCCTATGCTGGCGCGAAAAATACCCGCTTCAGTTGCGCGCGTTATGGCAACGTCGTGGGCAGCCGTGGTAGTGTGATTCCGGTTTTTGTGGAACAGCGGCGGCGCGGCAAGATCACCATCACCGATCCGCGAATGACGCGGTTCTGGCTGACCCTCGACCAGGGCGTGAAGTTTGTCATCCGATGCTTTGATCTGATGCACGGCGGCGAGATTTTTGTGCCGAAGATCCCGAGCATGCGTCTGCTCGACCTCGCCGAGACGATCGCTCCAGGCTGCGAAGTGGAGACGATCGGAATTCGCCCAGGGGAAAAATTGCACGAAGTGCTCGTATCCGAAGACGAGTCAAGGCAGACGCTTCAGACAGAAGACATGTATGTAATCCAGCCGTCTCATCCCTGGTGGAAACGGGAAAACTGGTTGAACGCGACGCCTCTGCCGGAAGGCTTCCGCTATGCGAGCGACAACAACGAACATTGGCTGACGCGACGCGAGTTGGAAGACCTGGTGGCGCCAGAAACAGCCGAACCGATTCAAGCGTCGGCATAAACATGTCTGCCTCGCCCACCAAACTGGAAACGCTCGCCATTCACGGGGGTAATCCCGTGCGCGAAAAGTTATTGCCCTATGGGCGCCAGAGTCTAGATGACTCGGATATAAGCGCAGTGGTTGAAGTACTGAAGTCGGACTGGCTGACTACCGGCCCGAAGATCGCCGAGTTCGAAGAGCGTTTTGCAGCACGGGTGGGCGCGCGGCACGCCGTCAGCTTGAGCTCGGGAACGGCCGCCTTGCACGGCGCGGCTTTCGCCTCAGGCCTGAGGCCGGGCGACGAAGCCATTACGACTCCGATGACTTTTTGTGCGACGGCGAACTGCGTTTTGTATCAAGGCGCGACTCCCATCTTTGCCGACGTCTCGCCGGACACGCTGAACCTCGATCCTCAGAAAGTCTCCCGGAGATTTTCTTCGCATACCAAGGCAGTTATTGCGGTGGATTATGCAGGCCATCCGGCCGAGCTCGATGAATTAGGCGAACTGGCAAAGCAACACAAAGCGCTGCTCATCGAAGACGCTTCGCACGCGCTGGGCGCGGAATACCACGGCAAACGTGTTGGTGGTATTGCCGACATGACCGTATTCAGCTTTCATCCGGTGAAGCATTTGACGACCGGCGAAGGCGGCATGGTGACGACCAACGATCCGCGACTGGCCGAGACATTGCGGCGCTTTCGCAATCACGGCATCAGCAGCGAAGCGCGCGCGCGCCAGGAAGCGGGCCAGTGGTTTTATGAGATGGTGCTGCTCGGCTTCAACTATCGGTTGACCGATATAGCCTGCGCCCTGGGGATTTCACAGCTAGAGAAACTTTCAGCGAATCTAGCACGGCGACGGGAAATTGCGCAGAAATACTCGACAGCCTTCCGCGACCTGCCCGAGGTCGTTACTCCTGCCGTGCGAGAGGATGTCAATCCGGCGTGGCACCTCTATCCGATTCGCTTGAACCTGGAAACGCTGACTGCGGGCCGAGCAGAAGTCTTTCGAGCCTTGCGCGCGGAGAACATGGGCGTGAATGTTCACTACGTTCCCGTGCATCAACACCCGTATTACCGCGAGCGCTTTCCGTCGCCAGAAAGCTTTGCGGTTGCCGAAGATGCCTACGAGCGGCTGATCAGTTTGCCCATGTTTCACTCCATGACCGCGCAAGATGTGGAAGACGTGATTCACGCGGTGGCCAAGGTTGTCGACCACTACAGAAAAACGTAACAGCCGGAGGCTTGCGGTCGTATGCGCGTTGGAGCGTTAAGGCTGGACGAAATATGAGAGTCGTTGCCATAATCCAGGCGCGCATGAGCAGCACGCGTCTGCCTGGAAAGGTGCTCAAGGACTTGGGCGGTGAAACCGTTCTAGCAAGGGTTGTGAATCGCACGCGGCGCGCGGCGCTAGTCGATGAGATTGTCGTGGCCACTTCCGTTCTTCCCGCGGACGATGACATTGCCCGGGAGTGCGAAGCTCTGAAGGTAGCTTGTTTCCGCGGTGACGAACTCGATGTTCTCGATCGTTATTACCGTGCAGCCCAAGAATTCGCGGCCGACGTAATCGTACGAATTACCTCGGACTGTCCTCTGATCGATCCGGATTTGATTGATGCGACAGTTCGTTCCCGTTTCGACCAGAAAGCCGACTACGCATCCAACGCATTGGTTCGCAGTTACCCGCGTGGCCTGGATGTGGAGGCGTTCACTGCCGACGCACTGGCGCGCGCCTGGAGTTCCGCCACAGAAAAATATCAGCGGATTCACGTTACTCCTTATCTGTACGAGACTCCCAAATCGCTCAAAGTGATTTCGACCGCCGGAGAGATCGATCACAGCCAGTACCGATGGACGCTAGACACTCCGGAGGATTTGGAGCTGATTCGCGCGATTTATAAGCACTTCGGGAACCGTGATAACATGCGCTGGCTCGACGTGCTCCACCTTATGGAAACCCAACCTGAACTCGCCGCTCTGAATTCACATGTGCGTCAGAAGGCGATGCGCGAAGGTTAGAGGCCGAATAGGATTGAATTGGAGAATTGGAATGCAAGAGGAGCAAACCAGGAATTTTGCCGATACGAAGCAAGGCGAGAAGTGGCGAGGGGAATTCGGCAGCGAATACAGCCTGCGAAACGAATTCAGCACGCCAGATCTCGACAAACTGTACAAGCGCAACCACGGGACCACACGAACCGAGCTTAACTTGCGCTTTTTGGCAGATATTCCCAAGTCAGCCTCTATTCTCGAAATCGGATGCAATCTAGGGAACCAGCTAATCCTTCTCCACGAAATGGGATTTCAGAACCTCAACGGAATTGAGATTCAGAGAGAAATCGTAAAGCAGGCTCAGTCCCGGCTTCCAGGAAGCTGCATAGTGGAAGGCTCGGCACTCAAAGTGCCTTTTGCCGACGCGAGCTTCGATTTAGTTTTTACCTCGGGATTACTGATCCATATTGCTCCACAGGACCTCCCCGTTGCCATGAACGAGATCTATCGTTGCGCAAAACATTGGATTTGGGGGTTTGAATACTATTCACCTCAGATGATCGAAGTTCCGTATCGAGGCCAGATCCAACTTCTGTGGAAGGCCGATTATGCGCGGCTCTACACGAAGATGTTCGCCGATTTGGAGTTAGTCTCTGAGCAGCACCTGAAGTATTTGGAAAACGACAATGTAGACTCTATGTTCCTTCTGCGCAAGAAATAGGGCGCAAACTTAGCGCGATTTGCTTGAGCCGTTTGACTGTCTTATCGCAAAGTCGCGTAAGAACCTTTCATCCTGTACTTTCGGGTCATCGGCTTTGCGCGGACTCGAATGAAGAAACGAGTCGTGCCGGTATTCAACGTTAGCGCGGTAGATTTTCGCGCGTAAGAAAGGTGACGCGTTTCCAGTGAAGAGGCCAGAACGCCTGATTGTTTGCGCCGATTGCGGAGTAAAGGTTGGAACGGGTCACGTCATGCGCTGCGTTGCCTTAGGCCAAGCCTGGAAGCGAGCGGGCGGCGCAGTAACCTTTCTGCTGCCTGAGGGAAACGTCGGAATCGAAGAACGGGTCAGCGCAGAAGGGCTTTCGCTGGAGAGGCTGCCGCATAGCAGTGAATCATCCCCGGAGAGCTTTGTCCGCGCTGCACTCGAAGCCTGCCCGCACATCGCCGTACTCGATGGTTACAGCTTTGGCGCGAGAGAGCAGGAGATACTTAGCGAAACGGGCATTCGCGTTTTGACGGTCGACGACTACGGTCATGCCACGGATTACCCCGTGCGCTGGGTATTGAACCAGAACCCCTATGCGGCGTCCGAAACATACTCCCATAAGAATGTTGATACCGAGCTACTGTTGGGCGCTAAGTACGCTCTTCTGCGCGACGAGTTCTTACCCTGGACGGGGTGGAGACGGTCCATCCCAGAGCGAGCGCGAAACGTCCTGATCACAATTGGCGGCAGCGATCCAGACAATGCGAGTGAACGAATTCTTCAGAGCCTGGAGCCGTTGTCGCGTCGTGCCCTCGAAGTGGTCTTGGTGGTCGGCGGCACCAATCCTCACTGGGACGCTCTCCAGGCAGCATCAAAACGCTCATCATTTCCCGTGCGCCTGGTGCGGAGCGCGCTAAATATGCCTGCCTTGATGGCATGGGCCGATGTGGCTATTTCCGGTGCCGGAGGGACCTCTTATGAACTCTGTTACATGGGTTTGCCATCGCTCCTGCTGATCGTGGCCGAGAACCAGCGACTCGCCGCCGAGCGTCTGGCAGCGTCAGGAGTGGCAATCAACGCTGGTACAACGCAAGAATTTCAGCCAGAGTCGTTTGTAGTTCATCTGGAATCGTTAATTGACTCCGCCGAGCGCCGTGCGGCGATGAGCGATGCGGGCCGGGGACTGGTTGATGGCTTTGGTAGCGAGCGCGTGTGCGCGGCGCTTTTTGATCGTGAATTGAAGCTGCGATTAGTACGTGAGACTGACTGTCAACTGTTATTCGATTGGGCGATTGAGCCAGCGGCGCGCGCGGCCTCGTTTCAATCTGCAGCGATTTCCTGGGACAGCCACGTCCAGTGGTTCTCTGAGCGCCTCCGGGACCCGGAATGCGTTATCTACATTGGCGAGAATGCCGCTGACGAACCGGTCGGAATGGTTCGATTTCACATCAAAGGTGACAGCGCAGTGCTGTCGGTAAGCGTAGCACGGCACCTGCGTAGCGTCGGCTGGGGCCGCGGACTGATTGCATTTGCCACGCACTCTTTGGTGCGCACGCGTTCCATCCGGCGGATTGATGCGTTCGTCAAGCCGGAGAACGACGCTTCGGTTCGTCTGTTCGACGCGATGGGTTACCGGCGAGTTGCGACAGAAAAAGTATCCGGGCAGGATGCCCTGCTGTTTGTGCGAGAGTGGAGAAACGAGGCTGACGTCAATGAGATTCGAATCCCTCGCACCACTCTAGAAAGTCATGGCCCGCCCTCTGCTGCGCAAAAGCACGGTGTGAAGATCGCGATTGCCCAGCCAACGTATCTGCCCTGGCTTGGCTATTTCGATTTGATCGACCAGGTGGATAAGTTCGTATTGCTCGATACGGTGCAGTTTGAGAAACAGTCGTGGCAGCAGCGCAATCGGATCAAGACCCCGACTGGCCTGCAGTGGCTCACTGTGCCGGTTATTTTTCGCGGACGGCTAGGGCAGCGCATCGTCGACGTCGAAATCCGGGAGCCGGAATTCTGGCGCCATCACTTGCGCGCGATTGAGCTGAATTATCGCCGTGCCCCCTGCTTCGACAAATATTTTCCGGCATTGCAGGAATTATTGCGTTCGGCATCGTCGGGCCTTCGGCTTGCCGACTTCAGCATCAGCCTCCTCCGTTGGTTAATACAAACGCTCGGCATCACGACACCAATCGTTCGATCATCAGAGCTGCCGGTAAGCGGAAAGCGTACCCAACTGCTGGCAGAGGTTTGTGGCGTGTTGGGAGCAACGACTTACATCTCACCGCTCGGGTCCGCCGATTATCTGCTGGGCGAACTCCCAATCTTGACCGACCGTGGCGTTGACGTGGTTTTTCAGCATTACGAGCATCCGCAATATCGCCAGATGTTTCCTACATTCGAAGCCCATGCCAGCGTGCTCGATCTGTTATTCAATGAAGGCGAAAACTCATTGTCGATCATGCGCAGCGGACGGCGCTCACCCTTTGCGCCGACAGAAGTCGCAACGCGGCTGGAATTGGATTCCATCGCCAGACAGACTACTTCTCAGCAGTAATCAGCCAATCAGAATTTACCCCGCTGCGATCTCCGAATGTCGTCTCTGTCTTCTCGAAACTCACCTGGGAAAACTTCGCGAAGTATGTCGGGACATCGTCCGCCTCGACAAAGTGCTGCGTAGTATGAAGTTCGTTGGTGTCGCCGATGTTCAAATGATAAGTATTATGCCCAAGCCGCTCACCTCTGCCAAAACGGTAGTCATCGGTAGTCCTCAGGACGACGAAAGCCTTGCCTCCGCGAAGAAGAACTCTGTGCACTTCTGCAATCGCTTGTTGCATTTCCTCATGGTTGCCGTAGTAGAAAACTCCATAGCTCAAGACTGCGGTAAAACTGGAGTCTCGAAAGGGTAGCCCAAGCATGGAAGCGTGCGCCAGGCCAGCCCGGAATTTCGTCGTGAGCAAGCGTTCGCGAGCGTGTTTTAAACCGACAAAAGAAATATCGATACCGAAGGCGTGAAACCCGAGCTCCGCGGCCAGCTTGGTATGACGGCCCGCTCCCACGCCGATATCCAGGAAGCGCGCAGGGTAATGCTTCAGCGATTCACGATTCGCCATCAGAAAACGTACGACATGGTCCGTCGGATAAAGAGGTCGAAATCGGGGTCTTTCATGCAGTTGATCCCAGTGTGCGGAGGAATCGAACATCTCAACAGCATAAACGACCAACCGTGAAATATGTTACGAGCGTCTTGCAGGTGTTTCCTCTCGTCGCTATTATCCAGACTGGAAGTCGAGAAATCAGAGAATCGGAGAGAATTCTGGTCGGAGCAAAGTTTTCCCATTCGCTCAAACTTGCAAGCCGTGAGGTAGGGAGCGGCCAGCCGTGTTACATCGTGGCCGAGCTTTCCGCCAATCATAATCAGGATTTCGATCAGGCGGTTCGTATTCTGCACGCTGCCAGGGAAGCGGGCGCCGATGCTGTCAAATTGCAGACTTACACGGCCGACACCATTACCCTGCGCAGCGACAAAGAATGTTTTCGCGTTGGAGGCGGCACGCTCTGGGATGGGCGTCTTCTCCACGATCTCTATCAGGAGGCGTTCACGCCTTGGGAGTGGCAGCCGAAACTCAAAGCGATTGCCGACGAACTGGGGATGCAATTATTTTCGAGCGCATTCGACGAGAGCGCTGTCGACTTTCTCGAAGTCATGAACGTTCCCGCGCATAAAGTAGCATCATTTGAACTGGTGGATATCGGGCTGATTCAAAAAATGGCTCGCACCGGCAAGCCGCTAATTATGTCAACGGGTATGGCGAGCGAAGATGAAATCGCCGAAGCACTGCGAGCCGCGCGCGGAGCCGGCGCGACCGAGATCGCGTTGCTGAAATGTACGAGCGCTTACCCGGCTCCGCCGGAAGAGGCGAACCTGGTTACGATCCCCGAGCTGGCGCGGCGTTTCGGCTGTCCTGTAGGACTTTCCGATCACACCATGGGCGTCGCGGTTCCGGTTGTCGCAGTGGCGCTCGGAGCGTGCATCATTGAAAAACATCTTTGTCTGCGACGAGCGGATGGCGGACCGGACGGCGCATTCTCATTGGAGCCCGCGGAATTTAAGGCAATGGTCGACGCGGTCCGCACGGCGGAAAAAGCTCTCGGCTCTGTGCAGTTTGCCTCTGGTGCGCGCGAGGCCAATAGCCTGAAGTTCCGGCGCTCGTTGTTTGCGGTCGAAGATATAAAAAAGGGCGACGTTTTTACGAAACAGAACATCCGTTCCATCCGCCCAGCCGACGGATTGCACCCGCGTCACCTCAATGAAATTCTAGGAAAGCGCGCCGCCTGCGATGTAGAACGTGGAACGCCGCTCAGTTGGGCGCTGGTGGCGCGTTGAACGTTAACGTCGAATCCCTTCCAAACCCGAACGCTTACCGCTGGATTCTCTTCGCTGCCGCTTTGAGCTGCGGCTTTCAACTCGCCTGGTTCGGCACCCGCTGTTTTCATCAGATTGATATTGACGGCATCGATTACATTGGCATCGCGCGGCACCTTCGGAATCATCAATTCTGGGCGGCAATCAACGCTTTCCGCAGCCCGCTGCTCTCCTGGCTGATGGCCGGCGGCTCAATTTTCATTAACAACTTTGTGGTCATCGGGAAAGTGTTTAGTATCGGCAGCTATCTCGTGTGCGCCGTGCTGCTTTATTTTTTGACGAAAAGCCTTTGGCATTCGGAATTACTCGCCGGCGTCGCGGTCCTATGGTTTTCATTGGCTCGCGGCCTTACGGCGACCGCCGTCGAAATGATCACGCCCGACTTTTTGTTTGCGGCGCTGGTGCTGATCTACTTTCTAGTCTTGTTGCAATGTTTGCGGGCGGACAAAAAAAAATATTGGGCTTGGCTCGGAGCAATTCACGCCCTCGCCTTCCTCGCCAAAGGATTCGCGCTGCCCTGGCTGGCTCTGACCACTTTTGTCTCTGTCCTGCTGTTGCCCCCCCGCAAACGAGCGGGGGTGCGCCTGCTCCTGGCGGGCGTCTTGCCCTTGCTCGTGGCGACAGCATGGGCAGCAACGCTTCACTCTAAATATGGAGCGTTCACCACTGGCACACAATTTAAAGTCAACTTTCTGCAATGGAATACGCATGCCTATGACGAACACGCGGCCAAAACCTTCGCACTGCTCGAAGATACAAAGCCGTCGATCGATGACTACCACGTGAACGATCCGATGCCTCCAGGCTCGTGGCCGTGGCATTATCGGATCGAGGTTAGGACTGCGGCGCCGCAACTCCTTGCGCGCGAGTTTCAAAATCTGCGCAAAGCCGCGAAAGAACTTTGTATTGTCGTAACCCCGGGCGGCCTGGTCGCGGTTGTTTTTGTGGTTGTGAACTTAGCTGTGCGAAAAAAGCACTATCCCGTCGAATATATTCTCGCCGCAGTGATTGTGCTGGGAACGATCAGTCTCTTATTGGCATACTGTCTGCTCGTTTTCGATGGCCGCTATCTTTATCCGATAGTCCCGCTTCTGCTCGCGGTAGCCGTGGGGTTTAGCCTTCAGTTGAGATCGCCGCTTTGGCGAAGAGGTCTCATCGCTCTGATCGTGCTGGGGATATTTGCCACGCTGGTTTACCCCTCTTCTCCCTTTCGCACCATCACTCGCGATTTTCAGGTCTCGTGCTACAAGGCCGGTCAGACCTTGAGCGCTCATCCTGGCTCGACGGTTGTGAGCGTCGGTTCTGGACCTTATCCCGAACATGGGGTGGGGTGGGAGGCAGCGTATAAGTCAACATTCTTCGGAGATCGTAGGCTGATCGGCGCAACAGACACGCTACCGGGCGCAGAGGAAATTCCAGCGCTTCTTGCCGATGTTTTCAAGGCGAAACCGGATGCGATCCTGGTGTGGGGCAGGCCCGGCGAGGTTCGATACGATGCTTTAGTTCGACAGTTCGTCCAGGAATACGCCGCAGATTCACCGGATATTATTACTGATCCGTTTTATGGAGAGGTTGGCACTGCACTCTATGCCCGTCAGCATTAAGAATTTGAAATTAGGTGTAGCCTTGCGCGCTCAACCGCCAGCAAATCTGGACACAACTTCCAAACTCGATGATTACGATATTTACTCCATCATTCGCCGATGAAGCGAACACGAACGCGCAAAACCTCACGGTGAAAGAAGTTGTTAGTCGGCTTCCGCCGGAGCGCTTCCGGGTAATCCTTCTCGGCGGCGACGCTCCCGATCCGCGGCTTCTTTCTCGTGAAAACACGGAGATCTTGCCTTATCATCGCCACGGAAATACTCCGCGCTGGCTGCTAAACGTTCTGCGCTCTCGCGTTGACATCTATTTTTTCCCGCGCCTGGGGCCGCTGGATGCAATGTTCCTCTTCTTGCGGCGTTCTCTGCGCCTGCCGATCGGCCTTGTGACATATATCGTGATGGCGCTGAATGAAATCGCCGTCGGGCCAACCATGAGTCGATCGATTCGCGAGGCTGATTGCGTGGTTGGCAATTCACGCTTTGTTTCGCAAACGGTCAAGGAACGTCTCGGAGTTGAGACCGAAACGATTTACGACGGGATCGACCGCAAATTATTCCACCCGCCGAATCAGGGGCGTACGAACGAATCGAAGCTCACCGTACTTTATGCCGGCTCGTTTCAGGCGCGGAAGAGAGTGGATGTCGTGATCTGCGAGGCAGCCAACTGGCCCTCCGTTGAGTTTCGCCTGGCAGGCAAGGGCGTCGAGGATGAGAAACTTCGCGCGCTAGTGGGCAAATTAGGATGCCGCAACGTGACATTTATTGGCCATCTTTCGCAGTCAATGTTGGCCGAGGAAATGCGCAATGCCGATGTTTTTCTTTTCCCTAGCGTGCTCGAAGGTCATCCCCAAGTTTTGGGACAGGCCGCGTCCTGCGGACTGCCAGCGGTCGCCATGGATGTCTACCGGCCAGATTATGTTGTCAATGATCGAACCGGATACTTGGTAAAATCCGAGAGCGAACTCTCCCAGAAACTGGGCTTGCTGCTCGCCGACCAAGATCTGCGACTCAAGATGTCGGCCGCGTCAACTGAGCACGCCCTACAATTCGACTGGGATAAAATCGCGCGAGATTGGGAAAATGTTTTTGTCCATGTGGCGGCGAAGCGCCGTAAGAAAAATTAGAGCGCGGAATCGTCGAAGCGTATCGTCCAATCGATTTCGCGCCTCGCCGATCGCCATCAACCCGGTCGTGCAACTTGGGACATAGGATGGGTTATTGAGCATTTCTAAGTCGCTGTTGCGTTACGGAGGATTTGTACTCTCCGTGACCACCGCCCGGGTTGTGGGCACCGTACTCACGGCCGCCACCTTTCCGTTTCTGGTGCGCCGCTTGGGTGTGGATGTTTATGGACTGTGGAGTTACGTGGTTGCAATCTGCGGCTTTACGGGATTGGTGGCGAATCCCGGTCTGACCACTTATGCCGCCCAACAAGTCGCTGCCCGGCGCCAAAAAGCGTTTCAGACTGTTTCCGACGTCCTCGTGCTTCGCCTTCTGGCCAGCGCGGTTGCCATGGTTGCGGTCTTAATCGTGGCGAGCTTCGAGGTCCGGCCCGATGTTCGCTTCCTGCTTAAATTCTATGGACTGGCGATTGCACTAACCACTTCTCTCTCCCTCGATTATCTTTTGGCCCCGATGGAATTATTTCACGTGCAATCGCTGGTATTGATCTTGCAACAATGCCTTTACGCCATCGGCATTTTCACCATGGTGAAGTCCGCGAAGGATGTAATCTGGGTACCCATCAGTATCGTGGCGTCCTCATTCTTGACCAGCGCAATCGCCTGGATATTTCTGTGGCGGGAGGGATACCACTTTCGATTCGGGCTATCACCGCGGCGCTGGGCCGCGATTCTGGTGCCCAGCTTGCACTACGCGGGGTCTTCACTCATGTCGACTCTGTACCATCGCACCGGCCAGATTGCCATTCGCTGGTATCTGGGCGAGCACGCGTTGGGTCTTTACGCTGCCGCTGCGCGACTCGCCGATGTACTGCGTAACTTTCTCTCGATTGTTCAGACGGTCATGATGCCGCGTATGGCTTTGCACGCAAGTTCCCCCAACGGACTTTTTCGCCTCGCGAGAATCGCCGCTTCTGTGCTGGTTTTGTTCGGTGTGCCGCTAACGGTGGGCGCTGTCGTGACCGCTCCCGTGGTTGTTCCATGGCTGCTGGGCGCACAGTTTCATGAGGCGGTGCATGCTTTCCAATGGGTCTCGCTTTATATACTTACCGCTCCTGCCGCGGCGCTCTTTGCTGGAACGATTCTTTATGCACTGGGTCGCCACCATGATTATTTTCTTTCCACGCTGACCGGCGCTATCACATCCGTCATTCTTTATCTCGTCCTGCCGCCCTTGTTTGGAATTGCCGGTGCCTGTGTCGCTTTCGTCTTCGGAGAGTTCGCTGTTGCGCTCTTCGCTTTCCTGCGCTGTCCACCCGACGTGCGCGCGGCCGCGAAAACTCCGCTGCTGAGCTTTGCCGTCGTCGCCAGCCTGATCATGGGAGCCGTATTGTGGGTCGCGCTTCCCAGGCATTTGCCGCCCCTGGTCTTGGTTGGCGTAGGTTGCGCGGTCTACGTGATGAGCTGGGCTGCCGCTGGCCGCAATCTTCTCAAAAGAGAGGTCGAAGGTTTTGCATGACGCTTGATCCTCACTCCAATGGGGTCCGCCGCTCGAAGAGCGAACCGAAACTGCGTGGCACTGACTTGATCCATCCTTCGATTCTTGAGGCTGCTTACCTCGACTGCCGCCGCCGAGCTGAATTGATTGCGGAATACGCGGCAAAACTGCCGCAGGTGCAAAACCTTCTGGATGTGGGCGGAAGGGGAAAGCCCTACGCTTCTCTATTTGGCGGCCGCGTGGCGAATCATTATGTGCTCGACGTTGAACCCGGACCCTCGGTCGATATTGTCGGAGACGGCCGCCGCATGCCACTTGCCGATGCGTCGATCGATGTTGTTCTGATCACGCAGGTTCTCGAGCACATCCCCGAACCAATCGCCGTAATCGGCGAAATTCATCGAGTGCTGCGACCCGGCGGAACACTTTTGTTGAGCGTGCCCTCCATCTTTCCCCAACACGGTTCGCCCGGCGATTACTGGAGATATATGCCTCAAGGCTTGCAATGGATTCTGCGCGATTTTAAGAGCGTAAAGGTTCAGGGCGAGGCAGGAACGGTTCCCAGCATTTTTCTCGTAATCAATACCTACTTGCAGTTGCTCACCAGCCCGCTGCCCTGGTTGCAACGATTATTCCAGTGGACCATCTGGCCCTTGAACAACATCGCGGGGCTGTTGGCGGCAAAGGTTTATCGCGGCGATCAGTTCGCGAGCAACTACTTCGTGGTGGCCGTGCGATAGAATCGTTTTTCTGAGTGAAATGTCGAAAACTAGCATCCGGCTGGTGATCCTGACGGAGATCATTGCTCCGTATCGCATCCCGGTTTTCAATGCTCTGGCGCGCCAGCCGGAGGTCGATCTGCACGTAATTTTTTTGGCCGAGACGAACGCGACGCTTCGGCAGTGGCGCGTTTATAAGGATGAAATTGCTTTCTCGTATCAGGTTCTTCCTTCGCGGCGGTGGCGATTCCACGGCAATGAGTTGCTGATCAACTGGGGTTTGACGTCGGCACTAAATAAAGCTGACCCGCACGTAATTATCTGCGGCGGATACAACTACGCTGCATCGTGGAGATCTCTGCTGTGGGCGAGGCGCCGCCGAGTTAGATTTGTCCTGTGGTCGGAAAGCAATCGCTATGACGCTCGTCGCGGGTCGCGATGGGTAGAGTCTCTCAAGATTTATTTTGTGAAGCGCTGCGATGGATTTGTCGTCCCCGGCAAGTCCTCCTTCGAATATCTCAGGGCGTTGGGATCGCCGGCAAGCAGCATCTCTACGGCGCCGAACGCGGTTGATAACGATCTTTTTGCGAATTATTCGGCGGCCGTCAGGCTTCACGCCGGCGAATTTCGAGAGAAACTGAAATTGCCTTCGCGGTTTATCCTGTTTGTCGGCCGTCTAGTCCCTGAAAAAGGTGTCTTTGATCTACTCGAAGCATATGCCAAACTAGATAGTTGCGCGCGCTCCGAAGTGGGGCTGGTATTTGCGGGCGATGGAGTCTCGCGGGCGGAATTGACCGAAAAGGCGAAGCGCATCAATCCGGGTACGGTTTGTTTCCCTGGATTTGCGCAGCGCGAGGACCTGGCTGGTTTCTATGCTCTGGCGGATGTACTGGTCCTCCCGACGCACAGCGATCCGTGGGGATTAGTAGTGAATGAAGCTATGGCCTGCGGGCTTCCGATTGTTGTCACCAGCGTCGCCGGATGTTCGGCGAGCCTAGTCGAAAATGGATGGAATGGTTATGTTGTGCCTCCGAGAGATTCGGAGCAACTAAGTGAGGCGATTGATTCCGTGGTGCGGCAAAGTGAATTGCGGCAGCAAATGTGCGCGAGAAGCTTGGAACGGATTCGAAATTATTCGCCTGAAGCATGTGCCACTGGCCTGGCCGCCGCCGCGATATCGCCGGGAGCGGAGAGTCGATGGACGGCCTGAAACCACTACCATTGGTTGCCATCGCCCTCGGCATAAGCGCGGGTTTGTATTTGCTGTATTCCCATTTGGAGTATTTCGGTGACGTGTCTTTCCTCGGCGCGATTCTGCTGCTCGAGATCATCATTGCCAGCATCTGGAAGTATGATCAGCGTTTCTTCATTTTGCTGATCGTGACTTTCATTTGGGCTGGATTGCGCGTTCCTCTGCAAGGCGCGTGGACCGCCGGCCGCTGGGTCATTTTGGCGGCGGGTGCGCTGGCGGGCTTCATTATCTGGATAAAGAGCCCGCGCAGGCCCTTTCGGTCGATGCATCTGCTAGCTTTCTTTTGCGTCTGCGCTGCCTTTGTTTCCGCCACCGTTTCTCTTTTTGTTCGTATGGCTTCACTGAAGGCCCTGAGCCTCTCCATTTTGTTCCTTTATTGTGTCTCCGGTGCGCGCTTGGCGGTTCTCGGTCGCGAAGATCGTTTCTTTCGGGGCTTGCTTTGGGGTGTGGAAGTCCTCGTCTACAGCACAGCTGCCTGTTATTTTGGTTTGGGTAGGAGTATTTGGGGCAATCCCAATTCCATGGGCGCGGTTATGAGCATCGCGTGTTTTCCGATCCTACTCTGGGGATGGCTGAACAGTGATGGCCCGACAGTGAGAGCCCGCAGGTTGGTAGCGTTGATCCTCTGTGTTTACCTGATCCGGTTCAGCCTGGCGCGTGCCGGCATGGTTTCGGCGACGGTCGTCACCCTTGTTTTTTGCGTTTGCCTGCGGCAATACAAATTGCTCGGCAAGATAACCGCCTTCGTCCTAGTACTCGTTGCACTCGCCGGCATGTTGATGCCGGGTACCTTGAATCAGCAACTGGGAGACCTTGAGGATGCATTTCTCTACAAGGGGCATAAAGACGAGGGTATTCTGGGATCGCGGCGGACGCCCTGGGATAACACGATCTCGTCGATTAAAGAGCATCCTTTTTTTGGGACGGGATACGGCACCAGTCCGTCGGGCGAAGATCCAGGAGTCGGGTTTGGTACTCTTGGCGCCCCCGGAACAATCTCTTCAACCGGCGATACGGAGCGCGAGCATGGCAGTAGCTACATGACCATCGTTGAATGGGTGGGTCTGTTGGGCGTATTCCCGTTTATTGCGATTATTGGGTTGACGCTAGTGAATGTATGGAAGGTTTGCGCCGCCATGAAGCAAACCGCCGATCCTCGCCCCTATGCCATTCCCTTGGCCATGGTGGTGCTGTCCGGGTTCGTCCATGCCAACTTCGAAGATTGGATGTTTGCCGCAGGTTCCTATCTTTCCTTATTTTTTTGGGTTTGTGCCTTTGTGCTCGCGGACATGGTCGCTGATGCTGGCGCGGTTCCGGCGCCGCGCGCTGTTTCCAGAGTTTCCCGTCCGTTGGCCGCCAGTTTCGGACCCGTTGTGCCCAACCGATGATTCGCTTGTTTATCAATGGTCTGGCCGCGAGCGCTGGCGGAGGCCTAACCTATTTGCGCAACGTGATTCCGCATCTCGCGCGCAGAGTCGACGCTGAATCCGCCGTATGGTTGAATCCGGCAATGCGGGCGGAGTTTGGTACCCTGCCTAACATTTCGTTTGTCGAAGCCTCGCAAAGCACCGGAGTGCTGCGGCGGTTCATCGGTGAGCAAACAGCATTGCCCAAACTGATCAAGCAGCGCGGCGCCGAAGTATTGATCTCCGCCGGTAACTTTGCGCTCTGGAATTCTCCCATCCCGCAGATTCTTCTCTCCCGCAACTCGCTGTATACATCCGGCGATTTCTTGCGCGATGTGCGTGCTCGCGGAGATTATGGAATATGGGCGGACACAATCGTCAAGGGCTGGCTGGCTCGCCGATCCATACACCGCGCTGACCTCACCGTAGCGCCCAGCAAGGCATTTGCCGACGATCTCAGCCTCTGGAGCGGCAAGAAAGTATTATCGGTTCATCATGGATTCGACCCTGACGCTTTCACGAGCGACGCCGCGCCCTTGCCGGCTGCGGCCCAACTTCAACTCGATCAGGCGAAAGACGCTCTCCGCCTGCTTTTTGTGAGCCACTACAATTACTACCGCAACTTCGAAACTCTGTTCCGAGCTTTGCCCATCCTGAGCGATCGTTTGAACGGGAAAAAAGTTAAGCTGTTTCTCACCTGCCGCTTGAGCTCTGACACGAATCCCGGCTCCTATAGAGCCGAAGCCGCCTCTACCTTAGTGAATGCCCTGCCCAGCAACGAGAGCGTCGTCGAACTCGGAGCGATCCCTTATCGTTCCCTGCATCATCTTTATCGAGCCTGCCACATTTATGTGACGCCGGCTTACGCCGAGTCTTTCGCTCATCCGCTGATTGAGTCGATGTCGAGCGGCTTGCCCGTGGTGGCATCGGATTTGCCAGTGCATCGCGAAATTTGCGGAGATGCGGGAATTTATTTTCCTCGCTTCTCTCCGCAAGCGCTGGCCGAGTGCGTTCTCAGAATTCATAACTCGCCCGAGTTGGCCGAGAAGCTGTCCAGCCGCGGCTGTGAGCGAGCATCCGACTTCAGTTGGAGCAACCACGTGGAAAGGATGGTGGCCCTGGCACATGAATTGGCAGCCTCGAAAGGGTCGCGAAACTGATGTCGGCAGCGACGAATGCGCCAACACCTCTGCACGTATTGACCCTTACGCCATTTTTCCCGTCTAACGAAAACCAGGTAAACGGTTGTTTCATCGCCGAACCGATCGAACAGTTCAAACAATTTGGCATTGATTCCAGTGTGATTGCAGTGTCGCCGATTCATTATGCGCGACGATCTTCCAGTTCGTTGGCTCCGGCTGATTGGATGCGATTTCCGCAGCTTCCAGGAAATTTTGGACTCTCTACCGCGGGAAAGTTGCTCTACGCCCGCCTCTTGGGGCAAATAAAAAAACTGCATGGTCGGAAGCCGATCGATGTGATCCACGCTCATGGGGCGCTACCCTGCGGCCACGCGGCAGCATTGCTCTCGCGACATCTCGGAATTCCTTTTGTGGTAACCGTGCATGGACTAGATGTTTTCGCCTTGTGCGCCCGGGGCGGAATTTCCGCAAAGTGGAGACGTCAGAAATCGATCGCAATTTACCAGGATGCCAAGACCGTTATCTGCATTAGCAAAAAAGTGCGGCAGATCCTGGATCTCGAGATGCCGCTCGGCGTTCGCAGCACTGTTGTTTACAACGGTACGGATATTGAACTGTTTTCGCCAATTGCGGCGACACTGGCCGCGCCTGAAAAACAAGTCCTTGTCGTCGGCACTCTCATCGCCAGCAAAGGCCACGAACTCGTCTTGCGGGCGATCGATCGCCTGCGAAATATGTTTCCTGCATTGCGATGCCAGATCATCGGAGAAGGCCCCGACCGTGCGCACTTCGAAACCTTGGCGAGCCAATTCGGACTCATCCCACAGGTTCGATTTTTAGGTCGTCAGCCGCGCGCCGCCGTGGCGGATGCGATGCGGTCCTGCTCTCTGTTTGTGCTTCCCAGTCGCAACGAAGGGTTGGGATGCGTTTACCTCGAGGCAATGGCCTGCGGCAAACCCGCGATCGCCTGTTACGGGCAAGGAATCGAAGAAATTATTCAGCACGAAAAAAACGGCTGGCTCATCCCCCCCGATGGACTCGACGAATTAGTGCACGGCATGTCCTTCCTGCTTCAGTCTGCCGATGCGGCTGCGCGCATCGGGACGGCTGCGCGCGAGACGATCCTGAACGGGTTGACCCTGCGAGATCAGGCACAGCGACTGTCAAATATTTACCGCGAGGCGCTTGCATAAAAAGAACAGCGTTGCACGATCGATGGGTGGGGCATCGGGAAACGGCACTGGTGGCTGAAGAGTCGCCCGCTTCCCCGCGTCGGAAGAATGTAAACTATGGTTTGCCGCGACTTGCGAGAGCTCTGCATTGAACAACGACGGAGGATGGATTGCTTCACCAACGTTATAAAGATCTTTTGTTTTGGGGTATCTCCAAGGCCACGGTTCCGAATTATTTCTTACGCCGCTATTTGACGCGCGCGCGCCCCGAGATGGGTGAACGTCATCTGCATCTCGGTTGCGGCACCAAATATCTTCCCGGCTTTTTAAATATTGACGGCAACATTCTCAACAAGATTGATGTTTGGTTGGATGTGAGGAACGGCCTCCCGTTTCCTTCAGGCTCGGTGGATTCTATCTATTCCACACATATGTTCGAGCATTTCTATGCTGACGAACTCAAGCGGCTTCTTCAGGAATGTGTGCGCGTTTTGAAAAATGGCGGCGGCATCAGGCTCATCGTGCCCAGCCTGGAGAGCGCGATTGCCGCGTACACGCAGGAGCGCAGCGATTGGTTTTGCGATTCGTTCCCGAATCACTTTGATTCGATCGGCGGCAAGTTTTCGAATTTCGTCTTCTGCGATGGCCAGCATCGGACGGCATTCGATTTCAGCTATCTCAGCGAAGAACTCCGCGAAGCCGGCTTCCGCGAGGTCGAAAAATCCGCGGAAGGAGAAAGTCGTTTGTACGGGAGCAGCGTGCCGCCCTATGAGCCCACCGATCGCAAAGATCTACCGCATTCGCTTTACGTGGAAGCGTTCAAATGGCCGCGATCCATGCCACCCGCGGGATGCTAGGATGATGTGGTGAAACGCATTCCTTCACTCGACGGCCTGCGCGCGATCTCCATCTCACTGGTCTGCATCGCTCATCTTACGCATGTGAAGATGGTGCCGGAATTTTTCGGCGCCTATGCCATCACCGGGGTGCAGATTTTCTTCGTCATCTCCGGCTACCTGATCACTACTCTTTTGCTGAACGAACGCTCTCAGACTTCGACCATTGACCTGCGCCAGTTTTATATACGCCGCGCCTATCGTATCCTGCCCGCCGCTGCGATTTTTATGCTTTTTGCTTTCACCTTCTATGGGCACGAACTTCGCTGGTATGACGTTGCCGCCATGCTCCTCTATCTGGTCAATTTCGACCAGAATCGGCCCTGGATGGTTGGCCACCTATGGTCGCTCGGTGTCGAAGAGCAGTTTTATTTCCTCTGGCCGAGCGTGCTGCGAAAATGGTATCGGCACAGAATTGTGATTCTGCTGGCAGCGGTCGCCTTTGCTCCCATCTTTAGAGCAGCCTGCTATCATTTTCGCGTTCCCGGTGCCGGGTTTGGAATGTTCCCGGCGGTGGCCGATACTCTTGCAATCGGTTGTCTGCTCGCTATTCTAAGTCCGCGGATACCGAGAATACCCGGCTGGGCGGCAATTATGATGCTGCTCGCGGTCGTCTTTCTACCGAGGTTTGACGCGATCAGTCCAACACGCACGCTATTCGCGCTGTTTGTCCTTAGCCCGATTTCGCAATGCTCGATCGCCGGACTGGTGCTGCACGTCATACAGCGTCCCTATCGCGCCTTGAATATTGCCCCTGTGGTCTGGCTGGGAAGAATCAGTTACAGCCTCTATCTTTGGCAACAACCATTTTTTTACGCCCAGACTCGGCAGCCTGCCTACAAGCTGCTCTCTGCTATCGGACTTGCATGCCTGTCCTACTATCTTGTTGAACAGCCCGCTCTTCGTTTGCGGCAAATTTTCGCAAGCCGCCGCAGAGAGAAACAGACCGATAGGCAAACGATTGATGGGAGTGCTGCTCGCGAAGATCTCTTGGTCGAGGAGCATAGCTCCGCCCTCTGAGGCGGCGGGTTCCCCCGCCCGTGGCTCTATTAGGAGGTTCGGTCGATCTGCATTTTCTACGTCGAGGCGTCTTAAACCGCTGCAGGTTGTGGCTCGGAGATCCCCATCGCAGACATGCGTTCCACTGGACAGGCAAACAAGTCTTGCAGGGGTTGGACTGGACCGCTGACGACGACGGGGCCACTTCTCCCCAGCTCGAAAACTCGGTATCTAATTCCAGCGAAGAATTCGAGCGCCTCCCCAAGATTCGTACGCTGCAAATATTCAAACATCACCAGCGGGGGTCTCTTCTCGGCAAGAAACTTTTTCATGCCGCGAAGCACAGAGTTCTCATGACCCTCCACATCGATCTTGACCAGAGAAACCGGAAAAGCGGGATCACCCTCCTGGCGCAGAAATTCGTCGAACGTGATGCACTGCACTAGGTGAGCGGCACTCTTGTCGCCAGGAGCGTTTCCAATGACGTGCCCTCCCACATCAACGCTTCCATGGGATTCAAAGCTAATCTCGCCGGTTGTATCCGAAAGAGCAAATTCGTAAATTTTGAAATCAAGCCCATTCCGAGCAATATTATCCCGGGCGCGCGCCGCCGCCACCGGATTCGGTTCAAATAAAACCGCATCCTGTATACGGTCGGCCAGCAGAAGACTTACCGAACCAACATTGGCTCCCACATCGATCAGCGCGCCACCCGAGACAAACTTTCTAAGGAAGAGGATGCATCTGCTGTTCGGGATACGAGCGTAGAGAACTCCAGAAGATACCTGGCAGTCGGGATAGGCTCTAAACTTCTTCCCATTGAAAAGCGAAACAGTAAGGGGTCTGCGAACGATCCGCTTCCAAAATTGCCAGAAGAAAAAAATCGACAGTCTTTGAATTCGCTGACCGCGGTTGGATTCCTCGTTCCAAAGGGCGGAAATTGGGTAAACCAAGCCCTTCGCGGCCTTCAACACAAATGTCTTTCTCCTTCGCGTATTTGTCCATAATACAGCGCGAAATCGAATAGGCTTTGTCTTCGCGATAAGATGGTGCACAGTGCCAGGAAAGCGACAAGCATCCTAGATGTGCGGCATCGTTGGCATAATGACGCGCAAAAGCTCCATCCCTCCCGGGGTTCTGGAGCAAGCCACTCGCTCGCTCGCGCATCGCGGCCCTGATGATTCCGGAACCGTAGTGCTGCGAGAAACGCAGCCCGAGCCGTTCGAGATCGGTCTGGGCCACCGGCGATTGTCGATTCTCGATCTCTCTCTGCTCGGGCACCAGCCCATGCAGGATATCGTCACCGGCAGCTGGATCGTTTTCAACGGCGAAATCTACAACTTCCGTGAACTGCGCAAGGAACTCGAAGCCAATGGCGCCGAATTCAAAAGTCATTCCGACACCGAGGTGATTCTGGCCGCCTATCGAGTGTGGGGCGAAGCTTGCCTGACGCGATTGGGCGGCATGTTTGCGTTTGCCCTCTGGGACGCTCCGCGAAAGCGCATGTTGCTGGCGCGTGATGCGATGGGGATCAAGCCCCTCTATTACTACCAGTCAAACCAGAATTTTATTTTTGCATCGGAGGTGCGAACGCTTTTGCAGACGGGGCTCGTGCCGCGAAAGATCGATCTCACGGGCGTTTTAAGTTATCTGACATTCGGATCGGTCTACGAGCCATGGACCATGGTCGAAGATGTCAGGTCGGTTCCTCCTGGGCACGTAATTACGGTAGAAAGCGGCGCAGTCAGCATCCGCGAATACTGGAATCCGCTGCACTCGGCTTCGCGAAACCGATCGCATTCACCATCCGCGAATGGCACCGCAACCGCGCAATTGCCTTCAATCCTGCACGAGGCCGTGTTGTCTCATCTAGTGAGCGACGTGCCGGTCGGAGTTTTTCTTTCAGGAGGAATCGATTCCAGCGCTCTGGTCGCCATCCTCGCGCAAAACGGCGTACGCGCGAATACTTTCTCGCTCGTATTCGACGAAGAGGAGTTCAACGAAGCGCAGTATTCTCGCGAAGTCGCACGTCGCTTCGGAACCGAACATCACGAACTTCCCATATCGCAGCAAGACACGCTCGCGGCATTGCCCGACGCTTTGCGTGCGATGGACCAACCGACCATCGACGGTATCAATTCGTATCTTGTATCCGCGAAGACCAGGGCTGCGGGAGTGAAAGTTGCCTTGACAGGTTTGGGCGCGGACGAGATGTTTGCCGGCTACTCGAATTTTCGCCGCGTGCCCAAAATGGAAACATTTTCCAATAGATTTGGCCGCTTGCCAAAGTTCGCCCAGCGGCCGCTCGCCGCTTCCCTGGCCCTGTTTGCTGGCAAGGGAGACCGAAGCCGCAAGCTGGTCGAGTTAGCTGCCGAAGATAATTGCGCGAAGCCATCCTTCGTTCATCCGTATTTCTTGGTGCGCACTCTCTTCGGAGCCGCGGAGCGCGACGAATTATTTTCAGCGAACAATTTCGAGGCGTCGCAGCAATCTCTCAATCGCGCGCTGCAGGAATCGGTCGCCGCAAGCGAATTCCTCGATCCGGTCAATCGTGTCTCCTATCTCGAATCAACTTTCTACATGCGCAACACGCTGCTTCGGGATTCCGATTTCATGAGCATGGCGCATGGCCTCGAGTTGCGCGTACCCTTTCTCGACAGAGCCTTGGTCGAGGCCTCCTTCCGCATTCCTGGGAACAAGAAATTACAAGGCGCCTCGCCGAAAAGCACTCTGCTGGCCAGCCTGGGCGTCGAGTTGCCGCGCGAGATCGTTAATCGTCCGAAGCGCGGATTCACTTTGCCGTTTGAACGCTGGCTCCGCAGCGAGATGAAGCCGGTTGTCGAGAACGCCTTGTTGAATGCCGATTGGGCGCAAGCCTCGATCAGCGCCCACGCCGTGCGCGAAGTGTGGAATCGATTTTTGGCCGGTGAAACCTCCTGGTCGCGGCCCTGGTCGCTTTTCGTGTTGGCGCGCTGGTGTCAACAAAACTTGGCGTGAACAGAATCTGTGACCCGATCGTCCGAGCAAGCCTGGCGGGCGAAGTCAGGGATTCCTTTCTGTAAGGCATCTGCAGATTAGCAGTCAATGCGAACGAATCGAACGTCAATCCCATGCCCGGTTCAGCTAATATAGGAAGACCTTCACCTGCCGAGAATGGATTTGATCGAAGCAAAATCAGAGATTGAAGTCTCGGGCTCGACCGCCCCGATACCACTGCTGCCGATCAGCGTGATCGTTCCGGTCCGCAATGAGGCGCGCAATCTGCCGCGCTGTCTTGAAGCGCTGGCCGGAGTCGGCGAAGTGTATGTCATCGACTCCCAGAGCAGCGACGACACGATCGCGATAGCGCAGGCCCATGGCGCGAATGTTGTCCAGTTTCATTATGCGGGAGGCTGGCCCAAGAAACGTCAATGGGCCATGGATACATTACCGTTGGCCTATGACTGGATTCTTCTGCTGGATGCAGACGAAGTTCTGACTCCTGATCTAGTGAAAGAGATCCATTGGGCCATGCAAAATCCCAAGGTAGAAGGATATTTCATCCGCCTCCAGTTACTTTTTCTCGGAAAAATGCTGCGCCACTGCGACGCGAGTTTCTGGAAACTTTCGCTTTTCCGCAAAGGGCGCGGCCGCTTCGAATGCCGACTCAAAGACCAGGACGCTTCGATGGCAGACATCGAGATCCATGAGCACGTGGTAGTCGACGGACCGACGGCAGCCTTGCGCAATCCGCTGGTCCATCATAACGTCGAATCGTTGTCGCGCTACATCCTGAAGCATAACGAATATTCGAACTGGGAGGCGCGCGTGCTCCTGCGCCCGGCGATCGGTCCCGAAGAAATGAGCGCATCGTTGTTCGGTACTCAGGCGCAGCGCAGACGATGGCTAAAGCGTCATCTCTATCGGCTGCCCGGCTCTCCCGTTTTGCTTTTTCTCTACCGGTATATTCTTCGTCTTGGATTTCTCGATGGTGTTCCCGGACTAATCTACTGCTCGTTTCAAGCCGTTCAGATGTTCCACTCCAAAGCGAAGATTTACGAACTGAAATCAGAATTAAACTCGGGGAGGAACTGATCCATGTGTGGTATCAGTGGCCTCGCGAACTGTGGCGATCGTGAGACGCTCACGCGGATGACCAATGTGCAAACCCACCGCGGTCCCGACGACTCCGGCCTGTGGGAGCGGCGTTTCCCGGATGGAGGCTACATCGGACTGGGCAGTCGCCGCCTCGCAATCCTTGATCTCTCTGCCGAAGGCCACATGCCAATGTCGAACGAAGACGGGTCGGTGTGGATCACTTACAACGGCGAGATCTACAACTTCGCCGAACTGCGCAGCGAGCTCGAAGCTAAAGGACACAGTTTTCGTTCGCACGCAGACACGGAAGTGATCGTTCATCTCTACGAAGAGTACGGCCCCGACCGCTTCCAGGATTGCCTCAATCGCTTGAATGGAATGTTTGCACTCGCTATCTGCGATCTGCGCGCAGCATCGCCCAAATTGTTTCTTGCGCGCGATCATTTTGGAATCAAGCCTTTTTATTACTGGGAGCGAGGTGGAAAACTAGCCTTCGCATCCGAGATCAAAGCCTTGCTTGAAGTGCCGGGAATCGAAGCGAGCATGAATCTCGAAGCGCTCGATCAATACCTGACCTTCCTCTGGGTGCCCGATCCGCTGACCATGTTCGAAGGAATCCGCAAACTTCCCGCCGGTCACTATGCGCTTTGGCAGGATGGCCGTCTTGACATCAAACAGTATTGGGATCTGACGTTTCCTCCGGCGGACTATTCCTTCACGCGAACCGAGGCGGATCTGGCGGAAGAAATTCGCGAACGCTTCTGTGCCTCCGTCGAGCAACAGATGGTCAGCGATGTTCCGATCGGCGCTTTTCTTAGCGCCGGCCTCGATTCATCGAGCATCGTAGCTGCGATGGCGCGAAAGCAATCAGTGCGAACTTATACCATCACGTTCCCCAAGAAATATCGGGTGGGCGAGGCGACGATCGACGATCCCGGCGTTCCGCAGCGCCTGGCGCGACGGTTAGGCTGTGACCACCACGAGATCGTTGTCGAGCCTGATGTGGTCGGACTCTTGCCGAACCTGACCTGGCACATGGATGAGCCGACCGCCGATCCCGCGATCATCACGGCATATCTGGTGTGCCGCGAAGCTCGAAAGAACGCGACCGTGCTTTTGTCCGGCGTTGGGGGCGACGAAATTTTTGCCGGATATCGCAAGCACGTAGCGCAAGCGTGGGCCGAGAAATATAAACGCGTTCCCGGCTTTGTTCGTTTAGCCGGCGAGCGCATCCTTTTGGGATTGCCTTCGCTGCGCGGAACAAGAATGAAGGGATCTGTGCGCCTCGCCAAGAAGATGGCACGCAGCGCCGGGCTTAGCCCAGCTCAAGCATTTATCAGGAATTGCACTTATCTTGACGCGGATCAGAAGACGGATTTATACGCCCCGCAAACTCGATGGGCCACGAACGGCAATTCTGGCAGCCAGCATCAAGCGGCGTTCGATCAAGTTCGCCACGCGGACTTTCTCAATCAGATGCTCTATCTAGATACCAAAATCTTTATGCCCACGCTCAATCTCACATACAACGACAAGATGAGCATGGCGTCGTCGGTCGAAGTGCGCGTACCGTTTCTGGATCGCGGCCTGGCCGAGTTTGTTGCGTGGAATGTAAAGCCGGAGTGGAAACTGAAAGGGAGGTGGCGCCCAGTGACGAAGCACATCTTCCGCGAAGCCATGCGTAGTATGCTGCCGGAAGAAGTGATGCGGCAGCCGAAAGCGGGCTTTGCAGCGCCCGTTGACTATTGGCTCGCGCACGAGTTGCGCCCACTGGTGGACGATTTGCTCTCCGAAACCCAGGTCCGCAAGCGTGGACTATTGCGCCCCGAGGTTGTTCGCAGATATGTCGACGAACAGCGCCGTGGCGCCGAGGACTGGTCGATGCAGATCTGGCAGTTGCTGACGCTCGAAATCTGGATGCAATTATTTATCGATGGCGGCGCGAGATCGTTCGCTCAGCGGCAGATTGGCGCTCAACAGTTGACCGTCGCCTGAGCACGCCTCGAACCAATGCAGAACAGCGCACACTCAAATGAGCGATCCTAGGTCCAGTGCTCGGCGCAAGTTTATGTCGACCAGAACCGGCCGCGTGTTGAGCGAAACCTCGGGTCTGCTGCGCGGCCCGCAACGTGTCATTCCGCTAGTCGCCAAGATTGCTGCGGACAAAATCAAATCGACATTCGAACATCGTCACCTCTATTCCTACGCGACGACAACAATTCCGACCGCCGACGCGCTGCGTTCCGTCATTAACTGGATTCTTCAGGCGCAACACCCAGATGGTGGCATCGCGGCATATTACAGTTTGTTCACCGGATATTCTGATTCGTATCCTGAGGTGACCGGTTACATCGTCCCGACGTTATACGATTTTGGCCGTGAGACGGACGATGTCACCGCGCGGCTTGCCGCTGAACGTGCCACTAACTGGCTGCTTTCGCTGCAACTGCCATCGGGTGCGTTTCCCGGCGGACTTCATCACGCCGGCAACGCTCTCAGCCACGACACCCGGCCCTCTGTATTTAATACCGGCCAGATTTTGCAGGGACTCGTGCGCGCCTACACTGAAACTCGAAGCGCAAAAATTCTGGAACAAGCCGTGGCGGCTGGCGATTGGTTGGCGGCGATCCAGCAAGCCGACGGTTCGTGGACTGGTGAAAGCGCCTATCAGGGCGTCGCCCATACTTACTACAGCATGGTTTCATGGTCGCTCGCGCAGTTGGCTGCCGAATCGAAAGACTCCCGTCATGCTGCGGCTGCCGACAAAAATATCAACTGGGTGCTAACACACCTGCAGCCCAGCGGCTGGATCGATGGCATCAACTTGTGCGGGCATCCCGCGTATCTGCATTTCATCGCCTACGTGATTCAAGGGATGCTCGAATGCGGTATTCTGCGCGGCCGCGAGGATGCCATCCGTGCGGCGGCGAAATCTGCGTGGGTTCTACTGCGCAAGTTCGAAACCCACAAGCGGTTATTGGGCGCCTACGAACCGGATTTCAAGAACGGCCAACATTTTTTCTGCCTCACTGGGAATGCACAAATGAGCTGCGTATGGCTGCGTTTGTGCGAGGTGACGGGCGATCTCCGGTATTTCAACGCTGCCCTCAAAATGAACGAGATGCTCAAACAGTCGCTGCCGAACAAAGGCAATCGTGGAGTCGTTGGAGGAGTTGCCGGATCCTACCCCATTTGGGGAGCGTATCAGCCGATGCGCTTCATCAGTTGGGGATGTAAATTTCTGGCCGACGCGCTCATGCTTGAACAGTGCCTTGCGCACACGGTCGAAGCTACCCTCGAGGCCGGCTCCGCGAAAAACTCACGGGCCGAGTCACGGGCCAATTCATATGAGAGACCCGACGGAAAGCCCGAGCCATCTGGATGCGCGTAGTGATTCTCTGCCCGAGTCCGTACAGCGAAACCACCTGCGCCCTCGCCGCTTGTGTGGCGAAACTCGGATATGTTCCCGTCGGAGCGCTGACCCTTCCCTCGTGGGACCACACGACGCTGATGCGTAAATTTGGGCAATGGGGCATGCGTGATTCCCTGAATTACGCTGTTTCCAAACTCGCGCCGGCGCGGCGAGCAGCTGGAGCGCAGATTCGCAATCCCTATCTCGAGAAAACCTTGCGAAATGGAAACGGAATTTTCCGCAGCTTGCGAGATGTGGCGCGCTCTTATGGGTTTCCAGTCGCGATCTGCAGGGACCAAAACTCTCCGCGCGCTGTCGCACAACTCGAGCAATGGGCCCCCGACGTGGCCGTCTTCACGGGTGGAAACATTCTTCGCGATCAGGTGCTAAGAATTCCCCGCCTCGGTGTCTTGAACTCGCACCTGGCGTTACTTCCAGAAATCCGCGGCATGAGCAGCCCGGAATGGGCGCTCCTTTGTGACGTTCCGCTGGGCATAACGATTCATTTCATGGACAGCGGCGTTGATACTGGCCCTATCCTTTTGCGCCGCGAATTCGCAGCCGCCAGCCAGTGCGAGTCGCTGACCGACCTGCGCAATCGAATGATCGCCGAGGGAATCGATTTGATCGCCGAGGCCCTGACGGCGCTGGATCGAAATGAAATTACGGCTGCCCCGCAGGTGGATCGCGAAAAAGATAATCAATATTTTGTGATGCATGAACGACTGAAGACTCTTGCCGCGCGCCGGCTGAAGCCCAGGAATGGCGAAGTAAATCCCGGGTTCGACGCGTGCGCCAAATCCGCTGGCACGATGAGCAGGCACGATGGGTAAGCTCGGCACCCTGTGGCAAATCGGCCAGACATTCGGATTGCGCGACGGCACACTGCGCCTGGGATATGAAGCGCAGCGCGGCATCGGCCTGCTAGCGCGCCGCATGCAATCTTTTAGCGGCTGGGAATCATGGGATCTGAAAAGAATCGCTCCGCAGATTTCCGCGGAAGATTTTCTAAGCGTTCGCCGCCAGGGCGGTCGCCCTTTCTTTTTCTCGGATTCCCGCAGCCTCGCGCCTGCACTCAAGAAAGTTCTCGGCGCGGACGGCGAAAAATCGCTCCTCGCCGAAGCGAACAAGGTTATTGATGGTCGCTTGCCCTTCTTTGGTCGACTGTCTCTTGACTGCGGTTTCCCTCCGCGATGGTTTCAGAATCCCGTCACCGGCCAGAGTGTCTCGCCCAATCGTCCGTGGACGCAGATGCGCTTTGCCGACGACGAATACGGTGACCTCAAATTTATTTTGGAGCCCTCCCGATTCCTGTTTGTATATCCGCTGGCTCGCGCTTATTCCATCAGCGGCGACGAACGCTTCGCCGAAACTTTCTGGAGGACAATCGAAAACTGGGCTGCCAGCAGTCCGCCGATGTCAGGTCCCCTTTGGATATGTGGACAGGAATCTTCGCTCCGAATTCTAGCGTGGTCGTTTGCGCTTTACGCCTTTCTCGATTCGCCGGCAACCACGCCGCAACGGGCGGCACTGTTGCTTTCGATGATCGCCGCCCACGCCTGGCGCAGCGCCCAAACCTTGGGCTACGCGCGATCGCAGCGCAGCAATCATCTCTTCAGCGAAGCGGTTGGCCTGTGGACCGCCGGAACTCTCTACCCGGAAGTGAAAGCCGCAGCGACTTGGCAGCATCAGGGCGCGCAACTTTTGCGTGAAGCGGCCCTCGATCAGATCACGCCCGAGGGCGCTTATCTTCAGGATTCATTTAATTATCAGCGGATGGTCCTTTATCTACTATTGTGGACGCTTCGCCTCGCAGAAATTAATAAACTCGAACTCGATCCTAGGATTCGCGAGCGTACCTCGTCGGCCTTCGACTTCATAAGCGCGTTCGTCGACCGCAAATCCGGGTACGCGCCCAATCACGGCTCGAACGACGGCAGCAACATATTTCCGGTGAGCGCGTGCGACTACGGCGACTTTCGTCCTCTGTTGAGTCTTGGGAGTTGCGTTCTGAATCGTCCACCGATGCTCCAACCAGGCCCGTGGGACGAGGCTGCGCTGTGGTTTTGCGGCGCTTTCGCGAAAATCTCAGCGCGCGCATCTGCCCTGCCCGCCCCTGTTTCCGCAGCGGGCTATCATCGCATGGGCTCCGGGAATTCGTGGGCGCTGATCAAAGCGGCGCACTACACGCGCCGCCCTTTTCAGGCCGATCAACTGCACATGGATTTGTGGTGGCATGGCCTCAATCTCGCCCGCGATGCCGGAACCTATCTCTACAACGGCGAGTATCCTTGGGACAATGGCCTCACAAGCACGGTCGTTCATAACGCAGTGACGGTCGATAACCGCGACCAGATGCGACGCGCCGGGCGTTTCCTCTGGCTCGATTGGGCCCAGGCATCAGGTAGATCTTTCTCCACAACACCCTCAATGGCTAACGCTAGTCCAGACTGTTTCGAAGGCGAGCACGACGGTTACCGTCGCATTGGCGTGACGCATCGGCGGATCGTCCGCTGCGTTACCGAAGATGCCTGGGTCGTCGTGGATGATCTCGTCGGAGTAAATGAGCACAAGTTGCGATTGCACTGGTTGCTGCCCGACGAGCCTTTCGAAGTGATATCGGCTGCGCCCTTCAGCGCGGTCTTCTCTTCGCAAAAAGTGCGTCTCAACTGGAATATTTTTTCCAGTTCCCCGGGCAGTACCGCCATTATCCGAGCCGGAAAGAATCTTGCAGCGGAACCTTCATACGACGATGAACACGAAAAATTGCTGGGCTGGGAATCGCCCACCTACGGCGAGTTGCGCCCGGCGATTTCTCTCCTCCACAGTGTGCTGGCACCTTTGCCCGTTAGATTCGTGACGGTGATTCTTGCCCGCAACGAGATACAACTTCAACAGCATGATAGCGAACTGATCTTGCGCCGCGATGCAGAGCAGGTTTATCGAGTGAGTCTGGCCTCTCCACAAACGGAGAGTGCGAACCCCTAACCATCGTACAATTACCGGTACCGCATTCTGGAACGGGCGGAAACACTTGGCGTTCGATGTAGCTCGCAACAAGATATGAAACAGGTTTTGCAACAAGTCCGCGGCGGCGATATCGAAGTGGCCGAAGTTGTCCCGCCGAAATTGCTTCCAGGCTGCGTGCTGGTTCGCACTGCCGCTTCTCTGGTTTCGGTTGGCACCGAGCGCGCCTCGTCTGAGTTCGCTCGTAAAAATCTTCTGCAAAAGGCGCGGATGCGCCCTGACCTGGTGCGTGAGGTATGGAACAAAGTTCGCCGCGATGGCGTCGCCTCGACTGTGGCCGCGGTCCGCAGTCGCATGGATCAACCGAGTGCTCCCGGATACAGCAGCGCCGGAACTGTCGTCGCCGCCGGCGAGGGCGTCACCGACATCCAACCCGGAGATCGTGTAGCATGCGCTGGCGCTGGTCATGCCGTGCACGCCGAAATCGCCTGCATCCCCCGCCTGCTGCTGGCGCGCATTCCGTCGGACTCAGCAGTGAGCCTCGAGCACGCCGCCGCGACGACTGTGGGAGCAGTCGCTCTACATGGCGTACGAACCGCCGCCGTTCAACTCGGCGACATCGTTGGCGTGATTGGTCTTGGTCTGCTCGGCCAGTTGACCGTGCAGATTCTCAAGGCAGCCAGCTGCCGCGTCGTAGGGATGGACATCGATCCGGGACGTGCTGACCTTGCGCTCCGCCTCGGGGCTGACGCCGCCAGTGTCTCTGCTACTGCATTCTCTGACGAATGCATGCAAGTGTCTGGAGGGCGCGGCGCGGACGCTGTCCTGATTACGGCCCAAACCCCCAGCAGCGATCCTATCAATCTGGCTGCTGAGGTTGCGCGCGATCGCGCCGTCATCACTGCCGTGGGCACAGTCGGCATGTCTCTTGAGCGCCGAATTTTTTACGAGAAGGAACTTGACTTCCGGATTTCACGTTCCTATGGACCGGGCCGCTATGACGCCGCTTACGAACAGAAGGGCATTGATTATCCCATCGGCTATGTGCGCTGGACGGAAACTCGCAACATGGAAGCTTTTCTCAGACTTCTCGCCGATGGCAAAGTCGATGTGGGAGCTCTGATCACGCATCGATTTCCGATTGACGAAGCGCAGTCGGCCTACGAACTCATCTCCGGTACGTCTCGCGAGAAATTTCTCGGAGTTTTGATTACGTATCCAGAGTCCGCCGGCGAAACGGAGCGCATTGTCCCGGAAACTGTGAAATCCTCAGCTCCCGCCGCTGCCACGAAATCAGTTGCCATCGGCCTGCTCGGTGCTGGAAGTTTCGCCACCGGCACGCTATTGCCGGCGATCAAACGAGTGGGCGACGTAACGCTGGTCGGCGTGTGTGCTGCCAATGGCTCGCACTCGCAGCAGGCGGTGAAGAAATTTGGATTTCGATACGCGGCCGCCAACGAAGAGACAATCATTAACGACGCGACAATCAACACAATCGTGATCGCCACTCGCCACAATCTGCACGCCCGACAGGTGGTCGCGGCCGTCAAAGCCGGCAAGCACGTCTTCTGTGAAAAGCCGCTATGCCTGAATGACGATGAGTTGCGCGAAATCCTACGTGCCTGCGATCACTGGCAGGACGATCGGCCATCGGCCGGCAGCCCGCTGCTGATGGTCGGTTTCAATCGCCGCTTCGCTCCTCTCGCACTCCGTCTCAAAACGTTCCTTCGCGAAATTCATGAGCCCTTGGCTCTGCATTATCGCGTGAATGCCGGCTTCATTCCGGCTGACCATTGGCTCAACGATCCTGAGCAGGGCGGAGGCCGCATCATTGGTGAGGTCTGTCACTTTGTCGACTTCCTCAGCTTCCTCACAGGCTCTGCGCCCGTCGAAGTCGAAGCCCGCAGCCTCTCCAACCCCGGCAAATACAGCAACGATAACGTGATCGGTTCGCTACGCTTTGCCGATGGCTCGCAGGGCACGATCAGCTACCTCGCCAATGGCGACAAATCATATTCCAAAGAACGGGTCGAGGTTTTCGGCGGTGGCGCGGTCGCGGTTCTCGAAGATTTTCGGCGGCTCGAAACTGTCAGTCAGGGTCGCAAGCAGGTCTTTCGTTCGCTGCTGCGCCAGGACAAAGGCCATCGCGGCGAATGGAAGGCTTTTGTCGACGCCGTGAGCACTGGCGCAGGTTCTCCACTCTCTCTCGCCTCGATCGTGACTTCAATGCTCGCCACGTTCGCGCTGGAAGAATCGCGTTCTATAGGTCGACCCGTTTCGGTCGCAGAGTCGCAACGCGACCGCTAGAAGAAAATTGTTAAACCGACATCATTCCGAAGAGCAACGGATGAATTGCCCATCGCGCTCATCTCCGGTTAGACTGGCGTGAAAATTCTCTACGTCTCGCAATATTTTCCGCCAGAAATGGGAGCGCCAGCGGCGCGCGCCGCGGAATTGTCGCGCCAGTGGACACGCATGGGCCATGAGGTTACCGTGCTTACGGGATTTCCCAACCACCCGACAGGTGTCGTCCCCGAGGAGTGGCATTCGCGCCTGCGTCGACTTCACTACACGGAAACCGTCGACGGAATTCGAGTCGTTCGCACCTGGCTTTGGCCGCTTCCCAATCGAAAGGCGCACGAAAGAATTCGCAACTACGCATCGTTCTGCGTCTCGGCAGCCGTCAGCGGTTCCGCCTTGCCTAGACCAGATTTCGTCATAGCAACGTCTCCTCAACTGCTATGCGCGCTCGCGGGATGGTGGATCGCCCTCTGGAAGCGCGTCCCCTTCGTTTTCGAAGTTCGTGACCTCTGGCCCGAATCGCTTGCCGCCGTGGGTGTTGGCCTGGAAGGAACGTTACTCCATCGCACTCTTGGCGCAATCGCCGGATTCCTTTACCGTCGCGCCTACCGCATCGTGGTCGTGTCCCCAGCATTCAAAGGTCACCTGATCCGGTTCTGGAAAGTTTCCGCAGAAAAGATTTTTACCGTCGAGAATGGAGTCGAGGTCGATCTTTTTCGTTTTGATCCGACAGCCATCGAAGTGCGAAAGCGGTTGAATCTAGAAGACCGCTTCTTGATTTGTTATATCGGCACCATGGGCAACGCGCACGGATTAGAAACTTTGATGGACGCGGCCGAAGAACTGCAAACGGTTTTTCCCAAAGCAATGTTCTTACTGATAGGCGAAGGGGCAGAAAAGGAGCGAATTGTGGCACTCGCCGCTGCTCGCTGCCTGATCAATGTTCGGTTCCTGGGGCAACAGCCGCGCGAGGGGATTCCAGCCTACGTTTCGGCGGCTGATATTTGCATCGTGATACTAAGAAAGGCCGAGCTCTTTAAGACCGTGATTCCGACCAAGATGCTCGAATACATGGCGTGCGAGCGTCCCGTAATCATTGCTGTCGACGGGCAGGCCCGCCAGATTGTCGAGCAAGCAAATGCCGGCATTTTTGTCGAACCTGAAAACAGCAAGGCGCTGGCGCAGGCAATTGTCGAACTGGCAGCGGACCCGTCAAAAAGAGAACGGATGGGGACGAACGGGCGAAAATATATTGTGGACAATTTCTCCCGCGAAAAGACCGCCCGCGACTATATTGTTGTCCTGGAATCGTAAGCGCTAGGGATGCACCGCTACGACTGCCAACGCCGTGGACATAGACAGCGCCGCGCTGGCAGTTGCGTAAGCTGCCGCCTTGGCAGCGCTTCCGGGAACAAACAGTATGTCGCCCTTAACCAGCGGTACATCCGGCGCCTTCGCGTAGAGCACTTTCTTGAGATCAATAGGAATCTCCTGCACTCCGCTCGGGGTCTGTCGCAGGATCCTGGTTTTCCCCAACGCTGCGGTTTTCGTGCTGCCGCCGGCCAGCGCCAGCGCCTTGAGCACGGAGAGGTTAGTATCCTCGATCAGAAATCCGCTGGGATGCGCAACATCGCCGACGACGTAAACGATCCCCGCTCGCGAAACAATGATCATGTCTCCGGGAAAAACCTCAACGTTGTTCTTGCTGTCGTCTGCCAGATTCTGTGTTAGCTGCACTACCTCTTTCTGGTTGGCATCGCCGCGGTGCTCGATGGTCACGGTTCTGCCTGCCTTGTCGGTCAATCCCCCCGCCGCCGAAATCAAATCGTAAAGGTGGCGCTCGCCAATCGCAGGATACGGTCCAGGTTTCATGACCTCGCCCAGTAAAGTTATCGCTTGCGACGCCGATTCGTCGACGAAGATCGAGACATGCGGCCCGCGAACGAAGCCACCGTCCTCCAGTCGCTTTTGAATTAACTCCTGCGCCTCGTCAGTCGTCAGATCGGCAACGTGCACATAATCGATCAACGGAAGGTAGACGTCCCCAGATCCACTGATGCGCGTCTTGACAGAAAGATCGGGTACGCCAAACACGGTGATCTCAATCAAGTCACCCACGCCCAGCTTTACGTTGGAATTGGCGAGAAGATGAGACGGAGGAGGCGCGGAGTTTTGGGGTGAGGAGGGTTGCGCCGAGGAGGATTGATCTGAGGATGGTGCTGAAGATTGTTCGGGGGGCACTGCCTGAGGTGTGGCCACGCTGGCGGGCGTCTGTGCAAGAAGCGGCAAGTTACACAACGCCATACCGCAGAGAATCACTAGACACACGTACCCGCTTCGCGGAACCAATCTGCGACGACACCCTACCATACCAAGACTCCTGGATTTGCGCGTGCGTCGAGTTTAACACAAGACAATTCGTGAAATTCGCGCAGAAAGCGCTATTTCATCCGCCGATCGTTGCCTTTGAAAGCGTTATAATCTCAAAAAATCACCCACTGAAAGCCGCGGTAGCGGAGGCCGAATCGCGTGAAGACCGAAGTACCGGCGCCGGAGCCATTGACCAATCTGTTGATCCGCCGCTTCATGCCCGAACTCGACGTGCTGCGCGGAATTGCAGTTCTCGGTGTTCTATTTTTTCACGGGTTCAGAGCCGAGTACGGCGATCTCCCCTTTACCGGAGTCCGCCGAATTTTTGTGCAAGCAACGCAGGCCGGGGCTCTCGGAGTCAACTTATTTTTCGTTCTCTCCGGTTTTTTGATCACTGGAATCCTCCTCGATTCGCAGCAGCGGCCCGATTATTACCGCCGTTTCTACACTCGCCGTGCGCTTCGAATTTTGCCAGCATATTATTTGCTCCTGATCCTGTTGGGCCTTCTGCACCAGGCCTCAGCGGCATTTCTCGGATTGAGTTTCGTTTATCTCGCCAACGTTACCAGTTTTTTCGCCGTGTCCATGGACTATCACCCGTTGTGGTCGCTGGCGGTCGAAGAGCACTACTACATTGTTTGGCCAACGGTCGTTCGCAAACTGAAGGCTCGTTTCTTAGCCGTGTTTTCGCTTGCCATCTGCATTCTCATCCCGGTCGCACGCGCGCTCGCCTTCCGTTCCGGCCACTTCCAGGGAGGAGAATGGTACACCTGGTTTACCGCGGACGGACTCGCCGAGGGCAGCCTTTTAGCGTTGGTGTTGCGCAGTTCGATCAGCCGAAGACAGGCGTCAATCGGAGCTGCGCTTCTCTTCACGGTTACGCCGATTCTATTGTTTGCCACCGCTTCCTTCGGAATGCTGTCGCGCCAAACCTTGCTCGGAGCCAGTCTGCAACTGACCCTCGTCAATACTTTCTTTACCGGACTCCTCGTCCTTTTTCTGGTGCTCGGCAGCGGCTCGCTCAAGGGGCTCGTTAACAGCTCTCTGCTGCGCTTCTTCGGCTACATCAGCTATGGTCTTTATCTGATCCATCTCATGATCTTTCACGTCTATGACAAACTCACGGGCATGTTTTGGCCGTCGCTGCAACCATCGGTCGAACACTTTGGCCTGGTCGTGCTGCGGTTTGCACTCGGGAGCGCTGCTGCAGTTGGCTTGGCCTACTTGTCGCGGAAATATTATGAAGAATGGTTCCTGCAACTGAAAGAGAGCGTCGCATCTCCCATAGCCTATCAACCTGTCGTGCCTCAACCGGTAATCGATCAACCCACGAACGCACCCGTTACCTTGACGGTGACAGCGCCCGCAGAGCCGGTAGCTGAGACAGCTTCCGGATCGGTCTAGCTCGCTCCCGGGCCAAACGACGTTCGCTGTGTGGGATATACTTCCTTCGCGGCAACCGCGGAATATCTTCCGCGCGCCTTCCAGCTTAATTAGCAAGTTTAACGATAAAGAAAACCGAAATTAATGAGCATGAAGCTGGCGGAAGCCTTAAAGATTGTTCAGTCCGTCCCAACCCAGGCTCCTCTGCTGCCGGTCGCGCTACTCTGTGGTTTCACTCCTTTACATCTGGAAACATTTTTCCGCGCCGAGTTGTGCCAGCTGTTTCCCGCACGTTCTCCGAAGATCCAGCTCGGCTTGTACGATGATTTAATCGGCAACGTCGAGCGCGTTGCGGATGTTTCCGCCGCGGTCGTGGTTATTGAATGGCCCGATCTCGATCCCCGGCTCGGCCTGCGCCGCGCTGGTGGCTGGGAGCCATCTCAATTGCAGGACATTCTGCGCGAAGCAAACCATAGTTGCGAACTTCTGCAAGAGAGTTTGGCTGCGCTCTCGAACACAATTCCGCTGGTCCTATCTCTTCCAACCTTGCCTTTGCCGCCGGTTGCATTCGTCCCGCTGACTCGAGCCAGCGAGTTCACGCTAGAACTTCGCAGTCGCGTCGCCTCACTTGGCGCTTCACTATCTCACCTTCCCGGCGTGCGAATTGTCGATTCTCAACGGCTCGATACGATTTCCTGCTCGCGGCGTCTCGACGTGAGCTCTGATCTCTCTACCGGCTTCCCTTACACGCTGGTGCATGCATCGGCGCTGGCCCAGGTGCTTGCGGAATTAGTTTTCAGTCGGCAACCGAAGAAGGGCCTGATCACCGATCTCGATGACACTCTGTGGCGTGGTATTCTCGGCGAAGTGGGCCTGCATGGCGTCTCTTGGGATTTGGACCATCACAGCCACATTCATGCGCTGTATCAGCAGTTGCTGCATTCCCTCGCGGCATCGGGGACGCTGATCGCAGTCGCCAGCAAGAACGACAAGTCTCTGGTCGAAGAGACTTTTACCAAACGAGAGACTATCCTGCGCGCGTCTGACATTTTCCCATTCGAAGTCCACTGGAACGCAAAGTCGGAATCGGTGGCGCGCATCCTCAGTGCGTGGAACATCTCTGCCGACGATGTTGTGTGTGTCGACGACAGCCCCATGGATTTGGCCGAGATCAAAGCCGTGCATACCGGTGCGGAGTGTCTAGTCTTCCCTCGCGATAATCCGCAAGCCGCATATGAATTGCTCGAGCGGCTTCGCGATTTGTTCGGCAAAGACAAAATCTCAGACGAGGACGGCCTTCGCGCTGCCAGCCTGCGGGCAAATGCGGAGTTACAGCATGACCGGGAGGTTTCTTCGCCCGGAGCCGCGGACGATTTTGTTCGCCAGATCGAAGGCAAACTTACGCTGGGTTCGCAGAAAGAGCCGTTCGATTCCCGGTCGCTCGAGTTGGTAAACAAGACCAACCAGTTCAACTTGAATGGCCGTCGCTTTGAAGAAGCGGAATGGAAGAATTGGTTGTCTGCTCCGGACACAGTTCTCGTGACCGCAAGCTATCGCGACAAGTACGGACCGCTCGGGGAAATCGCAGTAATCGCGGGCGATCTTTCTGAAGCCAGTAATGTGAATGGCGGCTCTTCACAAAAACGCGAGCTTCACATTCGCACATGGGTCATGAGTTGCCGAGCTTTTTCGCGACTGATCGAATACGAGTGCCTACGTTGGCTTTTTGAAAGGCTGGGTGTCGAAGAGTTGGAGTTTGACTTCTTGCCGACTGCGCGCAACACTCCCATGCAGAATTTTCTACAACAGGTTCTCAACGCCCCGGCGGCGCCGCGCTCTCGCCTCTCTCGCGCGCAATTTATGCAAAACTGTCCTGCCTCGGGTCATTCCATAGAAGATCTGACAAAAGAGGAACTGCCGGATGACTGATCTCGAGAGCCGACTGGCCAATTGTTTCGCGATCGTTTTTCCGGAGTTAGATCGACGCGAGATTCCTTCCGTGAGCGCAGGCTCCATCGCCAGTTGGGATTCACTCGCCGGCATCACTTTGATTTCCGTGATCGAGGAGGAATTCGGAGTCGCAATATCGCCGGATGATGTCCCTGATCTGATCTCTTTCGAGCTGATTCTTGACTATCTGCGAAAGTCATCGCCCGAGGGAGCGTCGTGACACTTACGCCTAAAATCATTGCGCCAGGTGATCTTCGCGTCGGCCTGACCGCCGAATACGAGCGCGAAATTGCCGAATCAGACGTACTCGAGTTCGCCGAAAATTCGGGAGACTTTAATCCACTGCACGTCGACCCTGGCTTCGCGCAGCACAGCCGCTACGCACAACGCATCGTCCACGGTGCTTTTCAAGTCGGCCTGGCCTCCGCGTTGATCGGTATGCACCTGCCCGGCCGCGATGTGCTTCTCGGCTCCGTCAACGCCCGCTTTCTTTCGCCTCTTTATTTCCCATCCCGAGTCCGCGTCAGCGGAGAACTGACCGCCTGGAATGCCGCCTCACGCGCCGGCAGCGTTCGCGTTACCGTGAGCGACCACGCATCGCTCGCACCCGCGTCCGAGATCACGATGGCATTTACCCTGCAGTCGGAGAAAGTCGAACATCCCGCCGCGCCGTCCGCGACCCGAGTAAAGGGCCATGCAAAGACTGAAGCGGACTTTTCGTCGGAAAGAAAAATCATCATCCTCACCGGAGCATCGGGAGGAATTGGCGCCGCCTTACTCCCGGTCCTCGCGGAAGAATTTTCCGTTCTGGCATTAGTGCATCGCCATTCATTAAATCAAACGCCACCCCACAGTGTGGAGTTGTCGGCGGACCTCGGCGCACCAGAATTCGAGCAAACGATCATGGACTGCGTCGGCGCCCGTACGCTCTACGGAATCATTCACTGTGCATGGCCCGGCATGCCGAAGGGCGGCCTGCTGCAAAGCGATCTTCGACTGATCGAGCAACAGCTAGCCTTCGGAACCTCTCACGTCGTTCGCCTGACGCGCCTGCTCTTCAATCTCGTTGGCTCCGATGGCGGACGAATTGTGGTCCTCGGATCGATCGCCGGCCATCACAAGCCCGCGCTCGGCCTGGGCGCTTACTCTCTTGCCAAGTCAGCACTGGAAGACACGATCCGCCTTTTGGCTCCAGAAATCGCGCGCAAGAAAATTAGCATCAATGCTGTTTGCCCGACTTTTGTCCCTGCCGGAATGAACTTGCAAGCGGACGATCTGCAGATCAAGCGCGAAAAAGCGCTGATTCCCATGGGTCGAATTTGCGAAACCGAAGACATCGTCGGCGCCATCCGCTATCTTCTATCGCCGGCCGCCTCGTTTATCTCCGGACAATCGATCGTGCTCTCCGGGGCGCAGCTGTAGTGTAGGCATGCAGAAAGTCACAATGCCTGAAAAAGACAAAAGCCTCGCACTGCGCGAAATCGCTCCGGCTGACCTCGAAGAAGTAGCTGGGTTCATCGCCCGCATCTCCGGCTCACACACGCCCCTTTCAACTGCTGTCAGGCGCCTCGCATGGATATTGCTGGAAAATCCCGCGCGCGAGCCCACCGATCCCTTTGGATGGCTTCTCCGCGCGCCATCTGGCGAGATCGCCGGTTGCATGTGTTGTGCTCCACAAAAATTTTGCTTCGCGCAGAAGACCTTCACGCTGATGATGGCCAATTCGTTTTACGTGGATGATCGATATCGCGGAGGCGGCGCTTCGATCTTCCTCAAGTATCTGCAACTCGGCCGCCGCTACCCTCTATTCGTCAGCTCCGCCAACCCTACGGTCGCTGAAATGTGGCAGAAGCTGGGCGGCTATCCCTTAGGAAATTCAGACCACGAAGTCATTGGAATCCAGCGCTGGTCGCCGCTGCTGGCGGAAAACATCTACCGTCAAACAGCTAGTCATCGTATGGCACAATGTATGGCACAATTCGCGGCTGCGTTCGCATCCCCGTTTCTCCGCGCTCCGCGAGGGTTGCGATGCGACACCGGAGAAGGACAGCTTCTTCCGCTTCACACTTGCGAAGAGGCGGCCGGCGTTTGCGCCGAGCACCACTGCGACAAGATCACCAATTGCCGCGATGCCGCGTTTCTGAAGTGGCGCTACTTCTCGCCTGTTACTCCCACCGCGCGCCTCTTCGCCTTTCGTCCGGCCGCTGATGATAAGAAATTCATAATCGCAGTGCAGTTGCAAAATCGCGGATATAAGCAGCAGATAAGAGCGCTGCAAATTCTAGACATCTGGGGAGAACCCGCGCCGAAATCCTATCTCTCCATTGCTTCCGCTTTGGCGCACGAATATCGCGAGCGGATCGATATGTTGGTTTTCCGGTGCCTCGATCAAACGCAGCAGCAGGCGCTAATCGCTCACGGCTTTAAATTCCGCCGGTTCGCCGCGCCCATAGCCTGGTGTATAGATAAGCATGGATTGCTCCCATCCAAGTCTTGGTATTTCGTGCCGGCGGATGGCGACATGTTTCTATGAGGCGACAGTTTGAGCGCTAGGACCTTTGCTCGATCATCTTTAATCCGCACCGCCGCCGCTCTGCGCGTCGATGAGTTTGCGCTTGCTCTGCGCCGCTGGCTTGTCCGCTGCGGCCAGTCTCCCCGCATGTTAGTAGTCGAAATGCACGAGACTCCAGAGCGGGATGCGCATTTATTTCGAGAACAGTTGGAGTGGGCGTCGCGTCGCTTCACCCTGGTCGATCTCCCCACTTTCGCCCGTCTCTGGGAGGAGTATCGTGCCGACCCTCGTTCGTCAATCCGCAGCAATCCGCCTCTGCTATTTACTTTTGACGATGGCCGCTTGAACAACTACACGGTCGGCGCGCCCATGCTCGAATCTTTTGGAGCGCGCGGTGTGTTCTTCGTAGTGCCAGAGTTTGTGCAATGCGCTCCGCAAGAAGCGCGGCGGTTCTATTATTCGCGTATCGATACCCGTCAGCATCCGCCCGACTCGCCGGATGAAGAGACGCGCTCTATGACACCCGAGCAGATTGCAGACCTCACGCGTCGCGGGCACTCCGTCGGCAATCATACGTACTCGCACGTTAACCTCTCAACCCTTGCTGAAAGCCAACTGCATCACGAAATCGTCGATAGCGCCGCACAAATCACCTCCTGGACTGGCAAGCCCGTCGATGCATTTGCTTGGACGTTTTCGTGGAATTCGATCACGCTTGCAGCATGGAAACTGATCCAGCAGCATCATCGCTTCTGCTTCGCGCCCTGTCCCGGTTCGGTCGACTGCCGCGCCGACACTCCGTCACTAATCTGGAGAACCGAGATCGAGGTCGCCTATCCCGCGCACGATTTTCGCTTTATGTACGCTGGTCTGGCGGATCCGCTGTGGCGAAGCAAACGCAAACTCCTCCGCGCGATGGTGCAAGGCGACTCCAGTCGATAATGAACTGTGCGCTATCGCACAAACCTGGCAAAGATGGGCCCAGCGGGCCGTTCCACTGCGTCGCCACCCCGGACCTCGCGCCCACTGCGACTCTAGAAAGTTATCAAAAGATCGGCCCGAACAGTTGCCGTGCAACTGCCGCGAGTTGTATATTTCTCCAAACAACCCATTCATCACACGAGCGCAACAAAGGGGTAATTCCGTCCCAGGAGAAGTTGGTCGAACCCCGGCGTAAGAGCACATCGTGTGAGATGCCGGGCATTCAGCCGGAAGGGAACACCGACTTTGACGTTCCTGTTCTTTGGATTATTTGCGTTTTCGTTGGCTTTGTCGTTTGTCGCTACTCGCCAGGTGCGAGATTTGGCCACACGCCGGGGATGGGTTTCCGTTCCTCGCGACACGCGGCACATCCATCAGACTCCGCTGCCACGACTTGGCGGCGTTGCAATTTTCCTGGCATTCTCAGTTAGCTTAACGGTCTGGCTGGCGCTCTCAATAGTTTTTCCGCGACTCGCCGTCGGGGTTGCTCCCAATACACTTCTCCGTATTTACTTTCCCGCCTGCCTGATTTTTGCTCTCGGCATTTATGACGATATTCACGGGGCCGGCCCGTACCTGAAGTTTGCCGTGCAGGCGGTTGCGGCGGTCATGCTGTTTCTGGGCGGCATGCGCGTTCTCGATCTGCCTCTCATTTTCTCCCATTCGCTGCCCTGGTTCGTCGGATTGCCGCTCACCGTTCTGTGGGTGGTTGCGGTTACCAATGCCTTCAATCTCATCGATGGGCTCGATGGCTTAGCGGCTGGCTCGGCATTGTTTTCGACGATGGTATTTTTCGTCGTCTCGCTGGTGGTTCATTCCTGGCTGGGTTCATTGATGAGCGTGATCCTCGCTGGCGCCATCCTTGGATTTCTCCGTTTCAACTTCAATCCGGCGACTATCTTCCTCGGCGATTCAGGCAGCCTCTTCATCGGATTCCTGCTCAGCGCCTTAGCTCTCGCCGGAGCGCAAAAAGCTCCCACGTTTGTAGCCGTGGCAATTCCCGTAGTTTCGTTCGGACTGCCAATTCTCGAAACCTTGCTATCCATTCTGCGTCGCCTGATCAGCGGCCGCCCGATCTTCACTGCCGACAGCGAGCACATCCATCACAAACTGCTGCAGATGGGTTTTTCGCATCGCCAGGTGGTCATCGTTCTCTACGCCGTCTCCGCCATTTTCGCTATGCTCAGCCTCTTCCTGCTCTGGCCCACTGGCAGCACTCTTGGACTCGTGCTGGCCGTCGTCGGAACCGGCATCTGGCTGGGCGTGCAGCATCTCAACTACCTTGAGTTTGGCGAACTGCGGCGCGTGGCGCAGCGCACCATCGACCAGCGGCAGATCGTAATCAACAATCTTTCGGTGCGGCGTGCGGTTGCCGAATTAAGAGTGGCCGCCGATTTCGATCAGGTTCGTAGTATCCTCATCGCCGCCTTTCGCAGCAACGATTTCGATGCCTTCGAACTTCATCTCAAATCCCTTCCCGGCGATCACGCGTCAGTGGCAGATAACAATCGTCATTTTCAGTGGAGCAAGTTCCCGCAGTTGGCCGCTCTCGCCAGCCAGCCTTTGTGGAAACTGACGCTCGATTTGGTGACAACTTCGAACCGCCATCGCGGCTCACTCGTCGTCTATCGTGTCTACAGCCAGCGCGATCTGCAACTGGATGTCAACCTCCTGACTTCAGAATTTCCCACTACCCTCGCCAACGCTGTTGAGCGCACGCTTACCACGCCCGAGGTTCTCGTCGCTGCCGGCCAAGCCGACACCCCATTGCTCGCAGCGAACCTTTAGCGGGCTTTATGAATTGGCTACCCCTCCTGATCTAGAGGTGCCTTCGGTTCGCTCCCTGAGTTAATATCACAGTAACTATGGACCCGAGCGCTCCGCGATCGCACGGTCAAAAATTACCGGAAGAGCCCGAAGATTCCTGCGATGCATTCCCACAAGATCGGCGCCGCAACCCCCGTCAAAAACTCCACTCGCCCGTTTATGTCAGTTTTGATGGTCCTGATTCTGGCCTCGCCGTCGATCTGAGTGAATTGCTCGACTTGCATGAGGAAGGCTTTGCTGTCCAAACGGCGGAACGCCTCGAAGTGAATCGGACCGTAACGCTCTGCCTCGATCTGCCCGAAACCAAGAGTTACATTCACAGCAGTGGCGAGGTTATATGGAGTGACCAGAGCGGCCGCGGGGGCATTCGTTTCCGCGCTCTCTCCGACCGTTCGCGGCAAATCTTAAGACAGTGGCTCTTCGCTAATCTGCTGATCGCCTCCGATAATCATGCGAGTCAATCCAGACAATGTCCGCGGCCCGAAGAAGAAAGAATCATCGGTCCAGTGCCGTTGGCTGCATCAGAGCCGGAAATCAGGACTGAACCCAGTTCAGTGGTCGGAAGGCCGCCGCGAATCGAAGCGGTCCCGATCGAATCCGTTCGGCACGAAATCCGCGAACTCGAGGACGATGTTGATCGTGTTCTGGAGGTGCTTACCGAGCGCGCTCGAAATCTCACCGGAGCCACCGGCGCGGCGCTCGCATTTCTAACCCGCCCTTCGAACTGCTCTTCGAATGATGAACAGATGCTCTGCTGCGCGCGATGTGGCGATCCGGCTCCGCCGCTAGGATCCCCCGTCGAAATAAAACACGGCCTCTCCGGCGAATGCGTTCGCACGGGACAGATCGTCTCCTGCGACGACATGGCCAATACCAAAGACCCGCGTATTGATCCCGAAGTCGGTCGCACCCTCGGCATCGGCTCTCTGATCGCGGTGCCCATCGTCTCCGATTTCCGCGTGGTCGGACTGCTCGAAGTTTTCTCGCCTCATCCCCACGCGTTCGCGACGGCGCACGCGACCATCCTCGAGCGCCTCGTCGAAATGATCCCGAACATTCACCGGCAGGTAAGTAATCCTGAAACGACGCAACTGAAAAGCCCTCAGCCCGCAGAGCGTCGAACGCCGGTGCTAGCGCCGGACGGAACAATGCCGATCAAATCAACGCCCCGACCAATCCTCTGTCCAACCCAGCTCGCCGAACCCGCCGCCGAACCTCGCGCCGAACCTCGCGCCGAAACTCACGCCGAAACTCACGCCGAAGCGCCTGGCGATCCACCTCGCCTCGTATACCGCGCGCTGCTGGGCTTGGTGACAGTTGTGGTGGCAACCGTCCTCGGATATGTAATCGGGCCCATCATCGGCAAACATTGGCTTCTCTCGCCCCAATCCGCGCAACAGACTTCCGCCGAAGTCGTCGAGGCGGCCTCATCAGCCTCGGGTCAGCGTCCCCAAGCCACGTCGCTCGCCGAATTGCAGCGACTCGCCGATCAAGGCGATGCCGACGCGCGGTGGCAGATGGGCATTCGTTGCCACGCGAGCAATCCTCCTGACGACGCCCAGGCGATGCACTGGTTCGAGCGCGCCGCCGATCAAGGCTACGTCGCTGCACAAGCCACGCTCGGCGCCTACTATTGGGCGGGTCGCGGAGTTCCTTCCGATCTCTCCAAGGCCTATATGTGGTCCGCAATCGCCTTCGCCGGCGGAGACCAGAACAGCAAGATTCGTCTCGAAGGCCTAGCCTCCCAAATGACCCGCGCGCAGATCTCCGCCGCTCGCCAACAAGCCGAAACGTGGATCCATCAGCACAACGCCGCGAAACAGCCGTAAAATAGACCTGTGCCCACACTGCACGACATCCTGACCGCCGACGCGCGCGTCCACGAAGCCGATCCCGCGCTCTGGGAGAAGATCGACAGCCACCGCATCCGCTGCTATTCCTGCGGCCACTGCTGCCCCATTCCCGACGGACAGCCCGGCGTCTGCAAAGTCCGCTTCAATCACAGCGGTCAACTCTACGTTCCCTGGGGATACGTTGCCGGAGTGCAATGCGATCCCATCGAGAAGAAGCCATTCTTCCATGCCTATCCCGGAGCCCTCGCCTACAGCTTCGGCATGCTGGGCTGCGATCTCCACTGCTCTTACTGTCAGAACTGGGTCACCTCGCAAGCTCTGCGCGATCCCAACGCCGTCTCGCCGCCGCTAGAAGCCACGCCCGAATTGCTAGTCAAAGACGCGGTTGCCCAAGGCGCAAAAGTCATGGTCAGCACTTATAACGAACCGCTGATCACCAGCGAGTGGGCGGTAGCCGTCTTCCGCCAGGCGCGCGCCGCCGGATTGCTCACCGCCTTCGTCTCCAACGGCAACGGCACGCCGCAGGTCCTCGAATATCTCCATCCCTGGATTGATCTCTACAAAGTCGATCTCAAGAGTTTCGACGATCACCACTATCGCCAGCTCGGCGGACGCCTTCAGCCCATCCTCGACACGATTCGCACCCTGCATCGCATGGGTATCTGGCTGGAGATCGTCACCCTGCTCATCCCCGGATTCAACGACAGCGACGACGAACTCCGCCAGCTGACCGCGTTTCTAGCCAGCGTCTCGCCCGACATTCCGTGGCACGTCACCGCTTTTCATCAGGATTACAAAATGACCAGCCCCGCCGACACCACTTCCGCCGACCTGCGACGCGCCGCCGCCATCGGCCGCGATGCCGGATTGCGCTACATCTACGCCGGCAACCTTCCCGGTCAAGTCGACAACCTGGAAGACACACGCTGCGCCCACTGCGGAGAACTGGTGATCCAGCGCTACGGATATCTGATCAAGAAATATAAGCTGACCGCAGAAGGCGCGTGCCCCTCGTGCCACATGCGAGTCCCCGGCCGCTGGTCAGCCCATTTCGACGGACAAATTGCCAGCTCCCCTTTTCTGCCCCGCAAGCACTCGCGATTAGTTAAAATCCTCTCGCATTAATAATTACCATTTTAAGATTTGTCATCCTGAGCGAAGCGAAGGACCTGCTTTTTGCCGACGACGAAAAAATTTCTGCTAGCGCTCATACTCTGCGCGACTATCGCCTGCTCCCCGCGCGACTTCCTAACCCGCCGCCTCGCCGCCGATCTGATCTCCGCCTCCGACGAATTCAAATCTCCGCAAATGTTCTGGCTGCGTCAGGGCATGGTCTCCAACAAGGATTTCTCTTCTCCCGAATCCCTAGTCCTCCAGCGCCGCGGATGGATTCAAGCCACCGAAGAAAAATGTCCCCCCGACATCGACCCTCCGCCCTGCTGGGACGTAGTCCTAACGCCCCTGGGAGTCGACACCATCCGCCCGCTAATCGCCACCGCGCTGCCCAACAACGGGCCCATCGGCATCCAGGCCGCCCGCCGCGAACTCCTCGGAATCGCCGGCATCAGCAAGGCCGGCAACTTCGCCGACGTAGAATTCACCTGGCGCTGGGTCGCCATCAATCAGGTAGGAGCAGCCCTCTACGACAGCGGAGTCCACTACCGCTCCACCGTAGCCTTCCGCAGCTACGACGATGGCTGGCGCGTGCTCGAAAAGAACATGCCCAGCAACCAGCCCCTGGAAGATGCCCTCCGCAACGCCCAACCCAGCGCTCAGTAGCGAGGCGCAGAGTCAAAGGCTGGCCCAAAGTAAAAAGGGGTGGCCCGTCCTATCGCGAAGCGAAGGGCGGGAGCGTCAAGCTGAATCTCGGCGTCGAACCGTAGGATAGATCCCAAGCTTTTCGCGTCTAGCTGCAGTCCAGTGAGACTCGATCTCGACCACTCCCGGCTCTCCCGTCTGATAGTGCCGGAAGCTGCTCCATAGCCAATCCTCCGGACGATCGACCAATCCCGCCTTCACTGGATTCCTGTGAATGTAGCGCAGTTTCTCGATGCGCTTTTGCTCGCTCCAGACGTTGAAGTCATAATAGCGAGCTTGCCAGAAGGGTTGCTGCTCGCCCCCACCCTTCGCTTCGCGATAGGATGGGCCACCCTTTTCGCAGCTACACTTCGGCGTGAGTTCCACTCTTCTTGAGACCATTTGCTTCAGCATTTGCAGGACCAGCGCCAGATTCTTACACTCCGGTTCGCTCAGTAGTAGGTGAACGTGTTCCGGCATGACTACGTATCCGACCAGCCAGAAGTCGTACCAGAGGCGCACGGTTTCAAGTGTCTGCACGAATATGTCGCGCGCTTGCGAGTCAGATAGAAGTGGTTTGCGGTGATAGCAACAGAAGGTTACAAAATGGAGATCGCGGGTTTGTTGGTAGCGCTTCAATCCCCAAGGCATTTAGGGAGAGTAGGCTCGTCAGGGGTGACTGCACTGTGATGGCTGAACATTGTCGTTGTTACATTTCCCGCCCTTCGCTTCGCGATAGGGTCGGGCCATCCGCCAAGCGTCGCATAGGCGAAGCGCACGTCCACAGCAAGAAATGCTCAGTTGGAAGGGGTGGCCCGTCCTATCGCGAAGCGAAGGGCGGGAGCGTCAGCCTGAATCCCGGTAGCGGGCGGATAGGTGGGCCACCCGCCGATTCGGCAAAGATGCAATCAGGGCGACGCAGGAAGCTTCAGCGCCTTGGGGAGGTGCCCAAAGACATTCCCCTGGAAGGGGTGGCCCGTCCTATCGCGAAGCGAAGGGCGGGAGCGTTTAGGCTGAATCCCGAGCCGCGGACGGATAGGTCGGCCACCCGCCGATGCGCGAAAGATGCAATCAGGGCGACGCAGGAAGCTTCAGCGCCTTTCGGACGCGCCCAAAGACATTCCCCTCGGCGACACCGCTAGCATCGCCTTCTTCAACCGCCGCTCACAGCGCCGCAAGCTTCGCCTCGTAACGCCGCTCCTCGCGCTCCAGAGATTGGAGTCCAGCACCGGTAGCTGCGAAATCTCGGGTGGAATCGTGCGGAGCGTCACATTCTGTTCTCTGCAACAGGTCCCTGTTGACGGTCGCGGACTTCTTCATCTTTCCCTTCTTGCTCCGACGTGAATTGGATTTTCCAATCAACGTCGAGCTCATACTTTACGCCAAGTCGACGAATGATGGTCATAAGGTAATCGAATAGTGAATGATCATAGCGTTCGAGTAAAAAGTGATCGATTCTGACTCTATGGCCAACCTTTAACCCCATCCATGGACAGGCCTGACTAAACCGACGATCTACGACCCCCATTCCATGAACTCACGTTCCTTACGTGGTGCATCTCCCACATCGTCTTCTTTACCTCCGGGTCTACTACTCCTGACAGTTTTGCATGCGCGAGAAGAGATTCGAAGGAATCGACGCCTTGGCGCTTCCCCAAGCCTTGGCCACGCCCAACTTCGGCGAGTAGCACCCTCATCCGGTCTTCTTTCTCCAGCAACTCAAACTCCGCGAGCGGGATCCGTAATTTCGAAAATGCCTCACTTCGAAGGACGTCGGGCTCGTTCATCAACATCCCCACGACGCAGTCCTCAATTGCGGCCTCAAATGCTCCCCATAGGCCCACGAGGGTGTGGGCATGGAGCAGCGGAAACCCTCGCTCGATCTCTTTCTTTGCAAACTCAGCATCAGCTTCCGCGCGCTTCAAATCTCTTTCGGTGTTGACTTTTCTCACCCGACCGTCTGCTTCATCGGAAGGAACAACCTCGTAGTATTTCTCCAGAGTGCTGATTGCTTGCGGAATTCCTTGATGTAAGGCGATTCCATTCATGCAAACATGCAAGAAGTCTTATGCTTTCTTTTGAGTAATCTATAAACCCATGCAGCGGGCTTGCCACATACCTGGGGAACTCTTTGTGTTTCAGGTATTCCTCGGCCATGCGGAGATAATAGCGCACCGCGGGCGGGGTGGGGGCCTTTGACTTCTTCATCACACCCGCCCAGTGAGCCCCATCACGTCCTTCCACTCGCCCATCGCCGACAATGGACCCGACCTGTGACAGCGCAGAGGTGTGCCCACCCCAAGCCGCTCCTCGGAGCGGCCCCAACCCCACAAGCCGGCACCCGCTGAGAACGCGAATTCCAAGGGGATCAGCTGTCAAGCTCCCGAAAGTAGTCAGCAAAACACCGGCCCAGCTAACTCGTTATTTTTTAATACTTTGCAAGCGCTTCAAGCTAATGTCATGATTCTAATAGACATAGCAGGGGGGTGGGGGGGAGGGGGGTACCCCCAAATTCGCCGTCACGGAGGAACAGCAGGTCCTTCGCTTCGCGAAGGATGACAGATTTCTTGGCACGACAACTTTTTAGGGGGTTGGGTACCTATTGCCGCGCAGCGGCAGTCCGCAGCTGCGCTACTTTGGCGTGCGGCGCGGTTTGCTCGAAGCGGGATATGCCTTGATACAGAGCTTCCGCGATTTCCTGGCGGTAGGCGGGATTTTGCAGGTTGCGCTCGTCCGCCGGACTGCTGACAAAAGAAATCTCGGACAGAATCGCGGGCATGGTCGTGCCCGTCAGCACAACAAAAGGTTTGTCTTTGATACCGCGATTGCGAATCCCAGGACTCGACGCTGACAGAGTCGAGTAGAGCGCGCGCTGCACGCTGGCCGCGAGACGCTCCGATTCAGCGATCTTTTCGTGTAACGCTCCAGGCGAGAGCGAGACAGGCATGAGTTTCGGGAAGCTTCCGTCATCGTGCTTTTCGACCTCGCGCGAGCCAGGAGCGGAAAACAGATTGGAGAAATAAGTCTCGACTCCGCGCGCTTCGGCGGATGTGCTGTAGTTGGCGTGGACAGAGACAAAGAGATCGGCCTGCGCCTGGTTGGCGATATCGGCGCGCTGCTCGAGCGGCAGATAAGTGTCGTCGGTGCGCGTGAAGACGACTTCGGAGCCAAGGCGCGATTCGAGCAACTTGCCGAGCCGCTCGGTCACGTCAAGCACGAGGTCTTTTTCCATTAGGCCTTGGCGGCCGACCGTGCCGAGATCCCATCCGCCGTGGCCAGCATCAAGCACGATGCGAAATTTGCCCGTCTTTGCGAGTAGAGGCTGATCAGGCGCCTTCACCGCCAAAGCCGCAGCGGGAGCCGATGTCGGAGTCGATGCCTGAGCCGAAGAAATGTTCGCCGAGGCCGGAGTGGAATTTACAGGCGTTAACTTCGGCGTCGCGGCTTTCGGAGCGACCTGCTTCGCCATCAGCGTTCTCTCGCTGCCGCGCAGTTCGACTATCAGGCGATAAGGATTCGACTCCATGCTGACGGAGAAGTTCGATCCATCTTTGGTATCGAGGACGATGCGCGTCACACCCGCAACAGGCTGCGCGATACGCACGCGGGTGAGAGATGCATCGCCAACGTCCATCGTCTTGCCATCGAGGTCTGGAGCAAGCGCCGTGTCATGCAGATCGAAGTAGATGCGCTCAGGCGACATGAGGCGATGAACTTCGTAGGGAACCTGGTCTTGCATGTCGATGACGACCGTGCTTCCCATGGACGACGACCAATGGCGCAGGCCCGTGATTTTGGGCAGCGCGGCAAGCTTGCTGTCCGCGACGGCGGTAAGTGGCGACGAATCGGGATCGAGCTTGGCCGGAGTCAGCAGATTGTCGGCGACGGGCGAGACGACGCTAGCGGGCGCGGGAGGCGCGGTCACCGATCCTGGTAAAGAATCGACCTTGCCGGCTATGGCCTTGACTGCGGTCGCGCCATGATTCTCCAGGCCCCACCATGCGCCGGCAGAGAACAGCGCGGCGACGATCACGAGCGCGAGGACGACGCTTAAGCCGGGAAGTGAACTGCTGGGGAGAGAAAGGCGAGGCAGGAATGCTAAGAGCCGCGGCTTGGCTTGCGCTTCGAACTCGGGGTTCGCGAGCGGTTCGTCGGCGACGTCAGAGGCGAATTCCGAAGCGAATTTCGAAGCGAAGTTAGAAGCTATGTCGTAAGCAGCGCCGTGCAAAGCAAGATCCTCCGACGCGACTGTTGAGGCAAACACCCAGTTCGAAGTTTGCGGTTGCTCATCCGCGAGTACGGGAACGGGCGCCGGTTGCTCCATCGTTGCCGGCGCTGGAATTCGAAGCGATCCGTGAAAGAACGGCCCGGTCGTCGAATTCGGGGACGCGGCGGGAGCCGTCTCCGCGATTACGACGGGCTCGACTTCGGCGATCTCGCTTTCGACGATCTCGCTTTCTGCCAAAGCAGCAACGGGCGCGGTTAGGGGTTTCGCTTGCAGGACTTCGTCGGCGACGTCTGACAGCCAGTGGATGCGCCGGTCTTCATCCTCGGGCTTGAGCGCGGAGAGAACGAGTTCGGCGAAGAGATCGAACGAGCGGACGTCCTGATCGGCGAAAGCCCAAGGAGCACGCGAAAACGCTTGCAGAACGCCGAGTTGCTCGTGGCGTCCGCGGAGGGGAACGAGCACGGTGGAGCGCGCGCCGAGAGCGTGAGCAAAATCAAGTTCGACGCGGGTGTCGATTTCTCCATCGTCACAGCGAAGAATGCGCCCCGTATCAAGCGCATCTTGCAGAAACTCGGACTCGCCGATCAGGTGAATTCCACGCATGACGGCGAGCGGACCGGCGGCGGCGCGGCAGGTGAACCGTGGGTTCGCCGGGAGCAAATATCTTTCTTGCTGCGATCCGTCTTGCTGCGATCCTCGTTGCGATCTCACATCCGATTCTTCGGCCAGAGCGATTACGACGGCGTCGGCGTGGGTGATTGTCTGCACGCGGTCGCAGATCAGCTGCAATACTTCATCGAGAATGAAACGCTCGGTTTCGAATAAGTCGCGATCGGCTTCATGGCCTGTGGCTACGCGGCGGTTTCGGATCTGTTCGTGGAGTTCGGAGAAGGCGAGCAGCGCGCGCATTGCCTCCTGACGCGCGATCGATTCGAGGACGAGGTTGCCCTGCTGCAACGGGGAGCCGGGATCGCTCGTCATCGGACCGGTAGTCGTCTGACCGGTAGTCATCGGATCGGCAGTCGTCGGGTAGGCACTCATCGTGTTGCGTCAGCTTGTGCGGTCAGCTTAGAAACCTGTATTAGCGCCGCTTTTCTGAATTCTCTATCGTAGCTCTGGCTCGACGCAGGGTCATTGCCGGCCTTGGTTCGACGGAGGCTGTAAGTTCGAGCGTAATAGTCAATGGGTGGGTATCGCAATGTCCGGTAGTACATGTCCGATTGGGTGGCCGGGATGTCCTGCGGATTGTCGGACGAAATCAACGGAAGTCCGCCATTTCGAGCTACGACCCTTCAGATTTTGCCCTTCGCGTCGATTCGTCCTATCTTGAGAGGGTGAGTAGGAAGCAAAGGAATCAGGTTTCGAATCGATGATCGAATTAGTGGAGCAGGAAAAGCCGCACACAACCAGGAAATCCAGCTGGTGGTGGCCCGGAGTGGTAGTGACAACCTTGGCGGGGGCAGCCGCTATGGCCTTTCGAGGGTGCTGGCATAGCCGGATGAGTTGGCCGATTGGCGAGCAGGGATATTCGTATCAGGTATGCTTGAGTTGCGGCGCCAAGCGGCTGTTTGACGAGAAGACTTTCTGCGCCTATGGGCCCTTTCGTGACGACCTGAATCAACTCATCGTTTGGCGACGGTCGACGCGGCTGAAGTCTGAAGCGGAAGCATAGGCGGCCGCGCTGCGCTCAGGCACCCACCGGCTGATGCTGGTTCTTGTACCACTCCACCGTACGGCGCAGGCCATCTTCGAAGTTCACAAGCACCTTATATCCCAAGTGCTTTTGCGCCTGCGTGATGTCGGCGAGTGAGTGTTTAATGTCTCCGGCGCGCTCAGGAGCGTAGTTGACCCCGCCCATATAGCCAGTGAGTGGCTTCAAGGCGGCGAAAGTTTCGTTGAGGGTGATGCGGCGTCCGGTGGCACAGTTAAAGACGCGGCCAGCACATTCGGATGCGGGCGCCGAACAGGCGAGAAGATTGGCCGAGACGGCGTTGTCGATGTAGGTGAAATCGCGGCTGGTTTCGCCGTCGCCGAAGATGGTCGGCTGTTCGCCGCGTAGCATCTCCATGCTGAATTTGGCGAGCACGCCTGAGTAAGGCGAAGAAGGATCCTGCCGCGGGCCGAAAATATTGAAGTAGCGCAGGCAGACGGTTTCGAGGCCATAGCAGCGGTAAAACGAAATCATATAAAGTTCGCTGGCCAGTTTGGCAACGGCATATGGCGAAATGGGATTGGGCGGCATAGATTCCTGCTTCGGAAGCGTAGGCGTATCGCCATAGGCTGATGATGAGGCGGCGTAGACGACACGCTTCACTTTTGCGTCGCGGGCCGCGACCAGAACATTGACGGTGCCATCGACGTTGGCGCGATTGCTGCCGATGGGGTCGAGGACCGACTTCGGCACCGAGGGGATGGCTGCCTCGTGCAGCACGTAGTCGACTCCTGCGCACGCCTTGTGTATGGCATTCAGATCGAGCAGGTCAGCTTCGCGAAAATCGATCTGCTGGAGCACTTCGCTGAGATTTTCGCGGCGCCCGGTGGAGAAATTATCGATGCCTCGAACTTCGTCGCCGCGTTCGAGCAGAGCGCGTACCAGCGAGGATCCAATGAAGCCGGCGGCGCCTGTGACCAGAACTTTAGCCATAGGCTTTTAATGATAAAGGATGAATTGGCTCGCGAGGTGCTATAGCCGGTCACCAGAGTAATCATTCTCCGAGCGCCGCCACTTCTCATCTCTGCCCCTTCCGGAGCCCGCCAAACGGTCCGCCAGCCGGTATGATCGTTTCTATGCCTATAGCAGGGATCGATCAGGGCCGGCGAACTCGTTTGGCGATCTGGTAAAACTCCTCGCGGGAGAGCAGTTGCTGTTTCTGATAGAACTCGGCGATCGCATCAAAAAACGCCGGTAAGTCGGCCGCCGCCACCGATTGTTTCTTGGCAGACTCGTCCGCCGCTACACTTGGAACCAACTCTTTCTGTCCGGCCAGAGCCGCAATCAGCTGCTTCAGGCGCTGGTGTTCTTCGATGTCGATTTCGTTGAAGCTGATTCCCATCCCGAGAAACCGGTAGGTGGCGCGAACCGTGCCCGGGGTGTGGATCCGTATGCCGAATGACTTGAGCACAAGGTCGACTCGCGTGCCCACGGGGAAGGTAGTGTTCATTTCGACATAACAGCCGTGAAGGCTGATATCGGTGAGCGTTCCCCACATCCGCACGTCGTTGCCTGCGACGCGAAACTCGGCGCTACCTGAACAACGCAGGCGCGGGCTTTGCCGGCGTTCTTTCCAGTCGATGGCAGGTTCGGTGGCCGTGGCTGCGCCGTTGGCCTTCGCCTCTGATACAGGTTGCTGAGTTTGCGCCAGGTCGCTTTTTAACCGCCGAAGATAACTCACGCTCTCCTCGCCCTTACCCGGTTCCGGCGAGATTCCGAATCGTTCAGGTTGAATGTGCGGATCCACCACGTCCTCCGACGAAGTGCTACACCTGATTGATCGGAATAACGGTGGAAAGCTTTAGCGTGCGAATGTAGCGCCGCCGTCCCGGCGGCTGTCCCGAGGGCGTCTCGCCCTCGCCCGGCAGGTGAGAGAATGCACGGAGCCTCCCGAAGAAGCCGTGTCCTGCGCCTGTCGAAGGATCTCCCGCCACGCAGCCGGCAAAATGCTGGTGCTACGCTAGGCATCAAGTTATGCCGCTTGAAACTTTGCTGCCGCCGTCCGAATCCGCTGCCAGAGTTCGTCCTTGCCCAGTCCCGTCTTGGCCGAGAAAGCAATGATCGGAATGCCACCGTAGGCGCGGCCGAGTGCGTCCATCGCCTGCCGAACCTGATTGCCCGATAGGCGGTCACACTTGGTGGCTACGATCAGATGCGGACGCTCTTTGGCGGCCAGAAATTCCAGCAACTGGCCATCGCTTTCCTGTGGAGGAATGTTCGAATCGACCAGCACCAGAGACAGTGCCAGACTCGAGCGCTGGTGGAGATAGGGATCGACAAAGCGCGCCCAGTCCTCGGAAATCGTGCGCGAGACTTTGGCATAGCCGTATCCAGGGAGGTCGGCGAAGCGTAATTCGGGGTAAGGATGTCCCGCCTTGCGCACCTCATAAAAGTTGATGCTGCGGGTGCGGCCGGGAGTGTTGCTGGTGCGCGCCAGCTTCGTGCCCAGCAGCGAATTAATCACACTCGATTTACCGACATTCGACCTGCCGAGAAAAGCGATCTCGGGCACAGTGGGGGCTGGGAAGTGGGCGGTGTCGCTGGCCGACAATAGAAAACTAGCCAATACTCGCATGGGATCGTCATCAGTTTCGCCCGTAGCTGGAGCAAATGGCAAGCGGATGGCAGTCGCCATTCGTACAATTTCAGTTAGGAAGATTGAAGCTGAGAGTTACATCTGTTTGAAATTGCGCGGCATGGTCGTGGCGGCGATAGGGCTGGTAACGCCAGTTGCGCACCGCGTCTGCTGCGGCGCTTGCCAATAGCGGATCTCCACTCAACGTTCGGATGTTTATGACCGTGCCATCTTCCGCGACCTGTACCTCGAGGACTACATTGCCGGCCCGGTGAGTGGCGAGCGCCGCTGGGGGATAGAGAGGCTCGGTGCGGCTGCGGAGAAGTTTTTCAGCCTGAGCTGGGGAGAGCCACACGCTGGATGGCGCCAGCCTGGTCGTGGACGATGCTTTTACGATCGCGTTGCCGTCGGGCGTCATAGAATCGGATGTGACCGGATTAGGCGCCGATGTGTTGAGTGGAGCTTTTCCTGGCTTCTCCGACTCCGCCTTGGCGGGAGTCGGCTTCATGCGGAAAATGACTTTCCCTTTTTCGTAGACCACTAGTTCGTCGGTCGATGGCTCAGCCGCTACGGTCGAGTGCGCCTTGGTAGCACGGGCAGACGTTTTCTCGAAGCTTGGTTCTGGCACGTTTCGGCGAAATGTTTTTGCGGACGACGGAGGGGATGACGGATTCGGGTTGCCCGCTGCACTCGGTTCTGCGGCGATCGGGTGCGCGACCAGGGCGTGGGGATAGCGCAGCCATCCGATGCGCGTGCCCATCAGGAAGCTGACCGCGATGGTGGTGAAGATCGCGAGACCTCCAAGGGCGAGTGTCCACGCCTCATAGCGTGGGCGGTTCGCAACGGGCGGCCGGGCTGTGACCGCCGTCGGTATGGCGGCATCGGCCGGAAGCAACTCGGCCGTGGTTCTTGCGATCCCGGCCAGTTTTCGCTGACTGAGTACGACGGCAGCTTGGCGAATTCGGGCGCATTCCGCTGCGAAACCTTCAAGCAAAACTTGATCCTGGTGCGAAAAGGCGGCGGGAGACAGGGAAAAAACCTCGAGTACGCCAGCAAATTGAGCATTCTTTTGGCTGTCTTCGAACACGGGAACGATGAGGATAGAACGGATGCCTAGGCGGCGCGAAACGGCGGGATCGACGCGGGGATCGAATTCGGTGTCGACGGATAGCTGCGGCTGGCGAGTCTCAAGACATGCGCCCGAGAGGCCGTCGCGCACATTGAGAGGGATGCCGAGATCGGGCGCGAGTTGCCCGGTCGCAGCGCGGCAGACCATTTGTCCGTCGCGCACCAGCGCGAGTGCTCCGGCTACGGCATGGGTGGCCTCGGCAGCGCGGACCACTACCTCGTTGAGCACTAGATCGAGAGCAAGATCAGGAGGGAAGCCGGCGCGCAAGTGCTGTTCGAGGGTGCCAGCCGGGTCGAACGGAGACGAATCGTCGACCCGCAAATCATCAACTCGCGAATCGTCAGGGCCGAACTCAGACCTCGACATAGGCTGCGGGAACACCATGGCTTCAGGGCAGCCTGCCACGATGCCGGAGAACGCAGGCTCAGAGCGAGTTTCCCGCGAAACCAGGGGGAAGTCAATCAGCGAAAAGAATGCTTAGTGGGCTGCGGAGGGGGCCACGGAGTATTCGATGAACGCGACATTCTTAAGGCCGGAGGAACTGGCCGTGACATTAACTGTGCAAGCCGTGTCGGGTAATTGCAGATTGACGGACGCCAGTCCATTGGCGCCGCTGGCCACGGACGGCGAACTGAGAATCGCGCCATTGTTGGCCGCGAAATTTATGGTGACACCGGAAACGCCATTACCGTAGGTGTCTTGCGCCTGCGCCACTAGCGGATTGGGGAGAGTGGTTCCCTCATCGCCAGTCTGTTTCGAGCCGCTGAAGACAATCATGTGCGTGGCAGCACCGGGGCTGGCGGTTGCGGTGGTGGTGGCATTTGCGAAAGTCGCGTTCGAACTTGTGCCCGAAATTGTCAGCGTATAAGCGCCAGCTTTTTCCGGAACCGTGTAAGTGGTCGACGCATTGCCGTTAGCATCGGTTGACGTGGACGGTGGGTTGAACGTGCCGCAGGTCTTGCTGCCGCTCTTGGTACAGCCATCGCTGAAGTTCAAGGTGACACCAACATCCGGTTTTCCGGAGTAGGGGTCGTCGGCCTGAATCTGGATGGGATAGCTTAGCGCAGTGCCGGCCGTAGCCGTCTGTCCAAGGCCGCCTGTGATGTTGAGCACCTGGAACAATCCATAGACTGCGAGAGTACTCTCAGTCCCGACATAGACCCGGCCATTGGCAATGGTTGGCGTGACGAAATGGCCCAGCGTTGGCAATCCATCACGCGCCTTGACCTGATTGCTCGCATAAAGTAGTTGCAAGGTCGTAGCGTTGAAAGCATAGAGATTTCCGCCCGTGATGTCCCACAAAATTCCTTCGCTGTAGCCGTTGGCCGAAATCGACGGAGAGTGCGCGCCGGTATATTTCTGGAGTGTTGAAGCGGGAGCTCCGACCGTCCCATTGGACACTGGATATGCCAGGATTGGAGAAGCATTCGGCGCAAAATACACGGTGTTATTCCAGTAGGCGGGCGAACTGAATAAAACGTCTTTGACCTGGTTAGATTCTTCTCCCGGTATCAGAGAGAACTCATCTATGTCCTGGTCATAGGTCTGGTGGAACATTCCCATATCATCGCGATCGAGAAGGTAAACGAAGCCCTGCTTCCCCCCGGCGATCAGTTCATGTGGATAAGAGCCGCCTTGATCGGGCAGAATCAGAACTCCAGTGGAGCTCAAGTCCAGATCGTTGGTGTTAAGAAATTGCACGTCGAACGGCGTGAAATAATCCGCGACAGTGAGGTCGGGAGTAAGTTTAAGCACGCTATTGCTGTAAGTCGCACCTTGCGGAATGTTGTAACAGGTATCGCAAGATTCAGCCGTCTCGACATAGATGTTGTTATCCTCGTCGGCGGCGATGCCAGTACCCGTTTGCCAGATGGAAGTTAGCCCGTGGTCGGGGGAAGTGTTAAAGATCGCGAGTTGCGCCAGCGTGTTTTCGTCGTAGGAGAGCACCCAGCCGCCATTATCGTCGTTGCATCCGTTGGAGCCAAACGCCGCGTAGATGACGCCGTTCAACAGCAGCAGCCCAGGCCGGTTTTTCTGGTGCAGGCTCGTGAACTTGGTCACCTTCGTCCCGTAAGTGGTTTGCGCGACGATTTGAACAGGACTGCCTGGGCGATCAGCGCCCGTAGTAATGTCGAGAGCGTGGAGGTTATGTTCGACCGTGCCGTTGACCACCGTCTTCGCCACGAGATACATCGTGTTGTTGTGGGGGTCGATAACTGGAGTTCCAATGATCCCTTCCTGCTCGTAACCGAAGCCGTTGCCGCAAGGCAGCGTGTTATTCGCGGTTTGGGCCGTAACGATTCCTTGAGAGGGATTGGTAAAGTTGACCCACCAGAGCTGAGTGCCGGCAGCAGCGTCAACGGCGTACACCGAATCCGCCTGGGTCACGATATAGATAACGTTGTGGACCGCGCCCGAGATGGTCACGTTAGGAATATAGAGAGGCTGCGCCATCACCACATCGTCGACCGGAAAACTGAACAGGTGCCCGAACCCGTTTTTGTTGACGTTGCCACGCGCAAGCAGGGTCTCCTCGGTGTTGGCGCCGTCACGGACGTTATCGACACGGCTGGTGGGAATGGTGACTTGCGCCAGCGACGACATCCATGCTGTGCACAAAAGAACAGGTAAGCACAGGCTGCGGGTGGGGTTTCTACTCAACATAGCCTTAGACATCGTAACCACTGACCCGCCGAAAGACTACACCAGAACGGGTGTTTCCTTGCAGGTAGAAAAAACTGCGGATCGGCTTGTACATCCAAAAACATAATCGTAATCACAACTTCGATCCTGTTGGATGCAAGATTGCGGCGAAAGTTGGCTAGAAGGTAGTGGTAAGGCGCAAGGCTACGCTTCGCGATGGACCTATGGCGTTGCCCGAGAAAAGGCCGCCGAAGTCAATGACGTCGAGAACGTTGCTCAGGTTCTGTCCGTCGATCTGAAACCTGGTTTTGATATGGTCCGACTGATACACAACGGCGCCCGCTGAGGCATTGACCTTAAAGGATGGATAGATGCGCCCGCGGGCAAAGTTGATGCGATCAATGACCTGCTGGCCGTATTCGGCGCGCGCCTGTTGCTGGGTGCCATCGAACTGAAAGGGCAGGCCCGTGTCGTATAGAATTCCGCCAGCAACCCAGAAGCGCGTTTTCACCTGATAGCGCAGGCGTCCGCGCACCGTATTGCGCTGGTCCTGCGAATCGGGGAAATGGCCGCTGCTTGGCAGTCCCTGAGCGTTGTCGCCCAGGAACAAGCCGCCGGTCACCGGATACCACGCTTGGCCCACCGTGTAGGAATAGCTGACGAAGCCCGAGAAGCGGCGCCAGTCAGGCAGGTCGATTTTCGCTTCCGCACCATAGATGACGGCTTTCTGGAAGGCGATCGGGAAGCTAATGGCCGTGTTGTCGAGCTGGTCGTCATCCGCGTAGTTGGCCACCAGGCGACGGAAATAGTTGACATCCAACTTGGTCTTTCCGTAGAACACTTTGGTTAAGCCAGCCTCGTAGTAGTTTCCTTCCGAGGGTTCGACTGGAAGCCGCAGAAAACTCGATGGGTCAATTGATTCAACCGCTGTCGAACTTGAGAGCAAAATGTTTTCAAAAGAGGAAGTCTGAAAGACCCGGTCATACGAGAAATGGAGGACCAGATCGGCAGAAGGAAAATAGCGCGAGATGGCGAAGCGCGGATCGACCGCGTGGCGGTTTAGAAGAAGCTGGTAGTGGTCCCAGCGCAAGCCAGCGTTGATCGTCCAATTTTTAAACCGGATTTGATCCTGCACGAATACCGATTGCTCGAGGTCGGGCCGGTTGGCGAGAAAGCTGAAGTCAATCGGAGTCCCAGGGTCGAATTGGGTGGCGTCGGTAATGTGGTAGCGGAAGTTTTCGTTCAGGAATAGATTGTCTGACTCGAAGCCGAACTTCCACTCGTTCCGTCCATGATCGATGGTTGCGGTGCCCTTGAAGTATCCCTCGCGAAAAAGATTGCTCTGAAAAACTTCGATCGGAGTGGAACTGTCGTTGGAATTGAAGCCAATCGCGTTATCGCGGACCATGGTTCGAAAATCAGCAACCGCGCTGGATGAGAACGTGTGCTCGTAGGATGCGATTCCCATGGTCTCGATGTTATCCGCCGTTTGAACCTGGCCCGCGGCTTCCTGCACCTGCTCGTTCGGAATGTCGTAGCGCGACAGTTCGTGGCGAACGCTGAATCGCAGACGATCTTTCGAGGTTAATTCGCGATGATAATTGACCGAAAAATCGCCCAGCGTGCCCGTATTGGTATAGTTCTGCGGCACCACCGGATTCAAATAATGATCTGTCATACTGCCGCTGGCGCTGGTGCCAAAGGAGTTCTTGCCCCACGCGTACTGCCCTTGCGCGGCGGCGCTAGCGGTAGCGAAGCTGCCGCCGGAAAGCACTAGCTGGCCGTGGAAACCTGGCTGTGAATCCTGCAACGTGTTGACTTCGACCACGCCTCCCATCTTTCGGCCATATTCCGCGGGAATGCCGGCGGTATATATGCTCAGCGATTGCACATCATCAGCATCGATCGCCGGTCCAAAGCTGGGCGAGCGATCATCGGTGAGCGGAATGCCATCGACGACAAATTGTGTCTGATACTCCGATCCTCGCGGATGCAGGACGGCATTGCCTTCATAGAGCCAGCCGGGCTGCGAATTCACCAGGTCCTGCAAGGAACGGCCGGGAATCGAGCTTAGCCGGTTCTGAACCTGGTCCGCGCCGATCTGATTCACCGAACCTGCTTGATCAGGATTGATCAGCGTTTTGTCGGTGCTCACTGTAACCGACTGACTCACCGTCGGCAGCAGAAGTTGGATGGTGTGTTCAGTCGGAATCGAAGAATGAATATCGACCGACTCCACCGTGGGCGCAAAACCAGACTGAGTGATCTCGAGTTGATAGACGCCATAAGGCAGGCGTTGCACGTCGAGGCGCCCCTGATCGCTGGTCGACAAGGTATTTCGATAATGATTCGCCTCGCTAACGATCTGAACTGTCGTTTTTACAGCCAGGCCGGCAGGATCGGTCACCCTAAGTCGCAATTCGCCGCTATTGCTCTGGCAGAAGAGCGGTGTCGCGCAAAAGAGAAACAGGGCTGCATATCTCGTCATGAAAGAGCCGGCTTTGTGTAGTTTAGCTGCTTTCACGGGCGGGGTTGCCAGGCGTTTTCCCGGAAATAGTTACCTTTAGGCTCGTGTGACAGCGGCCATTAATCCTTTGTGATGTTCAAATTCCCATTCCCGAGCGGTGGCAATCGACAATTACGTTCGACTCTCTGCCCGCCGCGAAAAGACTGCTAAAGTAAGAATTGGCACACCGACGAGCCGGATGTGTTCTTGCAAAATCCAGAAAATATTCAAGGAGAGCAGGCTCGCTATGCGCATTGCGGTCGTTGGTTCCGGATATGTTGGGCTGGTGACGGGAGTGTGTTTCGCCGATCTCGGGCACCAGGTCGTGTTGGTCGATAACGACGAAAAAAAAATTGCCGCGCTCAGGAACGGCGAGGTACCGATTCATGAGCGTTTTCTGCCCGAACTGCTGGCACGCCATCGCGGTGAGCGCATACAGTTTTCCGGCGACTTGCAGGCGGCGACGCGCGACAGCGATGCAGTATTCATCGCGGTCGGGACGCCACCGACTGAAAGTGGCGACGCCGATCTCTCGTATGTCGAATCGGTCGCACGCGAGATCGCCGGCGGCGTCGATGGATACAAGGTAGTGGTCGAAAAGAGTACGGTTCCGGTGTATACGAGCCAGTGGATCCGCACAGTACTCACGCGCAATGGCGCCGATCCGGCGCACGTCGACGTCGCTTCGAATCCGGAATTTCTGCGCGAAGGCAGCGCGGTCACTGATTTTCTCTATCCTGACCGGATCGTGGTCGGCGTCGAAAGCGAGCGCGCCGCGGAAACCATGCGGGCACTCTACGGGCCGCTGACCAGCGGATGGTATTACGGTCGCGGCGAAGCGATTCCCCGGCCGGAATCAGCGAGGGACAAGGCGCCTCCGCGTTTGATCATCACCAGCACCAAGAGCGCCGAGCTGATTAAGCATGCATCGAACGCATTTCTCGCCATGAAGATTTCTTTCATTAACGCAGTCGCGTCGATCTGCGAATCGGTGGGCGCCAACGTGCAGCAGGTGTGCGACGGCATTGGTACGGATTCGCGCATCGGCCCGCGCTTCCTGAATCCCGGCATCGGCTATGGCGGCTCGTGCTTCCCCAAAGATTTAATGGCCTTTCGGGCCGTGGCTAAGGAAAGCGGATACGACTTTCGCCTCCTCGAAGAAGTCATCCGTATTAACGAAGAACAGAGGCATCGGTTCCTGCGCAAGGTGCGGGGCGTGCTCTGGACCTTCCGCGGCAAACGGCTCGGCGTCCTGGGCCTCGCCTTCAAGGGTGGGACCGACGATATTCGTGAGTCACCGGCGCTCTTGCTGGTGCAAGATCTGGTGCGCGAGGGTTGCCATATTTGCGCCTATGATCCGGCCGCGATGGAGCGTGCCAAAGAAGTACTGAAATCGGGTGTCGATTTTGCCGCCGACGCCTATGAGGCCGCGAGCGGCGCGGATGCCCTGTTGATTCTCACCGAGTGGGAAGAATTCGCGGCGCTTGATCTTGATCGACTGCGCACGCTGGTTAAGTATCCCATCGTGCTCGATGGGCGGAATCTGTATGATCCACAAGAGATGGTCGATCATGGGTTCTCGTATTACAGCGTGGGTCGTCCGGCGGCATTAACGGAAGAATCGGCGGCGGCCACCTTTCCGAAGAAAAAGGAGCGTGCCTGAACTGATGAAGACGAAGCGCGCGCTGGTGACGGGAGGAGCGGGCTTTCTCGGCTCGCATCTCTGCGACGGACTGCTGGGCGAGGGCTACTCCGTCATTGCGGCCGACAATCTGCTGACTGGGCGGACAAGCAATCTCGATCACCTCCGGAATGATTCGCGCTTTGAGTTTGTCGAAAAAGATGTCTGCCAGCCGGGCGAGTGGGGCGAGCTTGATTATGTTTTTCATTTCGCCAGCCCCGCCAGCCCAGTAGATTACGCCGCGCACGGCATCGCGACGCTGCGCGTGGGATCATATGGCACATTTGAGGCGCTCGAAACCGCACGCGGCTGCGGCGCGAAATTCATGATGGCCTCGACCTCGGAGTGCTACGGCGATCCGATGGTGCATCCACAAACGGAAACCTATTGGGGAAATGTAAATCCCATAGGTCCCCGCTCGGTCTACGACGAAGCCAAGCGCTTTTCGGAAGCCGTGACCATGGCCTACAACCGCTATCACCAGGTCGACACGCGGATTCTGCGCATCTTCAACACCTATGGCCCGCGCATGCAGATTAACGATGGCCGCGTGATCCCGAATTTCATGTGGCAGGCGTTGCGCGGAGAGGATCTTACCGTCTATGGCGAGGGCAGCCAAACGCGCAGTTTCTGTTACGTGAGCGATGAAGTCGACGGTATTCTGCGGCTGTCACGATGTGACGAGCATGGGCCCGTGAATGTCGGCAATCCATCCGAGTTCACGATCCTGGAGTGTGCGCGGAAAGTGATTGCCACGACGGGAACAAAGAGCCAGATTAAATTCGAAGCCCTGCCGCAGGATGATCCGAAGCAGCGCTGTCCCGATATTTCAAAGGCCAAGCGACTGCTGGGATGGGAGCCTAAGGTTGACTTGGAGGCGGGGTTGAAACTTTCGCTGGAATATTTTCGCTGTGCCGTGGCCGAAAAAGAGCAGCCGGCCTAGCGGAGTTGCTCGTCCAGTTCAGGACCTGCGGAGAGAATTGCCAGCAAGCGCAGCACTTCTTCACGCTCTACGGAATCGCGAAACATAAAACGGACGCCCATGCCGAAGCCGGGATGAATGGTCATCGCCTGGCCCGAGATTCTCAACTTTGTGTCGGCCGTGCGCACCAGAATCTCCACGCCCGACTGCCCGGCGAACGGGCTCGGCATCTCGACGTAGCAACCACCCTCGCTGATATCGGAGAGAACACAGCGATTGGGCACTTTGGATCCGAGTCGGTAAACTTCCGCTCCGAGCTTGCAGGCGAAGCGGTGCTCGCCGCGACGGTTGCTGGCACTGGAAAGGATGCTGGAATCCCTCGCCTCAAGTTGCGACTCGCTGCCTGAGCGGGGCGGGGTCGCAAGCGACTGGTTCGCAGCGGATTCGATGACCGCCGCCGCGGCCGGCCCGAGCGATGTCGTCTGTGGATTATTCTGCTGCAACCAGTTCTGCATGAGCCGGCGCGAAGACTGCGGCACGTCGAGGAAGCGAATGCCTGTCCGCCCACCGGAGTCTTGCCAAGCCACCTCGCCCGACAGGCGGATCGTCTGCTCCTGGTTAGGGAGCGCAAACTCAAAATAAACTTTGCACGATGAGGGAATGCGGATGCTCGTCTGCAGCGAAGTCCCGCCCTCGCTAAGATCGGTCAAAACGGCGGTCAGTTCGGGCGCCCCCGGATAAGCAACGTTGGCCTTCGAATTTACCGGCGTGCGCGAAGCGCGCCGCCGCTCGCGACGCATCAGGCCACGGGCCGCTCGTAAGCTGATGCGGGTTCGTTCGGACGACAGCGGACGATAGAGAACAAAGTTGGCGCCCAGCCCAAAGACCGGTCGCGCATTAAACCCGCTGTCGACAATCGCGATCAGAAGAGTGGCACGGTTCTTCGGCGATTGGCGCAAATGCGTGAGAAATTCTTCAGAACTCTGATCGGCGCGATAGTCGAGTACCACGGCATTGAAATGCTGGCTTTCGAGCAGCTCCAGTCCCTCGGCGGGTGACGACACGCGCTCCGCCAATATTCCCAGTTCAGACAGGCTAAGCGTCAGCAGATCCGCCGATTCCTGATCCGAACACACCACTAGGGCGCTCAAATCCATAGTGTCAGGATGGTAAAAGAGGGCAGGGGCTACTCACAAGTTACTAATGTCATGACGGGGCAGCGTAAGCTTTCGGGATCGCCGGTTCGCCGGCATCTGTATGTTCAGCTCTGCAAGTGCTAGCCTAAGACCGCGATGCATGAGCGCCATCATTCGATCCTATTTGTTGAACTTCTTCTCATCGTAGTATTAGGCGCAAATTGGTCGGCAGCAACTCCCGCCCACTGGATGGTGCTCAATCAGCCGGTTCGCCTGGTCAACGGATCGCCGGTTCTCTTCCGCGTCACCACACCACAGCCGGTACGCTCACTTTCGGGCAACTGGCTCGGCCATGAGATTGTTTTCAGTTTCGATGCGACTCACAAATTGTGGTTCGTGCTCGCCGGCGTAGGACAGGAAACCAAACCGGGGGATTATTCTCTCGTACTTCACGCCGAGACGCCCGCCGGACAAGCGATCTCATTTGAAAGGAAAATTCACGTCGCAGCGCAACACTATCCCCGTGTGCTGCTGAAAGTTCCCTCGCGTTACACCGCGCCTAGCCCGGAAGATCAGCACGAGATCGAAAAGGACAAGGAAGTGAAAACGGAGGCTTTCAAAACTGTAAGTCCAAATCGCGAATGGAACGGATCTTTCGCGCCTCCAGTCGACGCCGAGATATCCGATGTCTTCGGAGTCGAGCGCGTCTTCAACGGATCGGTGCAGAGCACGCACCAAGGCCTCGACTTTCGCGTCCCGAGCGGAACGTCGGTTGCAGCAGTAAACGACGGACGCGTGATTCTCGCGCAGCCGCTATTTTTCGAGGGCAATTGTATTGTGATCGACCACGGCCAGGGATTGCTGACCCTCTACCTGCACCTGTCAAAGTTTCTGGTCAAAGAAGGCGACGATGTCAGCAAGGGCCAGCCCGTCGGACTAAGCGGCGGTACCGGACGCGCTACTGGTCCACATCTCCATCTTGCCGTGCGCTGGCAGGGCGTGTATTTAGATCCTCAGGTGCTTCTGAAATTAAAGTTGCCGTGAAACGCTGGTAGCCCTGTCAATCGCCCGCAGCGAGCAGCGCCTCATCCGCATCCCAAACGCCTTCGCGAAACGCCACGCTTCTCCCTGAGATGGCCGGAATGCGTTCGCCCGGAACAACGATTCCAACCAGGTTGAGCGGATCGGCAGCGGCAATCACGATGCGCTCAGCGTTTGTGTTATGCGGCAGCTTGCGCTGAGCACGCAGCGATTCAACCGCGACGGGAAGCGCGAACTGCTCGCCCAGAAATCCATCCACAAAGCGCCCACCGCGGACTTCGCCGCGATCTTCGAGCCTCCGGTAGCCAATCTGCAATTCGCGCCAGCGCGGCAGATTGGTTTCGCGCACCAGCAGGTCGCGAAAAACTACGCCGTAACGCCGCAACAACATCCAGCAGCAGGACTCGACGCTGCGATCGCGATCCGCACCCTCAGTGTGCAGGAGCGACCAGCGGCCCGGCGCATGACGCGGCCGGCGCACCTTTCCGATCCCGGTTCCACTCGCGCTCTTCGGCGTCACTAGCGCCCGCAGATTCTCGAAACCGTCAGCGGTCACTAAACCAGCCGCGACGAGCTCCCACAAACCAGTTTCGACTTCCGCCTTCAGGCGGCCAGTGGCTCGCACCATGTCCGGAAAGAACAACGCGCCCCGCTGCTTCAACAGTTCGAGCAGAGCCTGCGCTACCGGACTGAGAAACGATGTAGAAGAATCGTCCGCCCCCGGATGATGCGGCCGCATCCAATCAGCCTCTTCGCGCACAAAAAATGTAACCGGCGCGACGCGTGTCGGAATCACGCGCCGCCGGTTCTCGTGCCCGTTTTCATCCGTACCCGTGGTCTCAAGAGTCGCGGGATGCGGCGACAAGCGGCCCCATCCTACCGCGCCCGCCAGGCACAACTGATCGAGGTGAGTCGGATCGTAGTCCGTGATTCGCCGCGCCAGAATAAAACGCTCCCACGCGCTCGCCGGAATTTCAAAGCCCTGCAATTGACGAATCACTTCCAGCGTGCCATGCTCGCCCCGCACCTGCGTGCCCGGAGCGATGTGCTGCCAGCGCAAAAGCCAAGTCATGAATTGCGACGCCGTGACGGGAGCGATCTGTTTGCGCAGCGTCGCGACCGTCAGCCTATGGATACGCGCCAGTAGGCGCCGTTCGCACCATTCCGTTTCGGGTTCACCAGCCGATGAGTTCGCAGTATGCAAATTACCCAGCCGAAATTTGCCGCGAAGGACTATTCCGTTCGCCTCCATGCGCAGTAAAGCTTTTTCAATTTCAGAGGCGGGAACACCTATCAACTCGCTGACCTCAGAGGCAGACGTCGGCCCAAGGTGCGGCATCCAACCCTGCACCGCAGTCAAAAGAGCATCATCAAATCCGACTGGTGTGGTGGCGGAGCTTTGCTCCGGCGGAACGGGGCCAATCCCCGTCACCACATGATGCATCGCCTGGAGATATTCCAACCGCTCGGCGGCGACCCAATACTGTTTGCCCGCAATCTCCGCCACAAGCGCGCGATTCGCGGCGCGCAAAAGATCAAAGAATGGAGCCCAGTCCGCAACAGGTTTTGCTTGCTGAGAGCCGAGAGCAGAAAGCTGAAAGCTCGGTTGACTCTTGAGTGCTGACCGCTGAATGCACTCCGCCGGTAACGCCACCAGCGTATGCAGCACATCGTGCAATTCATCGGCGTCGCGCACATCTGGCCACGCCTCTTGCTGTACCTGCGCAATCGCGGCGGGATCGAGCGCTCCGACTTCTTCGAGCACCGACGCCGGCAACACTCGACGCATTTCGACCGCGCGAGCTCGCCGTTCTTCGAGTGGGGCATCATCGAGATAAGCGTACGGATTCGCATTGAGAATCTCGTGCGAAAACTGCGAAGGCACCGGCGTATCGACTGCGATACATCGAATCCGTCCCTGCTCGATTCCGCGCAGCACTGCACCGAGGCCGTCGATATCGAGGGCTTCGGTCAGCACGTCTTTCATGACCTCGCGCACCAGCGGATGATCGGGAATCTTGATGTCGCCTTCGATATTTTCCTGGCACGCGGCAACGTCAGGAAAAACCGACGCCAGCAGATCGTCGGAGCGCATGCGCTGAATTTGCGGCGGAACTTTCTTGCCGCCTTGAAACCGAAGTAGCGCCAGCGCGCGCGTCGCATCCCATCGCCAGCGCGTTTGAAAGATTGGAGAAGCGAGCGCGGCTTGCTCCAGGATCGGCGCCATGGTTTCCGAGTGCAGAAATTGAAAAACATCCGCGAGCGGGAAACTGTGTTGCTCGGCCAGCGCAATATTCAAGCCATTATCAGTGGCCGCCGCTTGCAATTCGAAATTAAAGCCGCGGCAAAAACGCTTGCGCAGCGCCAGCCCCCAGGCTTTGTTGATGCGGCCGCCAAAGGGCGCGTGGATGATCAACTGCATCCCTCCGCCCTCGTCGAAGAAACGCTCGGCGATAATCGTCGTCTGCGTCGGCACATCGCCGAGCACGGTGCGCCCTTCAAGCGTGTATTGAATTAATTGTTCAGCGCCTGATAAGTCGAGGCCGCATTCTTCACCGAGCCAGTTCACAGTTTCGGCGACGATTGGTAGATTGCGCCAGCCTTCGACCGGCAACACGCCAGGCAGGCGGTCACTGATCTCCTTCCGCAATTCGCCCAGTTGCTGCGAAAGTTCTTCGGTGCGCGCTGGAGCTTCGCCGCGCCAGAAGGGGACGCTTGGGGGCGCGCCGTGCGCGTCTTCGACTAACATGCGCGAAGTCTTTCCCTCCACTCGCCGAATGCGCCATGAAGTGTTGCCGAGCAACATGATGTCGCCGGCATTGCTTTCCACCGCGAAATCTTCATCGACTGTGCCAACCGTTCCCCCATCGGGTTCGGCGACCACTGTGAAGAGAGCATTGTCGGGAATCGCGCCGCCGCTCGTAATCGCCGCCAGTCGCGCTCCGCGGCGCGCCCGTAGCTTGCGATTGATGCGGTCGTGATGCAGGTAAGCGCCATAGCGCCCGCGCTGCGAAGCGATGCCTTCCGAGAGCATCGTCAGCACTTCGTCGAAAGTTTCCCGCGTGAGATTGCGATAGGGATAGGCACGCTTGACCAGCGCGAATAACGCGTCTTCATCCCATCCGTCATTGGTAGCGCCAGCGTCCTCTAAGGCTTTCGGGACGGCAAGGTCATTTTCTCGAGCGCGAGACGCCCCCGCGACTTCCGCCGGGACGGCAGCGCTGCTCGATGCGCAACACGCGACAATCTGCTGCGCAAGCACATCGAGCGAGGCTTCCGGAAAAATCAGCCGGTCGAGTTCTCCGTTGCGAATCGCCCGCACCAGCACGGCGCATTCCGCCAAGTCATCGCGCGTGGTTACAAAGAATCGTCCTTTCGGAACCGCGCCACGCCAGTGACCCGACCGGCCGACGCGCTGCAGCGCGACCGCAATCGATCGCGGCGAACTGATGTGGCAGACGAGGTCAACCGTCCCAACGTCGATGCCAAGTTCAAGCGAAGCGGTTGCGACCAGAACTTTTACCTGGCCTTCTTTTAATTTGCGCTCCGCCTCCAAGCGCAACTTGCGCGACAGGCTGCCGTGATGCGCAGCTACGTTTTCTTCGCCGAGCCGTTCGCCCAGTTGATGAGAGAGGCGCTCGGCGAGCCGCCGCGTATTCACAAACACAAGCGTCGAACGGTGCGCATTCACCAGTTGTACGATGCGCTCATAGATCTCGTCCCACATTTCGTTCGAAGCGACGGGGCCCAGTTCGGTCGACGGAACCTCCACGCCAAGATCGAGCTTGCGCTTGTGGCCGACGTTGACGATCACCGGATCGGGACGACAATTTCCAGCCAAGAAATGCGCGACCTCTTCAATCGGCTTCTGCGTTGCAGAAAGTCCGATGCGCACGGGTGGACGGTGGGTCAGCGCCTCTAGCCGCTCCAGCGACAGCGACAGATGCACGCCGCGCTTATCGTCGGCGACGGCATGAATTTCATCGATAATTACCGTCTCGACATCGCGCAGCATGGCGCGACTCTTCTCCGCTGTCAGCAAAATGTAGAGCGACTCGGGAGTGGTGACGAGAATGTGCGGAGGCCGCTTCAGCATCAGGCGGCGGTCTTTCATCAACGTGTCGCCGGTGCGCACGGCGGTGCGAATCTCCGGCATCAGCAAGCCGCGATCGCTAGCCAGTTGCAAAATTTCGCCGAGCGGCACTTCGAGATTTTTCTGAATGTCGTTGCCGAGTGCCTTGAGTGGCGAAACGTAGAGAACCTCAGTCCGGTCGCTCAACTCTCCCGCCAGCGCCTTGCAGACGAGACGGTTAATGCAGGCAAGAAAAGCGGCTAAAGTTTTGCCTGACCCGGTGGGAGCGGAAATCAGCGTAGTATGGCCGGCAAGGATATGCGGCCAACCCTGCTCCTGCGGTTCGGTCGGCGTCGAGAAACGCGCCGTGAACCATTCCTGAACCAACGGGTGGGCCCAGGCAAGCGAGGAGGAGACTGCGGACAGCATAAAAGTCATTGTAAATAGATCCTGCAGTTTCGTAAAATATTCGCCTCAGGACAGAGACAGAAACGGGTCTTATGAAGAAAGCAGCGAAGCTCGTCTCAACAACAGCCGCGGATGCTAAGAAGCAGCTCGATAGCTTCATCGAGAAATTCGAGCCGAAGCACCAGACCTTGATTCGCGCGGTGCGCAAGGAGCTACGGAAGCGGTTGCCCACCGCCAACGAATTGGTCTACGACAATTATAACTTCTTTGTTATCGGTTACGTTTCGACCGAAAGGCCCTCGGACGCGATCCTTTCGATCGCAGCCGCAGCGAATGGGGTCGGGCTGTGCATCTTCCACGGCGCGAGTCTTCCCGATCCACATAAGATTCTGCAGGGCTCGGGCAAGCAAACGCGTTTTATCCGTCTTGAGTCAGCGGAGATGCTGGCGCGTGCCGAGGTTGCGGCAGTCCTGGCCGCGGCGATTGCCAAAGCGAAAACGCCCCTACCGGAGAGTGGCGGCGGAAAACTTATCATTCGTTCGATTTCAAAGAAGCAAAGGCCCCGCCGTTCAGCGCAGTAAGAGCGGGCAGGCTAGAAATAGCACTCGGTCCCAGCAATCAGGCCTTGCCGTGGATTTTGGCCCACCACCAGCGCACTCCCACAAATAGAAACCGCCAGTCGTGAAAGAACTCTGGGGCCTTGCCTTCGAAAGCGTGTCCGATAAATTGAAAGAGCCATCCGATGAGAAAGAGAGCCAGGCCGTAAATCCACAGGGAGTGAACGAAGACGCTGGCGATAAACACGGGCAGTGAGAGAAGAATGATCGGAATGCCGAGCGTGTGGCAGACGCGGTTCGCCGGATGCTGATGGCTCGATGCGTACTGCGCAATCCACTGCTCGTTGCTGCGTCCGCCCAGCACGCCGAAGATGATAGCACGATGAGCAAAGAAAAACGGCCGGCAGATTTGTCTGCCAGCCGTTCCCTCAGATCGGTGATCGGATCATTTGAAGTAATTAGCCTCGAATTTCGATGGCCCGTTGACCCGATGGTCAGATGACCCGATGCATTACTTTAGCGTCCGCCACGGAATCCGCCACCGTGGAATCCGCCATGCGCCACGCCGCCGCGTCCTTCAAAGCCGCGTCCCGCGTTACCGCGTGCAACGTAGCCGTGTCCCGCATATCCTCGGCCTACATAGCCGCCGCGTCCGTAATAGCCGCGTCCATAGTAGCCGTGTCCCCAGCCCCAACCGTGGAACCATGGGCCTGCGCCGATGAATACTCCGTTAACGAAGTAGCTTGGCCCATAGTAGCCGTAGGGCGCGCAAGCGTATGGATAATCTGAGTAGTAGCCGTAGGCGCAAGCCGGGGGGCCAGCGACGCCGACGCCCACTCCCACCGGCCCGACTCCTACCACAACTCCAGCGTTCGCGTAGGCGACTGGCAGAGCCAGTAGCGCGATGACCATTACTGCGTATCTCAAGTATTTCATTGTGAACCTCCCTTTCGTTCCCGTCGGGCGATTGATTCTCAATTCGCCGATTCGGAGGTCCTTCAGCTTTCGGTTCTTTCTGAAGCGCCTACAGAATTGAACGCGGATGGGGAGAAAAAGTTTCGAAAGCGGAGTGGCTGGTTTCAACCATCCTGCTTGAAATCAACCAGTTGGGGGAGAGATGGTCGTCTCCGAGACGCTCGGTGACTCGGGCTCTTGTTAAGTGACAGCTACAATAGCATTTCTATGAATCGATCCGCCAATGATACAGACTATTGCCTATTGCCCGCTAACCTCCGTCCCCCCACACCTATTGCTTCAGGCGTAATTGCGGGGGTGTCCAATCGAGCCCCTAGCGGGGAATCCTATGTGGGGATCAGGAGTGTAAAGCCGGCAGTCACGATGAGAGCGACGGCCCAGATCAGATCTAAATTCACCCAGGCCTTTCGTAGAACCTCGAGGCCGACTTTTTCATAGACCACCACCGCGATCAGTCCGGTTACGAGGAGATATCCCAGCGTGTGTACAAACAGCGCCACGGACGCCGTCCACGGTCCTTCGAAAGCGTCCCCGTGGAGATGGGGCGCAGGAGCGATCATCGTTAGTCCGGATTGCGGCGCAGAGTGCAGCGCTGACATTTTCAGCAAGATTGGCAACAGCATGAAGCCGGCGCCGTGCGCGGAAGCCATCAGGAAGGACCAGATGCAGAGATCGCGAAACCCGATTTGCATTCCGCCCCAGCTGCGATGGCTCTTGCGAATCAGGCGCTGGAGTCCAAAACCAAAAAGAACGCAAGCGGCGGCTATCTTGACGTATTGCAAAGGCAATACCGCGCCAGCCACAACGGCTGCGGCCACAACTAGCCCGATCGCTATGAAGTGTCCCACGGCGATCGGCACCAGGGCTTGCCCCACCGCAGCCGCGTTCTTCTTCTGCATACCGAGAGCCGTGGCAAATAGCCAGCCCATCCCCGGATTGACGCCATGGTAGGCCCCGAGTAGAAACATCGCGGCCCAGGGCCACAGCGTAAAGTGGTTCATGAGTAGCAGTAAGAATCGGACGACGCGTCTCCACCCTCCAGACGAACCTGATGGCCGCGGAGGTTCCCGAATTCAAGAAAGAATTTCGGGTCAATCTCCATACCGCCTTCGGGCTTGGCGTCGAGCTTTACCATCCAACTCTGAATTCCGTCGGGATAAAACTGCGCGTCCCAGGGTGAGTAGAGCGAGTTTGTGAAATAGACGCGGCGTCCGTCGCGGCTCACTTCCACCATCTGCGGACCGCCGTTCAAGGCCGCGCCGGGATTCTTGGGATGGCCTGCGCGCCGCACAATGCCGCCCAAATGCACCGAACCTGTCTTCTTAGGGTGGAAAGGGTCGCTGACGTCGTACTGCAGAAATTCTCCAGTTCCCCAACAGGATATATACAGGAATCGATCATCGAGCGACAGGTTGATATCCGTGATGAGCGGCGGCACCGCCTTGAATCCCCTCAGTAAGGGCGGCAGCTTCTCGGGGTCGGCCGGTTCCGCGGGAATTTCTATGACTTTCTTCACATCCCACTTTCCATTCTCGCGATGCCACAACCAAATGGAAGCGGACAGATCTTTTAGCGACACCACGACGCCGAGAAATCCGTATGCGCGACTCGGATCATGCGCGGGCCGCAACTCCAGCGACATTTGTTGTTCGGCGCCCAAGTCAAGAGCTTGGACGTGCCGGCGTTTTCGCAAATCCCAGACATGAATGGAGTGGCCGTAGCCGCCCTTTAGTAGAATCTCTGGATTCACTCCAGTCTCCACCATATTCGGTGTTCCCCATTCGCTGGTGATCATGGTGTCAAGGCCGAGGTGCCAAAAGAAATCGTAAGCGAGATATTGCGGGCCACGCTCAATTTCCCATTTGCCAAGAATCTCAAAACTTTCCGGATCCATTACGAAGATGCCACCTGGGCCATCGCCTGTAGTGGAACCGAGAGCGCTACAGAAAATTCCATCAGGTCCGCAATGGACGGTGTGTGGCCGGCTGTAGCCGGTACGCTCCGCGAGGACGTGCGGCTCGATGACCTTGATGATCTTCGGCTTCCGCGGGTCGGGCTTGGTATCCACAATATGAATTCGGGAAGACTTAATGCCCGGGACCACCAGGTATCGCCGTTCCGTATGCGGATGTGGCATGTAGGGACAGAGGCAGGCGCTGCAAGCGTTCCATCCGAAATGGTGCAATTCATCGCCGGCGTTAGGCATATCCACGCGGCCGACGATTTCGCTATAAGTGCTGGATGCCGGATCCACATCCACGACCCCGAGCGCGTCGGGACGTCCGTTGCTCTCTGCGTTGAGCATCGCTACAAATGCCACCTTTTCCGGTGGCGCTTGCATAGCCATTTTCGGTGACGGGTAAAAAGTGGGGTCAGGTCGCCAAAGTTCCACGTGTGGTCTCCTCTTCTGAAATAGTGCGCTGGTCGTTAGTCGCGAGTCGTTAGTCGCTGGTCGTTAGCCATAGCCGATTTGTCGCTGGGTCATAGCCGTTTGCCAACGACAAACGACCAACGACTATCGACTATTTTGTCCTCTCTGTATAAGTGAGCTCGCGCGTCCAATCGGTGGACTGTTTGCCGTCGATCTCGACATAGATTTTCGTGAGAGCACTCACCGGCCCATCTTCCTGCGGCAGCTGCAGAAATGAGATCTCCCCGTCGACCAGGTCAACCGCCCCTCATCGCGACCATGAGGATGGAAACTGCCATTGCCAAAGCGGCTACCAGGAAGCTAAAAAAATCGGCTTGCTGCGAACGCTCAGGGAATTCATACACTTATGCGTGCAGAGTATACCAACGGGTAATCAGTCAGAAAGGGATTACCGCAACGACCGACCGACGTTTTGGGAGCTACCGTCACGTGAAGCCGCGTTTGCGAAGGATGAGCATGCGCGTCCGGTAAGCTGAGGAGAAGAGTATATAAGCCGAAGTGCCAGTCACGTCAACCCGACTCCCTGATGCCGCGTGCCAAAAGTGGGGCGCGGATCTGACGGTCGCGCTGGACTGAAGAATGCAAGGGTCGCGTTGAAGGCTCGGGGATTAGCCCTGCATCGAAATGTCTCAGGTGTTATTTACGTGGATTGCCACCAACGTAACATCGTCGTCGGCGTCAACCGAGTCGCGACCCGACCACCGCCTCAACTCTCTAAGCAGCCGATCCGCCAAATCGTCTGGCAAGGTGCTTTGATCCGTCTCCAGAAATTGTCTGAAGCGATCGGCACCAAACTCGATCTGCGAAGGGTTCGTGGTTTCCGGTATGCCATCGGTATAAAGCAGAGCCCAATCACCTGGCTGAAGCGGCAACTCCACGAAAGAATAGGCTGCTTGCGGGAATTTTCCGAGAAACAATCCATTCTCCTCCACAGCACGAACGCCCCCGGACCGATGCCACAACAACAAGGGGGGGTGACCCGCGCCTGCGTACCTCAGCGTTCCCTTCTGCATGTCGATAAACAGATAAGCCGCAGTGACGTAATGGCGCTGAAATTTTCCGCATAACGCTTGATTGAGGCCCAATAGCACTTGCGCCGGATCGGCAGCGTGCGACTCTTGCGCCGCCAGCGCAATTTTCAGCATCGAGGCGATGAGTGCGGCAGGCATTCCATGCCCGGAGACATCGGCAACCAGAATCCCAACGCGATTTTCATCGACGACTATAAAGTCATAGAAATCGCCAGCCACCGCTGTCATGGGGATGTAGCGTGCGGCAATCTCCAGACCTTCGATTCTGGGAATCTCTTCGGGAAGAATCGATAACTGGATTTCGCGTGCGGTTTCCAATTCTTTCTGGATGGTCAGCAGTTGCAGAGCAAGCTCTTTACGAATCCCGCGAAGCACAAGGTGGGTTTGTACCCGGGCCTTGACGATGGCGGGAGAAAGCGGCTTATGAATGTAATCAACAGCACCGACGTTGAAACCTCTGGTCTCATCCTCGACTTCAGTCTGCCCGGTAAGAAAAATGACCGGAATATCCCGGGTTTCTTCGGCTATTTTCAGTCGCGTACAGACTTCGTATCCGTCCATGCCGGGCATCATTACATCCAGCAGAATGAGGTCGGGCAACGGCGTAGTATTCGCCAGTTCCAATGCCTTTGCGCCGTTGGTCGCGATGCGGATTTTGTAGGTGTCCTTAAGGATAGAGTTCGCGATTTGAATGTTGGCGGGAGCATCATCCACCAGAAGTAGAGTCTTTAGTTTATCAACCGTTTTCATTGCAGCATCCCTTTCGTGCAGCACTGTTCGGCGATGCTATCAAGTTTCGCTAGCGCGGCCGCAAAATTGAAGTCTCTGATGGATGCGCTCAGTGAGTCCATGTCCGTCTTGTCGACGCCGCCTGCTACGACGTCTTGCACACTGCGCAATGCCTCCTCGGCATCTCCATCGCTTGCATCGAGTAAAGACTTGAGGCGGGCGATCGCGGCGGCTGCCGCTTCGCCATTGAACACCGACGGCGGTCTTTCCTCCGGCGGTGCAGATGTCGATTCGCGTAATGCCTGGTCGATGGCATTAATCTGCGTGCCCAACACGTTCGCGAAGGCGCCAAGCAGCGCCGCGACAGAATCCTCTCCCTCACGGATTGCCTTCTCCAGCTTTTGCGCTGCAGACTGCACCTCTGTGACTCCAAGATTGCCGGAAACGCCTTTCACGGTGTGAGCGATGCGCTCCGCCAGTTTGAGGTCTCCACTTTCGAGTGCCGCCGAAATCTGCGCTGCTGCGCCGCTTTGCTGCGCGACAAACTGCCCTAGTAGATCGCGATAAAGCCGGCCGTTACCCGCGAGGCGCCTCAGGCCATCGGCCAAATTGATTCCTGAGATTTCCGGCAGGATCACCTCGCCGGTGGTTTTTGCCTGGGTCGTTGCTGTGTGAATCGGGGTTGCCTGGGACTCTACTCCCAGCCTTGGCCTTGGCTTCGCCCATCGCATCAATGTTGAAAATAAGGCGTCGGGATCAATCGGCTTTGACACATGATCGTTCATGCCTGCGTCGAGGCAGCGCTGGCGTTCCTCAACGAGAGCGTGCGCGGTCATGGCAATGATCGGGAAGTTCTGCAGACGCGGATCGCGCCTCAGCATCCTGGCTGCGGTAAAACCGTCCATCTCAGGCATCTGCAGGTCCATAAACACCACATCGAAGAGCGGAGGCTGACTTCCTGCGGTCAGGATTTTCACCGCTTCTCCGCCATGATTGGCAACGGTTACGACCGCTCCAGCGCTCTCCAGCAGTTCGGTTGCAACCTGCTGGTTCATCTCGTTGTCTTCTACTAACAGGACCCGAATTCCCGTGGCGTCATAAACAGGGGTGTCGTCTTTCTTCGCCCGAGAACGCTGATCCTCAAGCCCCTCAACCCCGAATAGATCCACTAGCGTGTCATAGAGTAACGACGAATTGACTGGCTTTAACAAAAAGCTCTCGATTCCAATCTCCTCTGCCTGCGTTCTGATATCCTCCCGCCCGATTGCGGTCACCATCACAATTTTCGGAATGTGCTGGAGACGATGCTCGTGCTTGATGATGCGACTTGCCTCCAGGCCGTCCATTCCCGGCATGTGCCAATCCATCAATACCAGTCGATAGGGATCCTGGGAATCCGCGCTGGCTATCTGCCTTACAGCGTCCTCCCCGGACGAAACCGATTCCGCCCGGAGTGCAAAAGCCCGTAGTGCATCGGTAAGAATCTCGCGTGCCTGAGCATTGTCATCGACGACCAGGGCCCGGATTCCTGCCAGATCAGGAATAAGGCGTTTGCGTTTCTCGTCTGATCCAATGCCGAACCACGCAGTGAAATGGAAGGCGCTGCCTGTGCCGGGCTCACTCTCGGCCCAGATGGTGCCCTCCATCATTTCAACCAACCGTTTGGAGATGGAGAGCCCAAGGCCGGTGCCGCCGTATTTGCGCGTCGTAGAGGTGTCTGCCTGCGCAAACGCCTGAAACAATCGAGCGCTCTGCTCCGGCGTCATACCGATACCACTGTCGCGGACTGAGAACCTCACCTTGGCTCGGTCCGCCAGTCGCTCCTCGAGCGCAACCGATACCAATACTTCGCCACGCTCCGTGAACTTGACTGCGTTGTTCACGAGGTTGATCAGGATTTGTCCAAGGCGCAGCGGGTCGCCGACCAGATTGGGCGGGATGTCATGCTGCACTCCGATGAGAAACTCGAGGTTCTTGTCTTGAGCTTTCTGACTGACAATTGACGATAGATTGTCGAGCACCTCCTCAAGCCGAAACCCCGTCTTCTCCATATCCAGCTTACCTGCTTCGATCTTTGAGAAGTCCAGGATGTCGTTGATGATTCCGAGCAACGCGTGAGCGGCGGACTTCACTTTCGTCAGATAATCTGCTTGTTTTTTAGATAGATCGGTCTTCAAGGCTAGGTGCGTCATGCCAATGATGGCGTTCATCGGCGTGCGGATCTCATGACTCATGTTGGCAAGGAAATCAGACTTGGCTTTGGTGGCGGCTTCGGCCATTTCTTTCGCAACTGCCAGATCCGCGGCCTGCACCTGCGTCTGCTTCAGCAACTTCTTGGCCTCCATCGTGGTCATAAGAATCTTGGTGTTGAGGGCGACGCTCGGTAACAGCGCGTCCAGCAGTGCTTGCTGACGCTCCGACACCGGAGCCGAGGGCGCCAGTTCGATGACGGCGAGCACAATGTCGTTATCAATCAGGGGAAGAAAAAGGACACAAGCAGGGCTCACGATCCCGACACCTGCGGAGACATGGAGTGGTTTCTCGGGGATGGAAACAATTCGAAGACTGCGCCGCTCAACGGCAGCTTGCCCCACCAGTCCTTCGCCAAGGGAAAATTCTCCCGGTTCCGTCGAAACCGCCGTCGCGAAAGCGCCGACGCGGGCGAAGCGCGTATGGCTATCGTCGGCGAGGTAAACCGCACCGTAGAGCAGATCCAGTGTTTCCGAGATTCGTGACAAAAGGACGGTGGAGAATGCCGCGAAGTCCTCAGCCGACTGCAAGCTGGCAACAGTAGCCGCCACCTCGGTTTTGACCCAGCTCTGCGTTTCCCGTTCCTTGGCAGCGACCTGTAGGACGCGCAAGGCTCGGTTCATCTCGCCAATTTCATTGGTATGGTTAAGATTCGCAATGGGCTGGTCTAGCCGTCCCTCCGCCACGTCTAGAATCTGGCCCCGAAACGACGACACGACTTGCACCACTTCAACCTGCACGATGGAGAGCGCAAGGACGAAAGATGTGAACAGGCCAAGGACGATGACAATCCATGTGATCATAATGGCTTGGTGCGTTCGGGAAGTGAGTTTGTCCGATTCCTGGTTTGCAGACCGCTGCATGTCGTCCACCAGGTCGGTCATAGCCTGTCTTGCCTGCTGTAAATCAGCGTCGACACCCCCGTGCATGATGTTCATGGCCCTTTCACGGTTGCCAGCCAAGGCAGCGGCGCGGACGGGGCGCGCACCGGATGCAGCTTGATCGAACAACGCCTCAGCAGCTTTGATTTCATTAGCGCGACCCGAGTTCTGCCGTAACGCTTCGGCGAGCAATGCCCGGTAATCGGCTTGCACCTTGTCCAATTCTTCGTCGTTTTTCTGCCTTTGATCGGGGTTGTCCTCGGCGACGAGTTGGTAGAGCACCAAACGGAACCGCATTGTGTTCCCTCGCGCTGCGGTCACTGATTGAAATGTCTTGACGTAGTTGTCGATCAAATTGCCGTACCAGGTGTCGATCTTCTGGCTTTCGATCGACGAATACACCGCTGCCCCAACTGCCATCAGCGCCAGCGGCAGCATGGCGACCAGCAGCTTGGTCCGGATTTTTAAGTTCGCTAAGAGACTCATATCATCCGTTCGTGCCCTGGGAGTTTTCAGACGGTGTACGAATCGGAACGCTGTCGCCTACCGCCAAAACTGGAGCCTTTCCGCCAAGAGAAAACTGGAGAACCGCTTTCAGGGAGAGTTTCCTCTCTTCAAGCGCCCCTTCTCGCGAAAGGATCGAGTGGAGTTTCCTCTGGGAATAGGCACACCTGCGCGCGGAGTCAGTCTATAAGCACGACGGTGCGCCAATTAACTGGCAAGACTGCCAGTCCGAATGTGCATCGTCAGAGTTTCTGAGCGTTGCTCCCAGTCGCCGGCAAACTGGAAGTTGCGCGACTACCAACCCACGTCGCGCATTCGCTCAAGGATGAGCGCGCTGTATCGATTCATGCGCTCGGGACGCCGCTTCAGGGGCGCCGGCAGAATCGCAGCGAGCCGCGCCGCCTGTTCCCGGCCGATACTCCGAGCGGCGATTCCGTCGTAATAATGACATGCTGACTCTGCACCATAAATACCGGGGCCCCATTCGATCACGTTGAGATAGATCTCCAGAATGCGCCGTTTGCTGAGGACGATTTCGGCCGCCGGTACCAATGTGAACTCCGCACCTTTGCGAAGAACAGAGCGGCCCGTTCCGAAGAATAGGTTCTTAACCAGTTGCTGCGTTATGGTGGAAGCCCCTCGAGTGCGACCGCCCTCCAAATCGTCTTCGGCCGCGATCTCGATCTGGTGCCAATCGAAGCCATGGTGCTGGTAGAAGCGCGCATCCTCCGCGGCAATCACTGCGTGCTGGAGATCGGGCGAGATTTGGCTGAGCGGAATGAATTTATAGCGCTCGTGATACGGAGTGTGGTGCACCCATGACTGCAACCGGCGCTGCATGTGCACTGCCGTGGTCGGTGGGTCGATCCACCGGCTGGCTAATAGGAGCAGCACGGCAATCGACCACACAAGAAGCACACCGATGGCAAGCCATCGAACGAATGATCGAACAAACGATCGGAGAAATCCCTTACGAAGCAGGGTCTCGGAGGGGATGTCTGGCCTTTCAGTCACACCACAGAATAATGCCTGCAAGAATAAACGATACCGGTACGCAGTCGCATACAAATTCGCGAGAAGACCGAACTCAATGGGCTGGTGGAGTCGGCGCCTTCATCAAATCTACAAACATCTTGTCAAATCTTGGCAGATCCAAATCCATCTGGATTTCGACCAGTTGCGCGCCAAGCTTCGGGTTATCTTTGTCCGTCCACGTCAGCGTGTTTCCGTAGGCCGCACCGTGGTCGATGTCTACACTCATATAGCGGGTTTCTTTTCTGGTGATCAGCGTCGGATCAATCCAGGCGGCGGCCGCCAGTTCATCCCACATATAGGAACCACCTTGGTCTGCCATAAAGAACTTCACCACGTATTGCGCTGCGGCGCTGTTGCTCTTCTTGATTTCAGCAATCATTTCATCAGTGATTCTGGTTTTGATGGAGATGTCCACCGGCGTGCAAACGATCTTCTTCCAGGGCGCTTGTAACACGCTTTTGGCGGCCTCTGGATCGAACCAGAAATTAAATTCGTGGCGTGGGCTGCTGATGAACTCCGGATCGTCAGTCTGCGGATTCAAGCTTCCGCCCATGAAGACCAAGCCTTCGGCCAGTTCGGCAAAATGGGGATCGATAGCGTTGGCGAGGGCCAGGTTCGTCATGGGGCCACCCTCGTAGATGGTTACTTTATGCGGATACTTGTGCACCATGCGGATCAGGAAGTGAGCGGCATCCTCATCGGCCGGGCGGGTCGTGGGCTGCCCTTCAGGCAGCGTCGGAATTACGTCGTGTTCGTGCCACCAGCGATCATCCCAGGCGCCGGCGAAGGCGACCTTTCCATACCTCGCCTGCCACAAAAGGGCTTCCTTACGGCGATGCACCAGCGGAAACACAGCTCCAGGGACGACTGGAATATCGGTGCGAGCAATTAGCTCCAGCAGTCGCAGAGTATGCGCTACCTCTTCATCGCGCCATTGATTCCCGCTGACGACGGTTATCCCCAGCACTTCCACGTGGGGAGATTGAATCAAGGTCAACAGCGTTTGCATATTGCTGCCACCGGGCCCCGAACAGTCTTGGTTGATGATGATTTTCCGGCGTTGCTGCCCGTATACCAGGCTATTCGCAATCAACAAAAATGTAACTAATAACTGTACCCTTAGTTTTCTCATCACCGACCTCATTCCGGGGAGATCGCCGTTGATCTCCCCAGGCGCGTTCTGGCTAACTTCCGTTGTAGCCGATCAACGATTCTGAGTCGACGACTTCCGATGAACCCGCGCGCGTAATGATGGTGCGTGCATGGCGATCGCCTCAGGTTCGAAATTCGATCAATACGAAATTCGATTACCGCAGAGTGCTAGCGGAATGGGTGAAGTCTATCGCGTCCGCGACACTTTGCTGAAGCGCGATGTAGCGATCGCGGGCAGGTTGTCCGCTGCGCCACCCAAATTCGGAAGTCGCGTCGTCACTCCAAATCTCGCGTCATTTACAATCAAACATTCTCTTTCGTATCTCCCGGAACGATTGGAAACCTACTCATGCACCGTTGGTCGCAACTCTTCATCCCTACACTTCGCGAGGCCCCTGCTGACGCGGAGGTCGCTAGCCACAAGCTGCTCGTCCGCGCTGGGTATATACGACAACTGGGCGCGGGGATTTATTCGTTTCTTTTCCTCGGCAACCGCTCCACACAGAAGATCATGGGCATCGTGCGAGAGGAGATGGACAAGATTGGGCAGGAATTCTATCTCCCGGCCTTGAATCCGCGCGAGATTTGGGAGTCGAGCGGGCGCTGGACGACCATGGGCGAGAACATGTTTCGCCTAAAGGATCGCAAAGGAGCCGATCTTTGTCTCGGCATGACGCACGAAGAGGTCATGACCGACATCGCGCGCAAGGATCTGCGCAGCTACAAGCAGTTGCCGCAGATCTGGTATCAGATTCAGACGAAGTTTCGCGACGAGCCGCGCCCGAAGTCAGGGCTGCTGCGGGTGCGGCAGTTCATCATGAAAGACGCGTACTCGTTCGACATCGATGCGGCGGGGCTCGACGTTTCCTATCTCAAACATTACGACGCCTATTGCCGCATCTTCGATCGCTGCGGGTTGAAGTATATGGTGATCGATGCGCACTCGGGCGCGATGGGCGGATCGCAATCGCAGGAGTTCATGGTGCGCACTCCGGCGGGCGAGGACCAGGTTGTGAGCTGCGAAAAATGCACTTACGCGGCGAATATGGAGAAGGCCGCGTCGAGGCTGGCTTCCGTCGAGGATTTGGCGACGGAGGGCGATGGTGCGCTGCTGGAGGTGCACACTCCAGGGCAGAAGACGATTGAAGATGTGGCCCGCTTTCTGGGCGTGTCACAGAAGCACACGATCAAAACACTGGCGATGGTGATCACAGAAGAGGATAAGAAAACAGGAAAGACTCGCACCCGCCCCCTTGTGCTCCTGATGCGTGGCGATCACCAGATGAATGATGCGAAGCTCTCGACAGCGCTGGGAGGCAAGGCAACGCGCCCCATGCAAGAGGATGAGATTCGCGGACTGTTTCGCGCGCCTGCGGGATACCTGGGTCCGCTTGGCACCGAGTGGGCTCGCGACATGAATGATTCGGCTAAGCCAATTCTGCTGGTTGATTCAGCCCTCGGGGGCCGCACCAACCTGATCGGCGGCGCTAATAAAGAGGACTATCACGTCAAGCACCTGACGCCGGGCAAAAATTTTCAGCCAACGGCCTACGTTGATCTGCGGAGCGTGACCGCCGGCGAAGACTGTCCGAATTGCGGCGCGCCCCTCCGCATCGATACGGCGGTCGAGATCGGGCACATCTTCAAACTCGGTTACAAATATTCGGAATCGATGGGCGCGCGTGTGCTCGACCGCAATGGCAAAGAGGTCGCCCCGATCATGGGCAGTTATGGCATCGGCATCGAGCGCATCCTGACCGCAGCCATCGAGCAGAGTAACGACGAGAACGGCTTCTGGCTCCCACCTTCGATTGCGCCTTTCGAAGTAGTCGTGGTTTCAACGAACTCGAAAGATGAAGCGATTCGCTCCGCCTCCGAGGCGATCGCGCAGCAACTCGACGCCTCTGGCTACGACGTTTTGCTCGATGATCGCGACGAACGGCCCGGAGTCAAGTTTAAGGACGCCGATCTGATTGGTATCCCCTTTAGAATCAATGTGGGAAAGAAGGTTACCGAAGATACCGTCGAAGTCGTTCGGCGCTCGACTCTGCACAAGGAGGACGTTAAGATTTCAGCCATAAGCGAATATTTCCAGGGATTGCGCTCGACCGCCTAGTAGCTGGGAAAAACAGCCCTTGGCGCATCCCGGAAAGCTCGCCATCGAACTCCGCTACCGGCAGTTGAGCGTTTGCTTCTTATGGCCACACTGAAATTAATCCTGGGCTTCGCCGTTTTTGCCATGCTAATACTGGTGGGCATAAAGGTGCTTCCGCCGTACTTCTCGAATTACGAGTTTGAGGATTCGATCAAGACTGAAGCCTTGCAGGCCACCTACACCACGCGTACTGAAGATGACATACGCCAAACGGTAATCAAGCAGGCCCGCAACTATGATATTGAGCTGACGCCTAAGCAGGTAAAAGTATCACGGGTGGGTGGTTATGGCAGTGGCAGCCTCAACATCGAAGCCGATTACAGCGTTCCGATAGATCTGCCCGGTTACTCCACCACACTCGAGTTTCATCCTTCGACGAAGAACAAAGGCGTGTACTAGGAGTAGCTGTCAGCTCTCGGCTGTCGGTTTTCAGTAGGCAAATGCCCGTTCGCTTGCCGCCCCATCCACTCCCACACCCCGTCCATCCTTTGACACGCATCCAATCGCAGTTAGGGCCTTTCGGTGATTTAGAATCGATTTAGAATCAGTGACAACGCCACTTCGCTCGTTTCGGGTAGAGAATTGCTCTCAAGCATGAAACACAGTTGTGTCCATGGCTATTAAGCTGAAAATCCCGTCATCTCGAACCACCAGCCAGCGGGGAAGAGGCCGCGGTGCAAGTCGCCTGGCTAACGACCCACTGCTGCGCTTCGCTCTGCTTGGTTTCCTTTGCGTATCGATGCTGGTGGTCGGAGTTTTTGTCTACTGGTATGTGAAGTACGATCGCATTATCGAGCAGCGTTTTCGCAGTCCCGTGTTCGCGGCTTCAGCGAAGATTTTTGCCGCTCCACAAGTAGTCAGAGTTGGGTCGAAGGCAACCGTCACTAAGATTGCGGCTGAGTTGCGCCACGCCGGTTATACCGAAAAGGCGGGCGAGTCGCCGCTCGGCAGCTATCATCTCAAAACCGGTTCGATTGAAGTGCAGCCTGGGCCCGCCTCGTATCACAGTCCGGAGCCGGCGACGATCACGGTCGCCGACGGCGCGGTCACGAACATTAACAGCCGCGTCTCTGGCGACCTCGCAGCCTATGAACTCGAGCCGCAGATGTTGACTTCCCTCTTCGATGCCGAGCAGCGATCCAAGCGGCAACTGGTCAAGTATGAGGAGATTCCGAAAGTCATGGTCGACGCGGTCACGTCGATCGAAGATCGCCGCTTCTTTCAGCACAACGGAGTCAACTTCCTGCGGCTCGCTGAAGCCGCCTGGATTGACTTCACGCACCAGCGTCATCAGCAGGGCGGCTCGACGATCACCATGCAGCTTTCGCGGGCCTTTTTCCTAAGCCCGGAGAAAACCTTGAAGCGCAAGATGATCGAAATGCTGATTGCGGTCGAGCTGGAGCAGAAGTTTTCCAAGCAGCAGATCTTCGAGTTCTATGCGAATCGCGTCGATCTGGGTCAGCGCGGTTCATTTACCATCTCCGGGCTCGCCGAAGGCTCGCGCTCCTATTTCAACAAAGACCTCAAAGACGTCACTCTGCCAGAAGCCGCGCTGCTCGCGGGATTGATCCAGGCGCCGAGTTATCTGTCTCCCTATCGCCATCCCGAGCGCGCGCTTGAACGGCGTAACACCGTGATTGAGGCGATGGTCGATACGCATGACATTACTCGCGAACAAGCCGACAAAGCCAAAGCGACTCCGCTGAAGTTAGCACCGCCGAACGTTGAGGCTAGCGATGCACCTTATTTCGTCGACATGGTGCGCGACACCATCGTCGGCAAGCTGAACGAACACGAACTCAACGAACAGGAGTATCGCATCTACACTACGCTCGATCCTGATCTGCAAAGCGCGGCGGCGCAGGCTGTCGAAACCGGCATCAAGCTGGTTGACGATCAAGTGACGAAGATGCGCACGCACAAAAAGAAGATCGGCAAAAATAAATTTGAAACCACCGTCACCCCCGGCCCGCAGGCGCAAGTGGCGCTGGTTGCAATGGATCCGCACACCGGCGAAATCAAGGCGCTCGTCGGCGGCCGAAACTACGGCATGAGCCAACTGAATCACGCGCTCGCCAAGCGCCCGACGGGCTCAATCTTTAAGCCGTTTGTGTACGCGGCAGCACTGAATACGGCCCTCGACGGCTCGACCAACGTGATTACTCCGGCGTCCACGGTCACCGACCAGCCCTCGACCTTCACCTATGGCGACCAGATCTATGAGCCGCGTAATTATAAAGAGGAGTACCACGGCGACGTCACGTTGCGCTACGCATTGGCGCTTTCGCTGAATAACGCCACCGTGAAAGTGGCCGAAGAAGTCGGCTACGACAAGGTGGCCGACCTGGCTAAATCGGCCGGGATCGCCTCCGTCAAAGCGACTCCGGCGATGGCGCTTGGCGCCTACGACGCTACGCCCGTCGACATGACCGCGGCTTATACCACTTTTGCCAATGGCGGGCTGCGGCTTTCGCCAGTGTTCGTCAATTCGGTGCGCAATAGCTCGGGCGACATCATCATGAATTTTGGCACCACCAAAGCCCAGGTGCTTGATCCGCGTGTCGCTTTCGTTATGACCAACATGCTCGAGGGGGTGTTAAATTTCGGCACTGCCTACGGCGTGCGCAGCCGCGGATTTACCGCTCCCGCTGCGGGCAAGACCGGAACTTCGCACGATGGCTGGTTCGCCGGCTACACCAGCAATCTGCTCTGTATCGTCTGGGTTGGATACGATGACTATAGCGACATCCGCCTGAGCGGCGCGCAGACGGCGGCTCCGATCTGGGCCGAGTTCATGAAGAAGGCCGTCGCCTTACCTCAATATGACGATTTAAAGCCCTTCACCCAGCCGCAAGGTGTGATCGACGTGCAACTTGACAAGATCACCAACCGCCTCGCTACGCCCGCCTGTCCAGACGATTACACGATTGCCTTCGTCGCCGGCACCGAGCCTCACGACACTTGCGACCAGAGCAGCGGCGTAAAGGGTTTCTTCTCCCGCGTCTTCGGCGGAAACTCGGAAAAGGCATTGCCGCCACCGGGCACCGCCGGGAACCCAACGACCACCTCCGGTGTCCAACCATCTACAGAGGATGAAACTCAGAAAAAGAAGAGTCTCTTCGGCAAGATTGTGGGCGTGTTCCGGGGAGATAGCTCCTCTCCGGACAAGGATAAGGACAAAGACAAGAGCGAGAAGCCCGGGCCCGCGCCGTCTAAGGGGAGCGACAGCGGCCTGCCGCCGCAATAGTGGCTTTGCGGCCTTAAACGTGCTGGCGGTGTGTGTGGGTATTTGGTTTGGTAGTGAGGTAATGTAGGAAATCATTGACCGCGGAGGCCCTTAAGCCGCACGAAGGAACCAACTGAGACCAAAAGCCTTCGTGATGCTTTGTGTCCTTTGTGGTTGAGGTTTTAGGAGTAGGACTGCCAAGCTGCAACCTGCTCTGAAATGCCTTAAATCTCTGTAGATTTATAGGTTCGGCCGGGGGGTGGGATATGTTTTCCTGGATCCGCGTCAGCTCTCTCGTAGTTCCTCTCGCTTGCCTTCTCATCATCCCAGTTCACGCTCAGAGCTCCGAGCAGTTGGAAGTTGGCCCTCCGCCGCTGCATAGGGTGGCGCCTCCGCCGGCGCAGGCCTCGCCCGCTGAACTGGAGGCCCGTGGCGACGAACTGCGGACCGAGAAAAACTATCTCGATGCCGTCGACTACTACGAGGCCGCGCTTCGACGCGCGTCGGGGAACGCGACCCTCATCAATAAGATAGGTATCTGCCAGTTGATGATGCAGCACTATAAACTCGCCCGAAAGAGTTTCGAGCACGCTATCCACGCCGATCGCAACCATGCCGACGCCTACAACAATCTCGGCGTCACTTACTACGCCGTCCATAACTACAACGCCGCCATCAAGCAATACGAGAAGGCAGTTGCCCTGAAGAATGACGCTGCCTCGTTTTATAGCAATATGGGCACGGCGTATTTCGGCAAGAAGGAGTTCGAGAAGGCGATCCGATGCTACGAAAACGCGGTAGAGCTTGATCCTGAGATCTTTGAACACAGTTCGCACGCCGGGGTCCAGGCAAAGCTTCCGTCGCCGGAAGATCGCGCTCACTACGACTATGTTCTCGCCAAATTGTATGCGCGGACGGGAGAGACCGACCGTTCCCTGCACTATCTGAAGAAGGCCATGGAAGAGGGTTACGCGGGCATCAAGTCCGTCTATAAAGACAATGAGTTCTCGACCTTGCGCAAGGACCCGCGCTTCACCGAGTTGATGGCCGCGAAGACGCTTGCCATTTCCGATTAAATGGCGGGCGGCGAATAAGTTACAAGAAATTAGAAATTTTCTCGCGGCCCGCGAAACTTTCGCCGGGCCGGTGGGTTTGAGGCTGCATTGCTCCTGAAAACGACAGGGTGAGTAAGGAGAACGACCGCCCACCGGTTGCCAAACCCGAGCACGCCCCAAACCGGCAACCGGTGGGCGATTTCAGCTGACCCCAACCCTCGGCCGATCGCTAGCCCTTTGCAATATAATCCTCGACCGCTTGCTTCCACCTACCTTGCGCCTTCAGGATGTACTCCACCGCGTCGCGCGCGGCACCGTCGCCTCCACGATGTGGCGTAGTCCAGTGGGCTTCGGCTTTCACTTCGGAGCGCGCATTCTTTACTGCGATGGCCAAGCCGCACATGCGCATCGCCGGTAGGTCAATCACGTCATCGCCCACGAAAGCAGCCTCGGCGGTGGTGAGTCCATCTTTTTTCAAAATCTCCGCTAACACTCCAGCCTTATCCTGCACGCCCTGGCAGATGTGATCCATCCTCAGCGCGTGCGCGCGCAGAGCGACCGTTTCCGATGAGCGTTTGGTGATGATTCCAGTCTTGATCCCCGCCTGTCGCGCCAGTGAAATGGCAGTGCCATCATGCGCGTGGAAACCCTTGGCTTCGATCATGCTAGTAGTGCGACCCGGTTGTGGCGAGAAGCCCGTCGCGGAACGCTCCAGTGCGCTCGGCTCCCCGTTTTGAGCATCGCCGGGAGCGGGAAAAATCCATATCGTGCCGTCGGTAAGCACGCCATCGACGTCAAAAACAATCAGTTTGATTTTGCGGGCGCGGGCGGCAGCTGAAGGTTTAGGCATTGGCGAAATTCTAGCAGGCGGCGCTCCGACGATTGAGCGTCACTTATCGAGCTTGATCCACACATCAGAATGTGTGATGATGTACACATGCCAACGAACCTCGCCTTGAATGACCAGCTCATCGAAGAAGCGCGCCGGGTCGGCAAGCATAAGACTAAGAAGGATGCGGTCAATGCCGCACTCGATGAGTACGTCCACCGCCGCAGGCAAATGCGCATCCTGGACGCGTTTGGTACGTTTTCGGTCGACCCCGCCTATGATTACAAGGCCGAGCGTCAGCGGGACGACCGCGCGGCTAGAGTAAAGACATCGCGGCGACGCTCATGATGGTGCTGGTCGATACGCCTGTTTGGTCGCTGGCCCTGCGCCGTCGGCCCGGAACTCTCAGCCCTCAAGATCAACACCTGACACAAGCGCTGGCCGAACTGATTCGCGAAGGCCGGGTCCAGATTGTTGGTCCGATCCGCCAGGAGCTGCTTTCTGGCCTTCGCGAGGAGGCGCAGTTTCACAGGCTGCGTGACGACCTGCGGGCGTTCCCGGAAAATCCCCTTGAACTCGCGGACTATGAGGAAGCAGCCCAGATGAACAATCGGTGCCGCTCCAAAGGCATCGCCGGATCGGCGGTCGACTTTCTCATTTGCGCCGCCGCCCACCGCCGCACCTGGGCCATCTTCTCCACGGACCAGGATTTTCAGAATTACGCGTCCGTGCTGACACTGCGCCTGCACCGTGTCTGACGTCACCAGGGTCTCGCAGCCAATTCCTACGCCGACCGTCGCTCATCCTCTTCTGCATCATCCTCAATCCCCGGAGTCCGCCGCTGCACCGAGGGATCGCCTTGATATTCCTCCGCGTTCCTGGGCGACCGGCGAGCGCCTCCCGGGCCGTGTTTTTCGTCTTCGCTGAAGGGATTGTTCTCTTTCTTCTGGCTGGGTTCTTCCTGATCCTCTGGTGGATGGGCTGCCTTGTTCTCATGGGCCATGGGTCGACTCTCTTTGAATAGAAATGAGCTACCGCGGCAAACTGCGGCCGTTATCAGATGAGAGTTTCCGGGACAAGGGATATCTCGACTATCCGCAAATTCTCTTCGCTCGCGAGCGTCATGCCGCCAGGCGCTGAAGGAGTGTCTTGCCCAGTTTCTGCGCTTCCCCAAAGAACTTCTGGTATTCCAGAAATATCCGGTTCAATTCGAGCGATTGATCGGCGTTGAGCTTGCGCCGCAACATCATGTCCCGCACATGAATCGGATTAGGCAGGGTCGCATCTTCGGCAAGTTCTTCCAGGGCGGTCGTTGGATTGTAGTGATACATGAATACATTCTAGTGCGAACGGCAGAATTTCTCAGCAGTGGGTATGGAGCACCACGAAGATAGTCGATTTCAAATTTCTTCGTGTACCTCCGTGCCCTCTGTGGTAACCGCACTGGAGCGGTTTCGCCGTCTAGATCCGTTTAATAGTCGCGAGCCAAGCCGGTGCGCCATTGTCACCGTGGAATCGCGTCTGAATGCGCTCCGGTTTGATAGCCGCGATATTCCATCCAGTGCTGGGGTTGATGGGGCCGAACGCCGCTCTCAGTTCTTCCTCGCTGACGGGGTGCGGGCCAGTGTCGGGAGCGCCGTCACTGAAGCACAACACATGCACGGTTCCACCGTGCTCGGTGACCGACGCTAGACTCGCCACGTATCCCGGTCGCTCGTCGCCGTTAAACGTGTGAAACAATCCGCAGTCCAGCACCGTCTCAAACTTGCGCCCCAAGCGCTCCAACTGGAAGGCGTCAGCCGCGGCGAACTCAACCTCGATTCCACGGTCGCTGGCTTTTTTGCGAGCCATCGCCAGTGCCGTCTCTGCCACGTCAACGCCCAGAACCGATAATCCCCCCGAAACTCCCAATGACGCAATGTGAAGAGTGTTCTCACCGGTCCCGCAGCCCGCGTCGAGCACCGCTCCGGCGAATCCTCCTTGTGCTGCCAAACGCACTATGGCTGGCTGCGGCTGGCCAATATCCCAAGGTGCGGGGCCGTCGTGGTACGACGCATCCCAAGGCCGTCCCGCCATTCGTTCGTGACTGCTCGGGCGGCGGCCAAGGAACGGGTCGTCAGCGAGGGCTCCTGATTCGTCCGGCAAACTTGTCCCTTCCCTTAAGCTGGTCTTGGTGCTCATCGTAGCACGCCCACCGAAGACCTTGACTACACCTCACCGCTAACTCTCTAACTTGACAGCATGTGACTATCTTCTTGTCGCCGCTATCCGTTATCGTTAATCCATCATGAATATCGTTAAGGCTACGAAGAAGTACGAAGACTGGCTGCGCGAGCGCATACGCATCGTGGAGCCTGATCTACTCTTCAAGCACGAGCAGATGGCAGTGGCTCTTTTTCCGTTTTTTCGCGGAACCTTCTATCGCTGGGCGCAAGTCTGGCCCGAGGTTTGTGCGGAACTGGATCGCGTGCCCCATATTCTCTCAGTCGGCGATCTTCACGTCGAGAACTTCGGCACTTGGCGTGACACCGATGGACGCCTGGTGTGGGGCGTCAATGATTTTGATGAAGCGTGTTTATTTCCCTACACCATGGATCTCGTCCGACTCGCGACGAGCGCATTGCTGGCGGCCCGCGAAGAACATCTGACGATGAAACCGAAAGAGTCCGCGGAAGCAATTTTAGAGGGATACGTGCGTGGCATGGAAGAAGGCGGCGTGCCGTTCATCTTGGGCGAGCGGCACATATGGCTGCGCGAGATCGCGGAAAGCAAGCTGCGAGATCCCGAGGTCTTCTGGGCAAAAATGGACCGACTGCCGACGGTCAAGGGGGAGATACCGGAAAGCGCCCGCGAGGCGATCGAGCATCTTTTGCCGGAGCGCGGGATTCCGTATCGTCTTGCAAGGCGACGAGCGGGCATGGGCAGTCTTGGTCGGGTGCGCCTGGTGGCAATCGCGGAATGGAAGGGCGGCCGCATAGCGCGAGAAGGGAAGGCACTGACCGCGTCAGCATTGCAATGGCTTCATCCGGATCGGGTGCCCGCCGAAATCTTGTACCAGGCGATTCTGCGGCGGGCGGTGCGATGCCTCGATCCCTATGTGCAGCTGCGCGGGCATTGGATCGTGCGCCGCTTGTCACCTCATTGTTCGCGGATTGAGCTGGAAGCGCTCGGCACCAGCCGCGGCGAGTGCCGACTGCTCGAGGCGATGGGTCGGGAAACAGCGAATATTCACGTGGGCACGGAAGAAAAGCGGAAGGCTATCCTGAACGATGTGCGCGGGCGAAAAGCGAATTGGCTGATCAACGCAGCGGAGAAAATGGCCGACGTCATGGAAAAAGACTGGCGAGTGTGGAGGGAGCGCTGGCAGAGCTAGACTCTGCCAGCGCCTTATTGGAGCGACAGTCCATGCGTGGACCGCGATTGGTCGGAAAGGTGAAATTCGAGGGCATGCGGTTGATTTTCATCTCCGATCGTGATTAAGGCGTCGACAATAGATTCCAGTGCGGCGGCGGAGCCTGACCATACGCGCGAAAACGATTCGCGATGGACCGCCAGCTCGCCGAGCAAGCGACCCACCGCGTCCCGGCCAAGATCGACATCAGCCAAATTCGGATCGCTGCCGATCGGCAGCGGTGGGTCGTAGGTAGGGGGAAGCCGAAGGCTGGCTTGGTTCAGCCAGTGGCCAATGAGCGTTTTCAAATGCTGCCGGCAGCAAACGCTCCGCATGTCTTGTTGTGCCGCTAGCGAGGAATGCCATGTGAGAATCTTGAGGCGATCAAGCCAGCGGTTTTCTACCACCAGGAACCATCCCTTGTGACGAAACGTATCGAGCCCGCAAACGCAACAGGCCGCACGTTTTGAGATTGAGTAATCCATCAGCTTCCCCATGGTCACTAGTAACTGTTGGCCGCAGCGCGCATGAGGAAGTTCGGCCTCGCTCGCTCGGCCAGCGGGACGGTCATCATCCCTTGCGTGGAATCGAAACGCAGCGTGAAGTGAGTGGCGCAGGTGTCGCATAGCCAGAAGTGCTCGCGACGCCTCGCCTTTCGCCGGCTTCCGTCGAAAGCTGCGTGATCAGAGGGACAGATTTCCGCCAGGAACAGCTTCCCCTCGCGTAGCGAAAGGAAGGGAACGGCGCAGGTGGGGTTGGCGCATTTTTGCAGCATGGGCTGGGTCCAGTCTTTTCTTTAGTGGAGTTTTAGCCAGAGAGCGCTACGACCAGTGCACGTGCAAGACCGAACCGCCATCGTGGGATAAAAATTTACTAACCTGTCATTGCAGCAAGTTAGCTGCGCACGCTGACAGTCTGAACCATGCCCCATAAGTAGTGCTGACGGAGAATAGTCACCGCCGACGAATGGCCGTCATTTCTGTCAGAACGACGCTGCTGGTCAGAGCGTCGCAAAGCGGCGAATTGAAGTCGCAGGCGGCTTTCGCGCCTGATCGATCCCCCGCCATCGCGGACAAGTTCCAAATGGAATCCCGAGGGGCGCTAACGCACTATCCAAGCTGAGGCGGCGACGACCACCCCGGCAGTCGCCATAAACAGCCCGAGGTGCCAGTAGACCCGTCGGCCCGAGAGGAGGGTAATGGAGGTGATGACCAGGGCGATCTCCAGGAAAACCTCCGAGAGATCGAAACGGTCGGCTTTGCGGTGCGTGACCGCAAATTCACGCTCGAGTTCGTGGCCTTTAGCTTCGAGTTCTTTCTTCTCCTCTTTATACCGATCGGCTTCGCCCCGGGATTTCTCCTGAAACTTGGCCGCGCCTTCAGCATCCTTGGAAGGGACCACGCTCGCCAGATCGGCGAACAGTTCATCCGTGTGCAGGCGGATATTTTTCGCCTGATAATAGGCCCACTGATCCGTAACCTTATTCTGCAGAATGATTTCTTCGGTATGAGTACGGTGGCCGAGCAGCGATGCGGTTGCCACCAGCACCGCCAGCACCGCCATGGTCAACGTAACCGGCGCAAGATCGGGATGCTTGCGGGCATGTTCGGCGTGTTCCTGCAATTCCTCGAGTTCTTCGCTCATCTCTTAGGACTCCAGTCGAGTTCTCAAAAGCGACTTCATAAATCGGTTTGGCGGGGCATGGCTTTAGCCGTGCCGCAAAAGTGGCAACAGTGACAAGGACTTTTATAGCCCTTGAGGAAGCCGGCAGCTTAGTTCCCATGTTCATTATGAGATGGCTTCTCCTTCCCAGTTCTCGATCCGTCTCCAGCGTTTCCGAAGACTGAGAACCGCAAACTGAGAACTGCCGACGCTATTGAGAATAAATCAAACGGCCTATTCTCCCATTACTTTAATGATGACCCTCTTATCGCGCTGCCCGTCAAACTCGGCATAAAAGATCTGTTGCCATGGACCGAAGTCGAGTTTGCCGTTGGTGACAGGCACGATCACTTCGTGATGAATGATCAGCGATTTCAGGTGAGCGTCTCCATTATCTTCGCCAGTCTGGTGGTGCTGGTAATTCTGCCGGAAGGGAGCAAGCGTCTCCAGCCACTGGTCAATGTCTTTGATCAGTCCGCTCTCGTTGTCGTTAACATAGACTCCGGCGGTGATGTGCATGGCGGAGACGAGGATCATCCCATCCCTGATTCCAGACTTTTTGAGCGCGCTCTCAACCTGCGGAGTCAAGTGAACATAGGCGCGCTTGGTTTTCGTGTGCAGGGTCAGGTATTCTGTGTGGAATTTCATGCTCCCACATTTACCACGGGCAGTCGTTGTCGTGGACAAGAATTTCCCGCCGCCCCGGAAAGCTGCTGACCGGACGAAACTTATTTCCTGTTGCTGGGTTGTAATCAAAAGCTTCATATCTCTCGTGGAAAAACAGAAGTAACATCGGAAAGTAACCTCGGAGGAATAGCGAATGAATCTGCGTGACCTAAGGACATGTGTCGTGTCGAAGTGGCCCCTGTTGCTGGTTCTTCTCACAATCACCGCAGTTGCTTCGGCCGGCGGACCTCCTAAAGAGGAACACAATTCCGGTGGCAGCAAGCCCGCGTCCCACGCGGCCCCAGCAAAAGGCGGCGGAGGTGGTCACGCAGCGCAGGGCGGACACGCAGCCCAGGGCGGCCATACGGCGCAAGGTGGGCATACAGCCCAAGGCGGGCACGCAACCCAGGGCGGGCATACAGCCCAAGGTGGTCAAGGCGGCCACACCGCGCAGGGTGGGCATACAGCGGGAGGCGGCCACGCCGCCGAAGGCGGACACCCAGCCGCAGTTGGGCGAGCCGCAGCGGGCGGCCACGCGGCCGCGGCCGGTCACACTCCGGCAGGAACTAGGAACGTCGCTCTGCGAGGCGGTGGTTCCGCGAGCTTCCGCTCTAACGGGCAGGTTCGATCTCTCAATCGTAACGGCATGCACATCAGTAATGGCCTGCATGGTGGACGCACCGTAGTCGGTATGCATAACGGAGCCCGCGTCGTGAACACCGGCGCCCACGCCGGATACGTGCAGCGTCCCTACCGCAATTTTGGCGGCCATGCCTATTATTCGCGTACCTACTTCAACAATGGCCACTACTATACCGGCGTCTATCGCGGCTACAACTGGCACGGACATATGTACTACGGCTACCATCCCGGTTTCTGGTATCACCCCGGATTCTACGGCTGGGGCTACCATCCTTGGGGAATCCACCTCGCCTGGGGCGTGGGCCTATGGGGTTGGGGAGGAGCACCGTGGTATGGCTTCTACGGCGGCTGGTTCGCGCCCTATCCGTACTATGCCGGGCCCGCGTTCTGGCTTACAGACTACGTGATTGCGGCCGAATTGCAATCAGCCTATGCAGCCCGTCAAGAGGCGGCCGCCGACGCCGCGGCGAGCTACGGAGACGACGGTGGATATCCTCCATCATCTGCTTCGGCTTCGACCAACGTAGGATTAACTCCCGAGGTCAAACAGGCCATCGCCGACGAAGTGAGCGCGCAGTTGGCCGCGCAGCAAGCGCAGGCGAATCAGGATGGCGGCTCAGGCGGCCAAGCCTCCGCGCCAGCGTCATCGGCTCCATCCGCAGCTCCCGCAACCGACGAAGTTCCTCCGGCGCTTGATCCCGCTCGGCGGACCTTTGTAGTCGACAACAATCTCACCGTAGTGGCGAACGGCCAGGAGTGCGGACTCACCAGTGGCGATGTTCTTACCCGCCTGACCGACTCTCCCGACGCCGACAACACGGTCAGCGCCAGCGTCTCGGCAAGTAAGAAGTCGGACTGCGCAGCCGGGCAAACCGTAGCCGTGAAAGTGGACGACTTACAAGAAATGCAAAACCACTTCGCCGAGCAACTCAACAACGGCCTGGGCGAACTGGCAAAGAAGCAAGGCACCGACGGCATGCCCAAGGCGCCGGATACCACCACCACTGCCTCCGACGTACCGCCTCCGCCGCCCGATACGACGGCAGAAAAAACGCTGCAAGACCAGCAACAGGCAGCCGATCAAGCCGAAGCGCAAGCCAAGCAGCAAGCCGCAGGAGCAAGCGGCGGTAATTAAAGTAGTCCGAAGTTGCCCCGTCCTAGTGTCTGCGTTCTGTGCAGACACAGGGCGGGGATTTTGACGTCCTATCCCCTCGCCTGCCCCGTGCGTTCTCTCTTTTGCGCAGCCGGCTCTCTATAAGCCGTTAATATCGAATGGATGAAAACTGGGGAGGGGCTGAAATCTCGAAGCTTCCTACCGCATCGACTCTTCAATCTCCGAAATCCAATCCGGACGCTTCAATACTTCGCGGGGCTTCGGTCCATCGGCAGCGCCGACGATTCCATCGCGTTCCATGAGGTCGATCAGATGGGCGGCGCGTCCGTAGCCAATGCGCAAACGGCGCTGGAGCAGGGAAGTGGAGGCTTTGCCAAATTCGATTACCAGGCGGACTGCGCCATTAAACAAAGGATCGTTGTCGTCAGCGGAGATTTCTCCATTGTCGTCGGCGCCGTCGGCGGACGGCTCACGATCTTCTTTCGGCGTCTCCAGGAATTTCTCCTGATACTGCGCCTGTCCTTGCGCCTTCCAGAATTCGACCACCGCAGCAATCTCTTTTTCCGTCACATACGGAGCATGCAACCGATGCACGCGCGCCGAGCCCGCAGGCAGATAGAGCATGTCGCCCTTACCGAGAAGCGATTCCGCGCCATTCGCATCGAGAATCGTGCGCGAGTCAACTTTAGTCGCTACGCGGAATGACACGCGAGCAGGGAAGTTAGCTTTGATCAATCCAGTGATCACGTCCACTGACGGACGCTGCGTAGCCAGCACCAGGTGAATGCCAACGGCGCGCGCCATCTGCGCAAGGCGAGTTATCGACTCTTCTACGTTGTTGCCATCAAGCATCATCAAGTCAGCTAACTCGTCGATGATGATGACGATCTTCGGAATTGGCCCATCTTCTGGATTTGTCTGGTCGCTGAATAAGCTTGGCGTGTCGTCGAACAACCGATTGTAACTATCAATGTTGCGGACACCTTTCGCCGCCAGCAGTTTCAATCGCCGCTCCATCTCGCGGACCGCATTGCGCAAAGCATTCGCCGCGAGCTTGGGCTCAGTGATGATCGGCGTATAAAGATGCGGAACGCCTTCATAGTTACCTAACTCAAGCCGCTTCGGATCGACTAATACCAGCCTTACCTCATCGGGTGTCGACTTATAGAGAATGGACATGATCATGGCATTGATGGCCACGCTCTTGCCCGTGCCAGTCGAGCCCGCAATCAGCAGGTGAGGCATGCCGGCGAGATCAGCGGCCGCGATGCGCCCGTTGATGTCTTTGCCCATCGCTAACGTGAGCTTTGACTTGGTGCCAAGAAACTCCTGCGACTCTATGTTCTCCCGCAGCCAGATAATCTCGCGATCTCGGTTCGGAACCTGAATGCCGACCGTGCTCTTTCCCGGCATGCGTTCCACCAGAATGCTTTCCGCGCGCAGAGCCAGGCACAGATCGTCGGTGAGTCCGATGATCCGGCTGTATTTGATTCCCGCTTCGGGCTTGAACTCGAACGTGGTGACGACTGGTCCGGGATTGATTTGCGTGACTTGCCCGAGGACGTCGAATTCGGCATATTTCGCGGTCAGAACCTGCGCGATGAGTTTGAGTTCTTCTTCGTGGACGGCTTGCTGCTCATCGGGGCGATGCAGCAGGCTCGATGGCGGAAGCTTATAGCTGCCGGCAATTTTTGGGAGAGTTGTCTTCGCCTTGCGCTCGGAGTCGGCGCGGTCGGTGACTTCGACTTCGACGCGAGCAGTTGGCGTTTGCGCTGAAGGCGCAGGCGCGAAAGCCGATTCGTCATCCTCGCTCATGCGCTCAATGCCGGTGCGGACAGCGCTTGCAGGGCGGGCAGAGATCGGCGCAATTTCAGCGTCAGTTACGTGCCGCGCCGAATCGCTATACCTCGACACACTGTGCGGCGAATCGCCCTGCGAAGATTCCTGCCGCGGATTTTCTGCGCGCGGCCGCGCCGGTACGAGTTGCGTAGGAACGACGGGCTTCTCGGCGCGGCGCTTTTCCAGTTCTTTCTGCTGACGCTTGCGCTCACGCTCGTCCTGCCAATCTCTGAAGCGCTCTTTTAGCGCCACGACAAAGGCGAACCGCGTAGGCGCCCACAGTTCAATCGCCGAGAACGAGAAGGCTGTGGTGAGATAGAGCGCGACGGCGAGAACCGTCGTGCAGACAATGTATGCTCCCGCGACGTTCAGGTAGCGGATTAACACGTCTCCAACAATGCGGCCGACGAGGCCTTCGATGGGAATCGAGCCCATCCAGCGCAGATGGCCGGGCAGAATGGCGAGCAGCGCGGGCACGAAGAGCAGCAGCCAGATTGCGCCGAGCGTCTTTGCAATGGGCGACTGGACTGCCCGCGAGCGGAACCAGCGGGCTCCGAGCACCACCATGAAGACGGGCAGCAGAAACGAGCCAACGCCCCAGAATTGCAGAACGAGGTCGGAAAGATAGGCTCCGAGGATGCCGACCCAGTTGCGGGCAGCGTGCGAGCCGGTGAGGACGGACGCGCTGTTGAGCGACGGATCGAGCGGGGAATAAGACGCGAGCGCGAGGAAAAGGAGGAGCGCGGAGACGCACAACAGGAATCCGATCAGCTCATTCAGACGCCGGTTCCTGGTGGGCGAAAAGATCTTCGAGAAAAATGTCATTGGGCAGCGACGCGCTGCTGGAGCGAGATTCACCCCACAGCGTCGTTACGTGGCCAGAGCTTGATAATTATGCCAAGAAGGGAGGATTCGGGCAATGGGGGAGACGGGACGGGGTGGCAAGTTGGGTTCGGGCGCGGGAATAGGAGTCTTTCTTACTTAGGGCGATGGATCTCTTCAGCCTGTCGCGAGTCTCGGTTGTGGACAGGCAGGCGCGGACAGGCCACTGGCGCGTTTGTTTCCCGGATGACGGCGAACGGCGTCGCTCCGGCAAAGAGCGCGAAGGCCAAAGAGTCGAGTTCGAGAATCAGACATTGCGATCAGAGGCCTTTGCGATGTACAACCTGTTAGATGCTTATCCTTCTTCAGGATGCACAGCGAGTGCCCGGCGTGTTCTTTCCGTTCGGTGCTATTCCGAAGCCAGAACTTCGAAACTGGTTGCAACACAGTACGCTGGTGCTTCCTCCTGACCTTATCGAACTGTGGGAACTTACCGGGGGCGGGGATATCTTCGAAAGCGAAACTGTGTTTCGCCCGACGGTTCCTTCAATTCCCAACTCGTGTTTCGTCGAGGACCACATCGAGAGCAGAAATTCCGCGCATGCGGCAAAAGGAAAACCGCAGGACCTCTATATATTCCAGCAGGGATCTTTTCTCTCTGCCGTTCGACTATCTGATCAGAAGTTTGTGACGCTCACCAAAGATTATGCGGTTGCGAATTCATTTGATTCCCTTGACGAATGGTATGTCCGCGCCCTCAGGACTGAATTTGGTGGGAGGTACGGACTCGAGTTAGTGGGAGCGTGACGACCGTTATTGTCCTCCACTCCTCACCGCTTATTTCGCCGGCGTGGACCCTTCCAGCCCGCGATACTTCAGCATGGCCTTCGAGTTAGGCGGAGCGCCTCGCCACTTCTCATACATTTTGGCTAAGTCTTCGGTATTCCCGCGCGAGAGCACCATCTGGCGGAAGCGGTCGCCGTTGGCTCGGCTTAGTCCGCCGTGTTCGTTGAACCATTCATAGCCGTCGTCGGCTAGCATTTCGGTCCAGAGGTAGGCGTAGTAGCCGGCGCTGTATCCGCTCTCCCAGATGTGGCTGAAGTAGCTGGAGCGGTAGCGGGGCGGGACATAGGAGACGTTGAGGTGAGTTTTGTCCAGCGCCTGCTTTTCGAAATCGTCGGGATTTTGGAGAGGAGCCGTCGGCGGCAGGAAGTGCCACTGCATGTCGAGTTCGGCCGCGGCGAGAAGTTCAGTCATGGAATAACCCTTGTTGAAGGTTTCCGCCTTCTTGATCTTTGCGGCTAGCGCCTCGGGTATGGGTGCGCCGGTTTTATAGTGCTTCGCGTAGTGCGAAAAAATGGTGGGATAGAGGGCCCAATGCTCATTGAACTGCGAGGGGAATTCGACGAAATCTCGCGCCGTCGAAGTGCCCGAGAGAGTCGGGAATTTGCCGTCAGAGAACATGCCGTGCAGCGCGTGACCAAACTCATGGAACATGGTGACGACGTCAGTGAAGCTGATCAGCGCGGGTTCGCCGGCAGCGGGCTTGGGCAGGTTGGCAACGTTATAGACGACCGGAGTTGTCCCCATCAGGTGCGACTGTCCGACAAACTGAGACATCCAGGCTCCGCCATTTTTGTTGTCGCGCTTGAAATAATCGCAATAGAAAAGAGCCAGGTGCTTGCCGTCGGCGTCGAAGACCTCGAAAACGCGAACATCGGGCTGATACACGGGAATATCATGGCGCTCTTTAAAAGTGATTCCGTATAGTTGTGTGGCCGCGTAGAACACGCCATTCTGCAATACGCTGTCGAGTTCGAAGTAGGGCTTAACCTCGGCGTCGTCGATATCATAGCGAGCCTTGCGGACTTGCTCAGAATAAAAGTTCCAATCGTAAGCCTCGACCTTGAACCCGCCCTTCTGGGCGTCGATGACAGATTGAATATCGGCGGCTTCGCGCGCGGCCTGCGCGGTTGCGGCGGGGACGATGGCGTCCATGAACTGCAACGCGGCTTCCGGCGTTTTGGCCATTTGATCTTCCAGCTTCCACGCGGCGAAGCTGGGAAAGCCTAAAAGCTTCGCCTTCTGTGCGCGCAGTTGAGCGAGTCGAGCGATGGTGTCGCGCGTGTCGTTCGCGTCACCGCGTTCGGCGCGGTTCCATGAATGTTCGAAGATCGCTTGGCGCGTGGCGCGATTGCTCAGCGAAGTGAGGTCAGGCTGCTGCGTGGTGTTCTGCAGCGGGTCGACAAAGCCGTCGACTTTGCGGTCTTTCGCGGTCTGCGCCAGCGCCGCGATGCGCGCCTCGGAGAGACCGGCTAGCGCGGATTTGTCGGTGGCGACGTAAGCTCCCGCCTTTGTCGCCGCCAGCAGCTTGGTGTTGAACGCATCGGAAAGCGTCGACATCTCTTCGTTGATTTTCTTGAGTTCAGTTTTGTCGGCTTCGGAGAGATTGGCGCCGGCGTGCACGAAATCGTCGTAGTAGCGTTCGACCAGGCGCATCGACTCGGGATCGAGATGAAGATCGGCGCGCTGCTTATAAATTGCGGCTACGCGCGCAAAGAGCTCGGCGTTGAGGTGGATGAAATCCTGATGCGCGGCGAGTTTGGGAGCTTCGATACTTCTGATCTTTTGCAGAGTGGGGTTGGTGTTTGCGCCGGTGATTCCAAAGAAGGCGTTGGTGGCGCGGTCGAGCAACTGTCCGCTCTTCTCCATGGCGACGATCGTATTGTCGAAAGACGGAGCGGCGGGATTATCGGCAATCGCCTGCACCTCAGCCTGCTGCTGCGCCATGCCCGCCTCGATCGCGGGCTGGTAGTCGTCGTCCTTTATTTTGTCGAAGGGCGGAGCGTGAAAAGGGAGCGCGCTGGGCGCGTAAAAGGGATTGTCGGGGCCGAAGTCGGCGGTGGCCGCGAGGGCGGAATTCACGGAGCTGATTGCGACGGCTCCGAGGGGAAGAAGTGAGGTAAGAAATAAGAGCATAGTTTTAGCGGTTCTTGGTCGAGCCGAACGCATCATGTTGATTGGGTTCCTCGTCGCAATGATTGTAAATGGCGTAGGGGGAAATGTGGGGGCGTTGTCTTCGTTCGCCCCAAAGATCATCGTCTTTTCAGTCGTTGTCCATGGACTAGTGTCGGAAGATCAGTGTCCGATCACTGCCCACGCCAGCACCGCAATTCCCAACACGATGCGATACACCGCAAACGGAGCGAATCCGCGCGTACGCACCCAACCCATAAACCAGGCGACCGCCGCGTAGGCGACGACGAACGACACAACGAAGCCGATGCCGAGGATGACCCACTCATGACTTGTCATCTGCGCGACGCCGATGGGATTTTCGTCTTTCCCGCCGTGGATTGACTTGAAAAGAATGTAGAGCGTGGCCATCGCCATGGTTGGCATGGAGAGAAAAAAGGAGAACTCAAGCGCGGCGGCGCGCGACATTCCCGCCAGTTGGCCCGCTGCAATCGTGGCCATGGAGCGCGAGGTGCCAGGAAAAACGCCGGAGAGAATCTGGCAGGCGCCAATCCACACGGCTTGTCCGCCGTGGATATCGTCCATTTTCCAGGTGTGGATGGGAGAGCCCGGCGCACCAGGTCCGGCTTTTTCCCATGGCGCTTTCATGGCGTCGACGACCCACATTATGATTCCGCCAAGAAGCAGAGACGTTCCCATTACATAGAGACTCTCAAGATTCTTGCCAATCACCTTTGTCAGCAGGTAAGACGGGCCGGCGGTAATCACGAATGCGATCATGACCAGGCTCAGCGGGTGAGTCAGGATCGTGCAGTCCTTTTTCTCGCCTTCGGGGAATGTGGAAAAGAGTTTGACGATGTGGCCCCAGAAATAAATTGGCAGCACGAGAATCGCGCCCAATTGAATGACGATCGAGTACATCTTCCAGTAGCCGCTATCAAGCGGCACGTGCAACAGGACTTCGGACAGGCGCAGATGTGCGGTGGAACTGACGGGAAGGAACTCTGTGAGTCCTTCGACAATTCCTAAGAGCACGGATAAAAGATAGTCGCTCAAGTGTTCTCTCCAAGCTGATGTTGCCGCGTCAGTAGTTCATTGTCGCAACTTCCGCGTACCTGCGGAAGAAACTATCTGGCTTCCACTCTGGTCGACGGTCACCGTTGGCGATATTGATAAGCAAGGCTCGGATAATCTCTTCATATTTTGCGGCGGTTGCGAGATCGACGGGTTGATTTACATCGTCGGAGGGCGCGTGATAGCGCTGCGTCAGCCAGTCTTTGAAAAGCTGCACTTCGGCGGTTCCCGGTTGGGGAGCGACGCTAAGTATCACTGAGGGCACGCCATGGCGAATGAAATTGTATTGATCGCTGCGCACGAAGAGATTGCGCAGCGGCTCGGGGTCGGGCTGAACTTTCACGCCGAGTGACTGGGCGATTTCGCGGACACGGTCGCCGAGATCGGAATCGTCGAGTCCGAGCACGGTGACCAGTTTCAGCGGGACGATGGGCAGGAACATATCGACATTAACATCGGCGACGATGGATTTCGGCGGAACGGTGGGATGGGCGGCAAAATATTTCGAGCCGAGCAGGCCTTTTTCTTCTCCGGTGACTAAGACGAGGAGAATGGATCGCCGCAATTTCTCGGGATTCTTCTGAAAGCTCGCGGCCATGTCGAGGGTGAGCGCGCTGCCGGAACCGTTGTCCATGGCTCCGTTGTAGATGCGATCGCCGTTGATCGGCTCTCCAATGCCGATGTGATCAAGGTGGGCGGAGAGAACGACGTATTCATCTTTCAGCGCCGAATCGCTGCCGGGAATTTTGGCGACGAGGTTGGCCGATTCGATTCTGGTGACCTCAATTTTTGTTTTTGCCGCGAGCGAAACCGTAAGCGGAAAGTGTGGCAATACCTTGCGGTCTTTGCCGAGAGCGGCGATTTCCTCGAACGTATGGCCGGATCCGGCGAAGAATTTTTCCGCGCTCGCGGGATTGACGGTGACGGCGATCTTCGCGCCTTCGGTTTCGTTGAACTCGGGATAGTCGAGATCCATCGAGGGATGGGCGCGGTTGAGTGACATGCGCGACCAGGGAATATCCATCGAGGCGGGATTGATGAGCGAAACGATGCCGATAGCGCCAGCGGCTCGCAGAACTTTCCAGCGCTCGGCAGCGGTTTGGTAATGGGACGCCAACGCACCGGGAATTTCGGAGGGCGATCCGGCAAGAATCACGATGATCTTGCCGCGAACGTCGAGGCCAGCGAAGTCATCGTAATTTTTCTCGGGAACTTTGAGTCCGTATCCCGCAAACACGAGCGGAGCTTCAACCTCCGGAGCGGGCATGACGCGCGTGCCAATGATGGCATCTTCGCCAAGCGTGAGCGGTTCGCGATGGCCATCACGGATGAGGGCGAGGGTGCAATCCTTTTCGACAATCTGCCGTGAGACAAACTTGACCGGCTGATAGTAGCCGTTTACGCCGGCGGGTTCCGCGCCCGCACGCTTGAGTTGCTCGACCGCATATTTCTGCGCTTCGCGCTCGCCGCGGCTGCCGGTATCGCGGCCTTCGAGCTTGTCGTCGGCGAGGAACTTGATATGGTTCCACCATGTCGCGCCATCGAAGTGCGAGGTCTGGGCTGCAGCGGAAATTGCGAAGAGGATTGTGAGTAGTACAGTCAATGATTTAATTTTCATGTCGGTTCTCACCAGGCGAAGGGTTCTAGGATAGCAGGAAGCGAACAACAAAGAGGTCAGAACGCGAGTTTGACACTAGCGTCCCTGCAACCTAGGATTTGCGTGGCTATGCAGACCTCAGAAACTCACTCCCGCCGTCAGGATTCTTCGCAACACTTGACGGGCCTCGCGTCAAGAGACTTCGCGATCAAGAAGTTTGCCTCTCGGAGTGTTGCGACGAAGCCCGTTGCAACAAAGACTGTTGCAATTTTGATTATCCTCCTCATCACTACATTTCTTGCGTCCGCCGCGCCGCCGGCAATCCCCGGCGCCGATCCGCAACGCTACCTTGATGACATCAAGGCGCTGACCACCCCCGCCATGGAAGGACGCGGTGCCGGAACAAAAGGCATAGCCCGGGCCGAGCACCTGATCGAGAGGCGTTACAAGACTTTGGGGCTCGAACCCGCGGGCACGCACTCGTACCTGCAGCCTTTTACCGTCATCACCGGAGCGCAGTTGAAAGGGAAGAACAGTTTGGCGGTGATGACCGGCGCTGAGAACCACGAACCGAAGAGTGAACTGAAGGTCAAGCAGGATTTTGTTCCCTTCAGTTTTTCGGCCTCAGGAACGGCGCGCGCCCCTCTTGTCTTCGCCGGATACGGCATTACCGCCGATGAGTTTCACTACGACGACTACGCCGGCATCGACGTCAAGGACAAGATTGTGATCGTAATGCGCTACGAGCCTCCATCGTTCGGCGCGAAGGGAAGTGATCACGGCATAACGAGTCAGGTCATGACGCAGCACTCCCAGCTAGTGACGAAGGCGATCAACGCACGCAACCACGGCGCGAAAGCACTGGTGCTCGTGAACGGCAAACTGGGCGCCGGCGAAGACGATCTGCTGACCCGCTTCGGCAGCGTGAGCGGGCCGGAGAATGCGGGCATTATTTTTGTCCAAGTCAAAAACGATGCGATCAATAGCTGGCTGAAGGCGGCGGGCAAATCGCTGGTCGAATTGCAGAAGCAGATTGACGATTCGTCGAAGCCGGCATCGTTCGCGCTGCCCGAGAACGAATCCGCCGCGATCGACGTCACGATTCAGACGACGCGTGCGACGGTGAACAATGTGCTGGCCTATTTGCCGGGTAAGACCGACGAATACGTGATTGTCGGCGCCCACTACGATCATCTCGGGCGCGGCAATTTCGATTCGCTGGCGCCGTCGCAGATCGGCCAGATTCATCCCGGAGCGGACGACAACGCTTCCGGCACAGCCGGAGTGCTCGAGCTGGCTCGCCTGCTGGCGCCGCAGAAAGGTAAGTTGCGCCGCGGAATTCTGTTCATGGACTTCGCCGGAGAAGAACTCGGATTGCTCGGCTCGGCCGCGTGGGTGAAGGATCCAACCCGTCCGCTCGACAAGGCGGTGGCCATGCTCAATTTGGATATGATCGGCCGCATCAAAGATCAGAAGGTTTATATCGGCGGCGTCGGCACAGGCTCGACGCTGAAGGCCGACGTCGAAGAGGCGGCTGCAAATTCTGGATTCAAGGTCGAATATTCACCGGGGGGATATTCGTCGAGCGATCACACCTCATTTGTCGCGAAGAAAATTCCGGTGCTCTTTTTCTTTTCCGGCCTGCACTCCGATTATCACAAGCCGTCGGACACCTGGGAGAAAATCGATCCGGTGGCGGCAACGCGTTTGCTAGGTGTGGTAGGCGAGACAGCCGAATTGTTGGCGGCAGCGGAGGCGCGTCCGTCCTTTATTGTGGTCGCCGAAGACAAGCCGTCCGGCGGCTCGGGAGGCGGCGGCTACGGACCCTACTTCGGATCGATTCCAGATTTTGGTGAGATAGAAGCGGGCGTGAGGTTTTCCGACGTAAAACTAAACTCGCCCGCCGCGAAGGCCGGATTGAAAGCGGGAGACATCCTGGTGCAATTCGGCGACAAACCGATCAAGAATCTCTACGACTTCACCGACGCTCTGCGCCGCAGCAAAGTCGGCGACGTAGTCGAAGTCAAAGTACTGCGAGACGGCCAACCGGTGACCGCGACGGTTAAACTGGAACAGCGGAAATAGGATCGTAGTTGCGGAAACGATGACCAAGGTCGCAAGATTCAGAAGGCCGGTCCAACTTTTTTCGTGATCCTTCGTGACCTTGGTGGTTTATGCCTTACCGCCCGCCTTCAAACCGATACCCAACTCCGCGCAACGTCTTCAGATAACGCGGATGCCGCGGATCGCGTTCAATCTTCTCCCGCAGACGGCGCACGAACACGTCAATCGATCGCGGAGTCACAAACGATCCCTCTTTCCACACCGCGTCAAGCAACTGGTCGCGGGTAAAGACGCGTCCGCGATGCCGGGCTAGATATTCGAGGAGGCGGAATTCGCGCACGGTGGTGAGCACCGTCTTGCCCGCAACCCGCACCGTCATAGAAGCGACATCGATCTCCAACTCCCCCAGCTGGATCTTTTCGTGAGTAGGAGCATCCGGCGTAGCGCGGAGAACGTTTCGGATGCGGGCCAGCAATTCGCGGGGACTGAAGGGTTTGGTGATGTATCCATCGCCGCCCACGTCAAAGGCTTGCAGGCGGTCGGGTTCCTGGGTCCGTGCGGAAAGAAAAATGATGGGAGTCTTCGCCAGCTGTTCGTGCTGGCGAATCTGGCGGCAGAGATCGAAGCCGCTGATTCCCGGCAACATGATATCCAGAAGAAAGAGCGACGGTTGTGCGCGCGCTGCCATCGGAACCACTGGCGCTCCCGATAAGAACGTGGAAACCTCGTAGCCGGCGGTGCGCAGGTTGTGTTCGATCAGTTGCGACACGTCGGGATCGTCTTCGACCACATAAATCAGGTCGGAGTAACGCACTTTATCGGCTGCCGCCAAATTTTCCATGGCCAGAGGGAGAGCCATACACGCCCGCTTAGAAAGAACTTTGTCGTGATAATTCCATTGCGACACTAGAGCGAGTGTGTTGCAGCAATGTTGCGCTAGTGTTAAAGGAGGATTAATTTGCGAGAGATTGGGTGATGGGCGCGGCTTTGGCAGGCGTCGGGTTCGCCCCCGCGGCGGAAAGGGAACGCGCGCGGGAGCGACGAAGCTGCCGCGGGCTGTCGTTGCCGAATAGACGATGGACGATGCAGGGTCTTTGCTCCGATCTTGGCTCACGCGTTACACTGCCAGTCATGAATACGGCGATCCAACCGAATGTGAAGTTTGTGCAAACGCCCGACTACCGCGAAACCTATGCCAACAGCGTGCAGATACGGGTCAATGTCTGGGATTTCTTCCTCGTTTTCGGAACCATGCAGCAAAGCTCGGAGACGCAGGCCGAGATGCGAAATTTTCAGGGGATTTATCTCAGCCCGCAACAGGCCAAAGCGCTCACCGCGCTTTTGCAGCAGAACGTGGCGAACTACGAGTCCGCCTTCGGCGAGATCAAGCTTGATCCGCGCACTCCGGGCGGACCAGTCCACTAATGGACCGGTCGCGGACGCAGCGCTCCGATTCGAAAACGAAGTCGGCGGCGTCCGAGTGGTCGCAGCAGTTTTTTCTCTTCGCGCTCTTCTTTGTCGGATTGATGCTGCTGCACGCACCGCTGCTGCGCCTTCCTTACTTCTGGGATGAAGCCGGCTACTACGTTCCGGTCGCGCGCGATTTATTTCTGACCGGATCGCCGATTCCGCGGTCTACGATTTCCAATGCCCATCCTCCGCTGGTGATGATGTGGCTGGCGCTAGCGTGGCGCATCTTCGGATATTCAACGCTGGTTACACGGACCGCCATGCTGGCAGTGAGCGCCTTCGCGCTGGTCGGAGCGTTTCGACTTTCGCGCCTAGCCGCGAACCTGCCGGTGGCATGGGCGACCACGCTGTTGCTGGCCGTCTACCCCGTCTATTTCACGCAGAGCTCTCTGGCGCAGGTTGACCTGGCGGCGGCTGGGCTTACCTTTTGGGCGTTGGGCGATTATCTTGCAGATCATCCGTGGGGAGCGGCCCTTTGGTTCTCGGCGGCGGCATTGGCGAAAGAGACTGCGATTGTGGCGCCGCTTGCGCTAGTAGGATGGGAACTGCTCGGTTATCTTCTGCGGCGGCGTACCAGCAAATATGCTGAGAAACACTGGCAAGGAATTCTGCCACCCGTCGGCCGTCGCACGCGCTGGTCGTGTCTCCTAATTCCGATCGCGCCTTTGGCCTGCTGGTATGCCTATCATTATTTAAAGACCGGCTTTCTCCTCGGCAATCCCGAATTCTTTCGCTACAACGTAGCCGCCACTCTGAATCCGCTGCGCATTCCCCTGGCTTTCCTGCTGAGGCTGTGGCAACTCTTCGGATACTTCGGCCTGTATTTGCTGATGCTCGCCGGCCTGCTGGCGATGGTTCGTCCGCCGGTGATCGTGGCCGGAATAAAACGACCGCGGATCGCTTTCTGGGTGCAAGCAGCATTTCTTTCCGTCACGCTCGCCTATCTCGCCTTCATGTCGGCGGTAGGAGGCGCAGTGCTGGCGCGCTACATGCTGCCGGTCGTTCCGCTGGTGATTCTGGTGATGGTGTCGACTCTTTGGCGGCGCGCGCGCCACTGGTGGTTAATTGTAGGAGCGGTCGCGATTGCTTTTGTCGCCGGATTGTTCACCAATCCTCCTTACGGATTTTCTCTCGAAGACAATCTCGCCTATCGCGACTACATCGTCCTTCACGCGCAGGCGAGCCGCTTCCTGGCTGTGCAATATCCGGGCGCGCGCGTGCTCACCGCGTGGCCCGCGTCCGATGAACTGACGCGGCCATGGCTCGGCTACGTTAGCGCCGGTCAGCATTTCCGCGCGCTGCGCATCGAAGATTTTTCCGCCCCGCAAATCGACATAGCCGCCGCCGCTCGCAACCAGTTTGACGTGGCTTTGGTCTTCTCCACCAAGTATCAGCCTGCACACCCGCTGCTTGACAACTGGGAGGCATGGCAGCACATCAAAGAAAAATTCTTCGGCTATCATCGCGACTTGCCACCCGAAGAGATTGCCCAACGCTTTGGCGGAACGATTATGTATCACAAGGAAGAGTACGGGCAGTGGGTTGCGGTGATCGCGATGCGGAGTGGTTCGGCTGACAGGTGACAAGTGACAAGTGGAATGGGACAGGGAGAGCGGTATCTTACTGGGTCTTCCTAAACCCCCATCAAATGACAAGAATGCGTCTTGACCACCACCCACACCGCTTTCCCGGGTTTCAATTGCAGAACGTCGCGGGACGCCAGCGTTAAGTGCACCTCAAAATAAGTGCCTCCACACTCAACGATCGCTGCGATCATGACGTCCCTTTGAATCAATCGCCGAATCATTCCCGGCAAAATATTGCGCGCACTCAACCCGCGCGGCTCCTCGGTCGCCAGCAGCAGATCGCCAGCCTGAATGCCCACGCGAAGCCGCGAGCCAACTTCGGCCCGCACCAGCGGCGTTTCTAATTCCACCGTGCCGCTTCTCAAATGACAGGTCATCGTGCCGCGAGCTTCATGCAAACCTACTACGCTAGCGTCGAAAATATTTTCAAATCCGGCGAGATTCGCGACTGTCTCCAGCCGCGGAGCCCGCATCACTTCATGCGGCAGCCCTTGCGCCACGATTTTTCCCGCGTCGAGCACAATGACTTCATCGCCAAGAGCAAACACTTCTTCGCCGTTGTGGGTGACGAAGAGAATCGGGACGCGATGGTTCTGGTTCCACTTGCGAAGATCATCGACGAGCGACGACTTGGTCGGACGGTCGAGTGCGGACAGAGGTTCGTCGAGCAGCAAGGCGCGCGGTTCGGTTACGAGCGCACGCGCTAGGGCAACACGTTGGCGTTCGCCTCCGGAAATTTGCGCAGGCCTGCGATCGCGCAGATGCTCGATTCGAAATGCTTCGAGCATCTCGCGGCTGCGATTCTTTCGCTCCGCGGCGCTCAGCTTGCGCAGGCCATATTCGACGTTCTCGTCGGCAGTGAGGTGCGGGAAGAGCGCCAGCTCTTGATGAACGTATCCGATGTTGCGCTTCCAGGCGGCGACATTCAGCTTCTTCTCCGCGTCGTAAAGATCTTCGCCGCCAACGACAATGCGGCCGTCGTCGGGATCGGCCAGGCCGGCTATGCAATCGAGCAGAGTGGTTTTGCCCGCGCCGGAGGCTCCGAAGAGAATCGTAAAACCGGCGAGCGCGCGGAAATGAACATTGAGCAGGAATCTGCCTGCTGGGTGGGGAAAGCGCTTGCGAATACGGACTTCAATCTCGGAAGAGATTGGATGTGCTGACATTTTAGCTGTAGCCGGAGGCGCAACCGGGGCCTTCATCGCCACGGACCCACCGCCCAGTTTCTCCGGTTCAGACCGTAGCGATTCAAACCGAAGACAATCGACAAAATGACAAATGACACGATCAGCAAGAATAAAGCCGTCTGGTCCGCGCTGGAATAATTTGCGGTCTGCACCTGATCGTAAATATCGATCGAGAGCGTGCGGGTTACGCCCGGAATATTGCCGCCGACCATGAGCACCACTCCAAACTCTCCCAGCGTGTGCGCGAAGCTGAGCGCAAATCCCGTGATCAGCCCGGCTTTCGAGAGGGGAAGCACGACGCTTCGAAAGGTTTGCAGCGGAGAATGCCCGAGCGATGCCGACGCTTGCAGCAGTGTGGGGTCGACCGCGCCGAAAGACGCCGCGAAGGGCTGCACGGCGAAGGGCAGACTGTATAGCAGCGATCCGATCACCAACCCCTCGAAAGTGAAGGCCAGCGTGTGGCCGGTCAGCGACACCCACCAGCGGCCGAGCGGACTGCGCGAGCCGAGCGCTACGAGCACATAGAAACCGAGCACCGTCGGCGGCAGAACGATGGGCAGCGCGACTGCCGCTTCAACCAAAAACTTCCAGCGCCAGCGCGAGTAGGTCACCCAGTAGGCGATAGGAATTCCGATCGCGACGAGCAGCGTGGAGACGATGGCCGCGAGACGCACCGTCAACCAGAACGCCTCCCAGTTCATTTCATTATTTCTCCTGTGGAGGGTTTTTCCGCGGGCAGGGTAAACCCGTATTTCGCGAGCAGGGCGATGGCTTCATCGCTTTGCACAAATTGCAGGAACTTGCGAGCTGCATCCTGCTGTTTCGATTTCGAAAGCGCGACCGCAGCCTGGTTCAGCGTGGGATACGCATCGAGCGGAACCGCCCAGTAACGTCCTTTATCTTTCATGGCGGGCGCGAGCGCATGGGAGAGCGCGACGAGGCCGGCCTGGGCATTGCCCGATTCGACGAATTGCGCGGCCTGAGAAATGTTTTCTCCGACCACGAGACGGCTCGAAACTTGATCGTAGATTCCAAAGTGGCGTAGGGTAGCCGCTGCCGCGCGGCCATAAGGCGCGGTCGCGGGATTGGCAATCGAAATCTTCTTCACCGAGGGATCAAGCAGAGCGCTGATGCCGAGTTTCGAGAGATCGAGCGGCGAATCGGATGGCACCCACAGCACCAGGCGCCCGACCGCATAACGATAAAGCGTTTCTTTCGATGCCAACCCCTCGGCAATTAATTGTTGGGGATATTCTTCATCGGCGGATAAGAAAACGTCAAAGGGCGCGCCGTTGCGTATCTGGTTGGTTAAATTCCCGGACGCGCCGAAAGATATTTTCACTGCCTGGCCTGTCTTCTTTGTGTACGCATCGACCAGTTGCGGAAGGGCTGCGCTCATGTCGGCAGCGGCGGCCACGGTGATTTCCTGCGCAGATGCAAACGATCCCGTGAGCAGAAAAAGTAGCGTGAGTAATTTCTTCAATTTGTTCATCGAGAATTCTCACTTACACGAGCTTCGTTTTTGACAACGGCAACTCGCGCACCCGCTTGCCGGTAGCAGCAAAGATCGCGTTGCATAGCGCTGGCGCAAACGGCGGCACGCCGGGCTCACCGACGCCAGCAGGCGGCGCTTCACTTTCTACGATCGTCACCTCGACGTGGCGCGGAGCGCGATTCATGCGTGCGACCTGGTAATTATTGAAATTGCCTTGGTCAATAACTCCGTTGGTTGCGGTTATCTCGCCAAACAACGCGAGACTCGTTCCAAAGACAGCCGCGCCTTCGAATTGGTTGCGAACGTTGTCGGGGCTGACAATGGTGCCCGCATCGACCGCTGTCCAAACATTTGGAATGTGTACCTGTCCCCGGCTGTCGATTTCGACTTCAACCACGGTTGCGACGTAAGTAAGGAAGCTGCGATGAGCCGCGATACCTAGTGCGCGCCCTTTGCCCATCGGTTTCTTGCCCCATCCTGATTTCTCGGCCGCGATCTCGACCACACGGCGCAAACGAACTGTATCGAGAGGAAAGACTTTGGCGTCTTCCGCTCCCTCGCCAGTGAGATCAAGCTTGACGATGCGCGGCGGCCCGATCAGATCAAGCAGGTATTCGACCGAGTCTTTGTTGGCGTTGTGAGCTAGTTCGTCGGCAAAAGAGTGAATCGCGAATGCATGATAAATATTCGCCACGCTGCGCAGCCAGCCGATGCGAACGTGATAATCAGCCGGACCATTTTCGGCGCGATGGTTGGGGATATTGAAGGGAAGATTGTTCCATCCCAGCCCCATCTCGTCGTCGGCATATTTCGCGGACGCGTCAAAAGTAGAATTGATCGGCGGATAGACGGTGCGCTGCAACCAGGCTGTGGGCTTGCCGTTCGAGCCGATGGCCACCTTCATATACATAGCGGCCACCGAGTGAAAAAAATCGAAGTGAATATCGTCTTCGCGGCTCCAGACAACTTTCACAGGCTTGCCGAGTTGTTTTGATAGAACGGCGGCTTCGGCAACCTGGTCCGGCTTCGACTTGCGTCCAAAGCCGCCGCCCAGCAGCGTGACGTGACAAGTCACATCTTCTTTCTTGATGCCTAAGACGCCGGCAATTGTTTCTTGCACAGCTTGCGGATTCTGCGTCGGCGCCCAGGCCAACACTTTTCCATCGCGATACTCGGCAACGGCTACCGGCGGTTCCATGGAAACGTGCGCCAGGTGCGGGGTGTAGAACTCGGCCTCAATAATTTTTCCGCCGGCCTTGCCACTCTGAGCGAAAGCCGCATCCACATCACCCACATTGCGCACAACCTTGCCCGGTTGCCGCGAGGTGGCTTCGAGCGTCTTCCGAAACGGCCCCGAGTTATAGACCGAGTGCGGACTGCTGTCCCACTCAATTTTCAAGCTCTTGCGCCCCTGGAATGCGGCCCAGGTGTTGTCGGCGATCACGGCGACTCCGCCCAAAGGTTTGAACAGATGCGGCGGCTCGACAGTGTCGATCGTCAACGTCTTTTGAACGCCCGCGACTTTGAGCGCGGCTTTATCGTCATACGACTTGATCTTTTGTCCGAGCACCGGCGGATGCTCAACCGATGCAAAGACCATGCCTGGCATGGTCGCGTCCATCCCGAAGACCGCTTGACCGGTGACAATCTCAGGGAGATCGAACAGAGAATTGTTCTCTTTGCCGATGTAGCGCCATTCCGAACGTTTCTTAAGCGGCAGAGGAAGATTCTCTTCTCGCGGGACAGGCAACTTTGCGGCGGCGGCGGCAAGGTCGCCATAGCCAACCTTGCGGCCGCTGGCCTTGTGCACAACGAAATGCGGCTCAGTTGCGCACTCCGCTTGCGGAACCCCCCACTGTGCAGCCGCGGCACTGATCAACATTACGCGCCCGGTAGCCCCGACGCGGCGCATCAAGTCAAAGCTGCTGCGAACCGAATGGGAGCCGTCGGTATCCTGCTCGCCATACTTCGGATCGCCAATCGCCTGATCGATCCTGACCTTCGACCAATCTGCGTCGAGTTCGTCGGCGACGATCAGAGGCAAGGCGGTCCGGCTGCCGCATCCCATCTCAGACCGATGGGCGACGATGGTGACGGTGCCGTCCGATGCAATCGACATCCACAGGCTGGGATCAAAGGCTGGCGCGGCTTCCCCTTCCGCGGCAAAAAGTGGCTGCGGAATGAAGCGAACGCTGAGCACAAACGCGCTGCTGGCAAACGCCACCTGCAGGAATCCTCTTCGACTGAAGGGCTGGCTCGAGCGATGCTGGCTTGCTTGACGGCTGACATTCTCGATGAGATTCATGCCGTCTCCTTGGCAGCCGGATGCTTCGCGGCTTCGTGAATCGCCGCTCGAATTCTCTGATAAGTGCCGCAGCGGCAAATGTTGCCCGACATGGCAACATCGATGTCCTGATCGCTAGGATTTTTGTTTTCTTTCAGCAGGGCGATTGCCTGCATGATCTGTCCCGTCTGGCAGTAGCCGCATTGCGGCACTCTGATCTCCATCCAAGCCTGCTGCACGGGATGCATGGGCGCGATGCCTTCAATCGTCGTGATCTCGGCCTCCCCGACCTCTTTCATCGGAGTGACGCAGGAGCGGATGGCCGCGCCGTTCTGATGCACGGTGCAGGCTCCGCAAAGCGACATGCCACAGCCGAACTTTGTTCCCGTGAGCTGCGCGACATCGCGCAGATACCAGAGCAACGGCATCTCTGGATCGCCGTCGAACGTTTTATCCTGGCCGTTTACTTTGAAACGGATCATCTGTCCCCCCGGTCAATTTTCGCGGTCGGTTTCCTAATCGAACGCTGGTTGCTGTCGAATGATTTTCATATCCTAGTCGCACAGCGCGAAATGTGGAAGAGTGCAGCGTCAGGCACGCGGAGAAAACCAGCGCGCCGTCATATAATCGTCTGGCCTTCCAGGAGGAGTTTTGGCTTACGACGATCTGCGGGACTGGATCAAAGCGCTCGACCGAGCGGGCGAACTGAAGCGCATCCGCGTGGAAGCAGACCCAATCTTAGAGATTACCGAGATTGCCGACCGCGTTTCGAAGAGCCGTGACCGGGAAGGAACTGTCGGCGGAAAAGCGCTGCTCTTCGAGAACGTTAAAGGCTATCCGGGCACGCAACTCCTCATGAATCAGTTTGGTTCGGCGCGCCGCATGCGGCTCGCGCTGGAAGTGAATCGGCTCGATGAAATCTCCGAGCGCATACGCGCTTTCATGGACGTGAAATCTCCGCAAGGCTTTCTCGACAAAATGAAAATGCTGCCCATGCTAGCGGAGATGGGCAAGCTTTTTCCGAAGACCGTCGCAACCGGCCCGTGTAAAGAAGTCATCAAGCGCGATAATTTCTCGCTGCTCGATTTTCCCATCCTGCAATGCTGGCCCAAAGATGCGGGGAGATTCATCACCCTGCCCTGCGTGATCACGCGCGATCCGAAAACCGGCAAGCGCAACGTCGGCATGTATCGCATGCAGATCTACGACGAGCGCACGACCGGGATGCACTGGCAGCGGCAGAAGGTTGCGGCCGAGCATTATCGTGAGCATATGCGGCAGAGTGTGGCGAGCAATAGCGTAGCCGAGCGTCCGCGCGCGGCCGTCGACATCATGGCGAGGTCATCGGGCGGCGCAATGTTAGCCGATGGCGATCGTCCGTCGGGAAGAATGGAAGTCGCCGTGGCCATCGGCGCTGATCCGGCGCTTACATTTTCGGCGATTGTCCCGGCGCCGCCCGATGTCGAAGAATTTGTCATTGCCGGATTTTTGCGGCAGAAGCCGATCGAACTGGTGAAGTGCGAGACGGTCGATTTAGAAGTTCCGGCCAACGCCGAGATCGTGCTCGAAGGCTATGTCAATCTCGATGAACTGCGCACCGAGGGACCGTTCGGCGACCACACAGGTTTTTATTCCCTCGAAGACGAGTATCCAGTCTTTCATGTCACCTGCGTGACGCATAGAAAAGATCCGATCTATGCGACGACGGTCGTGGGTAAGCCGCCACAAGAAGATGCCTGGATGGGCAAAGCCGTCGAGCGCATTTTCCTGCCACTCATGAAGCTGACGATCCCCGAGCTCGTCGACATCAATCTGCCGATCGAAGGCGTCTTTCACAACCTGATGATCATTTCGATTCGCAAGTCCTACCCAGGGCAGGCGCGCAAAGTGATGAATGCAATCTGGTCGCTGGGCCAAGCGATGTTCACGAAGTGCATCGTCGTCGTCGACGAAGACGTCGACGTGCAGGATGTGGCCGATGTCACGCTGAAGGCGCTCAACAATATCGATCCGGAGCGCGACATACAGTTCACGCTGGGGCCGGTCGATTCGCTCGACCACGCCGCGCGTTTGGCGAATTACGGATCGAAGATGGGCATCGACGCCACACGCAAGTGGTCGACCGAAGGTTTCGAGCGTCCCTGGCCGGATGAGATCGTGATGGACGCGAAGACGCGCGCATTGGTGGATGGGAAGTGGAAAGCCCTCGCGAAAGAGTTGGGGATCGAATAAACGGCACTGAGTTAGAATACCCCCATGGAAATCCGCCTTCGCCCCGAACTCGAGGAGTTGATCAAACAGGACGTCCAGCGTGGCCCCTACGAGAGCGTCGATGAGTTCGTGGAACAAGCTGTTTCCATGCTGCATGAGCAGGAAGCGTGGTTGGCCGCAAATCGAGAGGATATTCAAACGAAGATTGCGGAAGGCTACGCCTCCGCACAGCGCGGCGAATTGATGGGCCCCGACGAAGTGCGTTCCAAGCTTGCCGAACTTAAGCGAACAGGACCCGGTCATCAGCAGGGCTGATGGAGAAGTACAAAATAACGCCGGAAGCTGTCAGCGATCTCTTCGAGATTTGGAACTACATAAACCGAGACAATTCAGAAGCGGCGGACAGGGTTGAGGAAGCGATTTTGCGGGCGTGCGAATTGCTTGCCGACTCTCCACTCGCCGGTCGTGTTAGGAAAGACTTGACTCCGTTGCCGGTCCGCTTTTGGGTCGTGCATCCATATTCGAATTACCTGATCGTCTACAATCCGGAAAAGAAGCCGCTTCAAATCGTTCGAATCCTCCACGGAGCCCGTGACCTTCGGTCTGTTCTAATGTAGAGGTTTATCGCGACGTGCGAGGGCATTTCTCATGAACTTCATCAAACCTATGCAAACTTTCGGCACGCCTCGACTGCTTCTCCTTGTAGCTTCTTCGCTGATTTTTCTGAACTGCCCGCTCTACGCGCAGCAACCTTTCTTCAGCGAAGCGCAGTGGACTGCGATCCGCGATGAGGCCAGTGGGGTCGCTCCGTATGAGAACCTGCGTCTGCTCACGCGGCTGCACCGCGTTCCCGCGACGCCGGAGTTCGACCAGGCGGCCGACTTCATGCTGGCGCGTGCCAAAGAATATGGGCTGCAGGATGCGCACGCGGAGCAGTTTCCCATCGATGGCAAGATTCACTACGGGTTGATGCGCTCCTACATGGCGTGGCATGTGGAGGCGGCGAGCCTATGGGAAATCGAGCCGGAACACACTCTGCTCGGCGACTGGGCGACGGATCCGATCCGCCTCGCCGACTACAGCCACTCAGCGGACGTGGATGCCGCGCTGGTCGACATTGGCCTTGGAACGAGCGAGGCGGACTACGCAGGGAAGGATGTGCGCGGCAAGATCGTTCTCGCCGATGGTTCACTGGCGACGGTGCAGCGCATGGCGGTGATTGCGCATGGTGCGGCAGGCATCGTGAGCGACATGCCGAATCAGACGACAGCCTGGTCGGGCCTCGACACAACGATCGTGCGGTGGGGTCATCTGGAAGCTCTCCAGCCGATTGGATTTGCGTTTATGGTTTCGCACGGAACAGCGACCGGGTTGCGAGCGCAGCTTTCGGCCGGCCATCCCGTGATGCTGAGCGCGCACGTGAAAGCCGAGGTCACGCCGGGGCATTGGACCGTCGTTACAGCGACAATCCCAGGCACAGACCCGCGCGCAGGCGAGGTCGTCTTTAGCTGCCATCTTGATCATCAGCGGCCGGGAGCGAACGACAACGGAAGCGGCTGCGTGACCACTATGGAGTCGGCGCGCATCCTGAACCGGTTGATTGGAAGCGGCAAACTGCCGCGCCCGGCGCGGACCCTGCGTTTTATATGGGGACCAGAGGTCGAGGGCACGATGGCCTTTTTGAGTGCCCACCCCGATATTCGGAAATCGCTGCGCGCCGATGTACACATGGATATGGTGGGCGGCGATCCTTATAAGAACAAATCCATTCTGCACGTGACCGAGACGCCGTGGTCCCTGCCAAGCTTTGTCACCGATGTGGGCGAATTGTTCGCCGAGGCGATCCGGGATGGCGCGACGGTGTACGCCGAAGATGGCAGCCATTCAGAGGCCGCAGTGTTGGAGGATCGAAACGGCGCGCCCGGCACGCGCAACGAATTTCTCGCCGATCGAACGGCATATTCCGAAGGCAGCGATCACGATGATTACGACTCTTCGACGATCGCCGTCCCATCGCTCTACTTGCGCGACTGGCCCGACATTTATATTCACACCGATCACGATACGCTGGCACAGATCGACCCAACGAAGCTGCGTCGGGTTGCGCTGCTGGGTGCGGCCGCCGGATATACGTATGCGGCAGTCGATGGCGCCAGAGGCCGGGGCTTGGCTTCCTTTTTTGCGGCACGCGCGCAACGGCGGCAGGCCGAGGGTTTTGAGCGGGCGAGGAGCCTGGCGCAAGACAGCCAGCTGCCACCGAGAGAAGCCTGGTATGAGGCGCGCAACTTGATGACGCAGATGCTACGGCGCGAGCAGGAGGAACTCCGCTCGTTTTCCGCCTATACCCAGAGTGATGTAGGGAATGTCGCGACGTTTAGTAAGGATCTGGAAGCGCAGGCTGCGATGCTGAATGCGTGGATCGACAAGATTGCCGCGGAACGCGGCGCTCACGATCTTCCTGCGCAGCCACCGTGGCATGGTGAACCGGAGGCGACGCGCGTGCCGGCGCGCACGGCCGAGTTTGGTCCGCTAACTTATCAGAACGACGATGTCCTGCTAGACCGCCTCGGCAGCGAGCGGGTAGCAAAAATTAAGCTGCTTCAGGGCGGGTCGAATCGTCTCTTGCGCGTGCAGGATCGCGGGTCACTCTATGCCTACGAAATTGTCAACTTCGTGGACGGGAAGCGGTCCGTGGGCGAGATACGCGACGCGGTCGCGGCGGAATTTGGCCCGATCCCGCTCGACGTTGTGGCCGATTATCTGAAGGCTTGCGAAGAAGCGAAGATCGTGGCATTCCACTAGCCGGTATTGTTCCTTATACAGAAAGAGAGCGGTGATGAGATCGGCGAAATCGAGAATTGGTTTTGCGGCACTTTATTTTGTGGCGGTTCTTGGGTTGACAGTAAACCTGCATTCGCAGTCTCGCGACGCGCAGGGCGCATTTCAAACTACATCGGGCCTTGGCCGAAAACTCTACGCCCTGCCCGACGACGATAAAGTTATCGCTGCTCGCAAGAGCCTGGCCGAAGATCCGAAGAACATTGACCGCGTGATCCAGCTCTCAAAGGCTCATGCGGCGCGCAGGCAGTATCGCGAAGCGGTCGCGACAACGACTGCAGCCTTGGCCTTTGCTCCAAAAAGCGCGGATCTTCACCTCGAACGCGGCCACCGCGAACTGGGTCTGCGCGAGTTCAAGCAAGCAATGAATGACCTGGAGCAGGCAACCCGGCTCGCGCCCGACATGCTCGATGCCCATTATCATCTCGGGCTGGCGCATTATTTCTTAGGTGAGTTCGCCGCTGCCGCACTTTCGTTCGGTCGAGCGCGCGCGCTCGCGAAAAATGATGACAGCCTGATCGACTGCACGAATTGGCTCTATGTTTCGCTGCGCCGCGCCGGTAAAGAGCAAGACGCGGAACAGGCCCTCTCCCGCATCACGCCGGAGGTTAAGAACACGGAGCCTCATCTTTATTTCTATCTCCGCCTCCTGCATTTTTATCAGGGGCAGCTTACGGCAGAGGCGGTGTTGCCGCCTCCGCCGGCCGGTTCGGATGATCTTGAAGGCGAGCTTGCCTTCGATACGGTGAGCTATGGCGTCGGCAACTGGCGCATCTATCATCACCAGGGCGCTGATGCCGTCGAACTGTTTAAGAATGTCGTGAAGGGCGAGGCTTGGAATGCCTGGGGATTTATCGCGTCGGAACTTGAGCTAGTCCGCAGCGACAGGTAACCCAGCTTCAGAAAATTCCTATCCCGCGAGGGCTCGCATTCGCCTTTCGTTCGCTATAATTCCAAAAGTCAAAGTTTGCCGTTTCGATTGCAAAAATCTGCATGAGTTTCGCTACCGTCCTACGTCGTAATTTAGCTGAATGCGCTCACAGATACGCGCTGGCGAAAGCACTGCCGCATTGTCTTAGCTATGGCGAATCCCCCATCGTTTGCTTCGAGCCCCTCCCGGATAATTTGCGCCATGGAAACTTTTTCCCTCCGAGTTACAGGGCGATCTGCCAAAATCCTGCCTGGCGAAGACGATTGGCAAAAGTTCATACTCTAGGCCACAGGGCTCTCCCTGCAAGCGATCGCGGGCGCCGAATGGAGCTTGATACCTGTACTAGTTCCGATGCCTTGCTCATGAATATTTTCTGCCATCCAGGTGCCTTGCGGGACCAAAACTTCTGTGCGCTGCTCGGCGTCGAGCCACGCTTGTCTCCGTGTTTTGGATATCGCGCACGCGTTCCTCTTGCCAATGGCGGATTCGATCGCACTGAAGTCGATCTCCTCTTGGGAAACTTGTTACTCGAGGCGAAACTGACCGAGAACGACTTTCAGAGCGCTCCGAAACGGGCTCTCCTCGCCTATCGGGATTTCTTCAAGGTGTTCGCTTCGAGGCAGCTTCCGCAGACCGGCGATAACTATCTTTGCTATCAACTTCTCCGCAATGTCCTCGCGGCCTATGCTCTGCAGTATTCGTTTTGCGTTTTGGTCGACGATCGCCGACCCGATCTGGTGGATGCCTGGTACGCTGTGATGCGGTGTGTCAAGCCGGTGGAATTGCGAACTGAGCTCAGAATTTTGACTTGGCAGGAACTGACTGACTCCGCCCCAGCTGGCCTTCGCGCCTTCCTGGCGAAAAAGTATGGACTCTCGCGGGAGCGCTTCGAAGGGCCGTCTGCGGCCGCCTAGGATAATCTTTTGCTGGCCAGAGAGGTTCTTTTTCTTGGCTTCCACAGCCAAACTTTGGTAATTTTTCAGGTATGCCTCCGTTAGGTTTCAATACAGAGGCAATCCAACCAACGGAATCGTAAATATGAATAGTTTGGAGCTCTGCCTCGTCGTCCAGGTGTGTCTTGCCTTCGGAGTAGCCGGATTATTTTGGCCAGAAAAACTCCGGCCGTTGTTTGATGTCTTGATGTTTCCGTGGGCGGCCAACTACCGCGCCATTCGAGCGAACAGCATTGCCGCCATTGGATTGTCTCTCGTACTTTTCGTTCGCCTGCTGACCGGTATTTCTTAAATCTCGCCGCTGTTCCAAGTAAACTCAGCAATTTTGGCGGCGTCACTGGCCACCTTCCCGGCACTCGTGTCGCCTCCAAAGCGAAACTCGGTCAATACAGGAAACAAGGTATATCCCCAGAGCGTCCGATGATGCATCCTGAATGGTCGTTCTCCGGGAGTAGTGTGTTAATCCCGCGAAAGACCATCGAACGAAACAAGATAATATCTCAAGGATAGATAAGGTTGAGCATGGGTTGCATGGAAATCCTGATTGCGGACGATCATGAATTGTTCCGCCGCGGCTTACGGATGTTTCTCGAATCCCGGCCAGATTGGCACGTTTGTGGCGAGGCAGCGGATGGTAAAGAAGCGGTAGCTAAGGCGAAGCAACTGAAACCGGATGTGGTGCTGTTAGACGTATCGATGCCAAAGATGAATGGGCTCGAGGCGGCGCGCGTGATCCGGCGGGAAACACCGGAGTCCGAGATTCTGATTATCAGCCAAAATGAAACGGCCCTGATGGAAAAAGCCGCTCTGCAGGCAGGGGCCTCACGCTACATCCAGAAGACGAGGATTTCGCCGGATCTGTCGGATGCGCTGGAAGCGTTGAGCAATCGGCAAGTGGCGAATGAGGCTGAGCAAAAAAAACCAGTGCTCGGCGAACCGGGAAAATTAGGCGGGGAACAAGAGGATGCCGTAGAGCAGAACCGCGAGCAACAATTCCGAGCCATGATCGACGCGCTCCCTGCCGCCATTTATACGACCGATGCCGAAGGCTGGCTTACGCACTTTAACCCCGCGGCGGTTAAATTTTCCGGTCGTGTGCCAGAGCTCGGCACCGACCGATGGTGCATAAGTTGGAAGATTCTTCAGGCCGATGGCACGCCCCTTCCGCACGAGAAGTGCCCCATGGCGGTAGCGCTCCAAGAAGGCCGGATTATCGAAGGCGCGGAGTGCATCGCGGAGCGGCCTGACGGGACCCAAATCTGGTTTACTCCTCATCCCCGGCCTTTGCGAGATGCGTCCGGAAAAATCGTCGGCGGCATCAACATGCTGGTGGACATTACCCACCAGAAACAGGCTGAGAGAGCAAATTCTTTACTGGCCGCCATTGTTGGTTCTTCCGATGACGCAATCATTAGCAAGAATTTCGATGGCATTATCACCAGTTGGAACAAGAGCGCGGAAAGGATTTTCGGTTACACCGCCGATGAAGCCATCGGCAAGTCGATCATGCTTCTTATTCCAGAGGGGTGCCGCGGAGAAGAGGAACAGATTATTGCGCGCCTCAGGCGAGGCGAGCGGGTTGATCATTTCGAAACAACTCGTGTGCGCAAAGACGGCTCGACCCTGGACGTGTCGCTGACCATTTCCCCGGTGCGCGATGGATCGGGCCGGGTCGTCGGCGCGTCGAAGGTTGCGCGAGACATTACCGAGCGCAAGCTCGCGGAGCGAGCCTTGCGAAACAGTGAAGAAAGCTTCCGGGCTATCGTTGAGACCACACCCGAATGCGTTAAGCTTGTAGCCCGCGATGGCACTCTGCTGCACATGAATTCCTCCGGCCTGGCGATGCTGGGAGCCGATGCCGCGGACAAGGTGGTCGGTAAGAGTGTTTATGAGTTAATCGCTCCACAGGATCGGGAACGATTTCGCGCTTTTAACGAAACGATTTGCCAGGGTGAGAAGGGACGCTTGGAATTCGGTATCGTGGGGCTACAGGGCGAATATCGCCACATGGAAACGCATGCCGCGCCGCTGCAAAATCGAGACGGTAACATCGTTCAGCTCGGGGTTTCTCGCGATATCACCCAACGAAAGCGGGTGGAGAAAGCGCTGGCGGACGCTGCGCGCCAGCAAAAAGCGCTGTTTCATATGGCCGACCAATTGCATCGTGCGCTATCCATGGAGGATGTCTACGACGCAGGTCTTGAGGCCATTTGCAGTGCGTTGGAGTGCGATCGAGCGTCTATTTTGCTCTATGACGATCGCGGTGCCATGCGTTTTGTAAGCTGGCGAGGTTTGTCTGAGAAATATCGCAGCGCGGTCGAAGGGCACTCGCCTTGGCGAACTCTGGATGACAATCCGCAGCCGGTTTGTATCGGCGATATCGATGGTGCCGATTTCGGAGACGCGCTGAAAGCAACAGTAAAGGCGGAGGGCATCCACGCCCTTGCTTTTATTCCTCTCGTTTCCGAGGGCAAGCTGATGGGAAAATTCATGATGTACTTTCCCAGCCGCCACGATTTCAGCACTGATGAACTTGAGCTCAGCCTGGCAATCGCGCGCCAGTTGGCTTTTGCCATCGATCGCAAGCGCGCCGACGCGGCATTGCGGGAAAGCGAAAAAAAGTTTCGCGCACTTTCAGAATCCCTCGACGCCGAAGTGCGTCTGCAGACGGACGAACTGCTGGCTCGCAATAACGGCATGCTGAAACAGTCGGAGCAACTGCGCGATCTTTCGCAGCGACTGCTGCGAGCCCAGGATGAGGAGCGCCGGCATATCGCCCGCGAGTTGCACGACAGCGCCGGTCAAACTCTAACCGTCCTGGAGATGAATCTCGCCCGTTTTCTTCAAGAAGCGCAACAAAACGCGCCCCATCTCGCCAAAGACGCGGAGGAGACACAACAACTGGTGCAGCAACTGACCCGCGAAATTCGCACGACCTCCTATTTGCTCCATCCTCCCTTGCTCGATGAAAGCGGTCTAGCCTCGGCGCTCAGTTGGTATATCGAAGGACTCCATGAACGGAGCGGCCTCGACATCATGCTTGCGATTCCCGAGGAATTCGGCAGACTTCCGCGGGAGATTGAGTTGGTCGTGTTCCGAGTGGTTCAGGAATGCCTGACCAATATTCAGCGGCACTCCGGGAGCAAGAGCGCATCCATCCAAGTTGCTCGCCAAGGCGAATCGGTTTCCATCGAGGTCGAGGATCAGGGGAAGGGCATCTCGCCAGAGAAGCTGGCCGAGATTCAGTCGCGTGGGTCCGGTGTCGGAATCAGAGGAATGCAGGAGCGCGTGGGCCACTTTCGCGGTAATATGCGGATCGAATCGAACGGCTCCGGCACAAGAATATTTGTCAGCATTCCGCTTTCAGAAGCGCCCTCGGAGAAGCCGACTGCGATTGAACCGCTTCCTCCCGCACATTAGAATCGGAGCAGAAGAATCGAACTCGGTATCGTCCTTATGAAAATTCTGATTGCGGATGACAACCAGTTGGTTCGACGCGGGGTGGCGCGAATTGTATCCGGCTACTCTCACTGCGAAGTTTGCGCCGAAGCCTCCGACGGCCTTGATTCTTTGCAGAAGGCCCGCGAGTTTCTTCCCCATCTTATTCTTCTCGACATCAATATGCCCGGCATGGATGGCCTGGAAACTTCACGTCGGTTGCGCCAGGAGTGGCCGCAAATCAAAATCATCATTATGAGCCATAACGATGCTGACAAGTTCTTATCCGACGCCCGTAAGGCTGGCGCCGATGGATGTGTCGATAAGGCACGCATCGTTACTGATCTGCCGCGTATTATCGAAAATCTTGGGCGTGTATCTTTCGGAAACCGGATGGAATAGCAACAGCGTGGGTTCTGGGTGAAACTGCGTCGCAAAACCCAGGTTTCCCTTTTCCTATCCGCATTTGATTACCATCACTCCTGCCGGTATCGTTATCGCAATATTGCGGTCACCAAGTGCGCGTGACAAATCCTGAAGCGAAAAGGACGGTTGATCTTGAGAATACGTTCGCAAATTCTGCTTTTCGCGCTCATCAGCACCGCCTTGGCAATCGGACTCTTATCGGCGCAGCGTGTTAAAGATGACAGTCCCAAACGTTGGATCACAACCTGGGCCACTGCGAATGCGGCAAGTGACCTCCCCGCCTCATTCTCCAATCAAACAATTCGCGAAATTATCCATACTACCATCGGTGGCAGTGGGGTTCGGCTTCGGCTTTCGAACACGTTCGGAACCCGCGCGATTCGGTTCGACGCGGTTTTCATTGGTCGGCAAGCCACCGGGGTGGAGGGCGGAGGCGCATCTTTAGTTCCGAGCTCGAATCGCCAGGTGATGTTCGGAGGCAATCCCTTCATCTCCATTCCGGAAGGCGCGGAAGTCCTGAGCGATCCGATTGCTTTGTCTGTGGCGCCCCAGAAGAATCTCACGATCAGTCTGTTTATTTCTGAAGACTCAGGACCAGCCACGGTTCATGGATCGGCCTTTCAGACCAACTATGTGTCAGGTCCGGGCAACTTTGCGGCCGACGAAAGCGGAAAAGCGTTTGCCGACGGCACAGGATCCAAAGCAATTGGGTCGTGGTACTTCTTGAGGGCGGTCGAAGTGCTCGCGCCTGCTAACGTGAAGGGCGCGGTTGTCGTGCTCGGAGATTCGATCACCGACGGCGCCTCGACTCACCCCGACAAGAATGAGCGCTGGACAGACGTTCTGGCGCGTCGCATACTAGCCAGCCACATGGAATTGGCGGTACTGAACGCAGGCATCGGCGGCAATCGTGTGTTAACCAGTTCGCCGTGCTGGGGACAGAATGCACTGGCCAGACTCGGTCGCGACGTGTTAGCCGAGACGGGAATAAAGGCGGTGATTCTATTCGAGGGCACCAACGATATTGGGCAGCCAGACTCTCCCGCTGCTAACACCAATTCTTGTTTCAGCCGCACGCAAGTGACCGCCGATGAAATCATCGCCGGTTATCAACAAATCATTGCCCGAACGCACGCTCGCAGCCTCAAGATTTTCGGTGCAACCATCCTTCCTTATCAGGGCTTGGCAGCGTGGACGCCATCAGGCGAGGCGAAGCGCGTGGCCGTGAATCAGTGGATTCGGAATTCTGGCGCTTTCGACGGCGTTATCGATTTCGACGCCGCCTTGCGCGACCCAGCCAAGCCCAGCTACTTGGCTCCTCAATATGATAGCGGCGATCATTTACATCCCGGGGCGGTGGGGCACGAAGCGATGGGAAACGCGGTGGATATGAGGCTCTTTCGTTGACTTCGGAAGGACAGCACCAAAGGCTCCGGCGCGCAGATCTTCGGAATACTGTTTTCGACAGACGGCAACCGTTGATTCTCCTCACGCCATTATCGTATTCTGCCATCCGATGTAAGATGTGTTGCCGGCCGCTAATTTCTGGCAGACAGTGCCCGTGCTGCCGAGCAGGGAAGAACTGAGGGGGAACGAGGCCAATGGTGCCAAACGTCGGTGTAGGAACTCCCACGAAAGCGGTCGCGGCAGCGCCGTCCACTTCGTATCGCGGGCCCTTGGCCATACTAACCACGCTCTTCTTTATGTGGGGTTCGCTGACCTCTCTGAACGATGTGCTGATTCCTTATGCGCAGCGTGCCTTCAATCTCAATCTCGCCAAGAGCATGCTGATTCAGACTGCTTTCTTCTTGGCTTATTTCGTCTTTTCCGTTCCCTCATCCAAGATCATCGACTGGCTCGGATACAAGAAGGCGATCGTCGTGGGACTGTTGACGATGGTGATCGCGTGTCTGGGATTCTATCCTGCCGCGAAGATCCCCTCGTTTCCATTTTTTCTCGCGGCGCTGATTGTGCTGGCGACTGGGATTACGATTCTTCAGGTCGCGGCGAACCCGTATGTTGCAGTGCTGGGAAGCCCGAAAACCGCTTCGAGCAGACTGGTTCTTACGCAAGCCTTCAATTCGCTGGGCACAGCCGTGTTCCCCTGGGTGGGGGCTCGCGTGATTCTCGGAACGACGACCAACGCAATCGCGCAGAGCACTTCGCAGCAAGCGAATGCCATTATCCGTCTCTACGTCTATTTCTTTGCTGTGGCATTGTTCCTGCTGGCAATCGGTTTCGGCCTGTCGAAGCTCCCCAAAATTGAGTCCGCCGAACACCGTATCGGAGAAAAGGTAAACGACTCCGTCTGGAAACATCCGAACCTGGTATTCGGGGCGATTGCGATCTTCATGTATGTCGGCGGGGAGGTCGCGATTGGAAGCTCCGTTGCCAACTATCTGGCTTTGCCGAACATCGGCGGGTTCGCTCAGAATATTTCCGACCCAGCGACGCGCTACCATGCGGCGTTGGTAGAGGCCGCACGATACATATCGGTGTATTGGCTAGGCGCCATGATCGGCAGATTCATCGGTTCGGCAGTTCTGCAAAAAGTAAGAGCCGGCACCCTGCTCGCGCTCTTTGCGGTGATGGCCGCGCTGCTGGTGGGTGTTTCAGTTGTGACCGGCGGCCATGTGGCGATGTGGTCGATACTCGCGGTCGGTTTATTCAACTCGATCATGTTCCCCTGCATCTTCACACTCGGCATCGCGGAACTCGGCCCACTCACGGGAGACGCATCCGGTATTTTGAATATGGCGATTGTGGGCGGCGCAATTGTTCCGTATCTGGTCGGCAAAGTCGCCGATGTGATTAACCGGGCCTACTATCCGGCTATGACGCAGGGCGAAACCAGTTGGGGACAAGGCATTCATTACGCTCTGGCCGGGGCCCTGATTTGCTATCTCTACATTTTGTTCTTCGCGGTCAGCGGATCGAAGCCCAATAGCGAGCGCTACGTCAGTTCATAGTCAGTTTCCGCGCCCGCCTGTCCCTTGATCTAATCTTGTTACAACTCGGGTATACCGGATGCACTGTATCGCCAGCCCCGGCCATCTTTCGTAGAATCTCTAAGTTTGTTAGCGATTGAAAATCGAGAGGAGACTGTGTCTTGAATCGACGATTTGGAAAAACAGCAGTAGCAGCTTTGGTCGCTGGGGCGCTTTTCATGTTTGCCGCAGCACCGCTGGTGCATGCCGACGACAAAGACAAGTGCCGTCACGCGATTGAAAAAGCAGAAGCACGATTGGACCATGCGATCCGCGATAAGGGCGAGCACAGCCGCGAAGCGGAGGAACGCCGGCACGATTTGAACGCCGAGCGCGAGCGTTGCTGGACCGCCTACCACGGTTGGTGGAACGGAAAAGAAAATCGCTGGGAAACTGAACACAACTGGGACAACGATCACCCCGATAATCATTGAGTGATCGACTACCAAGCCACATCCTTAGGGTTAGAACCCGCCTCGAACTCCATGAGTTCGAGGCGGGTTCGTCTTTAGAGGGTTCACGGACCTGTCTTTTTCTTTGGGCTTACTGCGCGTGCGTTGTGGCTTTCTCCAACTCATCCGCCACCCTGTCAATCGCGGCCGCTACATGTTCGAGCACTTGTCCGACCATGGGAACCTGTGCGTCCGCCTCCTTCCACTTTTCCTGATCCATATATTCGCGCACTGCCGCGATCGGCTTCGCGCCGTAGCCCGTATATGCGCCGGGGGCATAGACCTGGTGCCTGAACCACGGACGCTCAGGCAGTCCCTTCTCGGTGAGAAATGTCCGCTGAATCTGCATCAGATCGGCATTGAGTGCGGCCGCCGTCTCGGCTGGCAAATCACTTCCACCAGCCTGCCACTTTGAAAACGCTGACTGATATCGTTCCGCGCTCTTCTTCACTGCCTCAACTCCATTCTTCAGCGGAGCAAAATTCATAAATGGTGGGACCGTTTTCGTCGGCGGAGGAACTGACGTTTTTCGCGGGTCAGCTGTCGCCGAGAACACGCCTTCTTTCAATTCCAGATTGCGCTCCGTGATCTCGTCTTGCTTATCCTTCAGCAGTTTCTCCAGGTCCTTGACGTATCGCCCTATGGTGTCGGCCTCGGCGTTGTATTCATACGGAATCACATCGGCATCCGCCAGGCGCATCACCGTTGTTCCTCCCGTCTGCGCCAGGGCGCGGCCGTAAGAAAAATCGGTATCGACAAACTTCGTATACCAGGCGAAGTCATCATAGACAGAGTGATAAGCATTAGCATCGTTCTCGCCGCCGTAGCCGATGTTGAGCGCTGAGATGCCGGCGTGATCCATAAATGCGGTGAAATCTGAACCATCACCGAGCGCGTTGATCCGCACATCATTACTTTTTCTGATCTCGCTGCGGTCTTCCGCGTTGGTTGCGCGGGCGATTCGCTGCAGCCGCGCGCGTTGCTGAACCGAGATGTGTTTCTCCGGATCTTGAATGTCGCTAGCCACATCGTTAATGAAATGTTGCAGATCGTGCGTTCCACCCGCATAGAAAAAGCCGCGCCCGTTGCTGTCGGAATTAATATAAGCGACTGCGCGCTTCTGCAATTCGTCCTGATGCGTTTCCACCCATTCCGTTGAGCCAAGCAACCCGGGTTCTTCGCCGTCCCACGCGCAAAGAATGATGGTGCGCTTCGGATTCCATCCTTGTCTGTGCAGGTCGCCGAGAACGCGAGCTTCCTCCAGAACGGCGACCATGCCCGAGATCGGATCATCGGCGCCATTCACCCACGCATCATAATGATTGCCGCGGATCACCCACTGGTCGGGCACTTCCGATCCGCGCATAGTGGCAATCACGTCGTTGACCGGCTTTAAATCCCAGTTGGACGCCACTTTCAGGTGAACTTTCGCGGGACCAGGCCCGATGTGATACGTGATGGGCAGAGCGCCCCGCCACGCTTCAGGAGCAACTGGCCCTTGCAGTGCCGACAGTAGAGGCAGAGCATCGCCCCACGAAATCGGCAGCACCGGAATCTTAGTGATCGTCCTCGCGTCTTTGATATCGAGTCGCTTGGCGTTCTCAGTCGCGCCGACTCCGGGGGTCAGCGGATCGCCAGGATAGTCCGTATCCATCACGCTGCCGCGCTGCACCCCTTCGCGCGGACGCCATCCACCTTTCGGATAATCATCGCCGTTGAAAAATCCGTCTTCCTTGGGATCGGAATAAATAATGCATCCAATGGCGCCGTGCTCCGCGCCGACCTTGGGCTTGATGCCGCGCCAGCCCTCGCCATAACGAGCAATCACGATTGCGCCTTTGACCGAAATTCCCAGACGGTCGAGCTGTTCATAATCTTCGCGGTTGCCATAATTCACATACACCAGCGGGGCAGTCACGTCTCCGTCGATGGAATATGCGTTATACGTTGGCAATTGCTCGGCCGTTTGCTCAGAGGTTGGATCACCGGGGACAGGAGGCTCCTGCAGCTTGGCTCGAAACTTCGAGGGCTCGATCATCTCAACGACGCGTTCCTTAGGCGTGGGAAAAAGCACCTTGAAAGTTTCGATATGAGCGTCAAATCCCCACTCCTTGAACCGAGAGAGAATCCAATCGGCATTATCTTTATCGTAAGCAGACCCAACGTGATGCGGCCGAGCGCTCAGCCGCTGCATGCTCTCGCGTAGATTTCCCGCGGCGACGGCGGTCTGGAATTTCTTCTCCCAGTCCCGCTCTGTAGCCGAAGATTGCGATGAGTAGCCGGCCAAGCGGCTGTTGTCGTGCGCGGGCGTCTGCGGCGTTTGCGCGAAAGAGAGCGGAGCGCCGGCCATCACGATCGCTAGGATCGCGAGATATACCACAAGAAAACGGAGCGAATTCAAAAGAAAATTCAAAAGAGCCTCCTGAGGGAAGTTGACGAAACGCTTGCGGCGAAAATTCGATTCTGCGTCATTTATTGTTTCTTGAGCAGCGATTCCGGCGACAATCCGCGAATCGACGCGTCCACGATTTCTATCATGTGCACCACCGGCACATCGCTCCCAGCCTGCCTCAATCCGCTTCGCAGCTGAAGCACGCAGCCGGGATTTCCCGTGGCAACGATATCCGGTCCGGCCGCGAGCACATTGCGCACCTTGCGATCGCCCAGTTCCTTGGCCGGCCCCGGCCGTACCAGATTATAGATTCCCGCCGAACCGCAGCACAGCGCCGCTTCGGCTGTTTCACAGATCTGCAATTCGGGGATTGTCGCCAGCACAGTCCGGGGCTGCACTCTCACCCCCTGCGCATGCTGCAAGTGGCACGCATCCTGGTAGGCGACCTTCAAGTTTAGGGGATGCCGCGGTGCTCGCGGGGCGAGCGCCGCCAGCACTTCCGAAACGTCGCGACATTTCGCAGAAAATGCTTTCGCGCGCTCACTATAGTTCGGATCGTCGCGCAGAAGGTAGCCGTACTCTTTCATGTTCGATCCGCATCCCGCGGCATTGATCACAATCGCATCCACTGTCACGCGCTCGAATGCCTCAATAGTGCGCCGTGCGTATTCAAGCGCAGCTTTCTCTTCGCCAGCGTGAATCATAAGTGCGCCGCAGCAGCCCTGATTCTCAGGGTTGGGAATAATCACCTCGCAACCCTCAGCGGCGAGCACGCGAGCCGTGGCAGCGTTTACTTCGGGAAAAAATACGCTCTGCACACATCCCAGCAGTAAACCGACGCGCAGCCTCAGTTCGCCCTGTGCTGGCACGCGTTCCGGCAATGCCGCACCTTTTTGTGGAGCCGAAGGCGTGAGATTCTCCATTGCACGCAGGCTTGCGGGAAGCAACTTAAGCAGACCGCTACGCCGGACAAGCGATTGCAGTCCCGATCGCTGGAATATCCGCAAGGGCCCAAGCAGCAGGCGCAACCTGTCGGGTCTCGGAAAGATTTCAAAGATCATGCGCCGAAGAATTCCATCAGTTTTCGGTCGCGGATAGTTCCGCTCGATCTGCGCGCGCGTTGCTTCGATCAGTTTGTCGTATTTCACGCCCGAAGGGCACGCCGTCATGCACGCCATGCAGCCGAGGCAGTTGTCCATGTGATGGACAAAAGTCGAATCAAGCGAAACTTGGCCCTCCGACGCAAGCTTCATGAGATAGATTCGCCCGCGCGGCGAGTCCATTTCCTCGCCCCACAGCGCATAAGTCGGACAGGTGGCAAGGCAAAATCCGCAATGTACACACTCGTTGATCAGATCGGTAGAGGGAGGATGATGCGCGTCGAACGCGCTGGAACGGCCGCTACGCAAGGGGTTCGCAAGCATGTCCGCGGGTTCCGCCATCACATCTTCTCGACCATTAAATTCCACCGATGAAGCGGCCCGGGTTAAGCGTGCCCCTCGGATCGAATCGCGCCTTAATACTTTTCATCAATGGCAGCGCATCGCCCGCGCTTCCCCACACATCGAGTTTCGACTTGATTTCAATCGGGCAGCGCAGAATGACGAGAGAGCCACCGCGGGCTTCCAGTTGTTGCCGCAGGTCTACGAGCGCCGAAAGAAGTGTCGCATTGTCGCTTCTCTCCATGCGGAGATGACCGACTCCGACCGCTTGCGCGACGAGCCGCCAACGTAAGTTCGGCGATTGTACAAGTTTCTTCAGCGAGCCCAAAAAGCTGGCGAAATCGGTCGGCAACAGGCTGAACTTGCATACCACGGAGGGCTCGCCGCCACTCCACAGTGTCGAACAAGCGTTCCAGACGTCCGCGGGGCGTTCGACGCGGTGCGCATTGCGCGCCATACGCAGAGTCCGCTCGATCTGCGCTTCACAGCCGGCAGTCGTTCCTTCAAAACGCAAATCGATTTCGTGCAGATCGTTTTCTGTCGACGAACTCGCCGCGCGAATCTGCACTCCGGTCGGAACCATATCGCAGTCCTGAATCGCCAGCACCAAATCGTGCAGGGATGCCTTACCCGAGGTAAGCCCTTCGGAACTTTCGAAGCTCAAAGTGCGCGTCTCGCGAGGAATCGGATGAAGCCGGAAATTTGCCTGCGTAATAATTCCAAGAGTGCCGAGTGAGCCCGTTGCCAGTTTGGGCAGATCATACCCCGCGACATTTTTCACAACCTTGCCGCCACTTTTAGCGATCGTGCCATCCGGCAAAGCAAGCGTAATGCCAATAATCAAATCGCGCAGGCTCCCAAAGCGAATACGAAGCGGGCCGCTGTCATTGGTCGCGAGAATTCCACCGATGGTCGCTTGCTCCGGCCAGAGAGGGTCGAGAGCCAGTCGCTGACCATGCTCGGCCAAAGTTTCTTGGAGTCGCTGCAACGTGCATCCCGCCTCGACCGTCGCCGTCATGTCGCCCCATGCGTGTTCGATGAGACGGTTCAAACGGCGCATAGAAAGAATCAACTCGCCGCTCTGACCGTCGCGCCGAAGACAATTGCCCCAATCCTTTTTAGTGGCGCCGCCGCGCGGGATCACGTGCATACCTGCGTCGGTCGCGATCTTCAGCGCTCCAGCAACCTCTTCGCCATTAGCCGGCTCGACGACTAACTGCGGGACAATGCCATCGACTGCGTCTTGCTCACGACCGGCACGCATGTGCTCTGGACCAACGAGCGCCCGCAGATCGTTCCACGCAGTCTCAACACCAGCTGTGGTCGGATTCGATGATGAGTCTCTTAATGATGGATGAATTCCCATAATCCTCAGAAGAACTGCGCGACTCCTGCGATCTCCAACGGATGTGGCTGATAAGGTCCTGTTCGCTCCGCGCACAGGCGTGTGCGCGGGAAAACTTTGCCGGGATTTGAAAGCTGTTCGGGATCGAAAGCGCAGCGCACGAGCTGCATAGTCGCGAGGTCGGGCTCGGCGAACATCTCGCCCATCATCATCTTTTTCTCTTCGCCCACGCCGTGTTCTCCGGTAATCGAGCCGCCGCACTGCACGCACAGCCGGAGGATATTGATGGAAAGCTCCATGGCGTGCTCTTCCTGGCCGGCGATGCGGCCGTCATAGAGCACGAGAGGATGCAGATTTCCGTCTCCCGCATGAAAGACATTAGCCACGCGCAGTCCAGCGGCGGCGCTCATGCGTTCGATTTCGCCGAGAACTTTAGGCAGCGCGGTGCGAGGAATCACGCCGTCCTGCACGATGTAGTTGGGTGAAATGCGGCCCATTGCGGCAAAGGCGGCCTTGCGACCCTTCCAGAAGATAGCGCGCTCGGCTTCCGATTGCGCCACGCGAATCTCCCACGCGCCGCATTGCGTGCAAATCGCGCCGACCTCGTTGATCAAATTCGCGACCTCAGCCGCCGGGCCGTCGAGCTCAACCAGCAGCAGTCCGCCGCAGTTGGGATATCCCGCGTGCACCGAGGCTTCCGCTGCCTGAATAGCCAGGTTGTCCATCATCTCGATGGCAGCGGGCAGCATTCCAGCGCCAATGATTCCGCTGACCGCCGCGCCAGCTTCTTCGGTGGTATTGAATGCGGCCAGCAAAGTTTGAATGACCGCGGGTTTCTTCACGATGCGCAACACAACTTTCGTCGCGATTCCCAGCGTTCCTTCCGAGCCGACAAAAATTCCCGGCAAATCATAGCCTGGCCGATCGAGCGCGCGGCTGCCAAGATGCACGAGCGATCCATCCGGGAGAACCACCTCAAGCGCCAACACGTGAGTGGTCGTAAATCCGTATTTCAAACAATGCGCGCCGCCCGAGTTCTCCGCAACATTTCCGCCGATGCTGCACACCGACTGCGACGATGGATCGGGAGCGTAGAAATATCCGTGCGGAGCCACGCGTTGCGTGACATCAGCATTGATAACTCCCGGCTCTGCGACCACGCGCGCATTCGGCAGATCGGCTTCGAGGACACGGTTCATGCGGGCCAAACTGATGACGACGCCCTTGTCCACCGGCAGCGCGCCGCCGCTCAATCCCGTGCCCGAGCCGCGAGCGACAAACGGAATCTTTTCGCGATGGCAGATCTGTACAATCGCCTGCACTTCCTCGGTCGAAGTCGGAAGCAGAACCGCCTGCGGCAACACGCGAAAATTCGTCAGCCCATCGCACTCGTAAGTGTGCAGTTGCGAGGTTTCGGTGATCAGGCCGCGGCCAACAATGGTGCGAAACTGGTCGAGGATACGGGCTTCCATGGATTTCTGGCCGCCAAGCCGCGACTGCCTGAGCGGGCACTCTCGTCTGATTTAAAGGTCGACTGGAATGTTATATCAGATAGGAATGAAGCGGGGACGAGCTGCGGAGCGCACAAAAAATTAGTAGTGGTGCAGTCTGAAATCAAACCGCACCACTACCGGTCACGAACAACCTCTACGGTGTCACCGTCAAAATCACAGGCACTGTTATACCTTCAGTTCACCACGTTCAGAACGACCGGGATCGTCATCGACTGCGAAGGATCTGAGTCTTCAACGATGTTGATCTCGGCATAGTAGCTTCCCACCGGCAGGCCGCTGGAGACGACGCTGAGAGTGAGATTGGTCGGCGTGGCGCAGGGGTAATCGGCATTGTTGCAGCTTGTGAGCGGCAACCAATCATTACCCTTGCCGGTGGATGTGACCTGGTAGAAGTTCATGGCAGCTCCGGTGCTGGCGATGGTGATGGTTTGCGGCGGCGGAGTGCCTCCCTGGCTGGTTTCGAAAACCACCGTCGGTACGGGAACGAAGGTCTGCTTGCTGACGTTGACGACGACCGGAATCGTCGCCGCTCCCGTTGTTGCGGAGAGCACCTGCTGGCCCAGGAAAGTGCCGGCGATGGCTCCCTTGTTCGGTAGGTATGTGGGTCTTACCTCGACAGTGTAACTGCCCGAATTGGCGCCTTTGGTTGGAGTCACGATCAGCCATTTGTGGGTGTCGGCGGTTGAGGTCTTGATGGTCCAATCGAGCGTGCCTTCGCCTCCGTTGCCGAGATAGATGGTTTGCGACTGCGTCTTGGTGGTGCCCGGCGCGAACGAGAAGCTGGCCTGCCCGGGCAACTCGTCGAAGAACGCCTTGGTGTCAGCCTCCACGGTGAGAGTTATAGGAACCGTAATCGACCAGGAAGGGTTTGCGTCCCAATAGATTGTGACTTGCCCGGTGTAAGTACCGGCGGCGAGGCTGTTGGTGTTGGTCACGGTCACCAGAAACTCATTTGGCGTGGCGCAGGGATAATCACCGTTGTTGCAACTCGGAACCGACAGCCAGTTGCCTCCGGTTGCGGTCGATGTCACTTGGTAGAAGTTCAAAGCGGTGCCGTTAATGGTGGTAACGGTCACGATCTGCGGCAGCGGGTTGGCGCCTCCGGCAGGCATGACAAAATTGATCGGATTGACCTGCGTGAAGGCATTGGCGGCAACGACGACCGTGACCGGGATAGTCGTGCTGTCGGCACCGGCCTGTAGCAGAAGCTGCCCTTGATACGTGCCAGCGATGGCGCCGGCGTTGGGCAAGTACGCCGGTTTGATTTCGACGCTGACGGTCTTGGGTGCGCTGCCGGTCAAGGCAGACGCAGTGAGCCAGGCGCCGCCATCAGCCGTGCTCGGCGTGATGGTGAACTTTAGCGTGCCCGTTCCGCTCTTGCCGATCTGAAGGCTTTGCGGCGTGACGGTGGTTGCCTTCTGCGGCATGGTAAAGCTCAGCTGCCCAGGGAGATTATTGAAGAACGCGCCGGAACCGACGACGTTGAGGGTGACGGGGACGACGACGGAACTGGACGGATCCGTGTCCCAGTAAAAGACTACTTCGCCCGTGTAAACGCCTGCGGGAAGCGAACTGGCATTCTGTACATTCACTGCGACCTCATTTGGCGTGGCGCAGGGGTAGTCACCATTATTGCAGCCGGGAGCCGACAGCCAATTACCGCCGGTGGCGGTCGTCGTGACCTGGTAGAAGTTGACGGATGTTGTGCCGGTGGTCGACATCGTCAAAATCTGCGGCAACGGAGCCGCGCCGCCCGCGGGCATGGTGAAGCTGATTGGATTGATTTGATTGAAGCCGTCCGTGGCCACCGTAACGTTAACCGGAATGGTGGTGGTGTCGGTTCCGGTTTGCAGGAAGACCTGCCCGGTGTAGGTTCCGGCGACCTGTCCGCCATTGGGAAGCAACTGGGCATCGACCTTGACGCTGAGTTCGTCGGGCGCAGTTCCGCTGGTTGGGCTGGTGGAGAGCCACGCGTTGCCGTCGGAAGTTGCGGTCGTGGCCGTCCAACTCAGAGAACCGCTTCCGCCGTTGGTGACTGGAATGGTCTGCGTAACGGCAGGACCGTTCGGCAGGAGCGTGAAGGTAAGGCCGCCGGCCAGATTGTTGAAGAAAGCTCCGGAAGGTTCGACGTTGAGCGTGACCGGGATGTTCAGCGACATGCTGGGATTCGTGTCCTCGTAAACCGTGATTTCACCCTCGTAGGTGCCGGCGGGAAGCGTGCTGGCATTCTGCACGTTCACAGCAAACTGATTGGGAGTAGCACAGGGATAGTCGCTGTTGTTGCACACTGGAGTCGAAAGCCAGTTCCCGCCCGTGGCTGTGGTGGATGCCTGGTAAAAGTTCACCGACGATCCGGTGGTGGCGATGGTGATGTTTTGCGGCAGGGGATTGGCTCCGCCGACGGGCATGGTGAAGCTGATGGGATTGACTTGATTGAACACATTTGTGCCGACGACCACAACTACGGGGATCGACGTGGCATCGCCCGCAGTTTGCAACAGCACCTGGCCGATATAAGTGCCAGCGGCCGAACCTGCGCCGGGCAAGTTCGCCGGGTTGACGCTGACGCTGGTCGCGGAAGGCGCGGTGCCGCTGGCCGGTGACGCCGAGAGCCAAGCGCCACCATCAGAGGTCGACGTGCTCGCCGTCCAGGTCAGGCTGCTGCCGCCCGCATTGCCGATGGGTATGGTCTGCGAGGGCGCGTTGCCCCCGGCGACGAGGGTGAAGGCCAGACCTCCGGGAAGGTTGTTGAAGAACGCCCCGGAAGCCACGATGTTGAGCGTGACAGGAATGTTGATCGCCATTTCCGGATCGGTATCCTGATAGACGGTTACCTGTCCCATGTAGAAACCGGCCGCGAGCGAGTTGACATTTTGAATCGCCACCCGGAACTCGTTTGGGCTCGCGCACGGATAGTCACTGTTGTTGCAGTTGGGCGCCGAGAGCCAGTTGCCGCCATTCGCGGTGACGGTGGTCTGGAAAAAATTATGGCTTGAGGTATCGGCATACGCTATCGAAATAAGTTGCGCTAGCGGCGCCGCTCCACCGACCGGCATGGTGAAGTTGAGCGGCTCGACCTGCTCGAAGATCGACGTTCCGACCGTGATCGTGACTGGAATGGTCGTGCTGTCTCCGCTGGTCGATAGCACCAACTGGCCGACATACGTTCCAGCGCCCGAAGGAAGGTTCGCAGTGTTGATGCCAATGCTGATTGTGGCGGGAGCTGTCCCGCTGGTGGCCGAGGCGGTGAGCCAATTCTTTGAACTGGCTGTGCTGGTGCTCAGCGTCCAGTTCAATGTTCCGGTTCCTGCATTGCGAATCTGAAACGGTTGGGCCGTTGGCGTGGTGCTGCTCGACTTGAGGAAGAACGTCAATCCACCCGGAAGATTGTCAAAAAACGGAGCGCTGGTTTGCGCAACCGTGAGCGTCACCGCCACGGTCAGCGTGGTGCTGTTGTTTTCGTCGGTAAACTTGATCTGACCCTGGTAGGTTCCGGCAGCGAGCCCCGCGGCCGACACGACGACCGCAACCGTGTTTGGCGTTGCGCATGGGTAATCGCCATTGTTGCAGTTCGGAGCCGAGAGCCAATTCCCGCCGCTCGACGTGCTCGTCTGCTGATAAAAGTTGAAGACCGCGCCGGTACTGGCGGCGGCAACAATCTGCGGCAATGGATTCGCGCCGCCGAAGGGCATCGTGAAGTCGAGGGCCGGTATTTTTTGGAAAGTCTGGGCGTGGAGCGCGCCAGCCAGTAAGAATACGAGGATGAAGGCTGCCAGCGAAAATCGGGTCGAACGCATAGTTGAAGACATCGAATGTGCGGTTCCACGGTATTTCATAAAGCTCTCCTTAAAGCGAAATTCTTATGCCTCATGGCCATCGATGGCCTGCCGCCAACAGATTCCGCCGGCGGGCAGGAAGATGCCCCTGGAAGTGAAGCCTTCCCGACATCACCCCCAGTTTTGGGCATCCCTTTTTTGTGATTTTGCGTGCCCGGCGCACCAGTTCGTGGCAAAATATTTCTACTTACCGGTGACCGTCGGATGACAGTCTGCACCATCCCCCGCTGCATGTCCTGACGGAATTCTTAAGAACTCTAAAGTGTGACTAAATCTATGAATTACAAAGAAGCTGTCGGAGAGTTGGCCCAGAGCTCCGGCCGTCTTTGGCGCTTCGCCGATTACGAATTCGATGAGTTGGGACGGGTCTTGCGAGTCAAGGGCAGGGCAGTCGATCTCGAATCGAAACCGCTCGACATCCTGCTTCAGCTTCTACTCCACGCTGGTGAGGTCGTCACTAAAGAAGAGTTGCTCGACGCCGTCTGGCCCGGAGTAATGGTGGTGGATGCGTCCCTAGCCACTGCCGTCTCGAAACTCCGCAAGGCCCTCGGAGATGAAGACCACCCCGTGATTGTCACGGTCGCACGGGTCGGCTATCGGCTGGCGGTGCCTGTCTATTGTAAGACTGTAGCAGCATCGGCCGGCCCCGAACTCGGATTCAAAGCAGGCGACTTCGTGCCCGGACGCGATCAGTGGCGTCTGACTCGCCCCATGGATGTTTCCGGATCAAGCGAAGTCTGGCTAGCCGAAAATCCGAAGACACGCGAGCAGCGAGTATTCAAATTCGCAGCCGACGGCGTCCGCCTAAAGGGATTGAAGCGTGAAATCACCGTTTCTCGTTTCCTGCGAGAGTCGCTAGGCGACCGGCCGGAATTTGTTCGCATACTGGAATGGAATTTCGAGACATCACCCTTTTTTCTCGAAAGCGAATATGCCGGTCCGAACTTGGCAGAATGGGCAGTCGCGCAAGGCGGATTGAGCCAGATGGCGCTCGACGTTCGATTGCGCCTTCTGATCGATATCGCGCAGGCGGTCGCCGCAGCGCACGGCATTGGCGTCCTGCACAAAGATTTGAAGCCCGCAAACATCCTGGTAGTTCCGGGCGTTGCCCTGTCCGGGATCGGCGGCGGTTGGCAGATTAAGATCGCAGATTTCGGAAGCGCCTCGCTCTTCGACCCCTCACGCCTGCATGCCTTGGGAATCACTAACCTGGGCTTCACGCAGACCGTTGCGCTTGACAAGGAATCATCCGGAACTCCGTCCGGCTCCGCTGGAAGTTCGGCCGCAGCTTTGACTGGAACGCTGATGTACCTGCCGCCCGAAGTGCTGGCCGGCCAATCTCCAAGCGCCTCCGCCGACGTCTATGCTCTCGGCGTCATCCTGTATCAGTTGCTCATCGGCGACTTCCGCAAGCCGCTTGCGCCCGGCTGGGAAGCAGGAATTCAAGATCCACTGCTGCGCGAAGACATTGCCGATGCTGCCTGCGGCGATCCGGCGCGTCGCTTAGGCAGCGCCGCCGATCTAGCCGAGCGCCTGCTCACTCTCGAAACGCGGCGCGTCCGCCGCAACGAACTGGAAACCGCAAAACAACGCGCCCAGGTTGCCGAGCAAAAACTCGCAGCCGCCCGCGCCCGCCGCCCATGGGTCGCGCTAGCCGTTATTGCCTTGGCCATCGGACTCGGATTCAGCATTACCCTGTATCGCCGCGCTGCTCACGAGCGCGACATCGCCAACCGCCAGACCGCAATTGCCAGTTCCGTCAGCCGCTTCCTCTCCGACGATCTGCTCGGCCGCGGCAATCCGTTTTCCAGCGGTAAATCGTCTGAGTCTCTGATGGAGGCGATCCAGCAAGCCTCGCCGAGTATTGACCGCCAGTTCAAAGACGAGCCGCTGGTCGCCGCTCGCCTCCATCAAACCATCGCGCGCGCGCTCGACAACCGCACAGACTATCCCGACGCCCGCCTGGAATATGACCGCGCCGCGCATCTCTTCCAGCAAGTCGACGGCGACCTGTCGCAGGACGCGATCGTCGTTCAACTTCAGCGAGTGACTCTCGAGGCGCGCGCCTATCAATCCGGCTCGCTGCCATTGGCCAAGTCCATCCTCGAGCAGCAAAAAACGCTGATCGCCAAGCTGGCGCATCCGCGGCCCGATCTACCGGTCTGGCTAGCCTCAGCGCAAGGCATGATCGCGCTCGTCGAAAATAACGCCAAATCAGCGGCTGAGAATTTTCAGATTGCGGTAGAGAAGGCAGACGTCCTACCTGAATTCGACGAGAGCGCCCGCCTGACTTTCAAGCAGCGCCTGGCGTTCTCCTACATCCGCCTGGGCGAAGGCGCCAAGGCCGAGCAATTATTTCGCGAACTCATCGCTGCTTTCACCCGCGTTGCGGGACCAGATAGTCCCCATGTTTTGCGCGTCCGCCTGAATCTTGCGCAGGCTCTCATGATTCAGAACAAGCACGAGGAGGCGGTCAAGGAAGCCAACGCCATCTATCCCGAATTTGTCTCGCGGCTCGGCCCCGATCACGAACTCACCATGCAACTATTAACCACGCGCGCGCAGTCCGAGGGCAGCCTCGGCATGTGGGATGACGCCATTCGCGACGATCTGATGATTCACGATCTCGCCGTGAAAAAGCAGGGATCGCTCTCATTTTTCGCGGCCGCAACGTTAGCCGATGCTTCCCTGGCGCAATGTCGCGCCGGCCGTTATCGCGAGGGCGAGGCCAACGCTCGTCAGTCATATGCGGCGTCAGCGAAGGCCTTTGGCCCACGTGCCGGCCTGACTGGAGGCGCCGCCTATTCTTTGGCCACCTGCCTTATCGGTCAGAATAAACTGGATGAAGCCGCCGCCCTCTTACCGCAAATTGATGCGCAGGCGGTAGCACAACTGTCAGGCGATCCCGATTGGGGAGCCGGAATAAAACTTTCCCAGGCCGAGATCGCGTACCGCCGCCATGATTACGATGCTGCGCGGATTGATCTTCAGTCCGCGGCACCCGTATTTACTCGCAAAGATGCAGAGCCTTATCAGAAGCATGCCTTCGAATCGCTGAAAGCCGCTCTCGACAAGCTTCTACCACGCAACTGAATGATAAAATCTCACCGGTTTCGGTTAGAGGCTCCCCTTCGCGCACGGTTTGTCGTTACGATCGCCGCCAGCCTGTTAATCGTCCCCGCCTTGCTGGGAGACGCAGAATTTATCCGAGCTCAGACTGCCGCGTCCGCCAAACGATTCCGTTCGCCCGCAACGCTTCCTTTGACCAGCTTTTATGACACGCCTCATCCACTATCTGCAGGGAAGCCCGGAGAGCTGATTCGGTCGGAGTCGATCGATCAGTACAACCTTCCTTACGAATTATCCGCCTTGCGGATTCTCTATCACTCGCGCACTGCTAACGGCGAAGACGTGGCTGTCTCAGGCGTGGTTTTGATTCCCGACGGCAAGCCACCTTCCAACGGTTGGCCGGTGATCGCGTGGGCGCACGACTTCCGGGGCACGGCACGCACCTGCGCTCCCTCGCTGATGAAAAATCTTGGAGAGGGGCCGATCCTCGCGATGTATGCCAATCTGGGCTACGCGGTAATCGCCACCGACTACGCCGGACTCGGCGCCGATGGTAAGCCCGTGCTCGACATGCAAGCGAATGCGCTCGACATTATGTATTCCATTCCCGCGGCCCGAACCGCAGTAAAAGAGATCGGAACCAAGTGGATTGCCGCCGGGCCTTTTCAGGGTGGTTTGGCCGCAGTCGCTATCGCCGAGAGCGATGTGCGCGATCCGGGCTATCTAGGCAGCATTGACACTTCGGGATTGGCGGATGCTCAGGAAGCCTACGACCGCCTCGCGTTAAGCTCATCGAATTACGAGCTGTTAGCAGTGGCCGCCACTGTCAAAACGCTTTATCCGGAGTTTCAAATCAGTGACATGCTACAAGACAGCGCGCTGCCTGCGTTTCAGCACGACTCAACAACCTGCGCCGCCGAGCGCGAACCCGAATTCACCAGCGAGATGCTCAAACCGAGTTGGCAGAACAATCGCTATATAAAGGAGTTCTTCAGCCGCAACTCTCCAGGCCAAAAACCAACTCGCGCTCCGCTGCTCGTGATCACTGGGGAGGTTGATCCGATCGCACCTGCGGACATAACGACCAAAACCGTGGCCCGCATGTGCCAGCAGGGAAGCCGTGTGCTTTTCTTGAAATACCGTAATCTCGATGCCAGCGGAGCCATGGCCGCGTCCGCGTCAGATCAGGTCAGTTGGATCAAGGCAAGGTTCAATGGCCAGCCTGCACCCGGCAATTGCCCCAAGAGCCAGTAGGTCGGGAATTACTTTGTGCAGCGACAGGCGAATCCCGCCTCTACCAGTTCCGGTCACGATCGGATACTTCTTTTTCCAGTCTGAACTGATTGCTCTTGTGCCGCATGATAAAAACCATGCACACCGACATGAGCGTCGGCGGGACAATAAGAATCAGAATTCCGCTGCGCAAAGCATCAATCATGCGCGCCCCAGCTGAGGCGGCCTGCGTATAACAAAGCGCGCAACTTTGCGAGAAAGCTGGAAGCGGAGCGGCGACCATCACGAGTACGCCCAGCGCAATCGCCACAAGTGGCAGAGATCTCGCCGCTCGCATCTTGGAAGTTGTTCGCAACATCTTTCCTCCACTCCTGCCCCAACCAAATAGATTATCTGGAATAGGGAGCCGCGCCCACCAGCATGCGGAAGCTGTCGGTCCATCCATACTGCATCCCGAGCAGAACCGAGACCGTAAAGATCACAACAAACCAAAGGAAGGCCCGCTTCTCCGACCAGAGATGCATAAAGAACAGTTGCGCCAGGCCCGCCTCGACACAGGCCACTATCAGCATGCGCGTCAACATCTGCGACGCGTCGATATTCTGATAGGCGATGACAAATTGCAGGCCGGCCAGCGCAAGCAGACAAACATAGACGATTAAATATTTACCAGTTCCACCGCTCTCATGTTTTGCCGTTGTTGTCGTTGCCATAAAATTCTGCTCCCAAGTTTTCCTGATCTAGTGTGTCAGATTCAACAGATAGACTAACGGAACGACAAACATCCAAACCAGATCCACAAAGTGCCAGTACAGCCCCAAAACCTCGATGTCGTCGGCATTATAACGGCCGGTACGATAGCGCAGTCCCACCGCGACCAAAGCGATTATGCCGCACGTAACGTGGGTCAGGTGCAAGCCGGTGATGCTGAAAAACGACGCTCCGAACAGCCCCGTTCCCCACGGGTTCTTAAACAGGGTCATCCCTTCGCCGATAAGTCCGAGCCACTCACGAATATGCAGCAGAGCGAAAAGAATACCTAGGACTGCGGTGATGATGATCCAGCGGAAGGCCTTGTCTTTGTTTCCAGCGCGCGCTTCGCGCAGTCCAATCAGCATCGTCAAGCTGCTGGTGAGGAGAATGACCGTCATGGTGGCGACATTGATGATGCTGTGGAAGGGACGGGGCCAATTGGCGGTTCCATTACGCAGGAATCCATACGCTACCAGGCAGGCGGCAAAAGTCATGGTGTCCGCGATAATGAACAGCCACATCGCTAACTTCTTGGTGGGGATCGCAAAGGGTGGCTCGATCGTAAGTCCTGTCGAGTGTGCTCCCATGGTCAAGTCCGCTTGGCTCACGGCGCCTCCTAGTGGTCGGGTCAGTTAGATCTTGTCGTTTAAAGTTTTCGCTTACATCTGGATCGTTATAGCTCGATCTTTCGCACTTTGAACGTCACATTTTGAACCAGAGCAGCAAAATCAAATACACCCAAAGGCCGCCCATGAAATGCCAGTAGCGTGCCGTTGCTACCATCGCGTTCCTTCGCAGCGACGACTTACTCAATTTGCGAATGACATACAGAAGGCCGCCGAGACCGCCCATTACGTGCACTACGTGCGTCACCGTAAGCACATAGAAAAAAGAGCTGCTCGGATTAGTGGCCAGATACAATCCCTGCGCCCGCAATTGCGTCCAGGCAACATACTGGCCGGCCACGAAAAGGAGACCGAGCGCTAAAGTGATATACAGCCAGCTCGCCGGGTTCTCGGTACGACTTGTCATCCCGCGCATAAAAGCCGAGACGCGTCGCCGTGCCACTTCCAGCGTCACGCTGCTGAGCAGAAGTATCAGCGTGTTCAGATAGAGGATTGGCGGCAAGGTAAAGCTCTGCCAATCCTGCGACGAGCCTTTGCGAACGATCAGAGCGCTCGAAAACGCGGCAAACATCATCGTCACCGCAAAGAGAACCACCCAGATCGCAGTAGAAGATGGAGGCGGCGAATACTCCAGCGTTACACGCAGGTCACCGTCGGTCGGGACGAAGTTCCCCCAACCCCCGTTCCCCGTATGCCCTTTCTCAGGCAGTCGGTCCGGATCGATTCGCGGTGGCTCATGTACTGTGGTTGCCATAAATACTCCTAACTCCCCATCCAAACACTTACTCCAGAGGTCGCTCTTGCTGCCGCCCAGTTATATGTCGACTTACTTCTCTTCGTGTTCCGTCGCGACCTGCTCCGGCGAAGTTTGCATGACATAATCGCCGACCGAACTCTTCACTCCATATTGATAAGGATCGTGATAAACAATCGGATGCTTGCCGCCAAAGTTATCGAAAGGCGGGGGCGTAGCCGTGCTCCACTCGAGCGATGTCGCCTCCCACGGATTATCCGGCGCTGGTGCGCCCCAGAAGCGGCTGTGAATCAGGTTATAGACAAAAATCAGCTGGGCAGCGCCGGTAATGAGAGCAGCCACTGTGATCCAACGATGCACAGGAATCAACGGTTGCAGATAGTCATCCACGAACGTCGAGTAGCGACGCACGTTCCCGGCCATTCCCAGGTAATGGAACGGCATAAAGATGCAATAGGCGCCGACAAAGCTGAGCCAGAAATGAACTTTTCCCAAAGTCTCGTTCATCATGCGCCCGGCCATCTTCGGGAACCAGAAATAAGTTCCAGCAAAAATGCCAAACATCGCCGCCACGCCCATCACCATGTGGAAATGGCCCACCACAAAATACGTCCCATGCAGCATGATGTCGATCGAGGGCTGAGCCAGGAAGAATCCGCTCACCCCGCCGCTGACAAACATGGAAATGAAACCCAACGCAAAAAGCGACGCCGAGTTAATCCGCAGGTTCGAACCGTACAGGCTGAAAATCTGTATCAGCACAATAATGGTGGCCGGAATCGTAATCACCAGCGTTGGGAAAGAGAATGCCAGTGAGGAGATCGGATTCATCCCACTGACAAACATGTGATGGCCATAGACCATGTAACTGAGAATGGCCAGCGCTCCCATGGAATAGATGATCACCCGTTGGCTGAGCAGCGGCCGGCGCATATTGGTGATCAGGATATGGGACACAATGCCGATTCCAGGGACGATCGCGATGTAAACCTCGGGATGCCCGAAAAACCAGAAAAGATGCTGCCAGAGGAGAGTTGAACCTCCCGAGTGCGGCAACAATTGGTCATTCATCACCGTACCCGACGGCACAAAGAAACTGGTGCCCGCCACGTGGTCCAGAATAACCAGTATGCATGCCGGCATGAGCACCGCGAACGCGGTCAGCCCCATGCAAGAGGTAATGAACCAAGCCCATGCGCTAAGCGGCAGGCGCATAAGGCTCATTCCTTTGACGCGCAGGTCAAGCGTGGTGGTGATGAAGTTCAACGACCCCAGCAACTGCCCAATACAAAACAGGGCAATCGAAGTCATCCAGAGAACAACGCCCAGACCCTGTCCAGGCCCTCCGACCGATCCCACCGAATTGAGAGGTGCATATTGCGTCCACCCGCCCAGCGTCGGTCCGTCGCCCACGAAGAACGATGCCATCAGAACGATGAAAGCGGTGAAGGTGACCCAGAACGACATCATGTTGAAGCGCGGGAAGGGCATATCTTCGGCGCCGACTTGAATCGGCAGAAAAAAATTGCCGAAGGCCGCGAAGGGCGCGGTCGTGAGCACAAAGAAGACCATGATCGTGCCATGCATGGTCATCAGTTGCAGGTAGTATTCCGGCGTCAGCACCCCGCCAGGCGCGCCGTTGGGCGAAAGCAGCTGCAGGCCGGGAATTGCGGCATTCGTCCACGCCAGGTGGATGCGCATGATCCACGAAAGAGCCATTCCACACAGCGCAGCAACCAGGGCGAGCGCATAGTACTGCTTGCCGATCACCTTATGGTCGAGACTGAAAACGTGCTTCCGGATGAAACTGGTCGGGGGAGCATGGTGGTGCACCGCTGGCGCTGACACGTCGTGCATGGCCTCACCTCAATGAGATCCGTTCAACGAGATCCGTCCGCGCTCAGCGCGGACGGGCAGAGCTTTACTGCATTGCCTGTTCTTTCTTAATCCAGTCGTCAAAATCCGACTGCGACAGCACGTTCAAATACGCCTTCATGTTGTAGTGGCCGAGGCCGCAAAGCTGGGTGCAGACAATTTCGTACTTACCAATCTTGGTGGCCGTGAAGTGTAGGGTCACGTCCAGGCCGGGAACGAAATCCTGCTGCACGCGCAGTTCGCGCACAAAAAAGGAATGTCCAACGTCCTTGGCATGCATGAGCAGATGAATTTCCTTGTTCACCGGGATTGCCATCTCGGCCGCCACAATATCGTCGCGTGCAGCCACATCGTGCTCAGGGTCAAGTCCAAAGTAGTTCTGCGTTCCTTCATTACTAAGCTCGGGATGAATCGCGCCAAACTTCCCGTCTGGACCAGGGTAGCGGAAATAGAAAGCAAACTGTCCAGCCTGCACCTGAATAGGCATGGCATCCGCCGCTGGCGGCGTGAGATAGACGTTCGCCCATGCCTTCACGCCGAAGATGCCCAGGGCCATCACTTCTGCGCCGACCAGTAGCAAGGCTCCAATCACGAGTCCTTTGGCGCCGCCGGGAAACTTCATAATCTTTGCGTCGGGGCCGCGATTCGAGAACTTCCAGATAAAAATCGCCAGGATGAACTGCGCGGCGAGAAACGCGATCCCAGCCTCTGCCATCGTTTCCGTCATCTGCTCATCGATCAGAGCGCCATGCGTTGAAATATCCTCTGGCGAGTCCCAGGTATGCCGCAGGATAGGAATCGCGGAAAGAATCGCGATGATGATGATCGTGATCGCAAAAACTTTTGCCATGATGATTGCCCTCCGATTGTCACCGCGCCGGACACTCTACATAAAAGGTGGCGGGGAAGCAAGCACCTCCGCCGCCATCTTCAATCAGTTCTCTAGTACGCTTTCGCCTTGAAGGTGAAATTCACATCCTTGGTTTCATTGCCGGTGATGGTAACGTCGGCCGTTTGCGTGCCATAGTCCTCATGCCACGCCGTGATGGTGTACTTACCCGGAGGCAGATTCGGCAACTTGAAATCGCCTCCATCTTTACTCACGTCGTAATGCGCGGTCTTCAGCACTACGAACCAGCCGTGCATCCAGGGGTGAATGTTGCACTTGACCGGGATGAATTCCGGCTTGTCATATTTCTCTTTAATGGGCGGGGTTCCGGGTGGCTGCGATTTGTTCCACTCCGTGTTGATCTTCGGCTGCGGGTGGATGTTATGCGATGTCTGGTCGTCATTGAGGATTTGGAATTCCTGGTCGACGTGCATCGCGAGAACGTGCGGAATATACTGGCAACCCTTCTGCGTGTAGGTAATCGCTTGCGTCGGCACCTGGCCGTCGTCGGGCGCGCCAGAAGAAATGTAGACCACGACGTTATCCAACGCGTTGTTTGGCCCCGTTACCACCGTCTCCGTAGTGATCGGGGTGGCGTGTTGCTTGGCGCAGCTTGGTTCCTTCGACATGTCGATCGGTTTCTGTCTGACTGGCGTGCCCGTATACGTCACCTTGCCGCTAACCGTCCCAGCGAACATCAATGACGAACATACGAGCAACGTCGAGAGAGCTAATACAATCTTCTTGGTGTCCATTTGTTCCTCCACGGATATTTATTATTCACCGAATATTAGCTATTGACCACCGCCGGGCGCCTTGTTCTCGGCCGGAGCAGCGGCTGGCGCGGACTTATCCTGATAAGGAGGAATCACCCCGTGCGCCGCCATCAAAACATCATTCTCCTTGCTGTGTCGGTGAACCTGCAACGTGCGCAGAAAATGCACCAGATCCCACGCATCATTCGGCTGAATTACATCGGCGAAAGACGGCATCGGCGTGCCATCCACGCCCGTCATGAAGATCTTGTAGATATCCTGATTCGTGCTGCCGCACTTAAAGCGCGAGTCGTTCTTGCCCAGCGAGAAGTTGTAAGGACGAATCGGATTGTCCTTGCTATCCGTTAGGGTCGATGCCGACGGCCCATCGCCTTCGCCGTGCGTCCCGTGACACTTCCAGCATTCGAGCTTCGCAAACAGTGCCTGGCCGTGAGAGATGCTCTCGATGGTGACGGGAGGTTCAGCCGGAATCGAGATTGGCGTGCCAGCCTTCTCCTTGTCCCACCGCGGCGAGAAAATCTTGATATAAGCAACCAGATTAGCCCGCTGCTGCTTCGAGAAGGTGTTCCAGATTGGCATGTTGGAATTGGTCAGGCCGCGCGCGATAGTGTTGAAGAGATCCTGATCCGTCGGCAAGGTGCCGGTCAGGGTGGAGCGGCACTTGAAGGTTGCGATGGTAAAATCGCGCGGCTTCGGATCAAGCCAAACCGCGTTCTCCCCATTTCCGTCGCCGTAGTCGCCGTGACAGCCGGCGCAATAGCGCCGGTAGTCAGACTTCGCGTCCACCGAATGTCCGGTGAGATTGCCGATATGGCTTTCCATCGGTTTCACCACCACAGGAGGCTTCGGGCCAACTATCGGCTCATCCTGGGCGAAGGCGAGAACTGTGAGTAGTCCGAAAATCGCGATGACGAGAATCGCGCTCATAAAACGCATTGGCTTCCAGCTCTTCATAGTCAGCACCCTTAAACTGAAGTCAGCGCCGGCGAATCGAGTTCGCCGGCGGCTCATCCTTAATGGTTAGAAGTCGAAGTCAATTCCAAACAACAGTTCGCTGCTGGTCAGGTTGCTGGTGCCGTCAGGCGCGGTTCCGTCCTGATGAAACCAGTTGTATTCGCCGTGGTAGGCGAAGCCAGCCCGGCTCGTCATAAATGGGTTGTAGCGATAGCCGAGCGTGTAAGTCGAGATGTTGCCGTAGTTCGAAGGACTTGGGTTTACCGTTCCAGGCCCGTTCGATTGCTGCGACATTCGGATCGTTTCGTAGCGCCCTAGCAAAATCATTTGCGGGCTGATTACTAGGTGTGGCTCAAGCAGGACGCCATTCCAAGTTGGATTGCGCGCACCCGGCTGAAGCTGGGTCCCCGGCGTGTTGTTGCAGGCTTGTTGTATTACTCCGCCTGTACTGTTGGCGTAGCAAAGTCCCGTCGGATTCGATGCAAAGCCATCGATGAAGTCTCCATAGCCTTGACCGAACCACGCATTGTCCGATCCATGCTGGGTAACTACGGTCACGTCCACGTGCTCGCCGAAGTAAAACTGTCCGACAAAGCCCACGCGGCTGTAGCCCTTGTTTTGCGTACCCGATCCACCAATCGGCGCGCCTCCCGTGGTCAGCCAACTGGTTGGCGCCTCGCCCCCCATGAAGTAGAAACCAACGCGATCCACGCCCAGCTTGCCGGCGTCGAATGCCTGACTGCCAGTGATGAACGTGGAATACGATTCGGCTCCATACGGCAAGCCCACCTGGCCATCGTTTGAACTCAGCAACGAAACCGAATACCGCGTCCGGTCGTTGTAGGAGTGTCCCATCACTTCAAGGCCAAGCTGGTTGTCGCCCATTTGCCCAAAAATGTTGGCGTCACCCGCCGGAATAAAGTGATAGAGCTGATAAATGCCGCCGTTCCCGGTAAGCGTCAGGATGCGCTTTTCAGATAGCAGGTTATCGAGCTCATATTTGCCGAACTTCACGTTAAACCACGAGCTGCCGCCAATATTGTCGAGCCGCGCCATAACCGTCTCAAAGTGGAAGGACGCGGTCGCGTCAGACGAGGGCAGCACGTAGAAAGAGAAGTTCTTCTCAAGCGTGCCGCCGGTATGGAAATCAAGGCCGCTGAGATCGAACCCGGAAGAAGTAATTTTCTGCTCGCCCGTGGGGCTTTGGTCCGTCGCAACGAGGTTCGTGCTTACCCGGTGCCAGATCGGCGTGATGCGGAACGTCACCGGCCAATACCCGGGGTTCTGCCAGATTGGAGCATCCCTATCGTTCATCAGCTGATAGCCATTGTCTTTGAATTTTTGGCCAAAGAAATTCAGCATCGGCCAGCTTTCATGACAAGCCGAACAACGCAGGCCATATTTTCTGGCAAAGGCAGGGAGGGCACTCGCCGACTGACTGGCGCCCAGAAGCAAAAAGACGAACGCGAAAGCTACGACGAGCGCGGACTTCACTCGACGCGGCTTCTGACAGAGATGAGACTGCGCCCACATACGCATGCTGCACTCCTCAGACACTCTTCAGATTTTCAAAAACTCTACTTTACGAACATAACAAGCGCCGCAGACTCGGACGTAAACTACCGCCCTCGCTACCGCGCCAGCGTAAAATACCGCAAAACTTTTCCGGTAAAGTGGTCCTACCACCACTCGCGGACGGATACTACTACCGTGCACGTCCAAGTGCAATAGGGTATCTGAAATTTTTTTTGGCTCGTGTCCCCGCGTACGAAAAATCACTAGGTATGAAAAATGGAATGACGCCTAGCGCACAGAGCGCCCGGTTGACAGTAATCGAGCCAACGTATAAGACTCTTGCAACAGGAACCCGGAGCCAGTGGTGATCACGAAAAATAGATTTCGCGGTATGAGGCGTGACAACTGGCCTGCGCTTCCACGATTTGCCCTCTTTCCGCGACGCTTCGTGACGTTTCTTTTACTTCTCCTCGTCATCGATGCGGCGGTTCCCGCACACAGCCGCGATAAGAAAGTTCTTCAATACGGAGCCGGTCTCATCGTCAACATCCCGCTCCCCGAGCCTGAAGTCGCGCAGGTAATCGAAGACATTGTCCAGAACTCGATTATCCGCGGAACCAAGGAATACAACAAAGACGAATATGTCGCCCATGCCGTGGCGGCGAAATCGACGACGGCATTTGCCCCCTGGACGCAGGGTGGCAAGGTGCTCTACAAAGTCCGAGAGCACGCCATCGATCCGCGAAATTTCAAGGATAGCAGCGATTCCGGTACGCTCGCCGTGCGCTATGTAGTGCAACCGCAAGGTCTCACCAACACTGTTTTGCGAATTGACGCCGTATTCGTGGAGGATTTTCGCCACGTCACCCATCCTTCCGACGGTTCCGTCGAAAGCGCCGAGTACAAAGACATTCAGGATCGCCTGAACGCTGTCGAACTCGTGAAGCAAGAAACCGCCGAAGCTTTGCGATTGAAGGAAGAGCGCGCTGCGAAGCAACATCCTTCATCCGCCAGCGGTGAAAGTTCTTCGCTCGAATCATCCTCCGTGGCCGGCGAGCGCGCTGTCGCCGATAGCGAAAGCACAAGCGCAAACTCGCTGAACTCGCCACGCCAGGAAACGAGCAGCGAGGAGTTATCCACCCCAGCCGTGCCTCCGCCAACTTCGCCCGCTTCCGAGTCTCCCGAAACCCCACTCGCCTACGAACTCACCGGCCCGGCGCTCGAGCAACACATTGCGGATCTCCGCCGCCAGGTCGTGCGCGTAGTGAAAAAGCCCGGAGCCCCGCTCCAGTCTGCTCCCTTTCATACCGCAACCACGATCAAGTCGCTCCCGCCCGGCACCGAGATTCTGCTAGAGATCAATACTCCCTATTGGCTGGGAGTGGAGACGCACGAGGGCGATCACGGATGGATTCGTCGCGATGAGTTGGAGTTGGCCCCATGACGCGACGAAATTCCCGGTTATCGTGCCGGCCATGTTCCGCAGTCCTTTGTGCGTTAGTGCTGGTGTTTTTTTCGGCGGTCGCGACCAGGAGCTTCGGCCAGGCAAGCGGCGCCCAACGCCTCTACGAGCGCACATTTCGTCAGTCAAAAAGCGCGATTGAAAAAGCCCTGAAAGAATTGCAGCCCTCAATGAGCGGACGCCTTCCCGTTCTCGATGGCTTCGCTCTACCCGCCGATCATCCGCTGAGCCGCTACCAGCGCGCTTATTTCCAATCGAGCGTGGATGTCGTCGCCGTTCCGTCAGGCGGCTCCGTCGTGCGCGTCACCACCAAGGTGACCGCGTGGTATGCGGATCAAACTCCATCACGCTCCGGATACCAACTGTTGATTTCGAATGGCCGCATCGAGTCCGACCTTCTCGATCAACTCAACGATCTCCTCGCGACACGGCCCGGTGCCGTAAGCGCCGACGCCGTAAGCGCCGAAAAGAGCGCTAGTGAAAGTTTTCCCGCGTCCGCCCCACCGGCAGCATGGGCTAATCCCCCCGCAGGCGCCGATAAAGCGGTTGCTGACAAAGGTGTGGCGAACCACAGCGCCGCCAAGCCGAGCGGAAACTCTGCTTCGGCAAATTCAGACGCGGCCGAGCCAGCTATCGCGGCGCCAATGCCCACAGCGCCAACAAACGATCATTCGTTATCTTCGAAGCTTCAGCCAGGTCTGACGGCACAGCAATTGTCTGAATCGAAAAATTCGCGGAAGCCAGATTCCCTCGCCACCAGCCTCCAGGCGCAGGCCGCGAGCCTTGAAGATGTGCTCAAGAACCAGGCGCACCCGAGAAACCTTGTTGCCATAAAAAAATCGGGAACTCCCGTGGTGTCTACCCCAAGCCTGAGTGGCAAAACTCTATTCCTGGCCAGCGCGCACGACGAATTCGAAATGTTGGATTTCAACGCCGATTGGGTTCACGTCCGAATCTCCGGCTTGTCTCGAGGATGGATTTGGCGCACCAGCCTCGAAATGCCCGAAGGCATTTCCGACATTCCTCTGAATCGAGGTAAAGCTGCGCCGGTAGCGGCCGACCTCTTCCAGGTGACGCGCGAAGAAACCGGGCCGTTCCCTGGCGACTGGGAACCACTGCGCGGCAAGAACGTGAAAATTGTTTCGGTCCAAAAGATCCAGGAAGACGAGAAGAACAGCGGGGCGCAAGCCAAGTTGGAATTTGCCAAGTCTCTGCTCGATAAAGATTACGCGGAACTGGCTGCCAAGCCCCATGAATTCGCTGGAGTGGTGCTAATCTTCGACTCGGTCGATGGCGGCATGATCGCCGCCACGCTGCCGACGGTGCAGAAGTGGAAGGCCGGCACGCTTTCAGATGCAGCCCTCTGGCACCAGTGTTTTTTTGATCCGCCGGAAACCTTCAATGTTGCCAGTCCCGGCGGAGGTCAGTAGTCAAACGTGCCCCACTCCGAGTTGCCAAGGGCCGCTTTTAGTGGGAGCATCATGACAGGAACGTCCGGCACCTTTTAAATTTTATCTTGACATCGAATTCGGGTCACGATACGAATGCTGTCTCTTGACGCAGTTTTCTGGGATTGATTTGAAACCGATTTAACAGCTGCCGGTTTGTGCTAAACCGCTGAGTGAACGGCGGAAGGGCCAAACCCGCGAGTGTGTGGGGTTCATGTTACAAAACTTTGCGGCTCGGCTGCGCGACTACGCCGAATTGACCAAGGCGCGCATTACAACTCTAATCGTGCTCACGGCTTGGTGCGGCTATTTCTTCGGCGCGCATCGCTCCGGCGTATCCTCATGGTCACTCGGCCTGTTTCATGCGCTTTTCGGCGTCGCCCTGGTTTCAAGCGGAACCGCGGCCCTGAACGAAGTTCTCGAGTCGAACGTGGATGCGAGGATGCGGCGCACAGCTCTCCGCCCCGTGCCTTCAGGAAGAATGAGCCGGGCACATGCGGCTTCAGTAGGGTTGACCCTGACTCTGGGCGGTTCGATCTATCTAGCGTTCTATGCCAACTTACTAACTGGCTTATTAGTGTTCTTGACTTCTCTTGTATATCTAGCGGCCTACACTCCTCTCAAAAAGATTTCTCCCATCTGCACATTCGTGGGCGCATTCCCCGGCGCAATGCCCGTAGTCCTGGGTTGGACGGCAGTACGAGGAAAACTCGAAGTCGAAACCCTGATCCTTTTCGCCATCATGTTCGTCTGGCAGTTCCCGCATTTTCTCTCCATCGCATGGCTTTATCGTGAAGATTATGCGCAAGGCAACATCCGTATGCTGCCTGTAGTTGATTCTGACGGGAAATCCACGGTATGGCGGATTCTGGCCTACTCAGCAGCGCTGATTCCGGTGAGTCTGTTGCCCGTCGCCATAGGAATGGCCGGACGCATCTATCTAGTCGGAGCCGTTCTGATGGGAGTGGCACTCTTCCGTGTGTCCATGGCAATGGCCAATCAACAACTGCCCGCGACCGCCCCGGCATCGAAACCAATGGCCAGGCGCCTGCTGCAAGCGACCATCTTCTACTTGCCCGCCCTGTTTGCGCTAATGATGGCTAACTCCGGCAGTTAACAATCGAGTTACTTTTGAGTAAGTAGCATCTAATAACTTCCTGTAACAACCTTCAGCAAACTTCACCGTAAGTCCCACCGAAGTAGCGCCAGCATCTGACGGGCTGTCCCGAGAGCCCGCCGAAGGGGCGTCCCTCGCCCTCGGCAAGGTGGGCAAGAAGTTGGATGGGCGAGACGTTCGCGCGCAGTCGCCCCGGAGAGGAAGGCGCGACAAAGCACGCGCCGGAAATTGGCAGAAAACCCGGTTGGCGCTTCAAAAGATAAAGAGATCAACTAAACTGAAAAATCAAGCAATTCCGCTGACTTCGCCAAGAATTACGGTCGTATTTCGCTGATTCTTCAGAAGTCCCCGGTTCGGAGATGCGACTTGAGATGGCGAAAGCACCGTTGTCGCCACCTGATAGAGCAGAGGCTGAAAGAGATTGTGATTCGCTCGATCAATCACTAGGACATTCGCGTTTGCATGCCTAAGGGCCTTGGCCGCAGCGAGCCCGGCAAAGCCGCCGCCGATAATCACGATTCTCTTCATTTATTTCCTCACTTTGTGATTCGGTCGCAGGTCCTTCTCGAGCTGTGATGAATCACGCAGCGCGATCCCGCGCAGGCATCTGCGACTTGACCATGGCTCTTATATCTCGGTTTTCGAAGACCGAGCCTTGGTGCTCCTGTGTTTGTCGAAGCACGACATCCACCATTGCCCAGGCCAAGTCGTCGGCTCGAATTACCTGGTTCGGAAACAGCAGTCGAAACACCGGATACGCCGCCCGCAGCAGTCGGTAGCTGAAGTTCGGCTCCTTACGGGGCTGCACCGGATAGATGTATGCGGGCCGAAAAAGAAAAATGCGCGGGAAACCGGCTGCGATTAATCCCCTTTCGGCCTCACCTTTGTAGCGGGCGAAGGCAATTCGGCTCCGTCCTGTCTGATCGGCACCTTTCCCGCTCAAAAACGAGAATGCGGCGTTCGGACTGCTCGTACGTAGAATTCGCGCGAACTCGACTGTGCAGTCGGTTGTTATGGCGTGGAGTTCAGCGTCTGACACCGATCCGGTGTATGCCCCCAGGCAATACACCGCTGCGTCCTGGCCAGAAAGTACGTCGGTGAGCGCGGAACAATCTGCGAAGTTTTGATGCACTACCTCTTTCAGCTTGGGGTGCGAAATGCCAACCTTCTTGCGGCCGATGGACGCGACGCTCTTGACGGCAGAGCTATTAAGGGCGTAGCGAAGCACGTAGCTGCCCACCATTCCGGACGCGCCCACAATGACGAGATGCTTTAGGCCGAGAGTGGGGATGCTCATCGACGCGCTCGAAACCACCTCGTTAGTCGCTGTCATGACAGAATGCGCTCTTCGATCCAGTCCACGTACAACAGGCGTTCCGCGAATAACCATGCCCCGTCCTGCTTCACGAATGTGTCGCCGTAACGAAGTGCCGCGATCATCAGCTTTCGCTTCGCGCCATCCATAGTTAGGTGATGAGCAAGGCAGTATGCCTCACCTGTGCCTCTGTCCGGTGTGAGGCCGAGGATCGTGCTCTGACCGACGAAGTGCATGGTCGCGGCATACTTGTTCAGATCCGCAAAAACCGGGGCCAAAGCCTCACGGGAGTTCAGCTCCTGTGAAGGCTTAGGGTCCCGGGCGTTCATGTACACGACGAAGTGAGTGTCGGCGGTAAAGAGCGCCATCTGACCTTTCGCGTCGCGGCGATCAGCGCAATGTGCGTAGGCCTCAACGAGCTCGCGTATAGCGAGTCGATCGGCGGCTTCGTTGGGAGAGATACTGACGTGCTTGCTCATGAACTTGTCCTCTCAGTTGTTGTGCGTTTGGGATTACTCAAGGATCGCCTTTGGCTCAAGGAAGGCCTCAATCCCATATTTGCCATATTCGCGGCCGACGCCGGAGTATTTGAATCCGCCCCAAGGTGCCTGCGGATCATCAGTCATATTATTGATCACCACGCGGCCGGCCCGCAGCTGAGAGGCAACGCGACGTGCGCGCTCAAGGTCAGTTCCCATGACGGCGGAGTGAAGACCGTATTTCGAGTCATTCGCAATGCGAATCGCTTCATCTTCGGAGTCGTAGGCGATCACACTGAGCACGGGGCCGAAAATCTCCTCCTGGGCAATCGTCATGTCGTTCTTCACATTGACGAATACCGTAGGCTTCACGAAGTAACCCGATTCGAGACCCTTCGGGCGTCCTTCTCCGCCGACCAAAACTTCAGCACCTTCTTCAAGGCCTTTGCGAATGTAGGACTCCACCCGCTCATACTGTTTTTGTGACACCATGGGTCCGACCATGATGTTGGGGTCCGCCGGATCGCCCACTGTGTAGGCATGCATCCCTTCTTGTATCGCCCGCTTTACCTCATCGAGCCGGCTCTTTGGCACGAGAAGCCGCGTACCCGCGGCGCAAGCTTGACCACTATTCAAAAACGCCAAGACGAGTGCCGACGGGATGGCCTTGTCGAGCGCGGCATCGTCCAGCACGATTGTCGGTGACTTTCCGCCCAACTCAAGCGTGATTCTCTTCATGGTGGCCGCAGCATCCCGCATGATGGTTTCACCCACGGCCACCGAGCCTGTGAACGAAATCTTCGCGACATCCGGATTGCGAACCAGTTCAGCACCGACGGTAGTCCCGAGGCCCGTGACCACGTTGTAAACGCCATTTGGTAGCCCGGCCGCATTCAGAGCCTCAACCATCACTCGCGTCTGCAGCGAACTCATCTCGCTGGGTTTGATAACTACCGTACAACCGGCGGCTACGGCAGACGCCAGCTTGAGGCAAATGAACAGTGCGTTCGCGTTCCAAGCTGTAATCAAACCTGCGACGCCGACAGGCTCCAGTGTGACCGTCGTCTTGCCCCAGCTCTGTTTCAACGGAAGCTCTTGAAGTCCTTTTTCGGCCGCTGCGAAGGCGGCGACACCCGACTCCACAATGAGCCGGGCGAACCGGGCGACACCGCCGTACTCCTCAATCATCACGTCTGTCAGATCGTCGATGCGGGCTGAGACAGCCTCGTGTAACTGGCGCAAGTAGCGTGAGCGCTTTTCTTTCGTTGTCCGGCTGAATTCGGCGAATGCACGTTTGGCAGCGGCTATAGCGCGCCGCGTGTCTTCCTCATCACCCAGCGTGACGCGGGCGATCACTTTTCCGTTGGTCGGTTTGATGACGTCCATGACTTCGCGGCCATGGGACTCAGCGAATGCTCCATCAATGTAGTGTGTCGTTAGAGTTTTAATCGTGTCCGTCTGGGTGATAGTTGCCATCGCGTCTCCTTGTACGCACATTTATGGTTAGAACGAAGCAACGACGAGCCTTTAGCTAGTTATCGCTTAGCGCCGCGAAGCTGTCATCTATGTCGCGCAGCGAAATTGTTCATACTGTCTGGAATGCAAGCCTAATGCCGCGACAAGCTATGTCCGTTTCTTGCTAAGTCGCTGTATGGTTTTCAGTTAGGCGACGAAAGATGTGTTTGTGTGCGACGTAAAATTGCCAGTGTCCGTACGTTGACAGTCCGTCGAATGTTTAATTACTGTTGGTCGCTGCCGTTGAGGGAACGGGCAAGGCTCCGGGCACCGGCGTCAGCAGTTTCTCGATCGCCCGTTCCATCGTGGTGCTCATTTCCGATACAACGGTTGGAACGTCGTGTTGTTTGACCTCGCTCACTTCCGAAACAGCTTTGCTCCAAACAATCGTGCCAGTATCAAGTTTGGTCATCTGGGCGGAGACTGCGATCTCGACCCTGACACCGCCCTCATAGTCAATTTCCTCGAGCTTCTCCAATCGTCCGCTGACCAGGTAGTCAGCGTCGGGCTGACCGTCGTAGTGCTTTACGCGCAAAAAGGTTCCTGTAGCACCAAGGTGAGCGATGATCGAGTCGGTGACAAATTGACAGGGGTCAATCGCCCAACGGTGATAGGCATAGAAACCGATTTGTTCTGGAGATGGTTTGTACACGATGGCCCCCTGCTTCAAGTAGGCGGGCGCGCGGAATTCGCGGATGGCCACCGTAGTGTGTGCGTTTTCCGCGGGTGGTGGATCAGGCGGCGCAGGCAGGTTGAGAGTGTAGTAGTTCGTACGCCCTACCTTGCCCGCGCAGCCGGCCAAGAGAGCGAGGGTTGAAAGTGCGATGGCCATAGCTAGACTTCTTCTCATGCCCAATCTCCGATGAACTAGATGGAAGCGAGGAAACTTATCCTCGGTTCACTTCATTTATTTCGGCACCTTGCGATCTTCCGGTTGTTTGATTCGAACAAGACTCCACGGACGCTGTTTCACCGAGTCCGTCAACTCGTCCAGGTTTTCTGTCGCCGTCCGCAAATGCTCGATCGTGTCATCAATCTTGTAATCATTGGCCCGCACCAGCACCTGCATATCCGCGAGTAGCTGCTTCGCTTGTAACAACGTGCTTTGCAGGCTGGCCAGGTCGTTGCGGATCGGTTCACGCAGATCGCTTAGCGTGCCGTTCACGTTTTGAATAGTTTCATCCGCATGCTGGCTGAGCGTATTCAATTCATCAGCCAGACGATCAATCTTTGGGCGGTCAGTCTCAATCATTGCGTTAACGTTATCCAGAACGGCCTGAATCTTTTGCTGGTTGGCTTTGCCGGTTACCTCATTCAGATTGGCAAGCAGCGTCCGCGCATCTCCACTGATTCCTCCCAGTTCTCCCCGAACCTCGGTTATCAGGCCGGATGCATTGTCGGCGACTGTAGCCATTTTGTCGGTGATCTCGTCCAGGCTCGCGCCCTCTTGCGATGCGATGATCGACCCCGGTGGAAGCCGGTGCGCATCATTGCTGCCTGTTGAAATGGACAGTGCCGCGCCGCTCATCACGCTGACAAGCCCCAACTTGGCTACAGATTTTTCATTCAGAGGAGTGCTCTCCTTCACGTCCAGCAGAATTTCGATCTTGGTCGGATCTGATGTCCAAGGCCGGACCGCCGTGATTTTGCCCACGTTGATTCCGCCGAAGAGGACCTGGGCGCCCGGCTCTATCCCGCCCGCGTAACGGAGATATGTGCGGTAGGGAGAGGTGTGCCCGCTAAGCTGCGCGTTAACCAGATGGACAATCGTGAACGCCAAGATCGAGGCGCATCCGAGGACAAAGGCTCCGACTTTTGCTTCTGTGGTCATTGATATGCCTCCGCAGAATCCAGATACTTTTCGAAGTGGGCCGCCACGGCGGACGATTTCGCTATGTCTTCGGGTATCCGATCCAGAAACTGCCGCACACGCGGATTCTGGTTCGCTTTGATTTGGTCTTTTGTACCGATGGAGCTGAATGAGCCCTGATAGAGCATGGCGATGCGGTCGGCGATGCGAAACGCGCTGGGGAGTTCGTGGGTCACCACGATCATCGTCATTTGTAAGGTCTGCTTAAGCAGCACCATCAGTTCGTCGAGTTCTGCCGCGACAATCGGATCCAGCCCAGCTGATGGCTCATCGAGCACAAGGATTTCAGGGCCGAGCGCGAGAGCGCGCGCGACCGCCGCGCGCTTCTTCATACCGCCGGAAAGTTCCTGGGGAAATAACTTCCCGTGGTCTGCAAGGCCCACCGCGGCCAACTTGAACCAAACAACCAGATCGATGATTGAAGGTGCAAGCCGCGTATGTTCACGCAGGGGCAAAGCAACGTTATCTTCGACGTTCAACGAGTTGAACAATGCCGCGCTTTGGAAAGCCACTCCGATCGAGCGATGCATCTTCTTCAATTCCGACTTTGAGCAACGGGTAATGTCCGTTCCGTTTACGTGGATGCTGCCAGATTTGGGGCGCTCCAGTCCGATGATCTGGCGTAACAATGTGCTCTTGCCGGAGCCACTGCCGCCCAACAAGACCATGGTTTCACCGTGCTCAATGTCGAGATTCAATCCATTCAGCACCCGGCGACCGTCGTATTCCACCACAAGATCGCGAACGGAAATGATTGGCATCAGTGTTTCCCCATGTAGTAAAAGATGGCGGTGAAAATCGCATCCGCAACAATGACCAGGAACGTCGACTTCACAACAGCGCTCGTAGTGGAGCGGCCAACCGAGTCTGGACCTCCGTGAACACGGAAGCCTTCCAGGCATCCAACCTGAGCGATGATGGTCCCGAAGACAACGCTCTTGATGAGCCCCATTACTACGTCGCGCAAATCGATTGCCTCGAACACATAGCGGAGGTACAACGCGGGCGTCAGGCGAATGCTGAAGAACATGAACAGGGCCCCGGCCAAAATGCCGCATACATTCGCGACAACGCTGAGGCAAGGAACCGCAATTAAAGCGGCCAGATACTTGGGTGCGAGCACAAACTCTATTGGCTCGAGCGCCATGACGCGGAGGGAATCGATCTCCTCGGTCACTTTCATAGTCCCAATCTCGGCCGCGAAAGCGGAGCCGGATCGTCCACTTACCGCAATCGCCGTCATCAATGGGCCGAGTTCACGCGTGAAGCCAACTGCTACCAAGTCAACTACGTAGCGCAGCGCTCCAAAGCGCCGAAGCTCTGATGCCCCCTGCATGGCGAAAATGAATCCCGTGCATATGGACATCAAGGAAACCATCGGCATTGCATCGACGCCGATTTCCAGCATCTGCCTCACGGCAGCCCGCCACCGGTAGCGGTTCCCGATAAAAGGAAGTGAATGCAACATCGCTCGCAGTGTGGCCCACCACTGAATGTTCAGACTTCCGATGTAGTCGAGATGTTCGATGGTTTTTTCGCCGACATTTTCCAGAACATTTGCCATTACGCCACCCCCTTGCCGCCATGAATCGTTTCGAATAGTGGAAGCAGCCCCGTAACCTCGAACAGCCGGAGCACGGAACCATGCAGTCCCTGCAAATGGATTCGAATCCGGCGAGGCCCGGCGATTTTAAGGGCTTCAACTAGCGTCGCGATTCCTGACGCTTCAATGTGGTCGACGTCACACAGGTCGATGGTGACCGCATGAACTAATTGTTTCCCCGATAGAATGGCCAGAAGGCAATCTCGAATATCGGGCGACGAATCGACATCGATGCGACCCTTCAAGCGGACGATGACCTCCATGCCACTGCGATCGACCGCAATTGCGAGGTGGCTGCCTGGAGTGCTTTCGTGACTTTTCAAACGTTGACCTCTCTCACCGTTCTGCGGCGCAAGCCTACTTTCGCAATTCTTCTGCCATTCAATTAAGGCTGAAAATCGAGCTGGTCCCGCGCCGGTGATCCGCATCTCAGGTCGAGTCGTGACCAGACGTGAACAGTGGCAGGATCCTGACACTTCAGGTTTTGTGTCGAGTCGAATGCAAGTTATTATTTGTTCAATGAGTGGAGGACGCCGGTTGTTTGTGCATCTTGCAGTGCACTTTGCTTTCGACGGTTGTGCATAGGATCGTCGATCAATCGATGTCAGCAAAAAGGGGGAGAGCGCTTGGTACGGAAGAAGATTGGGCAAATGACGAGTGGCTTCAGCCCTGGTGGGGTGCCGCGGATCGGCGTCCGAGCACGATGGCTGAATACGCTTAGCGGGTGTCTACCAGACCGGGCTGCCGGACAGTTTATTGTTGAATGGCTGGTCGCGAATCTCCTCGACAGGCCGCAAAAGTCCATGCTTTTTCATGCGGGCGATTAGCGTAGTGCGTTTCATACCTAATTTTGCGGCCGCGCCATATGGCCCGCCGACCACCCATCCCGATGTCTCCAAAGCTCTCAAAATCATTGCACGCTCGGAGTCGCAGAGCGTCGTGCTCGCAGGAAATCCAATAATTGAGGCGACGCGAGTCGTGCGTAGAAGATTGGGAAGCACGCCTTCATCAGAAAGCACTACCGCGCGTTCGATCATGTTCTGCAGCTCTCGAATGTTTCCTGGCCACGAATACGACTGGAAAGCGCTAACAAATTCGGCAGGGATGTTCTCTATATGCTTCCCCACTCGGCGGGCAAAAACTTCAACGTAATGTTCCACCAGAGGACCGATATCTTCGACTCGCTCACGCAGCGGCGGCAGTGGGATGGGAAATACATTCAAGCGATAGTAGAGGTCGCTGCGAAATTGGTCACGCTTCACCATTAGTTCCAGATCGCGGTGCGTCGCCGCGACGAGCCGCACGTTAACACAATGCGTGCGACCACTCCCTAGGCGCTCAAATTCCTGCTCCTGTAGAACACGCAGGAGCTTGGGCTGTAAGGCGAGTGGTATGTCTCCGACCTCATCAAGGAATAGTGTCCCTTTATCGGCCAATTCGAAACGGCCAATTCTTTGCGCAATGGCACCTGTGAAAGCTCCACGCTCATGGCCAAAGAGCTCACTTTCGAGCAAGTCAAAAGGAATAGCGGCGCAGTTCAGCTTGATCAAAGGTTTGCCGCTGCGCGGACTGGCATTGTGGATTGCGTGAGCGATGAGTTCCTTGCCGGTTCCGGTTTCTCCGTGAATGAGTACCGTGGTATCCGCTGATGCAACACGCTCGACTTGTTCCAAAACGACTTTCAACGCGGGGCTACTGCCGATGATCTGCTCAAATCGCCGGGCCCGACGGTCTTGTTCAACCACTCTCATTCGTTCGACTCCGAAAGCCTTCGCGAGCTAATCCTCTAGCGCGGCATGGACCAACTCGAGTAGCACCGCATTGTCAAAAGGTTTGGTCAAGAACTCCACTGCCCCGTCGCACATTGCTTGAATCCGCATCTTGGTATCGCCGTGCGCAGTAATGAAAATTATCGGGATCGGGCATCGCTCAGCTTTAAGCTTCGCTTGCAGTTCGAGACCGGACATGCCGGGCATGCGAACGTCGGCGATCAAGCACGCAATCTCTGGAAGTCGACTAGAGTTCAGTAAATTTTCGGCTGATTCAAATGAGATTGCTCCTAACCCGGAAGCTTTGAGCAGGCGGCGAAGCGCATCCCTGAGCAAGGCATCGTCATCGACGACGGCGACCAGTCTCGCTCTTCTTGCGGTGCTCATATCTGAAACAATCTATCTCGGCGCCAAAAAATGCAATTATGATTTCATATAGTCCGGTTATATTTGCGGATATCTACCGGCAGGAGAGATGCGAAATTCCCCAGAAGGAGAATCCCGCCGCGGCGGTGGTCCGAAGTTTATCTGTTTGCGGAAGGTTTCAGTCTTTCCGCCATGCTGCCCAATTCAGCGGGGGAACCCGCCTGCATCTTGTGCATTACGCGTCCGCGATGAACAGCAGCGGTAATTTCGCTCGTCCCGAGTGCAGAGGCGATCTGCTTTGTCTGCAGACCGGAAACCACGAGATCCATCACTTTACGCTCGCGCACAGTCAGGCCTTTGTATCTTTCATGCAATTCGGCCATCGCATTCCGCTGGCGGCGCGATAGTTGGTCGCGCTGCAATGCCTGCTGAACCGCGTCTAAAAACTCCTGATGACGGAATGGTTTCGTCAGGAACTCAAAGGCGCCCGACTTCATCGCCTTTACGGTCATGGGAATATCCCCGTGCGCAGTGATGAAGATGATGGGGATATTGATCCCCGCTTCAATCAGCTTCTGCTGGACCTCTAATCCGCCCATGCCAGGAAGGCGCACATCCAACACCAGGCAACTCGGAACATCTGGAATATTTCTCTGTAGAAAATCCTGCGCTGTGGCGAACAATTCTGCTCGCAAGTTGACCGTCTTCAGAATGCGCTGCATCGCAAGGCGCATGTCCTCTTCGTCATCCACGATGAAGACAATTGGAGAAGATGAAGTAGTCATGTTTCTACCTACACCTTGTGCGGCAATGTGAATTGGAAGGTAGAACCACGTCCAGAGTTGGAAGTCGCCCACAGGCGCCCCCCATGTGATTCGACAATAGTACGGCTGATTGCGAGACCCATGCCGGTCCCCTGGGGCTTGGTGGTAAAGAAGGTATCGAAAATCTGGTCAATTTTGCCAGCTGGGATGCCGACTCCAGTATCGCTCACGGAAATTGACAGGTGCCCATCATCGGTGGATTGCGAGGTTATCGTCAGATCTCCCTTGGCATCGTGCATGGCCTCAATGGCATTCAGCATAAGGTTCATCAACACTTGTTCCAATTGCACTCGATCTCCCACGATTTCTGGAAGGTTTTCTGCCAGTTCGAGCCGGACTGTCACGGAGTTGCGCCTGATGTCGCTCTTCAATAGAAGAGAGACTTCTCGAATGAGTTCGTTTACATCAACCGCTTCACGCTGTGGGAAACTCTTCTTGAACAGTGATCGGACATGGTCGATGATTTCCGCCGCACGCCTCGCACATCCAATTGTGCCAGAAGCAGCCTCACGGGCCTCTAAAATATCGGGATGTTCCCCATTGAGAAATCCGAGACAAGCACCGGCATTGGCTGCCGCCGCGGCGATAGGCTGTTTAATTTCGTGCGCCAGCGCGGCGGCCAGCTCTCCCATCATGTTAATCCGGTTGATGTGCGCCAGATCAGCCTCGAGCTGCCGCAACCTTTCGCGCTCCTGCTCGGCATGCTTTTGTTCCGTTATATCCATCGTGGTGCCGACATAGTCAGCCATTTCTCCGGAGGGATGGTGATGTCCTAAGGAACGAAAGAATCTGATCTCGCCATCGTCGGCACGGCAAATCCGATATTCGATGTCGTAATCCGTTCCTGTGCGAGTAGCATTCTCCAGCGCCGCTCTGACAGCCAGTTGATCCTCTCTATGAACGGTGTCGAAAAAGCGTTCGAATGGAATAGCTTCCTCACTAAGATCGAAGCCATGCATCCGAACTGTTTCGTCCGATAAATGAAAATTCTGCCCTGTGACGAAATTGGCTGCCCAACTACCGGTGTGAGTCAGCCGCTGCGCTTCCGCGAGGTATGCCTGTTCCCGCCGCAACTCCTGCGTCAGCAGTTCCTGCTCTGTAACGTCCATCGTGGTGCCGCGGTATCCCTTAAACACTCCACCTTCTACGACTGGAATGCCGACGCACCTGACGTATCGAATCTCGCCATCGGGCCGAACTATCCGGTTCGTAACATCGCAGCCACAGTGCTCCTCATGCAGCTTCTTCATTGTTGCTGTCAACGAGGCCTGGTCCTGGGGATGAACCGCACTCAAGAACTGCCGAAGATTCGGAGTTCCATTTGTGGGATCGAACCCGAAAATCTTGTAGACCTCGTCCGACCAGTAGATATTCAAATCTTCTGACCAATGAATGCCCAAATCTGTCGACGCCCAACTCCCGATGTGGGCAAGACGTTCCCCTTCGCTCAGATAAAATTGGCTTTGTCGAAGAGCCTGTTCTGCTAGTTTTCGCTCGGTGATGTCCTGGGTCGTACCGAACATTTGAATCCGGCCCTGAGAATTTTTTCTCACATGACCCAAGCTATGAACTACCCGCATCTCCCCATCTGGACGCACAAGACGATGTTCACAGTCGGCGCGGGTCTCAGTATCAATCGCCTTTTTAGCCGTGGCAAATACAGCTTCCCGGTCATCGGGATGGGTCATCTCGCGCACAAGCGCAACGTCAAAGGAGTTCCCCTTTGGAACCAGCCCAAAAATGCGATAGGTCTCCTCGGACCAAATCACCTGATTTGTCTCTAGATCCCAGACCCAATAGCCCAGGTGAGCGACGCGCTGGGCTTCTTCGAGCCAATCCTTGCTCTCCTGTAGATCGCGGGACAAGGCGTGACTCGCTTCTTCCGCCTGTTTCAATTCCGTTATGTCTTGAACGGTGCCGAACAGTCTGTTGTGCTCTCTGGAAATCCCATCCTCCGGTCCCACATCCGTCGTCTTCCAGAGCTTCGAGGTAATGGACTGAACGTTACGCACTTCTCCACTCGGACGGACGATCCGATGTTGGTGAACCGGATGTACGCCAACAGCAACCTCCTCGCCTACTGTGCTGTAGAGTGCCTCGCGGTCATCGGGGTGGACCAACCCGCTAACCGTTTCGATATCCATACGGCGTTCTTGGGGTTTGAATCCGAATATTCGATAGGTCTCGTCGGACCAGATGATCTCGCCCGTCTCAAGATCCCAATCCCAATAGCCGACATGGGCAACACTTTGAGCTTCTTCAAGTCGTGCTTTGCTTTCTTGAAGGCTCCGGGACAGTGCCTCGCGCTCGTCATCGGCGCGTTTGCTTTCGGTGACGTCGGTCACAACGCCGATGTATTCGAGGTCGCCAGAGTTATCTCTTCCGGCATGCGCGACCACGTGAACGAACCTAGTGACGCCGTCAGGTAAGAGAATTCGATGATCGACATCCAGATCCATACCGCTCTGAGTGGCGCGATCCCTGATCTGTTGCAGGCGGTCCCGGTCGTCAGGGTGAACTCTGTCGAATACCATATCAAGCGTAGGATTCGTTTGTTGGGCGAAACCCAGAATCTTGTAGGTCTCGTCGGACCAGATGAGTTCACCGCTGTGCACCTTCCATCCAAAAGTCCCCGAGTGACTCAGCCTCTGAGCCTCTGTAAGGTACTGCCATCGCCTTTGCAAATCGGCCTGGGAACCTTTTAGATCTTCATTGGCTTTTTCAAGAGCAGCTGTTCGTTCAGCGTCCCGACCCTGAGAGCTCTTGCGCGATTCGAAGAGAAATCTCCGATCTCCGCGCCAGCCAAGGAGCATGGCAATCAACGTGATCGAAAGCGCAAGAATGATCAAAAGCTGCACCATTGGCATAGAAGCTCCAAGTTCGATGAATCTTACCCTACCTGCTGGTGGCAGGTCTCCGCTTCGGCCTTAGACATGAAATGCCCTTAGAATCGCATCCGCCAAAGACTCGCGGGAGCGACGGAACTCGAAACCGCGGGCCTCCCTGGGCATCCTTAAAAGTGTTGTAGGAGCTTTTCAATTGGGCGTCCGGCGTAGCAATGCACCAAAAGATCACTCGTCTGATACGGCGACTGTCCTTTAACTGTCCAATAACGGTCCTTAACGTCACTTACAAGGTTTTTCGAGGGCCACCCGCGTCTTGGCGCCGCTCGGCCATAGGCTCACAGACGCCAAGTCGTCCGCTTCGCGTGAAATCAAACGATAGCAGCTCTTAATGAAGTGGTAGAATCTCCTGCGGTGCTTTCTTATGACTTCGCAATGGACTCTGTAGCCTGAGAATCACCGGCAAAGCGCTTCACGGGCAAAATGACAACGAACTGTGGAACTCCGTGAAAACTGACACACTTTATTACACAGTTGCACATTCGTCATTTTGGATGAAAAGGGAACGGAGCCATAAACTGGTTGTAAAATCAGGCTTTTGCAAGTAAAGCCGGGATGGCGGAACTGGCAGACGCAGCGGACTCAAAATCCGCCGACCTTCGGGTCTTGGGGGTTCGACTCCCCCTCCCGGCACCAGCAAGAATCCCACAAAATAAACAGCTAGCTGGCGCTAACTCACTGTATGAGACGCACTCTCCTCAGGCGCAGCGGACCTAACACCCTCATCTAGCCACGAGTGTAGAATCTATCCTACCGAAAACGGCGAGTTTACTTAGAAATGCGGGGTGAGCATGCCTTTCACATCCGTTACACATTTTCAGGTTCTCCGCCACTTCCAAGAAAGGTAACCGTTCGGTGAGCGCCGTAGTGACGGCGGATGATGAGAGAGGTGTGGGATGAAATCCTTTATCACAATTTGCGGTCTGGCGGGGGACGACTGCATAACTGAAACACTCCTACTAATGGGGGATAAGAGGCCAACTGCTGAGACTTAGAATTGGCGTTTCCGTTTATCCGCAGATGGTTGGGGCCGGCAAGCAAAATAGGAAATGAGCGACGACCGACGAATCTGCACGAGCTGACAATACTCTGGGACGAACCGACAACCATGCACAGGCGAGAGTTTATGAAGAATACCGGCGGGTTGATTGCCGGAATGCTGGCGGAGCGCGCGTTTGCCGATGTCTCCGTCGCGGCGCCAGGCGCAGGCGGACGGCTGGTGCTGGCGATGAATCGGAACTGGCGATTCAGCCGGACGGCGGTGGCGGAGGCTCGGCTGAAAGAGTTTGACGATTCGAAATTCGAACGCGTGGTGATTCCTCATGCGAACACGCGGCTGCCCTGGCATAGCTTCGACGATAAGGATTATGAATTTGTTTCGGTGTATCGGCGGCATTTCAGGGTACCCGAGAAGGCGCGCGGGCGGCGGGTATTTGTGGATTTTGAAGGAGTGATGACGGCGTCGACGGTCTGGGTGAATGGAGTCCGACTCGGGGAATATAAAGGAGGCTATACTCCTTTTTCTTTTGAACTCACGCCGCATCTGGATTTTGGCGGCGACAATCTGCTCGCGGTTGAGGTTGATTCAACGGAACGCACGGATATTCCTCCCTTTGGAAACGAAATTGATTATCTGACGTTTGGCGGGATTTACCGCGAGGTTGCGCTGCGGGTCGTGCCGCCAACTTTTATCGAAAACATATTTGCCAAGCCGCGGGATGTGATGAGTGGAAGTCCCCGGCTTGAAGTGGATTGCTATTTGCAAAATCTGGAGCCGCTGAGCGAACGGCTGACGCTGGAGGTTGCGCTGCGGGACGGAGAGCGCGTGCTCGCTACGCAAAGGCAGCAAGTTGCGGCGGCCGGCGCGACGAAAGAGCCGGTGGTGTACTCGGTGGTGCTGGAGAAACTGGCAGCGATCACGCTGTGGAATTTGGAGCGGCCGAAGCTTTACACGGTGCAGGTTCGGCTGACAGATGGATCGCGAGTGGTGGATGAGGATTGGCGGACGGTTGGTTTTCGCGAGGCGCGGTTTACGGATCATGGTTTCGAGTTGAATGGGAAGGTGATCAAGCTGCGCGGGCTGGATCGTCATCAGACATTTCCTTTTGTGGGGCAAGCGATGCCGCGCCGGGTGCAGCGGCGGGACGCGCAGATTCTGCGGCAGAATTTCAAATGCAATATCGTGCGCACGTCGCATTATCCGCAGTCGCGGCATTTTCTGGATGCTTGCGACGAGATGGGACTGCTGGTGCTGGAGGAAATTCCGGGATGGCAGCACATTGGGGATGCAGCCTGGAAGGATATCTCGGTGGACAACGTGCGGCGGATGATTCGGCGCGATTGGAATCATCCGTCGATCATTCTGTGGGGAGTGCGCATCAACGAATCGCGCGACGATCATGATTTTTATACACGGACGAATGCCTTAGCCCATCAGCTCGACCCGACGCGGCAAACGGGAGGGATACGGAATTTCGCAGAGTCGGAGCTGCTGGAAGATGTGTTTACGATTAACGATTTTGACTTTCCGCTGCGCGTCCCGAACCATCCTCTCTATTTGAATACAGAATTTATCGGGCACACCTATCCGACGAAGAGCACGGACAATACGGAGCGGCTGACGGAGCACGCGTTGCGGCATGCGCGTGTGCACAATCAGCTGGCGTCGAGCGCGCGATACGCCGGGGGGCTTGGGTGGTGCGCGTTTGACTACAACACGCATGCGAATTTTGGCTCGGGCGACAGGATTTGCTATCACGGAGTGGCCGATATTTTTCGCGAGCCCAAGCCGGCAGCGGGCTTTTATAAATCGCAGTGCGATCCCGAGGAAGAAGTGGTGCTGGAGCCCGCGTTCCGCTGGGCGCGCGGGGACGAGTCGGTGGGGTTCAGCAATGCTGTGGTTTGCTCGAACTGCGATCATCTCAAGTTTTATATCGACGACAACCTGATTGCGGAGGTTGATCCTGATCGCAGCGAGTTTGGCAGCCTGCGGTATCCGCCGTTTGTTCTGCACGTGCAGCCGTTTGGCAACGGCTGGGGAGACTTGCGGATTGAAGGATACATTCAGGGCAAGGCCGCGATTGTGAAGCGATATTCGGGTAAGGGGATCGATCAGCAGTTTTCTTTATTGCCGGATGACATGAAGCTTGAGGCGGACGGAGCGGATACGACGCGGGTGGTGCTGCGGGTGACGGATGAGTTTGGGGCGATACGGTCGCTGGCGAACGCCGCGATTCGATTGCAGATTGAGGGGCCGGGCGAAATTATCGGAGATAATCCTTTCGCACTGGCGGGCGGGACGGGAGCGGTGTGGGTGCGCGCGAAGGAGGAATCGGGGAGGGTGAGGCTGACGGCGACGCATCCATTTCTGGGGAAGCGGATGGTGGACATTGAGATTGTGGCGGCCGCGGCGGAAGCTTTGTAGGGTGCTTTGTCGTGGTGTTTGCGGAAACCATTAACCACAAAGGTCACTAAGGTTCACGAAGGAAATACTTAGGTTTTTGTTCATGGAAGATCTTCACCGCTTGCCTGAACGCGCCCACAACCATTTTCAGAAGCGGAGCGCATCGAGATACCGGTAACTGACGCGCGCTGTCTCGATCGAGTTCTTCGGATTGTCATGCTCGACGAAGTAGTGCTTGATGCCCGCGTTTTCCGAGTGCGCGAAGATGCGCTTCCAGTCGACGATGCCCGTACCCACATCGGCCAGGATCGTCATGTGCTCTCCCGCAAACCTGCTGGAGCGGAGACTGGCGGCGCCCGGAACCTGGTGCACATCCTTGATATGCACCATACAAAACCGTCCGGGATAACGCAGGAAATATTTCACCGGATCTTGCCCGCCGACGGTGATCCAGCCGAGATCCATTTCCATCTTTACCAGATTCGGGTCGAGGTATTCGAGAAGAATGTCATAAGGGAGCTTTCCATCTGGTAAGGCGACAAATTCTATCCAGTGATTGTGATAGGCGAACTGAATGCCGGCTTTCTTGGCCGTTTCCCCCGCGCGATTCAAAGTCTCGGTGGCATGTTTCCAGCCATCTGGCTTATTGCGAACATCTTCATCGACCCAAGGATTAACGAGGTAAGTGCGGCCAATCATCTTGTTGCCTTCAATCACTTTGGGCCAGTCAGCGCCGAGGCTATCCCAATCGACGTGGCACGAAGGAGAAGTTAGACCGTGGCGCAGCAACGCTTCCCGCGTCTCTTTGGGGTGCTCTTTATCCTGGTCCCAGACGGATTCCACTTCGCGATATCCAATTTGGGCGAGTTGCGCCAAGGTGCCATCGTAATCACGCTGCAAAGCATCGCGGACGGTATAAAGTTGGATTCCGATCGGGTTGATTCGATGTTGCTCGGCAGCCCATGCTGGACTGCGACTCATCATCGCAGTCGCAGCTATAGCCGCTCCCGGCAGTGTGCCTAAGAAAGTTCGCCGATCCATATTTGGTCTCCAATCATTTCTTGTCCAGTTAGCGCCTGGTTAGGTGGCACGCAACGCTGGTTTGTGGGGATATCGGTTGCGGTGGAGAATGACTTCAGGTGGGGGTGTGGGTTAGCCCCCAACTCGCGCCGTCATTCCGCTTAGCCCCGGCTGTGCCATGGCAGGCAGCCGCGTGCGGATCAACTCCTCAACCTGGGACCATACGTGCGGATCGCATTCGATGGCAGTGTGTCCCTTGAAGAGCAGCCGGTCGTACCAGGGATAGGCGCGACACTCCGCAGGTTCTTTTTCGTAGGTAAAACGAAAATTTCCCAGAATCTTCGTGCGCGATGGATCGGCTGCTTTGATCTTGGTTCGCCCGTGCAAAATGCCGCCGGTTTGATAGAAGTTAACCGCCTCGACTACGTTCGCAGGGATCAGCGAATCGTCGTCTCCATTTTTCTCGATGCTGTCAACCTGTATGGTTAAGGAAACCGGAACGCCATCGCGCTGTAAGCTGCGCGCCAGGGCGACCACGGCAGACGCGCCCCAGCTATGGCCGAACAAAATAATGCGGGCGCTTCGCGCTTCACGGTCTGCGCTTGTTTCGGGTGTTATTGGGGAGTCGTTCGCCTCCCGCTTCAACCAATTGAGTATCATCCGGCGGGCTTCCGCACTGCGCCGATTCTCATAAATCAGAACCCGCACGCGATCGCCGTAGATTGCGTGGATCTGCCGGGTGATCTGGACTTCCGAATGGCGAAGGTCGTCGCTATGCACGAAGCCTCCGACGAACCCCACCACCAGCGCTGGCGATGAATCGTTTTGAATCGAGGTGTACTGCGTTTGCTCTGCCGCGGCCGGCGAATGGAGCACGACCATGAGCGACATCAGGGCTGCGACGATCAGGACAAATCGCGCTCTTACTCTAATCTGCGATCTTCCCTGGAAAAGCCGCTCGCTGGAAGTCGGAGTTTGTGGCGTCTGCATTTTCACCGGGGACATAATTTGCAATTAGCTTGCCGTTAAGAAGTAGTCCCGGCGCGATCTAGCTGTCAACAGGAAAATCGTTTGAATCAGGGGGTTCGGAGCGATGCCGGCTCCTATCCACCTTTGTTCCTGCTTCAGCCGGGAGTACGTGCTCGGCACGAGTTTGCACCCGCTGTGCACCCTCGTGGCCGATTATGGCCCTTGACTTCCGTTCAAAGGAAAACCTACAGTTTATCCAGTGCTGTAGGGCGCAACGGACCTTCGGGCCGGACGGGCGATGCCCGCCTACATACCAATACAAGGTGCCCTATGCCCAACCTCGAAAATCTTAAAAAACAAGCGAAGCTCTATTTACGCTGGCATCGTGATCGTTACTACCCGGTTGCGGCGCAAATTCGAGCAGTGCTGCCACGTTTCCGTCATCTCACCGATCAGGCTGTGCTCGCGCACAACTTCAAGTTGTCTGACGCTCAAGAGTTGATTGCGAAAAAGGTAGGGTTTGAGAATTGGGAGGCGCTCCTTAAAGGAGTCCACACTATGAGTGATCTACACACTGAAGCACTGTCCAAACCGATTCTTCTCGCCGCCGAGCCCCAGCTCTTCGTCGCCAACATTGAAACCTCCTGCGAGTTCTATACAAAAAAACTAGGGTTCGCTGTTGCCTTCATTTATGGCAAGCCGCCATTCTACGGTCAAGTGTTTCGGGATGGCGCCAGGCTGAATCTTCGATGGCTACCCGAACCCGCAATTAATCCCAAGCTTCGCGACAGAGAAGATCTGCTCTCAGCATCCATCACGCTCGATGATGCAAAGCCGCTCTTCCTCGAGTTTCAGACGGCCGGCGTGATATTTCATCAAGGACTCAAGACAGAACCGTGGGGCGCTCGCACATTTATCGTTTGCGATCCCGACGGCAATCGAATTCTTTTTGCCGGGCGAGGGCGGTAGTCACATGCCGTGGTTTGGCCCTGCTGTTACCCCTCAAGCGGGAACCACCTCATAGGGGCGCATCATTTCATTGTCCTCGTGTTCGAGGATGTGGCAGTGCCACACGTAGCGTCCGGTGAAACCCTCGAAGGGAACGATGATTCGCGTGACCATTCGAGAGTGGGCTCGCACAGTGTCTTTCCAGCCGGCCTCATTTGGTGCGGGAGGCTCGGGCGGTCCCAGGAAGTGCAATTGACGCTTGGTTTGAAATAGCCAGGGCTCGTAGGATTGGCGGTCAAGAATCTGGAAGCGGACCAGGTGCAGATGAATGGGATGAGTGTCATTCGTCGGATTGATCAAAGTCCAAATCTCGGTCGAGCCTAACACCGGTTTTTCTGTGATCGGCTCTTTCCAGTGCGTTCCATTGAGAAGCAACATTACGGGGTTGCCCGACTTGTTGACATATTCGTCCAGGGTCAAGAGGCGCGTTTGCGCGGCTTGGGATTCTGGAATCTTCGGAACGGGCCGGAGAGACGAGGGCAGCGAACTGGTGTCCGTGACTCGCGCTGACGAGACGCGGAATTGCATCACTACGAAAGCGTCGCTCTTGAGCATGAGTTGCGCGCCCCGATGCTCGGTGAAATCGACGATAAGGTCGGCGCGCTCACCTGGTGCGATTTCAAGATTCGCGACTGGAACCGGCACGGGTAAGAAACCCTGGTCGGTTCCGATCTGATGAAAGGGCGCGGCGTTCTGGGCGGCATGGCTGTTAGGGGCATTATCGACCAACGCTAAGTGATATGTCCGAGCGTTCGACGCGTTCAAAACGCGGAAGCGATATTTTCGCGGCTCGACATCAAGATAGGGAAAGAGTTTTGCGTTGACCAGAATCGCATTGCCGAAAATCTCTGGCACCCACTGGGATTGCGGGTCGGGTGAAACAGGATAAAGAAGCTGGGCATCGTGCGTCAGCAAGCGGTCATAGATAAGGAGCGGCACTTCATATTTGCCTTTTGGCAGGTTGAGCGCATCTTCGACGGCGTCCCGAATGAAGAACGTTCCTAGCAATCCGGCGTAGACATTCAGGCGATTGATGCCGAGCGCGTGATCGTGATACCAGAGCATGGCCGCGTCTTGCTGGTTCGGGTAGTAATAGAGCGAGGATTTTCCGGGAACGATCCAGTCTTCGGGATAGCCATCGCTTTCGGGGCGCGTTTTCGCTCCATGCAGATGCACGACGGTGCGGAGGGCGGGCTTGCCGGTTTCGGCTCCGTGGATGGTGCGATCCATGGGTAAGAAATGTTCTTTGGGGAGAGCGTTGACCCATTCGACCAGCAGAGGCTCGCCGCTGCGGGTCTCGAAGGTCGGGCCGGGGGTGGAGGGACCGAAGCTCCAAAATTTTGTCGGCGGGAGATCGCGATGAACTTTGCTGACGATGGGCTGAGCCTGTATGCGATAAAACGGAACGCTCAGTTTCGGATTCTCAGGGCTGGGCCGGAAACCATAGCGCTGCGCGATGGCAGGGAGGGGAAGTGGATCGACGAATTGAGGGAGGGTCGTGACATCGAGCGCCGCCGGCATCGTAGCTGGCGCATGCACTGCTGCCATCGCATCAAGTAAGCCGCTCTTTCCGGTCGCCAGCGTGGTGGCCAGCAGGCTCGACCGTTGCAGGAACTTTCGACGTGTAATCACTGCATACCTTTGTGGGTATCGAGCATACAACAAAGGCAAGGCAGGTCGACGTCATCACGCCGCACCTGACTTGCCTTCCTGCGTATCGCGACTTTCGAACAGGCCAACTCGCCTACTGGTTCTTCACGGGTTCGCCTGTGTTGGGGTTAAGAAGGTAGAGATCGTTCGTGACAGTTTGCTTGAAGTCGAACAGCGAGGTGATCGAGTTGGCGATGCTATCAAACGACCCTTGCCCGATCCTCTGACCGCCAAGCCAATTGTCTTCGATGAAGCGAAGGACCGATGTTTGGTCGGTGACGGAATGATCCACATAGTTGTGTTGCGCCCACGGCGAAATCACCAGGAGCGGTTGGCGCGGACCGTATCCGCAGCGGCCCTGCGCGTGGGTGGTGGTGGGATTGACACCGGGAAGAGCGTTGGCGCCGCTACCGCAAGATCCCGGACCAGTGAGAGCGTCGGCCGAAGTCTTCGATCCATTGACGATCGTGCCAAGCTGATGGTCGTACCAGCCATCCGAATCGTCATAGAGCACGATCAGCGCGGTATTTGCCCACTCCGGCTGGCCTTGCAGGAAGTTCGCGACCGTGACCACGAACTGCTGCTCATCGATAGGATCGGAATTTCCCGGATGGGCATCTTGAATCGAGATCGCTTTGAGGAAGCTTACCGCCGGGAAGTTTCCGGCAGAAACCGCGGCGAAGAAGTCTTGAATGTCATAGTCGTGATTGGCAGGATCACCCGAGTAGCCAATCGTCTTGACGGATGCCGGACGCGCGTGTGTCGGGTTCGCGGTCGAAGCGTAATACTGGAAGGGAGTGTGATGCGGAACGTAGTCTCCCTGCGTGCCGGCAATCGCAGAAGTCGACTGGCGGTTACATCCCGTGCTGCCGTCGGGATTTACGATTTGAAGATTGAAGCCTCCAGCAAACCAGCCCCAGGTGATGCCAGCCGCGTTGAGCAGGTCGCCGATATTCTTTCCCGCCATCTGCGCCGTGCCGCTGCCGGAGCAGACGTCACCATATGGATCAGGGTCGCCGATCACCGTGTATCCGCCGTTCCCGTCGCTGACAAAGCTGCCGGTACCGCCAGTATAGTTCGCGACGCCGTTCGTTTGACCGGAAATCAAATTGATCGCGCCCACCGTCGAAGGTCCAAAATTCGTGCTATAGGAGTTGTCGCTCATCGCGTAGTGCTGAGCGTAGTTCCACAACGCAGTGGTCGAGTTGCCGTCGAAGTAGCCCATCACCTGGCCGTTGGTCAGCACGGCTGCCGGAGGAGGGTTGGGCGGCGGACCGGCGCTGCCAGTATTGGCCGGGAATAGATCCATGGCGCCGCCGTCGAAGGCGAGCTGTTCAGCCATGTAGTCGTGGCCCATATCCTGTGTGAAGGCTTGCGAGCGATCAAAGCGGAAGGGATTGGCCGCGCCCGTACCGTTGGCTGGGTTGAGGTTGGGGTTGTTGTTCAGCAAGGCATAGCTCAGACCGTTGACGCTTGGGGTGTGCGGAAGCGCGTGGAATTCCGGTTCACCCTTCGGGTTTAGCGCGTTCGGATAGGTGCCGAAATAATGATCGAAAGACTGATTCTCCCCGAAGATGATCACAATATGTTTAATGGGCGTGGCGGTTTTGGGTTGGGAGGCGCTAGCCATTGGCGCGAAACCCGGCCCCGTAACCATAGCGGCGACAAGCAATACTGAGAGCAATTGACGCATGATCTTAATCCTTTCCCACAAAAGGCGAGAGTTGTTGTTGCGGCTTGTAGGGGAAAGATAGTCCGCGGATATTAAGCGGTGATGAAAAATGTGGAAGCGGCTGGAAATCGAATACGGAGATGACCCTATTGACGATCGATTCGCAGTCGCCTTGCATATGGCGACGTGCCAGGGGCCCCTCCTCTTTTCTTGCGCCGGAGAGCGCTTGCTGGCTTTACATAGAACCGACTAAAGCGGAAAATCGCATGCTCACGTTTTGCGGTAATTCCTAACACTGTTATCGGGAGAAGCTATGGCTAGGACAACGATCGTAAGGCACTTTGCAGTCTGGCTGGCTCTGGCGATTATGCTCGCTCCAGCCGAGGCGGGTGCGCAGAATGCCTCCGCGGCCAGCGGTCCCGCGCCTCACGAAGGCGACTTTGTCGTTCACAACTTTCACTTTCAATCGGGCGAAACCTTGCCCGATGTAAAGATGCACTACACCACATTCGGCACGCCCGCGAAAGACGCCCAAGGTCATACGACTAATGCGGTGCTCATCCTTCACGGCACCAGCGGCTCAGGAAAAACCTTCCTGCGTCCGATTTTTGCTGGCGTGTTGTTTGGTTCGGGGCAACTGCTCGATGCCAGCAAGTACTACCTGATTATTCCGGACAATATTGGCCACGGAAAATCGAGCAAGCCGAGCGACGGCATGCATGCACGCTTTCCGCAATACGACTATGCCGACATGACTGTGCTGCAGCATGATCTCGTGATGAAGGGATTGGGCGTGGACCACCTGCGGCTGGTGCTCGGAACTTCGATGGGCTGCATGCAATCATTTATGTGGGGTGAAGACTATGCCGATGATGTGGATGCGCTCATGCCACTGGCGTGCTTGCCGGTGCAAATTGCGGGGCGCAACCGCATGTGGCGGAAGATGGTGATTGACGGGATTCGCCAGGATCCGGACTGGAAAAACGGGGAGTACATAACCGAGCCGCGCGCCGCGCTGCAAATCGCCACAGATTTTCTACTGATCGCCGGCACCGCGCCGTTGCATTTGCAGGAGGACCTGCCCACGCGTGAGGCCACCGATAAATATCTCGACGAAACTCTGAAGCCGATGATAGCGAACATGGACGCCAATGATTTTCTTTACGCCGTCGCCGCGTCGCGTGATTATGACCCGTCGTCGAAGCTCGGACTGATCAAGGCTCCGGTGATGTTCGTTAACTCGGCGGATGACTTTATTAATCCTCCCGAGTTAGGCGTTGCCGAACGCGAGATTAAGAAGGTGAAGAACGGAAAATTTGTGCTGTTGCCTGCATCGGAGCAGACGCACGGCCACGGCACACACACATGGGCGGCGGCGTGGCAGCAATATCTAAAAGAACTGCTGGATGAATCGTCGCCGAGCCACTAGCGGTGTTGTTGATTGTCGAGAAAGAGAACCGGCTACACTTCGCTTTTTGCCGCGCGCGTCATCAGTTCTTCAATCGCCTGCTGCGGCGGCTTGCCGTTTTCGAGGATGGCAAACATTTGGTCCGTGATCGGCATCTCGATGCTCTTCTGACGCGCGAGTCCCACCGCTGCCTTCGTGGTGAAGACTCCTTCCGCGACGGCACCGTGCATGGCCGCAATGATGTCGGGCAGTTTGCGGCCTCTGCCAAGCTCAACGCCAACGCTGCGATTGCGCGAGAGGTCGCCGGTGCAGGTTAGGACGAGGTCGCCCAGGCCGGCGAGTCCGGCCATGGTGTCGAGACGGCCGCCGCAGGCGACGACCAGGCGCGCCATTTCGGCGAGTCCGCGCGTGATCAGCGCGGCGACAGAATTGTGGCCGAGGCCGAGGCCGTCGCAGATGCCGGCAGCGATGGCGATAATGTTTTTCAATGCGCCGCCGAGTTCGACCCCGATCACATCGTCATTGGTGTAGACGCGGAAACGCGGATCACTGAAGGCGTGCTGCACGGCGCGTCCCACTTCGCCGTCGACGGACGCGACCGTGACAGCTGTCGGATCGCCTCGCGCAACTTCTTTGGCAAACGACGGGCCGCTGAGCGCCGCGATCCGCGGTGTGAAATGGCGGCCGCGCAGCACGTCGCCAATCACTTCCGTCATGCGCAGCAGCGTGCCCTCTTCGAGGCCCTTGGTGCAGCTGACAAAAAGCGTTTCCGGCCGAAGCTCTGGCGCCATATGTTCGAAGAGCGTTCGGCAATGCTGCGACGGCATGACGCTGACCACGATCTCCGCGCCCCTGAGCGCGGTACTCAGATCGTTGGTCGCGGTTATTGTTTCGGGCAGAATGAAGCCGGGCAGAAATCGTTGGTTGATGCGATTGTTCTCGATGCTGGCGACGACCTCTGGTTCATTGGCCCAGAGACGAACTTCATGGTGGAATCCGTGGCGAAAGCCGTTTGGCGCTCTGCGCCCGAGGACGATCGCTAATCCAGTGCCCCATGCTCCGGCTCCGATGACCGCGATTGTGTTCACGGGCGGGTTGCTCCCCGAGTTGCTCCCAAAGAGCCGGCGGGCTTTGTTTCAGACTTGGTTTCGGATTCTGTCTCGGAAGTTTTCTTTGCTTTTGCTCCTAATTTCGCTTCGGTACCCTCGGCCAGGCGGCCGATATTTTGCCGATGTTTCCAGATAACGAATGCGGAAACCAGAGCGATAAGGATTAGCTGGCGTGAGTCGGCGTATTCGTGGAACGCCCAGGCGAAAAGCGGAAAGGCGGCTGCGACAACGATCGACCCTAGGGAGACGTAACGGAAGGCTACGGCGACCAGCAGGAAGAGAACGACCATGCACAAAATAGATTTCGGCGTGAGCAATAGAAAAGCTCCGAGACTAGTGGCGACTCCCTTTCCACCGCGGAATTTGAGCCAGACGGGGAAGAGATGGCCGAGCACGGCGAAGAATGCGGCAGCGGTCATGATCAGCCGTTGATGTGGTCCGGCGAAAAGTGCGCCTGCGAGTAGGACCGCGACCAATCCTTTGGCGGCGTCGAGAACGAGAGTGGCGATGCCGAGAGCGGGTGATTTGCGGGCGACATTGGTTGCGCCAATGTTGCCGCTGCCAGCGGCTCGTACATCCTCACCTTTGAAAATCCGAACGAGAAGATAACCGAACGGGATCGACCCCAACAGATAGCTGACGGGCGCGACGATGGGGTAAGGATTCATGTTCATCTATCTTATGTCAATGCTCTTCCACCATGCCGCCGTAGCGGAAAGCGGTGCAGCTTGGTGTACTTCGATCCTGTAGGCGAAAGCTGGCTTTGGTAAAGAATAAATTCGTTCGCCGTCGTCACGCCAAAATCGAGATCTCGCATCGCGTTGAGCCTTTTGTCGAGGACCGCAAAAGTTGTGTTGGACTTATCGCCTTTCTGCCGTTTTGGCGAGCCTGATCTTCTCCCTGGGCCGCCACGCGCCAGCGTCAGATGCGGACTATATGGCCGATCTTCGCGCGGAACGCCGAGTTCGGCAATCGCCGAGTCAATGTCTGCCGCCAGATTTGCTAACTGCGTAGGGGCCTGAATGCCGATCCAGAATACGCGCGCAGCCTTCGCAGAGGGGAAGAATCCATGTCCCGCAAAGCGAATCTCGAAGGCGTTGCCCTCGACGCGTCGCAAACGTTCGGCGATGGCCTCGACTTGTTCCGGCGTTTGTTCGCCGATGAACTTTAACGTAACGTGCAGTGACTCGGGCCGCACCCAGCGCGCCTCGGGCGCGAAGCCTTCTACGCCTTCGAGAAAGCGTGAGATGAGGGCACGGACTTCAGGGTCAAGATCGATGCCGATAAATATTCGCATCGTTATATAACGTAGCCCCACTAAATGCCCTTCACAACAGCGCCCTGCGGATCATTTCCAGCGCCTGCTGCGTCGAGAATTGGCGGACGCGCTGGCGATCGCCAGGAAAGTTGCGCTCGACAACCTGCGTGCCTTCTTCGCCCGCGAGCGCAATATAGACGAGGCCGACAGGCTTTTGCTCTGTGCCACCACTTGGGCCGGCGACGCCGGTGATTCCGACGCCGTAGCTCGCGAGGCAGCGCTTGCGAATGCCTTCCGCCATCGCGGCCGCGACCTCGCGGCTAACCGCTCCGCGCTGATCGATGAGCGCCTTCGGCACATTCGCGAATTGCGTTTTCAGTTCATTCGAGTAAACTACGGCGCCGCCGAGAAAATAACGCGAGCTGCCGCTAAGCGAAGTGATGCGCTCGGCCAGCATTCCGCCGGTGCAGGATTCCGCAGTGGCCAGCGTCATGCCGCGCATCTGAAGCAGATAGCTGACGATCTGCTCGATAGTTTCGCCTTTGCGCGAAAAGACTGCGTCGCCGAGTTCGTCTTCAATTTTTTCGGCGAGCTCTTCGACACGCGCCTCGGCTTCTGCCGCGGAGTCTTTTCGGCAGCGCAGGTGAAGTTGAATCTCGCCGCCGCCGGCGAGAATTGTGGTCTCGACATCGGTATAGGTTTTGTAGATGGGTGCGACGCGCGCGTCCACTTGTGATTCCGGGATCATCGCCATCTTTAGTGTGCGCATGGCGATGTGCTGTTCCGGGACGCGGGCACGCAATCGCGGAATGCATTCGGCCTCGAACATCCCTTTGAGTTCGTAGGGCGGGCCGGGGAGCAGCATCAGGATTCGCTCCTGGCCGTCGTATTTTCCGGCGATCCACTGGCCAGGCGCGGTGCCGAGAGGATTCGGTAGAACGGTGGCGCCGAAGATGATATCGGCCTGCTTGGCGTTGTTGGGGGAAAATTTATAGCCGCGTTTGGCGAAGCGCTCTTCTAGCTTGGCAATGATTTCGGAATTCCGTTGCAGTTTTAATCCCAGCGCGCCGGCGACGGCTTCGCGCGTCAGGTCATCTTCGGTGGGGCCGAGGCCGCCGGAGAAAATAATAATGTCGGAGCGGCGCATGGCGAGTTTCGCCGCGGCAGTCAATCCTTCGGCGTCATCGCCGACAATGGATTTGAAGCGCACTTCAACGCCCAGTTCGTTCAACTTTTCGGTGAGATAGAGGGAGTTGGTGTCCTGGCGATAGGGTGTGAGCAACTCGGAGCCGACCGCGATGATCTCGGCGTTCACGGATAGAAGTGTAAATGAAAGAGTGGTGAGGAGGAGAACATGTAGAATCCCGACTCTGAAGAAATTTCAGTTTGGATTGCATGTCACATCAAAACCTTCTTGCTTAGCACGACCACAGAAATACTTTTGCATGTCCTCCAGCTTATCGAAGTCTTTCGGGCTTTCAGTGTACATCGCGTGAAGACTCCACCCTGCCGAATCAGTGATATTCCCACAGAAGTCGTGCACCGCCGCATCTACGAGATATGGAATTGCGGGCCGGTATTTGCATTTCCCAAATAATTTAATGCTGGTCTCATACTGCATGCACCCCTGATTACGATAGCGACCCTTGCTGAGTTCTTGCAAAGCCTGGGGATCGCATTTTTTCGCCAGATAGTTTACCGGCCAATAAAGATCTTCGCCGTCTTCCATGTGCTGTGCGAGGACTCGTCGCATGAATGCTGTGACCTCGGGGTTGTCGAAGTGGTAGGCGACGTGTTCAATTCCACCTCTGATTGTCCATTTGGGCTCGTTCCAGTAGCGCACCAAAAGCTCGTGTGGGTTGCCGCGGCGAGCGAGTTCATCTGAGACGGGCCATCCATTTGCTCGGTCCTCTCCTGATCCGCAAATCCTCCAATCGTCAAAGCAGGCAACAAGCTTTTCAGTTGGCAACTTCGGAAGCCTACGAACGAGTTCTTCTGAAATTTCCCAAATATCATCGGCCCTGCAGATTGTGAAATCGTCGAAGCAGGCCTTAAGTTGGTCGGATGAAAACTTACGGAGATTGGGTCTGGTGGGCTCCTGTTGGGCGTGGCTACGGCAGAACGGCGATAGCAACATCAGGCAGATAGGAAGGAGATTCGAAAGCCGGCTCATGTCGTCACCAACTATGGCAGACTGTAGCACCAACTAGTCACACCTGTCAGTGGTGACGGAGAAGATCAGCTTTCCGCCGAGCCATGATCACGTTAGCTTCGGTTTCTGTTGGGTCATGCAGTGCAGCGCGCCGAATCCCCAGATCAGGTCGCCAGAATAGATCGGTACGACTTCGCGCGTCGGGAAAAGTTCGGCGAGTGTGTTGAGCGCGATGCGATCGTTGGGATCGTTGAACACCGGCACGAGGACCGCTCCGTTTGCGATATAAAAATTTGCGTAGCTGGCGGGCAGGCGGCGGCCCTCGAAGACGACCGGGCGTGGCAGAGGGATTTCGACTACGTTGAGTCGGTGACCATCCTGGTCGCGTGCGGCGCGGAGGCGTCCGAGATTGTGATGCAACGCGGAATAATTCTCGCCTCGCTCGTTCGGCTCTATCATCGTAACCACCGTGTCGGGCGCAACGAAGCGGGATAGATCATCGACGTGGCCGTGAGTGTCGTCTCCCTCGATGCCGTCGCCGAGCCAGATGACGGATTGGATCCCGAAATAGTCGGCGAACACTTGTTCGTAGGCGGCGCGATTCATAGAAGGATTGCGCTGCTGCGTGGTCGAGAGAAGACACTCCTCAGTTGTGATCAAGGTGCCGAGGCCGTTGACATCGATCGAGCCGCCTTCAAGCACGACGCGATGTTTCTTGCTGAAGGGCTGCACGATGGTAGCGCCAGCCGCTTTTGCCATACGCTCGCCAACTTTTTCGTCGAACTTGTAATTCGGATATTTTGCCCACGCGTTGAATTGAAAGTGCAAGGCACGCAGACCGGAATCGGCGTGGCTCGCAGGCGGAGTCATAAAGATGCAGCCCGAATCGCGCGTCCACACGCGATCGGTGCGCCAGTGATGGAAAGAGATATTCTCGCAGACAGCGTCCGTTTTTTCGAGCACTGCTCTCGCCCGCTTCTCCCCACTCGCGTCGTTGACGATCAGGTCGACTCGTTCATGCCGCGAGAGGTTGCGGATGATCTCCGCGTAGACCCAAGGGATCAGCTCGAACTTGCCCGGCCAGTCGCTGCGCAAATGGGGCCACGCTAGCCAGGTGGATTCATGCGGCTCCCACTCGGCAGGCATGCGATAGCCTTCGGCGGCGGGGAAGTTTGGGGTGCGTCGCCGCGTCATGGCGATTCTCTCTCGGTCGATGCGCGCTCTGTATGTTGGATCGAGTAGGGGTCCTTCGACTGCGCAGAAACTCCACTTCGTGAAGTTTTTGCTCCGCTCAGGACGACATGGATAACAAATTTCATGTTGCGTCCCTTACTTTCCATCCAACATGCGGTTGGTGATCGGAGCGTAGCTGTCGATCCGGCGGTCGCGCAAGAAGGGCCAGTTGCGGCGTACGTCTTCGAGATGATGGAGGTCGACTTCGCCGAGCAGAATTTCTTCGCGATCGTGCGATCCTTCGGCGAGGACGCGGCCGAAGGGATCACAGAAAAACGATCCTCCCCAGAATTCGAGGCCTTTGCCGGGCGCGGAATTGCCGCGAATGTCGCCGGTTTCGAAGCCGACGCGGTTGACTACTCCGACATAAACGCCGTTCGCAATGGCGTGCGCGCGCTGTATGGTGCGCCAGGCGTCGTGTTGCGCTGCGCCAAACTCGGCTTTCTCCGAGGGATGCCATCCGATGGCGGTGGGATAGAAGAGAATGCTTGCCCCTTGTAAGGCGGTGATGCGCGCGCCTTCTGGATACCACTGATCCCAGCAAACTAGCGTGCCGAGTTTTCCGGCGGAGGTGTCAAAGGCTTTGAAGCCGAGATCGCCGGGAGTGAAATAAAACTTTTCGTAGTAGAGCGGGTCGTCGGGGATGTGCATCTTGCGATACAGGCCGACGAGCGCGCCAGTTGAATCGTTCTTCCCGTCAAAAATTGCAGCGGTGTTGTGATAGAGGCCGGGAGCGCGCTTTTCGAAAAGAGATGCGATCAGGACGACTTTGTTTTTCGCGGAGACCTCAGCGAGTTTCTGAGAACTCGCGCCGGGGATGGGCTCGGCGAGATCGAAGAGCTCCGCGTCTTCGCGCTGGCAAAAATATTGCGTCTGAAAAAGTTCGGGAAGGCAAACTACGTCGGCGCCCATGCGCGCCGCTTCCGCTATGCGATCAATCGCCTTGGCCAGGTTGTCGGCGGGTTCGGGGCCGCACGACATCTGGATCAACGCGACGGTGAATTTGTCAGACAATTGCTTCTCCAAATTCGATGGAATGTTTCGTCGTGCTATGCGCGAACGCGGCAACCCGCTGCATGTCACTCGCCAGAAAGCAGGTCCTTCGCTTCGCTCAGGATGACAAATCCGGAAATGATGTTCAGGATTTCATACGCGCTTTAGGATATCAAACCGCGCTCGGCGAGCGTGAATTGTTAGGGTTGTGTGAAACCTAGTCGCAGCCTGCTCTCACTTCTAGTAAATTGTTTCTTCGGTCAAAAATCATCTTTGTTGGGGAGGGTCATCCTTGAAGCAGAAGAATGTCGCCGGTGTCGGCAAGCACGGCCATCAGCGGAAGAGCGGTCATCATACGGACTGCGAGGGCGCGGGCATCGACCGCAAGCTGCACGATCCGGTGGCTGACCGTCTGATTCCGCTGGAGCCGCTTGACCTGGGCGCGATTCAGTCGATTGACGATCTGGTGCGGGCGATGTCGAAGACGGCATTCACCGGCCGCCAACTGGGAGAAGCAGCCGATGTGCTCGAGGCTATGGCGCGCGATCAGGAATGTTTTGTCGTGATGACGCTCGCGGGTGCGATGACTGTTGCCAAGCAAGGGTTAGTGATTTCCGAGTTGATCGATCGTGGCATGGTGAATGCGATTGTGTCGACCGGCGCGCTCATGGCGCATGGCCTGGTCGAGGCCACGGGGCGCGCTCATTTCCGGCATAATCCAGAACTCAGCGACGAGGAACTTTATGAGGCGGGATACAACCGCGTCTATGACACGCTCGAACCTGAAACCAATCTTGACGATGTGGAGCGCGTGATGCATGCCGTATTCAGCGGCTGGGACGCGGACGAAGTGATGTGCTCATATAAATTGAATCGTGCGATTGGAGCGCATCTCGCAAAGAGCGCGAAGGGACAGCGCGGCATTTTGAAGTCGGCCTACGAAAAAAATGTTCCCGTGTTTGTTCCGGCATTTTCGGATTCCGAGTTAGGCCTCGATTACGCGCTGACCAATCGCGAGCGCGATAAACGAGGGAAGCCGCGCTTTCGCTTCGATCCTTTCGAAGACCTCGAGCATTTCGCCGCCACGCTGCTGGCTCAGAAGCGCATCGGAATTTTCACCATCGGCGGAGGCGTTCCGCGCAACTGGTCGCAGCAGTTTGGTCCGTTCATCGAATTGCGCCATCGCCGGGGCGGGGAAGACCTGCCGCTGAAGCGCTATCATTATGGGCTGCGCATTTGCCCGGAACCGGTTTACTGGGGCGGGCTTTCGGGCAGTCCATATAGTGAGGCGGTATCGTGGGGGAAGTTTGTGCCTCCGGCGGAGGGCGGGAAGTTTGGCGAGGTTTTTGTGGATGCCACTGTGGGGCTGCCGATTATCGTTGCGGCCGTGCTGGAGCGGTTGAAGAAGAAACCCACCTCAAAGAAGACGATCGTTCGGATAGGACAGTAGAGACGCGGCGTGGCGCGTCTCCAGGAAACCAATTTCCTCAGTCAAAGATGAGCACCGCCGACGCAATCACCGTAGTCCACAACCCGCGCTTATCTCCCACTGCTGATTGCGTCACGTTGGCCGTGCGCACGATTTTGTTCGAGATGCGATAGATCTCTTTTTTCTCGTCCCACGAGCGGTCGGAATCAAACTCGACGTTCAGAGTCGTGGCCAGCATTTCGGCGGCTAGTTCTTCGGCGTAGTCTCCGGCGGCGTCTTCGGTCTCGCCGAAGGAGTGGTGCTCGCTGAGATAGCCGTAGGTGTTGCGATCGGCGGGAATAGCGACTCCGATCGAAGACGCGAGCAGGCGGTGCGGTTCATGAGTCGAGTTTTCGGCAACCACCGAAAACACGACTTCTCCGGGCGAAAGGTATGTCAGTCCCTGCGACCGTGGAATCAGCTTGCAGTTGGGCGGAAAGATGGATGACACTCGAACCAGGTTTTGCGCCGCGATGCCAGCGTCGCGCAAGGCGAGTTCGAAAGAGGTGAGGCGCTCCCGATGTTTCCCCACGCCTTTGGTGAAAAAAATCTTCTTGGGGACCATGTCCTTGCCCAATTCAGTTTCCTCCAGAGATTTGCGTGTGCAATTTGATTTCTTGGTCTGAAGGGCAATCTAACACAGCGATTTGTGAAGATTGTATGAAAAAAACAGAAATAACAAGGATGGCTTGAGAACTTCTATCAGGTGTTCAAGCGGCAGAACCGCTGCCGGAGCTCCGATCCTCATTCTCCTGCAGCAAGCGGATGACTTCCTGGCCCAGGGCAAGCAGTTTGACCGGGTCTCGTTCGTCCGAGATTTGCTCGCAGAGTTCTTTCCAGCGCGCCGGTTCATTGCTTTCCATGCGGTGCACAATAGTACGAACCTGGCATTCCGTCTGTCCCTTGGCGCACACTGGATGCTCAGGAGAGAATCAATCGGCCGTTCGTCTGTTTAGCGAAGTGAATGGGATTGCGATTTGACTCGATCAATCAGAAAAACTTCTGAGCAAAGGCCACCAGAGGCCATCGACTAGGTTCGATTTCCGCCGCGAACCCACGGGCGCCGGGCGGGACCGGCGCCATTGCCGCTCTACGCGGCTTCCTTCGTAACCAAGGATGCCGCTTCCTGGGTGTGCGATCCCACCCCTGGCGATCCTACAATCTTCATTTCCTGCCAGTCATAGCGAAACTCGCGTCCGCAATCGAGGCAAGCAACATAGGTCCCTGTGCGCTGGCCGCTTGAAACGCGGCGCGATCCGGCGCGAACCGTAATGGGAAAACTGTAGCGCGAGTGACGGCAGCCAAACATAGCATCCATCAACTTGGTAAACATGAACAGCCTCCACAGAATAAAGCGATAAAACCAGCCAATCCCCTTCGCTCTAAGGTCGGGATCAGCTGTACTTACTTAGATTCCCGTAGCTGGCAAAAGGTTCGCGGTGATTGTTGAGCAGGATTACGGGGCGAGGCACGTCACGCACGTGAATCGGAATCAGGCACTTGCGGGGGTTCACGAAATCGGGCAGCCAGTCAAACAGCGGCGGCCTTAACTGCCAGACGGGTGAGACTTCTTACTCGCTGTACACTTGGTCATGATGGCCGACCGCAGCCGTGTGCGCAGATCGTCGGGCAGTTCATACAGCTCCGAATCGCGATAGATTTCGATGGTCTTGCGCGTGGTATCGCAGACGACATAGCAGTTGTGGCACCATGCCAGATGGTCATCGAGTTCGGACTTGGTCCGGGCGTCCAACATGCCGTCGAGATAGTTGGTTAATTCGTTAAGAAACTCAGAACACTTCACTGGTGCCATCTCCACTCGCCCGCTGGTCGTCATCCGCGCTGCCATTGCCTTTTTTTTGAAAAAAGCGGTTGAGCCGCTCGCGCAACTGCAGGCGCGCCCGCAGCAATCGCGACTTCACCGCCGGAATACTCAACTCCAGCGCGTCGGCCGTCTCTTCGGTCGAGAGGCCTTCCACGTCCCGGAGCACGAACACCGTCCGGAATCCCGGCGGCAATCCTTGTATGGTGCGCGTCAGAATGTCACGCAACTCCGCCTGGTTGTACATCTGTTCCGGATTGGGGCTCCAATCCGCAACCTCGCGGGGCAGCGAATCATCTTCCGTCTTTACGTCTTCGTCCAGAGAAACCGTGCGTTCCGGCTTCCTCCGGCGCAACTTCATCAATGCTTCGTTGACCGCAATCCGCACCAGCCAGGTATAGAACTTTGACTGTTCCTGGAATTTCTCCAGATTGCTATACGCTTTGAGAAACGCTTCCTGCACTACATCTTCCGCGTCCTCGCGGTTCTGCGTTATGTGCTGCGCAATGCGGAAAACATTGCGGTCGTAGCGCCGTACCAAATCTTCAAACGCAGTATCGTCTCCGCGCTTGGCGCGCCGGACCAGCTGCATTTCTTCGCTGACCGGTTGCTCTATGTTGGGTTGGATGGTACTCATTCGTAACTTGATGCAGATTTTTCCGAACGCCTGGCTGCAGCCCCAGTGCTATTGTACTTGGTGGCCGTGATTTTCGCTTGGGCGGTTTCCGAGGATGCGGGCTCGCGCTACCTTAGGTAACCCGGTAGGGCAGGTACCAAGGTGTCCCGAGAAGACCTGCGAGCGGCCCTATAATTAATGGTTAGAAGGGATACGTCCCTTCTCCCCCCAAAGCTCTACCAGAAACTCTGCTTCGGTGCGGCATTGCCCGGAGTGAGAAATGCTCGGAGTACGAATGCTGGGAGTAAGAATTTCGGAATGTTCGGAATGGGAATGAAAGACCGCGGCTGGATCGAACCCATCGTACAACGCGTCGTTGGCCAGGTCTTAGAGAGCCAGGTCGCCCAGCTTCGTAGCGAAATCGTCCGCCGCGTCATGGAAGAGATTGCGGCTGTGCCGGTAGAAACTTCCACCAACGATGGGGCCGCGAACTCCGCTCCTTCTTCCGCCGCGGACTTGGCTCGCGCCGTCGCGGAAATTCAGATGGGCGCTTCGCAGCGGGAAATCCTGCGCGCCCTGCTCGATACCTGCGCTCGCTATGCGGCTCGCGTTGCCCTCTTTGTCGTTAAAGGCAGCCGTGCCACGGGATGGCAGGCCCGGGGTTTCGCCAACAGCGACGCGGTGAAAGATTTCGCGCTTGATGAGGGCGCTGCCGCCGTCGGGCGCGCCATCGGCGATCGCGTAGTGACGAGTGCGCCCGTTGCTGACTTCGATCCCCGCTTCCTGCAAACTTTCGGATCGCCAGCCAGCGGAGAAGCCCGGGTGCTCCCCTTGTTGTTGAAAGATAAAGTAGCCGCGCTTATCTACGCCGACGGCGGAAGCGATGACGCTTCGGGTCTGCTCGACGCTGGATCCCTCGAACTGCTGGTGCTTTCGACCAGCGCGTGGCTCGAGGTCAATGCGCTGCGCAAGCAGGCACAGAAAGATTCGTCCGCCGACCCGCAAGCTTCGGAAGGTCGCGGAGCGTCGGCAGTGGGAACCGCCTCGCAACCAGCGGCGCAGTCAGCCCCGCCCTTTAATGATCCGTTCGCCGCGCATGCTCCAGCTTTTTCATCGCACGCCAAGGCGGCTGCGGCGTCAAGCTCAGCCGTAGAAGCCTCGATGGCTGCCGCGGTCGACGCTCCAGTGATGGCCGCCCAAACCCATAGCGTGCAGTCGGCGGTGGTTGAGATGGAGCCGGCGCTGGCGGAGCCGCTGCCAGTCGGTCATGGCCGCGACGCGGGCGATTCCGACGCTAGCTCGGAGATTCCTTCCGCATCCGCCGTCTCGCCTGAAGATCAGGAAGTCCATCGCAAGGCCCAGCGCTTTGCCCGCTTGCTGGTTGACGAGATCAAACTCTACAATCAGGCCAAAGTTTCCGAGGGCCGCAAGAAGAAAGATCTGTACGACCGTCTCAAAGAGACGATCGAGAAGAGCCGCTCCACGTACCAAAAACGTTACGGGAACACGGCCGCCGCTTCCGCCAACTACTTTCAACATGAAATAATAAGAAGTCTCGCAGAAGACGATCTCTCCATTATGGGTGCCAACTTCCGGCACTAGGTAGGGTTTGAGTGCGCCGTATTGCAGTCGCAGTTTTCGCCGGATTTTTCTCTCTACTCTGGCTCTCTGTCGCGCCATCTCTGGCAGTCGCACATCCGCAATCCTCTACGACAACGGAAAGCGCGCCTGCGCAAAAAACCGCTACTAGCGCGGCAGAGAAGAAAGCCCCTGCGAAGCCCGCGGCAAGTAACGCCACTTCTGCCAGGAAAAAGGCGGCTTCATCCACTTCGCGCAATAAGCGCAAGCCCGCCTCGCCGCGTGTGCGCCGAGTGCGGCGCGCTTTTGTCGCCTCCACCAGTCTTCGTCCCATGGCGCAGCAGTTGTTGCAGGATCGCACTCCGACCGCCTACGCCGGAGTTGAAGCCTACGCGCGCCATCATCCCAAAGAAGACGCCGGAGCGCTGGCTTGGCTGGTGATCGGCTACGCCCACACGCTCGATCACGACTATGCCAAAGCTATGGACCCGCTCAACCGCGCCAAGGCCGGAGCCAGCGAACTGGGTGACTATGTCGCCTATTACCTCGGCGATGCTTATCTCAAAACGACGCACAATGCCGAGGCGCTCGCCACGCTGGCCGATTTCAGCAAGAACTTTCCTGACTCACTGTTGATCCGCGATGCGGATCTCGTCTACGCGAATGCGCTGCTTGAGGAGCGGCGAGCGCAAGAAGCGGCGTCGTTGCTTGAAAAAGACCGCGCCCCTCTGCGCAGCGATTTGGAACTCGCCATTGGTCGCGCTTATGAAGCGGCGGGCGACAATCAGAAAGCTGCCGCGGCTTTCCGCAATCTTTATTTCAACATGCCCAACAGCTTTGAGGCCGACATGGCGGGAGCCGAATTGCGTAAGCTCGGAGTCTCGGGTTCCGTGGCCGAGCGCCGCACCCGCGCCGACCTCCTCCTCAAAGCCAAACATTATGACCTGGCGGCGCACGATTTCCGCGATTTGGTACAAGAGGTCACTCCCGCCGATCGTCCTGAAGTTCAATTGGCCCTGGCGGCGGCGCTCGAAAAAAGTGGCGGCAATGACAGTAAAGAGGCCCACCATATTTTGATCGCTATGGGCGTGCAACAGGGCGATGCCGAAGCCGAGCGCCTTTACCTGCTCAGCGAAACCGAGCGTTCCGCCAGCGATGAAGACGCCGTGCAACGCCGTCTCACCGAGTTGCGGCTATATGGCCCGACGAGTCCATGGCTCGAACAAGCGCTGCTTTCGGCCGGAAACATGTATCTGCTGAAACGCGACTACGACCATGCCATCGATTACTTCCGCGAGTTGCAAGAACGCTTTCCGAAGGGTACGCGCGCATCTTACGCGCACTGGAAAGCCGCGTGGCTAGCCTTCCGGCAGGGCCGCACCAACGAAGCGCGAAAAGGATTTGAAGACCAAATCGCGCTCTATCCCGATTCCAACGAAGTTCCGAATGCATTGTATTGGCGTGCGCGTCTCGCCGAAGAAGAGGGCAATCTCGCCATGGCGCGCGCTTTTTATCAAAAACTCTCTGATCGCTACCGCAACTACTATTACGCCGAGTTCGGGCGGCAGCGGCTGAAAGCCTTGTCAGGCGCGGCTGAGACGGCGGCAGAAAGCGCGCCGAAAGAAGATCCGCCTCACTTCGCGCTGCTCGATCGCGTTGGGTCGCTGTCGACCGCCGGTAAGATTACTGCTACCGATCCCCCCGAAGACAACTTGCGTGTTGAGCGCGCGCGGCTGCTCTCAAATGGAGGGCTGGCCGATGCGGCCGTCCGTGAACTGCAGGCCGCAGCTAGCCAGGAAGACGGAACCTGGGCGCCACCCGAAATGGCTCGCGTTTATCAGGACGGCGGACGATATGACCGCGGCATTGAGATCATGAAGCGCACCACGCCCAACTATTTCGCGATCGATCTACCCGACCTGCCGCGCCCTTACTGGGAGGCGCTCTTCCCCAAGGGCTATTGGACCGATCTGCGAAAATATTCCGTTCTCAACGGCCTCGATCCTTATATGGTCGCGTCGCTGATAAGGCAGGAGTCAGAATTCAACGCGCAAGCTCTCTCGCACGCGAATGCGGTCGGTCTGATGCAGCTTCTACCGAGAGTCGGAAAGACGGTGGCCAAGCAGGTTAAGCTCAAGGGATACAGCGCGCCGCAACTCTTTACGCCGGCTGTGAATCTGGAGCTGGGCACGCGCTATTTCAAAGAAATGGTCGACAAATATAACGGACAGTTCGAATACGCGCTGGCTGCCTACAACGCCGGCACCGACCGCGTAGGCGATTGGTTGGGACAAGGGCATTATCGCGATCCGCAAGAATTCGTGGAGTCGATACCTTTCACGGAAACCCGCGAGTACGTGCAGGCGATTTTGCGGAATGCGAATGTTTATCGGCAGCTTTACGGGACGCCCTAGAGCGGCTGTCAGCTCTCAGTTGTCAGTCATCAGTTGACCCGGAGCCGCATCTCTCTAACTCTTCAAGATTCGTTCTTGATGACACGTAATTCGTGTTACACTGTATTCGTGTCTCCTACCCGCCGCCTCCGCAACGTAACTGTAACCCTGGAAGAAGACGTCGCCCAGTGGGCTCGAATCGAAGCTGCGCGCCATGACACCAGCGTCTCCCGCTTATTAGGGGACCTTCTCAAGGAGCGTCTCTCAGCCCAGAATGGGCCTGCCGCGGAAGCGGCGGAGCGGTTGGCGAATTTCGGCCGTCGGCACCGGCTTTCTTTGCGCGGACTCAAAATCAAAGACCTGATCAATGAAGGACGCCGGTGAGTCGGTTTGTGCTCGACGCTTCCGTCGTTCTGACCTGGTGTTTCCCCGATGAAAATTCTGTCGTCGCACAGCGCGTTGCGGAAATGTTTAAACAGGGCGATACCGCGATCGCTCCATCCTTCTGGCCGCACGAAGTTCTAAACGCCCTGCTAGTAGGAGAGAAACGCAAGCGCATCTCTAAAGAACTGGTTCGAAGTTTTCTGGACGATTTGGCGACGCTCCCCGTCGTGCTTGAACGGTTTCCAGCCGGAATTATCTTCGAAAGAGTGCAGCAGCTTTCGCGGGAGCATGGCTTGACTGCGTATGACGCCGCTTACCTCGACCTGGCCTTGAATAGCCGCTTACCGCTCGCGACCTTGGATGAGGATCTGAGACGGGCGTGCAAGAAAGCACGCGTACGGTCGGTGGTCTAAGCTGACTGCTGGCTGGGCGTCTTCGCGAATACGATTTCGAATACGAGCAGCCCCGCTCCTACCACAATCGCGCTGTCGGCTACATTGAAGGCGGGCCACTGGTGCGGGCCTATGTAGAAGAGAAGAAAATCGACGACATGGCGGCTGACCAGACGATCCCATAGATTGCCGATTGCGCCGCCGAGAATCAGCGATAGTCCGATTCCGGTCGAGGTCAGACTGTGGCTGTTTTTCCAGAGCATTGCCGAGACAATCAGCAGCGCAATAATCGAAAAGCCGATCAGCATACCAACTTTCCATTCCGATGGAGAATCCGCAAAAATACCGAACGCGGCGCCTGGATTTTCGGTGTGAATGATGCGAAAAAATCCCGGAATCACCGGAATGCTGTCATGCAGCGAAAGTCGATGCGCAATCGTCCACTTGGTGACGCGATCGAGAGCGATGACGGACAACGCGATTAGAAGATGATATTTGCGCATTGCGAAAAAATTCCACAACCCCAGGGCTTAAAGCCGGTTTCTTTACTGGCTCTGACGGCACGGCTGAAACCGTGCCCTTCCCAAAACTGATCTACCTCTATCTCAAATCGATTCTAGTCGGATTCAGCCGATCGCGTTTGCCAGATGCCGCGGTCACGCTCCGCTAATTTCCGCGCCGAGTTCTTTGAGTACCGCGCTGCAGCGCTCGCAGACTGTCGGATATTCTTTATCTTCGCCGACACAGGTTGAAAAATTCCAGCAGCGCTCGCACTTTAGCCCTGGAGCTTTGGTGACCTGCACGGAAACCGGTGCGTCGCCGTTGCTGGCGCCCTTTTTCAGCTCGACGGCCGAGACGATGAAGAAGTAGCGCAAGTCATTCTTGAAGCGCTCCAGCATGGAGAAGACCGGGTCGGCTGCGGTCAACGTAACCTGCGCCTGGAGATTGGCTCCGATCATTTTCTGGTTGCGCGCTTCTTCGAGCGCCTTCAGGACGGTCTCGCGTACGCCCCGAATCGTTTTCCAGTCATCGTTCTGAGCTTGCTTCGCATCAGTTGCGCTCGCCGCGGCAGTGGCTTCTCCTAAAAGATCTGATGGTTCCGGAAAGGTCGTCAGATGCACGCTCTCCGGCCTTCCAGCAACCGGCGGCAGATACTGCCAGACTTCTTCGCAGGTGAAGCTCATGATCGGAGCGAGCAAGCGCACCAGCGCTTCTCCGATGCGCCAGATCGCAGTTTGCGCCGCCCGCCGCTTCGCCGATTTGCGCGAAGAAGTATAGAGCCGGTCTTTCAATACGTCGAAGTAGAATGCGCTCAGCTCCACGCCGCAGAAATTATTGATGCGGTGATAGATCTTGTGGAATGCAAATTCTTCATAGGAGCGCTGCACATCCTCCGAGACTTCAACCGCCTGCCGCAGCATGTATCGATCGATGGGCTGCATCTCGTCGAACGCGACCGCATCTCGCACTGGATCGAAGCCATCGAGGTTGCCGAGAATGTAGCGAAAAGTGTTGCGAATGTCGCGATAGATTCCGGCGACGCGTTGCATGATCTGCGGCGAGCAGGCGACATCTTCGCGGAAGTCGACGGACGCTACCCACATGCGCACGATCTCGCCGCCGAGCGTGTCGGCGATCTCGACCGGATCGACCGTGTTGCCAAGCGACTTCGACATGGCGCGGCCCTGCTCATCGAGCGTCCATCCGCTGGTCGCGACCATGCGATACGGAGCGCTGCCTTCATAGCCGATGGCGCAGAGCAGAGACGAATGGAACCATCCGCGGTGCTGGTCTCCGCCTTCGAGGTAAAGGTCGGCGGGCCAGGGAAGGTTCGGCTCGTGGCCGAGGACGGCGGCGTGGCTCGATCCCGACTCGAACCACACATCGAGAATATCGGTTTCTTTCTTAAACTTTGTGCCGCCGCAATGCGCGCACTTATGTCCTGAAGAGAGAATCGCGTCCGCGTCTGGCGTGTACCAGGCATCGGCGCCGTGCTGCGCTACAAACTGAACGACCTTGCGGTTGATATGCGGATCGTTTACCGGCTTGCCACAGTTGTCGCATAGAAATACTGCGATCGGCACGCCCCAGACTCTTTGGCGTGAGATGCACCAGTCGGGCCGCGTCGCAATCATGTTCGAGATACGCTCTTCTCCCCACGCCGGATCCCATTTCACTTTCGCGATCTCGTGCAGTGTTCGGCTGCGCATGGTTTCGCCGCGGAATTCGTCCTTCGATGCTTCGCCCTTCTTTTCTCCCGGCTTCATCGGAGTCTCCATGCCGATGAACCACTGCTCGGTCGCGCGAAAGATCACTGGGTTGTGGCAGCGCCAGCAATGGGGATAGGAATGCTCCATCTTTTCGCTATGCAGCAACACTCCGCGCGCCTTCAGCAGTTCTACGATCGGAGCGTTCGCGTCAAAAATACGCTTGCCTTCGTACTCCGGTAAACCGTTGCGCAGGATTCCCGCCTTGTCTACGTTGCAAGTCGGATCGATCTTGTATTTCTGGCCGGTGATGAAGTCTTCGGCACCGTGCGCCGGTGCGGTGTGCACCACGCCTGTGCCCTGATCCATGGTGACGTAATCGGCCAGGACGCCCACGATTTTGCGATTGAGAAACGGATGCCGGAAGTCGGCATACTCGAGCTTGCGGCCGGGGAAACGCGCGATCTCGCGCGACGATTGCAGGCCAGTTTTCTCTTTGACCACTTCAGCGAGCCTGGCGCCGACTATAAAGACGTCGTCGCCGTTTTCGAGCGCCACATATTCTTCATCGGGATGGAACGCTACCGCCATCGACGCGGGCAACGTCCACGGGGTCGTCGTCCAGATGATGGTCGACACTTTCTTGCCTCGCCGCTCCGCGTCAACCAGCGCTGGATCGATCGCCCCTGCATCGCCCGCAAATGGATACTTCACCCACACGGTCGGGCTGGTGTGATTCTCATATTCGACTTCGGCCTCCGCCAGCGCTGTCTCATCGAAGACGCACCAGTAGACCGAGCGCAAGCCCTTGTAGACGAAATCGTTCTCCAAAAAACGATAAAGAATGCCTAGCACCGCTGCTTCATACTGCGGCGTCATTGTTGAATATGGATTATCGAAGCGTCCGAAAACTCCAATGCGCTTAAACTGCGAGCGCTGTAGATCGAGAAATTTCTCCGCGTACTTGCGGCATTCGGCGCGAACATCTACCGCCGCCATTTGCAGCTTTTTGCCGCCGAGCATCTGGTCGACTTTGATTTCGATGGGCAGGCCGTGGCAGTCCCATCCAGGAACGTAGGGCGAATCGAAGCCGGCCATGTTCTTCGACTTGACAATGAAATCCTTCAGGCACTTGTTCATTGCCGTGCCAAGGTGAATCGGTCCGTTGGCGTACGGAGGTCCGTCATGTAGCACGTAGGTGGGCGACCCTTTGCGGACCTCACGGATGCGGTCGTAGATGCGCTGTTCGTCCCACCGCGCCAGGATCTTCGGCTCGTTCTGGGGCAGCCCCGCCTTCATGGGGAAGCCGGTTTTCGGCAAATTGATAGTGGACTTCAAGTCCATTGGCACTTGCAAGATTCTCCCAACTGATTGAATCTTTTCATTATATAGGGAGCGTGGCAGAGGGCGGGGATGGGGTTCCACACTGGAAACGGATTGCAAAAAGTACTCTCTGCATTCACCGAAAAGCGTGTACAATTTTCTGCAGATTGAGGTTCCTGGCATTCCGACGGATTAGCCGCCGCAAGGCAAAGGCCTGTCTGTTTCGCGCCAGGTTCACCGGCTCTTAAGACTGATATTTTTCGCAGGCGTTGAGGAACGCGGACGCATCTAAAATTAAGACCACCTGCATCTCTAATCTAGGGCCGCTGCTCGGGAAAATATGGCAGAACTAGAAACACCGCAGAATCCGCAAACGCCAGCGCAGGGGCTAAGTCCGGAGCCGGAGCTCCATCTCCTCCTGCAAAATCAGACTTTGGACGAGCCTGTCTGGAGATCGCTCTTCCGCAACATCGACGAATTCTTTTTCCCCAAAAAACTGCCGCCGCTCGTTCTGACCTCGAAGCCGGTTCCCGTCCGCGACATCTGGGGCTTCTATGATTACAAGCGCCGCGGCGCTTTTGGGTCGACTGCGGTTCATATTCTCGCTGTGCTCCTTATCATCCTGGCAACATATTTGGGTCGCAGAATTGTTGAACCACCCAAGCCGAAAGAAACCGTTTTGTTGATCGCGCCGGATGACCTTCCAGCTCTGCCGCCTTCGAAGACGCAAGTTGGCGGTGGTGGCGGCGGCGGCGATCGCGACAAACTCCAGGCTTCGCAGGGTCGCTTGCCCAAGCAATCCATGCAGCAAATTACTCCGCCGATGGCGGTCGTGCGCAACGAGGCGCCGAAGCTTCCCGTCGCGCCAACGATTGTTGTGCCGCCTGATATCAAGTTGCAGCAGCCGAACCTGCCTGACCTCGGCGATCCCATGTCGCATCTACCTTCGGTCCCGTCGAACGGAACGGGCTCGGGCAGCGGCATCGGCTCGGGCAGCGGAGGCGGTGTCGGTTCGGGTGAAGGTCCAGGATTCGGTCCCGGTCGTGGGGGCGGAACCGGTGGCGGTGTGTTCCACGTCGGCGGCGGTGTTTCCGCTCCGAAAGTGATCTATCAACCCGACCCTGAATATTCAGAGGAAGCGCGTAAGGCCAAGTTTCAAGGCACGTGCGTGCTGTGGCTGGTGGTCGGTCCGGATGGCAAGCCTCGCGACATTCGTGTCGCCCGCACCTTAGGTTTGGGCCTGGATGAAAAGGCTCTTGAAGCGGTCAAGAACTGGCGTTTCGAGCCCGCCCTGAAAGATAACAAGCCGGTTGCGGTGCAGATTAACGTCGAAGTCACCTTCCGCTTGTATTGACGCAACCGTACAAGAAAAGTTTGGAGCCCTATAAAACGGTCGCGCAAGCGGCCGTTTTTGTTGTTTGCATGAAATTGGCGATCGCGGCCATTCAGCGGTCACTACTTTATTCTTTCAAGTCCACATGCACTACATCTTCCAGCGGAAGCCCTAAAAACCGCGACCCCATCTTCCTGAACTTCTCCGCCGAATCAGTGGCAAAGAACTTGAGCGTGCGAGCCGCGGCCATTTCACGGTTGCTTGTTTCTGAAGCTGTTTCTAAAGATGGCCCCGCACTCCTGCCCTGGCTGCCTAAAAGCCGCGCAACCTCCTGCGCCGTCGACTCGGCCGAGTCCACGATGGCGACATGCGCCGGAGCCACCCGCCCCAACAGCGGCTTGATCAGCGGATAATGTGTGCAGCCGAGCACCAGCACGTCGGAATCGCCGGCATCACCGGCAAAGGCCTCCGACAAATAAATTCTCGCCACCTGTTCGGTCACCGCATGTTCTATCCAACCCTCTTCGACCAGCGGAACAAAAAGCGGACAAGCCTTCTCGCGCACCGCAATTTTCCTGGCTTCGAGCGCGCGCCGATAGGCGTGGCTGCTGATCGTCGCGTCCGTGCCGATGACGACGACTTTCTTTTTGCGGCTCGCCGCCGCGGCCGCTTCCGCTCCCGGTTCGACTACGCCGATCACCTCTACGTTCGCCGCCGCCTTGATCTCACCGAGCGCCAGAGCCGTCGCCGTGTTGCAGGCGATCACCAGCAACTCTGCGCCCTGATTCTGTAAGTAGCGCACCGCACCAACCGCGTAATGTGCGACCGTGGTCGCTGACTTCGATCCGTAAGGAAGTCGCGCTGTGTCGCCGAAGTAAAGATAGTTGGCGTCAGGGATGCGATCGAGCAGTGCGCGCAGCACGGTCAGCCCGCCTACGCCGGAATCGAATACGCCGATTGTCGGCCTGTTCAATTTCGCGTTGTCCGAATGAGGATGTGTCGCCAGAGTCAACCTTCTGTCGTGGTTGGTCCGATGTGCAATGACCGATGACACGACCGAACCGCGGAAGCCCTATTCGCCGGATTCTAACATCGCGCGAAGTTCTTCCGGCACAGACGCTACCGCAAGGCGCTAACTTTGGTCGGCGACCCGCCGGCATCTTCAAAGGAGAACATGATCGATACATTCGGATATTCTTTCGCGCCGATCTCGACATACGGATAAATAAAATAATTCAGAGGCGGACCATCTTGCGCCGGCGCCAGTTTCAAATCGCGACCCTGCGTAAATTGCATGCGATTCACGTCGTGCGCGCCGAAGAAATAATCGTGCATCTCCTGATGCTTCCACGCTTCTGAAATATCGACTGGAACCCAACCTGTGGAATCGAGATAGAACTCCGCCCAACAGTGATAGCCGGGAATCTCTGCGGAATGTTTATCGGCGGGGAGGGGAAAGCCGATCTGGAAGCGCGCCGGAATCTTTTCCGCCCGCGCCATGGAAATAAACACAGAGTGAAAATCGGTGCAGTTGCCATGCTTCGAATCGCAGGCCCAGAGCGTGTCGCCGTGTCCCCAGCCGGTGCCGCTCTTGTCATACTTCATGGTGCGAAAAACATATTCGTAAATGTCTTTCGCTTTTTCGAGTTGCGTGGTCGCGTCCTTTGTCTCCTGCGCGGCGAGTTGCGCCGGAAGCCCCGTCACCGGCACCAGCCGGTCGGGCTCAAGAAAGCGGGCAAGTTCGACATGCGGCACGGTTGTGACTCGCGCCTCCGCAACCGGCTTCCCATTGACCAGCACCACGTGCTCACGCCGTATAACGTCGTAATCGACGGAGAACTTGTACTCAGCCCTATCCGCCTTCGAAGTTTCGGCGTATAGAACCTCGTTTCCATAATCCGGCTGGCGAATCTGTTTCAACTGTAAGTCGCCACTCTTGGCAGCGACCTTCACATCCTGATAGGCGTCAGAATGGGCCAGCGGAATCCAGACGCGCACGCGCTCGCCCGGGCTGACATTCTTAACCGTGAACGCGTAGTGGAAAGTGAAGTGCCGCTCTTTCTGAGATGGAGCAGTCTGTGCGAGAGCTGGCAATAACGAGGCGACAAGCAACAAGGCTAGCGGCGAACGACGCGGCATGATGCATCCTTTCGACCAAGATCGCGGCATGCGGCCGGAAAATCGAGAGACGCACCGCATAGTTTCGCAGTCTGCCTGTTGAAATGGCCTCCTGTCAAATCCAGAGCAGAGGCATGACCACAAGGGGCACGAAGTAGCACGAAGGAAAACCACACGAAGGAAATAAACGGATGAGAACCTTCGTGCACCTTCGTGTCCTCAGTGGTAATCGCGCTTGGGCAGGTTGTCAGCATGTCCGCAGTTGCCTCGCCCAACCCCCCCCCGTTATCCTTCTCCCCATGCCGAGCACGTTAGTCGAATGCGTACCGAATTTTTCCGAAGGCCGCGACCCTGCCAAAGTTGACGCCGTTGTTGAAGCTATGAAAATTCCCGGCGTCTATCTTCTCGATCGCGAGATGGACTCCGACCATAACCGCTGCGTCATCACTCTCGTCGGCGAGCGCGAAGCGATTCAGGAAGCCGCCATTCGCGGCGTGGGCAAGGCCGCCGAACTGCTCGATCTCACCAAGCATCAGGGCGCGCACCCCCGCATGGGCGCTGCCGACGTCGTTCCCTTCATCCCCATCGAAGGCGTCACCATCGAAGACTGCGTCGCCATGGCTCGCCACGTGGGAGCCGAGGTTGCCAAGCGTTTTCAAATCCCCGTTTACCTGTATGAAGCCGCCGCCACCACGCCCGAACGCCAGAATCTGGAGAACATTCGGCGCGGCCAGTTCGAGGGCATCCGCGCCGAGATCGCCACCGATCCCGCCCGCAAGCCCGATTTTGGCGAATGTCGCGTCCATCCGACAGCTGGCGCGACAGTTGTAGGTGCGCGCAAGGCTCTCATTGCCTACAACGTTTTCCTGAATACCGCGGATGTCGATATCGCGAAAAAAATTGCCAAGGCGGTGCGCTTCTCCACTGGAGGCTTGCGCTTCGTCAAGGGAGCCGGCTTCCTCGTTCGCGGACTGGCGCAGGTTTCGATGAACCTGACCGACTTCGAGCAAACCCCAATCCATCGCGTCTTCGAATTCGTAAAGCGCGAAGCCGCGCGCTACGGCGTGATTCCCGTGTCGAGCGAGATCGTTGGTTTGATTCCTAAGAAAGCCTTAGAGCAAGCTGCCGAATGGTTTCTCCAAGTGGAAAATTTCGATTCCTCGCTGATCCTCGAAAATCGCCTCGCCGCCGTCGTGAGCGGCAAGATGGCCGTAGGCGGCCTGCGCGCTGGAGTCGAGCCCTTCATCGAGCAACTGGCCGCTCCGACCGCCACTCCCGGCGGAGGCAGCGCCGCCGCTGCCGCGGGAGCCATGGCTGCCGGATTGGCGAGCATGGTGGCGTCGATGTCGCGCGGCAAGAAGGCTTACGTGCAATATGAAAGTCAGCTCAGCGGAGCGATCGCCAGGCTCGGCCAGCTTCGCGAAGAATTGAAGGCTGCGATCGACGCCGACGCCGATTCTTACAACCTGGTCATGAAAGCGTACAAGTTCGCCAAGGAATCTTCGGACGGCGAAGCTGCGATCAGTTCTGCGCTGAAACAGGCGACTAGCGTGCCTTTAGGAGTAGCCGAAAAAGCGGTCGAGGTGGCAAAGATTGCCGGCAGCCTCCGGCCGATCACCAATCCAAACATGAAGTCGGATTTAACTACTGCAATCGCCTTGGCGAAGGCGGCTCTCGAGGGCGCACTGGCAAATGTCGAGATTAACCTCGATTCCTTGAAGGACGAGGACTTTGTGGCGGAGACGCGGAAGAGAGCGCGGAACCTGAAAGTGTAATCATGCCCAGAAAATCGACACTCGTGCTGATGATTCTGATCGGACTCGTCGCCATTGCTAGCGTGTTTATCAATCCGCTGCGCTATCACCGTCGAGATATCAAGTCTTGCTTCGACGATGTCGGCGGGCTTCAGCCGGGCACTTCGGTTCGCATCGCTGGAGTTGTTGTGGGAGCCGTCCGAAGCGTTCGAACTGGGCCGCAGAACAAGAATTGCCCGGCGGAAGTCGGGATGGTTTTGAGTACGACTTATGAAATAGCGGTCCCGAAGGATTCCATTGCGGAGGTCGAAAGAGATGGGTTGCTGGGAGGGCCTTACGTAAGCATCGACACCACGTATGCGTCAGGTGCGCCCATCGAGAACTATGGCTACCTGAAAAGCAAATCCAGCAATAAGGCCCTGTCATTGGGAGACCAGATCAGGGCAGCAGACGCTGTGCTTCATTTAGTTCAAGCGCTAAAAGAAACAGAGAAGGAAATCCCGGGAAACGGTAACGCTCCTACCCGCCCGCCAAGGCCATAGCTGTTCCCGGCAACGATCCTATCCCCGATTCCGTTCTTCCGCGCAAGCCGCCCCGATTCGAGCGTTCTAAGACAAGCCGAGTGACACAGTTTAGTTACGGTCGCGCCGCGTCCGTCGAGACTACAATAGAATTAGAATATCAAAAGCATCGTTAAAGATCGCCAACGTATGGTTTTCGGCTTGCATCTAACGGTGCAGACCCATTCTAAGGATTCGTTCGAGGATTTCTATGAAGAATTTGTGTTGTGCGGTTGTGCTTCTGTGTGCCACGGCGGGCTTTGCCATGCCGATCGCATCGTCGGCGCGCTCCATGGTGCCATCTGACATTCAGCAGTTGATTGGCGTCGATTACCGCGCCATCAAAGATTCTCCCACCGCGATGGCGCTCAAACAGCAGGTGCTGCCCGACAATATTAAGGAAGCAGAGACCGACTTGAAAGCGATCGGCATCAGCGTCGAGCGTGATCTCGACCAACTCAACGTTGCCGCCTTCCGCACCGAGAAAAAGGGCATTCAAACCATCTATGTCGGCGCGGGATCGTTTTCCGCCAAAGCCGTCCTCAAGAAAATGAAGGTCAAAGGCATCACGCCCGTGAAATATGGGACCACGAATATTTATCCGATGGGTGACATGGTGATGACCTTCCTCGACGACAACACGCTCGCCTTCGGCACAACCGCCTCCCTGCACAGCGCGCTCGATACTCGCGATGGCAAGCGCCCCTCGCTCGACTCGAATCCCGTGATGGCCGACCAGATGGCCGCGGTTGACGGTTCGCCGGTCTGGAGCATCCTCGATCAGCAGGGCACGCAGGCCATGATGTTTTCCGCGCTCGGAGACGCGGCCAAGGTAGCCGACTACGACACGCTCAAGAAGCGCATCCTCGCCTCGCGCTACACGATGAGTTTTCAGACGGGAGTTAATTTTGATCTCAGCGTGCTCACCGCCGACTCGATGACCGCAGCCACTCTGTCGACGATCGTCAAGGCGGGCATGCTTTACAAGAAGATGAACGCCAGTCCGATCGAAAAGACTGCGCTTGACGCCACCACCGTCGATTCCGACAGCACCAACGTCCAAGTTCATTTCAAGACTGACGACCAGAAATTTCAGTCGTTGATGCACTCGCCGTTGTTCGTTGCCGTGTCGCATTGATCGTCGAGGATTTCGATAGTACGAAACGATTCCGATAGTACGAAACTGAGGAGCGTCCCGGGAGAAATTCTCGGGACGTTTTCTTTTGTGCACGCCGGCAGTCGGCATTCTTGACAACCTCTCATGCGCGCTGTACAAACACGAAGGCGTTTGCGGTTACGCTGTTCTTGAGAAGATCGAGGCTTGTTTTAAATTGCCGCACCCAGTAAATACAGCGCTCGAAACTCGCGCTTCGGTTCTCGGCAAAAAATTCGCACAGCGTTTTGGAGAGACGCCGCGCATCTATCAGGCTCCGGCGCGGGTCAATCTGATCGGCGAACACACCGATTACAACGACGGATACGTGATGCCGGCGGCCATTGGATTCTCCACGGAGGTTGCGATTGCGCCGCGTCGCGACCGTAAACTGGTTATTTATTCCGAAAATTATTCCGAGAAGATCGAGTTCGATCTCGACCGCTTGCCCGCTTCGCGCGCTGGTCATTGGAGCGACTACGCAATCGGTGTCGCCATCATGCTCGGGCGCTCTGGGAAGAAGCTAATCGGCGCAGACTTGCTGATCGATGGCAATGTGCCTCAGGGCGCAGGGCTCAGTTCGTCCGCGTCGCTCGAAGTGGCCGTTGGATACGCGCTGCTCGATCTCGTCGACGCGACCGCCGATCATCCTCCCATCGACCGAACCCAACTCGCTCTGCTTTGTCAGCGAGCCGAGAACGAGTTTGTCGGCGCTCGCTGCGGCATCATGGATCAGTTTGTCGTTAGCCACGGCCAGCGAGGCAACGCTCTGCTGCTCGATTGCCGCTCGCTCGAATACCGTTTGCTGCCGGTACCCGAAGGCACGTCTCTTGCGATCTGCAACACTATGGTCAAACACAGCATCGCGAAAGGTGAATACAACCAGCGCCGCGCCGAATGCGAAGCCGGCATGCGCGCCCTATCGAAATATCTGCAGCACGCCCGCGCTCTGCGCGATGTGACTCCCGAAGATCTCGATAAATATGGTCACCATCTGCCCGAGGTTGTGCTGCGGCGTTGCCGTCACGTTGTCTCGGAAGACGTGCGTGTGCTACAAGCAGCCGCGGCGCTCGATCGCGGAGACTTGCAGGCCTTCGGCACATTCATGCTCGAATCGCATAGCAGTTTGCGCGACGACTTCGAAGTAAGCAGCGCGGAACTCGACATCATGGTGGAGCTGGCCGAGAGAGCGGAAGGTGTTTACGGATCGCGAATGACTGGGGGCGGTTTTGGCGGCTGCACGATCACGCTGATGAAGACTGACTGCGTCGAAACATTCCAGAGAGTTATTCGGCAAGGCTATGAGCCCGCGACTGGCCGCCAACCCGAGATTTACATCTGCACCGCCGCCGACGGCGTTGGCAGAGTAGCCTGAGTAAGGCAGGAAGAGCAGGTAGCAGGTGACAAGAAAAGCATAGGAAAGGCGCAGAAATTCGAACAGCGAGATTTTCCTGTCAGCTGCTCTATCCCGTTACCGGCCTTACGGCAGACATTCTATGAAGATTCTGGTTACTGGCGGAGCAGGTTACATCGGTAGCGTGGTTGCCGGCGAGCTATTGCAGGCGGGCCATCAGGTAGTCGTGTTTGATAACCTGAACCACGGCCATCGTCAGGCTGTCCCCGATAACGCGGAGCTCATCGTCGGCGATCTGGCAGACCGCGCCGCGGTCGACGACTTATTCAAGTCGCGGGCGATTGACGCCGTTATGCATTTTGCGGCGCTGATCGAAGCGGGAGAATCGATGAAGGCTCCCGCAACATTCTTCCGCAACAATACCGCCAACGCGCTCACTATTCTCGAAGCCATGCTTGCCGCCGGAGTCAAGCGTTTCGTCTTCTCGTCGACGGCGGCGCTCTATGGCAATCCAGAACGAACTCCGATTGAAGAGGACGATCTCCTGAATCCAACCAACGCTTACGGCGAATCGAAGCTGCTGGTCGAGCGCATGCTGGCGTGGTTCCATCGTATCCACGGGCTGCGCTATGCCAGCCTGCGCTATTTCAATGCCGCCGGCGCGTCGCGTCCGGATCAAGGCGAAGCTCATCATCCGGAGACGCATCTGCTACCGCGAATTCTCAATGTCGCTCTCGGACGCGCGACCAACGTGAATATTTTCGGCACTGACTATCCGACGCCTGACGGCACCTGCGTCCGCGACTACATCCACGTCAGCGATCTATCGCACGCGCACCTGTTGGCGCTCGATGCGCTGAAAGACGCGGCGGCTGCGCCGGAGGCTTCGAAAAAAGATGCGTTCGAAGAATTCCCGCCTCTGATCTATAACCTCGGTAACGGCCAGGGATTCAGCGTCCGGGAAGTGGTCGATGTGGCGCGTCAGGTCACTGGGCATCCGATTCCGGTAATCGAGTCACCGCGGCGCGAGGGCGATCCCGCGATATTAATCGCGAGCTCCGAGAAAATTCGCCGCGAGCTCGGCTGGCAGCCCAAATTTCCTGAATTAAAGACAATCGTTGAGAGTGCTTGGCAATGGCATCGCAGGCATCCCGACGGGTACGAGACGATCGGGTGATCGGGCCATCGGGTGATCTGAAGTCAAACGCTTTTGTTCTTCGATGGCCCGATCACCCGATGGCAAAATGACCGGTCATTCACTCAACGTTTCACCTAATTCGACCTATGAACTTCTCTGACCTCGCATCCAGTCCGCATCGCCGCTTCAATCCGCTGACGCGCGAATGGGTGCTGGTGTCGCCGCAGCGCACCGAGAGGCCTTGGCGGGGCCAAATCGAAGAAGTTCCTCCCGAAGCCACTCTCGCTTACGATCCGACATGCTATCTGTGTCCCGGCAATGCTCGCGCCGGAGGACTAAGAAATCCTGCCTACACCGAGACGTTTGTTTTCGACAATGATTTTGCGGCGTTGAAGCCGGATACGCCTCAGGCCGAGTTTCACGAAAGGGACCTGCTCGTAGCTCGCAGCGAAGCCGGCCGCTGCCGCGTCGTCTGCTTCTCGCCGCGGCACGATCTCACGATGGCCCGCATGAGCGTGCCCGAACTGCGGCACGTCGTCGATGCGTGGACGCGAGAATTTTCTGCGCTGGCGATCGACTCACATATCAATTCCGTGCAGATATTCGAGAATCGCGGAGCGATCATGGGATGCAGCAATCCCCATCCCCATGGACAGATCTGGGCCGACGAAACTCTGCCCAACGAATTGGCAAAAGAGCTGGTCGCATTTCGAGACTACCGGCAGTCGCACGGCGCGACCCTTCTGCAAGATTACCTCGAACTGGAATTGGGGAAACAAGAGCGTCTGGTCTGCGCCAACGACAATTTCGTTGTGTTCGTGCCCTTCTGGGCAGTCTGGCCCTTTGAGACGTTGGTGATAAGTCGCAGACCAGTGTCGGCGCTCGAGCAACTGAACGACGACGAACGCACCTCCCTCGCCGACATACTCCGCCAAATCACCATTCGTTACGACAATTTATTTCGCAAGTCGTTCCCTTACACTATGGGTTTTCATCAGCGGCCGACCGATGGCGCGGACTATCCTGAGTTTCACCTGCACGCGCATTTCTACCCGCCGCTGCTTCGTTCGGCGACGATCAAGAAGTTTATGGTGGGTTACGAAATGTTGGCCATGCCGCAGCGCGATCTCACAGCGGAGACGGCTGCGCGATGGCTGCGCGATGTGCCCGCTGACCGTTATCGCTGAATTGATGTCGCTAATCGGCTACCGTGGGTTCTCGGATTTCGGGCGGGCGACTTTCTCGGCGATCGGCATCTTTCTGTCTTGGCCGTAATCATCCACAATATGCGCGGTCTTGCCGTCGATGGCAATTTTGGTTGGTTCGTGCAGCGTGACATTCAATAACTGGCGCCTGCCGATAACCGGGCCAAGCGCGTAAACCGTATCGGCCGTTTGTATCCAATAGAAGGTCTTCGTGGAGGGTCCTCCAACCAGCGATGCGATGGGAACAACCACTGCGCCGCGCTTTTCCGTGGTGATGTCGATGACCTTACCCTCTTTCCACTCGTAATCTTTAGCGAACGCCAGTGAGGACCACAAAATGGCAACGATTAAGGCGGCGCTTCTCATTGAGCCCTCCGCTTTTCGTTCTACGCCAAGGGACACAGGCCGGAAAGATTCCGAAAGACGCTCGCCTAAAGGGTTAGTCGTTACGTCTTAGTGAACAGAAGCGACGATTTCGATCTTCTCTATCGAAAATATCAATAGTCGTGAGTACGGAAGTCAGTTGACCGGCGGAGCCCCTTCCACCTAGAATTCCAGTTATGGTAAGGAATCTCTCCGCGATCTGCGTATGCGCTTGTTGTTGTTGTGCATGCGTGTGCCCTGGCGCGGGGAGGTTGCCGACCTAAAGATCATTTTTTAATACCGGCACTCATAACCCACCGCCAGATCGAATCTGGCGGTGGGTTTTTTATTTCCCGGGGTCTTTCCCGGCAAAGGTTTTGAAATGTGGGGTAGACGATGACAACCGCTGCAACCGCCGCGACAGAGACGAAAGCGCAAAGAGTCGAGCGTCTCAAGCGCTCCAAGAATCCGTGGGAAGGCCTCGATGAAATCCGGCGCTTTTCGCGCGAAGGCTTCGGCTCCATTCCACCGGAGTGGCTGGGCATCTACTTCCGCTGGTGGGGCGTCTATACCCAGGGTGACGGCGCGGGCGTCACCGGCGGCAAAAGCGGCGAAGGCAAAGCGCTGCAGTGCTTCATGGTGCGAATCCGGATCCCCAATGGATTGCTCAGTTCCGGCCAGTTGCGTACCGTCGCCGAACTGACCCGCCGCTACGCCCACGGAATCGCCGACATCACCGTTCGCCAGAATATTCAGCTGCATTGGGTGACGATCGAGCAGCTTCCCGATGTGCTCGAAGCGCTCGCGCGCGTGGGATTGAACACGATGAGCGCCTGCGGCGACGTGACCCGCAATGTCACTGGCTGCCCGGTTGCGGGCGTCGACGCAGACGAAATTTGCGACGCCTCGCCGCTGGCGCTCGAAGCGGCGCGCATGCTGTCGGGGAATAGCGACTTCTACAATCTCCCCCGAAAATTCAAAATCTCGATCGCGGGCTGTCGCGTCTGGTGCCCGTATCCGGAGATCAACGATGTCGGCTTGACGGCGACTACGCGACTACTGCACGGTGCGCGAGAAATAGGTTTTTCACTGCGCGTGGCCGGAGGACTTTCCACTGAACCTTATCTCGCCGCGTGTTTGAATGCATTCGTTCTCTGGAATCAGGTGCTGCCCACCATCAAGGGGATTGCCGAGCTGTTTCGCGACTCTGAAGTCTTGCGCGAACATCGCGAGCGGGCGCGACTGAAATTTCTCTTTCTCCGTCATGGCTGGACTGCGGAGAGCTTTCTTGACGAACTGCAGCGGCGCGTCGGATTTCGCTTTGATCCCGGGGTTGACGATTCCGCGCCGGCAGATGTCTATCGCGACCACGTAGGAATTCATGCACAAAAGCAGACAGGCCTGTGCTACGTGGGAGCGGCCGTTCTGCGCGGACGAATTACCGCCGAGCAAATGCAAGCGGCCGCCGATCTCGCCGATCGCTTCGCTGGCGGCGAACTGCGCACCACCAACATGCAGAACCTGCTCATCGTGAATGTGCCGCAGTTGAATGCTGATAGCCTGGCGAAAGAACTCGATGCGATCGGATTGCGTGTCGGCGGATCGCCTTTCTATCGCGGCACAATCGCTTGCAGCGGCACGGAATTCTGCAAGCTCGCAATCACCGAGACGAAAAGCTTTTCGCGGTGGCTGGTGGAAGAACTGGAAGAACGTCTGCCGGGTTTCGATCAACAACTGAAGCTGCACGTTACGGGATGCCCCAACAGTTGCGGGCAACACTGGATTGCCGACATTGGCATCGATGGCAAAAAAATGAAAGTCGATGGTCAGTTCGTCGACGCCTATTACTTCTGCCTTGGCGGAGCGCTCGGTCTACATCAATCCACAGCGCGGCTCACCGGATATCGCTGCCCGGCGACGGAAGTTCCCGACGCCATCGAGCGCTTGCTCAGGCACTACCTGGATGCTCGACAGTCGAATGAAAATCTTCGCCAGTTTTTCGCGCGCCATAGCGACACAGAGCTGCGCGAGTTTCTGGCCGGCGCGCCGGTCAGCGCGGTAAGCCGCGAGTTGCCGCCGGTAAGCGCTGCTTTGGCGCACTCCGCAGGAGTCGACGGTGACTGACCTCTTCCCCATGTTCATGAAGCTCACGGGAAGGCCGTGCCTGGCTGTGGGCGCCGGAAAAGTTGGCGAGCCCAAGATCGGCGGTCTCATCGCCACCGGCGCGAGTATTCATGTGGTCGCGATTGCGGCGAGCGAGCAAGTCCGCGAATGGGCGCGAGCGGGCAAGATCGGCCTCGAGCTGCGGGCATTTTCTAAGAACGATCTCGACGGCAAATTTCTCGCCGTGGCTGCGACAGCTTCGCCGAGCCTGAACCAACTCATCTACCGCGAAGCGCATCAGCGCAGTGTGCTCTGCAATGTTGTGGATGCTCCTGATCTTTGCGATTTCTATTACCCGGCTGTGGTGCGGCGCGGCGACCTCCAGATTGCGATTTCAACGGCGGGACAAAGTCCTTCGCTCGCGCAAAGAATCCGTCAACAACTTGAACGGCAGTTTGGAGAAGGCTATGCGGCGTGGCTAAAACAACTCGGCGAAACGCGCCGCCTCATCCTGGCGAGTGACCTCGATAAAGAGACAAAGCTGGAGTTACTGCACTCTCTCGCCAGTAGGGAAGCGTTCGAAGCGGCGCTCGCCAAAATGCCAGAGTTGATGGCAGAAGGAAGGGGAGTATGAAGGGAAAAGTTTATCTGGTCGGCGCGGGCCCGGGCGACCCCGAGTTGCTGACATTGAAGGCGCTGCGACTGTTGCGCGCGGCCGAGGCGGTTCTGCACGACGATCTGGTCGCGCCCGAAATTCTCGAACTCATTCCGCCGACGGCGCAGATTTATAACGTGGGCAAGCGCTGCGGGAAAAAGAAAATCCGGCAAAGCGAGATCAACAGCCTGATGATCGCGCTCGCTGCTTTCGGATTGCGCGTGGTCCGGCTGAAAGGTGGCGACCCACTCATCTTCGGACGCGCCGGGGAAGAGATAGAGGCGCTGCGCGCCAATGCCATTCCTTTCGAGATCGTTCCTGGAGTTACCTCGGCCCTTGGCGCGGCCGCTGCGGCCGAGATTCCACTGACGCATCGCCGAGCCTCGTCGGCGCTCGTGTTCATCACCGCGCATCTTGCCGCTCGAAAAGACGCCTCTGGCGAGGACGTCGAAAAAGACGCGCACGACTGGAGCAAGCTTGTCTCGAGCGGAGCGACGCTCGTGATTTATATGCCCGGCCAAAACTACGCCGAGATTGCAAAACGCCTGTCTGCCGCGGGATTGTCGAGTGAGACGCCATGCGCCGTTATCTCCCGTGCCTCCACAAAATATCAGCAAACGCATCGCACGACGGTGCGCAACCTTGGTCGCTCGCCACAACTCGCGACGCCTAACTTGCTGGTGGTGGGTGAAGTCGTTGCACTCGCTGATCCGGCAACACAGGTGGCCGAGCAACTGTTGCCGGCGGCGCTTTTTCAAGACCTTTCATTCGCTGCTGCCGAGTCTGGGAGCCGATAAGGAGCATTACCGTGCAAGACGAAAACCAGCAAGCAAAAGCTAAGATCGCAAACTTCCAGCCGAATGCCGAGAGTTGGAGCCCGCAGCGGGTCTTGTCGTGGGCGTTTGAGACCTTTGGAAATGAAGTCGCGATCTCCTCGGCGTTTGGAGCCGAAGGAATGGTGCTGATTGATATAGCATCGCGCGCGCGCAAGGATTTCCGCCTGTTCACAGTCGACACCGAGTTTCTCTTTCCAGAGACCTACAACCTGATCGATCGAATCGAACAAAAATATGAGATCAAAATCGAGCGAGTTTTTTCGCTGCACTCGCCCGAGGAACAGGAGCGCATTCACGGCGCGGCGCTCTGGGCGCGCGATCCCGACCAATGCTGCAACTTGCGAAAGGTCGAGCCGCTCCGCCGCAAGCTGAGCACGCTGCGGGCGTGGATTACCAGCATTCGCCGCGACCAGACGGCATTCCGCAAAAGCGCACGCAAAATCGAATGGGACGAGAAATTCGGGCTGGTGAAGGTGAACCCAATCGCCGACTGGAGTTCAAAACAAGTCTGGCGCTATCTCGTCGAAAATGGGGTGCCCTACAACTCGCTGCACGATCAGAATTATCCCAGCATCGGCTGCACGCATTGCACGCGCGCCATCCGGCCGGGCGAAGACCCGAGGGCGGGGCGCTGGCCGGGCACGGCGAAAACAGAGTGCGGCCTCCATGTCATTGCGGCCGCCGCGTCCTCTTCTGTTTAAGCAATATTTGTATAGGCTGTTAAGATGTTGCGGCGAGGCTTCCATTGAATATTGTGGTGGATTTCGACGCGAAAAACAACATCCTCCGCGGAACTCTGGAAGGCCCTATGACGGGGAAGATTCTGCTGGATTTGTACAAACGGGCGACGGAGTTCGCGGCCTCGCATCCGCCGTGTCGCGGCATCCTGGACTTTTCGCGAGTGACCGAGTTCGAAGTTTCGGCTGACGCCATAAGGCAAGTGGCAGCTTCTCCCGCCGTACTTCCGGCTGGATATATGCGGGTTCTGGTGGTTCCGCAAATTTTTATTTATGGGCTCGCGCGGATGTTTCAGATACTCGGCGAAAAGCATCGTCCGGAGTTGCAGGTGGTTCGCACCATGGAAGAGGCGTACGTGTTGCTCGGTGTGGACCAGCCAGAGTTCTGCCCGCTGCCCTGATCGCTCCGTAGTGCTTCGCCACATTCTCCGTTCTGCGGCTGACGAGCCGAAAATGACGAGCCGAAAAAGTCAATGCCACGCCAATAGAAGCGATCTGATCTTCGCTCATCTCTGATACGATTCACCGCAGCCCAGGTTCTACAAATGGAGAACGACTGTCACCCTGATGAGTCACGATAAAGCCGTCTACAACCGCTTTCTGCTGCTGGTCGCGGGGCTCGGCGGCTTGCTCTACGGCGTTGATGTCGGCATCATCGCCGGCGCACTGCCTTATCTCGAAGCGACCTCCGGACTTAACGCCAGCCAACTTTCGATCGTCGTAGCGGCGGTTCTTCTCGGCAGCGTCATCTCAACTTTGTTTGCGGGCGCGCTTGCCGACTGGATCGGCCGCAAACCCCTGATGATAGTCAGCGGCTTGCTTTTTGTTTGCAGCATTCCGATGATCGCGCTCTCGCATGGCTATGGATCACTGGTCTTAGGGCGCCTCTTGCAAGGCATCAGCGCCGGCCTGATCGGTGTGGTCGTTCCGCTCTATCTCGCCGAATGCCTCGCCGCGAGCAGCCGCGGGAGAGGGACGGCGATCTTTCAATGGCTGCTGACGCTCGGCATCGTAACCGCCGCCTTCGTGGGAATGTACTTCAGTTTTCGCGTAGCGGAAGTGGCCAATCCAGCGAATCTTTTTGCTTTTAAAGACACAGCCTGGCGCAGCATTTTTTGGGTATCGTTGCCGCCTGGCGTTTTGTTTGTCATCGGCAGCTTCATGGTGTCGGAGTCTCCGCGCTGGCTGTTTCGCCGTGGCGAACGGGATGCGGCATTTACTGCGCTCCTCCGCTCGCGCATCGACGAGCAGGCGAAGTTCGAGCTCGTCGAAATGGATCAGGCGTCGGCGGCCGAGAAAGCAAAGACCCCCACCGGTGCGGCTGTCCGCGAGTCGCTTCTGCGGAGAAAATATGTGATTCCGTTTGTTCTGGCTTGCGTCATTCTCGCATGCAACCAAGCCACCGGCGTCAACTCCATCATCGGCTACAACACCAACATCCTCATGCAGAGCGGTCTCTCTGACCTTGCGGCGCATTGGGGCTATGTGCTGTTCACGCTCGTCAACTTTCTAACCACGATTGGCAGCGTCGTGCTAGTCGACCGTAAAGGACGCAAATTTCTGCTCTCGGTTGGCAGCGCCGGGATCATCGTTGCGCTCGTCTGCACTGGACTCTTGTTTCGACGGACAGAAAAGCTGCGGGTGGATGCGCGAGATGCTGTGCAATCCATGGTCAGCGCAGATCAGAAGGTAACGCTACGTTACGACGCCACGACCGCCGATAGGCTGCTCGCGGCTACTGGTGGCGCCGGCAGCCATATCAGCGACCGGCCTTCTTCTCTCGTTGTGATTTATTCCTGCGGAGATTTTCGCGCAGCCACCGAGGTTGCGCGCTCCGACGACAAAGCGGCTGTACCGATCGAGATCACTCGCGACAGCTGCGTGCCCGCGAATAAAGTCATAGCATTTTTTTCCAACCCTTTTGCCGACTTTGATGGCGCTCGCCATGCTCCGCTTAAGATTGACGCCGCGCTGATCACGCCCGTGCCGAGCACTCATAACGGTTGGCTGGTGGCGGTAAGCCTCTTTGTATTCATGGCATTTTTTGCCATTGGCCCGGGAGTCTGTGTCTGGCTGGCTCTTTCCGAGTTGATGCCTACGCGCATTCGCTCCAACGGCATGAGCATTGCCCTGTTGATTAACCAGGCGGTTTCGACGGGTATTGCTGCCATGTTCCTTCCCACCGTCGGCAAGCATGGATATTCTGCGATGTTTTTCGGCTTTGCCGGATGCACCGTGATCTACTTCATTACGGCGACCTTCTTCCTGCCCGAAACCAAAGGGAAAACTCTGGAGGAAATAGAGGCGCATTTTGAAGGAACGGCACTTCCGGCGAGTTCGCGTTAGCCGCGGCAATCTTCAGACCTTACAGTCACTGGAATGGAATCGCGTGCTTCGAACGCGGAGATTACATGCATGTGTGACCCCGGTCACTGAACCTGCTCTCCTAAAGGGCTCAATATTGCGAGTTGCTGTATCGTTGTTGCGATATGCAACAAACAACTCTGAACGGAGAGTAAAAATGAAGAGAATGGGCCTTCCCGCGTTTACTTTCGCAATGGCACTCGCTGTAGTACTCAGCCTTCCGCTGTCGGCGCACGCCCAGGATGCATCCGCACTTTACAAATCAAAATGTGCGATGTGTCACGGCGCTGACGGAGCCAAGGCGGCCGGCCACGATTTTTCCGGCGCTGACGTGCAGAAAAAATCGGACGCCGATCTCGCGGCAGTGATCACGGACGGCAAGCCTCCCAAGATGCCCAAGTACGGCGATAAGTTGAAGCCGGAAGAGATTAAGGGATTGGTGGCTTATATTCGCACGCTGAAGAAGTAGTTCGCGCGCGCTCTATCAGCTGGGGAAATGTCTGCCGCGGCGAAGAATTCGCGGCAAGATATGAAGTGTGCCCGCGCCATCGCGCGCAGAGACAGGGGAATAGAGATTGCCAATGAATCGGCGAGAACGCATCCGAGAATGGTTGGAGCCAATCTATTTTCTGGGACAAAATCCTATTACCCTTACCGGTGCCGTGATCACAACGAGCACGGCGCTCACGGTTATCGCCTTCTGGTTCTACGACATTTTCCTGCCCGGCCCCCCGCATCCTTATATTGGCCTCCTCATCTATCTAATCCTCCCGGGCATATTTGTTCTCGGCCTGCTGCTCGTCCCCTTGGGCGTCTGGCTGCGGCGGCGGAGTTTGCGCGAAAGCGGAACGCTGCCGGCGGCTTTCCCCGCCATCGACCTGCGCCTCCCCGTCGTGCGGCGCACTTTGGAATACGTCGCCGTCGCGACCATCCTCAACCTTCTGATCGTGGGCACAGCTTCCTACCGCGGCGTCGAGTACATGGATTCCACAAACTTTTGTGGCAAGACCTGCCACACGGTGATGGATCCCGAATACACCGCCTACCAGAATTCTCCGCACTCACGCGTGGCTTGCGTCGAATGTCACATCGGTCCGGGAGCAGGATGGTTCGTGCGCTCCAAAGTCTCTGGCCTGCGACAGGTGTTCGCGGTCACCTTCCATACTTATTCGCGACCCATTCCATCGCCGGTCAAGTACCTGCGCCCGGCGCGCGAGACTTGCGAACAGTGCCACTGGCCGCAACGTTTCACTGGTGATAAATTCCTGGTGAACACGAGTTACAAAGACGACGAAAAAAATACTCCGCAGACCGATGTATTGCTATTAAAAGTTGGCGGACAAGGTTGGAATGGCGCCGTCGGCATCCATGGCCATCACAACGCCACCAACGCGCGCATCCGTTACATTTCGACCGACGCCGAGCGCCAGACGATTCCCGCCGTCTACTACACCGAGCAGAATGGCAAGGTGACGGCATTTATCTCGACCGACTCGAAGCCCACCAAAGAGCAGTTGGATAAAGGCGAGCACCGCGCGATGGATTGCATCGATTGCCACAACCGTCCGACGCACGCCTTCGACCTGCCCGAAAACGCCGTCGATAAGCAGATGTCGAACGGGCGCATTAGTCCGGAACTGCCCTACATCCGCAAGAAGGCGGTTGAAGTTCTAAAGGTGAATTACCCCGCGCGCGATGTAGCTCAGCAGAGCATCAAGGAAGAACTCAATAAATTCTATCGGACGAATTATCCCCAGATCTATCAAACGCGCCGCACGCTGGTAGAGCAGGCGGGCCAGGAAGTGGCAAACATCTATCTTCGCAACATCTTCCCTGACATGCGCCTGACCTGGGGCTCGCACCCGAATAATCTCGGGCACAACGATTCGCCAGGCTGCTTCCGCTGCCATGACGGCAGCCACACCAGCGCCGATGGTCAGACCATCACCAACGATTGTTCCGCGTGCCATCAAGTTCTGGCTGCGGGGGAGGAGAATCCCAAGGTCTTGACCGATCTCGGAATGAAGTAAGAGGTCGGAGAGGGAGAGAAAGCGTGTCTACGAATAATAGGGCGCCGCATACGCGCTCTCTCCTGATCAGAAATGGGTCATCGCAGGCGAAGTGCGCACGCCGCTGGAAAGCATCCTTCTCCCCACCGGTGCCGGAGAAAGCCGCAAACTGTACCATGGCGGTGTCTCTCTGGCAAGGGCGCACTGGCTGCCTGACAATAAACGCTTCGTCTTCCTCGGAAACGAAAAAGATCGGGGCATACGACTGTGGGTCCAGAGCGTGGAGGGCAGCAATCCAACTCCCATTTCGCCTGAAGGCATTCAATCGACACAGTGGGTACCATCGCCCGATGGGAAAATGGTCGCGGCAGTAGAGGCCGATCATAAGGGATATCTGTTCCCGACTGACGGCGGCGATCCGCGAACCATGAACGGGTTCGCATCGGGAGATGTTCCGGTAGGTTGGACCAATGACGACCAGTCCATCTTCGTCTACAATCCGGGAGACCTTCCCGCTAAAGTCTACCGGCTGAATTTAGCCAATGGACAGAAACAACTTTGGAAAGCGTTGATGCGAGCCGATGCTGCCGGTATGACCGATTTGGGTCCGATCCTGATCACACCCGACGGCAACTCCTACGTCTACAAATACGGCCGCACGCTTTCCGACCTCTACCTGGTCAACGACATCAAATAGCTCGTGTAGAAGTGCCTTGACACCACGGGCCTTGACAGGGTAGAAGTGTCGCCAAAACTTGCCCCTAGCTGCCATTGCATCCATTGGCCATCAGCAGTAGAGTTAAAGGAGCTCTCGCGGTTTCCCGCCTTCTCATTCCTCACCAGTGATTTACGTGTTATTGCTGCAGTGTCTGTGCAACTAAAGGCGGTGCTTCGGTCGGTACCACAATATGTGGTGTTTTATTACTTGACCCATCCCTGCATTCGCCATTAGAGTTGGTCAAAAGCGTAGGTGGCGTTCTTGGTTCGGGACGGCATCGAACGTCGATCGGCCGTCCGTCGAACGACGGCATCAAACGATTGTGACCAGCGGGAACCTTGGCAGTTAACAGCAACCGTTAACCACCGAGAACCGCGATTTGCAGCGCACTCCAGCCAGCGCCAACCGAGTCCACGGCGGATGTCTCAATGCCCGTCCACGAAGGAGTTACTTTGCTCAAGCTCAAAAAGCTGCAAATTCTGGGATTCAAATCATTCTGCGATCGCACCGAACTGAAATTTCACGGCGAAGGCATCGCCGCCATTATCGGCCCGAACGGCTGCGGCAAATCGAACATCGCCGACGCGATCTCGTGGGTGCTCGGCGAGCAGTCGGCCAAGTCGCTGCGCGGCTCGCGCATGGAGGACGTGATCTTCTCCGGCACGCGCGACCGCAACCCCACTGGTATGGCGGAAGTGTGCCTGACGTTGATCGACCCTGAAATTTACGGCGGGCCGGATACGAACGCGCCTACCGAGATTGAGATTCAAGACGAGCTGCCCTCCGAGTCCGACTGGGATGAGGCCGAACTGCGCGCACACGCTGCGGCAGAAACTGAGCGGGCTGTGGAAGAGGCTCAACCTGGAAAGACTGAAGAGGTCGAAGGCGTGGTTGTCGCCGCATCGGCGACGGAGAATTCAACCGCTGCCGCCGACGAGGTAGACAGTGAAGCGTCGGCTAGAGACGTGGCCGGCGCGGTTGCGGGTCCCCAGGTAGTTTTGAAAATTCGCCGGCGCAAATTTAATCAGCCGCAACACCATGCGGGAGAAATTTCCGTAACGCGCCGTTTGTTTCGCAGCGGCGACAGCGAATACTTATTGAATGGAAAGCTCTGCCGCCTGCGCGATATTCAGGAATTGTTCATGGGCACGGGCCTTGGACCGGAATCGTACGCGCTCATCGAGCAGGGACGCATCGGCCAGATCCTGAGCAGCCGTCCTACTGATCGCCGCAACATCATCGAAGAAGCGGCGGGAATTACGAAATTCAAAACGACGAAGCGCCTTGCCGAGGCGCGTCTCGAAGACGCCAAAACCAATCTCAACCGCGTGAACGATATTTTCGAGGAAGTGACGCGGCAGATGAATTCGCTCAAACGCCAGGCTGGTAAGGCCGAGCGCTACGCTAGGCTGCGCGATGAAATGCGCGCCAAATTGCGAGTAGTGCTCGCCAGCAAATTTTCGCAGATGGATCAGGAGAGTATCGCGTTCGATACGCAGATCAATCAACTGGCCGACGAGATTCGCCAGCAGACGGAGAACGTGCATCAATCCGAAGCTGAACATTCGGAGCGGATGCAACGCGGTTACGCCATTGAAGCCGAGACGCGGCAAAATCGCGAGCGCCTTAACCAAATTGCTATCGAAAGCGATCGCGGCAAGGCGCGCAGTCGGACGAATGAAGAGCGTTGTGCTGAACTGATCGTGCGCACGGCGTCGGCGGAAGCAGAGTTCGCGCAGGCGCAAACGCGGCTCGCAGCGCTTGAAGAGGAGCGAAACGGGCATCAGCAGTTGCTCGACTCCGCGGCGGCTGATCTTGCGGCGGCGCAGCAAGAGTACGACCTCAGCCAGCGGGAGACGGCACACGCCGCTATTAATCTTGCGCTCCTCGAGGGGGAGCAGGAATCGCATCGGGCGGCCATTCTTGAGGCAGTTGGCGGAGCGTCCAGCCTGCGCAATCAGCTTACGCAGTCCGAAGAACGGCTGGCCGGCATCGGCCGCGAAGAGCAGCGCCTGCGCGCCGAGATCGCAACCGCCTCATCGCAATCTGAAGCCTTTGGCGGACAGCGTGGTCAGATTGCTCTGGAATTCGAAAGCGTGTCGCAGCGCGCCAGTGGCTTGGCCGCAGAGATCGCGAGCCTGCGCGAGACCCTCGACAGCAAACGCTCCGGCGAGGGCGAAAACAAGAAACACCTCGACTCTCTGCGCTCGGAATATGCTACGGCGCTCGGCAAAAAGGGTTCGCTTGAAGCGGTCATCGCCGAACACGGTTATTCCACCGAATCGGTGCGGCGGCTTTTTCAATCGGGCGCGATGCAGGGAGGAAACACTCCCGCCGGCGTCCTCGCCGACTTTCTCGAAGTCGAGCCGCGCTACGAACGGGTCGTTGAGGACTTCCTGCGCGATGAACTTAACTTCGTCGTGGTGAAGTCGTGGGACGCGGCCAACGAAGGCCTGCGCCTGCTGCGCTCTGATGTCGATGGGCGCGCCACTTTTCTTGTGCATCCGGAAGACTCACAAGCAAAGTTTTCATTTCTCGCCGATGAGAGCCATCACTACGCTCCACTCAATGACACGGTCCTACCGCTGAAAAATTCCATTCGCGTACTGAACGGGTTTGGCAAATCGCTCGAAGTGATTCTGCCGAAGCTAGGCAATGGATACATCGTGCCCGATCCTGCGGCGGCTCGCGAGCTAGCGCTCTCCAGTCCTGACGCGTTCTTCCTCTCACAGACCGGAGAATGCTTTCACAACGTGACCGTCACCGGCGGCAAGCAGCGCAGCGAGGGTCCGCTGTCGATGAAGCGCGAGTTGCGTGACGTGCTGCGCCTGCTCGAAGAACTCGAACGCGCCCTGCGCGAAAAAGAAATGCTGGCGCTCACCTTGGCGCGTGAAATCAAGGAGCACACGTCCGTACTCGATCGGCTGGAAGAAGAAAAGCGCGAAGCCGAAAAGCAGGCAATGACTTCGGGACATCTGCTCAAACAGCTCGATGGCGAGATGTCGCGCGTGCGTGAACGGATTGCCGTCAGCGAACGCGAATTGCAACGGCTGGCCGCGGAACGTCAGGAGCAGGAAAGCCTGATTGCGTCGCGGCAAGCGGAGCTTGCGACCGTTGAAGAAACTCGCGCCCGATTCGAAACCCAGCTCGGCGCTGGACAGGATCGCCTCGCTGCTCTGCGTAACCAGCGCGACACGGCTGCCGAAAGCACTTCGCAGCGGGCGGCGCGTGTAGCGACGCTTGAAGAGCGCCACCGTTCAGCGACTGCGCTTCTCCAACGCATTGAGACGGTGGTCGCGGAAATGCAGCAGCGGGCGGGCGTTTTGCAGACACAAATGGAATCGGCGAGCGCAGAGATGGCGCAGCGGCAGAATGAGAACGTGCAACTGGCCGAGCAAATTCTGCAGTTCGAGGCTGAGCGCAATGCTGGCGAAGCGCGTGAAGGTTTGCTGCAGCTTGAGTCGGAGCAGGTGCGCGCGCGGCTCGCTGAGATTGACGAACTACTGCACTCCACGCGCCAGCAGCTTGATCTGGCGCGCGATCGCCGGGGCGAGTTGTCAGCTGCGGCGGCCAAACTGCAATCCGACCTGCAACACCTCGCCGATACATGCCTCAACGAGTTGGGCGTCGAGCGTCCGGTTCTTATGGCCGACACGACCGTCAAGCTCATTACAGGTGATGAACTGGCCGCCGAAGATCAGGCCCACCGCGAGATGCGCGCGCGCCTCGACGGCATGGGGCCGGTCAACATGATGGCGCTCGAAGAGTACAAAGAAACGGCGGAGCGTCACGAATTTCTCGCCACGCAACGCAAAGATCTGCTTGACGCTATCTCGGATACGGCAGCGACCATTCGCGAGATCGATCAGGTGTCGCGGCAGAAATTTGAAGAGGCCTTCAACAAGATTAACGAAAATTTTCAGGCCACGTTCCGCAAACTCTTCGGCGGTGGGCATGGCTTCATGCGGCTGACCGACCTCGAAAACAGTGCGGAGAGCGGCATTGACGTGGTGGCGTCGCCTCCCGGCAAAAAACTGCAGAACGTGCTGCTGCTCTCGGGTGGAGAAAAGGCTCTCACCGCGCTTGCTCTGCTGGTCGGCATCTTTCAGTACACGCCGAGCCCGTTCTGCATCCTTGACGAAGTCGACGCGCCGCTCGATGAATCTAACATCACGCGCTTCACCGACCTGGTGCGCGAGATGAGCGTGCAGACACAGTTCATCCTGATCACGCACAGCAAGCGGACGATGAGCATCGCGCCGGTGCTTTATGGGGTGACCATGCAGGAGCCGGGAGTGTCGAAGCTGGTGTCGGTGCGATTCGGGGCGGCGTAAACTCGCCAATCCTTACGCGAGCAATGACTAAGAGGGACGAAAACGCCGCGTTGGAGAAAAATCGTGGGTACGTTATGCATCTTACCTGCCCTATATTTCTGGCTTTGTTTCTCGCTTTGGATATTAGGTCCTGAGTCTTGGCTCGCAAGTTATCCGGGGAAGCCTTTCATAGTTTTGACAGGAGTCTTGTGCGCCATTCCATTGTCTATTGTGGTAGCGGAGCGCGGTTCCCGAATTTGGTATGTGGTTACTGCCGTATCGATTGCGACCCTTCTCTTCGTGGGTTTCCGATTGCATTGACTCTGTAGGAGTCCGGAGAGGTGCTCTCGCCGGCATAAACTAAGTAGCCAAGTCCCCAGGAGGAACTACACATGTGGATGCCCTCTACAGTTTCGCATACAACTGATGTATCATGTATACATTATGCCTGAATCCGCCGTTCTTACTCTCCGCCTAGATGCCAAACTGAAAAACCAGCTCGACCGTTTGTCAAAATCGATGAACCGGAGCCGGTCGTTTGTTGCCGCCCAGGCGATTCAGGAATATGTCTCCGTCAACGAATGGCAGATCAACGAAATCAAGAAAGGCCTGGCTGAGGCCGACGCAGGCGACTTCGCCACCGACGAGGAAATGAAGCAGACGATCAGGCGCTTGACACGACGTGCGCGTTAGCTGGCTACGAGCGGCACGCGCGAACCTGATTGCCGTGTCCGAATACATCTCCCAGGACAATGCCGATGCTGCCGCCAGGACCGTGGCCGCAATCGTAAGAGCCGTCGAAGCTCTGGAACATTTCCCGGCTCTCGGTCGTCCCGGTCGCATATCCGGTACTCGAGAGTTAGTGGTCTCGGGAACGCCGTACATAGTTCCTTATCGAGTGCGCGGCGACGTTGTGCAGTTGATCCGTGTCTTCCATGCCGCCCGCAAATGGCCCAGCCATTTTTGAACCTCTGTACCGTGCTGTCTTCTTCCGTCGTTCGTTCTTGACGTGCGCAGGTTTTCTTGCTTGCAAACGTCGAAAAACAACCGCCTTTTTTTCCAGAGCCTTCCTCAGTTTTTCCACATTGCGATCTTCCGAGAACCCGCGCCAGACAATGCTTCTGCCTTACACTGGAACTGTCAACTCTTTTCTTTTTGCCGCTCGTTGCACAGCCACGCGCCGGTGATGGAAGGCGTTGACAAATTTCTTGCGAAGGCTAGAATACGCAAAGTTTTCTACCGGTGAATTTACTGATGAGCCCCGAAATTCTTGACTCCGTTCTGCTCCGCACCGACTACCCCGAATTAGAGTTACATGCCAGCGGTAAGGTGCGGGACGTTTACAACCTCGATCAGGACCACCTGCTCTTCGTGGCCACCGACCGCATCTCCGCTTTCGACTACGTGCTTGCTACCGGCATTCCGCACAAGGGACGCGTGCTCACGCAGATTTCGCTGTTCTGGTTCGACTTTCTTAAGGACATTGTCCCCAATCATTTGGTCACTGCCGACGTAAACCGCTATCCCGCGGCCATTCAGAGCCACGCCGAGGAACTTCGCGGGCGCTCGATGATGGTGATGCGCGCCGACATGTTCCCAGTCGAGTGCGTGGCGCGCGGCTATCTCTCCGGCTCGGGGTGGAAAGAATATCAGGCAACAGGTTCCGTCTGCGGAGTAAAGCTTCCGACAGGCTTGAAAGAATCGGACCAACTGCCGGAGCCGCTCTTCACGCCCGCAACCAAAGCGACTACCGGACACGACGTCAACATTTCTTTCGAAGAAATGTGCAAGATCGTCGACCCTGAATTGAGCCGCCAACTGCGCGACCTCACTGTGCGTATCTACAAAAAGGCCGCCGACTACGCGCGGCAGCGCGGCATCATCATTGCCGACACGAAGTTTGAGTTTGGACAAACCGCCAAGGGCATCACCCTGGCGGATGAGGTTCTTACACCGGATTCCTCGCGCTTCTGGCCGGCCGACATCTATCAATCGGGCAAAGCACAGGACTCCTACGATAAGCAGTATGTTCGGGATTACCTCGAAGAAATTCGCTGGAACAAACAACCGCCCGTGCCATCCCTCCCCCAAGAAGTGGCGCTGCGGACAAGCGAAAAGTATCGCGGGGCATATCGCCAGTTGACAGGACGCGAGTTGGAGATTTAGTGGCGTGCGCTGGTGTCATTGAATTCGATTTACGAATTTCGGATCCGGTGAACCATGATCATCGAACCATGAATCATCGAATCATGATCATCGAATGATGAGCATCGCCGACTGGATTATTCTCGCGTTCCTGATTTTTTCAGTGACCGGGGCGGCGATTGAAGGTTTTTTTCGCGAAGCCTTCAATTTGGCCGGCTTGGCCGTCGGATACTTGCTGGCCGCTTGGCAGTATCATCGCCTGGCGGATTGGTTCGCGCCTCATTTGAAATCGCCCTGGCTCGGCGAAATTGCTGGGTTTCTGATTATTTTTTTTGCGGTCTTGATCGTGTTCGGTTTTGCCGGAAGAATTGCGCAGTGGGCGATGAAGAAGGCGGGCCTGAGCGCAATTGACCGGGTGCTGGGTGCGCTCCTTGGCTTGTTGCGCGGGGTGCTGGTGGTGGCCATTGTGCTCACCGCGATGACCGCGTTTGCGCCCGCGGCGAGGTGGTTGGAGGGATCGCAATTGGCTCCGTATTTCTTGGTAGGTGGAAGAGCGGCGATCTGGCTGGCGCCGTCGGAATTGCGGCAACGCTTCTACCAGGGCTTGGATTCGCTGCGGCACGTGCATTCGGCGACCGGCAAATTTCAAATGCGATTCACGTTGCCGTTGCAGCAAATGCGCCGGGTCATTGGGTAGTCGCAAAGAGCTTGTCAGTAAATAGATGTAATCACCGGCAGCAGGCATGCATTTCAGCGCGCCGCTGCCGCATGAGCGGCAACGCGCCTTGGCGCGGGACTTGAAATTTGAGCTACGCCACAGGCTGTTCGGTTCTCGGCCTGTGGAAACGAGGCGGCGAGTGAAAGATCAATTGGAAGCGCTCATCCTGCAGATGTACAAGAGCAACATTCTCTACTCAGAAGCGGTCCGTGAGTTTAAGAAGAGGTTCATCATCACCGTGCTGGAGGAAAATCGCGGCAATCAGTGCAAGGCGGCGCGCCAACTGGGCATGCATCGAAACACACTCAGCCGAACCATGCAGGAACTTAAGATTGATGTTCGTCCCCTGCGCGGCGGCGCCAAACGCCCGCCTCGCAGCGCGCGCCCGCTCTCACTGGAGAGAAAACAGGTTCGCTGATTTTCCGCCAGGTGGAAAGAAGCACATCAGGGATTGCGTGGCTTTCGCGACGAAAATAAAAGGGCGATCCGGAGACGGATCGCCCTAATTTTGACACCTGAAAGCTTGGCTTATTGCGCCGGTTTGCGGTGTGTGGCAGGGGGCTTCGGTTTTGCTTTCACCAGCAATGCCCCTTGGTCCATCGTCATCACAAACGGCTTGGCTACGTAGGACACGGGCGTTCCTTCGAACTGAAAATCCGAGTCTTCCTTGGGCATATCCTTCTTCGGGATCGCGGCCATCATGGTTAGATCGATGTCCGCGCGCTTGGCGTCAATGTCGTCCTGACTGCCCGCAAGCTGCAATTTGCTGGAAGATTCGATGCTTATGATGTGCGCCTGCAGCTGTAACGGCTTCCCTTTGATCGTCGTCCAGACCTTATCTGCGTCTTCCGGCGTTCCTTCGGAGAGAACCAGTTGCCATTCCGCGAAGCTCATCTCTTCGACTTTCTTGCTCTTGACCAGGTCCGCTGCCTGTTGGGCCGGTGTGGGGGGCACATATTTCGTGATCGCGAAATTCGCGGGCGGCTCCGTCGCGGTCGCCGTCTGCGTCAGCAAATCGCTCCATCCATCCTCAGCGCCGTGATACTTGACGTACCGGCTCTTGCCGAATTTCGCGATCTGATCCTTGCCCGCGCCCTGCGCCAGATTCGACGCGCGCGCAATATAGAAGAGTCCTTCCGGGTCGTTTTCTACGGCTCCGGGAGCGAGATCGGCGAGCGCCAGGTCGTAAATCTCGAGAAGATTTGCCGGATCGCCCTGCACTGCAGCGCGTAGATATTTCTCGGCATTGGCGTAGTCTTTCGCCTGATAGGCGCTGATGCCAGCCGCGCCGTTGAAAATTCCGGCGGTCTGGGTTTTCAGTTTGTCCCAGTCAGCAGGCGTCGTGTCATACGGACGCACCGCACTCTGCAAGCACTGCAAGCCCTTCTGACCCGCTTGGCCAGCATCGGCAAAATTCTGTTGCGCGCTCTGGCCCGCCGTGGCCATCGCCTGCTTCGAGTAAGCGACGAGCGCCAGCGCTCGAATGTTGCACGGGTTCACCGCCAGGACTTTCTGCGCCGTATCCAGCATCTTCGCCGAATTGCCGGTTTGCTGGTAGGCAATCATCAGATATTCCAGCGACTCTTCCTTCATTACGGTGTTCGGATACTGGGTGAGAAAAGCTTCCAGCCCGCTCACCTTCGCAGCCGGATCCTTCTGCTCGACCGCGCCCACGTAAGCGTTATATTCGGCGGGATCTTTAATCTCTTTTTTCTGCTGAGCGGGCGCCGCGGCGGGCTGCGCCGGCGCCGCAGTGGCGGCTGGTGTGGCACCCTGTTGCGGCGCAGACTGCGCGGGCGCGGAATTTGGCTGCGACGCGGTTTGTGCGACGGCGGTAACTGCTGCTACCAGCAACATCGCGAGAATGATCTTCTTCATTCCTATGGCTCCTTAAATCTTCGGGAAAGTTGGAGTTGACCTCGCGCCCTAGTCGACACAATCCTGGCGCCGGGCTTGCACCATGAAGTACCTCTTATGTTTACACGTGTAGCGCGTACATCGTCTAGACTATCGCCTGGCTTAGGTCTAGCTTAATTCGACGGGTCCCGAAACTCATGTGCCTGTCGATATCCCGCGGCTCAACATTATTCCGGTGAGCGGATTATAAGGATGTCGTCCAGCTAAGGCAAGCGCCTTGCCCGCTACATCCTGGCCGCCAGTTCATTGACCAGCGGTGCCCACGAAATCTAGACTCGCCCCAACCGAGTTCTTGGATGCAAAATCACGCGGCGACGCAAAATAAATAACGCTGCATGGGAAGACAAACTGCATCAGTAGAAATGCCAGGTGATTCCGCTTAATCACTTTCGCCAGGAGCCATTCGCATTGACAACAATCGCGTCGTCCACACAGCCGCCGCTATCCGATCAGGTCGCCGTCGTCACCGGCGCTGGACGTGGCATAGGCCGCGCAATTGCCTTGAAACTTGCCGATCTCGGCGCCCACACGATTCTTTGCGGACGCACACTTCCGGCGCTGGAAAAAACGGCCGCAGCGATTGAGCAGAACCGAGGCGATGAAGGCTCTGAGAAGAGCTTCGCAAAAAGTACGGTGATCCCGTGCGACGTTACCAATCTCGCGTCTGTCGAAGCTCTCGCCGCGCAAGTTGCGCGTACCTTCGATCGCCTCGACATTCTCGTGAACAATGCCGGAGTTGGAAGTTTCAATGGACCGCTCCACAAGCTCGCGCCCGAAAATTGGGACACACTGCTGAACACCAATCTGCGTGGTGTTTATTACTGCATTCGCAGCCTCGCGCCCCTGATGATCCAAACGCGGGGCGGACACATCATCAACATCTCCTCCCTCGCCGGCAAAAACGCGCTGCCGAACGGAGCCGCCTACGCTGCGTCGAAGTGGGGACTGAACGGCTTGACCTACTCCGTAGCCGAGGAACTGCGCGCCCACAATATTCGCGTCTCCGTAATCTGCCCCGGCTCAACGCACACGGAATTCAGCCCGCATGCCGGCATGAACACGGAGAAAATGCTGCAAGCCTCAGACGTTGCCCACGTAGTGGTCATGCTGGTGACGCAAGCGCCGCAATCCTTCACCAGCGAAGTGCTGCTTAGGCCGACGCAGAAACCGTAGCGGAGTTGTCGTGGTTGTTTGCTGATGAGTCGGTAGTAATTCTGCGGTGTCAGTCTTTGAAGAGATTGTCAAACGCCGCGCGCGCGTCATTCGGCCGCTGACTGGGCTTGCTCGACGTTTCCTTTTCCACCATCACGCGAATGGAAAAAAACGAGCAATCGTTCTTCTTATCTTTAGGCGAGACTCGAGCGGGGACGGGCTGATTGCACTCGAAGCGGCTGGAGGGATCGAAATGTTCGCACTGTTTGCAGGCGTGTAGCGCAAAACCGCACTTCGGACAATCGCCGACCGGGTCAGTTAGATTCTGCAGTAACGCTCCGCACTCGGCGCAACGGGAGACCGTCCGCGTTCCCGGCATGTTGATCGGGCGCGGTCCAAAGGTATTCTCTTTTTTCGGCGCTGCGGATTTGTCGAAATCTTTCTTCTTGGTGCCACCAGAATCCTGGTATCCGCGCTGCCGATACTTACGATCAGACAAAAAGTGCCTCCTCGAAACCGCCTCATTCTCCGCCTTTGGCGCGTCCCGCACAAGAGTTTCTTTCGCACCGGTCAGCAACCCTAGCCGCGAAAGCCTGCTCTAACCTAGTCCGGAAGGTTGGGCGCAGTGAATTGTCTTTCACATATCGCGGTGCTACCATCCGAATAGTATTGAGAAAGATGCATCGAGAAGGTTTGGAGGAGGGTGAGATGGCGGATAACGACAGCAACAGCTTCTTGTGGTTCCTCGCAGGGCTTGGAGTCGGAGCCGTGGTGGGAGTGTTATATGCTCCACGAGCGGGCGATGAGATGAGAGAGGTAATCCGGTCCAAAGCGCAGGAAGGCAGCGAGAAGGCGCGCGAGCAGGTTCGGAAGGCGCGCGAACAGGCCAATGACTGGGTTGACCGGGGACGAGATGTCCTGAATCAGCAGAAAGAACAATTCCGCAGCGCCTATGAAGCGGGACGACAGGCGTATAACGAAACCACATCTGCCGCGGCGGACGGGCCCAAGAATCTCTAGCGAGGCGCGGAAACTCAGGTTCGTTTCGCGCATCGCTTAGGCGGCGGCCGATGATCTTGAGAATTGCAAACGCCTTTCCGTCGTTTTTTCAACGGCAGCAGGAGCAAAGCTGATGGATGACAATCTTCTACGAATTTTTATTGCAGTGACGGCTGGCGCGGTGGTGATTCAGGCTGGAATTATGATCGGCCTCTACTTCGCCGTCCGCAAGAGTACGGCGAAGATGGAAGCGCTCGCCACGGAAGTGCACAGCAAGGCCTTGCCCACAATCGATTCGGTGCAGAGTCTCATCGTCGAGCTGCGACCCAGAATCGACACCATCTCAGTCAACGTGGAGGAGTCGACCAATCTTGTTCGCAATCAACTGGCGCGCATTGACGCTACGCTCACCGACACGCTCGATCGCACGCGCCTCCAGGTGATTCGCGCCGACGAACTGCTGAATCGCACCATGGATAAAGTGGAAGACACAACCGAGATCGTGCATAAGACAGTCGTCTCTCCGCTGCGCCAGGTCAATGGACTGATGACCGCACTCAGCACTGGCCTCGAAGTGTTTCTAGGCCAGAAGCGCCGACATCCAAAAAATGGCGGAAGCGGCGTGCCGCAAGACGAGATGTTTATTTAGAGACAGTCAGGGACGGGGCACAGACCCGTCTCCTGACTGAACTACACTGTTCCATTCTTCCGATTATTCTTCTTCGCCGCCCTGCACTTTTTCGCTCTTTACATCCGGCACGTAAATGGGATGAATATTCTGTTCCGCCGCAAGTTTCTGGAAGTTCGTAATATCCGCGTTCCGCACCTCGTCCCAATGCGCCAGTAATTCGTCGGCCCGCTTTTTCAGCTTGTCAAACTCCTGATACTCGGCCTCAGTAGGAGCGGAATCGGCGAAGCCAGCGACTCCCATGGATAGAAACGCGAGCTTCGCATCGATTCCAGGAGCGTAGGCCAAGGAATCTTCGCTGGCAGTGATCTTGAAATTGATCAGCGGATCGCGAACGGCAATCAGCTTCGCATCCAACGCACTCGCACCGTCAAACAACGCTTTCGACGAGTCGCCAGGCACGAGACGCTTCTTCAATCCAGTTAATTGCTCGCGAACATCCTGAATCTGGTTCACCGCGTCGTAGACGCGATTCAGTTGCTCGCGCACATCCATCTCCAGCTTGAATTGCTTCTCCAGATCGGCCTGCGATGTGGTCACCCGCGGATCGATCTTCACGTCAAAGGGAGCGGTTTGAGTCTTGCCGTTGGCGGTCAGGCGCACCTGATAGTTGCCGGGCACAGCCAGTGGCCCTTTCGCGCCGTCGCCGTACTCCCACAGGTAATAGTTCGGAACGCGATTCGCTTCCTCATAACGCAAATCCCATACGAAGCGATTCAAACCGTCCTCCGGTTTGATCTCCTTCTCGCGTTTCTTGTCGTCGGGATCGAGCGGTTCATCGAGCGGCTCCGATTTATTACTGGAATAGCTGCGAACCACAGTTCCCGTTGCATCCAGAATTTCAACTTTCACTTCCTGCTTCGTCTCTGGCTTCGGCGCCCGCTTGAGATAGAAATAAATTACCGCGCCATTCGGTGGATTCTTCCCGTCAAAAGATAATTTTGTCGGAGCCTCTCCCGTATGCACGCGATAAGCGGTCGCTGGTTTGTAGAGATGCACATCCTCCCCCGCGACCAAATCAGCAAACTGCCGAAGCGGCGAAATATCGTCCAGGATCCAGAAGGAGCGCCCATGCGTCGCCAGGACTAAATCATCATTCTTAACCACGAGGTCGTGAACCGGCGTGAGCGGAAGGTTATTTTGCAACGAGCGCCAATGTCCACCGTCGTCGAACGAGACGAATACGCCGCGCTCCGTTCCGGCATACAGCAAACCTTTCTTCTTCGGATCTTCACGCACTGCGCGCACAAACGCCCCATCGGGAATGCCAGTGGTGATGCGAGTCCAGGTCGATCCGTAATTCGTGGTCTTGTAAATGTAGGGCGCGAGATCGTCATTCTGATGGCGGTCAATGGCAACATAAGCTGTGCCCGCGTCGTGGGGAGACGCTTCGATCAAACTAATCCGGCTCCACTCGGCGAGATCTTTCGGCGTGACGTTCGACCACGTTTTCCCTTCATCGCGCGTAACCTGAACCAAGCCGTCGTCGGTGCCAGCCCAGATCAAGCCTTTCGCCAGCGGCGATGGAGCGATCGAAAAAACCGTGTCGTAATACTCCGTGCCAGTGTCGTCGATGGTGATCGACCCGCCCGACGGTTGCTGTTTTGATTTATCGTTGCGCGTCAGGTCGCCGCTGATTGCATCCCAGTGCGTTCCACCGTCGGAGGTTTTGAAAATGCGCTCGCCCCCGTAGTAGATCGTGTTTGGATCGAAAGGCGAGGTCACGATCGGCGCCGTCCACTGAAAGCGGTGATCGAGAACCGCGGCGCCGCTCGCATCGGTGAGTTCCGGCCAGACGGCAATACTCTTGACCTGATTGGTGCGCCGGTCGAAACGCGTGATATTGCCTTGATAATCGCCGGCGTAAACAATGTTCGGGTCGGTTGGATTGGGCGCGATATATCCCGCTTCTCCGCCTCCAACCGCATACCAATCGGGCGCTCCAATCGCGCCGTCATCGCTGCGGCTCGCGATGGCCACGGTCGAGTTATCCTGCTGCGAGCCGTAAACGTAGTAAGGCGTCCGCGTGTCGGTGATCACGTGATAAAACTGTGCGGTCGGCTGATTGTCTTCGCGAGTCCATGACTTGCCGCCATCAAGGCTGACCGTTACGCCGCCATCGTTCGAGGCAATCATACGCTTCGTATTCTTCGGGTCGATCCACAGACCGTGATTGTCGCCGTGCGGCACTTTAACTTTGTTGAAATTGCGGCCGCCATCCGTCGACTTGAAAAATTCCACGTCGGCCACGTAAACCGTATTTGCCTCCTGCGGATCGGCGATCACGTGCATGTAATACCACGCTCGCTGCACGAGGCCGTGACTGCCGTTGACCAAATCCCAACTATCGCCGCCATCATCGGAGCGGTAAAGGCCGCCTTCTTTGGCCTCAATCAAGGCGTAAACGCGATCGGAATTTGCGCCGACCGCCAGGCCAATGCGGCCATACGGTCCCGGGGGAAGGCCGTGCTCATCGAGCTTCTTCCATGTAGCGCCCCCATCGTTCGAGCGATAGATACCACTGCCCGGGCCTCCGCTGGAGAGCGACCACGGAGTGCGGCGAGACTCCCACAGCGAGGCAAATAAAATGTTGGCGTTCTCGGGGTCGAATGCCACGTCGATCGCTCCCGTGTTTTCATCTTTGAATAGAACCTTGGCCCAGGTTCTTCCGCCATCGGTCGTGCGGAAAACACCGCGCTCCTGGTTTGGGCCGTAGGGATGGCCTAGCGCGGCCACAAAGACAATATCGGGATTACGCGGATTGACAATCACACGGCCAATTGACCGCGAATCCTTCAAGCCGATATTCTTCCACGTCTTGCCCGCGTCAACCGACTTCCAGACGCCGTCACCTTGGCCGATATTTCCGCGGATGCAAGCTTCTCCGGTGCCCACATAAACGACGTTGGGATCGGAGGCGGCGACGGCTATGCTGCCGATCGATGGCGAACCGGCTTTATCGAAAGCATAAGACCAGGTGTTCGCGCCGTCGGTCGATTTCCAGACGCCGCCACCGGTGGCGCCAAAATAATACGTGGAGGGATCGCCGGGAATTCCGGCAGCGGTGAGGGAGCGACCGCCGCGAAATGGGCCGATGGAACGGTACTTCATGCCGCGAAAGAGCGGATCGCCTTCGTCTTCTTTGTCCTTGTCTTTATCGGCGCCCGTGTCGTCGTTGGCTGCGGTCGCATTGCTGGCATTCTTTTGCGCCGCATCCGTTTTGCGAGATCCCTCTTTTTGTTGCGAGAAAGTCAGTGCTGACGACAACAGCAGAAAACAAGCAAGCAGCACGACGCGCGCACGCACTTTTTCAATCATCAATTCATGGCCCTCGGGAAGAATTTGTATGAATTCATGGTAATGCCAGAGGCGGCAACATACAAATTCTGGGAGTCCTATTTTTGACTAGAACGGCTTGCCCAGGGATGATTCCGGCGCGCTTCTCAACCCTCGGCACAGCGAGCAGCGAGATGCCCGCGGAAATTCGATTTCAGTACGTGCCATTGTAGTTACTATGCTGCCGCTTAAAGATGGTCTTATTTGTGCCGTTCCCGCCTAAAATGTTTCAAACATTTTGATGATTGTTTGATAGAAACACAACCAGCCAAAAATGCAACTAGAGTTCACATCGAACGACGTGATCGCCCTGACCGGCATCACCGCGCGTCAACTGCAGTGGTGGGATGAGCGCGGCATCGTCAAGCCCGCCCGCCAGGGACACCGCCGCATTTACAACTGGGACGATCTGCTCAGCGTCGCGGTCATTTGCCAGTTGCGCCACCGCGGCTTCTCGCTGCAAGGCATGCGGAAGGTGATTCGATTTCTGCAGCAGGAATTTGGCACCAGTCTGGCGGCTACGGTTGGAGCCTCTTCGGAGTATCACCTGCTGACCGATGGCACTCACCTTTATTTGCGCACCTCAGCGCGGCAAGTCGTCGATCTGTTGAAGAACTCGCGGCAGGCCATGTTCGATATTTGCCTCAGCGACGAAGTGCGGCGGGTTCGAGCGGAAGTGGAGTCGCGCAAGAAAGCTGCGGCTTCGGAAGGTGTGCAGTTCTTGCGTCGTCGTCGTAAAGCATAACCAGAGAATCGGGACCATGGCCAGAGCGTAAATCGAAGCATAAACGAAAGGCGGGAGGCACATGATGATCGGCGAATTGAGCATTATCAATGAGTGGATTCCCGAGCAGATGGAACCCGGTACCGTGTTTGTGCTGGAGAACGCTGGTGAGGTGGGCGAGCGCGAAGATCCCTATTGGGCGGTGCTTTCGTGCCCTTCATGCGGGACGCTGGGTTTAATTACACGCAAGCAGATGGCAGGCTTGCTGCCGACGATCTGCGGGTCGGCCGTGTGTTCGGCGCAATTTTTTATCAAGGATGAAGAAATAACGCCGCGGAAGCCGTTCTAGGCGGCCGATGGCTCGGCTGGCAGGTGTGAGCGTCTGCCCCTACGTGAGGTGAATGGCGCTAACTCTTTCCTTCAAGAAATTTCACAGCGCCTTGGCCAGCTTGACCGGAATCTGTTCGACGATTTCAATATCAAACCCCTCCAGCGCCGCGACCCTTCGCGGATGATTGGTTAGCAGCCGGATCCGTTTCAAATTCAAATCGGACAGAATCTGCGCCCCCAGCCCAATCTCGCGATGAATTTTTCTCTCGCTCTCCGGCAACGAGGGCAAACGGCGTTCGCGGTGAAAAGTCAAAAATGACTGTTCGCCGATTTTCTCCGCCGTGAAGCCTTTGGAGGTCTGGTGCAGATAAATCAACGCTCCCCGATCTTCTTCGGCAATTGCTTTCAGCGAAGCTTCGAGCGTCAGGTGGCAGTCGCAGCCCGTGGCTCCGAAGACGTCGCCCAGCAGGCAATGCGCGTGCATGCGAACCAGAACCGGCTCGGATGAATCGTTAATGTCGCCCCGGATCAACGCCATGTGCGATTCGCCGCCCTCTACTTCGCTCTCGTAGGCGATCAGTCGAAATTCTCCGTGCTTGGTTTCCACCAGCGATTCGCCAACGCGATGCACGTAACGCTCATGCTGCATGCGATATCGGATCAACTCCGCTACGGTCAGCATCTTCATTTGGTGGATACGGCAGAATTCGATCAGGTCGGGCACCCGCGCCATGGTGCCATCATCCTTCATGATCTCGCAAATAATGCCTGCTGGAACCATGCCCGCGAGCCTTGCCAGATCGACGGAAGCTTCAGTCTGGCCGGCGCGGACGAGCACTCCGCCTTTGCGCGCTCGCAGCGGGAACATGTGGCCGGGCCGGGCAAGATCCGACGGACGAGTCGCCGGATCGATGGCGACTTTAATCGTGTGGGCGCGATCATGCGCCGAGATTCCTGTAGTCACGCCGATACGCGCGTCGATCGCCTCGCAAAAGGCGGTGCCATATTGCGATGTGTTTTCGCTGGTCATGGGGCCAATCCGGAGATGCTCCAGTCGCTCTTCCGTCATAGCCAGGCAGACGAGCCCGCGGCCGAACTTCGCCATAAAGTTGATCGCTTCGGGGGTGACTTTTTCGGCAGCCAGCGTGAGGTCCCCCTCATTCTCGCGATCTTCATCGTCGACCACTACGATCATGCGGCCAGCGCGGATTTCCTCGATAGCGGTGGGGACGTCGGTAAAGGGTGGGTTAGGTGTCATGGATGTATCTCCGCGGCCAAATCTCAACCGATATAAGTGTAACTTGGCATCTCAAATAGAAAAGGGCCGCCATCGGCGACCCTTCCGTAAAGCAGCACCCTGAAGCTACAGGGTGGACTCAATCTCAAAACCCCAAGCCTCAAGCAATGGCTCGGGGATGTACTTGGAATTCTTGTTGCGGCGCGCCCACTCTCGCAGGCGGGTAGACCGCAGATATTGGTCGGGAGAAAGCTTATACTCATGAACGACCTGTTCAAACTCCGTGACTGTGGGGATGACAGGCCCGATCGGTTCAGGCTTGCCCCAGTTCGGATTTCCTCGTCGCTTTGCCATCAAATTGTACCCTCTATTGGAATAAGGACTTACAGCTAGTTAAACCACTACTGATTTGATTCCTAGGAGGGTGGAGGGGATTCACGCGTAAGTAAGAAAACCAGCACCACAGACTCTAGCCCCTCGGCCTCTATGGAAGCTATTGATAATAATAGGTTTTTCTAGCCAAGTCAACAGAAAAGTTAGATGCCGAACCAGCTTTCTAATATCTCTTTTGAAAACAACCACTTGGGGAGCAGCACGAAAGGTAGCCCCTTGGCTCCTTCGAATATGAATAAGTGGATGATTCCTATGATCTGACATAACCAAGATCGAGAGGTCGCCAAACCGAGAAGCCGCCGGGTGTGCGATGAGGGACGGCCCGCGGCCCAAGAGAACCCATTTCCCTCGCCGGGAATCCTGCAGGTGACCGCAGTAACCAGCGGACCGGGCCATTGCGTTGACCGCAGAATTGCCTAGACTTAGAGTGCAAACAGGGCCTGTTCCACGAGGGTGTGAGGCAACGAGGGATTTCTTCAATCTCGTGCCCAAAGCTCAAGGGGTGAGCCGAGCTTCGACTAAGTGAAGGTCTAGAACCGGCAAACCCAGCGCTGACCGTGGAATCAACATGGCTTTGGCAGACTTGTGCTGTGCACTGTTGAGATTCTCATCAGCATTTGCAAAAGCCTACTGACACAACCGTTTTGCATGGGTGGCTGGAACGGTTGCGATCTAAAGCTTCGTAATAATGCGGCTTGGTGATTCGAACTTTGTGATTGAGCCTTGTGATTTGAACCTTGTGATTTGAACCATGAATTTGAAGACGTTGCTGCTGAGTTCCGACGACAAAACTGTGCGCGTGCTGCGCCGTGTTTTGAGCGACTTGGAAATCGAAATTGAGCACTGCGCCGCTCCGGACGAGGCTATGCGCCGCATCACCCGCCAGCGCTTCGAAGCGATTATTGTGGACGGGGCTAACGCAGCGGAGGCAATCGGCGTCTTCCGCGGCGCGAAAGCCAGCCCGGTTAATAAGCAAGCTCTGGCCATTGTGCTAGTAGAGGCCGAGGTCGGACTAAAAGGCGGGTTTGGGATGGGAGCACATTTTGTGCTGCACAAGCCGCTGGCGGTCGAGCGGGCAAAAGCGAGCTTTCGGGCGGTCCGCGCCCTCATGAAGCGCGAACGCCGTGCCCAGATGCGGATTCCGATCCAGCTCCCGGTCGAATCCTATGGAAAATCTTTATACACCGCCAAAACCATCGATCTCTGCGAAGGTGGAATGGCGATTCAGTTCGACGGCCCCGTTCCCAAAGAGGGCGCGCTGCGCTTCTCGCTGCAGTTGCCTGGCATGTCCCACAAGCTCGATATCTATGGAGAACTAGCTTGGGAAGGCAGCCGCGAACAGGCCGGGGTCCGCTTTAAAGATGCCACTGACGACCAGCGAACCACGCTTCGACAGTGGCTGAACAGCCAGGTTTCGGAGCCCGATCAGGATGACCCGCCGGTCAATTGCCGCCTTACCGACCTTAGCCTGGGTGGTTGCTATCTAACGACCAATTCGCCTTTTCCGCGCTCCACCCGGGTCACTCTTTCGACCAAAGTAGCGGACGTCGAGGTACGGGCCGAAGGAGTGGTCCTGGTGGCACATCCGGAGTTCGGAATGGGAGTGGAGTTCTTTCAGATCACCGAAGAACAACGGAATCGAGTTCGGCGCATGATCGCTACTCTGCGCGCTGGCGGAGGTAAGTCTCCCGAGGTCTACGTCGTGCCGGACGGAATGGACAGGTCATCTCCCGATAACCCGGCTTCGGGCCAAGTTGCCGTCACACGCTCACCAGCCGCAGTCGGCGCAGGGCCATCCGTATCGTCGAATCAGCCTTCCGCTCCCGGAGCCGCACGCAGCGAAGATGCGCTGATTGATCTTTTCCGGCATAAGTTTCAAATACCGGTCGATAGTTTTCTGGAACAGATGCGCGAACAGCGGCAGTCCGTCGATGTGCTCTCCCGCTGACGTCTTTTGCCACTTCTTCAACACAGCATATCGTTGAAACCAGCTCAGGTTCAAAACACTCTTCCCGCAACCGTCCGTTGAAGCTTTTCTACTCGCGCATTATGTGTCGGCTTTCTCGGCTGGATCTGCACCAACTCGATCTGCCGCTCCACGCAGCGATGTCAATGAGTGAAATGGCGATGTTATGTCAACTATCCGTTGTGGACTCCTTCTGCCGTAGAAATCCACAAGGCCAAGATCGCGGACCATAAGCCCACTGCGTCGTGGATTCGTGCAACACCGTCCTCCGTCACACGCACGGGGAACGATTTAGCCTTTACTGGTTCACCCGTGATATCGTGCACCGCAGTAATGAGCCCCACCATCCTGACGGCATGCTTTAGGTACGTTTGCAGCTCGACACCAATTTCGGTTGGAGCAGGCACGCTTTGCTGTTTCAACGAGGCCCAAAGTTGCCGGAGGTGTTTTAGTTCATCCTCGTTCGGCTTGCGAATGTGTGCGACCGCGCCGTTATTCATGGATTCCTCAAAACTGAAAACAGAATTATGGATCAACTAGGGCAATCAAGAACTCGATTCTATATCGATCTCGCTTGTTCTGATACCGCAACCAGGCAGACAGTGAATGTTGGACGTTGTCGATGCGAATCTCGCCCGCGCCGGGCGCTCCGGCAAGAATCGAATTGGGAACGCCACCTAAAAATTCGTCGAGGTTGCTTCTTCTTCGTGTACCTCAGTGCCCTTCATGGCGAACGGTTTCCCCGCTGCCCAAGACCTGTGCCGCGAGGAGAGCTAGATTCGCATCGAACTCTGCTAGAATGCCCAGATTCCGAGTCTGGGGACTGCTCATGCGCCAATCGCTCCTAGTTTTTCTTACTCTGCTTCTGACGGGAGGGGCTTCATTCTCATCGTCCTCTTCCCCTGCGGCCTCACCCCAGGCGAACACGCCAGATGCCGAGCTAAAGAATGCTTTCCGGCGGCCTCCGAGGAACGGTTGGACATTCGTTCATCTCGAGGGCACACCGCACGAGATCGGATTTCAGAACGGCTATCTGCTGGCCCCCGAGATCGAAGACACGCTTAAAGTAACCATCCTCGAAGTGACGCACGACAATAAAAGAGACTGGCAATTCTTCCGTGCGGCGGCGCAGAACATGATGTGGCCGCACATCGAGCAGGAGTATCGCGACGAAATGCAGGGCATCGCCGATGGACTCAGCGCTCACGGCGTTGGAATGAAGATCGACCTGTGGGATATTGTCGCTTTGAATGCTGCCGAAGAATGGGAATACTACGTCAAGGAATACGACGAGGCCCACGGAAATAAATCGACGGCCTCGGCGCAGGTAGCCGAGCATTGCAGCGCTTTCGTAGCCACGGGCAGCTACACCAAGGACGGCAAGATCGTAATCGCCCACAACGATTGGACGCAGTATCTGGACGGTGAGCGCTGGACCATCATCTATGACATTGTTCCCGCCAAGGGCAAACGCATGCTTATGGACGGCCTGCCTGGGGTCATCCACAGCGCCGACGATTTCGTCATGAACTCGGCCGGGATCGTCATCACAGAAACTACAATCGGCCATTTCTCTGGATACGACGAGGCCGCCATTCCTGAATTCGTCCGGGCGCGCAAGGCAGCGCAATATTCGACCTCGATCGACGATTTCGCCCGCATCATGAAAGATGGCAACAACGGAGGCTACGCCAATACCTGGCTGGTCGCCGACATTGGACGCAACGAGATAGGCCGGCTCGAACTGGGTCTCAAGAACGTCACCCTGGAGCGAAAGAACGATGGCTATTTTGTCGGCTCGAATTTCCCAATCAACGAGAAACTCATCCGCGAAGAGACCGACTTCGATCCTCATGATATGAGCGAGAGTTCCAATGCCCGGCATCTGCGCTGGGAGCAGCTTATGGCCGAAAATAAAGGCAAAATTGACGTGGCCGCGGCCGAGCGTTTCCTCGCCGACCATTTCGATACTTATGAGAATAAAGAAGATGCGGACGAACGCACACTGGACGGCCATATCGACCTCTCGCCCCGCGGAGATGGCACTTGGCAACCCCCATTCGGCATGGCCGGCGCGGTACAGAATAAAGTCGCTGACGCCCACATGGTCGCCGAAATGAGCCTGGCGGCCGCCGCTGGCCATGCCTGTGGCATGGACTTCAAGGCCGCCGACCATTTGCGTGCCCACCCCGAGTTTGCCTGGCAGAGCAGTCTGCAGCGTGACATGAGGGCAGGTGCCTGGACGACCTTTGGAGTAGCCAACCAGCCCTAAATACATTGTGACGAGGAGCGGGACTTCGGATACAGTAAGTCTTTCGGATCAGGTAAATCAATGTTTACGCCTCACCCCAACCTGAGTGATGCAGTGAATCGGAATATCGTCCAGTCCGAGATCGAGGGAGGCGTGTTCCTGGAAGCTCTAGCGCCTGACACTGTGCTGCAAATTCGCACGCAGCACCATCACTACACTGCGCAGTTTTTGGGTGAAGGTGCAGCGATGATTTCCGGCCATCCACAATATTGTCCGCAGCCGGTTCAGGTTACGATTGCCGGCTCAACCTGGGGTGGCTCCATGCTCAAGCTGCGCTTCATTGGACGTGGCATGCACCTCGAGTTTCATCATCCCGATTACACCCGCCCAATTATCACCTCACCGATCCAAGAGATATGGGAACCTGTCGAAGCTGCGGCTGACGACAGCGTTGGAATTGAACGCTGTAGCGAACGCTGCCACGATAAGTACCACTGACTCGCTCTGTTTAAAACCCACGCGCCTACAGTACGGCTGACATGCTGGTTCCGGCTGCCGCAAATACATCGGCGGCTTCCGTCTCGGCGATGGGGATGAATGCCAGCAAGACGTCAGAGTCGAATTGGGTTCCACTGCTGCGCAGCAAGCGCGCGATCGCTTCCGAATGCGGCAGGCCTTGGCGATAGCAGCGATTCGAAACCATGGCATCGAACGCATCGATCACGCAGATAATTCGCGAAACCAGTGGAATGTCGCTGCCTTTGAGCCCCGCCGGATATCCCGTTCCATCGATGCTCTCATGATGATGTAAAGCGTAAAGGCTCGCCTCTTCGAGCCCAGGGAAGAGGCGCAGGATCGACCAACTGTATTCCGGATGCCGATTGATAAGGGCGCGTTCCTCGAGCGTCAGCGGACCCGCTTTTTTGAGGATAGCGTCCGGCACGCCGATCTTGCCGACGTCATGCAGCAATGCCGCAACTTCGACCTGGTAGAGCCGCTCTTCCGGCATGTCCATCTTACGCGCGACGCGGAGCGCCCATTCCGCCAGCCGAGTACTGTGCACGCCCGTGTTGATGTCTTTCAGGTCGAGCATCTGGTTAAAGGCGCAAACCAGAGAGTTGCGAAAAGCGAATTGCTGTTCCTCCAGTTCCTTGACGCGAAGCACAAGCCCGGCGACGTCGATGATCGGGTTGGGGGTGTCCGCCATAGCGTTCTTTGGCTCGCTCGCGTTCGTCTCTACAACAACGGATGGCACGCCTGAACTGCCGCGTAAGTGTCCAGCCGTCCGTATCCCATATTCATGTTGCCGATATAGTCAGCGTTCGCCAAGGCCATCGGAACCATCGAACTCGGGCAGTTACTGTTCGATCCCATCATCAGAGCCGCAGTCCCGGCTACGAACGGCGTGCTGAATGACGTTCCCCATCCCGCAGCCCACGTACCCCACGGATAAGTCGTCATCACGCCCTCTCCCGGCGCAGCCATAAACACTGGCGGCACACCGTAATTCGTGAATGTAGACTGAACGTCCGTGTTAGACGTCGACGCAACGTCGATAACTCCAGGAAGTCCGCCCGGATACACCATCGTGTTCTCGCCGCTGTTTCCAGCCGAGGCGACGGAAATGATTCCTTTACTGTTCGAATACTTGATCGCGGTCGCAAGTTCCGATGAGTAACTCGGATAATCGAAACTCATGCTCATTACATTTGCGCCATGACTCACCGCATAGTAGATAGCGCGAAGAATGTCCGAATCATAGGCATTGCCATTCGCAGAAAACGCTTTGAGCGGCATGATCTTTGCCTGAGGGGCAACGAGGTGGACGATGCCAGCAGTCATGGTGCCATGTCCAAAATCTGAATAGGAGCCGCCATCGAGCACAGCAACCGTGCGCTGATCAAGCACGGCAACCGTACGCTGGCTGAGAGTTGCGCTTTGCGCCTGGCTCAGATTGGGGGTGGCCTGAACGTCATTCATCTCCGAACCACCGCTGACATTGCGTGTGAAGTCGTAACCATTGACCAAAACGCCCTTCAGCACAGGGTTTGTCGGATCGACGCCGGTATCGATGACCGCAACTGTCGCTCCCGCGCCTGTCACGTTGAATGCCGACTGGGTCTGCGCAGTGCGCACCAATTCGTTACCCGGTTGCGCCAGATAACCATGCCACACCGTGGCGCCGTAAAAAGGCGTGGGCGTTTCATCCGTTAAGTAATTGGGATCGCCATTGGCATACGCCGGCGTTGCAGTCACAATTTGATCTACTTCGACGTCCAGGATGCCAAGGTCAAGGCTGAGTTTAAGAAGGGAGGTCACGGGATTCAGAATGGCGGGGAAAGTCACAAGAAATAACTGGCCGTTTGGATCTCCAAGGCCAGTTACAACCTTGCAGCCAGCGATCAGGCAAGTTAGGTTGAGCCCCGGCAATCCCAACGAATCGCGCACGATCAGGCGGGTTTGTGCTTCCGCAGATGGAACGCAGACCGCAGTAACTACCAGTAACAATAGGCATGCAACAATGCCCGCACGATGGCCACGCAAATACGACGTTGTTTCACCCATTCTTTTCCCCATTTGAACTCCATCCCCAAGTGCTAGTGTAGAGTGCAACCCCGATATCGGCCACTTACAGCCGTACTCTCTCGGCAGTAACGTGTTGTGGTGTCTTTGGTAAGTCATAAGTAGTTACCTTTATCTTAGATTCGTTATCGGAATCCGCACCGTGTTGCGCGCCGCCGATTTCACCGAAAGCCAAAGATGCTCTTTCACCTCGAATTCAAGGTAAAACTCTCCCGACCTCGTGATCGGAGCGGTTGCGATCAATTGTTCGTGCTCTGTCGACAACTCAACGGTTGAGCTGTCCTGCAAGGCTTGCGCAGCCTTTTTGTCAAAGACCTGACCGACTACATGCATCGCTTTCGATGGTGTGTGCCGCCCGAAATGCAAGTCCACCGTGAGGCCTTCCGCTTCATAGATGACCTGCCACACTCGCAATGCCCCGCTGCGAACTCCTGCCGGTAGAGGCTGCGCAAAGCTGTCAAACACCAGGCTGGCGAGCGTCCACTTGCCAACCTGTGGCGCCGCTTGGCTCGCAAAACCCAGCTTTACGAGATGAACCAGATTTTCTGGCGGCGTGTAACTCTCCTCGTTTGCTGCAAATCGACTCACACGGCTCCAGGAGTCATGAACCGCTTTGCAGATCGAACACCCCGAAGCAATATGTGCCTTGATGCCTTCGCCATATTCCGGGCTGCCAGGGACACCGCGAGCCAAATCAACCAAAAATTGTTCGGAACAATGCATTTGTCGTCCTATCTATTCGGGGGATTCGAAACCAGACTCAACTAACTGGGTGGCTCTTGTCTCTGATACAAAAGGGACCCAGTAGACAAAATAAATACAGCGTAAGCGAAAAAATACTTAGTAACTCGTTACCCCTTTCCTATCAATAAGAAGGGGGCCCAATGATAGGGGTGGGGCCGGCGCTCGCGTAAGTTCACGCAGGCGCTTTGCATAGCCTCGGCCTTAGAAACCCCGAGTTGAAGACGACTATAGAACTCGATCATGAATTCTTTTGTGCTGTCGTCGTGCACATCCCACAGGCTAAGAACGAGTGACCGAGCTCCCGCCTGCAGCAGGCCGCGGACCAAGCCCATCAGCTCGTCGCCGGGTGTCACTACATTTAATCCGGTGGCGCAACCGCTCAACACGACCAAATCGACTGGGAGTTGCAGGTGGGCCATGTCATACAGGCTCAGATGCGAGGTCCCCAGGCGAATCGACGAAAACATAGGGTTATCCTGGCGAAAGTATCCATGGGTCGCGATGTGTATTGACTTACTCTGCGGCCCATAAGTGCGCAGAACCGCTTCGGATGCATCCTCGCCGAGAAAAAGCCTCGAGTGAGGCAACATCATCGCGAGCGAATTAACTTCGGCGCTGATTGCGGGCGTACGGTCATCGGGAATCCCGAGAATTAAAGAATCACCCGTCGTAACGGCTTCTTTGGTTAGGCAATGCGCGTAAATGCTGGCGCTCGGAGCGTACGAAATAGCAAAGCGATCGATCAAGTATGATTGACCATCATGCAAGGCGTGGAACGGAACATAGTGAAGCAATCCGTGCTGCACGAACACTAAGTGCTGCGCATCAAGTAAGTGACGAATAGGGGCAACTAACTCCTGATACAAGCTCTTCAGATGCGCTTCCGTCGACGCCAGCAGGGCGTCGCTGAAGGTCGCTACATACTGCGGATCGAGGCGAAACTTATCCATTTGAAACTGCAGCAACTGCAGCAGCTTTTGGATGCGCGACTGCACCGTTACAGGACATATCTGAAGCTTGTCGCGAGTCACGACGCAGGCGATATTGCGTCCGTGGGTACAGAAATATTCAACCAATGCCGTATCGGCGGGAAGCACCGCCCGGATCTCATCCAGTGACATGCTGGTGGGAACTTGCAGGCCTGCTTCATTTGCTTCCGCGACGGTCGCCTCCTTCATCGCTCGCATCAAATCGCTCTCGCGCGAGCGAGCCTGTTGTTCGAGGTGTTGAACGCGCTCTGGCGAACGCTCTTCTGGCCGCAACTGTTCGCGCTCGATCAGGTTGTAATACCAGTTCAGCTCTTCGCGTAGGTTGCGGATCGACCGTACCAACTCGCTTTGCCCGGGGTCAGCGGTCGTTGCCACATGCACAGGCTGATTCAGAAGATCGATTAGCGTGCGCGATTTGGCTTGCTCGATGTAAGCGAATGCCTCCTCAAGACTGTTTTGGCGGCGCAGGCAAATATCGACGAGGCTCTCATACACTTCAAGTTTGTTTTCGAAGAAAGCGATCTTCAGCTCTTCCCCGCGCAGACTGCTGCGTAGGCGCTCGACGGCGGCGCGCGCCCGGCAATAGGAGTCATACGCTGCATTTTCGTTTCCGGCTGCGCGCTCCACATCGCCCAGCAGAAATTCAGACTGATACAGTAGGGTCGGCGAGTCCAGATTTTCCAGGTCTTTCAAAGCGGTGAGACAGTGCTCTTTCGCCAAGTCATTATCCGCCAGACGCATGGCGATACGCGCTAACAACAGTTCGGCCAAAACAGCTTTCCCGCGCATCGATGAGGTTCGGAAGAATGTGTGAGCGGCCGCGCAAAGCCGTCGCGCCTCAAACAGGCGCCCCTCGGCAAAAAGTACAAGCGCTTCATAGAGGTCGAGGAGCGCAGGCCAGACCTGATTCTGATCGCGAACAAACATTTCCTTTGCTCGGGCGAATAGTTTGACCGCTTCAAACGCCTGTCCCTGGCGGCTGGCGGCTATGGCGGCAAAGCCCAATGCCTTGGCCGCTTCATAACCAAAGCCGAGTTCATTGAACGCTTCGTTTGCGGCACGCCCCAGTTCGCCGGCCTCGGCACTGAGATTGAGCTCGAGATAAATTTCCGAGAGATCGAGATTGCAAAGTGCAAGCTGATAGGCGTCATTCGCGTTCTTGGCGCTGACCGATGCATCCCGAAGCATTTGAATCGAGCGCCCGTATTCGCCGCGTAAAAAATATAAGTAGGCGATGTTGTAGTCGGCATAAGCGACCAGAATCGGCATGTTCTTTTGCTCGCAATGGCGCCGCGCCACGCGGTGCAGTTCCAGTGCCTTAGGAAAATCGTTAAGGCTGATGTGGCATAGCGAAAGGTTGCTGAGAACGGCCGCCAACCCCTCGGCATCGTCATGCGCCAGCATCTGCTCATACGCCCGCTCGTAAAATGCCAAGGCTTCACTAAATCGATCTTGCCGATGATAGATATTGCCAATATTGATTTCGACACGCGCCAGCCGGCGAGTGTTTCCTTGCTTCTGAAATATTGCACCCGCTCGCTCACCGGATGCCAGCGCCTGATCGTAACGTCCGAGCAGCAACAGCGGCTGGATCGATCCGCTCAAAGTCCGCGCCAGTTCGGTCTCTTCACCCGTCTGCTCGAACAGAGCGATGGCCTGCTCGTGAAAATGAACTGCTTCCACATGCTCGTCGAGCGCGTAAAGAGCGTTTGCTTTCGCGCGCAAACTCCGAGCGATGAGGCTCGAATCGGCAAGGGTCTGCGCAACATCCAGAGACGCATCGGCGATGCGCTTGGCATTCTTGGTATCGATTCGAACTTCCAGCCAGACTTTCTCCGTAAGAGTGTTTACGATTTCATTCCAGGCGACGGCGGGATTTTGCTTGACCAGCTCCACGCGCGCTGCGGTTTCGTCCAGCGCAAGCAGGCGTTCGACCATCCCGTCGGCTACAGTCTTTTGGGCGGCCTGAACACTCATTAGAAAAAGCCCCGCTTTTCCAGTTGCTTTTTGAGATATGCGAGGCAGCGGCCGCGGATTGCGCCGATCGACCCTGTAGCCATCCCCAAATCCTCGGCAACATCTTCGTAAGGCCGCGGCGGAAATTCAAAAAAAAGCAGGCGCACCATGCGCTCGCATTTTTCGGGCAACTGCGAGATGGCCTCGCGCAGCACTTGCTCTTGCTCGAGTTGCAGCACAAGCTGCCCGGGCACATCGCTCGCGCCCGCCGCCGCAAGCTGGCTCTCGCCGTGCTCATCCTCTGGAAGTTCAACCAGCCTCTCGGCAGTTCGCTGGTAGCGAAGACAGGTGTGATAACAGGTTTGCATCAGCCACTTAGGCAAGGCACGGTGCTCGCGAAGGCGCGGCAACTCTGAAAGTAAGTCGACGCAGACAGACTGAAAAATGTCCCCAGCATCCTGATGCATGCCGAGCTTGATCGGAATGGAATAGATGAGGTTCTTATACTTATCGATCAAGGCCGACCAAGCCTCCTGATCGCCTTGCAGGCAGCGGCCGATCAGCTTCTCGTCTGAGGCCTGAGTCAGAGCAGAACGGGGCGAAGATGACCCAGCCCGCGAAGACTGATCGGGTCCCTCTTTTTGCCGGCCTGTTGCGGCTCCGCTCATCGCGCTCCAGCGTTTTCCATCGCCGGACCGCGAATATAGAGTTCGTCCGCATTCCATAACGTATAAGGGTCGAGCACGGCAGGATGGAAGTTGCCGACGCGCGCATTAGCGCCCGCAAGAATGTTGGGCGTTCCCAGGAAAATGAAGGGCAGATTGTCGGCGATCAATTGCTGCGCGCGATCATATAACTGTTTGCGTTTGGCATAATCGAGCGTTACCATCTGTTGCTGCATCAGTTGGTCGAGTTCGCGCTCCCAGCCCGTTGCGGGCTGCTTTTCACCCATGTGCCACAGGTGCGATGTACCGTTGAAGGTCCACACATTCATCTCGGGATTTGGATCGGCATCGCCACCCCCGAGCCCCATGATCGCCGCGTCGTAGTCAAAACTCCGAAACACGCGATCGATCATCGCCCGAAATTCCAGCGGAACCACGTGCACCTGCATGCCTAAATGCGACAAATCGTCCTGCAGCAACGTCGCCATTTTCATGCGCTGGTTGTTCGATGAACTGGTGATGATCGAGAACTCAACCGTGCGCCCCGTAGAATCCTGTAACTGTCCCGCGGAATTCCACGAATACCCCGCCGATTTCAGCAACTGGCGCGCTGTTTCGACCGACTGCGCTGGATGCGGGAGGGTCTGATTGACCCACAGCTTATTTCCCGGCCCAACGTTGCCCCACAAAGGTGCACCGCGTGACCCATAGACCAGACGCACGAGCGATTGACGGTCGACCGCGATATTGATAGCCTGCCGAAATTTCAGATCGCGGAACCATGCCTGGTTAGCCGCAACTTCATCTGGTTTCTTGCCGCTAACATCGTTCAGATTGAACAACAGAAAGTTGTATTCGAGGCCGGGCCCCATATCCGCTAACTGCGATCCCATGCGCGATTTGTCGCGCGCAAGCAAGTTATAGTTTTCCGAACTGAGGCGGCTGACGATGTCGGTCTCGCCCGCCTCAAAGCGCATTACCTGCGCGTCCTCCGTGCCCACAAACAGAAAGACCAGTTCGTCCAGGTAAGGCAGTCGCTGGTTTTCGCGATCCACCTTCCAGTAATAAGGATTGCGTTCGAGAACTACGCGCTGGCCGGGCACATATTGCTTGAGCCGGAAGGGCCCCAATCCTGCAATCTCGGCGGCAGATACATTTAACGGCCACGCTTGCGCGAAATGCCCCTCGTGGTAAGGCTTTTCGAGCAAGTGCTTTGGAAGTATGGCCAGTCCGTCGAATAATCTTTCAGCGGCCGCATAGGGCCGCGGTAACACGAAGCGCACCGTGTATTGATCGAGCTTGGTGACCGCTATGGGCTTGCCGTCAATGATCAGCAGATCGCGCTGCGGCGAGTCGACGGCCTCATCCATGTAAACCCTGAACGAAAAAATCACATCGTCAGCATCGAAAGGATGGCCGTCGGAGAAGCGAATCCCCTTGCGAAGCTGGAGAGTAAACGTGCGGCCGTCGGCGGATATGTTCCAGGATTTCGCGAGCGCCGGCTCCGTTAGTTGCGATGATCGGTTGATCTCGATGAGGTCGCCCATCAACCGCCCAATCACCTCGCGTGACACTGCGTCCGTCGCCGTAACGGGATTGAGCGTCTTCGGTTCGGAGCGCTGACCGATGGTCAAATGCCCGCCGTAGTGGCCACTAACGTCAGCCAGGCGCGCAAGTTCTTCGCCCGGTTTAGCCGGTTCAGGAGCGGGCGCCGCGGCGAAGCACACGCCAGTAAGCAGACACACGTGTAGGGTTAGGCGGATCAACTTCATTCAAGACCCCTTACCCCACAGAACGGTTTTCTAGGCTAGAAGGATTTTAACCGGGAATGAAACAGCTCAGCCAGAGAACTATAGAGTACGGAAGTAACTACCAGAGCGAGGGCCGGAGCGAGCAGCCATCCATAGGAGACGAGGACGCTATATTGCTGCAAAGTGCTGAGCATATTTCCCCAGCTCGCCACGGGCTCGTTCACTCCAAGACCAAAGAAAGAGAGCGTAACTTCGGCGGCAATGTAACGCGGAACGAGTAATGCAGCCTGAGTAAGGAGCAGGCCGAAAACTTCGGGCAGAATATGGCGCCTCAGGAGATAGAAATCAGTCGCGCCGAAACCGCGTCCCGCCAGAACATAGCTTCGGTTTCGCGAGCTGAGTACCACCCCACGCACCAATCGCGCTGGACGAGCCCATCCGATCAGCCCGATGACGCCCGTTAATAAAAAGAATGTACGAAGCGTACTGAGGTGCAATGGCAGGAAGGCTCGCACTCCCAGCAGAAAATAAAGCCATGGGAGCGAAAGAAATAGCTCGTTTACTCCCATCAGCAGCTCGTCAACCCAGCCTCCGTAGTATCCGGCGATGATCCCGATGAAACCGCCGGCCAGCAGAGTGACCACAGTTGCCACGACTCCAGCCGCCACAGAAATCTGTCCACCGTAAAGTACACGCGAGAATTCATCTCGGCCGTAGGCGTCGGTGCCTAAAAGAAAGATCCTCGCCGGTTCGTTCACTCCAAATAAGTGCGTGGTCGACGACCAAACACCGAGTAACAAGTAACTTGCTCCAGTTACAAACAAGCGCACTTGATACTCGCGGCTGCGATCTTCCCGATAACCCCCTTCCTGGTCACCTTCCGCTAAAACGGTTGACGGGTAAACAAACGGGTGGAAATGAAATCCTGATGCACCCTTAAAGTGCAAACGAGTTGGCGGAGCATAAGATAACTCGCGGTTCTGTGTAGTGGGATCGTAGGGCGCGAAAAAGCCTGCCAACAACAGCACCACATGCAAGCCGACCAGCATCACGACCAGGACGGTGGCTTTAGCGCGCATCTACTCCCTCTTTGCGAATGCGCGGGTCAACGGCAAAGAGCATCACGTCCGCGACAAGATTCCCGCCAACCATAAACAGCGCGGAGAACATGATTCCCCCGAGGACGAGATATAAGTCGCGCGACAAGGTCGCCTCCAGAATCAGCGGACCTAAACCAGGCCATCCGCAAACTACTTCAACGATCAGCGATCCACTAAGGAGGCCGGCCAGAGAAAAGCCCAGCAGAGAAATGGCGGGATTCGCGGCGAGCGGTAACACGTGGCGAAAAAGCAACCTGCTCTGGCTCATCCCCAAACCACGGGCGGCTTGAATGTAGGTCGCACCCAATACTTCAAGAACGCTGGCGCGAACGTGCCTGACGATGATCGCGGTTTCCCCAAGCACGAGGATGAAGGCGGGTAACGCAAGATGTCGCGCTAGATCCTGCAACTTCTCCGGCATAGAAAGTGCGTCCGAGTCGGTCGACATCATCCCACCGACAGGCAGAATGCGCCAGCGAACCACAAGCGCGAGCAGGCCCACGGCGATCACAAGTTCGGGGATCGAAATGACGAACGAACTGCCGAGAGTAACGAGCCTATCAACCAGCCCACCGCGCCGATTGGCGGTCCACACTCCAAGCGGGACGGAGATCAGCCAAGTGATCGCGAGCGCAAATGTGGTAAGCAGCAAGGTATTTTTCGCGCGGCTCCATAACAACGGCGCAACCGGAGTGTTATACGCGATCGAATAGCCTAGATCCGCACGCAGCGCAGCCTTTACCCATCGCGCATATCTCACCGCCAGCGGCTGATCCAATCCATAGCTGGAGCGCAACGCCGCAATTGTCTCAGGTGAGATCTGCGGGTTGAGCCGCATTTCGTCGAAGAAACTTCCCGGCGCCATCTCTGTAAAGAGGAAGCAGAGCGCCGAAACCCCCACTAATAACAGGATTGCGCGCAATAGCCGGCGGAGGATGTAACTCACAAAGGCGCTCCCGTTGTTGCGGTAAGTGCCACTGCCGTTGTCTTCGCCAAAGCCAGAAGTTTCTTTGTTGCCACATGTGTGGGATCGGAAACAATCTGCTGCGCCGGACCACTTTCTACGATTCGTCCGCCAGCCATAACTCCGATCACGCCGGCTAGCCGCACCACCAACGCCAGATCGTGGGATATCAGCAGATATGTCAACCGGTGAGCAGCTTGCAGATCGAGCAGCAGATTGGCGATTTGCGCTTGCGTCGATACGTCAAGACCGGTGAGCGCTTCGTCCAGAACGAGTAAGAGCGGACGCAAAGCCAGAGCCCGCGCCAGCGCCAGGCGCTGGCGTTGCCCGCCGCTGAAATTAGAAATCGGTCGATCCATCCAATCCGGAGACAGCCCAACTTCCGTCATCAAGCCGCCCACGCGATCGCGCCGTGCTTGCTGATTGCCGACTGTCTTTCGCTGGATCCGAAGAGGCTCCTCAATGGCTTCGAGAGCTGAGAAGCGCGGATTCATCGAACTAACCGCGTCCTGGAAGACCATTTGGATGCGGCTGCGAAAAGGTAGCAAAGCGCCCGAAGAAAGTTGTGCAATGTCCGTTCCCTCCATCAGAATCTGACCGGCATCCGGCCTTTCGATACGTGCCACGCATCGTGCCACAGTCGACTTGCCCGACCCCGACTCTCCGACGAGTGCCAATGTCTGTCCGCGTGGAATTTCGAAGTCTGTGGAAATCACCGCTTCGACCCGCACTCGCTTTTTCCAAAGCCCGCCGCGGACGTATTGTTTTGATATGCCGACAACTCGCAGCAAATCCTCACCTGATAGGTCGCCACGAAACGAGCTGGAGGGAGAATTAGACGAGTTAGTTGTTGAGTTAGTCGCCAAGTTACTCCCCATACTTGAAACAGCTTACCGGTCGCGAGGGTTTAGGCAGAAACTTCTGCGGATAGCGCTGCGAGCAGATAGGCATACTCTCAGAGCAACGCGGCTCAAACCGGCAACCCTGAGGAATGCAAGCGGGATCGGGCGACTCGCCCGCAATCGCCGGAAACCGCGACATAGCGCCGGCGTTGGTGAGTAGCGATAACGCAATTCGCACCAGAGCCTGTGTATAAGGATGCAGCGGCCGCGCGAGGATTTCGACGCTGTTCCCAACTTCGACGATGCGGCCGGCATACATCACTGCGATACGATCGGCAAATCCGGCGAAGAGCGCGGGATCGTGGCTGATAATCAAAAGTGCTGTGCCATGCTGCTGCCTGATCTGCGATAGCAACTCGATGATCCCGCTCTGCAAAGTTGCATCGAGTTTGCTGGTCGGTTCATCGGCGATTAGAAGAGCCGGCCTGCAGGCAACCGCTTGGGCAATCGCGATCCTCTGCTGCTGTCCACCGCTGAGTTGATGGGGGTATGCAGAATAGATTTCTTCGGGCCGGTCGAAGCCAACCTCGCCCAGCAGCTCCATCACTCGCTGGCGGCGTTGTGCGGCACCGAGTAGCAAGTGCGCCCGTAACACCTCGCCGATCAGCGCTCCCGCCGTCATCACCGGATTCAGGGACAGAGCCGGATCTTGCGGGATGAGCGCTATCTCTCGGCCACGTATCGAGCGCAATTCCGCGGCGGAGAGATTCACCAACTCGCGGTCACGGAATAAAATTCGACCCTCGCATTTCGCCCCGGCAGGCAGCAGTCGCAACAGAGCGCTTGCCAGCGTGCTCTTGCCGCAACCGGATTCGCCCAGAATCCCAACGATCTCTCCGGCGCGAATGTCTAGGCTAACGCCGTCCAGTGCGCGAATCGGCATGCCCTCATCGGCGCAATACGTGACCGCCAGGTCGCGAATGTCTATAAGAGGATCCCTTGAGCCATCCAAGCAACAACTCCGCTAGTCCGATATTACCGGCAACCGGCATCCTCGCAATTACCTACTTAAGGACCCGAAGCGCCCAAACGCACTCTGCTGGAAAAGCCCTTCAGCCGCACCGCCCTCTTGAATACCATCCACAAGACGCTGGGATAGCCCAACTCTTGGGTCATATAACCAATGGACTGGTGATGGAGATCACACATCGCTGTGGGAAAGCACCCAGTTCCAGGCCCGACTCAGGCGCAATCGAAAATATATTGTCCGTTGCCGCACCCAGCAATGCTATTATTTCGTTCTACTTACACAACTTCCATAAATTTTGGGCCCCTGAGCGACAATGGCGAGGCGCTTGCCGATGTACGTGTGAGCGGAGGCAATAAATGGCCACACAAGCAGTCAATCATGCCCAGAAACTTTCAGCAGTAGACCGGACCTTCGGCGACCTTCCCCGAGCTGCAGTCGAAGCCCTTGAGCAAGCCGCCGTCACCACGAGCTATCCCACTGGCGCCGTCCTGTTCGCCGAAGCGCAATCCCCGCGCGGCGTCTACATCGTCCGTCGCGGTCGCGTAAAGCTCTCCGTCTGCGGCAGCGATGGCAGAACACTCATCCTTCGCATCGTCGACGTGGGCTGCCCATTGGGCGTGGCCGCCGTAGTCTCCGGGCGCCCCTACGAAGCGACGGCTGAAACGCAGGAGCCCTGCGAGATCAGCTTTCTCCGCCAATCGGATCTGCTGCGCCTCATGCGCCAACACGGTGAACTTGCCCTCTGGATCACACAGCATATCAGCCGCGATTATGCTTCGACCTGCCGCGAAATCCGCGACCTCATCCTCTCCGACTCCGCCAGCGAAAAACTCGCTCGCCTGTTAGTAGGATGGCTGGACGAGAACACCACCGCCAAGAACCCCGGCCAAATGAAGCTGGCCTTGACCCACGAAGAGATCGGCCAGATGATCGGTTCCTCGCGCGAAACCGTAAGCCGTCTCTTCGCCGGATTCAAGAAGCAGCACCTGATTCAGCAGACCGGCTCAACCCTTGTAATCCCGAACCGCGTGGCCTTGGAGTCGCTGATCACCGCGTAAGATCTGCGCGACAATTCGAAACCGCTCGTTCGTTAGTCACTTCGTTTGGGGCCGGCATCCTCCTCCGGCTCCATTTTTTTGTCCGCTTGTTGCGTGGAGCGGACACTCCTGTCCGCTGCTTGTCATCTAAGTGGCACCCGGTGCTCCAATAGTTGCTTCAATTGTCGAGGTTAATAACGTCTATTTTGAGAATGCGGTAAAACCCTGGTGGGCGCGCGGCATCTCATTTCCAACGAGTTCAGGGTTCTAACCCTCGTTGCGCTGTCGTCAGTATGAGGTCCTAGGCATGGCTAGCTCGGTCTTGATCGTGGACGATAGCCCGGCAGTACGCCAAGGTCTGGTGCGACTATTTGCCGATGGTGGGTTTGAAGTGTGTGGCGAGGCGGAAAACGGCCCCGCAGCGATCGAGCAAGCTCAAAGATTAAACCCGAGCCTGATTGTAATGGACCTCTCTATGCCAGGGATGAATGGTATTGAGGCAGCGCGTTGTCTCAAACAGACCCTGCCGACCGTAGTGATTATTATCTTGAGCGATTACGGCGGAATGTTCCCCGAGCAGGAAACTCGCGCGATTGGCATTGCCGCTATCGTTTCGAAAGTGGAGTGCCCGTCGGTACTGCTTCGCGAGGCCAGAATTTTGCTCGGTCAGGCCGCAGCTTGATTTCGTCCGCTCGCCAGCGATCCTCGCCAGCGGTCAAGGTCAGGTTCTATGTTCGTCGCATAAGAATTGCGACCGGACTGGACAAAACCATGCAACTCCGGCACGCCGTTAGTCATGGTGGAAATAGAAGAGGTTTCCGTCCAGATCCTTTACGGTGAATTGTCGTAATCCCCAAGGCTTTTTTTCCAGTGGATCCACGATGTTCGCACCTAACGACTTCAGTTCCTGATACGACGCATCGATATCTTCGGCGAACACCCAGTGAATGGCAGGTTCGAACGGCGGCTTCCGCTTCCGAAAGAATATCGCCACACCAGGGCGTGACACGGCCCCAATCTCTTTACCTGGGTAAAGCCATCCGATCTCAAAGCCGAGTGCGTCCCTGTAATGCTGCTGTGCGCGCTCGACATCAGCCACCGGCAACTCCGGCACTGGCGGGCCGAGCGAGCTCATTTTCTCTTTTGCGATCATAGAGCCTGTCCTTCGCTCCCCTTTATGCAACAAAACCGCCCACGCGTCAAATTAGGGCACTACCATCATCGTGCGCAGTTATTTCGACACCTGATGCCTGGAGTATGATGAGCGGAAAATGAAGAACACCGCCGTTTTGCTCCTCAGCACTCCCATGCCGCTCGCTCGCAAAGGCGTGGTGGCGGAAATCTCCCAATTCCTGATTAGCCACCACGGAAGCGTCCTGCACAGCGACGATCATCTCGACAGCGACCGCGACTTGTTTCTCTCCCGGCTGGAATGGGATCTGGACGGCTTCGATATTCCCGTCTCTGATTTCGAGCACTACTTCGAGCCTCTCGCCGAGCGCTACGGTATTCACTACCACCTGGCGTTGACCAGTTACCGCCCCAGGATCGCCATCCTCGTTTCGGCCTATGACCACTGCCTCGCTGATCTGTTGTACCGGCACAGAACCGGTGACTTGGTATGCGACATCGTCATGATTATTAGCAACCACGCTACCGCCAAGCCGCTGGCCGACTTTCATCAAGTCCCCTTCCATCTGCTGACTAATCCCCAAGACAAGCGCGAGTCTGAGCAGGAGATGCTTCAGCTACTCGGGCAGGATGTCGATCTGATCGTGCTCGCGCGTTATATGCAAATCCTCGGACCGGATTTCGTCGCCCAATACCTGTTGCGTATGATCAACATCCACCATTCTTTCCTCCCGGCTTTCATAGGCGCGAAACCCTATCATCAAGCCTTCGAGCGCGGCGTAAAGCTGATCGGGACCACCAGCCATTACGTCACCGCCACTCTCGACGAAGGACCAATCATCGAGCAAGACGTGGTCCGCGTCTCCCATCGCGACACGGTCGAAGACATGGTACGCAAAGGTCGCGACTTGGAAAGAGTAGTGCTCTCACGCGCCGTGCGCTGGCACCTGGAAAACCGCATCCTCGTCTACCAGAACAAGACGGTGGTGTTCGCTTAGAAACTGTTGGAGAGCTCTCGGCCGGATCAACTGTCTCTAACTCCCTACCCCTCCACTAGACAATCTCCCGCACCGCCCGGTGCGCCTCATCAATGGCGACATCGGTTTCAGCTTCTGCGCCGGCATCTGAATTAGCGATGGCGATTCGGCCGTAGCGTTGACGCCCTACAACCCAAGGCTCTTCACCTTTTTTCCAGTCGGGATCGAATAACGAATTTGGAGCATAAGCGTAGCCGTGGGCCCAGCGGTTAACCGTGATGCCCTGAATGTCGCGCGCGGGATCGAATCCGGCCGAGCCCAGCATGAGTCCCAGTTGCTCGCGGATGTTGTGCTCGAATGTAGAGAAGGGTGTACTCATCAACTCGGCTCGTCCGGCGCGATTCTGATCGCGTGCGGGCAATCCGCGCTCGCAAGGCGTGCGCAGCATAAACAGAATCATCGGCTCGTCTGGATTCGACGGAAAGTGATAATCGCCCAGGCTCACCGGATAATCGAGCGCCGTGAAGCTGTGATAGCTGCCGGGAGAGACGATCTGGTGAATGCCGAGTTTATGAAAGCTCGTCCAGTTTGAAATGGCAACATGAGTATAGACGAGCGGCATCTTCACGAGATACGAGAGCGCCTGCCGCTGGTTCTGTGGCAACTCGGGACAGATATACGGAATCATGGTGTTGTAGCAGGCGAGGATGCAATGTTTCGTGCGCACGGTTTGCAGCTTGCCGCCCCGGTCGTAAGCGATTGCAACTTCGATCGCAGCTCGCGCCGAGCCAACATGACTAACGTGCACGACGGTACTGTTCAACCGTATGCGAACCGGCGAATCAGCCTGGTCGAGACGGCTGTAATCGGCGCGGGCGGTAACGATATCGCCCATAGCATCGTTGTGCGCGGAATGTCCGGAATCGTTGTGGCTGGGGATTGCGGAGGGCACGAGGCTCTGCACTAATAGCCGCGCAATCGAAGCGTTGCCGTCGGGGAAATGAAAAATATAGGGCTCTCTCTCCGGAGCTTCGATCCCAAGGCCGTCGAAGCCCGGATAGCTGATAGCGCCATAGTCGTCTCCCGCCATGAAGCAATCAATCGCCGGAACGGCCTCAATGCCGACAGCAAACAAATCGTTGGTGTAGGTCTGAAAAAAAGGCAGAGCGTCGGGAGTGACTTTGCAGACCTGAGTAAGAAAGTCGGCATAACTGATTTTGCGCAGTCGCTCAATCTTTTGCTGGCGAGTAAGGCCAGGGAAATAGTCTTTTTTATCGGTGTAAACGCGAGCAATATCGCTGCGGACAGTTTCTGAGAGCGGCGACTTCGCCAGAAATTCCGGCCACGGACTCTTGCCCAGTCCGGTAACGAGGCGATCTTCGCCGAAAGTAGCGCGATCGTAAAACACAGCAGTACCAAGTTGACTGTAAAGCTTGCGATCGTAAGCCTTGTAGAAACGATTCAGATCGATGCCGAGTTCCGCCAACAGCCCGCGCGCAACCTTGCTATATTCGCCAGGCCGCTCGATCGACATAGTGCCGCCGTGGGCAAGCAGCGTGCGATCGCCAACGCGGAACTCGTTGCGCTTGGCGTGACCTCCAAAGTCATCGTGATTGTCGAGAATGAGAATGCGCGGGCTTTTTCCGGCGGCCGTCTTCGTGCCACTCTTTTTCTCTGCGAGTTGGCGATAGAAATAAGCGGCGGAGAGTCCGCTGATGCCGGCACCCACTATAACCAGATCATAGGTCTCACCCGTGCTATCAGGTTTGACCGCCGAGCCCGAGTCCGCGTCCCACGCCTCGCCGTCGCGCAGTCGATGCGCGTAGGTAAAGCTGCCATCGTGGTTACCGCGCATTCCAGTCAGCGCCGGAGGATAGTAGCCAGCCGATTTTTCGGGCGCGTAGGATGATTCGTCAAAAGCCAGCGTGGCGGGCGGCAGCAAAGAGCCGCCAATAGTAAGCGCAACTCCATTGAGAAAATCCCGGCGCGAGATGGCGCGACTCATTCCGAGATCGTTATTGTGAAGCGTGATATTGCAGCCATCCCCATTTCGCAAATCTTCGTTTTTGTTCATTATTAAAACTCAGGATTGCAACTCTAGCTCTTTCTCGCCGAGAGATACCGAGCCAACTCTTTCATTGTGGTTGCAGCCTCGCCATATTCGTCGAGCTCCGAGCACGCCCGATCCACCAGCGTGTCGGCCTTCCGTATCGACTCCTCGATTCCAAATACCGCAGGATAAGTAGTCTTCTCCGCCGCCGCATCCTTGCCCGCAGTCTTTCCCAGTTGCTCGGAGGTCTGCGTCAAATCGAGCACATCGTCCACGATCTGAAACGCCAGGCCAATCGACTCACCATAGGTTCGCAGTCGCACAATGTCGCCCGCGCTGCCGCCCGCGTAAACTCCTCCACTGACCACGCTAGCGGTGATCAGGGCGGCGGTCTTCGAGCGGTGAATATATTCAAGTGTCGCGAGATCAGGCTTCTTATGTTCCGCTTCCAGGTCCACAACTTGCCCGCCGATCATGCCATCAATAGTGCCAGTGGCGTGCGCGATTTCGCGAATGATCGCAACCCGCGCCTCCGCCGGGCAAATGATTTGCGCCAGCACTTCGTAAGCCCGCGTCTGGAGCGCGTCCCCCGCAAGAATGGCGATCGCCTCGCCAAACGCCTTGTGGCAAGTGGGGCGTCCACGGCGCAGATCGTCGTTGTCGAGCGCCGGAAGATCGTCATGAATTAGAGAATAGGTGTGGAGCATTTCCAGAGCCGCCCCCACTTGATCGATGCCGGGCGGCAGCGACGCCACGTAGGACGATTCCGCAGGCGACGACTTTTCCGACGAAGCCGCGGCAGACCGAGCATGAGAACGCCCGTGCGCATCAGGATGCACATCTGCAGCCGATCGAATCATGCGCCCCGCTTCCATGCACAGAATCGGACGCAGCCGTTTGCCCCCGGCGAAGACGCTATGCCGCATCGCCTGATGAATGGAAGTAGGATGCTGGGTGGCTGGCGGCAAAAGTTCCTCAAGCGCCACCTCGGCCGCTTCGCGACCCTGCTCCAGAAGTTGTTTCAGCATCGAGACGCAGTATAGCAAGGGGCAGGAAAGGCGCGAGCTAGGAAAAACAAGAGGCTGGAAAGTCAAGGGCTAGGAAAGGCAAGGGTCAGGAAAGGCGAGGATCAGGAAAGGCGAGGATCAGGAAAAGCGAGGGGTTAGGAAAAGCAGCAGAGGCGGGAGGATCTGGTTATCTTTCCCAGCTATTTCTTTTCCCGTACCTTGCGTTTCCTGCACCTCGCTTTTCCTGATCCTCGCCTTTCCTGGCCGCTGCTTTTCCTGGCCTGTCAGGCTGCGGCGCGCTGGGTCACGCCCTGCGAAACCGAGCGAACCACGTCATCCCCGCGTGGCTCACAAATGTCTGACGCGCCCAGACTCATGGCTTCGGCCCAAAGTTTGTCATCCGCCAGCCGGTGAGTTCCGACGATGCAAAGGCCGGGAAATTCTCGATGTAAACGCTCCATCTGGCCGAGGTCCACCTCTTCCAGGTCAAGCACCAGCGCTTCCGCACGATGCTGCGAAACGGCAAGCCGCGCTTCTGCCGACGAACGCGCCACGTAAACCGATTCAAAGTGTTGGGATAGACTGGCTACCAGAGTTTCAGCAGTTCCAGGGTCATTCTGATAGAGAACTACGCGGAGTGGTTCCATGGATCCCCCTGACGTTTGCCGCAGGTTTGCGGCGGCCTTGGCTGCGACAGCTACATGGCTAGCACAGGCGTTGACGTTGTTTAATCCGATCCGAGTGCGACCGCGCTATTTGCGCGACGCCTTCTCGGCCGGGGGCTCGAAAGGTTCAGCTTGAAGTTTTCCGTTCTGCTTGAGCAGAATCTCGACTTTGCCTTCCGCCTCTTCCAATTGATTGCGGCAGGCGGCGGAAAGTTGCATACCTTCTTCAAAAAGCGTCAGTGACTTCTCCAGGGGAACCTCCCCTTTTTCCAGTTCCTGGACAATCTTTTCGAGACGCTCAAGGCACTCTTCAAACTTTACCAATCCAATTGCTCCTGCACCTATTGTAATGCGGCTTGCGACGAAAAATGTAAAGTGAAATATTTCAATTCGCACAATTTGTTGGGCAGGTGTGTTCCCAAAACTACACAGATGCCGGCCGCTTCGATCCGAGCGCCTCAAGCACGTCAACCGCCGAGGCATACCGTCCCTGCGGAGCGCTGATCTGGGCCCCCTGCACCCGGTCGCGGAGCGCGCTCAACATCTCCCGCGCGATCGCCACACCCTCCTCGCGAGCCGCTTGCGGGCTCGCCGCCCGCGTCATTCTGTTGAGAATTTCATCAGGCACCGATACCCGCAGCTCGTTTTTCATGAACTCAGCATTGCGCGCGCTCACCAGCGGCCAGATTCCGGCAATCAGCGGAATGCGGCAGTGTTCAATCCGCCGCAGAAACTTCTCCAGTAGATTAAGGTCGAACACCGGCTGGGTCACGACGTACTCCGCTCCCGCCTGCACCTTATATTCGAAGCGCTTAATCTCCTCGTCGAGGTTGGGCAGCCCCGGGTTGGCTCCCACGCCAATGACAAAGCTGGTCCCGGTGCCAATCGGATTCCCACCGAGATCAAGCCCACGATTCAAATTGTGGACGATATTCACCAGACCGATAGCATCTACATCAAACACCGCCGTCGCGTCCGGATAGTTGCCCATCTTCGGCGGATCACCGGTAATGCAGATCAAGTTGCGAATGCCAGTAGCAGCCGCGCCCAGCAGATCGGATTGAATACCCAGCACATTTCTGTCGCGGCAGGTGTAGTGCAGGATGGCTTCAATGCCAACCTCCTGCTGCATCAGCAACGACAATGCCTGGTTGCTCATGCGCGCCGAAGCGCGTGGGCTATCCGGAATATTGATCGCATCCACGCCGACCGACTTGACGAACTTCGCGCCCTCTATCTCTTTGCGTATGTCGATGCCCTTCGGCGGCACGATCTCGACCATGGTGACAAACTCGCCAGCGGCAATGCGGGCGCCGAGGCGCGAACGTTCGGCCATCGGAACGGTAGCAGGTGCTAAGGGCGCGTTTCCGGAATGAATCGCCTCTGTAACGGCGGTTTTGCCGCGCGCTTCGCCCACCCGCAGGGCCGATTTCATGGCGCGGATGTGATCGGGCGTGGTGCCGCAGCATCCGCCGATCAGCTGCACTCCCGCAGCTACAAATTTTCGCGTGTAGCTCGCCATGTATTCCGGCGAGCAGAGATAAATATTCCGTCCCTCAACTGAGCGCGGCATACCTGCATTCGGTTGCGCGGCCAGGGGCAGGGAAGTCACCGCTCGCACGCGTTCGATCGCATCCAGCATAGCGACCGGCCCCACGCTGCAATTGATGCCGAGCACGTCGATATTCCACTCCGTCAGCCGTGCGGCGAAAGCCTCCGGGTCTGAGCCATCGAGGCAGTTGCCATCTTCGTCGATCGTGACCTGCGCGATGATCGGAATCTTCGCATCTACATCGCGGCACGCGAGCACGGCCTGGTGCAGTTCTTCAACGTAGCCAAAAGTTTCAAGCATCAGCAGATCGACACCACCTTCGATGAGAGCGGCAGCCTGTTCGCGAAAAGCTGTGCGCGCCTCTTCAAATGAAGTTTTGCCCAGCGGCTCAATGCGGACACCGAGCGGGCCCATTGATCCCGCCACCCATACGTCGAAACTTTTTGCCGCGTCGCGAGCCACGTGCGCGCCCGCAATATTGATGTTGCGGACGCGATCGGTCATACTATGCCGCGCCAGGCGAAAGCTGTTGCCGCCGAAAGTGTTGGTCTCTATGATCTCAGCCCCGGCGTGCAAATAATCGTGGTGCACGGCGCGGATCAGCTCCGGCTGTGACACGTTCAGCTCGTCATAGCAGCGGTTGATAAAGATGCCCTTGGCATAGAGAAGCGTGCCCATGGCCCCATCGCAGAGCACGGGCGCTCGCTTCAAACGTTCAATAAGGTTTTGGGCCATTCATTTCAGGATACAAGAAGGTGCGAGATAATTGCATCTTTGAGTGTGACGTCCGGATTCATTTTCACCACTGAGGCACGGAGTCGCGGAGGATGCACATGGGCATTGATGTCAAAGGCATGGCGCCGTTGTTCCAAGTATTCGATATGCCAACCTCAATCGCTTTCTATCGGGATGTGTTGGGCTTCGAAGTCGTGGCTACTTCGCGGCCGGAGCAATTCGGGTGGGCATTGCTCCGCTTAAATGGTGTGGAGCTGATGCTGAATACGGCTTACGAAGATGATTCGCGACCGGCCAAACCTGATCCCGCGCGGATTGCCGCCCACGACGATACGGCGATTTACTTCGGGTGTCCCGACGTGGACGCGGCCTACGAATACCTTCGTTCGCGGATCACCAGCCTGAAAAAACCGAAAGTCGCGCATTATGGAATGAAGCAGCTGTATCTCCACGATCCAGATGGCTACAATCTCTGTTTTCAGTGGCCCTCCGAAAAGCAAAAGCCTTAAGCACCAAGGATAGCGAGGTCGACGAACACCGCTTTCGCGCCTCCCAGAAAGAGAGTATGCTGGCAGCACCTAATAAGGTGCTTTAGAGGAAGGCGACGCCATGCTTGACATCACCAAGGACATTCAATCGCTGACCACATTCCGGCGTCAGTCGAGCACTTTCATCAAGCAATTGAAGAAGACCAAGCGACCTGTGATCCTGACGGTGAATGGGAAGCCAGCGGCGGTTGTGCAGGACGCTGAGGCTTATCAGCGGCTGCTCGACATCGCGGCCAGGGCTGACGCGGAGGAAGGTATCCGCCTGGGTTTGGAGGATGCAAAAAAAGGAAAGACAAGGCCTGCCCGAGAGTTCTTTGACGAGTTTGAAGCCAGACATGGCATACGTCGTTAAGATCACTCCAAACGCAGAACACGATTTAGCGAATCTATACGGGTAAATCAATGCCGACTATTCGGAGGCGGCACTCCAATAGTACCGTGGCATTAAACAGTCCATTCTTAGTTTGGAACAGCAGCCGAATCGCTGTCCCGTAGTGCGCAGGAAGGATATGTTGAGACACCTGCTTTACGGTCGCAAGCCCTATGTATACCGTGTGATCTATCGCGTGGTCGAGAGACAGAAACAGGTTGAGGTGCTCCACATCCGGCATGGCGCGAGGCAGAAGCTTAAATCCTCCGACCTGATGTAACTCGTGCCGTCCTTAACAGTTTCCTCAATCCCCTTTGCTATAATCCTTATTCTTGCATCCAAGCAATTATCCGTTCATAAAGCTGGAGTCCCAGGTTTGAAGAAAATCCCGATCCTTCTGTTATTTGTGTTGCCCGCGAGTTTGATCTGTCTCAGCTGCGGCGGCAGTACCCCGAGTGCCTCGAGAACCAGCGGCCTTCCCTATCGCGCCTTCATCTCGAATAGCGTCAGCTCCGGCACTTCGTCGGCCGGTGTTTTTGTCGTCAACGCACTCAGTGACGTCCGTCCGGCCGTCGCCCCCATCCCCTCCGGCAACAATCCCGGCATGATGGTCCTCACGCCCAATCTGGCGCTCACCCTCGTCTTCAGCGGAATCGGCACCCAGGCCTCCGACAATCAGTTCACCGTCATCAACAACGCCAGCGAATCCGCCGTCGGCCACGTCTCTTTACCTGGATTGACCGAGAGCTTCGTCGTCTCTCCAGACAGCTCCGCCGCCTATGTTGCTCTCCCCACCGCAAGCGTAGTCGGGCAAGAACCGGGCATCGTCGAGGCCATTTCCTTGAACAGCGGCGTCTTCAGCGGACTGGTCGACATTCCTGCAATCCACTATCTTTCCATCAACAACACCGGCAACCGCATTTTCGGCTTCAGCGATAACTCCAATTCGATCGCCGTCATCACGCCCTCGAATATCGGCATTCCTGGGGAGAATCCGGTCACTTACATTGGCGGTTTCGATCATCCCATCTGGGCGCTCTTCAGCCCCGACGACACCGCTGCCTACGTCCTGAACTGCGGCGCCGAGTGCGGCGGAAACCAGGCCAGCATCCAGCAGGTCAACGTGACGACCGGCACTCTCGTCGGTCCTGCTGTCGGCCTCTGCACGCTCGACATAAACAACAACTCACAGTGCGCCGGAACCGTCGCTACTCTTATTGGCTCGACCCTTTACGTAGCCGGCACGCCCTATACCGGCGGTGTCCCTTCCCAGCCCTGCACCGGGCAGACCACACAAGCCACCACCTGCGGGCTGCTCACTCTGTTCAACCTCAACACCATGAGCGTGGTCAATACCGCGCAGATCATCATCACCGACGGATATCACACCCGCATGGCAATGGGCGCCAACGGACAACTCTTCATTGGCGCGCGCACCTGCACCGAGATTATTCCGCCTATTTCCCCGCCTCCCGGAGCCGAGACTCGCGGCTGCCTTTCCGTATACAACACTCTAACGACGCCCGTCGGCAGCGCTCCCCCCGGCGGAGTTTTAATTCCTCCTGCCAACGGAGATGTCACCGGCCTCCAGCCCATCGGCAAGCGCGCCAACGATCCCAACCTGGCCCAGCAAGTGATTTACGTGGTGCAGGGCGGATCGCTCAATATCTACGACCTGACTATCGATGCGTTGGAATACAACCCGAACAATCCGAATAATCCGGGAAGGATCCCGAATCTCGTAGGCCAGTTCATCGACGTCAAGACCGTCGATTTCTAAGAGGTCATTCGCCAGTTCGATTGCGGTCGACTAGCGATCAACGACCGCCTGCGGCTCCAGCGTCATCTCATGCGCCCGATGCCCTTCGACCGCCTTCTGCGAGAAGGGAAACGCAAACGTCGACCCCTTGTACCAAGCCGTCCATTGATCCATGTAATAAGGACTGAGAAACACCCCGCTCTCTCCCGTCACCAGGTTCAGCGTGCTCTCATCAAAATTCGCGAAGTTCCACGTCGCCCGCTCCGACGGCCCAAACCCGCGTCCCACCTGCTTCACCGTCGAAGTGCTCCCGCTCAAAGGATGGATCCCCGGCCCCGTAAATCGCGCAATCACCGGAAGTCTCCGCAGCACCAGATGCTCAATCTCCACCGGATAATTCTCCCCCCACTTCCACTGACTAAGATCGGCCGGAGCAGCCGCATGGTCTCGCGCAGAGTCTCGAGCATGATCTCGAGAACGATCGTTCGCCTCGACAACGCTCCGCGACTGTGCGACGACATTTTCCATCGCCGCCGTCAACAGGCTCCCGTAATCCGCATATCCCGACGGCAACCATCGCGCCGGCTGCTTGGTCAGCACATTCTCCAGCCACACCGATGACATCGCCCAGTGATAAGTCTTCCAACTCAGCGCGTCTTCGCGACTCGGTCCCTCCGGCGCTGCGCCCAGCTTCGGCTCGAGGATCATCCGCACCAACTCCTGCCGCGCCTTCGTCTCAATCGTCGGAGCCGCCGCACCCGCCGACATCCTCCCATCCCAGTCGCGCAAAATATCCGCCGCCTTCTTCGCTCGCTCCGAAGCGCCCGCCACATGATCGATCGCATACACAAACTTGTCGGCGCAGAAGCGGTCATAAGTCGACGACACATCCATCTCCAGCGCCAGCATGTCCGCCGGAGCAAACTTCTTCCCCGACTCCAGCACGCGATAAATCCGATCCGTCCGCCATGGCGCGTCCCACTCTGTGCTGATCGAATACTTATATCCCGTCGGAGCAATCCGCCCGTTAGCCGTAGCCAAAATACCCGACGGCGGATCGTAGCTATGAGGCATCTCGTCGTAAGCAATCCAACTCTTCCATTCGTGCCCGTCATCGCTGCCACTCACCGGCAAACTGCCATCGCCCGACGCGCGAATCGGCACCCGCCCCGTTGCCTGATATCCAATATGCCCATCGACGTCGCCATACATCACGTTCTGTCCCGGCGCGCCAAAACTCGAGAACGCCTTGCGAAACTCCTCCCAATTCCGCGCCGAGTCGACGTCGAAAAAAACCAGCCCTTCGCCATCCTGCAAAGTCCAGCGCAAAGCAATCTTCCGCGTCTCGCCCGGAATGAGTTCACTAATAATCGGCCCATGCCGAGTAGTCATCACATCAAAAGTCACGTCCGGAGCGCCCTTGACGTGAATCGTCTCCGCGCGATGCGACGGCGCGACCCATCCCGCCGGAGTCTTATACTGCCCCTGCGCATTAAACTCCTCTATAAAATCATCCTCCACCGTAGGCCCAACATTAGTGAATCCCCAACCAATCCGCTCGTTATGCCCCACAATCACAAACGGAACCCCCGGCAGAGTCACTCCCGCAACATCGAAGTTAGTTGAGTTGTTAGTGGAGATGTTACTGGAGTTAGCGCCATCCTTAGTGTTACGGTTAGTCCCGCCATTAGTGCCGTTGTTATTGTTGCTGTTAGTCGCACCGCCAGCGCTGCCAATCACGCGAAGATGCGCAGCAAACCACAAGTTGGGCATCTGGTGATTCAGGTGCATATCGTTCGAAAGCAGCGGCTTCCCGGAAACCGTGTGCTGCCCGGAAACCACCCAGTCATTCGACCCCGCCCGGAACAAATCGCTCTGTTCAAGCGCGCCACCCCACAAATTCGCGGCATAATTGGTGGCGTAACTAGACACGCTCCGCAAGGATAAACTCTGAAACGATAAGCTCTGAAACGATAAGCTTTGAAGGGGCGCGGCTTCAGCCGCGCCGTTAAGGCCCTCTAAGAATGCGGGCTTTAGCCCCTGAGGGAAGCTCGGCGCCGGCTGCACTAAAGTGATCCGGCTGCTCCCACCCTCCGGCTCGACCTCTTCGTCATCATCGTCATCATCGTCGCGATCCGCCCCATCCTCCTCATCTATCCGCCGCATCTCCGTCGGAGGCCGATCCCTCCACGAAGAATTCACATAAAGGTCCGCCGTCAGCTCCGGACCCAGCTTCGCCAGAATCTTCTCCCGCTCCAGCGCCCGCCGATAACTGTAATGATTCAAATCCTGCACCATGCGCGCGCCGATCAACATAGAATCGGTGCCCGTCCAAGGCTGAGGCGTGTACTTCATCAACCGAAATTCCAGCGACAACCGGTCGCGATGCGATTCGATAAACGCATTCACCCCGCGAGCGTAAGCCTCGAAAAAAACGCGGTCGCGAGCCGAAATATTTTTCTCCGCCGACTCCGCGGCCTGCCGCAGCCCCAGAATCCGCTCCTCCCGATCCATCTTCACCGTAGCCGCGCCAATCACCTCCGAAAGCTCTCCCGCCGCCGACCGCCGCATCATATCCATCTGCCAGAGCCGGTCCTGCGCGGTGACATATCCCTGCGCAAAAAACAAATCCTGAAGCGAACCTGCCTCAATCGTGGGCACCCCGCGCTCATCGCGAATCACCCGCACCCGCGCAGAAATTCCCGGTACCGAAACCGCCCCATCCAACTGCGGCAGCGGACGCCGAGCCATCCAATAAAGCCACCACACCCCGCCAATCAGCACGACCAGCAAAAAACAAACGAAGTAGTAAACGACACGCAGCGCAGGACTGCGCCGTCGGACTCCAGTGTGGGAAATCTCAGGCAGGGAAGAAGTAGAAGCCATTACTCAACGATTGTAGGGGCGCGTGCTATGCGTGACAACCTGTCAGTAGAAGAAAATGGAGATGCGCCACTTTTCGCGTCTTTCGGGTAGGAAACCCACTTCTGTGAATCGCAAGATCTTACTAGGCGGAACGGAGTGAGCCATAAGGCTCCCGAAATATCAGTAGTTTCTCGCATCCCCCTTTCGTGTCATTGACGCTAACTCGAGCTATTTGCTAATTCTTGCCTTATCCGCGATCGGAGTGGTACCCCGGAGTCAGGATTCTTCAAGAACTCTGTCCTTGCCACCGTCGGTCGAGCAGTCAGTCAAATCTCAATTAAGACGGAATTAGAGTCCGCTGATTGGTGCGTCGGTGTAGTTGCATCTCAGCGGTCGGAGAAGATATGTCACGAATTCGTCAGAACATTGTTGCCCTAGCCCTCGTAGGATTTTCGCTTCTATTTCCGCTTGCTCGCCTGACTGCGCAGGATCAGGTGTTGATCCAGGGGACAGTCACCGACCGCACTTCTGGTGCACCGATTCAAGGGGTCAGCGTTCAAGCTGGTGGCCCGAGTGTCCTGACTGATGCCAATGGCAACTATTCCTTGACTGGCCTTCAAGTGACCCAGGAGACGGGCAACATCTATTTCTCCGGTGCGAAGGGGTATTTCAACTACTCCACAAGTTACGATTTGAGCCAGGGCACCCCGGTAACGATTAACGCGACGCTGCTCTACGGGGGGACGATTGTCCAGGGCGTGGTTACGGATTCCAACACGCAGGCGCCGATCTCGGGTGCAACCATTGGGGTGTATACCAG